>Ga0207422_1000036_pt1 | contig 578792 bp, 490 predicted proteins | sample MarCyaLeptolynsp_FD_187757 | JGI IMG/M metagenome (GOLD analysis project Ga0207422, IMG submission 187757) | Marine cyanobacterial communities from Panama - species 1 Leptolyngbya sp. (SPAdes) | ecosystem: Environmental > Aquatic > Marine > Unclassified | place: Panama: Panama City | collected...
TTTGCAATGCGCCATTTGCAATGCGCCATTTGCAATGCGCCATTTGCAATGCGCCATTTGCAATGCGCCATTTGCAATGCGCCATTTGCAATGCGCCATTTGCAATGCGCCATTTGCAATGCGCCATCCAATCATCCTCATTACAAATGAGGATGTAATTGAATACTATTTGTAATGCGAAGATTTCGAAATATGTGAATCGTCAACAGCTTTTCCTAAATCCTAATCCATATTAAACAAGTCATTGTTATTGGTAGAGTTACTTATTCTTGCCCAAATATCTTTATTTTCAAAGTCTTGAAAAGAAGCGACAGCTTTTACGCTAAAAAACCTAAAAAATATTAACTAGGCTGTAGCCCACTTCGGCAAAATGTAGGAAAAAATTTACCTATAATTCAATACATCCCTGCCTATAAATTTTACCAAAAAAAATTGTTATTCCAACGATTGTTTTAAAAGATAATTTACGAGTGGTATTTAATCACTTTAATAAATTAGTTACGCATCAATCACGATTTTTCTGAATTTATACAGATAATAAATATTACTACTTATTTTTGGGCAAGCATTAAATATATTTCTATACTTTTATCAATCATTCCCTAATTAGATTAAAAAAAGAATACAAAAGGTGAATTTGATAATTTTCAAATAATTGAGACTGAAAAGGTTATCAAGATTTAAAAAATACACGAGCTTAAAAAACTAAAGAATAAATCAACGTTACAATTTGAGTTGCACTAGAATATATTTTATACTAATCGTTGATTTCAACTTAAACGAGTAGAAATTCAAAAGTCTGTATAAATATCTTTTCTCAAAAAATTTAGGAAATATGTTTCGATTTTATACACCAATTATTTTGGTTCAAATTTTTTGTTTGTACTTAGCTTATAAAAGAAATGAACAACAAAAATGGTTTTGGATTATAATTTTTTTCCCATTTATTGGAAGCCTGATTTATCTATACGATACATTTTATAGTAGGAAAAATTTAGAAAACCTAACAGAAGAAGTAAAGAGTAGCCTTTCAAATAATTACAAGATTAAGAAATTGGAAAGGGAAATAGTTTTTTCTGATACAGTTTCAAAAAGAATAGAATTAGCAGATGAATATATGCGATGTGATGATTACTCTAAAGCTGCGAAACTCTATGAATCTTGTTTAGAAGGTATCTATGAGAATGATACAGAATTATTAATGAAATTGATAAGAGTAAATTTCTACCTTGAGAATTATGAAGAGGTCATAAAATATGGAGAAGAAATTTCTGAAGATAAATCTTTTAAGAACTCTGATGAAAAAGTTGCTTTTGCATGGGCTTACTATAGACAAGGAAATAGTGAAAGAGCTGACAGTATTTTTCAAGAATTAGATGTTGGATTTTCTAATTACAACCAAAGAATGGAGTATGCTAAATATTTGAAAGAAACTGGGAATGATGAATTAGCAAGTGAGAAATTCCAAGAATTAATTGCCGAGATTGATTCGATGAATAATTATGAAAGAAAATTAAAACGAAAAGTTTTAAGGCAAATCAAAAATGAATACACAAAAATGAATTCTTAAAAATACTATGAATAGATAAAAATTAACCCATTTCTATTATATATAAAATTAGGCATTATTATATGTATTTGTTATTATATTTAGGTATTTAATTTATATTTAATAAAGAGAAATTATTAGGGAAAAAACACTTCAAGTATGTCCTTAGACAAGTTATATGTAATACTTCTAATAATAATTCTTTTAATAGTTTTATTTATACCAACTTATCTTTTTGGGCAAAATATGTCTAATAGTATTGGAGTAATAACTCTTAATGGAAATAACTATTCTGAGGAAAACGGAGTTATTGAGCTTTTAGATTATGATGGAGAAGTGTGGCATTCGTTTACTTTTTATTATGATGATTCTGATGGTAAATGGGACTATCCGAATGATAATTTTCAAATCATTGCATTTCACCCTGATTACTTCCTTTTAAAAATGAAATGTGTTGCTCAAGATGATGAATTTTATACAGTTATTGTAAACGAAGAATCTCAACTCAAAAAACGTGTAAAACGTAATTCCAAGTTAACTCTTCAGACTTGGGAACAATACGTTATGGATGTTTTCAGTATAAGTTTTGATGCTTTAAGCAACCCTATATTAAATGATATTAATGGGGAAAGAATAAATGTAAAGCTACCTGAATATCCAATCTTTCAACCTGTCCAAATAAAAGAAGAATGGATGAAAATAAAATGGTCAATTGACGGAATGCCTACTATAGACTCAAAGTATGAATTTGGGTGGATAAGATGGAAGTCTTATAATAGAATTCTTATAGAAGTTTTCTTCACCTCCTAATCATCCTCATTTATAATGAGGATGATAGAATGGAAAATCCCGAATTAATATGACTCGTTAACAGTTTTATTTCCCAAAACCTAATCCATATTAAACAAGTCATTGATATTGGTAGAGATACCTATTCTTACCCCAAAATCTTTGTACTCAAAATCTTCAAAAGAGGCGACGGCTTCTACTCTAAAAAACCTAAAAATATTATCTAAACTGTAGCCTACTTCAGCGTAGTGGGGAGAAGCATCGGTTTTTAAATAATTAAATAAGAGGTTTTCTTTTATACCGGTTAGCTGTACTTCAAAAATTTGGGTAAGTAAAAACTTTCTGAATTGATAATACATATTCGCCCCCACATACTCATTGCTGGTACTGTAAAAGTAATAATCTAACAGACGGTAACTTTCTACAGGATCAGAGGTTTGTACGGCAGTTTGGTTACCAGGAAAATGCTTAAAATCCATGAAAAATAACTGGTCATTATTCAGGAAGCTCCCAGCAAATGTATTGATATCTAACCTGCCTCTTACGCCAATTTCCCAACGGTATTTAATGCCAGCTTCTAATTGGTCAAAATCGGTATCTCCGCCTAAAGCATTTAATCCTTTTTTGTAACTCAACCTAAACAATGGTGAAGAGTTTTGGATGAGTCTTTTCTTGCCATTTCGAACATTGTATTTCAAAAATGGCAAATATTCTATAGATGCATCAAAAGTAACTGCAGTATGGTCAGGAATGCCTATATCATCGCTAAAGAAAGGATTCATAGGTAAATTCGGGGTATAAAAACGGTCATCATTATCAAAAATCACAAAATCTGAATTATTGAAAAGCTCATATCTTCGAGCATATTCGAGTCCGTATTTAATAGCCAATCCTTCTTTAATTTCATGAAAATGAGAAGCTTCTATATAATCTTTCTCGAATAATTTCATGTAGTTATTTTCCCAGATTAAGGTAGATATGGTATTGATAACAGGACTAATTGCTTCATCTTCATTGAATTGAAAAACATACCTACCACCACTCAGGTTGATTTGTCCTTTTTCAGGTTTTTTGGCATATCGATAATTGACATCTGCTTTTCCAGTCAATTTTTCCCTAGCAAAAGAATACCTTGCCAAAGGCGCAAATGTAAAACGTTGGTCATTTTTAAATCTCGTTCTCAACTCAAATGGCACTTCAAATACATGGCCTTCCACCGTATTAAAATTGATAGTACCCAAAGGAGATTTATATTCTAAGCGTGTTTTCTCTCCCAATTTAAAAGTGGTACCCAACAAGATATCTTCAGGATGGAAATTCCCTTTACGTTTCTTTTTTCTTTTGTCGCCAGTACTTAAAGTATCCGCTTCAGCTTCTGCTTTTTCTGCTGCTGCTATGCTGTCTAGTTTTATATAACTTTTTTCCTCCATCTCGGTAAGGGGAACCGGGCGTACATTTTTCCAAAAAGATTCATCTTTGGCAGCTGTAGAATCTATGGTCATAGAATAATTGTTGATGACCTCAACATCAAAAGTATCTAGCTCAGCTTCTTCAATTTGCTTTTCGTAGTCTTTTAAAACTTTTTTGAGTTCTTTCCGCGTAAATTTTTTCTGTTCTTTAAGTGCCGTTTCTGGTTCAATGTCGGCTAAATTTGTTAACTGTTCTTCTTTTTCAAGTGCGGCAATGAGTTCCTTTTCTGTTTTCTCATCCAATACTTCAATTTCAGTATCTTCTAAATCTGGATTAAGGGTTATTTTATAATCACTGACTGTAGCCAAATATTTATACTCAAACTCAATCCCGAAAATTTTTCCAGTAACATCAAACTTATGACTAACAGGCATCCATACATTTTCTTCAATGGGTTCATAAATTTGGTTGATTCTAAATCTAATGCCTTGTTTGTAGGTGAATAAGTCGAGGCTGTGTATGCTCCAAACATTGTCTACAATGTACATATAACCCGCAAAAACATCATCGCCTTTTGATCTGGGGATTACCTTTATTTTGTTTATCTCACTTCCTTTTTCTCCATAACTCCCTTCGAACTTAAATCTATAGTAGGCAAATGCTCTCGGAGATAGGGGGGAGATAGCAGAGGCAATTTTAGGCTCATAAAAACTACCTGTAATGTAACCATTTGGGCTCGTAGAATTATCATCACCAGATTTTCTCACCGACACCACTCTTTCTTTAATGGTGTTTGGTCTTGTATATTCTATCTCACTGATTGATTCAGTCGTAAAAACAGTAGAAGTATCAACCCCCTCATTTTCAATGGCTTTCCTTAAAAAGAAAGGATAATCTTTTAATCTACCACCGCCTTTTATATAGACTTTTGAAGTGTAGGCATCTACTTGTAAAATGTGGTATTTACTTTTAGCGATGGCCTTCCGCATAATGGCATAGGCAGGATCTTCCCGTTTGGAATTTACCTGTACTTCCTTAAGTTCAATAATTTGCCCCTGCATCTGGAGATTAACTTCCACAAAGTCGTTAATGACTTCTATTTTTCTTTCTATAGCCGTATAGCCCATGTATCTATAGCTGATATCATAGCTACCGGGTTTTAGCTTATAGGAATATTTCCCTTCTAGATTTGTACTAGTACCAGTACCTAACTGCTTTATATAAATAGTGGTGTAGGGGAGAGGTTCTCCTTTTTCATCGGTAATGGTTCCTTTGATACCTTGGGCCAATAAGTTTGCGCAAAATAGGCTGGTTAAAAGTAAAAGTGGGGTAATTTTTTTCAATGAAATATTGAATGGCATTAAGCTGGTAACATTAAAATTCATAATCGATTTATCTTCTTTTTTATAAGTTGATGATGATATTATCGAAAAGGTTGCCTGAAAGGTTGCCTGATTAGTTGCAAGAAATGAAAGATTATTACAAAAGTAAACTTTGTATGTCTGATTCACAGACTAGAATTAAGGGGCTAAAAGGTTAAAAGCTAGTCGATTATGCCATAGTTTGATTTTAAGTAATTGAGAATTTGGTTCATTTCAGCATCTTTCAAAGGTCTTTCAAAAATTAATAATCGAGCAATTTCTCCGTCAAAAGATTCTGAGCCAGGATGGTTGGTGGCATCCCTTTCCGTTCCAATGGCCAATTTAGAAGGATTTGCATGAATATTAACTGGATATTTTCCAGATGCGATGGGTTTTGTGTCGTTTACAAAAAGTTCAATAGTTACTTCACCTGTTCCAGACCCCATCCTTGCAGCAATTACATAGTATTGATTTTCTTTCAATTGTTTCCCGGAAATTTTCGGATTGTTTTGGTCAAATCGTCCGAAAGTTACCCCGTTTCTAGAACCGCACCAAACAGTCAAGTCATCGTTAAAACTACCCCATATCCCTTCATAATTACCACCATTTTTCAAGTTTCCTAAAAAGGAATTTACGTCTTTTAAGCGATGTAATCCAAATTCAGTTTGTTCCTCACTACTTTGTGTTTTGTAGGGTTTTAGTACGGTAAACCAAGTATAACCACTTCCGGTGATTAAGTAATCAAAAACATCTTCTCTTTCGTTTATAAGTTCGTCTTCCTTGAATACGATAGCATTATGTCCTTTTATCTCCTGAATATTATTTTTGAGCATAGGCCTGCCTGACCCTGGATCTGTAATCCTAATACCGTAATCTTTTGGTGAAAAGTCTTGGGCTAAACTTTGAGGAACAACATTGGTCCATTTCAATACCTCATTCTTTTCATTGGCTACTACTTTTTGGTCTGCATCCAAATCTAAGATTAAACCATCTAATGCTGTTTCAGTATCGCTGTTTGGTTTTGTAGCAGCCCATTTTATACCTTCTTCGATGAGTTTTTGATAATCGGCATTTTGATATATTTCAACAGTATGGCCTAAAGAGGTAAAAAAGGACCGACCTCCATCGAAATACTGATACCATGTAAATGGATGATCGCCCATTTTTAAGCTAGAGTCAGCTTGATAGGTATTTTCATCTAATGATAAAAGCACATTGACTTTACCACGAGGATTGGTTGAAAAATAATGCCATTCGTCTTTTACTTGCGACTCTTTTGGAAGATGACTTGTACTATTATGATCAGAATTTTCAACTAACAAAGTGGCATTTTGTACTTCAGGATGACCCACTAAACGGGTGCCGATCAATTGTTCATACCAAGCTTGAAATTCCTTTTCTTCGTGCCAAATCGCCCCAGCACAATGAATGCCCACAAAGCCGCCACCATTTCTTATAAAATTTTGTAAAGCTTGCTGGTGTGATTTAGAAAAGATAGCACTTTCTGTACCGCAATTATTATTAAAAATGATTACATCTATTGTTGAAAGTTGAGTTTCATTCAGGGTATTAACATCATTAGTAGAATAGACCTTCCATCCATTTTTCTTGCCAAGCGATTCCACCAATTTCATGGCTACTTCTTTGGATTCGTGCTGAAATCCATTATCTGCTTGAAAATTAAGAATACTAATAGAAGTTTGAGCATTTAAGGTCTTTGCGATTAAGACTAATGAGGCGAGTAAAATAAACCTATTCATAAATTGAATCATTTTTGAATGAAATTTATGATATAATAAAGTTACTCGTAAGTAAAGGGAGTATTTATTTCAGTTTACGAATAAAGGTCTAGTTTCAAAGATGTTTATTTCTCAAATTTTATATATCTGTAGAGCAAGGGGTTATATATTTTATTTAATTAGCGTGGTAAGAAGCATGCAACTCAATTAATTGCGATAGTGCAAAATATCTTTCACACCATCGCAATAAAAAAACTGATTTATTTCTATTTGTTAATTATTCAAATACAATTATAGGTTCACATCTGTAATTGTAAAGATACCAGGATCTTCTGCTGGCGCATTAGAGTTTGTATTTAATTCATCAAATGAATAAGGCATTCTTTGTGGATTCATTGTTGCAGAACCATCATTCAACGGGAACGGTACTATTAAATCTGAATCATCTTTTTGTAACCTTCTTACATCATTGTAAGGAATGTATGTTCCAAAGCCTGAAATATACCTTTCTTCGATAATTTCTCTTAACAATGCCCTATCTGTAGCAATACCATCGAGGTTTTCCATACCACCATTTTCAAAATCGGCTGCTTCATAGGGTTCATAAGCAAAAGGTTGATCGATGAAATTGGCATTGAGGAAACCTCCAGTATTTAAATAAGCACGGAGTTCATTTAAGTGGCCCAAGCCTGTGTCGAAACCTGCTGTTCTTGCACCTGCTTCAGCCAAAATCAATAAGTTTTCCTCAAAAGTGACGAGCTTATGGGGCTCAAATTGTTCAATAATACCTAGGTTAGCTCTACCACCTGTTTCATCTATTCTGTAATAACCAAATCTTGCCCTTTCGTCAGTTTTAGCATTGTATCTGTTGATAGCATTGGCAGAATCGAGTATCTGCATTAAATAGCTATCACCTGTTCCAATATCACCAGTTCTTGATCCTTCTAATATTGTCCAGAATAAATTCTTATCTCCTTCTGTTCTTGCAGGATCTCCCCTAGGTATATATTTCATGGAGTTCTCTGGTGCAGAAATTCCATTTTGAGCCGCTGCATAAGCATTGCTATAATCCTTTAATTGCAAATAATACCTTGCCTTTAATGTATTGGCCGATTCTAACCACTTGCTCGCAGCTCCTTCAAAATAAATATCGAAAGGCTCATTTCTGTCGGGTGTATTGGTCAAATCGATAATGGCTTCATCTAATAATGCAATTACAGCATTAAATACGGCCGCTTGTTCGTCAAAAACAGGGTCATCGATGCCATCTATGGCAATTTCAGAGTAGGGGACATCTCCAAAAAGTGTAGCTGCAGTACCTATAGCATGGGCTTCGACTACCTTTGCCACACCAATCAGATAATTATCTCCATTGGCTAATTCTCGAATTTTTCTAACATTTGGAATTACTCCAATATATAGTCTGCTCCAAGTAGTCACAGATTCTGCACTAGAAAGTGAGTAGCCATAAATATTAGAATACAATGAAGTAAAACCAATTAATTGACCACTATACATGCCAGCAATTCTATTTAAGTGACCTGCTTGCGCTACAGAGTTGGCTAATAGCGCCCCATTCAAAAAGAATTGTGGATTAACATCTTCTGGTACCAAATCATTTGGATTATCATTGATTCCATCAACAAGGCTTTCGCAAGAAGTAAAAAGAAAGCCAATACTTAATATGCTATATAAAATTATTTTTCTAATCGTATTCATTGTCATCTAAGGTTTAATAGTTAACAGAAATAGAGAAAACATAAGACCTAGTACTTGGATTGGTAAAGTAGTCCAGTCCAGCGGCATTACTCACACCTGTTTGGTTGGTTGCCGGATCAATGCCCTGAAGGTCGGTCCACAGGAATAAATTCCTGCCAGTAGCAGTAAAGGTGACACTACTTAATTTAGTTTTTTCTCTAAATCCAGCAGAGTTTAAGGTATAGCCTAGAGAGAGCTCTCTAAGTCTGGTAAAAGTGGCATCTTCGATGGAGAAGTTATAGGCTTGGTTATCTCCAAAACCGCCGCCAATACCTGTTCTGTACCAAGTTTCATCCAATAAAACAGGACCTCCTCCGAAATCTACAATATTGCCTCTAACCGTTGTACCCGCCGGAATTACATCACCAGCATAATTTCTCAATTCTTGAGGAGTAGTAAGTCTATTGGCAGTTTCTTGCGTAGTACCGAATCTTCTGAGTACCCATTGAGTTCGAGGAGAGAAATCTCCACCTTGAGAATGTTCGAAAAGCACATTGAGGTTAACACCTTTCCAAGAGGCATTCAGACCAAGGCCACCTCTCCAATCAGGTAATGGATTACCTAATACAATAGGGCTTGGAGTAATTTGAGGGAAACCATTATCATCTAATATGAAATTTCCATTATCATCGGTTTGTGAGCCTGTTCCAAATAATGCTCCTAGTGGTTGCCCAACAATGGCCCTAGAACTTACTGAAGCGCCGGGTGAAAGGTTAATGGTTTCTGTTCCCTCTAAGTCAAGTACTTCATTTACATTTCTACCAAAGTTGGCATATATACCCAGGTCTAGCGCAGCAGTTTTCAAAATGGAGTATTCTAGTTCCATCTCAAATCCTTTATTTTCCATCTCTGCTGCATTGGCATATTCTGTATCAAAACCTGAAGAAGGGGTTTGGTCTACCTCAATTAGAATTCCCTCAATATTGTTCTGATAGTAAGTCATCCCGACCGATAACTTATCATTAAAGAGCCTCAAATCTGCACCTAATTCCCATTCAGTTTTCAGTTCAGGTTCTAAGTCAGGATTTCCCTTGTCATCATCCAACCTGAATCCTCCACCAAACAAAGCAACATCAAGTGGATCACTGTAAGTAGAGTAGGTGAAACCACTTTCAGCCAATGTTTGGAATCTATGAGGCAAAGGTTGCACACCTACTTGTCCCCAAGAAGCCCGTATTTTCATAAATGAAATGGGGGAATTACTTAAATCAAAGGCTTTTGTTAACTGCCAAGCAGCATCTACCGATGGATAAAAGAAAGTGCCTTTTACTGTTGAAGCAGCTTCAAATGTACCTGAGAAGTTAACATATAGTTGGTCGTATAAATCAAAAGCAAATACACCATAACCCCTGTTGGATCTTATAAATCTGCGGTTATTCTCTATTACAGAATTTTCTGCAGCTGTATTTAGATTGGTAGTCGGCTTTTTAGAATTTACCAAGAAACCAGTTAGGGTTGTAGTATTATACCTTCTCGTTCTATCATTCACATTAAACCCTAATGTACTTTGAAGAGAAATATCATCTGTTAAGTTAAAGTTACCTCTTAGAATTGCATCAAAATTCAATTCTTGCTCATTGATCAAATCTTCGGCAAAAATACCTGGATTTCTGTCTCCAGCTGTACCAATTGGGAAAAGGTAAGTTCTTTTGTCATTAGAATTATCGACTCCTCCTCTTAATATTACTTGCATCCAATCTGTCGGCGTAATATCTAGCTCAGTATTTACTATGAATCGATTTAACTTGGAATCGGCTATCTGTTCACGTGTTGTCCAAGATGGATTATTATATATAGGGTTTGAGGCTTGTCCTAAATACCTCCTATACGCCCTATGTCTGTTAGGGAATGGAATTCCTTCATCATTAAAATAGGTACCAATATAATCTCGGTTGTCAAAATCTGGGGGAGTTCTCAATAAACCTAATAATAGTCCGGTTGTATTTGAGCTTTGTTGAATACGATTAGATTCACTATTGGTAAAACCTGCCCTAGAAGAAACAGTAAGCCAATCGGTTAGATTAAATTTACTATTCAATCGCACATTGTTTCTTACATAATCTGAACCTCTGATGATACCTTCTTGATCTAATCTCCCCAAGCTTAAAAAGTAAGTGGCTTTTTCATTTCCTCCACTTAAAGATAAATCATTCTGAAAAAACTGACCTGTTTGGAAAACCTCATCCCAATTAGATTCATCGAAAGTTTCTCTAGAATTTTTGCTTAAGATAGGATAATATCGATTTCCATTTACAGCCTCAAAAAACTCTCCTGAAGTATCCAATTCGTCAGCTGCCCCACTTCTATCTGGAATATAATCTCCCCATGCTTCAGCAAGTGTAGGAGAATATTCTCCATTCCTTCCTTGTCCCCATGTATTTTGCATATCAAGCCTTCTGTTTACTTCATCGAAAGAAAGGGTAGACTTATAATTGATCTTGATTTTACCTGCTTTACCACTTTTAGTAGTAATAACTAAAACACCATTTGCAGCCCTAGAACCCCAAAGAGAAGCAGCAGAGGCACCTTTCAAAATTTGTATAGACTCAATATCATTCGGATTGATGTCATTTAATCGAGACTGTTGTGAAACACCACCTGTTCTTCCACCACCTGCTGTACCACCTGTTATTTCATTACCACCACCATATAAGGTTGAGTTGCTAATAGGAACACCATCTAAAATAATGAGTGGATTACTAGATCCCGAAATGGTATTGGCACCTCTGATCCTGATGGTTGTACCAGCTCCAGGATCTCCATTTACAGAATTGATTTGTACATTAGAAGCTTTACCTGCCAAAGAGTTAAGAAATAAAGCTTCACCAGACCGAACTGCATCTGTTGTATTTACCTGAGAACTTGTAGAACCTAGTTGATCTTTCTTTGTCGTAAATCCCAAAGCAGTGACAACGACTTCTCCGATTTGCTTGGCATCTTCGAGTAAGGTTACGTCGATTGTACTTTGTGAACCAACGGTAATGGATTGACTTTGATAGCCTATAAAACTAAAAACTAAAACGGCATTAGCATCATTCACATTAATACTATACCTTCCATCGATGTTTGTAATTGCTCCCTGAGTGGTGCCATCAACTATTACGTTAACACCTACCAAAGGGGAACCATCAGATTCTGTTACTGTACCTGAGACAGTATTCGCATTCTGTGCAGAAGCGAAGCTAATGATAAGCATCGCTAAACAGAATAATAAAGTAAACTTATTACTCATAATAAAATGATTAGAATGGAAAAAAGAAGAAGGTTTAATCTTTTGTGGGAGAGATTAAAAAATTGTTGTAGGTAAGTTTACTAAATATAGAAAATCGCTTTTTATTTAATAGGCTTTGAATTGATCACTTTGGGTTCTAAGTCCCAATTTCCCGTTTAGCGGGTGAGTTTTGTTAAGGTTAAAATATGGTAGTATTGTTAACGAGAATTTGATAGCAAGAGAATGAGCCTAATATTAGGCTTGAATGTATTGAGAATATTTAATTCCAATTTAAAGGCATTTCTAGATTATATTTTTTAACTATTTGCTGTTCTTTTTCTAAATAGCAATTATTTAAAAGTAAATTGTCAACAAGCTAATATGATAAAATCTTACTTTACATTTATTTGCTTCCTATACCTCTTCATTCCTACTTTTTTAAAAGCACAAGACTTTATTCCCAAAAAGGTATTATTTGTTGGAAACAGTTATACATATTTTTGGAATTTACCCCAACAAGTAGCACAGTTGGCTAAAGAGGGCAATGTTGATTTGGTAACAAAGCAATCTACCATAGGAGGCGCGAATTTAGGACAGCATTGGCGCAGTGATAGAAACTTAAATACTGTTCAATTTATTAAAGAAGGAGGTTTTGATGCTGTTGTTTTTCAAGACCATAGTCTAAGAGCTATCCAACATCCCGATAGTTTAATGTTATTCGGTGAGAAGCTAGCAACGCTTGCCAAGGAACATGGCGCTAAAGTGTATGTTTATATGACATGGGCTAGAGAGTTTGATCCTTTTATGCAGCAAGAAATTACAGCAGGATATGAGCAATTAGCCAAACGTATAGATGCAACAGTAGTACCAGTAGGATTAGCTTGGGAAAGAGCAAGAAAGATGAGACCTGATATTGAACTGTATGATGCAGATGGTAGTCATCCATCGATTACTGGAAGCTATTTATCAGCTTGTGTTTTTTATGCTAAACTAACAGGAAAATCGCCAGTTGGCTTACCCAGTCGTTTAATTTCTAAAGATATAGATGGTGAAAAACTATATTTAAATATTATACCGGGTGGAGATGCACAATTTTGCCAGAAGGTAGCTGAAGAAATTGTATTTAACGAATAAGCCAGTACCAGTAAATCAATATGGAAAATTCAAAAAAGGTGGGTTTGGTTCTCGGCCCTTTAGTCTTTATTTACTTCAATTACATAGCAAAATTAGATGGTTTAAGTGCGGAGGGGCATGCTACTTTGGCTGGTACGAGCTGGATAGCCATTTGGTGGATATCAGAAGCTATTCCAATTGCAGCAACTTCATTACTGCCCATAGTTTTATTTCCTTTAACAGGTGCGCTAAAGCTTGCTGATGTAACTGCTTCTTACGGGCACAAATACATTTTCTTGTATATAGGTGGATTTATTTTGGCGATAGCAATCGAGACTTGGGGTTTACATAAGCGAATAGCCCTCACCATAATCAATCTTATTGGTACTAACATGAAACAAATTGTGTTGGGTTTCATGGTGGCAACTGCCTTTCTTTCTATGTGGATATCGAACACGGCTACTTCGGTAATGCTCGTGCCAATTGGAATGGCAATGGTTTCACAACTTAATACAAATGCATTAGCTAATAAAAGCGATAATTTGATTTTTGGGAAAATGCTGATGTTGGCCATTGCTTATAGTGCATCTATAGGTGGTTTTGCGACCATAATTGGTACACCTCCAAATCTCGTTTTAGTGGGTGTTATTCAAGAACAATATAATGTGGAGATTACCTTTTCGAGATGGATTGTTTTTGGACTTCCTGTCTCGATTATACTCTTATTGATTTGTTGGAAGTACCTGACTTCATACGCTTTTACATTGCAAAGTAATGCATTTCCTGGCGGTAAAAGTGAAATTAAGAAACAGTTGACAGCATTGGGTAACATTTCTTATGAAGAAAAACTGGTTTTAGTAGTATTTGGATTAACTGGTCTAGCATGGATTACTCGTTCATACTTACTTCAAGTATTTATTCCTAATATTGACGATACAATTATTGCTGTAGTGGCAGGCTTGGTTTTATTTATTTTACCTGCTTCCAAAGAAAAGGAAAGACAGTTGTTGAATTGGGAAGAAGCCATTAAACTTCCTTGGGGTGTATTGTTTCTATTTGGCGGGGGATTGGCAATTGCCAAAGGTTTTAATGAAACTGGATTAGCAGTTTGGATAGGCAGCCAAGTTTCTTTACTTGAAGGTGGTGCTATATTACTGATTTTATTGATCATAGTGGCTGCAGTAAATTTCTTGACAGAAATTACTTCTAATCTTGCTACTGTTGCCATGCTTTTACCCATATTGGCACCGATTTCTGCTTCATTAAATATCCATCCCTACATATTAATGATTGGTGCTACTATCGCTGCTTCTTGTGCTTTTATGCTGCCTGTAGCAACGCCTCCTAATGCAGTGGTATTTGGTTCTGGTTATTTGAAAATGCAAGATATGGTGAAGACGGGCATTTGGCTTAATGTCATCTCTATCATCCTAATTACCCTTGTCGTCTATTTTATATTACCATTGCTCTGGGGTTTTGATCTTGTAGGGAAATTATAAAAACAATTTCGTGTTTTATTATTTTCTAAAAACAGATACATGAAAGAAAAGTCTTATGAACTTGATTGATGATCAGACAATAAAAGGGACATTAGAAAAAACTTTTCCACGATTTTCAGAGCCAAAACTCAAGGCATTAATTCAAGAGAATGGTAGTTTCAAAGCCGTGGGCGCAGGAGAGATACTCATGGATATTGGAAATTTCATTAAAAGTATCCCGCTTATTAGCAAAGGAGTAATTAAAATCATAAGAGAAGATGAACATGGCAATGAAATATTTTTATATTATTTACAACCTGGTGAAACCTGTGCCATGTCACTTACTTGTTGTATGGCGAGTCAAAAAAGTCAGATAAAAGCAGTGGCTGTAGAAGATGCTGAAATGATAAGAATTCCAGCCCATTATATGGATTCATGGCTCGAACAATTTCCCAGTTGGAAATCATTTGTGATGGAGAATTACCAAAAACGTTTTCAAGAGTTATTACAAACTATAGATAGTATAGCTTTCCTTAAAATGGATGAGCGTTTATTGAAATATTTAAAAGATAGAGCAGCTGCTATTGGTGACAATGTGATCAAGGCGACTCACCAAGAAATTGCCGAAAAACTAAATTCTACGCGAGTGGTAATATCAAGGTTATTAAAGCAAATGGAAAAAGAAGGATTGATCAAAATGGGCAGGAATAGTATCGAGTTGCTTTAAAATGGACAATCATAACTTGAATTTTGTTATTTATATAATTGATGGAATGTATTTTCCTAAGAGGTTGAAATTACTTAACAATTTTGAGTGACAACTTTAGTATTTTATTTGAGAAAACTACCAAAGAATTCATAACTTTAATAGTATAAATGTATTCTATTGAGTTTTCATAGAAGTTAGCTTTATGACAAAATTTCTTTTTATAGTATTTATACTATTACCTTCTTTATTGCTTGCACAAAAAGGTAAAAAGAATTTTATCTACATGAGCAATATCACTCATGCTGATATGCAGGGTAAAAAAATTGTAGAGTTCATTAGAGCAGAAATTACTACTTTGATTTTGAACTCTGATGGGCAAGAAGTTTCTAGGGTAGAGAACTATGGTTATATGGTTACTTTTAAAACAACCGAAGGGAAGAATTTAGGAATTAGAGGGTTAAATATAGAAGATGATAAAACGGGTGAACTCAGTCACTATCCTATTGGAACTAAAGATGGCCTTAAGTTTGAAAAGATTGTCAATAATAGTGTTTATTTGAAAAGCCCAACCATAAGTGGCGGAGCGGAGGAATATGATATTTATCTTATTTGTAGATTCCTTGATGATTTTAATACTGAGTGATAACTTAAATAATTATTTAGCCTTTGCAGCCTTCAAGAGGCTATATATTTATTTATAAATTGAATTTATAAATCTTTTTTCTGGTATTGAAAAAATATTCATCTTCATTTACAGGATTTCATAAATTTTTTAGTGTAATTGGAATTCCAATATTTTTATTAATCATTTTATTCATTGAATATTTAAAAACTGATAAGAGTTTTTATTTAATATTATTTTCACACTTACCATTTCTGATGCTATTAACAGGTTTGGTAATTCATGGCTTCAGACTAAAGCATGTATTTGTTGAAAATGACTATGTAATAATTTCAGATAGTTTTAAATCAATAAAACTACCACTCTCGAAAATAAAGGAAGTTTATGAATGGTCTTTCATATTTAAACCACAAACTGCTGCTATAAAATTTGAAGAGAAAACCGCTTTTGGAAGCGGTATAATTTACTTACCCAAAACAAAATTATTTGACTTTTTCAAAACTCATTCAGATATAGTTAGATTAAGAATGGCTGTTGAGAAGGCAAAAAAAGAAAAATTTGAATTAGATAGTACAAAATCTTTGCCTATTGCAAAGCAGGCGGATGCATTATATGCTAAAGCATTAATAAAACAAAAAAATGGGGAAGTAGCATTAGCACTTCGTTACTTTGATAAAACTTTAAAGGCTGTAGAAGATATTAAAGTCCATCAGGTTAGAACTCAAGAAATAATTGCAGAATCACATCTAGGAAGAGCAAGTATTATTAATAATAATCAATTTCCCAATAAGTACTTAATTGCGAATTTAGAATATGCTTATTCAATATTTGCTCAGTTGCATAAACCGATAAAGCAACTAGAATGCATATCATATATTTTAAGAGAGTTATTTGTCAATAGAATGAAAACAGGTATTAATTCCTTCGATAGAATATTCAATAGTTCTTCTGACGAACTTAAGATTCAAAAGTTGATAAAAGAAGCAAATCTTATCAAACAAAATAATTTGAATAATGAGCAATTACAACTCAACTATGATGAAATAATTAAAAAATACAATTTGGAAATGTAAATGGCTTGAAAGATAAAAATCAAATCTAATTTCATAATGGTTTTTCAAGCTATACGGCTGTCTTAATCCCACTTTATCGCTTTGTTGTTTTTCTTAGAAGTGAAATTTGGTTACATTCAAATCATGTAAATTAAACCCTTCTAATTCTAACAACATGCGTAAATTAGTATATTCTTCCTTGATCATCGCTTCTATCTCTTTTGTGTTTTTCGCGCTTATGCAGAAGCCCCAACCTTATGAAACAGCCCTGAATTTAATTAATAGTTTTTCTGAAGAAAACAAGCAAGCAGCTTGTTATGCTTTAAAAGATAGCAACAGTACAAAATGGCATTATTTGCCTTGGTCTAGTTATGAAAGACCTGGCATTCCACTTAAAGTACTAACCAAAGCACAAAAAGAAAATGTAAACCAACTTTTACAATTTTTTCTGAGTAAAAAAGGATATGAAAAAACCCAAGCTATTATAGCTTTAGAAGATATATTATCAGTTATTGAGAATAATCCTAAAAAACGTGATAAGGAACAGTATTACCTTTCATTTTATGGAGAACCTTCTCCAGAGTCTCCGTGGGCTTTTCATTTTCAAGGGCACCATGTTTCATTAAATTTTACAGTAATTAAAGATCAAGTGGCTTATACACCTAGGTTTTTTGGCGCTAATCCAGCCAAGGTTTTAAGTGGTCCACAAAAGGGGCTAAGAGTTCTAAAAACTGAGGAAGATTTAGCCTTTGAATTAGTAAATGGATTAGATGATTCACAGAAGAAAAAAGCTGTTTTTGAAGACAAATCATTTTGGGATATTCAAAGTACTAATTTGCCTAACGTTTCGCCAAGTATACCAGCTTTAGAAAGCATTATGGGTAAAGGGCTACCATTGAAAGAAATGGATAAGCAACAGCAAAATTTACTTATACAATTAATTGGTGAATATATTTCTGCTGTACCAGAGGATGTGGCTAGTGCTCGAATGGAAACCATTGAAAAGGAAGAAATGGATAACATTACTTTTGGTTGGACAGGTGCTACTTCTCCTGGAACGGGACACTATTATTTTATAAAGGGGAAAGCTTTTCTTATCGAATTTGACAATACGCAAAACAATGCCAATCATATTCATACCGTATGGCGTGATTATGATGGAGATTGGGGCAAGGATATGATCAGAGATCATTATAAAAACTCAGACCATCACGAACATTGATTTAATATTATGTTCAATACCTGAGGAAAATAGACAAATAGCTATATAATCCTACTTTGTCATCTTAACTCAAAACTATCTGAGGTTTATTATCAGTAACCTCTTAAATCTAAATAATGCAAAAACCTCAAAAGGTTTAGAAAAAAAAATTTTACTTTAACAAAGTAGGAATAAAATAAGCCAACCTATCAATGAATAGCCGAGAGAATAAATTCCAAAAAGGGGGTTATCTCTCGGCTATTAAATCTAAAAGAAGATTAAATTAAGATCAACTAGAAACAATTGGAAAATACTTTAGCCTCTCCAAGGTCTTTTTCTATTGTTTACCTGAGTCAGTACGTCTAACGTAATATTTACATCTTCAATAACTTGGAAATCGTACATACCTACACATAAAAAGTCAGCACCGTTTTCAAAAGCATATTGGAAAGCATCTTGAGGTTTGATAGCACCTGCTGCCAATACTTTAAAGGCAATCCAAGGTGCTTCTAAAGATTCCATAAATGCAATGGTTTCTTCTGGTTTGTAACAATACATATTATCGTGGTGCTCTTTGTGACCTGCAGACCAGTAATTGTGATGATGGAGGGTTTTCATCCAAAAGTCTGGTTTAAATCCGAGCTCAACCGATTTTTGAATGGTTTCCAGCCTATGCGCACCAATTCCTATAGGAATGTTGTATTGTTGCATGTGTTCAAAGGCTTTGGCCATTAAATCGTATTGCCCTTGCTTGATAAATTGGTCGGCAGTTTCCCCTTGAATGTAGCAGGCAGAGGCACCATTTTCAACAGAATCGTCAATCACTTTTAAATAACTCTCAAAAGGAATAGGACGTGGCCCTTCATCATCCCATTGTAGACCTGGACAATCTGAAATGAACTGTATCTTACCACCTGTTTTTTTCCAATAGTCATTGATCACTCTACTTAGTATAGGGTTTGTTAGCAGGGTGTTGATGCCACATTTTTCTGCAAGCTGTAAAGTTTCGAATACTTTATCATCACTGTGGTAAGCTTTCACCAATTTTGATACGTACAACAAGTCTCTTGCGTGTGCCCAGCCTCCGATTAGGTTACCTCCTAAGAACAAGCGGCTTATTTCCATATTCCCTATTTTGCCCTTGGGTACTTGTCCTTTTAGTTCATCCAATTTGCTAAAGTGGAAGGTTTTTATGGTGGCACTACTTCTACCATCCATGCCTGCTTGATTCATTAAGTGTTTTTCTTCCATACTATCCCATTGTTTTTTTTGCCAATAGGCCAAACCAAAAGCACCAAGTAAAGGAATACTTGCTAGATTTTTAGCTAGCTCTCGTCGCTGTTTTTTATTTCTGTTCTCTTTGTCTTTTTTTGTATCATCAGTTAGCGATTCCCATTCTTTATAAGCAGGTATTTTTTTAGGTTTTAATAGATTGAATATGTTGCCTATGCCAAAAAGTTTTTTTGATGGCATAAATGCCAACATTACAAGCACTATACTTTCAATCAATGTCTTATTTACTAGTAGATAGTTACCTTCAGTAGCATTGCCATAGTCGAAGCCTACGAATGGAGGATAAGCCAAATAATAAAGTATGAGAAGTAGTGCAGCAGCAATAGCAGAAGCCTTGGTAAACACTCCTAGCATAAGGAATAGGCCTGTACCAGTTAAAATAATGATATTCGACCAATTTGTAATGCCTAGTAAAAGCGGATCAGAAGTCAACCATTGAAAAAATCCACTAAAAATCCATTTAGAATTTAAGAGGTAATCTGCAGCAGACCAAGTTGGGTCGGAAAGTTTTACCAACCCTTCGTAAAACAAATGCCAACCAACAAAAATACGGGTTAAAGTAGCTGGAATGAGCCACCATTCTTTTGATGTTTTTTTTACTGGTTTGGTAGTGGTTAAAGTTGCCATTTTTTCACTTATTTAATGTACCAACTAGTTACTTAACCGTTTTCAAATTTGAAAAGTAATCAATCACTCAGCATGATGATTTTGGTCATGATAGGGATTGATCAAAAATGTGATAATGAGTAGAATTCTATTTTATAATTTTTGGAGAACACTTTAAAAAAATACCATTGACTTGTCAATTTTTAGAGTACCAAGTATTAGTAATTTTATAGTGAAATTAAATAGCTTATTCACCAAGATTTTGTGCTTTTAAGTTGCCCGCCAAGTGGGGTTTTAGAAGCGGATAATAATAGGAATAAATCTAGCAGATGGAATAGAACAAGGATATTATCAAAGAACATTACATAAAATCAAGTTAAAGTGAATAATGAGTTAAAACCATTTAATGCTTAAGGATTTCTTTATGGAATTTCTTATTGTATTTTCTATATAGTTGAAAAATATGACATTCAAATTGAAATATTAAATAGATCTAATAGCTTAGAAATGTAAAAGAAAATTAACAAATATGAAAAAGAAGAAAACAAACTCTGTAGGAAGCATTATATGCTTGCAAATTACTTGTTTAGTCATTGGATTATTGGCTTTTTCTTGCCAAAATGCTGCTCAAGAAGAAAAAGTAATTGATGAACCTAGTGAAAAATCTCCTGTTAGAACGGAAATTTATGCACCTGTAAAACTAACAACAGATTTATCACAATTAAGTGATGCTGAGAAATCTATGATTCCTATTTTGATAGAGGCAGCCAAAATTATGGATGGCTTATTTTGGAAACAAGCCTACGGAGATAAGGATGCTTTATTGGCTTCTATTGAAGATGAAAAGGTAAAAAAGTTTGTAGAAATAAATTATGGTCCTTGGGATAGACTAGCTGAAAATAAACCCTTTATAACAGGTGTAGGAGAAAAACCATTGGGAGCTAATTTTTACCCATCAGATATGACCAAAGCAGATTTTGAATCTTTGGCAGCACCTAACAAAACAAGTTTATATACTTTAATCAATAAAGCAGAAGATGGCAGCTTAGTAACAATTCCTTATAGTCAAGCTTATTCTGAAGAACTTGAAAAAGCATCAAACTTATTGAAAGAGGCTGCAGCTCTTGCTGAAAATGAGGCACTTAAAAATTACCTAGAATTACGTGCATCCGCTTTACTTACAGATGAATATTATGAAAGTGATGTAGCTTGGATGAAAATGAAAGACAATGGTATTGATATGATTGTCGGCCCTATAGAAAATTATGAAGATCAACTCTTTGGTTATAAAGCAGCTTTTGAAGCATATGTGCTTGTAAAAGACAAAGCTTGGAGCGAAAGATTAGAAAAGTATGCAGCTATGCTACCTGAGTTACAAAAGGGGTTGCCTGTTGCCGAAGAGTATAAAGCTGAAACTCCAGGGGCAAATTCACAATTAAATGCTTATGATGTGGTGTACTATGCTGGTGATTGTAATGCTGGTAGTAAAACCATTGCTGTGAACCTTCCTAATGATGAACAAATTCAGTTAGATATGGGTACAAGAAGGTCACAGTTGAAAAACGCTATGCGAGCTAAGTTCGATCAAATTATGCTCCCAATTACCGAAGTACTTATACACCAATCGCAACGCCAGCACGTAACTTTCGATGCTTTTTTTGGTAATACCATGTTCCATGAAGTTGCTCATGGTCTGGGTATTAAAGAAACCATAAATGGGAAAGGAACTGTACGAGAAGCCTTGAAGGAACAAGCTTCAGCCTTAGAAGAAGGGAAAGCGGATATTTTGGGATTATATATGGTGACTGAATTATTCGAGAAAGGAGAAATTGCTGAAGGAACAGTCATGGATAATTATGTTACATTTTTAGCAGGCATCTTCAGATCTGTTCGTTTTGGTGCCGCAAGTGCACATGGTAAAGCGAATATGTTGCGTTTCAATTATTTTCAGGAAAAAGGAGCTTTTACCAAAGATACTACTACTGGTACTTACATGGTTGATTTTGATAAAATGCAAATGGCCATGAACGATTTATCTGCCCTTATATTAAAGTTACAAGGCGATGGAGATTATGAAGGTGTGATAAAACTCATGGAAGAAAAAGGTAAAATACAAGCTGAGCTACAGGCAGATTTAGATATATTAGGTTCGTCTGGAATACCTGTAGATATCGTATTTGAGCAAGGCGTAGAAGTATTGGGCTTGTGATTATATAGGAAATTAACTATCTATTTGTGAGTACTTCTTTAAGATATTGAAATTTTCCTTTATAAGAAAAATCTAAATTTATATTCTTATAATTATGTAAAATGTGTAATAAAATTTGTGCCGCCAATATTTTGAAGGAAATTCTTAGTTTCCTCATCTTTTTCACATACCTTAGCGGCAATATAAAATTTTTATTACAATTTATCATGAAAGAAGGAAAAGTTAAATTTTTTAATGAATCAAAAGGATTCGGTTTTATCAAAGATTCTGAGTCTGACAAAGAGTATTTCGTACACGTATCAGGACTTCTTGATGACATCAGAGAAAATGATGACGTTACTTTCGAATTAGTCGAAGGAAGAAAAGGATTAAATGCCGTTAATGTTAAGCTTGCATAAGACATAATATTATACATATATAATTCTAAATTTCGGCCTCTCTGTTTACAGAGAGGCTTTTTTATTATCAAATACCTAATAAATACTTTTAGGAATATCAATTTGAATTATTTAATTTTCAATTAAAATATTCTTATTCGTTTCTTACATATGGAATTAACTTATTCGCAAAAACAAGTACAGAGTGAGGTGGGTAGTTCTGCATGGCAAATGCCGTGGTATATTTATACTGCCTTATTAGCTACAACAAGTATTATTACTGGACTCATTTGGGATATATCTTGGCATTTGAGTATTGGTAGAGATGGCCTCTTTTCACCTCCTCATTTATTAATTTACTTGGGTGGTGTTCTAGGTGGAATAGGCGGTGGCTACCTCATGATAAAAACTACTTTTTTTGGCACTTTGCAAGAAAAGCAAAAGGGCGTATGGTTTTGGGGATTTAGATCGCCATTAAGTGCTTTGTTTTTGGTTTGGGGTGCATTGGCCATGCTTACTTCTGCACCATTCGATGACTGGTGGCATAATGCTTATGGCCTTGATGTAAAGATTCTTAGCCCACCGCATGCTTTATTGGCAATGGGGATGTTGGTTATTCAATTAGGTGCAGTAATTCAACTAACAACTTATCAGAATATCATAAAAAGTGAAGCGGATCAAAACGGTACGGATAAAGCTGTATTAAAAAAGAAATTAAAGAACGTACAGCTCATGTATGTTTACACCGTCGGGATGTTAGTAGCCATTATCGGTATAGTGCTCACTGAATATCTCAACCCCAATGTAGCACATAGTTCGCTGTATTATCAAATAGGAGGATTTGTATTTCCTCTATTCTTACTTGCAGCAGGCAGGGCATCTGGCTTAAAATATCCAATTACTATTGCTGCCATATTTTATACGGCAGTCAATTTAATCATGCTTTGGCTATTGCCGCTTTTTCCTGCAAAACCAATGTTGGGTCCGGTTGTAAATGAAATTACCCATTATGTTCCTTTCGAATTTCCTCATTTATTAATTATACCTGCACTTTTATTAGATATTTACAGGAATAAAGTACAGATAAATAATGACTGGCTGAACGCCATTTTTATGGGTGCTATCTTTTTGGTTTCCTTTTATTTCACACAACGCTATTTCAGTGAATTCCTACTTTCGGATTATGCCAAAAACTGGATTTTTGCAGCCGATGCTTTGGCTTATAATTGGAATCCTGATTGGAAATACCGCTTTGAATTCTATCCATGGCACGATCAAACTACTATTGAATTGATCAAAGGTTTGGGAATTGCATTGTTCATCACAGTTATTTCTAGTAGGATAGGATTACTTTGGGGTAACTGGATGCGCTCGGTAAAAAGATAATTTCAACCTGCTTTTAACTAACAAACGATGATGCAAAGAATTAGAAACTTCTTACTACTTCTATCACTTTATCTCTTATGTTCTGGCCATGTAGGCAGTCCCAATATTGTTTTTGAAGGACAAGCTGGCCCATACAGTTTATTGGCAAATATTCAGCCTCCAGAAGTTGTTCCTGGATTAGCTCAAGTTTCTGTTCGAATTACCGATGGAACAGCGAGTCAGGTAAGTGTACAAGCCATTTATTTCAGATATGGAGGAGATAAAGCCCCAGAAGCTGAACCAGCGAAACAAGTGAGTGGCGATGCAACACTTTATGCTTCAGAACTTTGGTTAATGGCACATGGCTCTTCAAGTGTAAAGATCATTGTAGATGGTGAAGAAGGCAGAGGATCAACGGTAATTCCTGTACCAGCATTGGCTACAGCCCAATTGCAAATGGAAGAAGGGTTAGGAATAGTATTGGCAATTTTAGGCTTAATTCTCTTTATTGGTGGCGCTACCATTATAGGAACAAGTACTGGTGAGGCGACATTAAAACATGGTGAAGCGATACATGCTAAAAAAAGAAATAAGGCAATTATTGTAGGGGTCTCTATGCTATTTGTTTTTTCAGGGATTTTATACCTCGGCAAATTATGGTGGGAAAGTGAAGAAAGTGCTTACGAACGCTATATGTACAAACCAGTTGCATTAAAAGCTTCGGTAAAGCAAGATAGAATAATACGCTTACAGTTAGAAGACGAAGGACACTTCGATAGAAAAGCAGGTGATTTAATACCAGATCATGGAAAGTTGATTCATTTATTCATGATAAGTGAAAATGACTTGAATACTTTTGCTCATTTGCATCCTGTTAAATTTGATTCGGTTAATTATGATGTAGCTGTACCTGATTTACCTGCTGGTAATTATCATGTATTTGCAGATATTGTGCACCAAAGTGGATTGAACGAAACACTGGTAACGGGTGTATCTCTTCAAGAAAAAAGTGTACAAACAGCATCATTACCTGTTATAGTAGCTGCTGCAAATGAAGATCAAACACTTTTGCCAGACCAAGATGACAGTTGGTATCAATATCAAAAACCAAATGGGAACCAGCAAAGTGCTGGGGGATATAGGATGAATTTTGAAAAAAGTACAGATAAAAAATATGTAGTAGGGCAAGTAGAGTCACTTAAATTTTCTTTAGTGAATGAAAATGGATTACCAGTTATTTTAGAGCCTTATTTAGGGATGTTGGGGCATGCTGCGGTAGTAAAAGACGATGCTTCAGTATTCATTCATCTACACCCTGCAGGAACTATATCGATGGCAGCACAAGAAATGTTGGCCAATAAAATTAGTGATGATGTTACCTTATGCGTTGTACTCGATTCTTCTAATTATGATATGAGTACCATTCAAAATCTTAGCCCTAATCAGGTTACGAGTATGCGCCAAGAGATACTGAAACAAATGAAAGAAAAAGGCTTATCTAACGAAGTCTCTTTTCCTTATGCATTTCCAAAAGCAGGTAATTACCGCATGTGGGTACAAGTACAAGTAAAAGGAGAGATCGTAACCACCGCCTTCGATATTCAAGTAGATGAGCCGATATTAGCAGCTAACTGATTTCAGTAAGTCAATTTATCAGTAATATAATGAGATAAGTTCGCACTATTTCTAACCGTAGATTGTGGCGCACATCCACACTGATTTGCTGATGGGTTATGCGTCGCAGACTATGCGTCGCAGACTGTGTGCCACAATACATGTGTGAAATATGTATAGTAGTATGATAACATTAACAATTAACTAATTAGATTTTTTATGCAAGCTGAAATATTCATTTCTTATTCTTGGAAAGAGGAAAGCAATCAAATTGCCGATGAACTTGAGGCTATTTTAACCGAAAAGAAAATGAATATCATCCGTGATGTTCGAGCATTAGGTTACAAAGGCCTGATAAAACCCTTTATGCAAAAAATTGGAAAGGGTAAATATGTAATCCTCATCATCAGCGATGCCTATTTGAAATCTGAAAATTGTATGTTTGAGTTGATACAAGTATACAAAAGTGGCAAATTTCATGAGCGTATTTTCCCCATTGTCATGGAATCTGCCACGATTTATAAAGCTGCCGATAGATTAAATTATATTCATTACTGGGAAGAAGAGATAAAAAACCTAGATAGTAAAATGAAAGAGGGTAGTCTGGCAAATTTAGAAGGTATTAGTGACGATTTGAATTTGTATACTGAAATTAGGCAGCATATTGCTCAATTGGCTGATATTCTTAAAAACATAAATGCGCTGTCTGTAAGGGCACATCAACAACAGAAATTTGCCGATTTGGTAAAGGCCATTGAAAAACAAATAATGACAGATACTGAAGGGGAACAAATAGATACTGTTCCACCAGATCCAGTAATAGATGTTCATGTTGATAATAGTTTTGAAGCGAAGCGAATAAGAACGCTTGAAGAAAAAATTGAAATGCAGTATACCTTACTTGCTGAATATGATAAGAAGCTTGATAAGAACGATGATCCACGAAAAGAATTAAGCATTCGTGGTGAAATAAGTCGAATAAGAACTAGGATCAAAGAATATAAAGACGAAATAAATATGATAAAAGGTTGATCATAAACCCGAGGATTTAAAAAGTCAATCAAATTCAAACCATCAAGTATTTTTCTGGTTCTTAGAATACTTTGCTTCTACAATAAAAAATGTATTAGCTTTTGAATTGTTAGCTTAAAAGCATAATTTTTTAATTTGCATCATGAGTAAAATAAAAGAATATACCAAAGATAATTTAACTGTAATTTGGGAAGCTTCAAAGTGTATCCATTCGTCAAAATGTTGGAAAGAATTACCATCGGTTTTTGATCCTAAAGCCAGACCATGGGTCAATATGGAAGGGGCTTCTACTGAAGCTATTGCTGAACAAGTAAGCAAATGCCCAAGTGGTGCATTAAGCTATAAAATTAAAGATGAAGAAGTACCCAAAGAAACAAATGACCCCCTTACCGTTCATCTCACGAAAGATGGCCCTTTGATCATTAAACAAGAAGTGAAAATAGTAAATTCCGATGGTATAGAGGAAGTAAAAAATTCACCAGTAGCTTTATGTCGCTGTGGCAGTTCAGCCAATAAACCATATTGTGATGGTTCACATAAAAGTGCAGGATTTAAAGGATAATTTGTATGGAAGTTAAAAGAGAAGAATCAGATAATAAAGGAGCCTTTTTTATTGAAGTAAACAGTGAAAAAAAGGCTGAAATGACTTACAGCAAAGCTGGAGATAAAATGATTATTATTGACCACACAGAAGTTGACGATTCATTAAGAGGAAAAGGGGCAGGAAAACAAATGGTAGAAGCTGCCGTAATCTTTGCACGTGAGAATAAAATTAAAATAATGCCGCTTTGTCCTTTTGCAAGTTCTGTTTTTAAGAAGATTCCTGAATTTAGAGATGTGCTCAATTGAAATGCTACTATTTTAGAATTAAAATTTTTGTTTTTTAGTACTTACATTTCATTTTGCTCTGCTACATCTTTTAGTAAAATCAGTTTATTTTTTCCATCTTCAATAATTAAGGTATCATCTTTTATTAAAAAAGTTTTTGTCTGGTCTTTATAAGCAGTAGAAAAACTAATAAGGTCAATACGTGCTTCTTCTTCATTCAATAGCCAAACACCGTAATTGCCATAATCTTCCTCATTTTTGCCCATCAAAAAAGTATTGTTCTTGTTAAATTGTATCCAGCTTGGGGTGGTATCGGTAGTATTTGTTTTGGTTGACCATTTTCCTAATAACATCAAGTCTGCACTTGGCTTACTGATCATACTCGCATTAATTTCATCTCTATACAAATGATGAACCTTAGATAGCTGAAAACCTACTGAAACTCTTGGGTTATTTGTGAGTTTACCACTAATAATTTTGCGATAATGGTTCGGATGTGTATAAATATCTACAAGCCATTTCGAATCCATCCATGATAATTGTTCACCAGTTATTTTTAAAGTATCTAGATTTAATTCCCAAGTACCAGCAAAGTGCTGTCGGGTATTCCAGCTTACAAAAGTTCCATCTTTGTTAAACTTGATGCCCTGCCATGGCAAGTTGATTTTCTTTTTATTTTGATTCAAGATAAAGTCAATTTCCCAAAGCCCAATTACTGTTTGACTATGATCAGTTTTACAAGCAAATAAAAGTGTGGTAAAGAGTAATAACGAAAAGGTACTTTTCAGGAAAGATTTAATCATGATAGCTTGAAGATTCTTATAAATGCTATTTTGAATCACTTTGGAGAATGATTTTCCTAATTGGACAAGGTATGAATAATTTTGTTAATGCAAAATTATATAAGTTTAGCTGTGATTTTAAATATGCCTTTATGAGACTTTTTCCCCTTTTCTTTTTATTGATAATTGGAATATCATGTTCTGTTCAAGAACAAAAAATAACTGATGAAACTGAAAAGAAACCACCTAATATCATTATCATTTTGGTCGATGATATGGGTTATTCCGATATTGGTAGTTTTGGCTCTGAAATTAATACACCTAATTTAGATGCACTTGCAGCAAACGGGATGCGGTTGACAAGATTCTACAATGCTGCGAGATGTTGTCCATCTAGAGCATCTTTGTTAACAGGATTATATCCTCACCAAGCAGGAATAGGTAGCATGACAAGTGATTGGGGGCATCCTAGTTACCAAGGTTTTCTATCTGATAATGCTGTAACCATTGCCGAAGTGTTACAAGAAAATGGATATAATACTTATCAAGTTGGTAAATGGCATGTAGGAAAATCACCTGACCGTTGGCCACATAAAAGAGGATTTCAGCAACATTTTACTTTTGTAAATGGAGCAAGCAGTTATTACAATTTATGGCCTTATAGAGATGGACAAGATTCTCTACAAATGGCTTATAACGGAGAGAGATTTTATCCTGAGGAAGATTTTTTTATGCCCGATGCTTTTTCCGATACGGCAGCGGCATTCATAGAAAGACATAATACCGATAATCCTTTTTTCATGTATTTGGCTTATAAATCACCTCATTGGCCCCTACATGCCACACCCGAAGATATTGCCAAATACAAAGGAAAATACATGATGGGTTGGGACAGCTTGCGTTTACAGCGGTACGCTAGGATGAAAGAATTAGGCATAATAGATGAGCGTGTACCTTTGTCCGAAAGATATAACACTGTAGAAAAATGGGAAGATGTATCTAAAGAAGAACAAGAAGATTGGGATACAAAAATGGCCTTGTATGCTGCTGTTGTTGACCGCATGGATCAAGGAATCGGAACGGTAATTAATAGCCTAAAAGCTAAAGGGCAATTTGATAACACCTTAATCATGTTCCTTTCAGATAATGGGGCTTGCCACGAAGTAATGCCACCAAGAAATAGCCCTTATCCTATTGATGGCGAACCGGGTTCTGAGAGGTCTTACCCCAGTTATGATCCTCCTTGGGCCAATGCGAGCAACACACCATATCGTTATTTTAAATCATATTTGCTTGAAGGTGGCATGTCTACGCCTTTTATTGCTCATTATCCTGACCAAATACCTGCAGGTTCTATGAATACAAGTACCATTGGGCACATCATGGATTTAATGGCAACTTCTCTAGACTTTGCAGGATCGAGTTATCCCGAAAGTTTGAATAGTAGAGAAATTATACCTACTCCAGGAAAATCACTGGCTGCTACTTTACGGGGTGAAGCACAGACTGGGCATAAAACACTTTATTGGGAACACAATAGAAATAGAGCCGTAAGGCATCAAAACTGGAAATTAGTTTCTAGTTATAAGGTATTGGGTGAAGGTATTAGAGATCGTTGGGAATTGTACAATCTAGCCGAAGATCCTTCGGAGTTGAATGATTTAGCCGCTGCTATGCCTGAAAAAGTGGCTGAATTAGAAAAGATGTATTTTCAATGGGCGAATGAAGTAGGGGCACTTTCTGCTACCCAGATAGATAGTTTAAGGGCTAGTCTATAAACATTCAATCTATTTCGTTCCTAAGCTTTATTTGTAATTTATTACTGAAATTTTAATTGTTATGATAGTTACATAACAATCAATAAAGTATTTTATATTAAACCAATTTAATGAAAAGGAAATAAAATTAGAGAATATTTCGTTGGCTTTTCTTTAAGTTTTTTACTCTAATTTTATGACAAAAATACTATTGCTTCTTATTGTTCTATTTTCAACTTCATCTTTGATTGCACAAAATGAAAACACTAAAATTCAATACAAAAAAAGTGTATTTGGTGGGTATAGGTATTTTCAAAATTCTAAAAAATTACCGAAATGGAAATTAAAAGATGTATTAAGAAATAATGTAGAAGCTTATAGACAATACAAAGATGCTCAATCATATGCTATTTTGTCTAATGCTTTTGGTATCATAGGTGGTTTTATGATTGGAAATACTTTAGGAAGAGTAATTTTCGATAGAGAGCCTGATTGGCAAATTGGAATTATAGGGGTTTCTGTAATAATAATATCGATTCCAATATATAGTACTGCTATAAAACAGGAAAGATATGCTGTAGACTATTACAATCAATCTATCCCTTATGGTCAAAATACATTAAATGAATTACATTTTGGAATTTGTGAGAATGGAATAGGGTTTACATTTAAGTTTCATTAATGAATGCTTTCAAAGAAGTTCTACTTTTTAATTTCCTCCCACCTAACCGCTAATTCAAAAAATAGCAATAGTAAAATACAAGTGAATTGGCCTTCATTACGGCTAACTTTACTTTCAATTAAGACTGACTGCAGATTATATTCGAAGTACATCTATCGATGTAGGAATATTTTATAGTATAGTCAGATTAATTATGAAAGGAAACAAACATATAGAAAGGGATGGGCAGGAAGCCACTAAAATTTTCGATAATAGAAGTTTAGAAAATGATTATCGTACTTTAAAACCTATCTTACGAGAAGGAATGGTAGTGTTAGATGTAGGTTGCGGTACCGGTGCCATTTCAAAAGATATAGCGCAAGAGATTGGTAAAGAAGGTAAAGTAATAGGCATTGATAATACTGAAAGATTTATCGAAAGTGGAAAAGAGACCTATAAGGAAATCCATAATCTAACATTGATTCATACCGACCTTTTTGATTTTGAGTCTACAGAAAAGTTTGATTTAATAATAGCTGCCCGTGTATTACAATGGCTCAGTAACCCGAAAGAGGCTTTGTTGAAAATGAAAAGCCTTCTAAAGCCCAATGGACAAATCTCCATACTTGACTATAACCATGATAATTTAGTTTGGCAACCAAAGCCTCCCAATTCCATGAAAGCCTTTTACGCTACATTTTTAAAATGGAGGAAAGATGCAGGCATGAATAATAGCATTACAGATGATTTGCCTAACATGATGCAAGAAGCTGGATTTCAAAATATAGAGGTAATTAATTCAGATGAACATTATGAAAGAGCAAGGGAGGATTTTAAGCAAAAAGTAGGAATTTGGTCTAAAGTAGCAGGTTCAACTCAAATGGTAGAAGAGGGTTATTTGGATGATGCACTAAGATTAAAAGCAATTGAGGAATATGATCATTGGGTAGATCATGAAGCCATATCGATGACCATGAAACTCAATGAAGTAAGAGGAAAAATGTAGTCGCATTACCAATTACTCTAAAACATTCCTACTATATGAAGTTTGAATATTCTCTAGTGTCTCCGGCCTATTTAAAAAGTGTATTATTAGGTAAATATTCTTTCTTATCTGATATTGAAGTTGTATACATTTATCAAGGATTGAGCGATACCTATGAAGTATCCACTTCCGACAAAAAGTATATTTTGAGAATATACAGATCTAATTGGAAACCGTACAACGATATTGTTGGGGAACTTGAATTTATCAGTCTACTTAAAGCAAAAAATATAGCGGTTTCTTATCCAATTTCAGACAATACAAAAAACCTCATTAACCATATAGATTGTCCAGAAGGGATAAGGTATTTTGTACTATTTAGTTATGCGAAAGGTAAACCTATGACAAGCCTTAATAGTGAAACTGCTAAGTTATTTGGTGAACATTTGGCAAGAATTCATAATGTCTCAGAAAATCTTCATATTGATAAATTATCTAAGAATTTTAAGCTGCCCGAAATACTGTATTTTACCCGCAAATCCTTGGAAAGCAGGAATTTAGAAAATAGTTCTGTATTTGAAATGCTTGAGGAAATAGAACAAAAGATAACGCAAAAATTAAATGCTAAGGTATTGGAAGAACTCTCCGTTGGAGTTTGTCATGGTGATCCGCATTTTGAGAACTGTTTTTTAAAAGAAAAGACAAATGTGCTTACTTTTTTTGATTTTGATTTCTGCGGTAAAGGGTATTTACTTTATGACTTGGGAAGCTTTTTTCACTATGAAAAAGATAGCGACCTTAATAAAAAGAATTTCCTCGATGGCTACAGCAATGTTAGAGCTTTAAAGGAAGATGAAATAGCTATTATTCCATATTTTGAAATATTGATGCGACTTTTCCACTTAGGTGCGAGAGCTATAAATGCCGATGGTATTAAAAATCCTTTGTGGAAAGTATTTCAAATTGAAAAAACAATTCAACTAATACACGATCAAACTATGGCGCTAGATTAATAGCAATGATTGAATACATAAATCGAGTGAAGAATTGCATCTATATTGACGATTAAAGGAAGGGATACGAAAATTAGTTGTAGCAAAACCAATAATTGTTATTCGAAAAAAATATATAAAAAAATGACATTTGCTATGAATATTTTCTAGCTTCGATGCGAATTTACTTGATACTAAAAACTGAAAATGAAATTACCATACTTACTGACTTTATTCATCACTTTCATTTTAATTACTTGTAACAAACCAGTAGAAAGAGTTCCCCCTCCATCAAAATCTGAGGTTGTACCTACACCAACACAAGTAAGTTACCAACAAATGGAAATGATAGGATTTATCCATTTTACCGTCAATACATTTACAGATAAGGAGTGGGGCATGGGAGACGAAAGTCCTTCGATTTTCAATCCATCTGAATTAGATACAGAACAATGGGCAAGAGTAGCCAAAGAAGCAGGAATGAAAGAATTGATTTTGACAGCAAAACACCATGACGGTTTTTGCCTTTGGCCAAGTGAATACACCGAACATTCTGTAAAAAATAGTCCCTATAAAGATGGTAAAGGTGATATAGTAAAAGAATTTACCGATGCATGCCGAAAGTATGGTTTAAAAGCTGGGTTATATCTTTCCCCTTGGGATCGTAACCATGCCGATTATGGCAAGCCTGAATATATCACTTATTATCGCAATCAGTTAACCGAATTACTTAGCAACTACGGAGAAATTAGTGAGATTTGGTTCGATGGTGCCAACGGTGGTACAGGTTATTATGGTGGTGCCAATGAAGAACGCCGCATTGACAAACTTACTTATTACGACTGGCCAAATACTATAGCCTTGGCAAAAAAACTTCAGCCAGATTTATTGATATTTTCTGATGCTGGTCCTGATATTAGATGGGTAGGGAATGAACATGGTTTTGCTGGAGATACATTTTGGAGTACCATCAATTCAGATAAAGTAGTTATTGGCGGTGCCGATACGGAATACTTAAATACTGGTGAGCCAGCAGGCAATGCCTGGGTAGTTGGGCAATGTGATGTATCGATAAGACCTGGATGGTTTTACCACGCCACTGAAGATGACAAGGTTAAAAACACAGATCATTTGATGGAGATTTACTACAAGTCTATAGGCAGAAATGGTTTGCTTTTGCTAAACTTGCCACCCGATAGAAGAGGGCTTATACATGAGAACGACATTGAGCATCTAATGCAATTTAAAGCTGAAAGGGACAAAATATTCGAAAAGGAGCTATTTGTAGGTAAGTCGGTAAGTGCTGATTCTCAAAGGGGAGATCAAGCTGAATATAGTGCTATGAACCTAACCGATAATGATTTCAATACATATTGGGCAGCAGCTGAAGGTAAATCTAATGCTGTGCTAGAAATTGATTTGGGAGAGACTTTAAGCTTGGATCATGTGGTAATGCAAGAATATATTCCTTTGGGACAGCGGATCAATAAATTTTCAATTGCGATAAAAAGTGGTGAAAATTGGCAACAGGTAGCTGAAGGTACCACCATCGGATTAAAAAGAATCGTAAATTTTGATGAAGTTTCTACAAATGCCATCCAATTAACTGTCAATACAACTGGAAAGGAACCAATTTTGGCCAGTATCGAGGGGTATTGAAATTTAATGTTTTTCCAAGGGCTGAGATACCCAGTATTTTCATCAATTATGATAATAAAATGTACACTATAAACTAAGTGGTGTAGATTTAAAAAAGATTGAACTAAATGATAAAAAAGATATTTTATCTATCCATTTTCATATTAAGCTTTACCTTTTGTAAAAAGGAAACTAAAAGTGTAAATCTTGAAAATGATAAGAATTTTGAAATTGATAGCCTGGCGAATCGCTACCTTGAATTAAATCGATTTAGCGGAACAATTGTGGTAGCTAAAGCTGGAGAAGTCATTTATAATCAAAGTTTTGGCTTTGCAGATTATGAAAGTAAAAGACCTTTTTCAAAAGAAACCACTTTTAAGGTGGGGCAAATAACAAAAATTGTCACCGATGATTTAATTCGCAAGTTAGTTGCTCAAGATAAACTTCTATTGACCGATAATTTATCAAAGTTTGATATAGGTGTCAAATCTGAGTTGAGCATTAATGATTTACTTGCTACCAATAAATCTGAAGAAAACGATATTGAATATGGGGTTCTTGTTCAGCTAATTGAAAAAGTAAGTGGAAAAACTTATCAAGAAAATCTCAATACTTACTGCAAAGATTTGGGATTGAAAAATAGCTACCTACAGAAAGAAGACTCATCCCTTGCTGTAGGTTATCTCTATCATAATTACCGAGGAAATGGGCTAGAGTTGCAACAATCGCCTTCAGTTAACCTTGATGAGGTTTTTAGTATAGGGTTAAAATCTACAGCCACTGATTTAGTTAAAATCATCCAATCGAATCCTATAGATTTAGAATTAGAGGGTTATTTAGAAAACGATGGTTTTAGCTATTCACTTTCAAACCAAATGGATAATGATCTTTCAATTATTGTTTTAAGTAACCGAAGACATCCAGTTGCTGGGGAAATTTCTAATAGTATAGAAGCAATACTTAAAGGGAAAACTTACAGTACTCCATTAGCTAGAAAGCCATTTCCAATTGATTCCAATTTATTAAATGATTACACGGGTAAATACGCCCTTAATGAAAATGTAACATTTGAAGTAATCAGTGCTCAAGACAGTCTCTATGTACTTTTAGGTCCAAACAAAGTAGCGCTCATACCCCAATCCGAAAACCAGTTTTATATGCTAGACAATGATGCTGCCATGCGATTCGAGAAAGATTCATCCAATGTAGTAAATAGTGTTCGGTTATTAAATGGTTTTATTGATAGCCAGGAACAGGCGCTAAGGCTTGATTGATTGATGAAAAAAACGGTGGATTGCTATTATTTTCTCAATAAAAAACTTCAACACGATATTCACAACAAGGATATGCTTTAAAATATAGTCTTTTCATAAATTCTTTTTCAGCTTGTATTTTTTCTTGCCTTTTTCTTTCATCAGCAAAAAACTTCATGTATGCTAATTCATTCTCTATTCTATTTTCTGTTGCATAGTTATCATACTGCTTTATAATCGACTTAATTTCTGTGTTACTTGATTCTTTTAAACTTAAATTCAAGCTTTCTTCTTTTCCAGGCATAAATTCTTGTAAGGCAAAAAAAGGCACCTCTCCTTGATAGGCTATGGAAATGGCAATAGCAGATACATCTTTAGTCATAGGTATTTTATCTTGTTGCCCATTACCAACAAAAAATAACTCGCTATCGAAAGTATTCAATTTATAGAGGCTTTTGATAGAAGTAAAAACTACATACGTATGAATTCTTTCATATTTTTTACCATTTTCAACAATTATTTCAAGTTTTTGGTAATCCCAATCTTTTGGTTCTATTCCTTTATCTACATTAATCCATCCTGTTTCATTCCAAGTAAAACCATATGCTTCCATGCGATACTTCTCTCGCTTTTGCAGTAGTTTTTGATAGTCTTCAATAATTTTTTGAGTCTTTTCATTTTCCGCTTGAAGTGCTTCCATTGCTATAGCTTTCTTATTTTCCAATTCCGCTCTTACCTGAGATAAACGTTTTTCATAGTGCGTTTTAAGCAGATTAGCATACAGTTCAAAGTCCTTTACATTGGTTAAACCTTGTTTGTAATACATTATAAAATCATCATACAACTCTTGTTCTATTGACGCATCATACAAATCATTTTCAATTAACGCACTGGCAGCCATACTATCGAGTTCCCATAAGTTTTTATCTAGGTTTTGTATGTAGATTTCAATTATATCGTTCCTACAGGTTTTGAAAATGGTTTGTAACCTGTTTTCAAACTCCTTGGTTGAAATAAGGGTATTTTGAAATTTCTCTGATTTTATTGTTTTAATTATGGCGGGGTCAATGCCGCAATCAATTTTTGTCGAATCAACTTCTTCAACATCATCTTGGTAATCACTATCTTGGTATTTAGCATAAATTCCATACTCTCTTATGTTATCGTAATTTATTTCAACGGGCTCAATTAGGCTGAACGGGTTCAGTACCGATAAACTATAGTATAAACTATCGACAAGTTCTTTGGTAGCCACTTTGTAATTTCTGTAGAGCATGCTGGCATTTACTTCTGCTTCAAAACCCGATGGTAAAAAATCAAGTAATTTTAAATCTACTGGTACAAGAAATTGCTCTAAAGGCTTTGGTTCAATCCAATTCATATTCCCCATTTCATCTCTAACTCCTTTATATGCCATCATACCAGACTTTCTTTTCTTAGTAGGAATTTCGATATAAATAGGTTTTGATTTGTCTATGGATAATTTTTCTCCATTTGCTTTAAAATCTAAATAAATCATCCCTCCAGTTTCCAGTAGCTTTCCATTCGATGTTGTTGTCAAATTTGACAACAACATTTGCTCAAGGGATAAGGCTTCGGCTAATTCTACTTGCACATTCTTAGTATATATTGCTCCTTGTGCATCTAAAATGCATTCTTTCGGAATAATCAATATAGTTCCATTAGTGCCTTCAAGAACATTTTCTTTACTCGGATTTATATTAAATGTTTGGCTAGGAACAATCGTTTTTTGAAATGGGTCTTTGGCAGAGAATTTTTTAGTTTCTTCGACTTCATAGTTTATCTCACTACATCGAAAAAAAGTAAATACAAAAATTATAATACTAAATTGTTTAACATAGCTAATCCTCATTATACGATATAAGTACATTGAAAGTAATGTTTGTTTATAATTTATGTAATGAGGATTCTACATTATGTTACATATTTTTTTTCTTCGTACCACGACTCAAAGTCGTGGTACGAAGAAAATAACAATCAAAACTCCCGATAAGGTGCGTCTAACAATTCATTGGCTTCGGATTCGGCGAATTTGGCGGTAGCACTGTCCCAATGCAAGGTTTGATTGGGGAACCTTCCAGCAATTACTCCTAAAAGAATCACTTCTGTTAACCTCGAAGCATATGAAAATGGGGCGCTGCATTCGTCTTTCCCTAAACATGCATCTACAAATTGGTGATAGTGTTTGTTACTTTCTTTATCATAATCTTCTGTAGGTGAACCAATGTTTAATTTGGCTATTTCATCAGAAATATCTACATATTCATTATCCACAATCAATTTAGGCAATTGCATAAAGTGGGGGAGTAATAACCTGCCTTTCTCTCCAATAAACATGGCACCTTGTTCGGGGATTCTGCCCATTCTTGGTAAGCTAAAGTCGGTATGCATATTAGGGGCGGCTGGTCCATCGTACCAAACCCATTTTAGTGTTTCTGTTGTGTATTTTGTGCCAGGGAATTCGTAGGTAACCAAGTTGTTTTCAGGAAAGCCAAAACCTGTAGGTTTTCTACAACTGTTTGTAATTGTCGTAGGTACATCTAGTTGTAAAGCATTGTAAGGAGTATCAAAAATGTGTACCCCCATATCGCCCAATGTTCCGCAGCCATAGTCCAGCAATTTTCTCCAATTGCCAGGATGGTACACCCCTTCTTTGTAGGGCCTTTCTGCAGAAGTACCTAACCATAAATTCCAATCCAATGATTTTGGGATTGGGTCTTTACCTTCAGGAGCAACACCATCATATCCCCAATTTTTTGGAGACCATGCGCGAACTACACTCACTTTTCCAATAATGCCAGATTGAATGAGCAAAGTAGCTAGTTTATAGTCATAAAACGAATGCACTTGAATTCCCATTTGTGTTTTTAAGTCTTTTTCCTTTGCCAGCTTTGCCATTGCCCTAGCTTCAGTTACATGGTGGGTCAAGGGTTTCTGGCAATAAACAGGTTTATCCATTTCCATTGCCATCATAGAAGCAGGCGCATGTGTATGATCGGGTGTCGATACGATTACCGCATCAATAGTGTCTTTGATTTCATTCAGCATTTTACGGTAATCGGTAAATGTTTTTGCATTGGGGTGAAGTTTTTTGGCTTCTGCCAATCTATCACTATCTACGTCGCAAAGTGCTACAACATCTACCAATTCATGAGAAGAGATGGCTTTTAAATCTGCGCCTCCCATTCCGCCCACACCAATGTGCGCAGTTCTTAATCGTCCTTCTTGTGTGTTTGCTGAAATAAAATTGGGAAATAGGGTAGTAGATGCTAATGCAGCGGTAGTTTTTACAAAATCTCTTCTTTTCATTTTCTATATAGTTTACAGTTTTTTGATTTTAATATTTCTAAAAGATAGGTCACTGCCATGGTCTTGAAATCCGATATAACCTGTTTTAAATTTTCCATAGTCTGGACTGTTTTTCCACTTATCACTATTCTTTTTTTCATACCACTCATCGGACCAGGGCACAAAATCCAACACTTTTTTACCATTTAGCCAGTGCTCTACTTTTTCGGGTGTAAATACAATTTTAGATGAGTTCCATTCTCCAACCGGATGCAATATTTTATTGGAATCGGCTGGGTGCATGGCGTAATCTGAAGCTGTTTGTTGTAAAGGCTTAAGTTCTTCGGGATTTTCTGTATATCCAAGACTTTTGTTATATTCTGTAATATCGTGAATTTTTGTATAGCCTTCATCATCAATCAATTGGTACTCGGGAGAAACAACTGGTGGCCCGTCATACCCTTCTTTAAGATGGTAAAATATACCACTATTCCCTCCAGCTGGAATTTTCCATTCAACATACAATTCAAAATTATCAAACTCTTCGGCACCATAAATAATGTCTTTACTACCTTTGTAATCATAATCTTTTTCTAAAATTTGCTCCGTATCAAAGGTTAAAGTACTGTCTATAATTGTCCAACCTGGCGGTAAAGCGTCTCCATTGTATGCTCTCCATCCTTCCGTGCTAGATCCATCAAAAAGTATAATCCAATCTTCAGTTTCAGGAGCAGGCTTTTCTTCTATTTCTGTTTTTTTTTCAGTATTGCAAGAAAAAGTGATAATAACGCTTAATAGTAGTAAGCTAAGTTTTTTCATGTAGTTTCAGGCTTTATGAGGTATAATATTGGTTGAAAATAATTTGAAGTCAAAATTTATAAGCACTCTTTTTATAGTGAAAATCAAAAAAGAATAAAAAAAAATCAAAAAATAATTTGCATAAGTTAGTAATCCTAACTATAATTGCCATGCCTTTCCATTAAGGCTTTTAATTTATTATTAATAGTTAGGAATACTAATTAAAATTAACATCATGAAAACGTTATTAAAATTAAACTTCATTAATCTTTTTGTTCTTGTTTCGATACAAGCCCTTCAATCGCAACAATTGAATGATTCTCAAAAGTTTGGTACTTCTCAAGATTTAAAAATCAGCAACACGCAAGTAATCTACGATGAAGATCTAGCACATTTTATTTTTAGCATAGAAGTAAATGGTAAAGCAGGGGCGAGCACCCCAAAAGCTTTTGGTCAAATGGACGGAGCTCCGGTATTAGGCTATGTTTTTCCAACAAGTTTATCACCAACCGATGTTGGTTTTTCAGATACTGAAGGCATTTTAGCTTTGGCATTAACTTCACACCCAGATTTTGACGACACACCATTGTGGGATGAAAACAACAATTCGAATTTTGCAGATGATGGTATTGTTTGGTATCCGCATTGGGTCGTTTTAAAAAAAGATGATAGAGTTGCTGGAGGTCTTGCTGTAAAGCAATTTAACAAGGAAGATACCTCAGTAAAATTACCACCAACCAATCCTGGTATGCCAATGTTCATGGATTCTCCTGGTTTTCCGGTAGTGACTAATAAAAATAAGATTTTGGTAACTGTACCTAGCTACAGAATGAACCATGTAAGAGATTTCCAATTCGATGCTGTTACTGCATATATGCAAGTCAATACATCTGATACATCGCGCCCTTTATTAGGGGTATACAAAGTATATAGCATAGCTTCAGGAGAATTAAGTTTACCATACAAAGTTAAAATTCAATAAAGATGAAAGCAGCAGTATATGATACTTATGTGGTATCACCAGAAAACAATTTAATGCATTTCGATATAGTAGTAGCTGAAGGCGAAACTTTCGAAAATGTGATTAAATATGGCAAGACATTTCTTAAAAAAAGAAACCAAGAGAAAAGTAAAATAACAGCAGAAGAGTGTAAATTTTGTCATATTGAAAAAGCAAATCCTCTGATAGAAAAGGCGATCCTTACACAAGGATACTTTATCATAGAAATGGAAGGTTGCTGAATATTACTTTTTTATAATTAGCTATATTTTAGTTAGCGTAGTGTCTTTTGCACTACGCTCTTCATGTTTAAGTAACAAGCTATTTATAAGTTTTTATCTTTAACATCATAAATCATAAATCATGGCCAATATTCACTCAGTATTTGATAGACACCAGCACCAAGAAAATTTACACAGTAAACTTATAGTAGCACTAGAGAGGGTATCCGAAATTTTCAGGATATTATTATGGGAGAAAGCGAAAAATTATGATTTGAGCCCCTTGCAAATCCAGTTGTTAATTTTTATTCGCTATCATCGTCAAGAACATAATAAGGTTACTTTCCTTTCGCAAGAATTTAATATGACGAAAGCAACGGTTAGTGATGCCATTAAAACGTTGATCAAAAAGGGTTATCTAAAAAAGAACCAGGAGGTAATAGATAAACGATCCTTTTTTTATACTCCTACAGAAAGCGGAGAGAAAATCACACTTGAACTAGAAAATTTTGCAAATCCTTTAGCCGATATAACTTCCCACTTTGCAGATAAACAAGCCGCCGAATTATATGGTACCATTTTAAAATTAATTGGTAGTGCTGAGCAAAGAGGATTAATTAATAAACAAAGGATGTGTATGAATTGTCAATTTTACAGTAAACAATCGGGTAAGTCCCACTGTAATTTGTTGAAAAAACCATTAAATACCGAAGATTTAAGAATAGATTGTGAGGAGTTCAAAACAATTTAACCATATTATTTTTTCTATCTTCATTTAATCACCATTCAAATAGGTTAATGTAGTTTTCAAGTTGTAATGATTACACTTTTTAGGGCTCTTTTAGTATTTTTAGGCGAAAACTCGAACCACTAGAATGCAGCTACCCAGAAATTACGTTACCCTCATTTTATCTCTATTGCTTTTATGGTCTTGTAAAGAAGAAAACACTTCAAGTGATGTTGATCTTCCTTTGGAGACTTTTCCCATGAAAAAAATATCATTAAATGATTTAGATGAATTTGCGAATCCATCGGCTAATTGGCAACTGGCTAATAAAGTCTATGCTGATAGAAATCAGGATAGGTTTCTAGAAGTTTCCGCTGGCAAAGGAATTTTAGCCAACAAACCTTCAGATGAAGCAAAAGAGAACCTTTTTACAAATTTCTCACATGAAGATATCGATATAGAACTGGATGTAATGATGCCCAAGAAATCGAACTCAGGGATTTATTTGATGAGTAGGTATGAAATACAACTCTTTGACAGTTGGGGAGTAAATGAAGCGAAGCATAGTGATATGGCAGGTATATACCAAAGATGGGACGAAAACAAGCCCGATAATGAAAAAGGATATGAAGGCAGGGCTCCTTTGGTAAATGCAGCAAAAGCACCAGGTTTGTGGCAACATCTAAGGATTATTTTTAAAGCGCCAAGGTTTGATGAAAATGGGAATAAAATAAAAAATGCCGTCTTTGAAGAGGTGTATTTAAATGGTACACTTGTTCAAAAAAATCAAGAACTTAGCGGTCCAACAAGAGCTTCAGCTTTTGAAGATGAAGTGCCTAGCGCACCAATAATGTTTCAAGGTGATCACGGACCAGTAGCATTTAGAAATATCCAATATAAAAAATACCAAACAGACGGAGTACGGATCAATAATGTAACCCTATCAAAATATGCAAGTAGTGATGATACCATAGGTATGAAAATGGGAGAAACTCCTGACATGACCATCCAAACAGACTCTATGTCTTTTGTACAAGCAGGTCAAAGGGATAAATATCTTTTAAAATATGATGGCATGCTAGAAATCCCTCAAACAGGTAATTACATGTTCACAGTTCAGGTAGATGGAGGTGCTTTTCTGATATTGAATAACGATACCATTATTGACCACAATTATTACCACAGTTTTGATGAAAAAGCAATTTCTGAAAAACAACTTGAAGCAGGTAGTATTCCATTTTCTTTTGTTTATAACAAACCCTCTAGACCATGGAGAAGAAATATGGCCTTATTTGTAGAAGGGGAAGAAGTTGCGAGGCAAGCATTGCATGCTCCAAGTTCTATTTTTGATAATTCGCCTGATGAGCCTATCATAGTAGCAGTAGAAGATGAAGTTGTGACACAAAGAAGTTTTATGATGCATCGAGGCAAAAAAAGGACACATGCAATCTCGGTGGGTAGTCCAAGCAAGGTGCATTTTTCTTATGCATTAGAAACTGGTACACTCCTTCAAGCATGGCATGGAGGATTTTTAGATGCCACTCCCATGTGGCATGCACGAGGGCCATCTCAATTATCAGTTCCAATGGGCCCTGAAATTGAGTTTCACGCAGGGCCAACCCTTGCCTTTTTGAACAATAAATCTACAGTATGGCCAGATTCAATTCAAGCTGATGTACAGTATAAATCACAGGGGTATTCTATAGATGAAAATGGTTATCCTATGTTTGCTATCGAAATAGGTGAAGTGACATTAACAGATAAGATTCTTCCAGATGCTGGACTACATAAATTAAACAGGGAATTAAAAACAGTAAACAATACAGATAATACTTATTTAAAATTGGCTACAGGAAGTGAAATAGAATTATTAGAAGATGGTGGATATGCAATTGACGATAAAAAATACTATCTGATCGTCAATAGTAATCAAGGAGGTGAAATTCTCACAAGAAATGTAGATGAACAACAAGAATTACTTTTTAAACCTACAGCATCTGAATCTGTAGTAAGTTACGAAATCATCTGGTAAAAAAAGATTTGTTATAATTATTCTGAAAATGAAATATTCCTTAAATAAAAAAATATTTATAGTTGGGTTGCTAGGATTTTTCCTTTTAGGAATCAAAATGCAATCCACTGCTAATGATGCATATAATAATCCAGCAGATACTTTAAAAGAAGCAATTTATTATAAGATTGAAACCATCCCTATTCCTAAAGATATAGTGCTTGAAGTAGGGGGTATGTCTTTCACAGATAATGGAGACTTAGGTGTCTCAACTCGCAGGGGAGAAGTATGGTTGGTGAAAAATCCCTATAGTAAAAAACCAGATTTTGTTAAATATGCTACAGGTTTACATGAACCATTAGGGTTAGCTTATAAAGATAATGGTTTTTTCTTATCGCAAAGAGGTGAACTCACCCGCTTAGAAGATAAGAATGGTGATGGCAAGGCAGATACTTATAAAACTATTTACACTTGGCCTCTTTCAGGGAATTATCATGATTATTCATACGGACCTGTTATTTTGCCAAATAATGACATGTTAGTTACCCTTAATCTTTCGTGGATTGGTTATGGTGAAAGCTTGGTAAAATGGCGGGGTTGGTTACTAAATATTACTCCAGAGGGAGAGATGACACCCATTGCCACGGGTTTACGTTCGCCAGCTGGTTTTGGCGTTAATGCTGAAGGCGATATTTTTTACACTGAGAACCAAGGAGATTGGGTTGGCTCAGGAAGGATGACCCACTTAGAAAAAGGTGACTTTGCTGGAAATCCTGCAGGATTAAGATGGAGTAATGACCCCCTTTCGCCTTTGGCACTTACAAAAGAGCAAGTGCCCGATAAAGGCATTACTTTATTTGAAGCTTCCAAGTTTGTTCCAGAATTAAAACCACCAGCTATTTGGTTTCCTCATACTTTAATGGGCATTTCAACATCTGGCTTTTTAATTGATGAAACAGGCGGAAAATTTGGCCCTTTTGAAGGACAAATGCTGGTTGCCGATCAGGGGCATAGCAAGATAATGCGTGTTTACATGGAAAAAGTGGAGGGTGTTTATCAAGGCGCTTGTTTTCCATTTAGAGAAGGTTTTGCTTCTGGTTTACTAAGAATGGAGTGGGGAAAAGATGGATCTATTTTCGCGGGAATGACAAGTAGAGGTTGGGCTTCGACAGGAAAAGCACCATATGCACTACAAAGGCTGAAATGGACGGGTAAAACACCTTTTGAAATAAAGGAAATGAAAGCACTAGCAGATGGTTTTGAACTAACCTTTACTCAACCGATTAACAAAGCGAAGGCTGCCGATGCAGCAAATTATCAAATGACCAGTTTCAATTACCATTACCATAGTAAATACGGTAGTGACATTATTGAAAAGCAAAATTGTAATATTGCTAATGTGACTGTAGCTGATAATGGATTATCTGTAAAACTAGAAGTTGAGGGTTTACGCAAAGGATATATTCATGAAATAAAAACCTCAGTGACAGCAAAAAATGGAAATAGCTTACTGCATGATACAGGATATTATACTTTGAATGAAGTGCCTGGAGGGAAAATATTGAGTGCAAGTATTCAAAACGCAACTGAAAGTACCAGTTCTGTTGCAGTAAACAAACGTCTTATCAAAATGCCTGAAACTTGGGTAGATGGTCCAGAAGAAAATTTAAGTTTGGGTACAAAACCAGGATTACAATATGATTTAACAAAATTAGAAGTGAAAGCGGGGGCTAAAGTAGCCCTTACTTTTAATAACAATGATGATATGTTGCATAACATTGTTATCACAAAACCTGGTAATGCTTTACAAGAAGTAGCTACTTTGGCAGAGAACCTGGGCTTAGATGGACCTGATAAAAACTATGTGCCCGATTCAGACTTGGTGCTATTTCACTCTAACATATTACAGCCAGAAACAAACGAAACGATATATTTTGTGGCACCAACTGAACCGGGAGAGTATCGCTTTGTTTGTACTTTTCCTGGTCACTCATATACCATGCGTGGCACGTTGGTAGTAAAATAGCGCTGTTAAGATACTTGTTTCTTTATCTTTCCTGTAAGAAAGCTTATATTGCAGGAAAGATAAATGTAACTATGAAACTTCCATCCTCACTTATTTTAAAGCAGGTTTTTGCTTTACTATTATTCCTTAATTTTTCCGCTTGTCAACAATCAGTAAATAAAGAAGCAGCTTCTGAATTGACTGAAGAATCTACTTCTGAAATAAACTATGAAGTAACAGGCAGCTTAGAAAGTTTAGACCCAATCTTTAATACCCTAGTAGCAGAAGATGCGAAGATTGAAATATTAGCTTCTGGTTTTACATGGTCTGAAGGTCCTGTATGGCTTGAATCTGAAAATATGTTGATTTTTAGCGACGTGCCTGAAAACATTGTCTATTCTTGGAAACCAGGGACTAATAAAGCTGAAATTTACTTACAACCCTCTGGTTATAATGGCGAAGTAGAAAGAGGAGGAGAGATGGGGTCAAACGGCTTAGCATTGGATAATGATGGAAAATTGGTTTTATGTCAACATGGTAATAGACAGCTGGGAAGGATGCTTAGCCCTTTTTCAGCACCGGCCTCTGAGTTCGAAGCAATAGCTGATAACTGGGAAGGAAAAAAATTCAATAGCCCTAATGATGTAACTATTGCTAGTAATGGTACTTATTATTTTACAGATCCACCTTATGGATTAGCTCCTCCACCAGAAGGACATGAGGGCGAAAATCCAAATAGAGAAATTCCCTTCCAAGGTGTTTATAGTGTAAAAAATGGAGAAGTGAAATTGCAAACCAAAGAATTGAGTAGACCGAATGGTATTGCCTTATCATTAGATGAAAGTAAAATTTATGTGGCAAATTCCGATGGGAAAAACCCAATTTGGATGGTTTATGATATAGATGAAAATGGTGACTTTACCAATGGCAAAGTGTTTTTTGATGCAACTGAATTAGGTAAAACTAGAAGAGGATCACAAGATGGATTAAAAGTGCACAAGAGTGGAAATATCTTCGCTACTGGCCCAGGAGGCGTTCTTGTTTTTAGCCCGGAAGGAAAACACCTTGGTTCCATTCTTACAGGGCAAGCCACTGCAAATTGTGGTTTTAGTGCAGATGGTAATACTTTATACATGACAGCCGATATGCATCTTATGCGGATTCAGCTAATAGAAAGTATGTAACATAAATAGTAATGTAATGGTAGCAAGACTTATAGTCGTGCTACCATTACAATAACTTTTTATGAAATTTTAAAACAAATCTGCGTTCTATGCTAAATAGAGCAGTTTTTTAGTTATTTTTATGTGGCTTTCATCTATTATCATTTATGAAGAAAATAGAACCCAAAGGTACTATCAACAAGCAGATTTCAATTAAACTTACCGAAGCAGAATTAAATCGATTTAAAGCTTTTTGCAAAGCACTTGGAATGACTTACTCTGAAGTGTTTAGGGCAATGACCAATCAGGTAATTACAAAAGAAACAAAAAAGTTGGGATTAGAACTCAAAGCTTTTGAACCAGAAATTACTTTTGAGAATTGCGAAAAACCAGAATCACCTCAATTGGAAATTTTCAAGCAATTCTCACTGGCAGAATTTTCTACTTTTTCTTCAAAAATAGAAAGCAACCTGAACACAAAGATTGCATCGGGCGAATAGAAATTTGCAGTATTAGTTAGATACTTTATTTACTTTAAAATCAAAAGTATGATAGATAGGCTGTCCATCTTGAGTTAGCCCTTGAATTACTCCCTTAAATTTTCCTGTCTTATCAGATGTGAAAAAACTGATATCAACCTCATTATTTGCATTCAATTGCAAGTCTGGATTCCAATAGAGTAAAGTCCTAAAATCAGGAAGTCTTTTGTTTGTTTTATTGGTGTTCTCATAAGCTGGTTGATAAAATATCCGTTTTTCTTGTACACCATCATAATCGAACACAAAGTCTTCTTCATGAGGCTTTTGCCATGTATAGTCACCTTCGTAAGTTCTATAGCTTACAACACCAGTAAAGTTGACCCTATTCATGATAAACCTTCTACTAACTACATCCAAGCTTTTTATTTTAAAAGGATTGAATTCTAAGACTTCATTGGTATTTAATATGGGCATTCCATCTAATAGAACAAGTGGTTCATATAGAAAATAAATTTCATTGGGTTGATCAAAAACCTTATAGCGGTATTTATTCTTGCTTTTTCGAACGGCCACCTTAGGTACATATTCCCGCATTACTTCTTCCATAGTGGGGAAACGCGTATAATCATCAAGTACATAATGTTGATCAGGTGTTCCATAAAAAGGAATAGTATCTAATGCCTTTTTTTCGAATTGGTGCAGGTTTTTATCAATATAGATATTTTGAGCCTGCATGCTTATACTTCTAGAAGAAAGTGTATTTTGAAACGCTTCATCTAAAATGAGTTGTGGATATGTATTCGTAGCTATATTTAATTCAAAAGGATCAGTAATGGTGAATTGCCATGTACTATCTTCCTCTGTGAAACCTCTCAATATACCTACTTGTGGCCCTTCTACATTTCGCAATGCAAATCTAAGCTTTCCGTTTTCATCACTTTTTTGAGCATAAAACCTAAAATATTTACCTGGAAATGAAAGATAACTTTCTATCCATTCAGCTGGTTTTCCGGTTTCTTTGTCTTTGATATATGCTTCGAAAATAGGCCCTTCCATTTCAGGAAGGAAGACATTTTCCAATGGTTTGGGATTCATTACATCTTCCCATTCAAACCTACGCCAACCTTGCGTGAGCATGAGGCTTTCCATCGCAATATTTGCTTCTGCTTTAGATGCTGTAAAATAATATTGTGGTGCTTCAACATATCCTTCTAAATCACTGAGTAGCCACATCCAAGAACGGATATCTACCTGATCTACTGCTTCCAATGAATCTTGCAAAGTAACTCCTAGGGAAAGCCTGGCAGGCATTTCGGTTAGATTCTCCACAGAAAGTGTAAACTTTTGCCTCGTACTTGTTTCAGCTTGAGCCTGTTGCGTCTTTATTATTTCTTTTTTCTCTGGGAGTTTAAAGTAAAGGCGTTCGGCAACAGGTTTACCTCGACTATTGAATAAAGTGAAATGGTGTATACCGGTACCCATCTCATTTAGATTCATTTCTAAGGATGCTTTGCCTTCATTTACATCTAGGGTCGAAGAAACAACCGCCTTGCCATTATGATGCACAAACAGTGTAAGATAAGGTTCGTTAAACGTCGTAATACTTGTTGCTTCAAGGTTTTGAGCATCTGTAAAAATTCTAATGTTATAACCATTTGAAGCTGCTTTAGGCAATGTTTTCTCTAAGGTTCTTTCACCAATAACTATTTTACTTGTATAAGTTGAATCTGCCATAGGTATAAAAGTAAAACTACCCATGCCTTTGTGATTATCTTCAAAATGAAGCAAAGTATCTCCACTAGCATTGAGTAACACACCTTTTACTTCAATTCCTTTACCTTCCGAATCTAAGGCTTTAAATGCAACGCGATTTTCATAACCTGCCAAAAGGTTACCACCTTCGGGCAAAAACTGAATATCAAATTCCTCTTTAGTTTTTTCACTTGCAGTATTCGCCACAAAAGTATTTACAACAGTAAGGGGTTTTTGGAAGAAATAGGCTGGTTTTCCATTTCTCATCCAGCGAGTATAAGCTCTTAGGGTGAAAATACCGGACTCAAGAGAGACAGGTAGGTACAAGGAGCCAGAACCTTGTCCTTCCTTTAAGCTAATTTTTTCTTTTAGGACTACTTGTTTTGCATTATCGATTAACTCTATGTACACCACACTACTAATACCAGTAAATGTATTTTCGGCTGAGAATGCATAAGCACTAAACCAAACTATCTCTCCAGCTATATAATAATCCCTGTCCGTATGGAAATACAGTTTTTCTACAAAGTGGCCATCTTGGTATGCTTCAAACTTTTCTGAAAGTATTTCAGAAGAGAAGTTTTGTGCTTGAAGAGAGAAAAAGGAAGCTACTACAAGATTTATACTAACCAGTAGAAAAGTAATTTTACTACTGTTGTATGTGTTGCAATATTTGTCTTTTATTCTAGGCATTTTATATCTAGTGTCAAATTTTTTAATCTAATCAATCCAGAAATCTGGTTCTTCTGTAGTTCCTCCAAACAATCTGCAATCTACACATTGTCTTGGAGCAGACTCATATCCTATAATAAGACCAGTTAAACTTTCAATAGGAAATGTAATTAGGTTTACTCCTGAGCCAAATGCCTGTCTTAAGTCTTCTGGAACATTGGGTATTGTATCTCTCTCACAAGAAGATACAGTGGCAAATGGGATATTTCTAATGGATAAATCGCTTCTGTTTACATATATTCTTTCTTGCTGAACTTGACTTGCGGATAGAAATCCAATAACAGGTTTATCAGGATCATTAACACAAGTGAGATTAGTAGGCAATTGTGAGGGTTGAGGATCAAAAAATGTACCTACACTCTCTGAGTTCTTTTTAAGCAAATCCCAAAATTCAAAAGCTTCTTTGCTTAAGGCATATTGTTTAACAAGAATACTGTACCTTCTAGAGAGTTTTAAATTTTGTGTTGGTTCTATAACATGGATTGGTTGTTTGGAAACTACATTTTGTTCTAGATTAATGGTTGTTCCTATCTGAATAGATGTTGAAGATTCTGTTTTCCAACAAATCGATATTTGATCTTCAGGTGTTCTTGGTATTGGTTCCCCGTCTCTGAAAATAAAAAAAGAGGGATATCTCGAACGATACACCCATGTTTCTTCAAAACTCCAAAGATAATACCTGCTACTGTTTTCATCGCCTTGGGTACTTACTTGTACTTGGAAACGATCATCTACAATTTCCCAACTTACACTGTCAATAGCTGGCGTAGGAATTAAAGACAAAAACTCTGACACATATTCGTTTCCTTCTGTTTGTATTCTTATTCGATATTTATCATTTTCTGCAAGTGGAACAATGGCATTATAAAATCCATCAGATTCTGATGATAGTTCAAACCTAAAACTGCCATCTTCATTTTCAATCTTAACTAAAGCATTATTTACGGGTATTAGTAGGTCATCACTTAAGTTTGAAGTTTGGGTAAGCCTGATAGCTGTTTCAGTATCACTGATATTTCCTTCAACTACTAATACACTTTCGCTATTGACAATTTCAGGTGGGTTAAATTCATCTAAACAGGCGCTCATAAAAATTACAATCGCCAAAAATGATAATACCTGATATAAGTTTATGGATTTATCCATAGTTGGTTAAAATTTTATATTATAGTTTTTTTATCAATCATCTATTTATCCGTCAATCCAGAAGTCAGGTTTTTCAATAGTCCCTCCAAAAATACGGCAATCTGCACAAGACGGAGGTGTTGATCCGTAGCCTATAAATCCACCTGCATCATCAAATATTTCAAAAGTTATTAAATTGGTACCTGAAGCAAATTCATTTCTCAAATCTTCGGGATCCAATGAAATGGTATCCATTCTACAAGAAATATTTGGTGTGAAAGGGATGTTTTTAAACGGCAAATCTCCTCTGTTGACAAAGATGCGTTTTTGTTGTTCTTTGCTGGCCATTACATAGCCAATTACAGGTTTTTCAGGATTATTGATACAAGTTAAGTTGGTAGTTAATTGTGAAGGCTGTGGGTCAAATAAAGTCCCTAGGCTCTCTGAGTTTTTCTTGAGTAATTGCCAAAATTCAAACGCTTCTTTACTTATGGCATATTGTTTTACTAGAATACTGTATCTTCTAGATAGTTTTACATTATTTATAGGCTCAATTACATGTATAGGTTGCTTAAATACTATATTTTCTTCTAGGTTTACTGTAGTACCTATTTGTATAGAAGTAGAAGATGCAGAGCTCCAACAAATAAAAATATCTTCGTCCCTTGACCTAGGTATAATTTGGTCATTTTCGTATATAAATAGTGAAGGGAATCTTGCTCTATATAACCAAGTTTCTTCAAAAGACCATAGGTAATATTGTAAATCATTGTTGTCATCATGGGTACTCACTTGTACCTGAAAATTATCATCTACATTTTCCCAACTAACACTATCTATGGGTGGGGTAGGTTGTATGGCTAAATATTCAGTGGTATAGATGTTTCCTTCAGTTTGGATTTGAATTCTAAATTTATCGTTGGTGTTTAATAGGGTTTGAGTTTTATAAATGCCACCCTCATTATTTTGTAAAGTTTCACTAAAATCGCCCCTTTCATTTTCTAATACCACCCTTGCATTAGCTACTTCAATTAATCGATCTTCAGAAATATTTGCCGTTTGTGTTAAACGAATAATTGATGAACTATCGCTGATATTGCCTTCAACTACCAGTATACTTTCACTATTCTCTACTTCTGGAGGGTTATACTCATCTAGGCAGGCGAAGCAAGTGCCTACTAAGATTAGAAATATGAGCGAGCGAAAGTACATATAGCTAAACAAAACAGATTAAAATTTGAAGTTATATGTAACCGTTGGTATAGGTCTACCAAAAATAGCCAGTCTATATCCTTGAATCCTTCCGTTTTCTGAAGAGAAAAATACGGAGTAAGGATTTTTTCTGCCAGTTAGGTTATAAACAGCAAAAGTCCAAGAGCTATGTGCCAATTTTCTAACTTTGTGGTTCCCCTCTAAATTCAGAGAGATATCGGCTCTGTAATAATCTGGTATTCGAAATTCATTTCTATTGGAATAGAATACTCTTTCAGAACCACCATAATTAAAACTAGAAATTGGTAGGGTAATGGGTCTGCCTGTACTGTAAGTGAAATTTAGAGACAGGCTAATTCTGTGCGAAAATTTGTAATTACCTACCATTGTCACATCGTGTGGTTTATCAAAATTGGAAGGATACCATTCACCTTCATTAATTAATTCACCAGCTATATCATCATCTTGCTGTAGCAAAGACCTAGAATAGGTATAACTCAACCAGCCATTTAATTTTCCTCTTGTCTTTTTAATGAGTAATTCTACCCCATAAGCCCTCGCACGTGTATTAATAATATCGGTCTCAATCAACGGATTCATAATAAGTGTTGCGCCACTTTTAAAGTCGAGGAAATTGCTAACTGTCTTGTAATAAGCTTCTACAGAAGTTTCTATTAAACCGTATTGAAGGTTTTTATAAAATCCCAGTGACAATTGTTGTCCGAATTGGGGCCTAATATGGGTATCACTTAATTTCCAAATGTCAGTAGGGGCAATGGCAGCTGTATTGGAGAGCATATGTATAAACTGCCTTTGCATATTATAACTCAATTTAACAGAAGTCTGTGTATTGAATGCATACCTGAAGGCAGCCCTTATTTCTGGGCCATGATACGTTTTAACAACATCACCTTGATCAAAATTTGTTGTATCTACTATTGAAAGTTCTGTACGAGGAACGCCTGGTGCATAATTGAATACTTCAGATGGACCGAAATGATTGAACATGACATATCGTAAGCCAGCATTGACAGAGATTTTATTAGAGAAATTGAAATCTCCAGAAAGATATAAGGCAGATTCCAGGGCATTTTCAGATTCAATAATATTTTCTTCGATGAGAGATTCCGTACCTTCTGGCGTAAATCTACCTGGAGATAATTGATAATATTTGCCATTTACTCCAGCTTCAAATGCTAAATCTTCGGAAGGAAAAAAGCTTAATCCTGATTTAAAGTTGGTTTCTTCTATACTGAAAGCCAAGTTATAAGCATTTACAGGATTTCTATCAGCATTTACATCAAAATCATACCTACTATAAGCAGCACTGGTTTCACTAAATAAATTGTCATTGATCAAGCTTTTCCACTTAATACTTACTGCTAAATTGTTGTAAGCATAGGTAGTATCGTTTCGGAATTGAAATTGATCTCTACTCAAATAAGCATTAACAGCTACATTATTTTTTTCATTGAATTGATGGGCAATACCAAAATTCACATCATAAAAAGAAGCGGAACTTGCCCTGAAATCAGGATCATCCAATCTTCTTAAAAGCCAATTAGAATAATTTGACCTACCCCCTAAAATAAAGGAAGTCTTTTCAGATCCTAAGGGCCCTTCAATAGATAAACGGCTTGTTATAAGTCCGATTCCGCCTGAACCTGAAAGTTTTTTCTTATTACCTTCTCTTGTGGTAATATCCAATACTGAAGAAAGCCTACCGCCAAATTTTGCTGGAATACTGCTTTTATATAATTGCACATCTTTCAGTATGTCAGGATTGAAAGCGGAGAAAAATCCGAATAAATGAGAAGGATTATAGATGGTGGCTTCATTCAATTGAATTAAGTTTTGATCGACAGTTCCACCTCTTACATTAAAACCAGTGCTAGCTTCCCCCACTGAACTTACACCTGGTAAAGTTAAAACTACCCTTAGCACATCACTTTCACCTAATGCAGTAGGAATTTGCTTAATGGTTTTAATGTCCATTTTTTCAATTCCCATTTGTGGGTTAATAATATTTTCTTCTCGCTCTGCTTCAACCAAAACCTCTTTAAGAGATTGCACACTTTCTTGCAATTCTATATCTAAAGCACCGTCTGAATAAAGAATGATGGAACGCTCAGTTTCTCGCATTCCTAAACTATTGATTACTAGTGTATGCCTACCTTTCGGAATAGTTAAACTGAAATAACCTAATGGATCTGCTGAAACACCTATTAAAGGATCTTTAATGAAAATGGCAGCTCCTGCTATTGGTTCACCGGTTTCAATATCTACAACTCTACCAGTTATTGTTGCATTTCCTTTTTTTATAGTATTGCTTTTAATGCCAATGTCATACACTCTTTGTTCTGCCTCAATTCCTCTACTTTGCCCTTCAAAATAGTCTACTACTATTTCTTTTTCCTCCTGCACGACTTCTTCTTTTTGGAAAAAGCCGAAGGGTAATGAAGTTTGGATGCTTCTGCCATAAGTAACAAAGATGTTTTGCTCTTTATCAATAGAGTAGTTAAAGCCACTTTTGGCCAATACTTGATTTAATACATACCGCACAGACTGATTACTTACTCTAATATTTACTAGAAGTGTATCAGTTTGTAGTGGGTTATAATAAAATATATGGTCTGTTTGGCGCTCAATGCTCTCTGTGAGCTCACTGAAAGGGACATTTTCTAAATCAAGATTAACATTTCTTTCTTCTTGGGCAAATAGATGAAAATGTTGAACCAGGAACATTCCCATAACCAAAGATGTAAAAATGTGTCGTTGTAGTTTTCTATTCATAGATGGTTATAGTTCGTTGTAATATTCAACAATTTTTTCGATTCCGTCTTCTGGGAAAGTATTGAAAGAAATTCTTTTTGTCCTGATGTAGGCTTTCAATTTCTTTTTATGTTCATACAAAACTTTAAGTACACTACCTTTTCCGCGCACTCTGTAATATATGCCGTCTTTCAGTATATAGTACTTATTCAACTCTACAAACCACTGTCTTACAGCTTGATTTTCAATTTCTTTTCTTAATTCTTTTTCTCTTCGAACATAAAATTTGACATTGCCATCTACTCTTTTATCATAATATCCATTGACCATACCAGACAATGAATCTAAATAAAGGTTTTCAAATACGTGCCCGTGGATTTTGAATTGACTAATTTTTCTAGGTTCTAGTGCTATATCATAAGACAATTTATCGTGTTCAATGATTAATAATTGTTTATGAATGTCATAGTAGGACTGAATAGAATCATATACGAAGTCATTATAAGTGATTTCGCAATCTGTCATATCTTCAGAAAAGTAATACGGATCTCCTTCAATTCTAAATGAGTAATAGATATGTTCAATTCCTTTATAAATTGCTGGAGTTGTATCTAGTGAATCGTAATATAAATTTGTAGGGAAACTGGGTTTCTCAGCAACTATAAGATTGGAAGACTGTGCTAATAAATTAAATGAAGAGGAAAGAATGAATAAAAAAGTTAGTAAATGTAGTTTCATAAAATCTTTATCTTAACAATAGGAATGCTGGTAAAAGTAGGCTGCTAAATCATAACATAGTTTTCATAAGCATGTTCACTTTTTTAAATTATTTTGTTAATCGATAGGATTCACACTAATTCTTAGGATGAAATTAATTGTAATATTATAACAATTTTTGTTTAGCAACATAAGATACGATAAGAAAATATCCTGATTCAGGGCTAATGTATTCATCCATTCAGAGAATAAACAACCGCTGGTATATCAAAATGTCTTTTCTAAAATATTGAGCTTCATACTACGATACATTTTTTACCCTTGGTTTATGGCACACAGTCTGCGGCACACAGTCTGCGGCGCATAGCCTGCGGCGCATAGCCCTTTATCGAAATCAGTATGGATTGTGCGCCACAATCCAAGGTTATCTTGTGTTTTGTATAGTCGTGTAATTGAGCTTATTTACTTTACGTCGAATGGGTTTTGAGTGCTGCAAATAGTAAATATTAGAATTTACTAAAGTGATATTGCTTTTTACAATGTATTTATTGGCAGTACTAAACTATTAGTGGTTAAAAAGCCTTTAATTATTTAGCCAAGTTTTTATTATGCGATTTAAAATACTTTTATTCTTATCAGTTCAATTTTGTTATACGTATTTAAGTATTGCCCAAACACAATTGTCTCTTGTTGAGAATATAGATCATGTTCTTTTACAGGAAAAAACCAATAAAGGAGCACAACTGGTAGATGTTAGAACCAATAAAGAATTTTCAAGGGGCTATATAGCAGGAGCGAAACTGATAAATATAAGTAGTGATTATTTTGTAGAAAGGATTGATCAACTAGATAAAACTAAGCCTATAATTTTGTATTGTGCTGTTGGGGTTAGGAGTACAGCTGCTATTGAAATGATTCGAAATCTGGGATTTCCTATAATCTATAATTACATCGGGGGAATAAGAGACTGGAAACGAAACAAGCTATCCTTAGTAAAGCCTGATTGAGAATTTAATTTACCACCTACTTTCTTGATTTACTTGCTGTCATTGATATTTTTTTCATACTTTTCGCATCGAAAATATATTAATCCCATTATGCAGTACAAACTATTACTTTTCTGTCTCCTGATTTGCACCAATGCTTTTGCTCAAGAATTTACTCCAATTTACGATGAAGAAGATGTACCTGCCTATACTTTGCCTCCAATACTTGTAGATATTAAAGGTACAGCAATAAATTCAATTGAAGATTGGGAAACCTATAGGCGCAATGAAATTCTAGAAGTGATACAAAATGAACTTTTTGGAAAAACACCTACCAATAAGTACAAGGTTGATCATAAAACATTAGAGTCTTCTACAGAAGCTATAAATGGTAAAGCTATAAGAAAACAAGTGCGCATTACTTTTAAAAGGAAAGGGAAGGTAAATTATATGGACTTGCTAATATACCTTCCTAAGCAGGTTGAAAAACCAGTCCCTGTATTTCTGGGAGCTAATTTTTACGGTAACCATGCTATAGAAAATGACCCTGAAATATTATTATCAGAATCATGGATGCGAAATAATGAAGCTTTTGGGATTACAAATCATAAAGCCACTGAAAAGTCGAGAGGGGGTAATGACCATCGCTGGCCTGTAGAGTATATTATTGATCAAGGTTTTGGTGTGGCCACTTATTATTGTGGAGATATTGACCCTGATGTAGATGATGATTTTAAAAATGGAATACATGCTTTATTTAAGAAAAACCCAGAGGAAGATTTAGCGCCAGACGAATGGGGAACAATTGCTGCTTGGGCTTGGGGCTTAAGCAGGGCGTTAGATTATTTTTCCTCAGACCCTTCTATCGCTGAAGATAAAGTTGCCGTTATTGGACATTCTAGACTTGGTAAAGCGGCATTGTGTGCAGGCGCTTATGATGAGCGTTTCGCAATGGTCATCTCAAACGAATCTGGTTGTGGTGGAGCAGCACTTTCAAAAAGAACCTATGGCGAAACGGTTGAAAGAATCAATTCTCGTTTTACGCATTGGTTTTGCGATAATTATAACCAGTACAATAATAATGAAAGCAACATGCCATTTGATCAGCATATGTTATTGGCATTAATTGCACCAAGACCGATTTATGTGGCAAGTGCAGCAGGTGATCAGTGGGCAGATCCAACAGGTGAATTTTTAGCACTTAAAGAAGCTAGTGAAGTTTATGCTTTGTATCAATTGGATAACTTAAGTGATGAAAAAATGCCTGACATTGATTCACCTATTTTAAAAGGTTTTACTTCCTATCATATTCGAGCCGGTAAACACGATGTTACTAAATATGATTGGGAACAATACATCGCTTATGCTAAAAATCATTTGAAATAATAAGAATAACTCACTAAAAAAACCGAGATAGTTTACATCTATCTCGGTTTTTTTATGAATTTGAAGTGTATCTACTCAACTAGTTACAACCGCTTTTACATCAGCTGTTTTGAGCCATTCTGTTGCCTCTTCTTCATTGTCGAAATATCTAGATTCGAAACCATTGACTGTTTCTACTTTGCTAATGATATCTTCTACTGCCATTTTTCCAAAAACATTCGTAGAGACAATTACAGCCATTTTTTGAACACCTGCTTCTAAAAGTGTTGGAAACCACTGATTATTGATCCATTCCATGTCTGCTTCATCAATTGCATCCATATGTGTGGTATTACCTAACCACTTTTTCACGTTGTTTTCTTTCACGAAATCTCGACCTGCATTTAATCCAATACGAATTTCATCTGAAGTGGGGTTTACTGGCCAACCTACATTGATAATTTCTGTTGAATCATTATATGTGATTTTCACAAAGTCTTTCACAAGAATTTCCATGTTATTACCTTTTAAGTTTTATGATTGATTTATTTGATTAAGTTGTGCTTGAAGCGTTTTGATTTTTTCTTTGAGATTACTTTCATTACTTTGTGCTTTTTCCATATAGCGTTCCATCATTTTAGATTGCGTTTTTATGCTGTGATCTGCCCTCTCTTTCTCTTTGCTTCTAATTTCTTCAACTTCGAGGCTTTTCTTTTTTAATTCTGCTTGTTGCAATACTTCTTTGGTAGTATCAGTGGCAATCATTAAAATTTTACTAACTTTTTTGTGGGCGTCATAAATTGGTGAGTATGTCTCTGATAACCAGATTTTTGCATCATCACTTCCTAAAGAACCGATTCTTGAACTGATATTACCCGCTTTATTATTATTCAGTATTTCAATAAGTTCTTGTTCTTCAATGTTGCTAATTTTTGCAAAAAGCTCACCTTCTATATTACTAGGACTGATACTTTTTGTAAGTAGACTTTCCATTAAGGAATTCACATAAATAATTCTACCTTTTAAATCAATCTCAGTCACATAATATGAATCTTTTAAAGCAGTGAGAATGCTTTGTGATTCAGCTTCTTTTCTAGCGAGCTCCTCTTGGGTAGCTTGCATCTCTTCCATATTTTGTTTTATTTCTTCTTCTTGTGCTCTTAGTTGTTCGGTTTGTTCTTGACTTTTTCTAAGTAATGTTTCCGTTTGGCTATTTTTTTTGAGCGATTCTAAAGAAGAAGCAATGTATTCACCTAGTTTCTCTAAGAATTCAATATGGTAATTTTCAAAAGAGCTAAATGTAGCGATTTCTAAAATTCCATTTACCTCTTCGTTTATTTTGAGTGGAACAATTACTATACAGCGAGGGGGGGCATCACCTAAGCCAGATGTTATGCGTATATATTCTTCGGGTACTACTTTTAGGAGCTGGGTCTCTTTTTCAAGAAACACTTGACCAATCATTCCTTCTCCATAATGGAATTGCTGATTGATAAATTTTTGGCGATCGTAAGCGTAAAATGCAGCTAGTTCTAGTACTTCTTTCTCATGGTCGGCAATGTAAATACCACCTTGATTAGCCCCTATGTACTTGATAAGTTCAGATATGATGCTTTGACTACTTTCTTCAATATTTTCTTGCTGTCTCAAAATTACCATGAACTTATTTAGTCCTTCGGTAATCCATTTTCTTTGATTCTCCTTTTCATCTAAAGATTTCAGCTGATTTCTCATGCTTATTAGAGATTCGGCTAAAGTATCTTTTTTTACCGCTCCATCTTCTAAGTTTGGATAGGGGGCATCGAGGTCGCCATTTTCAATTTGTTTTATATATGTTTTGGCGGCAAGTATTTCATTTTGAGCGTTTTCTAATTTGATCTCTGCCGCTAGAAATTGTTGCTTTGTCTTGTTGATTTTTTTTAATCCTAACATCCTCAATTCAATTAATCTTTACGTCTAAAAAAACTTTTAAAGCGTAAAATTATTTTGAAGTGATTGAGGATTAACAAAATAGCTTATCAATACTCTTTAGTCGGAGCTATCTACTTACAACAATTAGGTAAATTAATTAAATCTTTGATTAAAATTTATGCTTTTTCTATTCTGCTCTTAATTTGGAAAATAACCACTGGTTAGAAGTTTCCCTTTGTTCTGGGAAAGTCCAATGTCCTGTTTGTAAGGCTAAGAATAATTGTTTGGGCGCGTCTATTACATTGTAAGCTGCATACATGGAAGTAGGAGGGCAAACATTATCATTAAATCCCCAAGAATAATATCCAGGAACAGTAACTTTTCTAGCAAAATTAACGACATCGAAATAGGAAGCTGTTTCCATCTCAGCTTTAGTCTGATGATGTGGATTATCTGGATGGAACATGTGTGGCCATCCACCTGCTCTGTTGGCTGTATAACCTGTTAAATCGCATAGCGCAGGATAGAAAGGAGCTAACCATTTAATTCGGGAATCTAGTCCAGCTGTTACAATTGATAAAGCGCCACCTTGACTTCCGCCAGCTACAGCAATATTTTCTCCGTCAAATTCAGGAAGACTAAAGATATAATCTACAGCACGAACACAACCTAGATATACTCTTTTGTAATAATATTGATCACGATCTTTTAAGTTGAACACCCAATAACTGTTTAATGCACCCGTACGCAGATTAGCATACACTTCTTCCTCCATATTTACAGGTATTCCATGGATACCAATTTGTAAGGTAATAATCCCTTTTTCTGCGGTTTTTATGTCACCGTAATAAGGTCTAATTCCAGCACCTGGCACGCGAAGCACTGCAGGATATTTACCAGGTGCTTTTGGTACTGACAATATGCCGTAAACACGAGAGTTTGAAGGGTAATTTTGAATATCTATGTGGTATACATTTACTTTTTCTGTACAGCGTTCGGGAAGTAAAGTCATATTAGCATCGATAGGAATACTTGCTAATTCAGCTTTGGCATTGTTCCAGAAATCATCAAAATCTTCAGGCATTTTTGCTATAGGTTCTATTTTTTCTGGTTCAAAACCTGCCGTAGCATATCCTTTATATTCTTTGCCATTTACAGTAGTACTCACCCAACATCTTAAAAATCCTGGCTCATTTAAACCATCAACTTTTATGATACCTGTTCCATTTTTTAAAGTCATGCTTTGACTTTCTTCAGGTACTAATTTTTCTAGTCCTGTTCTATAGTTTATTGTAATGTCTTCTAAAGGGATGTCATTTTTAAGCACACTCACTTTAAAAGATACTTGCTCACCTACTTTATATTCCCAATTTTCATGAGTGGGGGCAACATCCACCTCAATCATTTGGAGACGTGGTTGAGCATGAAGTGTAAGCTCCAATAAAAGCGATAAAATTATTAAGACGGATATTTTCAGATGGTTCATTTTTACATTTTTCATTTTCAACAAATTATAGAGTCGGATAGATAGATTAAATATAAAGAATATGAATTAGTTGCCTATACTGATTGATAGTCTATTAAAGAGCTGAATAAATATGAACAAGTAATAAACAAATTACTTTTGATATTCTGAACCCTTTGGTGAATTCAAATACTCATTCTAACCATCAGCAATATCCTTAGCAGCCAAATATGCTGTTGTCCAAGCTGCTTGGAAGTTATAACCGCCAGTAACAGCATCGATGTTGAGTACTTCTCCTGCAAAGTAAAGATTGGGATGTAATTTACTCTGCATGGTTTTAAAGTTGACTTGTTTGCAATCCAAACCTCCAGCTGTTACAAATTCATCTTTAAAAGTGCTCTTACCATCAATATCGATCATGCTTTGGCAAATAATATTGACCAACTTTTCTATTTGTCGGCTATTGAGTGACGCATAATTGAGCGAATTAGGAATTGAGCATAATTGTAACATCCTCAACCAAAGCCTTTTCGGCAAGTCTGCTAAGGGCAAATTACTTACCTGTTTCTTTCCATTTTTTTTACGAGTTATTTCTAAAGTTTCTAAAATTGTTTCTTTCGGTAAGCCACTCCAGTTAACTGTAATTTCAAATCGGTACTTCTTATCAAATAATTCTCTGGCAGCCCATGCAGAAAGTTTTAAGATTGCAGGGCCACTTAAGCCCCAATGAGTGATTAACAAAGGTCCTGATTCATCAAATCTCGTTTGATTTATATGCACCAAAGCTTGAGGTACTGAAACACCTGGTAAATTTTTAAGTAAGGGATGTTTGCTGTTAAAGGTAAATAAAGAAGGTACTGGGTCAATGAGCTGATATCCAATTTTCTGAAGCATTTTCCAAATGGCTATACTACTGCCTGTAGCTATGAGTAGTTTATTTGCCATGTAGCTATTGTCCTTTCCTTTTACTTCCCAAGAGTTTTTAAGTCTACTAATTGAAGTAACTCCACATTTTGTTTTTATCTCGATTTTATATTGTTGGCACAGTTTTAAAAAACAATCGATAATGGTTTGTGAACTATTACTGATAGGGAAGACCCTGCCATCTTCTTCAATTTTAGTAGGTACATCATGTTCTTCTAACCAGCCCATCATATCACCACATAAAAATTGATGAAAAGGCCCTAGAAGTTCTTTATGCCCTCGAGGATAGTTGAGAACCATTTCTTGTGGCTCAAAACATGCATGCGTTACATTGCATCTTCCTCCTCCAGATATTTTTACTTTTCCTAAAACCTGAGCAGATTTTTCAAGGATTACAATTTTTAAAGATGGATTAAGAATGGCGCTTTGTATAGCACAAAAAAAACCTGCCGCTCCACCACCCACTACAATAAGATCGTATTGCATATAAGTATTTACTTTTTAAGCTTTATATGAAGCAATCATATCATCGATGCTTATATGCTTTCTGTTTGCTGCCTTTTCGAAGTCAGAAGGAACATCAAAAGCACCGTTTCTAATTCCTTCATAAATTCCTCCTATGATTGTACCCAAGAACTCACCCAATGCCGCTTTTCTTTCTTTGATGTAATCTGCCACAGACATGTTTTCAAAAACTATATTGGTACCATAAACACGATTCAATGCTTCAGCAAGTTCTTGCTGGCTAATGGCAGGTCCTGCTAAATTGTAAGTTTTACCTTCGTGGCCATCGTTTAAGAGAATATTTGCATATGCTGCACCTAATTCATCACGGCTAGTATAAGTGCATTTACCTTCGCCTCCACAGTTACTAATTTTGCCTTCTTTCTTATAATGTTCTATATATTCTAGGTCAGGATCTATGTATAAACTATTTCTGCCAATGGTAAAAGAAATACCACTGGCTGCAATATCTTTTTCAGTTTGTCTATTACTACCAATAACTGGTGAAAAAGCAGTTTTTTCAGGATTGCCTAAAATACTAGTATATACCAGCTTATCCACACCACAATGTTTTGCAGCTTCTATGATATTTCTATGCTGCCCTATACGGTATTCTGGTGCTGTATTTGAAGATACAATAAGCAAAGCATCGCAACCTTGTAAAGCAGTTTCGAATGTTTCTTTTTTATCGTAATCTCCAGTTCTAATTTCAACTCCCAAATTTCCTGCTTTTGAGGGAGTTCGGGCAATTCCTATAATATTCTCTTCAGAAGTTTTTTCCATTAAAGATTTGATGATAGCAGTGCCCAATCCACCACTAGCAGCAGTAACAGCAATTTTCATTTTTCTTCTATAATGTTGAGTTAGAATAATACAGTTAATTAGAACAAAAAACTAAAAATCGCACTTATTTTTATGGTGTGTTAATCAGAAGTGAGATATTAGTTATTTAGAGGTTGGATGTAAGAAGTTAGAGTTTAGATATTAGAAGTTGGATGTTAGAAGTTGGAGAAGTTTTTTTAACAATTAACAATTAACAATTAACAATTAACAATTAACAATTAACAATTAACAATTAACAATTAACAATTAACAATTAACAATTTTAAACCTATTCAATAAACTCAGCAACCATGCTTTTCGATGCCGATAAGGTGAAGCAACAATTTCCGATTTTCGATAAATACCCTGACTTGGTTTACTTAGATAGTGCTGCTACTGCACAGAAACCAGCCCAGGTTATTTCGGTAATTAGCGATTTTTATGCTTTTGAAAATGCTAACATTCACAGAGGCTTATATAATTTATCTGCTCAGGCAACTTCTCGTTATGAAGCAGTACGCATAAAGCTCGGAGACTTTTTTAATGCATCAGCTAGAAGTTTTGCTTATTGCAGTGGTACGACCGAGGGAATCAATTTAGTGGTAAATGGATTTTTGTATGATAGACTTTCACCTGGAGATGAAGTCTTAATTACAGCCATGGAACACCATGCCAACCTAATTCCTTGGCAACAAGCCTGTAAAAATAAAGGTGCTACTTTAAAAATAATTCCAGTAAATGAGCGAGGAGAAATTGAATTTGAAGTGGTTGGAGATTTACTTACAAGTAAAACTAAGATGCTGGCTATCACCCATATTTCTAATACATTGGGAGCAATAAATCCAGTGGATTCCATTGTTGAATTGGCACATCAGAAGGATATACCTACTTTATTAGATGCGGCTCAGAGTGCAGGCCATTTGCCCATAGATTTACAGAAATTGCCTGTAGATTTTATGGTGTTCTCTGCACATAAAATGTTTGGCCCTACTGGTTTAGGGATTTTGTATTGTAGGGATGCTTGGCAAGCAGCCATGAAAGCGAGTAAATTTGGAGGAGGAAGTATTAAAGAAGTGAGGTTTGAAGAAACCACTTGGATGGATTATCCACATAGTTTGGAAGCGGGGACACCGCATATAGGAGGTGTAATTGGATTAGGAGCAGCCATTGATTTTGTAAACACCATTGATTTGGAAGCCTCTTTTGCCCACGAACAAGCTTTGGCGCTCCAATTAAGAAAAGGACTCGAAAGTTTAGGCGGTATCAAGGTAGTAGGTAACCCTGAAAAATTTGCTGGAATTGTTTCATTTGAAGTGGAAGATGTACATCCACATGACGTAGCAAGTTTTTTATCTGAAGCAGGAATTGCCGTTCGGGCTGGGCATCATTGCACACAACCTTTATTAGCCAGCATGGATGTTCCTGCTACAACTCGGGCTTCATTTTCAGTATACAACACAGAGAGTGATGTTGAAAAATTACTGGAAACATTAATTGAGTTAAAAGTATTTTGGGAATAAACAATGGTAAATTGTTAATGATGAATTATAAATTATCCAAATGTTTGAATTACAAAATGCGCCAGTTGCACTGTGCCTTCTATTACATACGAATTACAAATTTGGACGATTACGATATAAAAAAATTAATAATTCACAATTGATAATTAACCATTACTAACTAAACAGTATTATTTTGAACGAGCAAATGAAAAGCTTGTACCATGAGGTAATCAAGCAACACCAAAAGCAACCTTATCATTTTTTAAAGAAGGAAGATGCTCCATTAACTATAAGAGCCAATAATCCTATTTGTGGGGATCGATACGATTTATTCATAGAACAAAATGGTGAAGTATTACAACCTTTGCATTTTCATGGTTATGGTTGTGCCTTGTCTAAAGCCTCCACTTCTATCATGGTGGAAGTATTAGAGGGAAAAACTATAGATGAAGCAATACAGATTTGCCATAACTTTTTAAACTTTATAGCCAATACTTTAGAAGGGGAAGTGTATCATCCTAGCTTTACAGCTTTTGAAGCTTTGCATTCGCAAAAGGCGAGAATAGACTGTGTGACATTAAGTTGGAAGGAACTTCTTCAATTTCTAGAGAAACAAAATAGCAAACATGATTGATATACAAATATTTGATGAACCATTAGATACAGGTCATTGTGTGGAATTAGCGAGTAATCCTTCCTCTGGTGGTAATACAGCCTTTATTGGTACAGTCAGAAACCAAACAAAAGGGAAGAAGGTAGTGCGCTTAGAATTTGAATCGTATATCCCCATGGCGATTTCAGAAATGCGGAAAATAGCTGACGAGGTAAAAAGAAGATGGGATGCTTATAGTATAGTAATGCACCATCGAGTAGGTGTACTGGCAGTAGGAGAAATTGCTGTTATTATTGTGGTGGCTACTCCTCACCGGGCCGCTGCTTTTGAAGCTTGCCAATATGCCATTGACACCCTAAAAGAAACCGTACCCATTTGGAAAAAAGAAATTTTCGAAGATGGAGAAGTCTGGGTAGCCGCGCATCCTTAGTTAACACTAGGGAATTGGTTTGATAGCCCTTGTAAGCTTTGTTAGGCGTTGATTTATATTCATCCCTACTCGTCGACTTCTTCTAATATTCTTTCATAGAGTACTTTATCGACCCTAAACCCAATTTCATTAATCAACCTATCCAAAATCGGCTTCAAGTTGTCTAAGAATCCTTTTTTCTTTCCTTGAATCAACACACCTAATAACCCGACAATCTTCAAACCATACTCTCCAGCTATTTCTCTTCCCTTCCTCTCATCAATTATCAGTAGGTCAGCACCTAGCTCCTTAGCAAGTACGATAGATTCAGCCTCACCTGAGTCTAAACGTTGCTCTAAGGTTTTTACCAATTGTCGATTATTTACTGATTTTACCAAAATCCATTCCCTTGCTTCAATTTCTTTTTTGTGTCCCTCATAGACCGATAGTTCTTCAAACACTTTTTGGGGAATGACTATTTCTCCGAATATTTGGTGTAAAAGTTCAAGTCGACCCATCTGAATCAGATTTGTAATTGGCGAAGTGTCGCTTACTATCAACATCTTAACCTAAATCTTTTAATGTGTCGAGATCTCTTTCTAAATCTTCTATATCGTACTTTATCAATACTCCTCTGCTAGACATCTCTTTTTGGAACTCTATTTGGGTAAGTCCTGCTAATTTTTTTGCCTGCCCCATTGATATTTTTTCCTTATCATATAGATACACTGCAAAATCAATCATCAAGTCAGTTGATGAAATCCCTAATTCTTCCAAAATATTACCTGAAATCACTAAGTCTCGCATAATGTTCTGTTTTATGGTATAACCAAATTTACAGCTTTTTTATTTCTAATAACTAACAGCTGTTATTGGCAAGTGTTATACAAGATATTTTTTATAAACATAGTCTTCAGGTTTCATTAAAAATATTATTCTATTTTTCTTTATACTTAAAATCTATCCTTAATTTGTAAAGCATAAAGGTTATTCAAAGGACTTTTAGTTTGTCATTCCAATTTTAAAAGTGATTATTTCAGCATCTAATCATTTGGAAAAAAGAAATATTCGAAGACGGTGAAGTCTGGGTAGCCGCGCATCCTTGAATTATTTAATATAATCCTTAGAAGGGTTTAAAACCCTTCTAAGGATAATAAACTACTTCCCATTCTTCGCTTTAATAATCGAACCCATTACACCCAAGGCTATTTCTTTAGCACCTACAGCTCCGATGTCTAAACCAATTGGAGCTTCAATACGGGCAATTTGTTCTTCAGTAAAGCCAGCTTCTTGCAATCTGGCCACTCTTTTAGCATGAGTTTTTCTACTGCCTAAGGCACCAATATACGCCACTTTAGAAGGTAAAAGAATGTGTAAAGCATCATCATCAATTTTGGGATCATGCGATAGAATGACCGCATAAGTGTAAGCATCCAACTTAAAATCATTCAATACCTCGGAAGGATACTTTTCAATAATTTGATTAGGCCTGTCTTTAAATTGTGTGTTTTTGGCAAATACTGCTCGGGGATCAATTACAATGGGTTCAAATTCATACATATGAGCCAGCTCCACCAAAGCTGTGGTAATGTGTGCAGAACCAATGATCAGGATTTCGCTTTTTCTTGGAAAGATTTGAATAAAGTACGTTTTATCATCTACGAAAACAGTTTCATGGCTTCTCTTTTCAAATGCTTGAAGCGCTGCAGCTTTTACTTCCTCAGGAATAGTAGCACCAGTAATTGCCCCTTCGGGTGTAAGTAGTGTATTTTGATTTTCTCCGTCTTTCAATAAAGTGATGTAAATAAAACTTTCATTATTGTTTAATTTATCAATTAATGTTTGCCAGCAAGTCTCACTTGTTTTCTTGCCTTCTTTACCAAAGTATTGTAGGTATACCTGAATTTTACCACCACAACTTAAACCTACCGACCAGGCATCATCATCACTTACGCCATAATGTAACTTCTTTCCAGACTTTTCTGCGATAACCGTTTTGGCTTCTTTTAGAACTGCTCCCTCAACACAACCACCACTAACAGATCCAGCCATTTCCATTTCTTCAGATATTAACATGGCTGAACCGGTAGGCCTTGGTGCTGACCCCCATGTTTTAATTACTCTAGCTAAAGCAAATGCTTTTTCAGCTTCTTGCCATTGTGTGATTTGAGTACTTAATTCTTGCATTTTTATTTATTTTGCTTGTCTATTTTGTAAAGTAATAACTAATTATACAACTTAAACCAAACATACAAGCAGTTTTGCAAGTTTTGTTTGAACAGATATTTAACACAGAGTCTGTAACCCTTAACAACATGGCAACGGTAAGATTTACATCAGCGCTTAAAAGATTTTTCCCCGATTTGAAAGATGCAGAGTTTTCAGGAGAAACCGTAAAGGCTACTTTAGAAAATGTAGAAAAAGCTTATCCGGGTATACTTTCTTATTTGGCAGATGACAATGGCGAATTAAGAAAGCATGTAAATATTTATGTTGGTGAAGATTTAATAGAAGATAGGAAGGGGTTTAGTGACAAAGTAGCTGAAAGAGATGAAATCATCATCTTTCAAGCACTTTCAGGAGGATAGCATACAATGAAATTACTAACAGGTACATCTAAAGGATTAGTCATTTACGAGCAACAATCTGAGAGTTGGGAATTGGAAAGCATTCATTTTCAGGGCTTTCCTGTATCTATGCTATACATCGACGAAAGAACCGATACCTGGTGGATTGGTTTGGCTCATAGGCACTGGGGGCAGAAGCTACACTATTCTCAAGATCAAGGAAAAAGTTGGGAGATTGTACCTACACCTTCTTATGCAGGCTATGACTATCGCCCAGGTAAAAAAGTACCCCTAAAAAAGATTTGGGTCATGGCACATGCTGGCAAAGATAAGCCTGGTGGGCTTTGGTTAGGAACTGAGCCAGGTGGTTTATTTTATAGCAGTGATAATGGCAAAAACTTTCAACTAGTAGAAAGCCTGTGGAATCATCCAAGCAGGCTAAATGACATGCAGTGGTTTGGAGCTGGAAAGGACTATCCATTTATACATTCCATCATTGTTGACCCAACAGATAGCCAACATGTATACATTGGTGTAAGCTGTGCAGGTGTTTTCGAGACACAAGATGGTGGTGAAACTTGGCATCCAAAAAATAACGGTCTTCAAGCAGCGTATTTACCCAATCCAAATGCTGAAGTAGGGCATGATCCACATATTCTATTGATGTGTGAAACAAACACCCATATTATTTGGCAACAAAACCATTGTGGTATTTATCGGACAAACAATGGGGGTAAACAATGGCATAATGTAAGTGGAGCAGATGGTTTCCCAGATTACGGTTTTTGCTTGGCTATTGCAGAAGATGGTGATACAGCATGGGTAATACCAGCAGAAAGTGATGAAAAAAGAATTCCTAAAGATTTAGCATTAACTGTTTGTCAAACAAAAGATGGAGGAAAAAGCTGGCATCAGCAAGGTGAAGGTTTGCCCAAGCCTCCTGTTTTTGAAATTGTATTGAGACAATCATTTGTGAGAAAGAATAATGTGTTGGCTTTTGGTACAAACAATGGGAACCTATACTTATCTGAAAATAATGGAAATAACTGGAAATCAATTACTAAACACCTTACTGGTGTAAATTGTATTATTTTAAATTAATCTGAAAAATGAAAACGACAATTAAAAAAGAATTTACCCTCGACGAACCAATTGCCAAAGTTTGGGAATATTTAAGTGATCCAACCAAAATAGTATCTTGTGTTCCTGGCGCTAGCATTACCGATGTGATAGATGATAAAAACTATAAAGGAGGTGTTACCACCAAATTTGGTCCTGTAAAAGCAAGTTATGCGGGTGATATTCAAATACTTGAAATGGATAATGAAAACTATTCCATGAAACTGCATGGCAAAGGAGTAGACTCAAAAGGTAAAGGAAGCGCAGAAATGAACATGCATGGTGATTTGCAAGACAATGGAGGAAGTACCGATGTGAAATTTAGCATGGAAGTTTCTGTTGTTGGTAAGTTAGCGCAATTTGGCGCAAGGTTAATCAATGATGTATCAGATCAATTGCTAGATCAATTTGTAGATAGTTTTAAGAAGAAATTAGCAACAGCAGGTGCTACCGATACTGCAGATGCATCTTCGAGTGATGCAGTAGAAGCTGCACCTGAAGATAATTCTTTAAATGCTTTTGCATTAATGTGGGCAGTGATTAGAGGTTTCTTTGCAAGATTATTTGGAAGAAAAGCCTAACCAATACTCATCAACCATAAGTAAACCTAACTATACTTATGTTTTAAAATATAAAAGAGTGATTCTAAGTCAGTAAATTGAGTAGTTAGATAAGCTATTCACTTCAATGCTTCATTGTCCAATGAAGCATTTTTTTTAAACTTTTTAATGAAGGGCGAGTAAGAAAATTTTAGTTATACGTATCAATTTTATATATTAGTACGTAAAATTATATTATGGACGCCAAATTAACATTAAAACTTGATAAGCAAGTAATTGACCAAGCAAAGTTATATGCAGCTTCGCATAAGAAAAGTCTTTCGCGTATGGTTGAATCTTATCTTCAATCGCTTATTGAAAAAGAGAATCTTAATGAGCATGATGACTTAGAGATTTCCCCATTTGTAAAAAGCATGCAATCGGGTGTAAAAGTACCTTTAGATGTTGACCATAAAGAAATCTATGGCAATCATTTAGATGAGAAATATCAATGAAAGACAGGCTTTTCCTCGATACCAATGTAGTTATCGATTTATTAGGAGAAAGAAAACCTTATTATAACAGCATTGCCAGAATAGCCACTTTAGCAGATAAAAAGAAGGTTAAATTAATTATTTCTGCCTTGTCTTACCCTATCATCTTTTTTATCCTTTCTAAATATGAGGCACCTGAAATAGTAAAAGAAAAGCTGAGGAAATTCAAGATAATTTCTATCACAGCAGATTTAACAGATCAAGTGATTGATAAGGGACTGGCTTCTAAGTTCACAGATTTCGAAGACTCACTTCAATACCATTGTGCCATCAATCTAGCATGTAACATTTTAATTACTAGAAACGAAAAGGATTTCAAAACAGCCAGTATACCAGTTATGAAGCCAAAAGAGTATTTAGCGAGTTTGAAAACTTAATTAAATTGAAAATCTGGTTATATATGATTTTATTCGGTGCGAAGCACTTGCAACTTTAGAAAACCAAGTTTATTGGTCATAGTTTAAAGGGTTAGGAGAAGTTAGAGGATAGAAAAATCTTTAATTAAAGGGCTTTGCTTTTTTCTAGCCTCTAAATCCTAATTTATAATCTCTTGGTTTTCAATAGTAACCTTTTTTGAATCTTGATTTAGCAAGTAATTTCATAAAGAGTCAAAAATCTTTTAACCTTCTACCAGACTCATATTACGCTTTAATCCTGCTTTTAGAAAGAGATATAATGTCAAACCCAAAGGACCGAGCATTAAGGTAAATAAGATACATGGCACTATCATTAAATGTTTGATGCCTTGCCTTTTAGCATCCCTTACAATCCATGCACCTACAAATAAATCAAAAATGAGATAATGAACCCAACCAGCTAAAAATGCTTGTGGACTAGATAATAGGCTCATCATTCCCTGTAATGTAGAGAAATCTGCATTTACTGTTTCTGGATTATCATCAGTGAAAAGCAACCAAGCATAAAAAATACCCAATAAGCATGGAATCCAAATAGCATGAATTATTTTTTGGGTGCCTTTCCAATGTGGAAAAAATACCAATAGAATCCAAGCTGGAAGAATGCCAGTATTAAGTATAGTATAAAGCAAGTCAGGTGTCATGTTTGAAATTGTTTACTGATTCAAAACCTTGTAAACTTACAACTATTACTAACTTACGTGTATAATAAGTAATAAGCCAAAAAAAATATTATAAAAACCCTACCAAGGGTTTTACGCAACAGGCTCAAAATGAAATCTTGTGATTAACCCTTCCAAGGGTTAAAGTTAATTCTGAACTTCTACTAATTGAGAAATAGGTTTAAATATTTTTTGCTTTGTATAATTGTGATAGGGCTTGGTTTATTATCTCGCACAGCGATTATACCTGAGATTATTTATCCTTATTTAGGTGATATCTTGTATGCTTTATTAGTTTATCTGCTGTGGGCTTTTTTATTTCCCAAAGCTTCCTCGAAGAAAATAGTTATACTAACATTACTATCTTGTTTTGGTATAGAACTCAGTCAGTTGTATCATGCACCCTGGATAGATGCCATCAGAAATACCAGACTAGGCGCGCTAACATTGGGTTTTGGTTTTTTATGGACTGATTTGTTGGCTTATACTGCTGGAGCAGCTATCGGGTATATTTTAGAATTTTATTATTTGAAAATAAAAGTTTAAATGCTCACTGTCATGTAAACGGCTATGTAATGACAAATACTTCCACCGAGTACAAAAATATGCCAAATGGCATGGTGATACGGAAGCTTTTCCCAACGATAAAAAATGACACCAATACTATAAGAGATACCTCCGATCAATACCATAAGCAGGCAATCTTGTGGAAATTTCAAGAAAAATGTATCCGCTAAAACTAAGAACAACCAACCCATTACCAAGTAAATCAAGGTAGAGATAAGGTCGTATTTTCCAGTAAAAAAAATCTTAAATACAGTACCTGCTAAGGCTAAAAACCAAAGTACTGCAAGCAAGATAAATCCCTTGTTATTTTGTACATAGGCCAAAATAAATGGAGTATAACTTCCCGCAATTAGATAATAAATACTTATATGATCTAAGGTTTGGAGTACTTTCTTAAGCAATGGGTTATGGAAACTATGGTATAAAGTTGAAAAAGTATAAACCATGAGAAAAGCTACACCAAAAGCAATTGCTCCAGTTATTTTATAAGCGGAACTGTGGTAAATCGCAGTTCCTATGAGTATGGGAATAGAAATAACACCGAAAAGTAATCCTACACCGTGCGATATACTATTGGCAATTTCGTAATGTAGTTGTTCTTTGCTGAGTTTGAAAGGATTGGTCATAGAGCTGGCACTAGTCAAAAAAGTAATATCTTATCTATTTATAACAGTAAAATCCTTGAAATCATCTCTTTATGTTTGAATAAGATTAAACTTTTTTATTGCTAGTACTATCCTCATTTTGCAATCAGTAATTGATTAACTCAGAAATATCAATTACCTCCAATAAAGCTTTTTCTCAACTTGCCAACAATTATTATTGATGGGTGAAGAAGGATTTTCTAAGAACTCATTAGCAATTTCAAAAAAGCAAGCATTAAAAGGTGTGTGCCCTTCATATTCAAAAATTATTTGCTGTGCATTTTCCAAGGTTTTAGCGGCACTTTTTGCATAAGTAGGTGGAGTGATAGGATCGAAAGCTCCACTTACCAAGAGTGTAGGTATTTTGCTACTTACTGGAACTCGGGAATTATTTTTTAGTCTTGAATTTTGTTGTTGCCATTCTGCAATAATTGTTGGGTCTGATTGGAAAAGACTAAGACCAGGATTTAATTCGGGATATTGAGCAAGATCATTTGAAAACCTTTCCCTATTGTTATAATTTCCTTCATCTGTTGCCATTACCGCCCAATAAACGGCCAAATTGATAAAGTTTATTCTCTGATTAAAGTTATTGACCGTCGTTTCCAGTTCTTTGTCTTTTCCTTTAAGTATACTTTGAATCAAAGATGGAATTTGGACAAATGTAACTTTGGAATACATCATCTGATGTACAAGGAGAAGAAAGTCTTGTTTGTTTAGTATAAAGGAACCCTCAGCAGTTTCGAAAGTGAAAGGTTCATTCTCTAAATGCTTTAGAAGTTTTAAAAAGTCGGCTTTTAAATTTGGATATTTTTTATGGCAATTTGTATCAGCTTTGCACAAGGAGAAAACCTGCTCAATAGCATTATTAAAATTACTAACAATTTTATCGTAAAATCTTAAATGTGGTGGGAACACACTTAAAAGCATGGTAGAACGAATACTCTCAGGATGTTTTTCCATGTAACTTAAAGCCACTCTTGTACCGTAAGATCCTCCAAGTAAATTCCATTTTTTGTACCCTAAGTGTTTACGTAAAGCCTCTAAGTCTGCAATGTTATTTGTTGTACTAAAATTTGAAGCTTTTATATTTTCTGAAGCCATATTTTGCAAACAAGCCGCTGTTTTTTGCTTCAATAATTGTGTTTCATCTTCGGTAGATAAATCCCTACCGAGAACTTCTAGAAGTTGTTGGCCTAAATCAGTACAAAAGGCATCGGAGAAACCTGTTCCTCTTTGATCAAAAAGAATAAAATCGCGATTTTTATCTAGATTAAGTTGCGCAAAATTATCGGCTAAGGGTAGTGTTATTCCTCCTGGGCCACCTTGTAAAAATATGATAGGGTCTTCCTTTTTGTCATTTCCATCTGCACCAATAACCAGATAGGCTAAATTGAGCGTAGGGCCATTGGGATCTTGAGGATTTTGAGGCACTTTTAAATACCCACAACGGTCATTAGTACTATGTTGACTGTAAGGAAAAGGGCAATGATTATTCTCAGGTGATTGACAGGCAGCTATGTAAAAGGAGAACACTAAGAATAATTGTATACTTATTTTCATACACTTGAAATTATAGGTTGAAATTAAATATACAGGAACTAGTAATTGCAAGTACTTATTAAATGGCTAACCAGTCAAATAATTACAAGAGTGGGTGAGTTCAAGTTTTTCTCTTAGGAAGCATGAGCGATTAAATCTACCAAACTCACATATTGCAAAGCTTTTTCGTGAGTACAAGCTAATTTTACGGGAGGAGCCACACCAGCTACCAAGGCTTCTTTCCATCTTAATGCACACAAACACCAACAATCTCCGTCTTTTAACCCAGGGAATTGATAATGGGGCAGAGGAGTCATTAAATCATTGCCTCTACTTTTACTAAATTGAAGAAAAGCTTCTGTAACTACAGCGCAAATTACGTGAGAGCCACTGTCTTCTGGACCAGTATTACAAAAACCATCTCTATAAAAACCAGTAACAGGATCTGTACAACAAGATTCTAAGGCAGTTCCTAAAACATTATTGGCCATTTTATGAAATTATTTTAGTATCATTAAATAAAAGCATTAACTATACATTTTACCTATTAGTTATACAATCTTTTTTATTGGGAAATTCCAGGCTATGAATTGTAATTATATTGTTTTTGCATTTATTCTTTTATTAAATAGTTGCCATGCCCAAACGGTTAAAGAAGAAAGATATACTACAGGTAAGTCTAGTCGATTTGGTATTGGCAAGTTTTACATGGGAAGAGAAATTTCACATGTAATGGGGCATCAAGGGGCTGCTTGGTTAGAAAGAGAGGAACGTGAAGAACAAGAACGTACAGATTTAGCGGTACAATTATTACCCTTAGATAATGATGATGTAGTAGCAGATATTGGTGCCGGAACAGGTTACTATACTTTTAAGATAAGTAAAAGAGTACCGGAAGGAAAAGTATTGGCCGTAGATATTCAGCCAGAGATGTTGGAATTGTTAGAAGCCAAACAAAAAGAATTAGGTGTTAAAAATGTAGAAACTATTCTTGGTAAAGAAGATAGCCCAGAACTACCAAAGGGAGAAGTCGACTTAGTATTGTTTGTAGATGTTTATCACGAGCTGGCTTTTCCTTACGAAATGATGCAAAACATTGTAAATGCGCTGAAACCTAAAGGAAAAGTAGTCTTGTTGGAGTATCGTGCTGAAGACCCAAATGTTCCCATTAAAAAGCTTCATAAAATGTCTGCAATGCAAGTTATTAAGGAAATGAAAGCTGTAGGATTGAGCTTTGTGGAAAACAAAGCCCAATTACCTTGGCAGCATTTCATGATTTTTGAAAAACCGTAATTTACAAGACGGCAGCAGCAAATGTGTCTCCTTGCGCTACATCTCCTGTACTAAAACCTTTTTTAAACCAACTTACCCGCTGGGCAGAAGTGCCATGAGTAAATGATTCTGGCACAACGTATCCTTGTGCTCTTTTTTGCAATCTATCATCACCGATGGCATTAGCTGCTTGCAATGCTTCTTCAATATCGCCTTCTTCTAAGATATTCTTTGTTCTTTGTGCATGATGTGCCCATAAACCTGAATAGAAATCGGCTTGTAACTCTAATCTTACAGATAATTGGTTGTATTCCTCTTGCGCTATGCGGTTTCTTTGAGAATGTACTTTCCGGGTAGTTCCCATCAAATATTGCACATGGTGGGCTACTTCGTGTGCTACCACATAAGCCATGGCAAAGTCTCCTGGAGCGCCAAACTTATTTTTTAAATCTTGGTAAAAACTAAGGTCAATGTAGAGCTTTTGATCAGCAGGACAGTAAAATGGACCAGTAGCAGCGCTGGCAGAACCACATGCTGAACGCACACTACCTGAAAACAATACTAAAGTAGGTTCTTGATAAGTGGCTCCCAATTGTTCCCTAAATATCTTATGCCATACATCTTCTGTATCTTGTAAAACTACTGCAACAAATTGCGCCAATTCATCTTCTTCTGCAGAGGCAGCTGTGTATTGTTCTTGTGCTCTAGGAGGAGCCGCTCCCGTTTCCATCTGTTGCAGTAATTGCATGGGGTCTTGCCCAAAATACATAGCAATCAGAATAATTATGATGGTACCTATTCCAAATTTACCACCTTTTCCTCTCGGCATCATCATTCTTCTACCGCCACTCCTTCCTCTACGGTCTTCTACATTGCTACTTTGTTTTCTTCCTTTCCAGCGCATAAGTTTCAGTGTTTGTTGTAAAAAGTTTAGTAAATTAAAAAAAGATAGTAATTATATTCCCCTAATTTTCTTTGAAATTTATTTCTCGCTAGTTGAAATTCACAAATTGCACATTTATAAGCTCCTATTACATATTATCACTTGTTACTGGATCTTTTACACAGCGGAAGCCTAAGTGTTCCTGACCGCTATCAGTAGAGGTAGCCATACGTGCACTTGGTCTATAATTAGAACAATATTGATCACTGCATAAAAATGATCCTCCTTTTATCACCCTTTTTACCGCAAAAGGCTCATTAGGATCGTAACTTTCAGTAGGGCCAGTTGGACAAATAGCAATTCCTTTTTGGGCAGCCATGGCATGGGCATTAATGTGGTAAAAATCTGTACTCCATTCCCATACATTCCCAATCATATCGTACAAACCATATTCATTAGGAGCAAAGGTTTTAATTGGTGCGGAAGCTTCAAAACCATCATTAATAGTGTTGTTATATGGAAAATCTCCTTGAAAAAAATTGGCCAAGTATTGATTTTCTGGAGTCAACTCATCTCCCCAAGCAAATGCTTGATTTTTCTTTCCACCACGCGAGGCAAATTCCCACTCAGCTTCCGTAGGTAATCTTTTTCCAGCCCATTTTGAGTAAGCAACAGCATCTTCATAAGCAATATGTACTACGGGATAATTTTCTTTCCCTTCAATAGAACTATCTGGCCCTTTAGGGTGCTTCCAGTCTGCCCCATGCACCCAACTCCACCATTGTGAATAATCCTGTAAATTAACGGGTCTATTTGGAGGTGTGAAAACTAATGAACCGGGTTGCAATACTTCATCGGCAGGTTTAGGCGTATTGGGGGGCAATTGCTTTTTCATTTCTTCCCAATCTATAGGCCTTTCTGCGATGGTAATATAACCAGTAGCTTCTACGAATTTCCTGAATTGCGCATTGGTTACTTCATGCTCGTCCATCCAAAAAGCTGCTACTTTAACCCTGTGTGCTGGTTTTTCTGTTTCAGCAGCAGAAGCATCATCGCTACCCATTATAAATTCACCACCACTTACCCAAACCATACCATCAGGTGCTTCTCCTAAAGGTTCTTCACTAATAATAATATTGGTATTTACGACTGGAGTTTCAGCTTTTGGTGTACTTTTTTTAATATTGGTTTTATCCTCTTGCTCTACAATTTGTTTCTTTTCTTCTGTGCATTGTGCCAAGCCTAAAATTAATATGGCAAGGAGGGTGAGTTCAGTTAGCTTCTTCATAGTATTGGTTTTCACTTTAATCCAAAAGTATCAATTATTATTGGTTGATAAAGATAGCATTATAAAATACGAAAAATAACAAATGCATGTAGGGTAAAATTGATAAACATGAGAGTTTTCCATATCAAATCAATAGAAATAGTTATATAATGTATTATTTTCAGTTTCCCAGTGAAGATATGATTCTTTGGCGACATGAATAATGCCCAACCAAAAGGATTTTCTTTAGGAGTTCCTATAGGTTCACCACTTCTTTTTTTCCTATAATAATTTATCCCAAGAAATGCTTTTGCAAAAATGGCATAAAACAAATATGGTAAAGTTTCATCATGTATATAATCAACGTCAATCATTTAAATGGACCTTTAAGAAGAATTAAATCTTCTTTTTCAAAATAGCGATTTACTTAAGAGTTTTTTTGAAACATTAAATAATAATTTTATAACCAGTAAAACTACACCAATTAAGTTACAATAGTTTGAATATATCTTTATTCAATGCTAGTAATTAACCATTGGAATAATTGATAGATGAATATTTTGTGGATAACAAATCATTTATTGATATTGAATACTGAATATGAAGTTTAAATTTTTATGAAGCACATTTTAAGCCCTCTCCTTATTGTTCTTTTTTTTTCATGCAAAAGTGAAGTACAACAAATAGAAACCCCAACTAGATTACCCAACATCATTTACATTCTTGCAGATGACTTAGGTTATGGCGATTTAAGTTGTTACGGACAAAAGAATTTTAGCACACCTAATATCGATAAATTGGCTGCTCAAGGCATGCTTTTTACGCAACATTACTCAGGTAGTACAGTTTGCGCACCTTCAAGATCCAGTTTAATGACAGGTTTGCATACGGGTCATACTTTTATTCGTGGCAATAAAGAAGTAAGGCCAGAAGGTCAACAGCCTTTAGCCGATGAAGTGATTACATTACCAGAAATCTTAAAAGAAAAAGGTTATGTTACAGGTGCATTTGGAAAATGGGGTTTAGGTTTTCCTGGTTCAGAAGGAGATCCCTTAAATCAAGGTTTTGATGTTTTTTTTGGTTATAACTGTCAGCGATTAGCACATCATTATTACCCTTATTACTTATGGGATAATGACAAAAAATTTGAGTTAATAAAAAATGAAGGTAAAAATGAAGTTGAATATGCCCCTGAGTTAATTCATCAACGAGCCATTAATTTCATGGAAACTTATCAAGATAGTAGTTTCTTTCTCTTTGTACCCTCTCCCTTACCCCATGCTGAATTGAAAGTACCAGAAAAGTATGCCGCTCAATATCAAGGAAAGTTTGATCCAGAAACTCCTTATGAAGGGACAGACGATGGTGAGAAATATCGTGCTGGGCCGTATGGCTCTCAAGAAAAACCCCATGCTACTTTTGTAGGTATGATTCAACTACTTGATCAACAAGTAGGGGAAATTATGCAGAAAGTAGAAGAGTTGGGCATTGCCGGAAATACACTGATTATTTTTACGTCTGATAATGGACCGCATAGGGAAGGTGGAGCTGATCCAGATTTTTTTGATAGTAATGGTTCATTGAAAGGCCATAAGAGGGATTTGTACGAAGGTGGAATTAGAGTGCCGATGATTGCCAGTTGGAAAGATAAAATTAAGACAGGCAGTACAACAGACCATATTTCGGCTTTTTGGGATGTGTTACCTACTGTAGTTGAATTAGCACAGATAAATCAACAAAATGAGATTGATGGGATATCATTTTTACCTACACTCTTAGGAAATGAAACAGCACAGAAAAAGCATGAATTTCTTTATTGGGAATTTCATGAAAAAGGAGGGAGGACTGCAGTTAGAAAAGGAAAATGGAAAGCGGTTAGATACAATGTAGGTGAAAGCCCAAATGCGATACCAGAACTTTATGATTTATCAGCAGATATAAGTGAAACTAAAAATTTAGCAAGTGAGTATCCAGCAGTTGTTGCAGAATTAGACTCAATAATGCAAAATGCACGTACACCGTCTTCAATATTTAAGTTTGCTTCTGAGACATATCTAGATGCTCCTTAAACTATTGCTTAGAATACTCTATTACGTTTTAAAACAGACAATTATGATTGAACGGTGACCTTAATTTTGTTCATTGATAGGGAAATCTGGTCAATTTCCATCATGATGTCATCCAATTTATTGGACAATGTATTTGCCTCTACTTCAATTGTTTTTTTACTAGCTCTAAAGATATTTTCTTTCTCCAATTTATCTAAGTATTCTTCTATTTCAAAAGCACCTAATTGGCTAAAATTGGTCTTAGATTTATGTTTCTGTTGTTGAAAAAGTGCAGCATCTCTAGCTATAAATGCTTGATTTGTTAAGTCTTTAAATTCCTTAATTTGATCTTTACTTATTTTGAGATATTCGTGAAGGAAGTTTTCTCCTAAATTTAATAGTTCCTGAATTTTTTTAAGGCTTATATACTGAAATCCATCTTTATGTACGATTACTTCTGAATTACTTTGCTTATTAGAAAGCGTAACTTCTTTCTGATTGATAATTTTCCATATTTTATCGTACAAATCTTCAGGGTTAAATGGTTTTGGAATATACCCCGACATGCCTACTTTTTTTATCTTATCATTTACCGAAGAAAAACTTGCCGCAGATAAGGCCAAAATATGTACTTTATCAAAAAAGGCTGGATATTCTTTTTTAATTTTTTTGGTAGTTTCTAAGCCATCCATTTCTGGCATTTGTAAATCCATTAAGATTACATCGTAATCTTTTTTGATGGCAATTTTTTTAATAGCTTCGGATCCATTTGAGGCTATCTCTAGGTTAACATTCCATCTATTTAAGAATTGGGAGGCTACTAACTGGTTTGTTGGATTGTCTTCTACTAATAAAATTTTAAGACCTCCTAAATCTTTAATGCTATTCTTGCTACTCTTTCTCGTATGTAATTGATTATTGCCTTGCTTAGCGATACCGGTAGAGTGCTTACATTTTTTAAAATCGATATAGAAATAAAATTCTGAGCCTTTGCCTTCTTTACTATTAACATGTATCTCAGAACCAAAGAGTTGTAGTAGGTTTTTAGTAATTGCTAGGCCAAGACCTGTTCCACCGTACCTTCTTGTAGTACTGTTTTCTGCTTGGGTAAATCTGTTGAAAACTGTTTCTAATTTTTCTTTGCTAATCCCAATACCAGAATCTTTAACAGTAACCAATAGTTGTACCCTGTCTTCAGTTTCATTTTCTAATTCTAATATGATTTTAACATTCCCTTTTTCTGTGAACTTTATCGCATTGCTAACTAGGTTATTCAATATTTGAGTAAACCTAATTGGGTCACCTATAACATAAAGCGGTAATTGCTGATCTACAATTCGTTTTAGTTTTATATTCTTCTCTTCTGCCTTATAAGACATTACAGAATATACGCCTTCTATAATCTCTAAAATATTGAAAGAGACCTTCTCCAATTCAAGTTGACCCGATTCAATTTTATTATAATCGAGTATATCATTTATTAAAGAGAGCAAATGTTCAGCTGAAAATTTTAAAGTTTTCAACCTTGGGAGTTGGTCTTCTCTTGGTTTCTCATCCATTAATAAGTGTGACATCCCTATCACAGAATTAAGAGGGGTTCTAATTTCGTGAGACATCGTAGAAAGAAATTCTTCTTTTGCTTTTGCGGCTGCTTCAGCTTTTCTGCGAGCTTCTATCAACATAAGCTCTTTTTCTTTATCTTCGGTTATATCTTGAAATATCCCAGTAATTTTTACAATTGAATCGTTTTGAAATACTGGTTTTCCTTTAACCCTTACCCATTTATGCTTTTTAGTTACAGTATAGATTCCAAGTCTTAAATCGAAATGCTTACCATATTCGATACTATCTTTTATAGCATTTCTAATAATGTCTATGGAATCATTGTCATAAAATTGAATTGCCTTTTCTACAGTAGGCACAAAGTTTTCATCTACTTCGTGAATGGCCCGGGTTATAGCAGACCAATAAACAATATTTTCAATCAAATTAAATTCCCAGTGTCCTAACTGGGCTACTTCTTGAGATTCTTGTAAAATGGCAGCAGTCGCTCTTAATTTCCTTTTTCTTTCTTTTATAGCACTTACGTTTTTGGCCACACAGTAAAACTGCCCAGAATCGGTATGTTTGGTTAAAGACCATTTGAATTGTAAGATTTCTTTAACTGTGTTTTGATGTAAGCTTTCAAATGAGAACATTTCATCATTCGAAAGTTGATTTAGAAATTCTTCCTTTTCTGCTGTTTTGGTGAAAATAATGTCTGTAAAAGAACTCTCTGCAATAATTTTTTTGGTGAAAAAAGCAAATTGTTCGAAAGCTTTGTTATGTTGGATAATTTTACCATTTTTATCACAAATACACATGGGATCTTCACTTAGATCAAAGAGTGTTTTGTATTCATTTAGTTCTTTTAATACTCTTTTTCTTCTAGTAACATTGGTACACGTACCAACCATGCGAAGGGCTTCACCTTTTGTATCCCACTCAATTACATTGCCTTCACAATGAACCAAAATCTCTGAGTTGTTTTTATGTAGAAATCTTATTTTGTGTTCATAGGGTATTTCACCCTTTGAATCTATATGTACCTTTATGTTTTCTAATAAAATATCAACATCATTTGGATGTAATAATTTCTGAAGTGATTTAGCGTCTATTGGGCTTTCTTCATAATAGTAACCAAGCATTGAGGTAAATGAATTACTTAAGAATATGCGGTCTTGATCTATTTGCCAATCCCAGTAGCCTACTAAAGGCTGTTCTAAATTGGAGGTGAAGAACGATGGACGTCTTGAACGAATAGGAGAGAGAAATGTGCTACCTTCCATGTAGGTATATATTTGTGCAAAAGTCGAAAAAATAGATAATATATAGCCTTGAAACTCTCAGATTCTGTTTAACTTTTATTTAAAAATGTTTAAAATATGTAATAAAAAATTGAGGAAAGAATATTTTATGTCCAATAAAAGGTAAAAAAACGAGAATTATGATTTTAAAGTGAATTATTATATAAATAATGCTACTTTATAAATAGACATAAATGCTCTTTTTGCAGAGTATTATATTGCTATTTATTTTTATTGTAAAATTTTATTTATAATTTGATAGTATTACCAAAACTTCTTCAATTGTGTTGAAAGTTTTATCATGTTGAGAATGGCCATGTAATTTCCATTGGGTTTTTGATGAACTTTGATTGATTATTTCTATTAAACAAGTGCAATTTTCATCTGAAATTTTATACCCATTTCTTTCTAAAGCGTGCTTAGTCCAATAGTAGGATATTCCGTTACCTTTTAGTTGAATGGGCATATTTCCATTGTCTATGAGTTTGAAAGAGCCTGTTTCAGGTTCAAATTTGAATTTCTTTCCATTAAATGTATTTTCAAATTCTCCTTTTAAAACAAGATCTTCTGGTATACCATCTACTATTTTTTTGCAGGGTTGCATTAACCAAAATTTATCGGCGCACTGTAAGGCTATGTCTAGGTCATGGGTAGACAAAAGTACTGCTTTGTTTAATTGATGGCTCAATTCTTTCAACAAGTACATGAGTTCTACTCTGTTATTTAAATCTAAATGAGCAGTAGGTTCATCTAATATAATAAGCGGTGTATCTTGAGCTAGAGCGCGGGCAATCATGGCTTTCTGCCTTTCTCCATCACTTAATTGCCAAATTTTTTTCTTTCTTAAATAAGAAAGTTGTGTAAGGTTAATAGCCTCTTCGGTTTTTTCAATATCTTCCTCAGATAGCCTTCCCATAAAACCTGTATAAGGATAGCGACCCATAGCGACTAATTCTTCTACTGTAAGGTTGGCAGTAGCGGGTCTTTCTGTTAAGACCATACCCAATAAAAAAGCCTTTCTCTTCAATGGAATTTTATTGATGGGTATATCCGCTAATTTTACTTCGCCTTCTAAGCTTTTTTGTAAACCAGCTAAAGTTCTAATTAGGGTAGATTTTCCGCTGCCGTTTGGCCCTAGTAAACAGGTAAAAGTGTCTGGATATAAAGATAAGTTGCTACTTTGGGTAAGTAGTTTTACGGGTTTTGTAGCTTGGTAAAAGCCAATATGAAGGTTAGAAGCAGTTAATATGGGACTTTGTTGGCTCAAGAGAAGTTGTTTTGTAGGTTTTGTTTTTTCAAGATGACCCAAATAACTACAGGTGAGCCTACCAATGAAGTTACTGCGTTAACTGGTAAGCTACTACTGCTTCCAGGTAAACGTGCTATTAAATCACAGGCAATCATTACTAAAGCTCCTGTAAGTAAACAGGCAGGTATGTTTTTTAAATGGTCTGCTGTTTTAGAAATACTCCTTACTAAATGAGGTACTGCTATGCCTACAAAAGCTAAAGGGCCACAAAACGCAGTAATACTTCCTGTTAAAATTCCAGTTGCTAGGATAATAAAAATGCGGTTTCTCTGTATGTGCAATCCCATGCTTCGTGCATAGTTTTCACCTAATAAAAGCATGTTAAGTGACTTTGAAAGCAGGTAGGCAAGAAGGCAACCGATAACCAAACTAAAAGCCAATACAGTAAGATGCTTACCTGAAACGTTACCTAAGTTTCCAAAAGTCCAAAGTAGGTAATCTTTGATCATTTCTGGCGCACTGAAATATTGCCAAATGCTTACAATTGCTAGGGTCATATTTCCTATCATTAAACCTGTAATGAGTAATACAACAGCATCTTTTACCCGAAATGAAATGGAAAGAACGAGTAATAATATAAAGCATGCACCTAGTGAAGAGGCTCCGGCCAATAACCAACTTCCCGCAATTCCCATACTGTTTAGGCCTTGTAATGTTATGGAGCTACCCGCGCCTAATAATATAGCGCCGACTCCTAAACTTGCACCAGAACTTATTCCTAAAACTGAAGGTCCTGCAAGTGGATTACTGAACAAAGTCTGCATGAGTAAGCCTGCAATGGCTAAACCTGCACCTGCTAGGCTGGCTGTTATAGCCCTAGGTAAACGTATTTGCCAGATGATATTAACCCATGCCTGCTGGTCAGCTTTTTTAAATAACAGTATGTCGGGAATAGTATTAAAAGGAATATAAACTGAACCGAGTACTATTTCTGCTACAAAAAAGGCTAGCCATACTATGGCAAGTAGTGAAATCAGTTTGAGATAAAAGGTATCCTTTTTTTGCAGTTTGTTCATTCAGTGAGATTCTGAGTCTAATCTGTAAAATTAACTTAAAGGGTGATTTTATATAGGATTTTTTGTTAAAGGTTTATTTATGTTGCATATTCTAAATGTTATTTTTGAGTTCACGACCATGAAGTAATCAACTTGGTAAAGAATCTAATTGCTTTACTACCATCTTTCCAAAAATCTTCTTTTGTATAGCAAATTCAATGATGTAATTGATGAACCCTACATTCTCATTATTACAATAAAGGCTATGAAATTATTAGTAATATGAAAACTCAAAGCTGGTACAAGACTATTGGCTTTTTTCACCATAATTCCAGTTATTATTCCTGTTAAAAAGTAGAAAAGGAAAAGTGACATATTATCATGCACTAGTGCAAAGAATAATGATTGAATTATGTTCGCAGCAACAAATTTTATTTTACGGTCGATACTATTGAGAAAAATGCCTCTAAAAATAAATTCTTCGTAAAATGGGACAATAATTACGGCAAAAAGAAAAGCTAATAAAGGATGATAATATTGATTTATCGATTTCAAATAATCAATTACACTGCTTAACATAGAAGCTTCTATGCCTGGTAAAATCCCATTTCTTGCCAAAGCGAAATAGATCATTCGAAAAAAGAAGCAGAATAAAATACCTAGTCCGATACTTTTACCTATTTTCCAGTTGGTTGATTGAAGGACCCGATAATCTTTCTTTTTAAGATAAGCGATTGTCATTATCAACATCAAAAGAAAGAAGATGATTGCCTGATTAGCATTACTTAAACTTATCTTACTTTCCTCTTCAACATACATGTCGTTAAAAAACATAGATAGAAGGTCTTCGTAATAAAAAATCATCATGATTAAAACATCAATGGTTAAAAACAAAGATGAGATAATCCAAAAATCTTTTAGTCGCCAAGTAGATGATTGTAAGGCTGGATGTACATTATTTATTCCAAATCTTCTGGAAATAAAGTCAATGGGTAACACATACAAGTAAGGAATAATAAAGAGGACGGCAATAAGTGAGATAAATAAAATCAACTTTAATGAATCGTCCCAGTTCCATCCTCTAAATGGAGCTTTGAACATTAGCATGAGTCGGTATTTTCCAAAAGTATCATTATGAAAATCCTCCTCCATTAATTGATTATAGGTAGCAAACAGGGTATCTGTCGAACTATGTCGATAATCAAATTCAAACAAGTTATGTAGAGCCAAAGATTTTTCATATGATGCAGATAAATCTCTCAAAAGAAACTCTCTTGCTTTTGAGAATTTTTTATTAACGATTAGCGCTTGTGCTATTTTGCCATTATCAACATACAAAGTCGTGTCTTTCTGAACTAGTTGAAATAATTCGAGGGCTTTTTTGTCTTCACCGAGTTCCAAAAGAAGGATAGCTTTGTTGTAAGACATCTGTATATCATCTGTTGAGTCAATTCGGCTTAACAACAGCTCAATAGCTTTGCTATAAAGATTCTTTTTTTCATATTGCTGCGCTAATAGGTAGCTGAGATCAATCGTGTCATTTAGTACTTGTGCTCTTTCTGCACTTTTTATAACCTGATCTACAGTGCCATAATAAACATATGTATTGGCTAGTTTTTGGTAGGTTATAGACAAATCTTGATCAGTCCAGTTTTCAGGTTCTGAACGGTTAATTTCCAAGATTTTATTTGCTACTGATATGGCAGAATCTCCCCAAGAATTTTCTAATTGATAAAGTAAAACTGTTTTATTGGTGGGAAAATCTTCAATTAATTTATTAACACAATTGTTGTAATCTTTTTGAAGTGGGTTATATTCATCATATACATCATAAAAAGCTTCACCAATTAGTTCACATTGCTCAAGCCTTACTTCCACATCTTCTGGATGCTGCGTGAGGTATCTTTCAAAATCAACCATGATTTCTTTGTAGAGAGAATCTTTTGAATTACCCAGCATTACCAAATATTCTTTAGCCTTTAAGGGTTTCACGTCTTGAGCATATAAAACATTGGAAATTAAGAGTAAAAAGAAAATTCTGAAGTAAACTGGTTGCATACAAACTTAATAGTAAGGTTTTTAAAGATGGTTGAAGTGACTACTATTTGTGGTAGAAAAATAAACTTAATCAAGCTTTTTGAAGTAGTATAATTCGTGTTCAGGCAAGAGTGTTGGATGGAAAATTTTCACAAGATCAGCTAGAATAATCTCTGGTTTTGTGATACCTGATTCATAAAAATCATACATACCAGCTTCATTTATTCTGTTATGATAATTGTAAACTTCCCCTTTTTGAAAAGATTTAAAGTTCCCGAAACGATTATCTATGGTAAGGATTTCAGAAAGATGAACTGTTCTGCCAGGAGCAATCCAAATATCTGCCTGTTCTCCAACTTGATAGACTGTTTCAAAATCTAGTTGCAAACTAACAGAAGATGTATCATTAGCCCAATGCCAATCTGCGCCAGCATCTTTAAAAAGTTTACCTACATAGCTATTTCCACCTGCAATGGACCAAGCTTCTTGATAAGGCATGGCATTAATTACAGTAGGTTTATCTAATTCTGTTTTTCCTACCAAATCTGAAAGCGATAAATAGGCTTTTTTACTGTCTTCAAATAAATTATTTGCCTTTTCTTGTTCATTCAATAAAGCGCCAAATATCTTGATCCATTCCATTCTTCCCAGTGGGTGAGGTTCTGTCCATTCTGCATTAACCATAACTGGGATACCAACATTGATCAAAGGGGTATACTTCTCGTAGGCTGTGGTACTCCAAGCACCAGACATAACAAGTCCAGTATTCAATGCTAGCACTGTTTCTAGGTTTATTTGTCCATTGCTTCCAGCTTCGGCAATTTTTCCTTCTGCTATTGCCTTTTTAATTGCTGAATCAAAAATAAAACCTGGGTCTGTTACTGCACAAATGGCATCACTTTTTCCTAAATGGGTCATCATGGCAATGTGTGTAGTGGAAGTCAATACCATTCTTTCTACAGGAACCTGGATCAATTTATAATCACTATAACCCGCAGGAATTTCATTTTCCTTGCTTTGCAAAATGTATTTTAAAGTATCATTTGCATCTTGAAAGGGTGAAAATATTTCTAGAAGTGTAAAATCTGAAGCGTAAGACAAGGAGAATCCTTTGGCATATTCAATGTTAGCTGGTGTTAAATCTGAGGTAGTAGTAGATTCAGTAGGTTTATTTTCTTTTTGCTGGCATGAGATAGCCAAGCTTACTAGCCAAAGCCAGAAAACTTTACGGATAATAAAAATCATGAACTGATTGTTTTGCTTTAGAATATTAAGTTTCTATAAAGGTACAAAGGATAAACTTCTCCAGCCTCAAAATCATTTTTTCCTTGAGGCAATTGCAAGAAACCATCGGCATCTACTAAATTGGCTAAATCACCAGAACCATGACCTTCTACAGGAATAGCCATAAGATGTCCATCAGCATTAAATGATGTTTTTACTTGCATAAAGTAAGTTAGGTCTGGTTTAAAAGTAACACTGTTAGCTAATTTCGCTTTTATAGATTGATTTACTTCTGTACCTAAAGAACCAGCCAACCACGACAAAATATAGCGCTGCATGCACATAAAAGAAGAGACAGGATTTCCGGGTAAAGCAAATACAATGGTATTAGAAGGATGTTTCCCAAACCAAAATGGTTTCCCCGGTCTTTGCTGTATTTTGTGGAAAAGTTTTTCAACCCCTAATTTTTCCATCGCTTGGGGAATAAAATCAAATTTCCCCTTTGAAACACCGCCACTTAGTATAATTACATCGTATTCATCGAAGAAGCCTTTTACTTGAGCGATAATCTCTTCTAAATTATCTTTTAAATGTGCTTTATCGGCCTCGATGCCATATTGTTTTAAATGGGCTTTTAACCTAAATACATTCGATTTTCTAATTTGGTGTGCAGCAGGTTTTTCATGTATTTCCACCAATTCATCTCCTGAAGATATGATTAAGGTTTTGGGTGTATTAGACACTTTTATTTCAGCTTTACCCATGGTTGCAGCTACCCCAATTTCAGCTGCTGACAAACGCGTACCAGCTTTTACTACCACGTCTCCTTCTTTTCTATCTTCCCCTTTGTAATGTACATTTTGTGCTTCATCTACTATGGCTTCCTGTATGATAGTCGCTTTGCCATCTTCTATCACTATATCTTCATAGCGAATGACTGTATCAACATTATTTGGCATAATGGCACCAGTCATCACTTCCATACAAGCATTGCTTTCAGATAGGGTTTGTTGCAAACTTCCCGCAGCTGCTACGCCATTAATTGGAAATGTTCGTTGCCTTGAAGCAAAGGCTTTATAATCAATGGCAATACCATCCATGGTTACTCTGTCATAGGGAGGGAAATCTCTATCTGCTACTAAGTCTTCTCTTAAAATTTTACCCATACAGGCTTCTAGAGGAAGGGTAGCAACACCGTAATCTATGGTGTTTGAGAGAATGATTTTTTCTGCTTCTTTAACTGGTATCATGTGTAGGTTATTTTCTGGTTAAAGTATACTACTTATAATAATAGTTTAATGTTTGATACTTTTTTAAACTACTAAGAATGAATACTCAAAAGTATCAAATCAGTAGTAAATTGAATTGGAGTAAGACAATTTCTTGAAGTAAATCTCTTGTGTTGTGCAAAATGTAAGGATGAAAGTATCTATAAAATATTAATATCAATCCATATTTTTGCAGAAGAATATCAGAGAATTAATTGTTGGATTACTTAGATTCAACTACCTAAAGAATTTGAAGCAATATTTAAATTTCACTTAAAACTACGCGATGGAATATAAAGGAAATATCATCTTAGCGATAAGTATTTTTTGTATTGTACTAGGAGTTTTTCTTTTATTTCAAAAAGAGGGAGACAATAGGGTGAAAAATTATGATGCTGGAGGAAATTCTGTAACGATTATAGATCTAACAAAAGAAGAAAAAAAGACAAATTATTTATTCTTGACTTCTGGTATTTTATTAATTTCTATAGGTTCAGTTTTCTTAGGAAATCAATTTTTCAGATATAAGAAAGAAAGTGATTTCACAAAATTAACTGATAGGGAAAAATATATTGTTTCTCTTATCTCGCAAGGAATGAGCAATAAGGATATTGGAAATGAGCTTTCTATAAGTTTAAGTACAGTAAAAACCCACATCAACAATATTTATAAAAAGCTGCATGTTACTTCCCGTTCAGATATGTTAAATAAGCTTAAATCAGGGGGGTCTAGTACTAAAATCCACCCTTAATAAATAGTAATTTGGTACCCTCAGTTTTTGTTTTGCCCTCCAACTAATAAAAACAAAGACATGAAACATATCAATTTTCTATTCTCCTTACTTCTTTTCTCCCATATGTTATTAGCTCAAGATATTGATGCATGCAGAAAAGTAGTAGGTATTACTATTGAGTCAATTAATAGACATTCTCCTGAACCGCTCAACAGCTATTTATCTGATAATTTTACCATTGCTGGGCAAAAAGGAGAAATAGCAAAAGTAGTCTTGAAACAACTTTTAGTTCAATTAGAAGAAACAGTAGAGTCGCATGAAGCGTTGAGCAAAATCAATACGAACGAAATACTTGAGTTAAGATACACCATCAATTATAAGAAGATGGGTGCTAAAGAGGCTGTTTTTATATTTGATAAAAACAATTTATTACAAGAGCTGAATCTTTTTAAGATGGAAGTGAAAACAATGAGTAGTAAATCAGAAATTCAAAAAGGAGATTCGGATATTATCGAAGTTCCATTTACAATGGCTGGTAATTTAATAGCAGTAGATGTTTTATTAAATGGTGAAAAAAGAAAATTAATTTTTGATACAGGAGCACCAAAAGTAATACTTAATTCGAAATACATTTCTAGCAAAGAAGACAAAAAGCTTTCTTTTTCAGCTTCAAAAGGTATTGGTGGTAATATATCAGGCATGGATATAGCCAAAGTTGATAACCTAAATTTTAATGGCATACAGCTGAATAATCAAGATGTGATTACCATCGATTTGTCTACTTTGGAAAAAGAGTTAGGTCTGGAATTTTATGGGCTTATTGGTTTCGATTTAATTAAAGATTACGACCTTATCTTCGATTATGAAAAGCATATGCTTACGCTTTTAAAACCGAATGTATTTGAAGATTATAAAAATGAAAACCTAAAAGGTAATATTTTGCAAAGAGTGCCTTTTAATCTCGAAGGACACATACCAGTAATTGAAGCAAAAACTGGAGATAAAACATTGGCATTTGGTATTGACTCTGGTGCTGAATCGAATTTAATTAGCGACCACTTATTTAATGCTCTGAACAAAGAAATTGAACATGTAAAAACAGATACATTGTATGGTGCTGACAATCATCCAAAAAAAGTAAAGAAAGGAGAAATAAAAAGAACCGAGATAGGCAGCAAAGTATTCACGGATTTAAGTACTATGTTCAGCAATATTACGCATTTAAATGAAGGTTATGGACTTAATATCGATGGTATAATTGGGTATGAAGTTTTGTCTAAGCAAAAAACGTTGATATCTTTCGAAAGAGAAGAGATTATATTTATAGATTAAATTTTTAAGTGTCGATTAAAATTTCATGATAAGAGTGATAGGTATTATCAACTCCGATATGCTTGGTATAGAGAAAGGAAGTCTTTTCTGAGAATTGAATATAAAAAGGGCCATGTCAACAATTCTATGACATGGCCCTTTTTGAAATATGGTATTTACATTTTTACCAGCTTCCTAGATACTCCATCCCTGAGTTCTTAAGTGATTCGAATGATTTTTTAAGCTCCTCAAATCTCACATAAGCGTCTTTTCCTGGTTTCTGGTCCGCTTGCTCCAACATATAATACAAATAGCGTGTTTGATCTGCTAACATAGGAGTCATATACCTTCCTTCTGCAGTGTTTAGTTCTTTATCGATACTTTCTAAAACAGCTTTTTCTTTCTTATTCACCTTTTTAGCATCCTTGAAAGATTCCATTTTTTCACTAACAGAAAATTCTAATTTTCTTACCTCAGATAGTAAATCTCTTACTTGTAATGTTAAAGCTTCTTGTGCTTTTAAGTCAGCCATGGTAACTCCACTTTCTATGAGTCTTGGGTCTACTTTTACTTCCACGGTTTTAGAAATTTCTTTACCACCAGCTAACAGTTTTACTGTATAATTCCCAGGTTTAACCATCGGGCCATCACTTCCACTTCTACCAATATTACTGCTCCATGGTCCAACATGTCTCAAATTCCAATGCACTCTATGCGCTCCTTTTTTGCCAGAAAGTTTCAAGCCATTACCGAAAGGAGCAAATTCAGTAGACATATCCCTTTCATTGCTTGTTTTAGTAATAGCTTTCGTTTTAGAATTAAATGACTGTATTTTGTTATTTTCACCATCATAAATTTCTAAAGTAACCTCTCCGGTTTGAGGTAAATAATAATCGATGGTCATGGCTACTTCAGGGAAATAAGGTACGCTCTTTTCAGAAGTTTCTCTGTAACGCAGGCGGTATGCATCATTTACGGTAAGTGCTGGAGCTGTTAAGTCTAATCCTTTTTTAATATCCCTTAAAAAAGTAATGTCATCCAATATCCAAAAAGACCTTCCCATGGTCGACATGACCAAATCTCCTTGATGCACTTTAATATCTGTGATGGGAGTTACTGGCAAATTATTTTGTAGCGCTTGCCAGTTCTTTCCATCATCGAATGAAACAAACATGCCATAATCAGTACCCGCATACAGTAGTCCTTCTACATCAGTATCTTCTCGTATAACACGTGTAGGAAAATCTTCAGGGATACCATTATTACCTGTAGTTAGTAATTCCCAAGTTTTTCCATAATCTTCGGTCTTATAGATATACGGTTTGAAATCTCCTAAAAGATAGCGGTAAGTAGCAAAATATGCTTTCCCTTCTTTATGGGGTGAAGGCTCTACAGTTTGCACCCTTCCTCCAGGCAATAAATCCTCGGGTGTTACTTTTTCCCAATTTTTTCCACCATCTTTTGTCACATGTAATGGTCCATCATTGGCACCTACCCAAATGAGTCCTTCTTTTAAAATAGATTCTTTTACAGCATAGATAGTACTGTAAAATTCTTCACCTGTAATATCTCTTGTAATAGGGGAACCAGAAATTACCTGTGTTTCTGGTGTAAAAGCAGTTAAGTCAGGCGATATGATTTCCCATGTTTTACCCTCATCAGTGGTTTTATGTAAATACTGCGAAGCATGATAAATTACTTCAGGATTGTGAATTGAAACATGGATAGGAGAAACCCGCTGAAACCTGAATTTCAAATCTCTAGGATTGTGGCCATACATATTTGAAGCACCCACATAATATTGCATTTCCTGACCAGTAGCTTTGTTATATACTCCGAAGCGACCTTTACAATTTGAATAAACGATGTTAGGATTGCCTGGCTTAGGAACTGCTGGCCCAGTTTCACACCCACCTGTATTAATGATATAGGAATTAGGTCCTGCTTGCACGCCAAAAGGAGGTAAACTAGGCACAGCTACTGTTGAGTAATTATCTTGCTGACCCGCATAAAGCCAATAAGGAAATTGGTCGTCTACTTCTACCTGATATAACTCTGCAGTAGGTTGATTCAATTGAGTAGACCAATTTTTACCACCATCCCTGGTTACATTGGCACCACCATCATTGGCTTGTATCCAAAGTAAAGTATCCTCTGGATGGATCCATAAGCCATGATTGTCACCATGTGGTGTTGAAAGACGTGTCCAATGTTCTCCTCCGTCTTCTGATTTAAAAAAGCGTGTAGCGCTTCCAAAGATTACATCGGCATTTTTAGGATTAGCATCAATATTACAATAATAGAATGGTCTATCTAATAAATCTTTTTTGGTGCTAATCAACTTAAATGAAGCTCCTCTGTCATTGGATCTGTATAAACCACCTTTACCCACAGGTGCTTCTACCAAGGCATACAAACGATCAGGATCGGCAGCAGAAACAGCTAAATCAATTTTACCAATTAAACCATCTGGTAAACCATTTTCCAATTTTTGCCAATTATCGCCTCCATCTGTAGATTTATAAATTCCTCCTTCAAGACCACCACTAATTATTGTCCAAGGTTTTCTTTCTCCACGCCATGCAGCAGCATAGATAGTTTGGGAATTATCTGGCGCAAACTCAAGATCAGCAAAGCCAATGGTGTCTGACAAGAACAATACCTTTTCCCAATTTTTGCCACCATCAGTTGTTCTAAAAATACCTCTTTCAGGATTGGGTTTAAATGCATTACCTATAGCTGCAACAAATACCCTTTCTGGGCTGGCTGGATCAACTTCAACTGCCCCAATTTGTCCTGCTTTTTCAAGTCCAACCAAGTCCCAAGTTTTTCCAGCATCAATAGATTTGTATACTCCTTTTCCAGTGATGACATTACTTCGCATACCATCAGAGCCAGTGCCGACATACACTATATCTGGATTGGAAGGTGCTACGCGAATCGCTCCAGTAGAGGAGGAAGCAAAATAGCCATCAGAAACATTTTTCCAGTTATATCCATAGTCAGTAGTTTTCCAAACACCACCACCAGAACTACCCATATAAAAAGTACCAGGATGTTGAACTACTCCTGCTACCGTTGTTACCCTGCCACCACGATTGGGTCCTACGTTTCTGAAATTTAACTCCTTAAGTAAAGATTCTGAGGAATTTTGCGCCTGAATATCTGTTACAGAAAAAAGAGTTATAAATAAGCTTAGAAATAAAGATAGTTTAGCAAGTAGCCGCGCCTTGCTAATCAGTAAGGTTTCATTCATGATCGTTCCATTTCAAATTAAAATTATCTCTTCAATATTAGAAAATTAATAGTAAAATATAGAGTTATGTGTTTGTGTTTATATTTCGATAAAGAAATATCTTTTGGTATCAGGAGTAATTAAGTTGAAAATCTAGAAAGTTTATTCAGATGGACTTAAAAGGAGCACCCAATCATTGGTAATATCACCTGTAGGGATTCCGATTTCAGCGCTATTTCCACCTTTTGTTTCATTAATACTACCCAATTGAAGTTTACCACCATTTTTAGGATCAAACCATTCTATCCGGTAATGTTCCTCTGGTAAATCTATATCAATAGTCTCAATTCCTTCTGGGAAATAGACTAAATGCATATTATTCCCTTCAGAAAGTGCATAACCCTTTCCTATTTGTATTAAATCATCATTAGGTTGCATCTTAGGAAAAGGAATATGCTTTTGAAAAAAATTAATGGCCTCTTGAGTTTGTTTCCACATATTTTTTCTTGTTCGAAAATTTTGTGCATTTAAATCGCCATCTCCATATTTATATCCAAAATACCATTCAACTCCAGCCCCTCCTGCCATCAGGTTAGGCCATAATACTACTTGCCTCACACTATCATGACCAACATCAAACTCATCGGGCACAACTCCTGTAGATGCATGTCCGATTTCATCTAAATTTATCACCCATTGTTTGCCAGCTTTGTTTGATTCAGAAATCCAAAGTCTCGTTTCTTCATAAGTGTCTTTCACTTTTCCAACTTGTACAGAAGGGCCATCTAAATGTGGGTCACCCAAAAGCTTCTTAAACATAGGCCTCCTTATGTTTATATTGGCATGAGTATGAATGACCAAAAAATGTTGATAAGGATCTATTTGCTTAATATAAGCTGACATGGCTTTTTGTTGTTCGGTAGATTGGCCATTAGGCGTAAATGGAGCGGGACCATTTTCCTCACCCAAATTCCATGTGATGGCCAAATGATGCCCGAAGCGTGCAATCAACTCTCTATAGTACAATTTTCTGAGTAGTCCAGTATCACCATTATCAAGCAGCATTTCATTTTCTGTTTCTTGAAACACAAAATGCAACATAATGCCTAAATCTTCTGCATGGCTAAATACAATATCCCATTGAGCTAGTTTGCTACAATCAAATCGAGTAAAATCTTGGTGGTTTTCATAGGGCCAAACATCTTTCCCATCCCCACCAATATTCATGGTTAAAAAGTAAAATGAATTAACTCCAACACTTTGGAGGTAATTCAATGCGCCAATCATCCCTTTTCCCTTGTCTCCTTGCCAAACAGGATTGCCTTCTTTCCAATCTTGTATATGTGGTTCCCAAGTTTTTATAAAATTTTTAGCAGTATCTATGGCATAAGTGCCATCAAAGTCTGCATAAGCCAGAAAATTTTCAGGGCTGTCTGTTCCTCCTTTCAAAAAAAATTTTCCTGAACCTGCAAATTTCAAGTATCTTTCGCCCTCATAATTGAGTCTTCCTTCTGCATGGAATCCTATTGGATCAACTGCCTCTGTTACATTTATCTTTCCTGTTTCCCCATCAAAAGCTAGTGGAGTACCAGAATTATCATTGTTATCTACTGCAATATCTTTACCCTTCCTAAAAGAAACCTTATATGTCCATTCGCCGATTTTATCGGGAGTAAAATGAACTTGCCAAACATTACCAGACGTAGCACTGGTTTCTGCTGCATTGCCATCAACTGCATAGAATCCTGGCACCGTATAACTAATATCTTTATGGCTAAAAATGACAGTGAGCCTGTAATTTAAAAAAGGATTGTCTTCACCAGTTTCAGAAAGATCAGGCCCTTCAAAAGAAAGCGTGATAGGGTGCCAAATTTGACCCTCGATAGAAGGTGTATTACTTTTGCAGGCAGCCAGTAAAAAAAGGAGAAATAAGCATGATAGTTTGTTCATTCTGCTTAGAGAAAATAGGTCAATAATCGGCACTTTTATATTGAAAATTAATACATCACTTAACAACTTGCAGACGATACTTTGCTGTGTCGGTATTTTTTTACAATAGAAATAGCAAAAAATAACCTCAACACAATTCAGATTTTCAATAATTTGGATTGAAATGTGTATTTAAATAAGAGAATTGTTATTTTTTGGAGTTAATTCGATTAATTAAATACTATTCTTTCTTGATTTTCTTGTAGTTTTTTCTCTTGAAGTTTTTTAAAGTTTTAGGTTATAATCGGACCACTTAAGTGGTGACAATGGAAATATTTTGTCTCATAAAGTAATGAAATGTGAGACGAAATAGACCATTTGCGGCATAAGAAAATAGTTTTAGACAACTTCTTTAAAAAGAACAATCAAAATTTAAATTACTAATACTTATTTATTAATGGAAATAAGCTTAATAATCTCATACTATAAAAACATCCCTAATCTAAAATTAATTTTGAAGGCTTTGAATCGACAAAGCTGTAAAAATTTCGAAGTTATTATTTCTGAGGATGATAATAACCCTGAGACTATTCAATTTCTAAAAATCAATAGGAAAAATTATTCATTTCAAATTAGGCATATTCATCAAGAAGAGGACCTAGGCTTTAGAAAGAATATGATGCTGAACAAATCTATAAGATTGGCAAAAGGAGAGACATTGGTTTTTATAGATGGTGACTGTGTACCTCATAAACATTTTATAAAGGCATATAAAACTGAGAGTGGATTAGGAAGAATTTTACAAGGAAGGAGGGTAATGTTAGGTTCTATTATAACGAATGAGTTATTAGAAAAACAACAACTCAAATCATTGATTTATTGGAATCTTTTATTCACAAAATCTAGAAAGTTAAAGGAAGCGCTTTATTTAAAATACTTTAGTTTTGCTGTAGATAAAAAAGGCTTATTAGGTTGTAATTGGGGCTTAAAGAAAGATGATATTTATAAAGTGAATGGCTTCGATGAAGATTATGTAAACCCAGGGGCAGGAGAAGATGTAGATATTGAATGGCGCTTAAAAAAAGCGGGTTTAAAGACTAGATTAATGAAAAATAAAGCCATTGTGTACCATTTGCACCATGAACGTAGCTACAATACTAATGTAGTTTGGGACAATGTAGCTATGATGAATAGGAAGCAGCAAGAAAATAATTATAGGTGCCTCAATGGTCTAGAGAAATTATCATTATCCCAATAGTTTTCTGATACAGCTTAATATTTCCTTGTTCTACCAACATTACAAACTACTTTAGTTTTGTAAACTTGTGTCTCAATAACAGATATATTATCATTAGGGAAATTAAAACACCCTAAATGAAAATGATAAAATCTGTATTACTCCTGTTATGTTCCATTTTATGTTATTTCACTATCTATGCCCAAACAGGTAAGGTATATGATAACCTGAGTATGGAAAGTGAAATCCTTGATGGTGAAAGGAAATTTGCCATCTATTTACCCCCAGATTATGAAACTTCGGAACGCAGTTACCCAGTTTTATATCTTTTGCATGGAGCTGGCGATGACCAAACAGGTTGGGTACAATTTGGTGAGGTGTTAAATATTACAGATAAAGCAATTAGTGAGGGGAAGGCAACACCGATGATCATTGTGATGCCAGATGCCAATACAGGACAAAGAGGTTATTTTAATACTATCAATAAAGATTGGTTGTACGAAGATTTCTTCTTTGAAGAGTTCTTGCCATATGTTGAAAAAACGTACAGAATAAAAGGAGAGAAAAGATATAGGGCGGTAGCTGGTCTTTCTATGGGTGGTGGGGGCTCATTCATGTATGCTTTACATCATCCTGAAATGTTCTCTTCAGCATGCCCACTTAGTGCTTATGTAGGACCACTCACCTTAGAAGATTTAATTGGTAGATTAGAAAGGAGTAATATCCAACACAATGCGGCAGATGTTCAACCCTATTTTGAACGGCACAACGCTATCTCATTAGTCAACAATATGGATGCAAAAAAGGTAGGCTCTGTTAGATGGTTTATCGATTGTGGCGATGACGATTTCCTCTATGAAGGAAACAGTTTGATACATATTGCGATGACCAAGAAAGAAATTCCACATGAGTATAGGGTGAGAAATGGTGGACATACATGGACCTATTGGCGAGAATCTTTACCAACAGTTTTACAGTTTGTATCAGATGCTTTTCATCAGTATTAAACGCTTTAAAATGCTGTTTCAATGAGAAAGCCAATACTTATTTTAGGTTCATTCCTAATGCTTTTTTTGAGCACGTTAATCTATGCACAAGATAATCCTGTTTCTCTAGAATGGTTAGCAGCCAATTTAAAAAAAGAGTCACCTAGGCTTATCCTTACTTCTGAATTAGAGGCGCAAATAAAGGATAAGTTAGAAACAGATCCTATAGTAAAGGATTATTATCGATTATTAAAATTAAAAGCTGATGCTACCCTAAACAAAGCTCCATTGGTCTATGATAAAAAGGGCAGAAGGTTATTAGGAGTTTCTAGAGAAGCACTAAGAAGGGTTTTGCCATTGGCTTTACTGGCGCATTTCGAAAAAGACCCGAAGTACATTGCAAGATTAGAAAAATCTCTACAGGCTGTATGTAGTTTTTCAGATTGGAATCCTTCTCATTTTTTAGATGTGGCTGAAATGGCTGCCGCTGTTTCATTCGCTATAGATTGGTGTGGCGATTTAATTAATCCATCGATTAAAGAAAAAGCTATAAATGCACTGATAGAAAATGCATTAAAACCTAGTATCGCTATAGCAAAACATAATGGATGGAAAAAAGCCCATCACAATTGGAATTTGGTCTGTTTTGGGGGAATGACAACAGCAGCTTTAACTGTTTTTGAAAAAGAGCCTGAGCTAGCTTCATTAATTTTACATCAGGCAGTAGAAAATGTTCCTTTAGCATTAGAACCCTATGCACCAGATGGTATTTATCCTGAAGGCCCATCTTATTGGCGATACGCAACCAGTTACCTAACACTCTTGATAAGTGTTTTTGAATCTGCGTTACAGACTGATTTTGATTTTTCTACTGCACCAGGCTTGATGGAAAGTGCGGACTATACTTTATTGACTGCAGGCCCTTCTAAAGATTATTTCAATTTCTTTGATGCAAACACTAACGGATATCTCAGTTTAGGGCACTATGGTTTGCTTAATTGGTTTGAAAATAAAGGAGGGAGAATATTAGATAAAAATGCTTACCAACAACTTATTTCTAATCAATTAAATGACCCTGATGATAACAATAGGTTTTTAGGTCTCTTTTTCCTTTTTCTCTGCCAAAGTGATAATGATAAAAGCGAGCATTTGTCATTACCAGATACTTGGTTGGGTGAAGGGAATATTCCAATAGGTGTATTTAATCCAAAAGATGAAAATGAGATGTATCTGGCTGCCAAAGGAGGGAGGGCAGCAGATAATCATGGGAATATGGATGCTGGGAGTTTTATTTTAGAATGGCATAAGATTCGATTTGGAGTTGATCCTGGAAATCAAGATTACAATACTTTGGAGCAAATTATTGGTGCAAAAGGGCTTTGGGATAGGTCTCAGAAATCAGTTCGCTGGACATTATTAACCAAGAATAATTTTGGGCATAATACGCTTACCATAAATGGAGAAAAGCATGTAGCTGATGCCAGAGCTACCTTGGTTAATAGTCAATTAGATACTGAAACACCACATTTTACTTTCGATTTAACGCCAGTTTTTGGTAATTCAATTCAGCGAGCGCGTAGAACATTTACCAAATTGGGCACAAACGTGATTGGCATAACTGATCAACTGATCTTTGCTGAAAGTACAGAAGAAATCACTTGGCAATTCATGACTACTGCTGATGTAAAAATCAGGAAAAAGGACATTGAATTAAGACTTCAAGAACATCAGCTTAAAATAAAAACTTTAGATGAACTACCTTATGAAACTAAAATTATTGAACTGTCGCCACCACCCTTAGCATATGATAAAGACATTAAAAATCTAAAACGCATTGAAATAAAATTTAAAAGAGAAGATTTTGAGAAGGATCGAGCAACAATTAAGGTAGTTTTAGAAGGGATAAAATAACTTTAACCGAAACAATAGTAGATTATGAAATTAATCCATTGGATATCTTTAACCTTAATCTCATGCATTTTTGCCTGTACTGAAAGGATTGAGGAAGCAAAGCCAAATAAAAAAGTATCCTTACAACTTACCCAATATGTAAACCCGCTAATTGGTACAGCTAAAGCTACTACAGCAAGAGTACTAGGCCACAATACTGAAACTTTTGCTCAAACGATACCTGCTGTAGGTATGCCCAATGGCATGACCCAATGGACTCCTCAAACACGCGAAACTGAAACCAAATGTGTGGCTCCTTATTATTATTCAGATTCTTTAATTAATGGCTTTAGAGGCACACATTGGCTCAATGGTTCTTGTGTACAAGATTATGGCACCTTTACTATTATGCCTTTAAACAGTGCAGAAAAACTATTACCCAATGAGCGTGCGACAACTATTAATCACGAAAACGAAAAATCTACGCCCTCTCTTTACTCCTTGACTTTGGTTGATTTAGGCATTGAAGTACAAATGACAAGCACCAATCGGTCAGGTTTTTTTAAATTTTCATTTCCAAATGAAGCTACTCCTACCATTGTTTTTGAACCTAATAGCGATGAAATACAAGGTTATGTAAAAATTATTCCAGAGAAAAACCAGATTGTAGGATATAATCCTGCGCATCGTATTTATCAAGGTTGGGGAAAGGAAGCCGGTTTTAGTGGTTATTTTGTGGCTGAATTTAATCAACCATTCGAAAAGCTTGGCATCTTTAGTAAGGAAGGAAAACAAGAAGGGGTTTCTGAAGGAAAGGATTCGGAAAATTTGGGTGCTTATGTGCAATTTGCAAAAGGTACAACGGAAGCGATGGTACGGATAGGTACTTCATTCACTAGTTTGGCAAATGCAGAAAAAAATTTACAAGCTGAAATAAATCACTGGGATTTTGAAAGGACTGTAGCTGATTTAGAATCAGCATGGGATAAGCAATTAAACAAGGTGCAAGTAAAAGGTGCAGAAAAGGATAAAACAATATTTTATACAGCACTTTACCATGCTTTTCAACACCCTAGGTTAATGAGTGATGTAGATGGGAGTTATCCAGGCTTTGCAGATAACGCTGATGTTCAAAAGGCTGAAGGTTTTAATTATTATGGAGATTTTTCAGCTTGGGATACTTATAGAGCAGTACATCCATTAAATAATTTGTTATCTCCTGAGAAGAGCAAAGATTTCATCCGCTCATTGGCCATGAAAGCAGAACAAGGTGGTTGGATGCCCATTTTCCCCTGCTGGAATAATTATACAGCGGCCATGATTGGCGACCATGTTGCTTCCCTTATGGGAGATGCTTACGCCAAAGGAATTTCAATCCCTGAAATCGATAATGCATATGCATATCTCAAAAAAAATGCATTTGAGATGCCAAAAGATTTAGCTGTTTACAAAGATGGAAAAGGAAGAAGGGCGTTAGATAGTTACATTAAATATGGGTATATCCCCATGGAAGATGGTGTACCCGATGCCTTTCATAAGAATGAACAAGTCTCTAGAACCTTAGAATATGCTTATGATGATTTCTCTTTAGCACGTTTGGCAGAAATGCTAGATAAAACAGATGATGCTAAAATTTTAGACCAAAGAGCATTAAATTATCAAAATATTTATGATGCTAGGGTAGGTTATATGCGTGGGAAATATGCCGATGGAAAATGGTTTGAAGCATTTGAACCCAATGAGAATATGCTTTACATTACTGAAGGCACACCAAAACATTATAGCTGGTATGTGCCACACGATATACAAGGATTGATCAATTTATCTGGTGGAGAAGCACAATTTAATGCAAAGCTGGATACCTTCTTTCAACAAGGTGAATATTGGCATGGGAATGAACCTTGTCACCAGACTTATTTTATGTATAATTATTCTGGTCAACCTTGGAAAAGCCAACAAATTGTACGACAAATTATTCGTGAAGATTATCACGAAGGTGTAGGTGGATTGAGTGGAAATGAAGACTCAGGACAGATGTCTGCATGGTTGGTATTTGCTGCAATGGGTTTTTATCCAGTAAGCCCTTCAGTTCCTGAATATGCTTTAGTTAGTCCTATGTTCGAGGAAGTAAAACTTAATCTAAACAATGGTAAATCATTTGTTATTCAGGCAGATGGAGCAAATGATGATAACTTATACATACATCAAGCCACACTCAATGGCGAATCTTTTGGAAAAGCTTATCTTACCCACGAACAAATAACCAATAATGGAACGCTAACGCTAACATTGGAAAATAAACCCAATAAAGATTGGGCCATTACTAAAGAGGCAAGACCATTTTCTTTGAGTAAACCTAATCAATAACTATTGACTTAGAAGTCAAATTTTCTACAAAATATTCTTATCTACGACCAATAGGATTCATTGATTTATAGTGGTAATTTCTAAATAGAAAAAATAATTCAGTTTTCAATTGTCAGGTTCTAAAGTCTAAACCTGTAAAATGATTTAACAAAAGTTGTCAAAAAATTTGCGCAACCAATCAGTTGCTCTTATATTAGCAACCGAATGGTTTCCTATTAATTATATTTTTAAAATGAATAATGAAAAACGAAGGGATATATTTCAAGCAATAGCAGATCCAGTTAGGAGGGAGATTATAGAAATATTATCGAAAGAGAGTCTTTCAGTAAATGAGGTAGCCAAGCATTTTGAAATTAGCAGGCAAGCAATTTCAAAACAATTAAAAATATTGAATGAATGCGGCTTATTAAGTATTCAACAACATGGGCGCGAACGCTATTATTCCATTGAACCTAGTAGTTTAATACCTGCGTCATTATGGATTGAACAATTACAAAAGCAATGGAAAGATAATATAGATTCATTCGAAAACTATGTGAACCAATTAAAAAAGAAAAATGATGACTGATGACAATGATTTTCTAAAAAGAACAGTAAAAATTGAAAAGACTTTAAATGCACCAATTGAACTTGTTTGGGAAGCATGGACAGTTCCTGAGCATATTGTACAATGGTGGAATCCTCGAGGTTCAGATACGAAAATTGAAAAACACGAATTCAAAGTGGGTGGTGAATGGAAATATTCTATGCTAATGCCTAATGGCCATCCTTTTATAGCTGAAGGAACCTATTTAGAAATAATTCATCACGAGCTCATCCGCTCAAAAGCAGATTTTAAACCGATGACTGAAGGAGTTGAAATACAATCAGTATTTAAGTCAGATAACAATAAAACTTTATTCTCTTTTTATGTGATTCATCCAACGGAGGCATACAAAATACAACAAGAAAATATGGGGATAAAAAACGGTTGGGGTTCTGTTTTCGAAAGACTAGAAACATTTTTACAAACTTTAAATAAATGAATAATGAAATCGATGACATGTAAACAATTAGGTGGAGCTTGTAACAAAGTATTTCAAGCAGAAACTTTTGAAGAAATAGCAATGCTTAGTAAACAGCATGGTACCGAAATGTTCAAATTACAAGATGCAGCGCATTTGGAAGCAATGGGCAAAATGCAAGAGCTGATGAAATCGCCAGATTCGATGAAGCAATGGTTTATGGATAAAAAAGCTGAGTTTGATAATTTACCTGAAACTTAAAAGACTCAAATTTTTGTTATTGAAAATATTTTTTGATAAACTAATTGCATGAAAACTCAATATCATATATTAAATGGTGATTCACTAAAAGAGCAATTTCCCAAAACTATAAAGGGTGAAATTTTAGTAGCCCGTGAATGTTTAGTGGATGGAGATGTAAAGAGTAAGGATGTAGAAGAGCTTTTTCAGGTAAGAGCCAAGTTTATCAGTTCCTTTTATGGTGATTATACTGTTGAAGAATACTACAGTGGTACTGTAGCGGAGTTCGAAAAAATTAGAAATATACCTACAAATTCGACCATAAACCTTTGGTTCGAAGATGATTTATTCTGTCAAGTCAACTTCTGGTTTGTAAGCTATTTATTACACAATTTTGTTAAAGACCCCCAAGTTTTTTTGGTTAGACCGAAAGTTCATACACAGTATGGATTTGCAGGTTTAGATCAATCAGAACTAGAAACAGCATTGTCTGAGAAAACTCAGTTAACTGAACTAGACAAGATTGCCCATCTTTGGGAAGCCTACAAAAATGATGATATTGAAAGTTTACTGCTCAGTGCAGAAGCTCTAAAAGATTCACTTCCCTTTATCTATACAGCTGCTGAGGCTCATATTGCGCGTATTCCCTCTGCAAATAATTTAGGAAGACCTAAAGAAGCACTTTTAGAAATTATGGATGAATTGAATACGAAAGATTTTGCGCCAGTATTTCGAGAGTTCAATAGGCGTGAAAGCATTTATGGTTTTGGGGATCTTCAAGTGAAGCGTCTTTATGACGATATCTTAGCCAGCTAGAAAATAATTTTTTTGTTTTACACTAATTGGAAAAGCCATTCATTATTGAGCTTTTAATCATTGGATCAATCCAAATTATAACCACTTAAAACTACAATAACTGATTCTCGAATTTTATTCAGTTAAATATTTTTAAAATGCCTAGTGAAGACAAAATCCTAACTTTACATCCGCAAGGAAAAAAAGGAGTAAACATTCTAACGAGACGGTATAATGTCATTAAAGATTTCATTACTCAAACCGTGGAACAACATGGAGAAATAACTTATGAGGATTTAAGTGATCTTGCAGAAGAAAAACTGACCGATTTCGACGGGAAGGTTTTATGGTATATTGTAACCGTTAAACTCGACTTAGAAGCACGAGGAGTAATCGAAAGAATACCAAAAACCAGCCCTCACAAGTTGAGATTGAAAACAGATTAATCCCAAAAGGATTTGATTAAAACCTACTTTTGGGAAGAGCAAAACTTTTAAATACATCTTAAAACAAAAAGTAGATCACAATGACTAAGGGTGAGTCAATGGCCGAAAGGTTAAGAGAAGTACTGCTTAGTGGTTATTGGATAGCCAATACGAATATAAAAGATCAAATAGAAAGCATTACTTGGCAACAAGCAATTCAAAAAGTTGGCAATTTAAATTCAATCGCTGACTTGACATTTCATATCAATTATTATGTAGGCGGGCTAAACCAGGTGTTTGGCGGTGGTGAACTTGAAATTCGCGATCAATACAGTTTCGATACTCCAAGAATCAATGCGCTATCAGATTGGCAGAAGCTTATAACAGATTTTTTAAGCAATGCCGAGAAATTTATTGGATACGTTGAAAAAATGTCGGATTCAAAATTGGATGAAATTTTTGTAAAAGAGAAATACGGAACGTATCAGAGAAATATTGAAGGCATAATTGAACACAGCTATTATCACCTTGGACAGATTTCACTTATTAAAAAAACACTCAATTAAAGTAATGTGTAAATCATTGAAAAACTTATAAAATGACAAAAAACAAACAGCTTACACTTCATAAAAACTTTTTGAATGTTCTTATAATTGCAATTATATTGCTTTCTGGTTGCGCTCAAGAATCAAACAAAAAAAGTATTATTACAGCAAATTATACCCAAAACTTTGAGGAGGAAAAAGCAGCTATTTTAGAGGTTTTAAATAATGAAACAAAAGCAGCCTTTAATAGAGATTATGAAGGTTGGAAAGAATATTGGGTCCATGAATCATATGTAAGTAAAACGTATATGCAATTTCAAGATAGTAGCATGACAGAAACTTTGGGTTGGGGAGAAATAGATGCGTTTGTGAAAACATATATTGAAGAACATCCCGAACCTGCACCTCTCCCTGAGTTTGTAAATGAAATTAATGTCCGATTATATGGCAATGGGGCATGGGTTAATTATGAACAAAATGATGCCAAGCTAGGCTTAAAAAGAGAAACGAGGCTAATGGAAAAAATTAATGGTAAGTGGAAAATTGCTGGTATGCATACTTCCATTTATGGGTTTAATTACAAGAGTAATTAGGTAAGATGAGATGAAAAGTATATCAATCATATTCTTCCTCTTCTTTATTTTATTATCCTGCCAAGAGACGCCAGCCACAAAATTTGAATATGATGGAGTATCATTGATCAGTCCTAAAGGATGGGCAATAACCGATAAGGAGAATCTTGATAATGAAGGTTATTACCTTTCAATAGAAAAAGATGGATTTGATGCCAGTGGTTTGTTAACTATTTCTTGGATCAATTTCGAATATGATTTAAATGAGTGGATAAATATTTATAAAGATGAGTTGACAAATAATATCATTTATGAACATGCCAACCTAACTTTTGAAGCCCAAAAAGAAGATTCATTTAATAATATCAATACCATATCAATCAGATTTACCGCAAGTATTCTCGGCTTAAAACATGATGGAATTATTCACTTCTTTTTTGAGAATGACAAGACCTTCGCCATACTAAGACAGGAAGCTTTTGAAGATAAAGCAATCAATGAAAATGGATTTAAACTCATCGAGCAAAGCTTCAAAATTGAATAAATATAGCTTAAGTTATATCTAAGAAAGCCTTTAAATTATGTAATAAAATATACCCTTCGTGCACTAACCTCTTGCAGGTTAAAAATTCTAATCATTTATAAAATTATAAAATGGATACACCTTGGTTCCAAATAAATGCAACAGGAATCATTATTTATGCCATTTACCTTGTCACATCTTTGTATATATTATTCATCAAAGAAAAGAAATTACTCAGTCTAATTTTTCCTTTAATTGCCATAGTAGAAGGCTTATTTATTGATTGGAGGTGGGGTAGGTTCGATTCTTTTAGTGGTATAACAGAAATTATATATGGTGGTTTACCCAGCTTCTTAATCGCTATCGGATTCCCATTCATAGGTTTTTATTTACATCATTTGATGCCTTCAAATTGGCGTAATTACCTTGCTCACTCAAATTTGTTTCCGTTCAGTAAAGCGAAAATCATGGATCAAGACTTAGATAAGTATTACAAGCGAGGATTCATTTATGCATTTTCTACACTTATTTTACATGAATGCTCACAGCATTTGAATATTTCGAGTCGCAATACTTTCGATTTTTGGGATTTGATTTTCATTCTGATAGGCTCGATAACCAGTTTCTTACTCTATAGATTAATCGTATCAAAACAGCTTTCGAGCACTAAATAGGATAAGAACATATAATTCTTTTAATCATAAAAGATAGTAGGCAAGAAATACAGGAAGGCACATAAAGACTTACTTTGCTCATTTGGTATTAATTATTATACTTTCTGAATTTAAGATTTCTAAATGAGTACATAAAGGGAAGATTTATGGAAAGTGCTAGCACTTAAGGTAAAATCCTGTAGGCTAAAGATATGATTCCAAAATATATGCCTTGACAATTAAATAAAAACTATTTAAATCGCATAGTTTATCATTAGTGTCAAGAACTATAAGACTATCCGATGAAATTTATCAATCCTATCTTAACTCTGTTATTTGTAGCTTGCTTTTGCGCTTGTTCAAGCCCAAATTCTTCTTCAAGTATAAGTCAATCAGAAGATATAAAAGAAGAATTAATTACAGTGTTAAATACAATCAATGAAGCTTTCCAAAAAGGAGATGTACAAACATTGGGAAATATGATAACTGAAGATTATGTGCATACAAATGGAAATGCTCCATCAATAGATAAGGAGACTTGGCTGAATTATCTACAAAAACGAACGCAAGAGATTAAGAGTGGGGAGCTTGAGGTTTTGAATTATAATATGGCAGAAATGGAAATTGTATTTCATGGCAAAGTAGCGATAGTAACAGGTAAAGTAGAAGTTACAAATAAGCGAGGGGAAGAAATTCGAGAAAACGCGTATAGGATTACAAACATTTGGGTAAAAGAAAATAATTCTTGGAAAAGAGCAGGCTTCCATGATGGCAAAATATTATAACATCGAGCATAAGATATTTCTTAATCTTTTTAAAGTTTAATAGCTAACCATGCAGCAAGTTTGGGATAAAGTGCTTTCCGAAAGAAAAGAGATTGAACAGGAAATAATTATTGAACCAATCCTCAAAAAGTTTATAGATAATAAGAAAGATCTATGGGAAGCATTGGCATTCATTTTAGCTTCCAAGATTCAGCATGATACAATTTCTGAAACAACACTCAAAGAGTTAATTGAGGAAAAAATCAATAAGCATACAGCAATACAAACTTGTATTTTAACAGATATGAAAGCCTATTTTAATCGGGATTATGCTTGTGAATCTTATTTGGAAATTCTATTGTTTTTCAGGGGATTTCAAGCAATAACGACTTATCGCATCGCGAATATTTTAATGGATGAAGGGAAAAAATTAACAGCAAAATATATTCAAAATAGGATTTTCGAAACATATGGTATGGATATACATCCGAAGTCAAAAATTGGGAAAGGAGTAGTTATAGATCATGGAATTGGTATTGTAATAGGCGAAACTGCCGAAATTGGTGATAATGCTTTTATTTTCCATAATGTTACGCTAGGAGGAAGAGGAAATGAAAGTGGCAATAGACATCCTAAAATAAGGAAGAATGTATTTATCGGTGCTGGAGCTACTCTTCTAGGTAATATTGAAATTGGCGAAAATGTAAATATTGCGGCGGGAAGTGTGGTAGTAGCAGATGTTCCACCCAACAAAACAGCAGTTGGAGTACCGGCAAGAGTAATTGGTGAGTCAAAAAAAATGCAATAAGTACAGTTTTTTGGTGAAGTTGAATAAGTATTTCCTACTTGTTTCCTTAAGTATTTTAAACCTTCTTTTCAATTGATTAACTTGCTAGTTAAGCACTATCATTAGAAGATAGAGAATCAATTAAACGGATTTTCATGCTTCACTAAAAATAATACTACTAAATATGAAAAGGAGAAAATTTATTAAAAAAACGATTTTTGGAGCTACATCAAGTGCAATAATACCCATGACTTCTTCTGGTATACTACTTAATTCTTGCCAAGATAAAAAGTCAGCTTCAACAGAAGTAGCATCAACACCACTGAAAAGAATGGAAAAAGAATTACAAATTTCATTGGCTCAATGGTCTTTACACAAAGGTATTGAGAACCAAGAGGTAAACCCAGCAGATTTTGCTCAGATTGCCAGTAAAGATTTTGGAATCAATGCTTTGGAGTATGTGGCTTCTTTTTATAAAGAAAATGCCAATGATGAAGGTTACTGGCAGGATTTAAATCAAAAAGCCAAGGATTTATCTGTGAAAAACCTTCTAATCATGGTAGATAATGAAGGTGATTTAGGAGACCAAAACGAGGAGGCTAGAAAAACAGCTGTAGAAAATCACTATAAATGGATCAATGCCGCCAAACTGTTAAACTGTCATTCTATTAGGGTAAATGCTTTTGGAGCGAGTGATAAAACTGTATTTAAAAATGCTTTGGTGGCTGGATTGGGTAGTCTTGCCGAATATGCTGGAAAGGAAAACATCAATATACTAATCGAAAACCATGGCTTATTTAGCTCAGAAGCTGCTTTTATTGTAGATATTATAAAAGAGGTGAATACGCCTAATTTGGGAACCTTGCCAGATTTTGGCAATTGGTGTACCAGTGCTCAATGGGGCAATACAATGATTCCATGCGATGAAATTTATGACCGTTATAAAGGCATTACAGAATTTTTACCATATGCAAAAGGTGTGAGCGCAAAATCTTACAATTTTAATGAGCAAGGGGAAGATAGGATAATCGATTACTATAAAATGCTCAAAATAGTGAAAGATTCTGATTTTGAAGGTTATATCGGTATTGAATATGAAGGCGATGAACTCAGTGAACCCGATGGTATTAAAACGACCAAAGCTTTGTTGGAAAAAGCATGGCAAGAAGTTTAACACTTATCAATTAGAAAATGTATCTCTAAGAAATGATGCAATAGGATATGCTTTGAATATAAGTGTATTTGAAAGTATTCTTTTCATCTTTTTGAAAAGTATATCTTTAAGTTGAAAAGACTACTTTCATAAAACATCTTCTAAAAATGTAAATGGAATAAAATAGCTTAAAAGCTACCTTGCTTATGTCTTACTTGTTTTCTTTTTACTTTTTTGTTTAGGGGCTTCCTCAGCATCTTCAGTTTTTGGGAAGACCAATTCGGTGCTAGAGTAAGAAGTACCATAGGTAATACTAGCATTATAGATTTGTGTCACTGCGCTCACAACTTGTTCATCTGATAATTCAGCGAGTGGATGTATAAAAGCGACCCACATAATGTCATTAGAAACAGCATATTTTACATCCAATGCACTATGAAAATTTGCCTCCATACATTCTTTTAGCTCTTTTGGAGTAACGTCTTTAATTTCCCTTACAGGACTGATGATACGCATCCGATTGTTGTTTTCATCGGTAATGCATATCATAGGCATATTATTGATTTTAAATTCCCAAACGCCTAATTCTCCTTCAATTTCATCGCTTAATTCATTAAGGATTTTACCAAGCTGCTTATTGTTCATTTTTTGAGCTTGGGCAAATAAAGAGGCTAGTGTAAATATTGCAATTAGTATGTATCTGACGTTCATAGAATTAATTTTATGTCGATTAAATGATATACCTATTTAAAGCTAATCAATTTCTAAGATGATTAATTCCATTCTAAACGGAGAATAAGATTTATTTACAAGCCTCTCTATAAACAAGTATCAACTATACGGCTAAAATATTTAAGGCAGCTTTCGATAAGCGTTTTCTTGTTATGTCTTGGATGTACCGCTTTTGGTCTACCTGTTGGGGTTGATCTTTTCTACAAAAATAACTGTGTATAGCCCTTCTATATTTATCTGTACTGTTATTAGTACCTCCATGCCAAGTATGTGAATTGAAAATAAAAACAGAACCGGCGGGTGCTTCAATTAACACTTCATCGGGATGTGTGGCAAAAGGGTCTTCTAAGGCATTTTGAGGTAGTTGACCTTTGAGATGCGTACCTGGAACAATACGGGTAGCTCCATTGGCTTTGGAGAAATCATCTAAGAGCCAGATAGAATTACATACCTTGTAATCTCCTGGCGCAACTGTATCATGCCAGTCTGCATGGAGTTTTTGTAGGCCTTTGCCAGGCTTTGCTGCCCTATAGTTTAGCGATGACAGTTTAAACTCTTCACCTAGAATTTGCCTCATGGCTGCCAACACTTTCGGATGGGTATAAAAAATGTCGAATACATCACCTTTATTCACCAAGTCTGCCAATCTATCAGCCCCAGCTTCTTTCGGATGCTTGATGTAAGGGGAATCCAAGAGTTCGGCACCAGCTTGCTGTCCTTCTTGCTCTAATAAATCATCTATTTTAGCTAAGATTTCAGCTACTTGTTTTGGGGAAAGTAATTGTCCGAGGTTGAGGTAACCGTTTTGATCTAAAAAATCTTTTTCATCTTGGCTTAACGTAGCCTGTGGTACACCTAATTCTATGAGGTTTGTGTTCATGGTTTTGTGAAGTTTTATTATCTGTTTTTCTTTAATAAAGTTAGTTGAAAAGGAGGGGAAGCGCAAGGAGTTTGAAGACTCAATAAAATTAAAAATGCTTCAGAATCTAGATACAATCTACTATACTATTCGCAATTGACTTTTACATTCATTTTTACATTTACCACAAAACCATTAGATTACAATTAGGTACATTCTTGATTAATGGTTATAAATAATTATTAGAATCATAACCGATTCCGCTGGCTTTATTTTTATCAAGACAACCTTAAGTAAACTATCAATTATTTAGATGAATCAATGAGAATATTAATATACGTTTTACTAGTAACCGTTCTTGGCTGCACTGAGCTGAAACAAGAACCCGAATCTATCGCTTATACATTTCCGCCCGAATGGGCTCCTCATGAAGCCATATGGACAGATTTAAATTACGAGCCTTACAATGGTGTAGAAAATGATGAGGAAAGACTAATTCTTATCGCTACTCTTTCAAAATATGTAAAAACAAAGGTGGTGTATGATAATGATTCTTTAATGAATGCAGGAATGCAAAGATTAAAAGAACTATCAGCTACTATGGATAGCATAGAGCTTATCAAATTACCCTATCAATCTTCATGGATGCGAGATCCATTGATGTTTGTTACCGATTATAAAAATGTAAAGCTTTTAGATTTCGAATGGAGCTGCTATGGAATATATAATTGTGATGATGACCAGAGGGGTTTACTTACCAATACACTTCAAGATTTAAAAGGATATGAAAAAGATTCTACCGGACTTTATTTTGAAGGAGGTGCCATCGAGGTCAATAGCAATACCATTATTGCCTACAAAGCACTAGCCACTCAAAGAAACCCAGATAGAAGTATAGAAGAAGTTGAAAAAATACTCCTTGATAAGTTGGGGAAAGCGCAAATTATTTGGTTAGATGATTTCCCGTTAATTGATAAGCCGGGCATGAAGATTGATAACTTCTTTGGGCAAGGAGCTAATGGACATATTGACGTAACAACGCGTTTTCTAAACGATACTACCATTTTAGCTACTGTCATCTCTGAAGAAGATAGGGATAAAAATACCATGCTTGCCTATGACTATGAGGTCTTCCAAAAAAACCTAGCACAACTCAAAGAAGCAAAACAACCTAATGGCAAGCCTTATCATATTGAAACTATTGAAGCACCAGACTATTCCCTTTTTGGATTTCCTTGGGTATTGAACGAAGCTCTATACTATGGGCTTCTTGGAGAATCAGCACAAAAAGATGTTACTCTTGGAGACTCAATTATAATGATGCCAGCCTTAGAGTATGCTAATTTTACCATAACCAATGGGGTTGTTATTGCTTCTGAGTATTGGAAAGAAGGCATGCCTGAGTCGGAGAAAAAGAAAGACGAGAAACTCCGAGCCTTGCTAAAAGTGTATTTTCCAAATCGAGATATCTTCACCTATGATGCTTTACCGATAAACTGGGGCGGCGGCGGAATCCACTGTAGAACACAACAAGAACCTAAAATTAATTAAACTGCCACCATGATTCAAGAAATTTATATTCCAAAAAGTCCTCAGCTTCGACAAATCATCCGTTTTCTATCCTATGGAGCGTTTACTACCGAGAGTAGCCTTACGGGTGCAACTACCATTTTTCCCAATGCAACAACTAACCTTACAATAGTACTAGATAATGGCATTGATTTCAATCAAACTCAACTTAAAAATGCCATATATGCTTCTTGTAGCAGTTCAGTATTGATGGAAACACGTGTAGGTAGTAGCTTTATAGGTGTGCAGTTTAATAATTACGGCATGTATTTTTTAACAGGTGTGCCAGTGAATGAAGTGCAAGATAAATTGTTGCCACTTGATACCTTTTTTAAGCAGAGTTCAATTGATCGAATAAGAGATCAGTTAAGATCTGTCAAGTCATTGAAGAAGCGATTCGAAATGTTAGAATCCTTTTTACTGGAAACTATAAAACCACCTGAAGTAGATTCCCGACTTCCCTTCGGTGTTTCAATGATTACCAGTAATCATAATCTTAAAATGGATGACCTTAGTAAAGCTTTGTGTCTTTCAAATCGAGGAATGCAAAAACTTTTCAAAAAATATGTGGGAATGAGCCCTGCTTATTTTAAGAAGATCATGCGATTCAATAATGCTGCTAAATTATTACTCGCAAAATCAAATATCTCACTTACAAAAATTGCACTTAATTGTGGGTATTACGATCAAGCGCACTTTATTAAAGACTTCAAGCATTTTGGTAAAATCACACCTTCTCATTTTCTAAAGCTTACAATGAAGAGTTCGGATTTTTACAATTATAATTTAGAAGAAGTTGAGAACTTGGCATTTCAATAGGTCTTAATTCAATTATGAGAATTTCATTACTAGCCATTGCTTTATTAGTTTTTAACCTTAGTGTTAGATGTCAAGATTACAAAGGTCCGATCATCGATATGCATGTTCATGCATATAATGAGGGCAATCCCTTCTTTATGATGAAAGAACATCCAAAAACACTACGTGGTGAAACCTATTTAGGTGCTAGTTCTGCTGAAGAATTGAAGCAAGAAACGCTAGCTATTTTCAAAAAGTACAATGTGGTTAAAGCAGTGGTGAGTGATGGCGTGTTTTGGGATGATGGTACGTTTGGTGATATTTTATTGTACGGTAGAAGAAATATGTCGGTGGATAGTTTAAGGAATGCACATGCCAGACAAAAGTTTGATGTACTAGGCGAACTAGCTCCTTTTTATAGTGGAAAGGTAGCGAGTGATTCTTCATTAAAACCACTATTTAATATAGCGGAAGAACTAGGGACCCCAGCAGGTGTTCACATTTTCCCAGGCGGCCCTAATTGGATATTAAACCGCTTTCCGGGAATGTTTCCATTAATGCGTGCAAAGAATGCAGACCCTAAGCAACTGCAGGAAGTGCTCATTGCACATCCGAAAATGAAGCTCTATATCATGCATGGTGGGTGGCCCTATGTAGACGATGTAAAAGCATTGATGTACATGCACGCTCAGCTTTATGTTGATGTAGCAGTACTTAACTGGATATTGCCAAAAGAAGAATTCTATTCATATCTAAAAGAATTGATTACTGCTGGGTTTGGAGATAAAATTATGTTTGGGAGCGACCAAATGATATGGCCACAATTGATTGGTGAAGGTATTAAGACCATCAATGAAGCACCTTTTCTTTCTATGGAACAAAAGGCAGATATATTTTACAATAATGCTGCACGTTTTCTGGAACTTTCAGAAGAGGAGATTGAAGCGGATAAGAAAAAAATCAATCCTTAAAATGATTTCTTCCAAAGACACGAGAGAAATTTAAACTTTGTTTCTATTACAAATTAAACACATTGGCAAGCATTCTTAAATTCCCATTTTGAAAATGAAAAAACATTTGTGGCTTATTTTATTTTTCACTCCTCAAATTATACTTGGACAAGAATTAATAAATACAACGCTATCTGATTTTATCGGAAAACTTTATGTAGAAGGGAAAATACATGGAGGTGTATTAGTTGCCAATAACGAAGAAATAATTTACCAAGATGCATGGGGAATTGCCAAAAAGGCTTCCAATACCGCACTTGATGGTAGTGAATCATTTTCCATAAATAGTATGGGTAAAATGTTTACTTCCATTCTAACATTGCAGTTAGTAGATGAAGGAATCATTTCGTTAGATGATAACTTAAAAACATTGTTCGAAGAATTCAATCATCCAAGAGCTTCGGATATAACCCTTCATGATTTGTTGTCTCATCGGTCTGGTCTAAGGGACTATTTCTTATTACAATTGAGTAGTAATATGCCATTTGATATAAGCAAAGATTCAATGCTTACAGAAGTAGGGAAAATGGAACTTAAGTTTGAACCAGGTACTAAATTTAACTATAGTAATACCGGTTATATTCTGCTTTGTCTTATTGTGGAAAAGTATAGAAAAAAACCATTTTATAAGGTGATGCATGAAAGGATTTTCAATGTTCTGAATATGCAAAGTACTTTTTCCAAATATGACCTTGAGTTAAGCCAGATGCCTGATTACTTTAAAAGTGATGGCAGTATTGCCCAATTTGCAGATAATGATTTTGAAGGAGATGGAGGTGAAATTTCCACTTTAGGAGACATGCACAAGTTCATGTCTGCATTGGGCTCAGAGAAACTACTTTCTAAACAAATGTGGAATTTGGCATTTACACCTCATTCTTTACCATCAGAAGTCCCTGAAGACGCTTGGCCTCCTCCACATCAAGATCCATATGGTTATGGGTTTTCTATTATGGAACTACCACAAAGCAATGGAACAACCACTAAGGGTGTTGCTCATGGCGGTGCTGGAATGGGGACCTGTTTTGCAGTTCGTTACTTAGAAAGTCAACTTATAATCGTTAATTGGAACAGTATATTCAAGGATCCAATATTATTTGACCTTTTTGATTATTTAGCTTCGGAATTACCAAGAAAAGAGTGATTACATGCCACAACATATGATAAAATGATTATGCAAACCGAGTCATTTGATAGGAAATGCAAAAAGGAAACTGTACTTGTTCTAGCAATTGGGCCATATATTCATTTTGGCTAGACTTTGTGCATAATTACAGGAACTAAATAATCGTGATTTCCCTAGCTTTGATTTTTATTCAATGAATACATGGCTACGAAACCAGAACAAATTATCAGGATAAGTTGTAACGTTTCATACATTCTCCATTGGCCAATATTATCAATAATACCTTGACGTAATTCATCGTTTAGTGGCCCCATTAAAAATATAGCGACAAGGCCAGCTATGAAGAAAATTGAGAATGAAATTATTAGAAATGATTTTACTTCTGTTTTCCAGAAAAGAACAATTGCGATGAGGAATAAAATAGTTGGAATGTTAGGAAAAACATTCCAGAAGTTACTGCTATCATAACTAAACTCACCATTTAACATTTCTAATGACTCGGGTGGTGATTTTAAAAGTGTTGACCCAACTACAAAATATGCGAATAGTGAAGCCCCAGCCTGCATTAAAAGACTTACTACATAAAGGTTAAGAATAATTTTTTTTGCCATCATAAGAATAGGAAATCAGTTAATTCATCGAAAGATATATTTAATTGATTGCCTAAATTTACTTCACGTCTTCAAAAATTTGTACAATTCATCAGTAGTTTTCCAAGCCTAAAATACCTTACATTTACATTTTCAGAATTACCAAGACACAAAATTAGAAATGGTAAAAAAACCCTCTAAGCATTCTTAGCTAAGAAAATATGTTTATATAAAATGCTTGAAATTAAGAAAAAGATTCTTGAGTATTACTTATTCCTGTTCTTTTGAAAACATTTTGTATTAGTCACTGTAAAATTCTACTTTAAATAGATTTTTTAGCGCTCAACTATTTTTTTCTATTTGTCCATTCATGAAAAGAAAAGACATTCATCTTATAAGTAAACACAGTGATTTGAATGAAAAGGTAGTAAAGTCTGCGCTACAAACTCATGTTTACAATAATGCTACTGCATGGAAAAAATTCCTCCAACTTCTTTTCATTACATTAGGTACCGGATTCAGTGTAGCAGGTGTGATTTTCTTTTTTGCTTACAATTGGGCAAGCTTACACAAATTTGCTAAGCTAGGTTTAACCGAGACTCTGGTGCTTCTAATGGGAGTGATCATTCTTTTTTCTAAAACCAGTAGTAAAATTAAAAACATTCTGTTATCGTCATTATCCGTACTAATAGGTGTACTCTTTGCCGTTTTTGGTCAAATATATCAAACTGGTGCTAATGCTTATGATTTATTTTTAGGTTGGGTTTTAGCCATAACACTTTGGGTAGTAATTGCAAATTATGCCCCGCTTTGGCTCATATTCCTTACTTTATTGAATACTACATTGGTTCTTTTTGCCGAACAAGTTGCCTTTGATTGGTCAGAAATCTTTGTATTCACTTTATTATTCGGTTTGAACTTATCAGCAGTTATTTTTTCACTCTGTATTAATTTTTATTCAAAAGAATCAAAAGTCCCAGCATGGTTTACAAATACGATAGCACTAGCAGCAGTTTCATTTGCTACGATGGGTCTTTCTATCTCAATACTTGATGAAAAAGCCGATGAAGCAATTGTATTAATACTATTAGCTGTTTTTTCATTTGGAGGCGGATTATGGTATGGATACCTGCATAGAAGATTGTATTATCTTTCTATTATTCCTTTTAGCATCATTGTCATATTTTCGGTCTTTCTTGTTAGACTAATAGATGACGCTGGGTCATTCCTGCTGATTACTTTATTTATAATTGGCAGTATAACCTTATTGATCAGAGGATTATTATCTCTTCAAAAAAATTGGCGTTTAGATCATGGATAGTAAATCAGATATACAGCAAAAAATAGATAGTTTAACCCAGATAAATGGAGGGGATTTCAATATTAATCACGCTTCTTTAGAAAATGAGTATAGTAAGCTCGAAAATGAAGAAGGTAGTTTAGCGATAAAAATACTTTCTATATTTGGTGGTTTTTTAGCTACCTTATTTTTCTTAGGATTTATCTTTACAAGTGGTTTATTTGAGTCTGAGGCCGGTCTTATCATTTTTGGTCTCTCTGTAATAGGTTTGGCAATATGGCTTAATATAAATACATCTAAACTGATTGTAGATACCATTAGTGTTTGTTCTTATGCGGCAGGTTTTTTAATGCTAGGTATAGGATTAGAAATGTATTACTCCAATGAAAATGCCATTGCGCTGGTATTCATACTAATTTCCTTAATCACATTAGTGGTTACCCAAAACTATATCTTATCATTTTTAGCAATTCTATTTATCAATGGCAGTTTTCTATTTCTCATCGCTGTCAATAGAGTATATAGTTTTATTCATTTGTACAATGCTTTGTTATTGCTTTTGATTACTTTTTTTTATTTGAATGAAGCGAAAGTATTCAAAGCCCCAAAGATTATCACCAATCTCTATAATCCTTTAAGAATTGGTCTTTTAGTTTCGAGTTTTTGTGGATTGATATTCGTGGCTACCAAAAATATTTTTGAAATAGAGATTTACTATATATGGGTTTCTTCTTTTATCATAATTCCGCTAAACCTTTATGTGGTATCAATCTTCATTAAAATACTAGGAGTAGATAATGAAAAAACAAAAGCATTTGTATACATCTTAAGCTTTCTTTTCTTACTTCCATCTATTGCATCACCTTCTATTTCAGGAGCATTACTTCTTGTGCTAATTTGTTTCTTAACTAATTACAAAACAGGCTTTGCATTGAGTGTAATTGCTTTTATCTATTTTGTAGGTCAATATTACTATGACCTCAATTATACCTTACTTACTAAATCGATCATACTATTCGGTTCTGGAGTTACATTCTTACTTTTTTATTGGTTTTTACGATCCAAATTAACTGTAGATGAAAAATTATAAAACCATAGTAATCGGTTTGAACTTACTGCTAGTATTGTTTCTATTTAATAAAGGTATTTTTGAAAAAGAAGCCTTGTTAAATTCTGGTGATTTGGTTTTACTAAAATTAGCTCCAGTTGATCCTAGATCTTTAATGCAAGGCGACTATATGCGCTTAAGGTATGAGATTTCAACCAATGTAGAAATGGATAGTGTTTCCAAAAGAGGTTATTGTATTGTTGCGCTAGATAGTGTAGGAGTCGCCCACAGAGTAAGATTACAAGAAGAAAAACAACCTATTAATGCAGGTGAATATGCTATTTTTTATACTAGAAATAACTGGCAATTTAACATAGGGGCAGAGTCTTTCTTTTTTGAAGAAGGACAGGCAGAAAGGTACGAAGCGGCTGAATACGGGGGCTTGATTGTCGATAGAAATGGGAATAGTTTATTGGTTGGCTTGTATGATGAAAATTTGGAGAAAATAACAAATGAGTAAATAATGAATGATTATAAAATTCCTTCACAAACCCGCATAGGTCATGTTCATTTAAAAGTGACGGATTTAGAAAAAGCCTTAGACTTTTATTGTGGCTTGTTGGGTTTTGAAGTTATGGCTACTTATGGTAAAGAAGCGGCCTTTATATCTGCCGGTGGTTATCATCATCATATTGGTTTAAATACTTGGTTTAGCAAAAATGCTTCAGCAGCTCCTAAAAATGCAGCAGGCCTTTTCCATACAGCTATTTTATATCCAACTAGAAAAGATTTAGCTTCAATTTTTCTTCGATTAAAAGAGCATAATTATCCTTTAACTGGAGCTGCAGACCACGGCGTTTCTGAAGCATTGTATTTAGATGATCCTGACAAAAACGGCGTAGAACTTTATTGGGACCGTACACCAAAAACATGGCCTAAGCATGAAGATGGTTCTCTTAATATGTACACTCGGCCATTGGATTTAAATAGTTTATTAATGGAGTTGGAAGAGTAAAGTATTGAAACAATTAGTTATTCTTATTTAATAGCTCAAAAAGAATATAAATATGGATAAAAATGCCAAATTAATCCTACTGGCAAAAGAATATTGCGAGCACTTTCACGATGGTCAATATAGAAAAGGGAATAACTTGCCTTATCATTCGCATCCTATAGCAGTAGCCAATATTTTAGAAAGATATGGTTATTCAGATGTTGAAACCCAATGTATTGCATTATTGCATGACATTATCGAAGACACTGAAATGATAACAGGTGAAATCAAAGAACGATTTGGTTATGAAATAGCAAATGGGGTCTTCGTATTATCAAAAAATACAATCAGTAGTGATACGCTAGATTTGTTAGATAAAACCTTACCCATTGATATAAAGACACTTACTAAAGAACAGATATATAAGTTAAGATTATCTTTTGCTAGAAGAAAAGTAAAGCAAATTAAAATTGCTGACATGATCCACAATACTCAAGATTTAATTTCTTTGCAAAAACCTGAAAGCATTGCTAGAAAACTATCTGATGCAGAAGATTTTTACATTCCTATTGGTAGAAAAATAGCTCCTTTAATGATCAAAGAATTAGAAAACAATATCATTAACTATAGGAATAAAAAAAATAATTTACTTTGATAAGTAAATAACTCAAACATCCTCACTTGTTATGAGGATGTGATAAGAAAAAATATCTACAATGTAAAAAACTTCAATTAGCCTAAATTTCATAATAGAAAGCATCTCTCAATACTTCAAGGCTTTTAGGTATGGCCGTATCAGGTGATTCAAGGCCTTCAAACTCAAGTGATATCCATCCTTTATATCCTGCATCCCGCATCATTTTACCAATGGCAGGATAATCGATATCAAGTGTATACCATTTACCACCTCCATAATAAGTTTTGGCTTGAACAAGGAATGTTTGAGGTGCCATCAACTTCAATTGTTCCTCACGATTTTCTAAAAAGTTTCCCGTATCTAAAGTCATTTGCAGCCATGGACTGTTGATAGCATCTACAATTTTCTTCACGCCTTCAGCAGTGCGTCCAAGCCCCCAGTGGTTTTCTAAACCTAAGACTACCCCACACTTTTCTGCAGCTGGAATACAGGCTGCTATAGAATCAATCACCCATTTGAAACCATCTTCATCTGTATAGCCCTCTAATGTCGGTTCAATACCCTTATTGGCCATAAGGTCATCGAAGTTTTTTGAGGTTCCCCAACGACCAGTATTCAATCGCATGGTTGGTATGCCCAAGGTATATGCCATTTCTATCTGCCTGACCGTTTTAGCAATATTCTCGGCACGTTTTTCTTTTTCAGGATAAACATAGCCTTGATGTGTACTGAAACCCATTAGCGCTAGTCCAGCGTGAAAGGCACGTTTCTTTAGGTTTTGTAAATAGCTATTCTCTTCAGAAGTCATCTGTACCAACAACAGTTCGATACCATCAAACCCCATAGCTGCTGCCTTATCGATACACATCTCTATGGGTACATCTTCTTTGGGACCGTTAAACTGCCAAAATGAATAAGTAGAAACACCTATGGGATTTCTTCTAATATCAGCTAATTTTTTAACTTTTGGTGATGCTTTAGGTTCGGGAGAGGTGTTGGCTCCAAGTATTGTTGCCATACCTAAAGCGGAGGCATTTTGGAGGAATTTTCTACGGTTTTTCACTTTGTTTGTATTTTTAGTATCGTTTAAATATAGTGATTAACTCATTCCATTCATAATAGAAATTCCAATCAGTATTATGCAATAGATTGCCTATTTTATCTATCAATTATCAGTTACTCCATCGATTTATTTTTCATTCTATCAGATAATGAATATTACAGCTTATTTTAGCGCAAGCAGTATAAAAAACTATAAGAGTTTCATCAATTAAAATAAATAAGATTTAAAAAATAGGAGAAAGAATGCAGATTAAAACAATACTTATATTCCTCTTCTTAAATCATCTCAATACTTTCCAAATTACTGCACAGTCTTCAAATGCAAACCAATTAGATGTTTTAGCTTATCAAGTTTATTTAGAACCTGCTTTTGCTAAAAACTATATTGAGGGCAACGTAACTATAAAGTTTAGTACATCTTTTCCGATGGAAAAAGTAGTCTTTAATTCGGGTGATTTAAAAGTAACTAAGTTGGAGGGAGAATATACCAATGGTTTTGTGCAAGAGGAAAAGGAAACTATCATTTCACTCATTCAAAATGATAAGAATATCTATGAAATAAAGCTGTTCTATCATGGCTTTCCCAAAAGAGGTTTAATCTTCTTCAATAATTCTACAAAACTATATTCTGTATATTTTACAAGTGACTGGATGATCTGTAATTCATCTCCAAATGATAGAGCAACTTTTAACCTTGACTTATTAATCCCAAAAGAAGTAATTAGTGTAGCAAGTGGAATTTTGAAAGACTCGATTCAAATTGGGAATAAGGTTAAGTATTCTTGGAGGCAAGATTATCAAACTCCTGCATACACTTTTGGATTTACAATTGGTTCTTTTAATAAATCAGAGGAAAAGTATAAAGGCAAACTTTTAAAGTATTATTCAGAACATCACACACCAGAAGAAATTGAAAAAATATTCCAATATACAGGTGATATGATTTCGTTTTTTGAGGATAAAACCGGAATTGCTTTACCACAAAATATTTACTCACAGGTTTTAATTGGGAACCACTACCAAGAAATGTCTGGTTTTGCCATATTAAAGGAAACTTATGGCGGGCTTGTGCTAAAAGATAGTACTGAAACCAACTTAATTTCTCATGAGTTAGCACACCAATGGTGGGGAAATATGATTACTTGTAAAAATTGGAATCACTTTTGGCTAAATGAAGGATTCGCCACTTTTATGTCAGCGGCCTACAATGAGCATCGTTTTGGGAAAGAGAAGTATCAGTCAAATATTGATTCATACTTCAAAGTTTATGAAAAAATTAAGGCAAAGGGAGGAGACAAACCATTGGTTTTTGATAAATGGTTAAATCCATCTAATGACGATAGAAACTTGGTTTATTTTAAGGGGGCATATATACTGCATTTGTTAAGGATGGAGCTTGGAGATGAGTTATTTTGGAATGGAATAAAGCATTATTCTCAAACTTTTTATGGGAAATCCATAACCACAAAAGATTTCCAATTAGCAATGGAGAAGTCTTCTAAAAAATCTTTAGAAAGGTTTTTTAGAAAATGGATTTACTAAACACGAGATTGATTGTTTTCTATACTCAACACCATTAGCTTCTGTTCCCATTTATATGTTGAATAGCAAATACCATAAATTTCCAATGTATTAGTTTATGTCTCTTTAAACTTCTATGTCAATTAGTTCTTTAAAATGTATACAGACAATGGGCGTTACTGCTTGTTTTTAGGCAAGTAACATATAAAACAGTATATTGCTAGCCTTAATTATCGTGGAATGAAAAGAAAAAAAATAGATATAAATCTAATTATTGCAATTGGTGTTTTATTGGCAAGTATTGGAACCTTAATTGTATCAACGCGGCAAGCTTCTATAATGAATGAACAAACAGAAATACAGCTAGAACAATCTAAATCTAGTGCATGGCCAAGTTTGGGAATTGAAATGACAAGGAATATACAAAAAGATGGATTACAAGACTATTTTTTCACGATTTCTAATAGAGGAACTGGACCTGCAATTGTTGAACAAACTAGCATTTCTTATGAAGGAAAACTTGTTGCTAGTTGGGAAGAATTATATGATCTAATGAATGTTCCTGATTCAATAAAAAGACATGAAATTAATATTCTTTTGAATCGGGTAATAAAACCAAACGAGGATTTTATGCTAATAAATTGGGCTGGAAATAGACCCCTTATGAATCATATTTATCCCAATTCTGATAAAATTAGCATTACAATATGCTTTAAATCTGTTTTCGGAGATTACTGGCAAGTTAAAAGAGATGGAATGAAAAATAATTTTGAAGAAAATATTACCAAGCAAACGGGAAGTTGTGAACCTCTTAATGGCAAAAAATTTCTTCAATAAGATATTCCATCGATAAATAGTTTAAAATTTCAACGCTTGAATCAAAAAAAGCAGCTCCCTAGAGAACTGCTTTTATGATTTCTATATTCAACTCGTTAGATTACCTCCCTTGACTTGCATCGGTATTTCCAACATCTACCATGATAAAATCAAGGTTTTTCTGCTTGATCATATCATTGATTTTCCCGACACCTTCATCCACCAATTTTTTGTAATCTCCTAACTCTTTGTCAATTTGGGCCGTTACTTCAGCTTTATAGGCGATACCTTGATCAGTAGGCCTGAAATCACCAGATGATTCATGCGTCGCCAAGAATGCCAATCTATTGTTTAACTTAATACCAAAGTTCAAAGGATCTTGATAGGCTTCATTTCTAGTTTCATGCAGGTTATTTTCTATCACTGTTAATTCCTTTTTAATACTTTCAGCATAAGTGATAATCTCAGCATAATTAGCATCTTCCCCTAACTTCTCTTTTAAGTAGTCAATGTCTTTTTTTATTTTTCGAATATCAATTACAGTTTGATGGGTTTCTGAAAGTTTATCTCTCACATCCATCAGGAAGTTAAACTGCGCTTGTAAATCTTCCTGTGTGCTTTTAATTCTAGGGTCTTTCAATACTTCAAAAGTCTGAGTTTGACTTTCTCCATTTACCGTCAATTTTACTTGGTAAGAACCCGGCACTGCTTTAGGACCTTTGGTATTAGAAGCATATAAAATCAAACCTTGAAAAGCTACCGCATCAGGATAGCGCATATCCCAATTAAAGTAGTTCATTCCTTTGCTTACAAATAGTTTTTCAAAAGGCTTTTTAGAATTACTATCAAATGTTTTGATAACATCTCCATTTGCTTCCATTATCTCTATCTTGGCAGTAAAGTTAGAATCTGGCTGTTCCTTCAGGTAGTAGTACATCATTACACCACCAGGGTGATTTTTACCCTCTAATTTAGTATTGGCACGGCCTCTTCCTCCGCCACCCATGCGGTAAGCGTCTTTAGGTTTATAGAGATGGAAATTACTTTGGGCTACTTGTTCATTCAATTGGTGTAATGGCGTTAGATCATCAATGAGCCAAAAACTCCTGCCTTGTGTGGCAACTACCAATTGTTCTTCCTTTACCTTCAAATCTGTGATAGGCACTTGTGGTAAGTTTAATTGGAATGGTTTCCAGCTAGCACCATCATCAAATGACATATACATCCCATACTCCGTCCCAGCATAAAGTAGTCCTGTTCGACTAGGATCAGCTCTTAAAACCCTTGTAAAATGATTATTATCTATGCCATTGGTAATTTTAGTCCAAGTTTGTCCAAAGTCTGTGGTTTTGTACAAATAAGGTTGAAAATCACCGCCTTTGTATAGTGTACCAGCTAAATAAGCCCCAGCCGGATTCTCAGGATGCGGGTCAATGGAATTCCACATGATCCACTTAGGAGCATTTGGAGGAGTAACATTTTCCCAGTTTTTCCCACCGTCTTTGGTAAGATTGATGAGTCCATCATCAGAACCTGTCCACCAAACTCCTTTTTCATGTGGACTCTCCATGATGGTAAAAATGGTACCATAAAACTCAACCCCCGTATTATCTTGGGTAATAGGACCACCAGAAGATTTTAAAGTGGAAGGATCATTTCTCGTTAAATCTGGGCTAACCGTTTCCCAAGTTTGCCCTTCGTTGGTAGTTACATGAACATGGTTAGAAAAAGCATAAAGCTTTTCAGGCTCATGCTGCGAAAAGGCAACTGGAAAGTTCCAGTTAAAACGGTATTTCATTACTTCAACACCAGAACCTGCTGGGTTTAATGGCCAAACGTTAATATACCTGCGTTGGTCAGTTTCATGGTCGTAACGATACAAATAACCTTTATAATTTCCACCGTAAACAATGTTGTCGTTGTCTGGATCAATGGCGTGCCATGCGCTTTCTCCACCAGCAGTTATTTCCCAATCATCTTCTGAAATGCTATTACCAGTCGAACGATGTGCAATTCGTACAGAAGAATTATCTTGTTGCGCTCCATAGATTCTGTAAGGAAAATTATTATCAGTAGCAATACGGTAGAATTGAGCGGTTGGCTGGTTGTGGTAAGTACTCCAATTCTCTCCACCATCATTAGAAACTTGTGCACCACCATCATCACCAATGATCATTCTTTGATTATCTTCTGGAGCTATCCATAAATCATGATGATCGCCATGAGGTGCTCTGTGTAAAGTAAAATTCTCACCACCATCTTTAGAGACGGCATAAGAAACATTCATTACAAAAACCTTGTCCTCGTTTTGTGAATCTGCATAAATTCTGGTGTAATACCAAGCGCGTGAACGCAAGGCGCGGTCACTGTTAATTTTCTTCCATGACTTACCTGCATCATCTGAACGAAATACGCCACCATCTTCAGCTTCTATCAATGCCCAAACTCTTTTAGGATTTACTGGGGAAACAGTAACGCCAATAATACCTCTGGGTCCTTCAGGCATATTAGGCAATTCTGTGAGTTTTTTCCAAGTCTTTCCGGCATCCGTAGATTTCCACAAATCTGAACCTGCTCCACCACTAGAGAAACTGTAGGGAGTACGACGAACATTCCAAGTACTTGCATAAATTACTCTTGGGTTACCTGGCTCTAGTATCAAATCAACTGCTCCAGCATCTTCACTCACATATAATATTTTTTCCCATGTTTCTCCACCGTTGGTAGATTTATATACTCCTCTTTCTTCTGAGGGCTTCCACAAATTACCCATGGCAGCTACATACACAATATCAGGATTTTTCGGATGCACACGCACTCTGCCAATGTGCATGGTGCTTTCTAATCCAAGCAATTGCCAAGTTTCTCCTGCATCAGATGATTTCCAAACACCAAAATTTGAAGATACATTGCCACGAATGGTTTTTTCACCCAAACCTACATAGATTACATTGGGGTCGGAGGGAGCCACCGCCATAGAACCTACTGAGCCTCCAAAAAAGCCATCGGAAATATTTTCATAAGTATTACCACCATCCATAGTTTTCCAAACACCACCACCAGTAGATCCAAAATAATAAAGGTTGGGGTCTCCTGACACTCCTGTTACGGTACCTGAGCGACCTCCTCTAAAAGGACCTACCAATCGGTATTCTATCTTATTATACAAGGATTCGTCATAGTTGACAGTAGCGGTATTGACTTTATTTTTCTTTTTTTGAGCGAATGCCTCGGGCAAGATGATTATACCGAGAAGCATTGCAAAGCAAAGGGGTTTCAGTAATTGGTTCTTCATGATATTATTGTTGTATGCTGATAAAGTTCCGAATATACTAAATCATAGATATTTAATCATGTACTTTTGCCCACTTGTATTATTGACTTGCTATAAGCCTGATATCTTCGCCTAAAAACCAAAGTAGGTAGACATTGATTTTTAGGCATTGTTATTATTTTGCAGCAATCTTTTTTTCGGTTTTATATATGGATATTTTTAAAGAAAAAATTAAGGACTGCGAGAGTAAGGTAGAAAGTCTTTCAGCTAAATTACAGCGGCTTTCACTCATTCGACTGATTGTATTCATTGGTTCTTTGGTTTTGATAGTTTATTTGGCAAATGAGCGCGTTTTTATCCCGCTTATCTTGGCTACCCTAATATGCAGCACAGTATTTTTCCTCATAGTAAAGCGATATAATCAAGTACGATATAATGAGCGAAATACTCGTTTTCTAAAAAAGATCAATGAAGAGGAACTTCAAAGATTAGACAATGATTTTACTTCTTTTCCTAAAGGAGAAGCGTTTATTGAGCATCAACATGCATTTACTGCTGATTTAGATATTTTTGGTAACAATTCGTTATTTCAACTGCTCAATAGGACTACTACAGAATCTGGTAGAATATTATTAGCAAATTGGTTATCTGATACAGTTACAATTGATGAAATAAAAAACAGGCGGGATGCAGCAAAAGAACTGACTCCTATTTTCAATTGGAGGCAAGATTTCCAAGCAGCTGGTATGCACTATGCCACCAAAGATAGTGATTATCTCGCTTTAAAAGCATGGGTAGAAAAACCTCCAATCCTACTCCCGAAAAAATACAAGTATTATATAATCAGTATAATACTTTCATTAATTACTTGTACGGCATTCTTCTTCTACTTTAGACACCTTTTTACCTTAGGACTTAATGTCAAAGAAACGCTAATAGCTTCTGTTATTTTGCTTCCGATGCTCATAATCAATGGGTTTTTTATTAATTCATTCAAAAAAGTGGCAGTAGAAATAGTAGATAGCACACAGCAAAATGTAGCTATATTAAAAGCTTATGAAGCGCTGATCATCAAAATAGAAAAGCAAGAGTTCACGTCACTTAAGTTACAAAAGCTGAAAGGTATTTTTATACAAAATGAATATGCTGCCTCGAAGGTTATTAAAAACTTGAGACGGATTCTTTCTCTATCGCAATTAAAGTCTACAAAGCAAAGTCCCTTTGGCAATCAGTTTTATCCTCTACTCAATATACTGTTTATCTTAGATGTCTATTGGATCATAGCTTCTGAAAAGTGGAAAGCAAAGTATGCAACTTATGTTTCTCATTGGATTGATGCTATTAGTGAGTTTGAAGTATTGAATAGCATGGCTGGCTTCCATTATGCCAATCCTTCCTATTCCTATCCAGAGATAAGCAAAACACCTTATGTAATACAATTTGAAGGGTTGGGGCATCCTTTGATCCATGAAAAGCAACGAGTGAATAATGATTTCAAGATTGAAGGGCAAGGAGAAATCACCTTGATTACTGGCTCAAATATGGCTGGGAAAAGTACTTTTTTAAGAACAGTAGGCATTAATTTGATATTGGCTTTTATGGGAGCCCCTTGCGCTGCCAGGGGTGGAAATGTTTCTAAATTAGATGTTTTTACCAGCATGCGTACACAAGATAATTTAGCAGAAGGTGTTTCCTCCTTTTATGCAGAACTCCAAAGAATTGAGCTGTTATTACAATTATTAAAATCAGATAAGCCCGTCTTTTTTATGCTAGATGAGATGTTTAAAGGGACCAATTCAGAAGATAGGTTTAAAGGAGGGGTATCGCTCATTAAACAATTAAGTGAGTTAAATGCCTTTGGTATGATTTCTACCCATGATTTAGAGTTATCAAAAATTGCTGGTAAACACCTAAATGTTTCCAATTACAGTTTCAACAGCCGAATTGAATCAGGCCAGTTACTTTTTGACTACAAGTTAACAGCAGGCATTTGCAGCGACTTTAATGCCAGTGAGCTGATGAAGAGAAGTGGGATAGAGATACTCTCAGATTATGAAAGTTAAAATTATGTTTTGATACTGTTTTTGAATTCCAATTTAAAATTATTGGAACCATCGATTTATCTTTTTGAAAGTACAAGTAGGCAGAAAAATTTCCTGCCCAACTTTAATAAGAATCTTTCAAACTTTTTATGCATTAAGACATCACAAGGATTAAAACGATTTAGTTTAAATCATAATAATCCTTGATGTTCAATTAATTATTCTAGGCTTTACGGAGTTCCTTTTTTAAGATTTTACCCGTTGCACTCATTGGTAGCGCATCCATGAACTGAATCGATCTTGGATATTTATAAGCAGCAATTTTATCTTTTGTCCAATCTATAAGTTCTTGTTCAGTTATTGAATCTGCCTCTTTAAGTACCACACAGGCTTTAATCTCTTCACCACTTTCTTCATCAGGAACACCAATAACCGCTACTAAAGAAACCGCTTCATGTTTTATCATTACTTCTTCCACTTCACGAGGGTATACGTTTAACCCACCTCTAATAATCATATCTTTGGTTCTGTCAACTATGAAGAAGAAGCCATCTTCATCTTTAATAGCCACATCACCAGAATGCATCCATCCACCTTTTAACACTTGGGCGTTTACTTCTGGGCGTTTGTAATATCCTTTCATTACATTATGACCACGGTAAAGCAACTCACCTTTCTCTCCAACAGGTACTTCATTATCATTTTCATCTACCAATTTTACTTCAACACCCCAAAGCGGTGTGCCAATTGAGCCTGGTTTTCTGCCTATATTCAATTGATTAAAGGTAACCACGGGTGAACCTTCAGACATACCATATCCTTCGATAATTGGTACATTAAATCTTTCCTCGAAATCTTCTAATACTTTTACAGGAAGTGATGCACCTCCTGAAACACAAATTTTAAGATTTTCAGAAATAGCGTTATAATCAAATTTATCTTCTTTGTAATTTACCAATCCCCAATACATAGTAGGTACACCAGCAAATACAGTTACTTTATGCTTTTGCATTAATCCAAATACAGCTTCGGCATCAAATCGAGGCAAAAGAATATTGGAGGTTCCATTATAAATACCCGCATTCATTAGTACCGTCATGGCAAAAATATGGAATAGCGGCAAAACAATGAGCAAAGTATCGTCAGGAGTCATGCTCAATAAATCCCTAGAAGCCATCGCGTTTAAAAGGAGATTTGAATGAGTTAATTCTGCTCCTTTAGGTCTGCCTGTAGTACCTGATGTATAGATAATAAGTGCGGTATCGTTAGCAGCAGTAGCAACGGTTTCTAGCTGAGGAGATTGACCTGCCATTAATGAACCTAAAGTAGCAGCACCTTCAATAGGTGAGGGCATCTCAGGTTTAGGCATAATCATAAAGAAGTTTTCACAAGCTGAAACCTCATTAAATGCTGAAAAACCCATTTGTCCCATAGGTAGTTCCTCTGTGCCAATAAAACAAAAATAGGCCTTTGCATCACTATCTTCTAAATGGTATTGGATTTCATCTTTTTTTAACAAAACACTTAGTGGAACGACTACAGCCCCGGCCTTTAAGATTCCGAAATAGACCATAGGGAAAAAGGGCAAATTCAAGCAACTGAGCGCTACTTTGTCACCAGGTTTAATTCCTTTGGCAATTAGTCCATTCGCAATCTGATTAGCTGCCATATTTACTTGTTGGTAGGTGACGCTTGCATCGCCAAAAGTAAAGGCATTTTTAGTAGGATAACGACGTGCACTATCTTCAATCAATACGGAGAGATTCAACATGTTAATTATAGTTTAATATGGTTTTCATTTTCAAAATTTACTTCTCTAACTTTTTTTAAAATCAAGTCAGCTGCTTTTTCAGCAATCATTATAGTAGGTGCATTGGTATTTCCTCTTACAATCGTTGGCATAACCGAAGCATCCACAACTCTCAATTTAGCGACTCCTTTTACTTGTAGTTCGTCATCTACTACCGCCATTTCATCATTACCCATTCTACAAGTGGAGGTTGGATGATAAAGTGTTTCGCCAGTTTCACGAATATGGTCTTCAATGGCTTTATCGTCATCTAATAGTTTTGAGGGTGAAAATATGCTTGAACGGTAAGGTTTAAAAGCCTCAGTCATTCCTATTTTTTGCCCAAGTTTATAACCCCAAATTGACTTTCGAACGTCGTCATCATCCGCCATGTAATTATGGTCGATATGTGGTGCTAGTGCATAATTAGCAGAGGCTAATTTCACCGTTCCCGTACTTTTAGGTACCAATACTTTTCCGCCTATTGAATAACCATTTCCCTTTTTAGGATTTTCTAAACCATGAGATACAAAATAGTTAGGAGCAAAATGATATTGTATGTCAATCACGTTTTCATCTGGTGAGGCCACAAAGCCACCAGCCTCTCCTACATTGCTAGCAAAAGGACCTTTTTTATTGACTAAATAATTAAATAGATTTCCAAAAACACCAGGAAAATTCTCAGCACTATCTAAGGATTTTTTGAATGTGGAATTAAAGATGGCAAAATACACATAGTGATCTTTTAGTCCTTTACCCACACCTGGTAGATGTTTTTGTACAGGAATGTTAAAAGCACCCAATTCGTCACCATCACCTACTCCTGATAACATCAATATTTTTGGACTTCCATAAGCACCTGCACTTACAATTATTTCTTTATTAGCTGCTGCTTCAATGGAGTTTCCGTTTTGGTTATAAACCACTTCTTTGGCTTCTTCATTTTCTATGACTACTCGCTCTACTTCTGCATTGATTTCAAGTGTTAAGTTTGGTCTAGATTTTATTGGATGCAAATATCCTTTTGCAGCACTGTTTCTTTCTCCATTGTCACTGGTCACTTGGTAATAACCAAATCCATCTTGTTCCTTGCCATTAAAGTCTTGGTTTCTTTTATATCCAACTTCTTCACCTGCTTTTATGAATACTTCTGAAAGTGGGTTTGAATATTTCCTATTTTCAACGACCAATGGACCATCTTTTCCATGTACATCGTTATTTATGGCAGTTTGTCCCTCTGCTTTTTTAAAGTAAGGTAGCACTTCTTCATAAGACCATCCTTTGTTGCCTAAAGCACTCCACTCATCGTAGTCTGCTTTGTTACCACGAATGTAAATCATAGCATTAATACTACTTGAGCCACCTAGCATTTTACCCCTAGGCAAGTATAATTTTCTATTACCAGCATGTGTTTGTGCAGTGGTATAGAATTCCCAGTCCATGTTACTTTTAAAAAGCTTGGGAAAAGCAGCAGGAATTTTTGTGTTTTGGTCTTTATCAGTACCTCCAGCTTCTAGAAGTAATACTGAGTTGTTGGGGTCTTCGCTTAAACGATTGGCAAGCACACAGCCAGCAGAGCCCGCTCCGATAATGATGTAATCGTACGTTTCTTTCATTTTCAATTTACTTTGTTAGTAATTATGACAACATAACTTGATTGTAATTGATCATGTTTGGTTTGAATATCAAAATGTTGATTTATCGTGTAATTGAGTCTAATAGTTCATAAGCATTTATGAGTATAAAAAGCGTTTGCGCTGATAATTTTTTTTGAATTTCCCTATTCGTCTTCTAGTGGGTATATTTTTTTATGCTTATCAAAGTTATTTTATTGATTAATAATAAAGGCCATTTCATTAATAAGATGCTACTAAGGCTTACCTAAATTCTTTTTTGATACACTATATTAGAATAATTATCAAAAATGAACCTATAAAAAATGCCACCTAAAAACTTTACAATTGCCACCATGAACCTCCGTAACCTTCAAATTGCTGGAGGTAGGGTTTACAGAGGTAAAAAAGTGGGTAAAAAAGAATATGAGGGCAAAACTGCTTGGACTGCAAAAATGCTACAAGAAATTAATGCAGATGTTATTGGGTTTCAAGAATTATGGCACCCAGATGCCCTAGAAAAAGCTTTCAGTGAAGCAGGTTTATTAGCTGATTATGATTTAGTTAGCACTTTAGATGAAAAGGGAATTACTGTAGCATTGGCAGTAAAAAAACCATTAAGAGTAGTCCATTCAAAATGGGAAGAGAAAATGCCTGATGAGTTGATATTAAAAAAATCGAAAAAGAGTTTTGAATTTGAGCCCGACTACGAAATTGAAGTCAATGTAGAAAATTTTTCAAGAGCAGTTTTGCGTGCTAACGTAGAAATAGAAGAGGGACTGAATGTGATATTTTATGTGGCACATCTCAAATCTAAACTCCCAATGGATATTTCGCAGGAAGATTATCTAGATGATGATATCAAGTTGCATAGAACAGCTTTAGGGGCATCTTTATCTAATATAAGACGAACGGCAGAAGCAGCGGGCTTGCGAGTTATCCTTAATAAAACTTTGAGAGACACTAATACTCCTGTTGTACTTATGGGAGATCTGAATGATTCTCATAATAGTGTTACACATTCAATAATTACTGAAGATCCTAGTTATAGGCTGTTTTTCAAAAGTAGGCGCGGAAACCGCAGTGATAGAGGAATGTATTCAGTGGCAACCATGCAAAAATTGAGAAGCTTACGAGATGTTTACTACACATATACCCACGATGGATTTAGAGAATCTTTAGACCACATCTTGGTTTCAGAACAATTTTATGATTATTCTAAAAATCGCATTTGGAGCTTTGAAGAAACTAGGGTATTGAATGATTTTATCGATGACAAAAAAGGGAAAGGATATGCCTCTGATCATGGTATTGTAGTAAGTAAGTTTCTGTATGATCCTAATGATTGAGTGTTAGTTTACCTTATTGTGTGAGTAATTAGATTAAAAGAAAGTCACTGATTGAAAATGGTGAATCCTTGGTTAAACATATCACATTCAGATTATGAAAATCATATGTTTGAAGTTGGTCAATCGCAAGTATTGAATAGCTTGGTTAAGTATTGTCTTGATAAATATTATCCAGAAAATTTTGCTCTTTTGGGTTGTTCAACGGGTAACGGATTAGAACACGTAATACCTGAAATAACGAAAAGAGTCTATGCAATTGACATCAATCCTGTTTACTTAAATAAAACAAAAGAAAAATTTGATAGAAAAATAGGTAATCTTATTCTCATCAATGCTGATATTCAAAATGATGAATTAGCCATCGAGAAAGTTGATTTATTTTTTATTGGGCTTGTTCTTGAATATGTGGAACCTGAAAAAGTATTAAATAAGATAATACAGACAATTAATGATAAAGGCGTTTTATTTATTGCAATTCAAAAAAGTAAACAGACTTCATTTGTATCAAAAACAAAATATAAATCTCTTGAAAAATTGACTGATATTTCTAGCGAAGTTGATGAATCAAAAATAGATAGATTTATTAAGTCAAAAAATATGGAATTAGTTGAACGGAAAGAAATTGAACTGACACAATATAAATCATTTATAACATTAGAATATAGAATAGAAGAAAAATAACAGACATATAACAATGTGAAGATGATTCTAGTGACGGAACACTGCCATGAAGCTTCGTAAATCGATGTTTTAGTAAAACCTATATCATGGAAAATAAGTAAGAGAAAAATAAAAATATATGTATCGTTTTATTCTTATACTACTTCTCGTTCAAACAGTTGTACAATCCTGTGACAACGACGATGCTCCTTCCAAAGATGAAAAAGCTTTCTTTTCTGAATATGAAGCAAGAAATTTTTCAATGGGTTTCACTTCTTGGAGTTTTGGTCCAAACCCTCAGGATGTTGAAGATACATATAATTTCATAGCACAAAATAGTGATATTTATACAGAGCATATAGATAATAAAATACCATGGAAAGCTTGGATAAACGATACTGAATTACCAAAAGCTTTTGTAGATGAGATTGCATTCAGAAAATCTAATAAAATTAATGGCATGGACATGCTCTTGTCAATAAGCTTGCTTACATCAGATAGGAGTGAACTTGCAGAAGATTTTGATGGAAAGTTAACAGGTTATGACAATATAAATGATGAAGATATTATCAATGCCTATTTCAAACATGTAGATTACTTAGTGACGGAATTAGCACCTACCTATCTAGTGATTGCTATAGAATCAAATGAATTATTATTACACTCTAAAGAAAAATGGGAGCAATACCAATTGTTAATAGCTGAGGTTACCAACGATATTTCTCAAAAATATCCAGATTTAATGATTTCTGAATCTATGACACTCCATAATTTATTTGAGCCAGAAGTTACAGATGTCGATGCCTATCTGAACGAATTAATAGCCCATATGAATGCGTTGGATTTTGTAGCCATTAGTTTTTATCCATTTTTCAAGCTTCAACAAAGTAGCGATGAATTTCAAAAGGCCATGGATTTTTTACATAGTAATATTGGTAAGCCAATTGCATTTGTTGAAACGGCACATTTAGCGGAAGATTTGGAAGTTGAAGGACTAAATTTATTTATTCCAGGTAATGAAAACCAACAAGATGATTATTTGCAAACACTACTAACTAATGCTCAAGAAAATAATTACTTGTTTGTAATCTGGTGGGCACATAGAGATTTCGATACCCTCTGGGAAACCTTCCCTGAAGAAGTAAAAGACTTAGGTAAATTATGGAGAGATACAGGTTTATTAGATGAAGAGGGGAATGATAGAGAAGCATATAATAGTTGGTCAGCGGCATTTGCTAAATAGTTCTTCTGTTTACTGTTGAGATTCTTATCGAATATTTCTAACTTAAAGAAATCAACAAATATGAAGACATGGCTACCATCAATTTTACCATTAATGGCAAAAAAACTTCTTTAGAAGAGATAGACCCAGAAATGCCTTTACTTTGGGCGATTCGAGATAACTTAGGTTTAACAGGAACTAAATTCAGTTGTGGAATAGCCCAGTGTGGTGCATGTACCGTGCATGTAGACGGAGCTGCCATCCGTTCTTGTGTTTATCCAGTTTCTGCGATTGAAGGTAAAGAAATCACCACCATTGAAGGGCTATCTGATAATAATGAGCATCCTGTTCAAAAAGCTTGGATAGAAGCCCAAGTCCCACAATGTGGTTATTGCCAAACAGGGCAAATCATGACTGCTGCTGCATTACTAAAAGCAAATCCTAAGCCCTCTGAGCAAGAAATTGAAGCGACTATGAGTAGTGTACTTTGCCGCTGTGGCACTTATCCTCGCATTAAAAAAGCAATTGAAACCTTAGTCAAGAAATAAGTCATGAGAACACCAAGCCTGAATAGAAGAAAATTCTTACAATTAAGTGCATTGAGTAGTGGTGCTTTGGTAATTGGTTGTGTGCCTAACTATGATGGAAAAGAACAGGCCATTAATTTAGCTAACTTACCAAAAGGAAGCATCGATGAGCAAAAACTCAATCAATTCATTAAAATTACTACAGATGGGGTAATTACCTTATTCACACATCGACCAGAAATGGGTCAAGGTACTTTTCAATCCATGCCTATGATTTTGGCAGAAGAACTTGAAGTGGATATCGATGCAGTTAAAATTGAACAATCAATTGCAGATAGAGACTTGTATGGCAGCCAAATGGTAGTAGGAAGTAGAAGTGTGCAATCGGAATATCATAAGTTGAGAAAGATGGGTGCCGCTGCTAGAGAAATGTTGGTGGAAGCAGCTGCAAATACATGGGGAGTTTCACCAAAAGATTGTGAAGCTAAAAATGGTATGGTTAAGCAGAAAGCCGGTGATAAACAAGCTACTTACGGTGCATTGATTGAAGCTGCAAGTAAACTCAATGCCCCAAAAGATCCATACTTGAAACCAGTAAGTGAATTTAAAATAATAGGGAAGCCTGTAGCCAGGCAAGATATTCCATTAAAGACAAATGGAGAGGCTATTTTCGGTTTGGATATGAAAGTAGCAGGGATGCTGCATGCTAGTGTAGAACGTTCCCCAGTGTTTTTGGGGAAGGTCAAAAGTTTTAATGAAGCAGAAGTGAAGAAAATGCCCGGTGTAAAAGCGGTTGTTCAAATCAAACGCAATGTTTGGGGGCACGAACGCGAAGCAGTAGCCATAGTAGCGGAGACTTACTGGCAAGCCTTTAAAGCAAGAAGAAAACTTAAAGTGACTTGGGATAACGAAGGCCTTGATTCAAATAATACAAGTAGTTTAACCGAAACATATAAACAAGCTTCTAATCAACAAGGAGATGAATTATATGCTACAGGAAAAGCAAACGAGATACTGTCTTCAGGTGGGGAACTGGTTGAAGCTACTTATGAAATGCCTTACCAAAGTCATGTACCCATGGAACCGATGAATGCTATTGTACATGTAGCACAAGATAAAATACGTTATTGGGGTGCTACCCAAAACCCCAATGGAGTAAGGGCACAATTGGTCAAACAATTTGATGTAGCTCCCGAAAGTGTTGAAATCAACTATACTTTTATGGGTGGTGGTTTTGGTAGGCGTTCAATGACTGACATGGTAGAAGAGGCCGCTAATATCTCTAAAGAAGTAAATGCGCCTGTAAAAGTGGTTTGGACCAGAGAAGACGACCAGACGCAAGGTCCATTTAGAGCAAGCCAGGTAAATGTTTTAAAAGGTGTATTAAACGACCAAGGAGAGATTGCAGCATTGGAACACAAAATAGTTTCACAAGAGATACGCAACCAAACTGGTAGCAATATGAAAGCGGGAAGACAGTTGATGGGTGGCGTCAATACTGATTACCAAATCCCTAATTTTTCAGTAAAGGGTGTTTTACAAAAAAACTATATTCCTATTTCTTACTGGCGGGCTGTTTATCATTCAACCAATCCTTTTGCTCATGAATCTTTTATAGATGAAATGGCATTTAAGGCAGGTAAAGACCCACTTGATTTTAGATTGAATATGGTGAAAGGGCATCCTAAATTTGAGCCTACTTTACGATTAGTAGCAGAAAAATCTGGATGGTATGATAAATCGAAAGAAGGTACTGCAAAAGGTGTCGCTATTTGCGAGCGTTCAGGTGGTTATTTTGCCATGGTTTGCGAAGTACAACAAGAAGAGGATAAAATTAGACCTATCAAAATTACTACTGCTATTGATTTAGGCATTTGTATTAATCCTGATACGGTAAAAGCCCAGACAGAGGGTTCTATAGTAATGGGGTTAACGGCTGCCTATGCAGGTTTAACCATCAAAAAAGGGGCGATTGTTGAACAAAATTTCAATACCTACCCCTTGTTAAAATACAACGAATGCCCAATTATTGAAACCCACATAATCCCGAGTACCGATGATCCGGCAGGGGCTGGCGAAACTGGTTTACCAACAGTTGCACCTGCTCTGACCAATGCTATTTTCTCCCTAACTGGCAACCGTATTAGAAAACTACCATTAGATAAGATGGGTATAATAGCAGGCTAAGCCGAATTTTTAACAAGAGATTCAACTTTTGCTTTAAGGGCTTCATTCATTGCGATGAAGTCTTTTTTTGTATTTTCACCAATCATCGAAATTATTAGTGGAACCATAATACCAGAAAATTTCTCGCCATGAACAAAAATCGTTTTATTACCTTTTGGTTTTAATTCGAAATAGTGGTTTCCATCAAATAGGCCTTTTACCCAAAGGTGACCAAGCCAACTGAACTGATGATTTTTTTCGATAGAAATCACTGTTGGTTTAAAGATTTGTGGTTTCATATTTTCAGGCTGTATTTCAACAGTAAGTTTACTTCCTTTTATCAGATTGCCTTCTATTGATTTAATGAAAGGATTCCACGATAAATATTCATCGAAGTTTGTTAGTACTTGCCATACATTTTCAGGTGAAGCATCAATGGTGATTTGGGTTTCTATCTGTTTCATTTCAATTCAATTAGTTTATGCAAATCTATTTGGTAAATGATGTTTGAATTATACATGAAGCGACAGTTTTCAAACATTTGATGTCATATTTTCATAAATTTGAATATGACCTTTAGCGGAAAATATCTTTTGAATATAATGCGGTTTGCAGTTGTTCAAGGAGTTTCATTCGATAAATTGCTCAGAGAAACTGGCTACACCTTAGCGCAGTTATTAGAAGAAGATACAAGAGTTACCGCCGATGTTTATGATAGGATAGTTTTAATAGTAGTAGAAGAAACTGATGACCAATTATTTGGCTTACACCTTGGTGAATACCTGAACCTTTCTGCTGCTGGATTAATCGGACAGATTACGCAATCTGCCAATACGATGAAAGAAGCCTTGCAATATTGTTGTGACTTTGCAGCTTTAGGATGCAGGGCTATCCCTATGAGTTTAAAAGAAACAAAATCAGGGTATCAATTAATATGGAAACCTGATAAACATTGGCAGTTAAAATCGCCTTTGAGTGTTCAACAGACGCTAGAAGGGATGCTATCTTTTACCCTAAGAGAATTCCACACACTTACGCTACAACACGAATATCCGCTCAAAATGTATTTTCAATTTAAAAAACCTTTAAACTTAGAGGAATACGAAAGAATTTTTAACTGTCCTTTACATTTTTCGCAAGAATCAACTTGTATGTTTTTTAGCAAGGAGCAAGTGATGAAACCAATTATTACTTCAAATTATTCATTGCTTAGGGTTTTAGTAACACATGCTAATGAGCAATTATCCTTGTTGAAGGAAACAAACCATTTTTCACAAAATGTGAAGAAGGCAATTGTCAATTTATTAGACCCAAACTTTCCAACTATAGAACAAGTAGCGGCTAACCTCAACATGACTGTACGTACCATGCAGCGGAAGCTTGAGAAAGAGCATACTACTTTTAAAGCAATATTAGAATCGCTTCGGGAAGATTTTGCCAAGGATTACATCAATAATAAGAATCTAAATATCGGGGACATAGCCTATTTACTAAATTATGCCGATAGTAGTTCATTTGCGCGCTCATTCAAAAGATGGACTGGAAAGACACCTATACAATTTAGAACAGAGACTTTATAACTTAAGATGAAATCATTTACAGTTTTCTTATGGATGCTTCTTTTGTTTGTACAGTGCAAACAAGAAAATGAACAAGCAATTGTTATGACCGTAAATGGACCTATTGCAGCTAGTGAAATGGGAAATTCTCTGATACATGAGCATATATTAGTCGATTTTATTGGAGCTGATAGTACTGGGAGCCACCGTTGGGACAGAGAAAAAGTACAGCAAGTTGTTAGTCCTTTTTTAAAAGAAATTAAACAACAAGGAGTTCGGTCTTTTATAGATTGTACTCCAGCTTATCTAGGAAGAGACCCAATACTTTTAAGATCCTTATCGCAAACTTCAGGACTCCACATTTTAACGAATACAGGCTATTATGGCGCTGTAAATAATAAATTTTTGCCCAAACATGCTTTTACTGAAAGTGCCGATGAATTGGCCAAGAGATGGATTACAGAATTCAATGAAGGGATTGAGGATACCGGTATAAAACCCGGTTTTATAAAAATTAGTGTAGGGTTAGATTCATTGTCAAACTTGCATAAGAAGTTAGTTAAAGCCGCAGCACTTACGCATTTACAAACAGGGCTTACTATTGCTTCTCATACTGTTTTGGCTGTTCCTGCCTTGCAACAAATAGCCGTTTTAGAAGAAGCTGGTGTATCACCAGAAGCTTTTATCTGGGTGCATGCTCAAGGTGAAAAAGATAAAAGCACTTATTTACAGGCTGCAAAAAAAGGGACTTGGATCAGTTTAGATGGAATTAAGGAGAAAAATCTAGATAATTATCTTAAGATGTTGGTAACCCTTAAAAATGAAGGTTATTTAAACAAAGTATTATTATCTCACGATGCAGGCTGGTATTCTCCGGGCGAAAAAGATGGTGGAAGTTTTAAGGGATATACCACGCTTTATGGTAAGTTTGTTCCTTTGCTTCGATCGAATAACTTTACTGATGCTGAAATTGAGCAATTATTAGTCATCAATCCAGCAGTAGCATTTACTATACAAATAAGGAAGCACTAATTTTCAATACTAACCTAAACTTTAACTGAATATGAAAATGAAAAACAAAGTATTACTACTTTTCATCACTTTATTTTATCTCAATACCAGCCATTTACTTGCCCAAGCTGTAAGCGATGTAAAAGGAGGGATGTCTACGCAGCGACTGGGTCATTATGAAAACTTCATTGAAAAAGAGATCAAGGATGGAAATATAGCGGGGGCAGTATCATTGGTTTGGCGCAAAGGTGATGTAGTACATGATAAAACTTTTGGTGTTAATGATGTATCATCTAAAGATGCGATGGCTAAAGACCAAATTTTCTTTATTCAATCGATGACCAAACCCATCATTTCCGTAGCCTTTATGATGCTTTACGAAGAAGGTCATTTTCAGCTTACAGATCCGGTTTCAAATTACCTTCCTGCATTTAAAGACTTAAAAGTAAGTAAAGATGTAAATACTGGAATTAAAGGTGAAACAGAAGCATTAGCCCAAGAAATTACCATAGCGCATTTATTAAGTCATACCGCTGGGTTCTCTCATGGATTAGGTGCTAGTCAATTAGATCAAGATATTCGGGCAGCTATGTATGGTGCACAATTTAAAACAGTGGAAGAACGCGTAGATGCTTTACTTGGAGTGCCATTAGTTGGACAACCTGGAAACCAATGGTATTACAGTGCGGCACCTGATGTACTCTCTGTGTTAATCCATAAATTTTCAGGAATTCCCACACGCGAATTTTTACAGCAGCGTATTTTTGATCCATTAAACATGGGTAATACTAGCTACAATGTGCCAGACAATTTACAGGCGAAAGTAGCACAATTACATTTTAAAAATGAAGAAGGAGTATTGACAAAAAGTCCACAACAAACACCCATGAGTGGTAATACCATAGACAGTGGTGTAAATGGTTTGTTTTCTACAGCGCAAGATTATTTAACCTTCAGCCGCATGCTATTGAATTACGGAGAATTAGATGGGAAAAGATATTTAAGTAGAAAGACTGTAGAGTTGATGACAAAAAATCATACAGGTGATCTTTATGCAAAGGATGATAATGAACCAGGCAAAGGATTCGGTTTAGGTTTTGCGGTAGTAACAGATGTAGCTGCTACTAAGGCACTAGGCTCGGTGGGTAAATATTATTGGTCAGGGGCTTTTTGTACCTATTTCTTTATTGATCCTCAAGAGGAAATGATTGCCTTATTAATGACACAAACATTCCCTTACACAGGTTTTTATGGCAGTAAGATGTCACAGTTTGTTTATCAAGCAATTGTGGATTGATTTTATAAAAAGCGTCTAATACTAAAAAACACTGGACGCTTTTTAAAACTCACTTACCATTTTTCCTTACTATGCCAAAGTATAAGTAAACTTGACGAAATAAGGTATCACTATTATTTAGCCCAGATTCCGTAGGAATCCCATTATGATAGATAATTTAATATAAAGCATGAATGACCAACCCCTTTAGGGCTGTAAGATTAGTCTATTTGTATGATTAAAATTTCACCTCTACAAGGTTTTACCTTCATAAGATTAAGGATATTTATAACAGTTTCATTCCTACGGAATGCTGTTCTATTGTCTCGAATCTTTGCTTTGGTTAAACTGGTTTAACATGGGTTCTTTTTCCCGTCGTTATCTCACTGGATTGCATGCACCCCGTCATTTCGAAGCACACAGTGCGAGAAATCTCCCTGCTACTAACATTATTGAATTTAGGAAGGAGATTTCTCACTACGTTCGAAATGACGGGGGCTTCAATAAGTCTATTTAGGCTCCTTCTTTTATCCCTTCACCTCTTCTGTGCCATCTGTGTGAACAGCAAATCTACCTTTTTCTTTATCATGTACTTGGGCTGGTGATTGCCAAGGCCAACCACCAAACTGGGTTCTTTGAAACTCGTACATTAGCTCTTGTATTTCCCCCTGTGAATTGGCTACAAAAGGTCCATATTGTGCTACAGGCTCATTAATAGGCTTGCCTTGTAGAAATAGGAAATGGCTTTTCGAACTTCCATTTGTAAGGGTTATAGATTGATCTGAATGAAGGTCAATAGCATGGGAAGCACCTATTTTTTCACCTTCAATTTCTATGGTATCACCTTGGTAATAATAAAGCGCTCTATTGAGATTGCCACTTGCTTTCGGAATTTCAAAAATTGCATTTGCTTCGGCTTGAATGATCCAAACAGCTAATTCATTATTGGGATCGGCTGCCCATGAATCTGGGGTAGGGGCTAAAGCTTTAGTACCATTATACGCGCCTGCCACTAACTTAATGTTGGTTATACCGCCATTTTCATCTTTCAGATTAACTATTGGAATATCTTCGTTCCAAAGCATTTTATAATGGGGTTCCACCTTTTTACTTGCCTTAGGTAAGTTGAGCCAAATTTGAAAAAGCTCAAATGGATTCGTTTTTTCTTGATTGAGCAAAGGAAACATTTCTGCATGTTGTACCCCTTTTCCTGCGGTCATCCATTGTACATCTCCATTGCCAAATCTACCTGCTGCGCCTAAAGAGTCTGAGTGGTCGACCAGCCCTTCAGTAACTACCGTAATTGTTTCAAATCCTGCATGTGGGTGTGCGGGAAAGCCTGGTACTTTAGTTCCGTGATACATACTCCAACCATCCTTTCTTCCAAAATCTTGACCAATGTTTCTTCCAGCTAAAGAAGCATCGGGACTTAAGTCGGCTTTGCCTTTTGGGTAGTGGTCCTTATGATAGGCACAGAAAAGGAAAGGATCTAAAGTTTCCCATGGCATATTTAACACACGTATTTGTTTTATTGAGTTATTCATTTTTATGATTGTTTTTGAAGGTAAACACCTTAGTTTGATAAAAGTTGAAACTTTTCGAACAAGACAATGCCAGTGTTTTATACTTTGGAAGGGATAGTTTTTCGACTTTTAAAATCTCAATGTATGATTTTGGTTAATGGAGGCTTATAGTTTGGAACGTTGTTGAGGCGGTACATCGAAGTTCAACTCAAACGACTTAACTAACAAATCATTCCGCTAACAAATGTTCAAAGCTTAACCTGATGCAGTATATATTAACACCATTGTTGCATGATGTTACTTGTTTTCATTGAATTGACCACATTCTTTTATATAGGTGTAACACTAAAAAAACTGTTGATTGAATCAGTAGTAAGTAGCAGCTTTCAAGCTTTTGTAATTTTATTCTGAAATAAAATACCCGAAATATTTTCTAGATAATTTTGAAAAAAAATTTGCAACATATTGGTTTATCAAGTTACTTTGTAATTCAAAGTACTTTAATTATGAAAACACAGGAAGAATATTTGGCAGACCTTGAGCATATTAAAGATATGATGAACCGCTCATCAAGGTTTATCTCTTTAAGTGGTATGTCTGGTGTGTCTGCTGGCGTATTTGCCCTAATTGGAGCCTTTTTAGCGCATCAGACCATTTACTCTAGGGTTGTGGATTTGGGTTATAGGCAAGTAACTTTGGTTTATGAAAAAATTATACTCCTTTTAGTAATTGCCACAAGTGTTTTGGTACTTTCTTTAATTTCAGGTTTCTATTTTACTTCAAGAAAGGCGAAGAAAAACGGACAAAAGCTTTGGGATGTACAAACGAAAAGACTGGTTATTAATTTATTTATTCCCTTATTCGTAGGCGGTATACTTTGCCTCACTTTATTATTTAAAGGTCATATTGGAATAATTGCTCCACTTACATTAATTTTTTATGGTTTGGGGCTATTAAACGCATCGCACTTTACCATTAGCGAAATTAGGAGTTTAGGTATGGCTCAAATGTTACTAGGGCTTATTTCATTGCATTTTATTGGCTATGGTTTGTATTTTTGGGCGATAGGGTTTGGTGTATTGCATGTGGTGTATGGAATTATTATGCAAATAAAATACAAGTCGTGAAAGACTTATTGAAAGATTTAAATAAAGCGTTTGAGAATAAAATAAGGTTGGGGATAATGTCCTCACTAATGGTAAATGATTATATGGACTTTAATTCTTTGAAAAGCTTACTAAGTGTTTTAAATATAACTGACGGAAATTTGGCAAGCCACTTAAAGTCTCTAGAAAAAGCTAATTATATATCTTATGAAAAAGAATTTGTTGGTAGAAAACCTAACACAAAATATGCTGCTACCAAAGCAGGTAAAGAAGCCTTTACAAAACATATCAAAGCAATTGAGCAATTATTAAAATAAAAAAATTTTATCACTTTACTTTGAAATACAAAGTACTTTAAATTGAATAATATGGAAAATCAACATGTAGAAAGAAGTCAGAATGCTCCAATTTTGCCACGAGTGAAGCAATCAATTAGTCTTAAACTTGTAATTATTGCATTACTTTCAATTATTTTATTGGTACCAGCTACCATGATCATTTCAATAATAGAGGAGAGGGAGCAATTGAATAAGCAAGCAATTGCTGAAGTAAGTTACAAATGGGCTAAGCGACAAATTATTAATGGGCCGATTATTTCAGTTCCCATTGAATATGAAACCCAGCAAGATGGAAAAATTTTATTAGTAAGAGATTATTGGCATTTGTTGCCAGAAGATTTAGAGGTTAAAGGCAAAATTGATCCTAAAAAACTTAATCGTGGTATTTATGAGATAGTTGTTTATGCTTCTAAATTATCATTAAAAGGCTCGTTTACAATTGAGGGTAAAATAGAACAACCTGGTCTCACTCAAATTTACTGGAATGAAGCATTTATCACTTTGGGTATATCAGACTTGAGAGGTATCTCAGAAGAAGTTTATCTTAACTTTAACAATGAACGTTTAGCTGTACAACCAGGCTCTCGAGTAAATCAACTTGTCAGTTCTGGTATTACAGTAGATTTACCAGATTTGCAGGAGTTAGAAAATACAACTATTCCTTTCAACCTTGATATACAATTGCAGGGAAGTGAAAATTTATCATTTATTCCTGTAGGGAAAAATACTAAAGTATTTCTTAGTTCAGATTGGCCTTCGCCTAGCTTTATGGGAAATTTTTTGCCTAAGGATAGGAAAGTAACAGAAAATGGCTTTGAGGCATCATGGCAGGTATTACAACTTAATAGAAATTTTCCACAGCACTGGGTAGGCAATAGCTATGGTTCAACGATGAATGGTTCAACTTTTGGGCTGGACTTAATGCTTCCTTTAGATGACTACCAAAAATCTATGCGCTCTGCAAAATATGCCATAATGACTATAGGGCTTACGTTTATGGTATTCTTTTTAACAGAAATATTTCAACGAAGAAAGATTCACCCTATTCAATATACCATTGTTGGTTTAGCATTGTGTCTATTTTACATCTTGTTAGTATCGCTGTCGGAACACATCGATTTTAATATAGCATATTTCATAGCAGCTATTGCTGTGATTTTAATGGTTTCCTTGTATTCAATCAATGTATTTAAGGTAAAAAGATACTCTTTTATTTTAGTATCTGTACTCACTGGCATTTATAGTTTTCTCTTTGTGATTTTACAGATGTCTGATTACGCATTGTTAATGGGTAGTATTGGATTAAGCGTAATACTAGGTGCTACAATGTACTTTACTAGAAATATAGATTGGTATAACATAGGGGAGAGCAAAGAAAATAATATAAGTGGTAGCATAGAGGGAAATGAATCCCTTAAAAGCCAAATTGAATAATTCCAATCTTGAAGAGCTTACATGTTGGTCATTGCCATTGAGTGAACTGGTAATGATATTTTGAGCAGGTGCAGGTTATTGACTTGTACCTGTTTTATATCGTTTTGAATTGTTCTTTAACCTTGCCACTGTATTTTTTGCCAATACTAATTTCTTTATTACCAATGTGGATTTTACCAATTTCAATCTTATCTACATTATAAGGATTTACAATATACTTATTGTGAACCCTCAATAATTTTCTGTATCCAATTCTATTCGATAACCTTGTTAAGTTAATGGAATACATATACTTATTTTCTTTGGTATGAATTGTACAATACGCTCCATCAGCTTCTAACCACAAAATATCTTTCAGCATAACTTTATGATAGATAAGGTCTTTTTTCAGAAATATTCTATCATCTAGTTGAATGATTTCATGTCGTAAATCTTCCTCTTCTTGCTTTTCTTCCAACTCTATAATAGCACTCTCAATGCTATTAATGATATCTTGATCTTTTATTGGTTTTTCGAGAAAGGAAACAGCATTTAGTTTTTTCTTAGCAATTTTTGCATACTCCGTTTCTGCAATACCTGTAATGAATATTATTAATACATCATATTCTAAATAGATTTTTTCAGCTATTTCTAAACCATTAGGTCCATCGCCTAAAACTATATCTGCAATTAAAATATCAGGGTTTTCTTTTTTTGCTAATTTTAAACATTCTTCTCCATCGTAAGCAATACCTATAACATCATATCCTTTTCTAGTCAACATTGATTTAAGATGCATACTTATCGTTATATCATCTTCTAGAATTAATATTTTCAACTCCTCCATAAAAAGAAATACTTGATTGGATTTTTATCTCTGAATTAAAGCTATTTATTTAAATATTTCAAGCAATAAAAAAGGGGTAAAATTATAGTTAGTCAATACTCAATTATAAGCAAGCATTAAGTGAGTTACAAGTAACAAAGTGTTTTTTAAGTATCTTTAATTGTTTCTACTTATCTCATAAATAAGTATAATTTCTTATTATCTTTCAAAGATTGAATAGACAGCTAACTATGCCAGTTTTTAAAGTATTTTGGTAAAAAATTATGGCAGTAAATTACCAATAGTAATGGATTATGATCAATTAATGTACATTCACTTAGTAACTGTAGTACCTTGTTTTTTTATAGGTACATTACTTTTATTTATAAAAAAGGGCACCAAAATACATAAAAACTTAGGAGGCATATATATGATCTTAATGTTGTTTACGGCCATAGTTACCTTATTTATGCCCGCCCGCGTCGGCACTAGTTTGTTCAATCACTTCGGGTGGATACATTCTTTCAGTTTACTTACTATTTACACGGTTCCTACGGCCTACATAGCTATTAAGAAGGGAAACCTAAAAGCTCATAAACGGAAAATGATTTTACTGTATTTTGGCGCAATTATTATAGCAGGCGGATTTACCTTTGCCCCCGGACGTTTTTTAAATGAATTATTCTTTTAGACTAAACTCCTTATATGCTTAAAAAAGCGCTGCTAACATTGGCTTCCATTTTTTTATTATGGCAATCGTATAAATTGCTATGGAACATGCAAAGCATCCAAACTGATTCATTGTTGATACAACTACTTTTGGCCTGGCTTATCAACATGTTTATCACTGGTATTTTTGCCTTTGCTGGCTTCGCCTTTCCGACTCAAAACCTACTTCCAACATCCTATTATAAAAATGATGATCCACAGAAACTTAAAAGAGTTTATAAAACATTGAAAGTAGAAGTGTTTAGAAAATTTTTATTGGCTACTTTTTGGCGTAGTAAAAAGCAGCGGGAAAAATATTTCAATGGTAATGTAACGGATCTATCGACTTTAGAAGTAAATGCTAAGAAGTCTGAATTTGGTCATTTAATTCCTTTTTTCTTGGTCACTTTGGCAAGCGCTTATTTATTATTTTATGGTAAATTCTTTTTAGCAATCTTTTGCATGTTTTGGAATATACTTGGTAATCTTTATCCTATTATTTTACAAAGACACCATAGAATGAGGATTGAACTCATTTTGAAAAGACAACATCGATTTAAAAAATAAGCAAAAGAATAACACTTAAGCTCTAAGCTTTTACTAGTTTAAAAATAGTTATTTCTGGCCTCACATTAAATCTTACTTGAATAAGATTACCCAATGCTCTATTGATATACAATGTTCTTCCGTCCTCCAAATCTATTTCTCCTGCAGTATAACGCCTATTTTTTACAGGAAGTAAAGGGGGAGGTAAGAAAGGTGGTTTACACTGCCCACCATGAGTATGTCCAGATAATATCCAGCCTTGATAGCCATTCCAAACATTTCTATCACAAACATCTGGATTATGGCAAAGTGCTACATTAGCTTTAGTTTTGTCATAGTTTTTCATAACTGCATTTGGATTATAATTAGTACCCCAGAAGTCATCAATCCCAATAACATTTAAACCAGATAAAGTTATTTGTTCATTTCTCAATATATTAACACCAGCATTTTGCAAGATATAAGTGATATTATCGGCCACATATGTTTGTTTCCACCCATGCCCGTAATCATGATTACCCAAAACACCCAAAGTACCTTTTCTGCCATGAACAGCGTGCTTAAAAATTGATTTGAGTTGCTTGTATTGTTTTTCATTTTTATAGCTTACGAAATCGCCCGTATAAACCACAAAATCTGGATTTAGCTTTTGGGCTTCTTGAAATGAATCGATGAGATATTTATCCTCCATGCGATTACCAATATGTATGTCGCTAATTTGCATGAGTGTTTTACCCACAAGTTTATCTGGTAGATTGAAAATGGGCATGTCTTTTTTTACAAATTCTAGCCAAAATGGTTCTATTTGCCAAGTGTACAATCCAGTTATAATCCCTGCTCCAGTGAGCCCGAGTAGCTTTTTAGTGAATTTCCGTCTTTTCATAATTTTTAAAGATTGATTAAAAGAATTTTTTCAAGTACTAACCAGTATACTCTCTTTCTTTTCTATTGATTGGTTGTTATTTACTTTCGATAAGATACTTTCAAGTAGAGGTAGCATGCCATTTAAGCTTTTGGTTTTGATAAGAAAATTCCAAACAGGCTCAAACTTTTTCCAGCCACCTGTGTAGAAAAAATGCTTGAGTTTATGCTTCAAGTTATCATGTTGATTGCTTGCTTTCACAATGTTATACCAACTGTAAAATTCTTTGTAAGCCCAATCATAACCTTCTTTTAATGCAGTGCTACTTAACTTAGTAGTTTTATACACAACATTTCTTGTATCGTACAAATCCCAGTTATGGGTCAAGATTCTGCCTGCATTTTCCATATCTGTATATAATTGAGTTCCCGGATAGGGGGTTAAAATATGATAGGTAGAAGTAGTTATCCCATTGTTAACCCCCCAATCTACAGTTCTTTGGAAAACATCTTTGTCGTCATCGTCTAAACCGAAAACAAAACTGCCATTGATCATAATGCCTAGGTCATGTAATCGCTGTACAGCCCTCTCATAATCTTTTTTAAGGTTCTGTTTTTTATTACTTTGTTTTAGGTTTTCGGGAGAAAAAGTTTCGAAACCAACAAAGACTGAACGCATGCCTGCTTCAGCAGCTTTTTCTATTAGATTTCCACGCAAAATAGAATCTACAGTTGCGGCACCTTGGAAAACCCTATTCATTCCTTTTAAGCCTTCAAAAAGGCTAGAAGCAAACCTAGCATGGCCTAGTAAGTGGTCATCTAAAAAGTAAAGATGCCTGCCTGGTAATCTGTCAATTTCAGACAAGGCCGCATCTACTTCTTGTACATAAAATGATTTACCTCCTTTAAAAAAAGCATCCTTATAGCAAAAATTACAGTGATGTGGACAACCTCTGGTTACTACTATTGAATTAGGAACGAGGTATCTTTCTCGTTTTATCAAATCTCGCCTTATTGGTGGTATGCCAATTAAAGTTCTTACAGGTGAACTATATATTTTCTTAGGTCTATTATTTCTAAAATCATGTAAAAATTGAGGAAATGTCTCTTCACCTGGCCCTATGAAAATAGCATCTGCATGTTGGGCAGCCTCCTGAGGCAAGGATGTTACATGTAAACCCCCTAAAATCACAAAAGCACCTTTCTGCCGATAATGATCAGCTAATTTATAAGCCCGGTAAGCATTGGTAATGTATACTTGGATAATGACCAAATCTGGTTCATCTTCTATCTCTAGCTTTTCTACGTGTTGATCTTGCAAATCAATTTCATCTTCTTCACTCAAATAAGCGGCTAACGTAGCCAAGCCCAAGGGAGGAAATAAGGAATACTTGATTGGCCTCCAAAAGGGGCTTTCTGCTTCTGCTAGTGCGGGTAATATTAATTTGACTTTCATAAATTATTATATTTAAAAGTACTTTGTATTTCAAAGTAAATCAAAAAAATTACACCACACAAATTTTTTTTAGCATTTGAGTAGTTCAAATTGTAAAAGCAATGGGTATTGCTTTCTTTTATATTTCAGGAAATATCGGTTTGAGTATCAATAAAACTAGACACTTCAGGGAGTCATATGAACAGGAGGGTATTGCTTTAATTTACATTTCTAAAAAGATTCATTTGTTTTTCTAAAGCATCGGCGCTTTTGTGTCTTTTTCGCTTTTTTTCTTGTTGTATCAAACTGTTAAAAAGTTTATTTCGTGCCGTATTATCTAGTTGACTATAAGGAGAAAACCATAATGTAAAGAACCGAAAGTCTAACCATAAATCTGAAATATTTACATTTTCTAGATTTACTAAACAATGATTATTCTTAGAGAAATTGGCATTGTCGAAGTCCAAAGGTAAGGTTAAGTCTAAATTTTTTAACTCAAGAGTATCGGGTAAAACTACGCCATTAAATTGGAAAAATCCTTCAGATTCAATTCCATCGAAAACAACGTGATTTCCTAATTGTGCATTTTGAAAGTTAATGTCTTTAGCTATTGAGGTATTTTTGATAGTAAGAGAATTAGCAAATACACATTCATCAAATCTTGTTTCGCCTGAAAATTTAGCATCATTTAGGGTTAAATCTTGGAAAATACTGCCGATGAAAATAGCATCACCATTAAATTTGTTACTTGTAAAAGTAACACTTGCGTCAAAAGTCCCCATCCAAAGAAAAAAATTTTGGTGGAAGTATGTTTCATAAAAACTCATTTTCTCTTCAGATTTCAGGTACCCCATATCAACCTTTTTATAAAATTCTGCGAAGTCAAAGTTGGCTCCTCTTGGGAATTTACATTTTTTAAAACTACATTTTGATTTGAAAATGGAATTTGAAAATATTGCTTTGCTTTTAGACTCAATACCAAAAAAAATGGCTTCTTTTTCAAAGGTGCTACTATCACAATTTAACAATTTAAATTGTTGGTATTTATAGTCAATAGGAGATGAAAAAACTTGATTGATAGTATTTAAAGCAAAAGGTTGCGCAAAACAAATGGTGTTGAGCAATGAAAGGGTAATATAGCAGAAAAGGTATTTCATCTGCTAATAATTTAGTATTTAATGCCCAAAAAGAAAAAAATAAATAGACAATTAATCAGTAGAACATGCTAACTTTAGATTGTCCAGAGATTTTTTTAAATGAGTTCTCGTAACCGAATTAGAATCATTCTCATAAATTCTACCATAACCACCAGAAAATTTTATTACCCAGGAAGTATCTGAGGGCAAGGATTTTAAATATTTATCACGTTCTTCAAGATAAGGTAGAAAGTCACAAAGATTATTTTCATCGGAATATTCAGCTATATCTGCTAAGGTTCTTAAATCCATATTTTCATTTAAGGTGGCAATGAGAAATTGTTGAAATTTTTCTTTACCAAATTTTGACAGGTAATAATTTCTTACATCACCTTCATCATAATCATCAGATTGACTCAACATATAAACCTCTTTTGGATTAGATGCTAGTAGGGAGCCGTATTCCCAATATAAATAGAAAATTGGATGTGAAGTGAATATAATATTGGAGGTAAAAATGATAATTAGAGTAATCAATAAGATCTTAAATAATTTCATTTTAACACCGATATAAATGATAGCTAATCCTAAGCATTGTTTATACTTATAAATGAAAAATATTTTTTCTTCTTAAAAAGAAATCGTAGACAACTAATACAAAAAATTCTACAAAAATTCCGTGAAATCCTACATTTCTAAATATCAAATAATAACAGTTTTCATTTTTTAGACAGATTTTTTTGTAGCCAATATTGCCTCATTGAATACTATTTAGATTATGACTCGTTTTTGGTAAAAATTATTTTACATAAACTTATTTGTTATGAAACAAGCATTAAAAGATAAAAATCAAAATGTTTTTTATGAGGTAGAATATTGGTCAGATAAAAATATTATATACTCTAACTGGAAAGGAGATTTTTTGGATGTAGATGAAGTAAAAGAAGGAGCGCTCTTAGGTCTTGAAAAGATAAAAGAGTATAAAACATCAATATTTTTAAATGATAATAGAGAGTTAAGAGGATCATGGGATGGGGCCAATGAGTGGATTGCCAATGAATGGATTCCTAATGCAATAGCTGCTGGTCTAAAAAAGTTTGCACACATAGTTCCTGAAGATATTTATGCGCAATTATCTGCTGATTTTATGAAAGATAATTCTGAAGAAGTTAAAGATGCTTTTCAGATGAGGATATTTGAAGATGAAGCAAAAGCTATTGCTTGGCTACTAAAAGACGTGCCAGCCAGTGTAACCAATTAATCCGAAGACATTAAATTAGAAATATTAGGTACATTTTCTTATAGCTTCTTTCTTTCAATCTTCCGCCTTACTATTAATGCGGTTGTAAGAATTACTTTGGATATAGTGAGCTTCTGTTCTACTAATACTTTCGCAAGAAAGTAATTACAAAAATAAAGGGACATAAAGTCCCTTTTTTAGTGCATAAAAATTAATTGATTATTCATCCTTCAAAGTTTCAACAGGATTTGCCCTAGCTGCTTTAAAAATTGTGGTACTGGTGGTTAAAAAGCCCACTAAGAATATGATGAAGCCTGATAAAGCTACAGGTAAGATGCTTACAGAAATGTGGTAAGCATATATTTCACCTAACAAGGCATTAGTTAAAAAATAACCTGCAGCTCCACCTATAATGGCAGCTATAAACATGATAATGGTAAATTCTTTATTGATCAAGGCAACCACACTACTTACCGATGCACCCAATACTTTTCTAATACCTATCTCTTTTGTTCGTTTTTCAATATTTAATGAAGCCAATGAGAATATACCAGAAGCAGATAATAGTCCTCCAAGAATGGTCAAAAAGATAAATACCTTTTTTAAGTTTCCGTTGGTTTGTCTCATTTCAGCAAAAACAATTTCTTCTTGCGTTCTACTTCGAAATGGTTTTTCTGGGAAGATTCTTTTCCAAGAATCTTCTAAAAATTTTTGTGTTTCTCCAATATCACCTTCACCTATATTTACTACCAATCTATTATATCTTTCTGGTTCAATCATTTTGAACATATTAGGCTCAGGTTCTTTGCTTCTGAATAAATTATCGATATGATTTTCTACCACACCTACAATTCTCACCTTTTTTTCCTGAAAAATCATGACTTGTTCAATAGGGTTTTTAAGTCCTGTTTTATCTACAAATGCACGATTTACAATTACTGATTCTTCAAGATCAGATTGACTGTCTTTTTTAAATGGCCTCCCTTGTTCAAAACCTAATCCCATGGTTTCCAAATATCCATCTCCAACTTCATACACCCTGATGGCATGTATGCTAGTATCGATTTTAACAGGATTTTCATAAGCAAAAATACCAATGTGTAGATTGCAGGCAGCCACATTAGCTATTTTAGGATTTCCCTGAATGCTATTATACATGGCTTCATATTCCTTTTGCCCATTGAGTCTTACTGTAACGATTTTCTCTTTGTCGTAACCAAAGCTTATATTTTCTTGAAATTTAGTATTTTGAATAAAGAGTACACCAGCAACCAATACAATAACTGATAATGCAAATTGCATGGTTACCAAAGTTCTGGTGAGGGCATTAGTACCTTTTATTTTAATTCCTCCTTTTAACAAGGCGATGGTATTGTGTCCGCTGTTTAATATGGCTGGATAAGTACCTGCAACTACTGCAGAAAAAAACAGTAGTATAAGCATGGAAACAAAGAAATTGACGCCATTCAAATCTTCTAAGCCATAAGGTAATTCCCACATCTGCACAAACGCAGGTACAATAATTTGAGACATCGCCAAACCTACTAATAGGGCAAGGGCAATTGTAATAGTGATTTCAAATAAAAATTGGATAATAATCTGTGCTTTAGCGGCACCAATGGCTTTTCTTACACCTACTTCTTTTAGCCTTTTAGCTGTGAGGGCAATAGAGGTATTGGTCAAGTTAAAACAAGCAATAAATAAAATGATTAAAGCTAGAACAGTAAATACTAATAATGGAACAATACTAATTCTATGGTTAGCATAAGACCAACCAATATCGTCCTGATTGAAGTCAGAAAGAAAATGTTCTAATTGATATGAAAGTACATGTTGGTCTTTTTTGGCTTCATTTCGGATTGGTACATACTTCTGAAGATTTTTGTTTATTGCAGCTACGTTATCTTTACTTGTTACTGTAAAGAAAGTAGACGGATCACGCCAATCTGCCCAGTTTCCTACTTCTAATTGATGCATATCTGTAAAGTTTTCGATACGCATTAATGCTTCGAATGTAAAAGTTGTGTTTTCGGGAGGCTTCTTAAAAATCCCTCCAACAATAACTTCAATGTCGTACTCATTGGCAAAACTCATGACCATCAGTTTGCCTAAAGCACTTTCATCGGCAAAGAATTTTCTCGCTAACTCTTCATTGATAAAAATACTACGTTTATCTTTAAATGATTTAAAATCACCTTCTATTAGCTCAAATTCGAACATGTCGAAAAAGGTACTGTCTGCAAAATTTACTCCTTGAGAAAAGACTTTGTCTTCGTAGCGCATGTACCCACCATCTCCTACAAATCTTGTAAAACGTTCAATTCCAGGTATTTCCTCCATGGCAACAGGTGACAATGCCATGGGCGCATTTACATTTTGCTGCTCACTACCATCATTATTTCTAATGTGGGTATGTATTTTATAAATTTTATCTACTTTTTCCTTTGCAAAGAAATTGTCGAACTCTATGTTGTAGGCTAGAATTAAATAGGCAGTAACACAACAGGCCAATGCAATGCCCAAACCCAGCGTATTGATAATGACATAACTTTTATTCTTTACTAGGGTCCGTAAAGCAACCTTAAAATAATTTTTTAACATGATAGCAGGGGTTAATTACCATTAAACTTAAAAGATGTAGTCGGCTGATTATCAAAGTTTTGTGTAATTAGTGGTGATTTTTTAATGAAATTTATCTAGTAGTCTATGTCTTACTACTTCATTGGTTCATTAAAAAACATACTTACTTTGACTCCTGTAAAGGTTTTTAGGTTACAAAAGATTTATAAAAGGAAGAAAATTAGGTTTCTCGGCTCTTTATGAAATTACTTGACAGGTATTGGTGGTACGACTAAGCCCAGTTACTTGCCTTCTAGTATTAATATTATAGTAGTCGTACCACTAAGAATCTAGAGATTCCTTCAAGTAATATCATTTAGCATCGGTTTCTCATCCTTATAATTTACACAGCATGAAAGTCGATTCTGTATCTTTTTGTAAAAGTTTGATTTCAAGTATAGTTAAACATCTAAAAAACTATACATAATGCGATCCTTACAAAAAGAAAGACATACCGATGTGAATGCAGGTTCTATGGCAGATATTGCTTTTTTGCTCCTTATTTTTTTTCTAGTAACCACAACAATTGCTACTGATAAAGGGATTTTCATGAAGCTCCCCATTAAAGATAATGTAGAAGCAATCTTCCATAAAAGAAATATTTTTAATGTATTGATCAATTCTAATAATGAGTTGTTAGCTGAAAATGAGGTGATTCCTTTAATAGAATTGAAAGAAAAAGTGAAAGTATTTATAGATAATAATGGAGTAGATAAAAACTTATCAGATTCGCCTAAAAAAGCCATTGTTTCTATCAAAACCGATAGGGGAACAAAGTATGAAACCTACTTAAGCATTGTAGATGAAATCTTATTAGGTTATAGAGAACTTCGAGCTAAACATTTAGGCATTAGTTTAGAAACTTATTTACAATTAGATTCAAAAATTCCTGAGGATAAAAAATTACTAAAAGCAGCACGAGAAGCTTATCCTATGCAAATTTCTGATGCTGAGCCAGTAGATATTAGTAGTATTCAGTAAAACATATTTAACTTTAATGCTTAATCCTACTTTGTTAATTTAAAATTTATCTTTCTAAACTTTCTGAGGATTTTGCATTAGATAGGTTTTTAAAAGTTACTGATAATAAACCTCAGAAAGTTTTGGATTAAGATGACAAAGTAGGATTAAGAGAGTAGGTTAACCATTTGCTCACCCAATCCTGCTTCGAAAGGATGAGCACTGGTTTTTAATAATTCAAGCGTTGTAAAGTTGCCCCCATAAACTTGCATCTTAGCGTCTTTATCAGCTCCAATTTGCAGCATCAATTTTGTTACTTCAGGTAAATTATTGGGAACTTGCTGCCGCCACATTTCTACTCCATTACTACCAACATAATGCAATAAAGTAGCTTTATGCCCATATTGAGATCGTTTGCTTACTAAATCAGGATTTCCATCAAGTAATTGCTCTAAATTTTTTGAATCTCCATTAATTAGATAATTCACTGCTGTTTCAAATGTTAAATCATATGATTCGTCACTGAGCTTTAAAACATCACTCCAGCTGGAATAACTGAAATTTGCAGCAGTAGCAAGTTGACAATCCTCTAGCGTAAATGTTATATTTTCTAATTGTTTGATAGCTACTCCCAAATAGTCTGGATGGTAGTTGTTGATTTGACTGTAAGCAATACTACTTTTTTCTTGAACTTGTTCATAAAGTGTTGTAGCATAAGCCGATAAATGAGCATAAATGCTGTTGAATGCCAAAGCATTTGAAAATACTTGTTCCTGGTGAATTTTTTGAACAGCAGCTACAATTGGGGCTTTATATATCTGCATTTCTAGTCATCATTAAGTCCTTGTCCAAAAGTTATGATATGACCGTCTGGATCTTTTACATCAAAATCACGCATGCCATAATCCCTATCTGCGACGGTTTCATGCGGTATAACATTTTGATGCTGAAATTCATTAAATAATTTATCTACATCGTAAACAAAAATATACATAGAAGCGTGATTGCCCATCGGCATGTTTTCCGCTTTTTTTGTAAGATGTATGTGCACTGTTTCATCTCTTCGAAGCACAGCATAATCGGTGGGCGTTCCTTGACTGAAGGTAAGGGTAAATCCCAACATATTTTGATAAAATGAAATAGATGCATCTACATCATTTACAGCCAGTACAGTGGCTGCATGAGATAATAATTTGTTTTTAATTGACATTAGGAATGTTATTTAATTATGAATAATAACAAAAGGTACGATTTGTATCTATATAAGTCAAATAAAAACCCGAGCTTCGAATAGTAATCGATATCGATTTAACCCAAGAATCTTTGTAACAGCCCATTAATCAATAGCCAATATTTTTAAACCAACAAGTGTATCAAATTGAGGAACTAAGATGCTAGTGATTTCTTCCGTTACTTGTATTTCACCAGTTTTGGTATTCTCTCCTGAAAATGGATTTAGGTATTGAAAAGAATAATTTCCTTCAGGCAACTTGAGTTTCAACTCAACTGCATTGGGTCCGGTAAGACAGAAAGCATACTGCTTTCCTTTCTCTGAAAGGGCTTGAACTTCAACACCAGGAGCATGATATACCACTTCATGGTCTGGTTGCATTTTCACAAAATCTACAGATTTTAGAAATTGATGTAAATACGTTAATTGTTTTCTAAAAAGTGTACTTCCTCCTCCAGGAGCATTTATTTCTCCAGTGCCTTGTTCATTTCCTACAGAAAATGAATAGTCCAAATTATTAAATACTGCCCCGCCTGCCAACATAAATTGCCATGCTTGCCTTAGATAAGTAGTGTCACTGCTTCCGCTAAATCCAGATTCATCGTAACTAATAGGTTTTTCCCAACCATAATTCATCCAAACAGCTTGTGGCCAGGCATAATGAAAATTGATGATGGAGATATTATCTTCTACCTCAGGTATTGCATGAAAGAAATTAGCATAGTTTTGAGCAACGAGATGCTTTTTAGGTAGATTCATTTCAGTTTGCTCAATTGTTTCTGCTATTTCTTTTTGCCATTCTAAGATTTCCTGAGGAGCTGTATCAGACTGTTTTGCCCAGTTGAAATTTTTTGGCATTACTGTCCTAAGCGTAAGCATGGCAGGAACTGGTGCATCTGACCATGGTTCATTTTGAATTTCATAAAAAAGGTTATCAAATTCATTTAATTCTACCACAATTTTATTCACCATCGCTTTTTGATAGTTTACCAGATTCCCATTTCCTAATGTATTCGATTTCTTTCTATCTGTATTTGTGAGATTATTTATATTGTTTTTTGGGTTAAAAGGACTTCTTCCCCAGTTATCATCAGTATAGGTAGAACAGAAAAAGGTAAGCTCTACAATGATGTCCAACCCAGCTGCCGTGTTTACAAAATCTTTCAATCTATCAAAATAGGTCTCATTCCATTTACTGAGGTCGAGTTTAATATCACCCTTATACAAACCTTCTTCTTCTAAAGGAAGCCAAGGTGTAATAAAACGTCCAGCTTCAGGAGCTAGGGTATTATTTCCTATTCCAAAACTACCAGGCACTTCTACATAAGACCCTGCGAATATGCGTGTATAATTCATGCCTTCATTGGCTAAGGTTTGTAGATATGTTTTATAATCAAAATCTAAGTTGAGCACAGCGCCATAGTGCTCAGCAGAAGTTATGAGAAGAGTAGGTGTTCCTTTATAACTCAAATAGCGTGGATTTTCGGAGTGCAGTTTTATTGGTTGTGCTTGAGTAGCATTACCTAACAAACAGATTGATAAAAGTATGTATATGAGATTCTTAGGCATATAAACTTAAAAGTTAACTTGTTGAGAAAAAGTAATATACCACTTCGAGTTTAAAAATTAAAGTGTTAAACATGAAGTCTGAATACTCAATGGCGTTTTTTTCTTGCTGAAAAATCAACTTTTTAGGAACAATGAACTTGTACATTATGTGTTATGACACATAAATGTTTGAGATATACTTTTTCTTTAAATTATATGAAAAAATTAGTGCTGTTGTTTTCGATGTTGATGTCTTTTTCCTTTTACTTACAAGCTCAGAATTCTTATAGCATAAGTGGGAAAATAATCGATGATTCTAATGAAGAACCTGTTCCTTTTGCACAAGTAGCAATATATGAAGAAGGAAATCCAACGCCATTGACAGGTACTGTTACAAAAGATAATGGGGAGTTTGAAATTAAACTGGAAGAAGGAAATTATAAAGTAGAGGTTGTTTTTGTCGGGTATGAAGAAAAAAAGATAGCAGACCTTAATGTAAATGGTAACAAGTCTTTAGGCAGTATTGCTTTATCTCCTTCAGCATTAGAATTAGAAGAAATAGTGGTGGAAGCCAATGAAGTGCGTAGAGCTGTTACCTCTACTGTTGAAGGCATCAATATTCGACCAGATCAAACCCTTTCAAATGCTGGTGGCAGTGTGTTAGATGTTTTACGGAATACCCCTTCTGTAAATGTAAGTCAAGATGGTGCTATTTCCCTTAGAGGTAGTGGGAATACGAATATATTATTAGATGGTAGGAACTCGACCATTACTAGTGATTTAGAACAGATACCCGCAAGTATGATTGAGTCCATACAAATCGTTAATAATCCCAATGCAAAATATGATGCAGAAGGGGCTGGTGGAGTAATCAATATTAAATTGAAAAGAGGGCAAGAAACAGGAACTTCAGGAAAAGCCGAGTTAACGATAGGCACAAGAATGCGTACCAATGCATCGATCAGGTTAAGTAGGAAGAGTAACAAGTTTAATATCTATGGAGGATATAGCTATAGAAGTTGGCCAGGTGTGGGCTTTTCCAGTACTGAGAGAAGTATAGTAGAAGCCGATGAAAGACTAGATCAATTTGTTGATAGAAACAGAAATGACAAAGAACATACTTTCAATCTAGGAAGTGATTATTTTTTTGGTAGAAATAAATTGAGTTATGAAGGCGCTTTCAATTACGAAAGAGAAGCAGATTTTGATGATACAAGGACAACATTGAGCTCTTTGCAAACAGGGGATCCTTTTTTGTCTTATAGAAGAGAAAACAATGAAACAGAAAATAATTACTCTGTAGACAATGCTTTGATTTATGAGCGCTCTTTCGATACAAAAGGACAAGAATTTAGGGCGCTGATCAGTCACTCTTTTCGCGATGGGACAGAATCTCAGTTTATAGATATTTATGATAATTTGGAAGTAAGCGATGTTTCTCGTTTTGAAAGGTCTAATAATGATGGATTTAGCAGCAATCTCATCATGCAAGCGGATTATGCCCAACCTTTAGGAAATGGAAAAATTGAAACAGGCTATAAGTCTATATTCAGGAGTATTGACAGTGATTTTTTATATGAAGCAAGAATTACGACTACTGATGAATGGAGCAATAGAGAAGATGTGAGCAATCGATTCAAGTATCAAGATAAGATATTTGCTTTGTATTTTATTTACTCAGGTAAAATCGGAGATAAGTTCTCTTATTCAGGAGGAGTGAGAGGAGAGCAGACCTTAGTAGATACAAGACTTTTTAACACCAATGAAACCAATGAGCAAAACTACCTCAACTTTTTCCCTAGTGCTTCTGCGCAATACAAACTCAATGAGAAAAATACCATTAAATTCTCCTATAGCCGCCGGATTGACAGGCCAAGTCCTTGGAGATTGAATCCCTTTCCAGATATTTCCGATTCATTGAATGTAAGAATAGGGAATCCTAACCTACAACCAGAATTTATCAATTCATTTGAAGTAGGACACCTAATCAGTACAGATAAATTTGAAATTACTACGAATGCTTTTTTCAGGAATGTAAATGGGGAAATTGATTGGATTGTGAGGGTAGAAGATGGAATTTCATTTAGAGGGCCACTCAATTTGAACAGCTCTCAAACTTATGGTTTTGAAATAATCAATACCACAGAAATTACTAATTGGTGGAGCATTAATGCCAGTTATTCCTTGTTTGAAACCCGAGTCGATGGCTCAAACTTAAATGCCAATTTTACCAATAGGGGACTTTCATGGTATGCCAAACTCAATGCAGACTTTAGCCTTCCATGGGATCTGGATATGCAAATTACAGGTAACTATTCCGCTCCTGAAATTGAAGCACAAGGCAGGGATTTGGCAAGATATTATATAGACTTAAGTTTCCAACGTTCTTTCCTGAATGATAAAGGTAACGCCACTTTAAGTATCAGAGATTTATTCAATACTTTCACTTTTCAAGGTGAGAACTTTGGTGATGGATTTCTTCAGGAATTTGAATTTAAAAGAGAGACAAGAATTGCTTTGTTGAGTTTGAGTTACAAATTCTAAGTGAATAAAAGTATTTCAAAAATTCATTTTTTGTTCTGTTCATTTTTTCTCAATTTCGAGGCAAAGCCATAAATATGAAAGAGCAAATTAAAGTAATCGCTTTCGATGCAGACGATACTTTGTGGATTAATGAGCCTTATTTTAGAGAAGCCGAGGAACAATTTGGAAAATTATTAGAAGACTATCTTCCTTTACATACCATACAAAAAGAATTGTTTAAAACTGAAATTGCTAATCTTCCATTATATGGATATGGAATAAAGGGATTCATGCTTTCTATGATAGAATCTGCAATATCGATTTCAGCCAATCAATTACCCTTAGTAGCCATAGAAAAAATCATAGCGCTTGGTAAAGAACTACTACAAAAACCTATAGAGCTAATTGAAGATATAGAGATTGTACTTCAAGAATTGGGCAAAAGGTATAAGCTGGTTATGGCAACCAAAGGAGACCTATTAGACCAAGAAAGAAAATTGATAAATTCGGGGCTAGAAAAATACTTTCACCATATTGAAATAGTATCAGATAAAAAAGAAAAAGAATATAGAAAACTAATCAATCACCTCGACATTCAGCCTGAGGCATTTTTAATGATTGGCAATTCTTTGAAATCTGACATATTACCAGTTTTAAACATTGGTGCTCATGGAATACATGTTCCTTTCCATACTACTTGGGAACACGAAAGAATCGATACAAAAATAGACCATCCTCAATTTAGACAACTCGAAAAAGTAAAAGAAGTACTCGATTACTTATAGCATGAAAAGAAAACTGGATATTGAAACTTGGAAGAGAAGAGAACACTTTAAGTTCTTTAGTAATTTCGATGAGCCATTTTTTGGCTGTACAGTTGAAGTTGATTGTACCAAAGCATACAATAGGGCCAAAAAAGAGGGATATTCCTTTTTTCTATATTATTTACATAAATCCCTAATTGCTGTAAACGAAACAGATAATTTTTGTTACAGAATTGAAGGAGAAGACATCTTTATCTACGATAACATTCAAGCTTCAGCTACTATTAATAGAACAGACAATACTTTTGGGTTCAGTTATATTCCTTACCACAAAAACTTTCAAGATTTTGTGCAAGAAGCGAATGTTGAAATAGAAAGGGTAAGAAATACGAATAATTTACTTCCTGCCACTTCATCAGAAAATGTGGTACATTATTCATCCTTACCTTGGTTAAAATTTACTGCTTTATCACATGCCAGGCATTTTGCCCATGCCGATAGTATTCCTAAAATTTCTTTCGGGAAGTTATTCGAAGCGGAAGGGAGGAAGAAAATACCTTACTCTGTACATGTGCATCATGCCTTGGTAGATGGCTACCACGTAAGCCAACACATTGATCTATTTGAAGCTTTACTTAATGAATAATTTTTAGGAGATGCCCGACACCGTGGATTGTTACTCACATCCACTTATAAATTATTATAAGAGCTGCTAGTAATAGTCCTTAGGGATAGAAAAAATAAAAATGTATAGTAGCAATTAATTTTCCTAATGATATAGTATCTCATTGAAAACGAGTAACTTAAGCATAACTATTTCGTGAGATATAAAAATTATTTAAGAATTGTTTAACTTTTGTTAAACAATTCTATTCCACCAATTATTCATAGCTCGTACTTAAATTTTTTAAAATAATTGAAGCTATGAAAAACTCTTTAAAAGCAATTCTTATTTCCGTTTTATTACTCATTGGTGCTAACACTTATGCACAAGACAAAAACATTGTAGAATTAGCTGCTGGTGCTGAATCTCTTTCAACTTTAGTTACAGCAGTTAAAGCTGCAGGTCTTGTAGAAACATTAAGTGGTGAAGGTCCATTTACCGTATTTGCCCCAACTAACGAAGCATTTGCTGCACTTCCTGAAGGTACATTAGAATCATTATTGAAGCCTGAGAATAAAGCTAAATTGGTAGCTGTATTAACTTACCATGTAGTAAGTGGTTCAGTAATGTCAACAGATTTAAAAGATGATATGGAAGCCAAGACTGTACAAGGCGAAAATATAGCCGTAGACTTATCTTATGGAGTTAAAATAAATAATGCAAAAGTTTCTACGGCCGATGTGAAGGCAAGCAATGGTGTAGTACACATTATAGACAGTGTAATTTTGCCGCCATCAATGAACTAATGGTATTTGTTTTTACATCATAAAAAAGGGCTATTCAATTTTGGATAGTCTTTTTTTTATTTACTGATTGTCAATATTATTCTCCCTAAAAGTTGAATTGGTGCTTAAATCAGTTGGATTCAATTTTCAATTAAATTCAAACGAAATTATTAATGATGGGAGTTACTCAAACCAATCTCCACCATCAGTTATCATATCTTTTTTTAAAGAAAGCATCGTTTTTTTCATGGCTTCCAATTTCTCTGGATATTTTTCAGAAAGATCAACAGCTTGGGAAATATCCTCACGCAGGTTGTATAATTCAAATTCTTTGATTTCTAAAGAGTCGATAAAATCTTGATGTACAGGCTGAAAACCCCACATAGACCAAGTAGGATTTTCAGGAGAAGGTTTCAATTTGGCCAGATCTCTTTCATTGAAATTTTCCACTTTCTCAATTTTTTCTTCATAACCCAATAAACACCAATCTCCTTGCCGCATCATGGTAATGGGTTCATGGAAATAACGATAAAAAAGGATTGGTGCCTCTCTTTCAAAGTCTGTCAGGTTTTCAAGCATTACCTTGCTTAAATCTATGCCGTCTAACTTTTTATCTGTATTTAAAACAGCACCGGTAAATGCGGCCAAAGTTGGTAATACATCTGTAAAACTACCAGGGGTTTTGTTATAGGTATTAGCTGGGATTTTATCCGGCCAGCTAATCATGAAAGGTACACGAATGCCACCTTCAAAATTGAAGCACTTTTCACCGAGTAAAGGCTCGTTTGAACCTACGTTTTGCGATCCATTATCGGAAGTGAAAATGACAATTGTATTTTCAGCTAAATCATTGTCCTGCAAATACTTTGTCATTTTACCAACTGCTAAGTCCATATTTTCTATGGCACCATAATATGCTTGGTTGTATTGATGTCTATTTTTCAAAGAATCGGGAGCAGCTACTTTTTCATGTGGTTCATTGAACCAAATACTCATATAAAAAGGATTTTCTTTATTCCTATTTTCTAACCAACCTAAAGCCTCACCTACCACAATATGGCAAGCGTAACCTTCCATTTTTCCCATAGCTACACCATTTCTAAAGTAGTTTTCAGGATTTTCATGTGAAGGTCTGGCGTTGTTATAAGCATAGAAACTATAATCAAAACCTTGGTCATTGGGTAAGGGTTGGTTTTGCCCTTCAGAGGTGAGATGCCACTTACCAAAATGCCCCGTTTGGTAATTCTTTTGTTTAAGTAATTCGGGTATTGTTACTTCTTCACTTCTTAAATGCATGGGAGAGTTAGTAGGAATCCAATTGTAAATTCCTAGTCGAGTACAATTTCTACCTGTTAGTAAAGCGCCTCTAGATGGAGAACAAACAGCAGCTCCAGCATAAAAATCACTGAATCGCATTCCCTTTTCTGCTAACAAATCAATGTTAGGTGTTTGGCTTGTGGAAAGTTGAACATCTGTAACACTTACCTGCTCTCGGTAACAACTTAGATCGCTATAGCCCAAATCATCAGCAAGTATGAGTATGATATTAGGTGGTTTTTCATCTACTTTCTCTTTTTGCTGGCAGTTTAACATTAAAAAAGTCAATTGCAATAAAGCCAAATAGCCAAAGGATTTCTTCATACAAAACCTCATTAACTTTTAGAAAGCGAGCGATAACTATACAAAGCAACAACAGCCAAACAGCCTAGTGGAAGTATAAATGAAAAATTAACCTCTGGGATATATCCTAGAATAGCTAAATCAGCAAAACCATCGCCACCCCAATCCATAATGCTAGCCTGAAGTGGAGGCATTAAAGCACCACCCACAATTGACATTACCAACCCTGCTGAGCCTAATTTTGCTTCGTCGCCCATGCCATCTAGTGCAATGCCATAAACAGTTGGGAAAACCAAAGACATACAAGCAGAAATACCGACAAGGGTAAACAGACCAAACATGCCGCCAATAAATATAGTACAAGCACATAAACATATACCAATGCTCGACATGATCAACATTAGCTTAGCAGGTTGTATATATTTAAATAACCAAGTGCACAACCAACGACTAGAAAGAAAAGTAACCATCGCTGCCATATTGTACCACGTAGCCGTTAATTGAGCATCAGGTGGTCGACTAGCATTGAGATTATCTACGTATTGGAAAATAAAAGTCCAACACATTATTTGGCAGCCTACATTAAATCCCTGGGCCAATACCCCTTCGTAATAGCGTGCATTTTTAAAAAGCTTTTCAAAGCTCTCTTTTACTGAAAGTTTTACATGTTCTTCATGTATAGAGGGTATTTTGATAAATATAAATATGACAAGTATACTCACTACAAGCACACCAAGCGCAACATAAGGTAAACTTATTACCTCTAGATCATTTTGTCTGATAAGTGTTTTTTGGGCTTCGTCTAATGCCACATAGGCTTCATTGGTATAATCATCGGAACGCAAGGCATCTAGCACAATTAACTGCGCAATGAGCATACCCAACAATGAACCCATAGGGTTAAATGCTTGCGAAAGGTTAAGCCTTCTGGTTGCAGTTTTTGGATCGCCCATTGATAAAATAAATGGATTAGCAGTAGTCTCCAAAAATGCCAAGCCAAATGTAAGAATGTAAAGCGATGCTAAAAAATAACCAAAACGTTCATAAGCAGCAGCCGGATAGAATAAAAATGCACCTACTGCATACAGACCTAAGCCTAAAATTATACCCGACTTGTAGCTATATTTTCTTATGAAAAAAGCAGCTGGCAAAGCCATCGTTCCATAACCTCCATAGAATGCCAATTGAACTAAAGCAGCTTCAAAATTCGATAATTCTGGCATTACTTTTTTAAAAGCAGATACCATTGGATTGGTTAAATCATTGGCAATCCCCCATAAAAAAAACAGGGAAGTAACCATGATGAAGGGAATAAGTGGGGTATGATATTTCTTTTGTTGTGTAGGTGTATTCATCTATTTTGGTTTATATTTTCATTTCCATTAAATATAAGATAATGCTTTCATATTTATGAGCAAGCGATTTACTTGACACTAAAGATAAAATGTGGAAATGGTTTTATGTAGCTATCAGGATTTTTAAAGTGGAATTATGTTACTAATACAGGATTTTTGCCTTGTAAGCTATACAATTACTTAACTGCATTATAATCTCATTTGACTGCAAAGCGGTTGAAATAGGGGTAAGCTTTCTTTATTTTAAGGAAAACAATCACAATTCTATGTTTCGCCATTATTTGATACTGACCAAAAGAATCTTGATGAGGAATAAGTTTTTTAGCCTTATCAATGTTTGTGGACTTTCATTGGCTTTAGCTTCAGCCTTTTTCATATTCACCTACATCAATACCGAATTAAGTTACGACCGCTTTCATCAAAACGCTTCATCTATTTTTAGAGTGAATATATTGTTTGAAAATGAAGGGCAAGTACAAAATAAAAGTGCGCGTGTTTCTCCCTTTGTAGGAACAGTTTTAAAAGAAAATAATCCTTCGATAGAAGAAATGACCAAAATGGTTATCCTGGGACCAGATGGCATTCTTTCTTATGAAGATAATTCAGCAGCTATTAGAAATATATTATTAGCTGATCAATCTTTTTTTAACATTTTCTCTTTTCCTATAAAAGCTGGAAATCCAGAAACAGTCCTCAGCAAACCATTTACCATCATGATTTCTGCATCGATAGCAAAACAGCTTTTTGGTGAAGAATCGCCCATTGGGAAAACCATACAAGTAAATGCAAGAAATCTGGACGGAAGTGCTCCCTTTGAAGTAAGTGGCGTTTTTGAAGATTTACCTACAAATACACATTTAACACCGGGAGTGCTTATTGCTTACCCCACTTTATTTGAGTTTGTAGGGCATCGGTTCGATGAATCTTGGGAATGGAACGAAACTTATACTTATGTGAAATTCACAAAAGATATTACTGCTTTAAACGAGAAAGTGGATAAAGCGACCTCAGCACTTAATTTAGCTGCCAAGCAAGCTAATGAATCAAAATGGGAAAGTAAACAGACAACATGGTATTATGATTTACAAGCTATTTCATCTATTCACCTTCAGTCAGGTATCTCTCACGAAATCAGCCCTTCGGGCAGTAAAGCTTCAATTTGGTTTTTAGGAGCAATTGCTGTTTTCATTCTCATTATTGCCTACATCAACTACGTAAACCTTTCTATAGTGAAATCTCTAAAGAGAATGAAAGAAGTAGGTATAAGAAAGGTTGTAGGCGCAAGTAGGATACAATTATTTTTTCAGTTCTTAATGGAAACTGGAATCATAAATGCACTTTCGTTTGTATTTGCAGGAGTTTTGGTTTATTTATTTGGCAACAAATTATATAGCTATTTTGATATTATTCCCATTGTTGATTTTAGTGGAGCCATTCAGTTTCCTATTATTGCTATCATATTCTTTTTGGCATTGCTTTTTGCATGCAGTTTATATTTAGGATTGATTATTTCTGACTACAAACCAGCTGCAATACTAAAAAATGGAAAATCTTCTACAGATGGATCTAAGGGAAATTTCAAGACAGGCTTAATAGTACTTCAATTTTCAGCCTCTACTTTATTTATTATCGCTACCTTTTTCATTTACAGCCAGTTGCAATATATGCGCAGTGCAGATACTGGAATGAACCTAGAAAAGATAATGGTAATAAATACACCGAAAGTAGGGGATTATTCCTATAATAATTACTACACTCAATTTAAGACAGAAGCCGAAAAATTGGCACAAATAAAGAGTGTAGCTGGCGCAGGTTTAGTCCCTGGGGAAGAAATATTTATGTATAACGACCAAATGCAACTAAACAACCAATCTGTTGAGGGTGTATTTAAAACAATGCATATTAGTGCCAACTATTTTGATCAATACAATATCTCATTATTAGCTGGAAATTCTTTCAATAATCCTAGTAGAAGTAATCAAATAATTAATGAAACTGCTGCAAAATTACTAGGATTCAAACAAATTGAAGAAGCTGTGGGAGCCAACACAAGTATAGGTACTATCATTGGTGTGGTAGCAGATCATCATCATGAAGGTCTTAAAGCAGCAATTTCCCCAACTATATATACTTGTACCAGTTATTTTAATTTTTATTCTATTAAACTGAATACAAATCAATTGCAAACAGCTATAGCCAATGTTGAAGCAATGTATAAAAAACTTTTCCCAGGTAGCCCATTTAAGTGGGTTTTTGTAGATGAATTATATCAAAGACAATACGAAGCTGAAGAGAGGTTTGCCAACATGTTCGTCTTTTTTTCTAGCTTAGTCATTTTTATTTCATGCCTAGGATTTCTTGCTCTAACTGGATACAGTATTAGCAGACGTACCAAAGAGATTGGTATAAGAAAAACATTTGGAGCTAGTAACCTACAAATCATGTTAATGCTGACTGGAAAGTATATCAGATACATACTAATAGCTATTGTATTAGCCATTCCAGTTGCCAATTATTTACTTGGTGAGTGGTTGAATAATTATGCATACCACATTGAATTGAATTGGTTGCTTTTTGCTTTGCCTTCCATTTTAGTAGTAAGTATTGCCATAATTACAATAGGTTTACAGTCTATCAGTGCAGCCAACATTAATCCTGCAGAAAGTATGAGGATCGAATAGCATAAGATTATCGAAATTGATTTCAGAACAGAGTGGGTAAAATCTAAAATAATTCATCGTTTCAAACTTTACTTTTCATAATCGGATTATCAAGTAAAGTTTTAAAATGCCCCTTTCGAAAGGCTTTCTTACAAGACCTATACTTATTAGCAAATACCAGATTGTGTTTGGTACCTTATGGTGGATAGTAAGCTCCTATCTTCTATACTTATCATTTTCTCTTATGAGAGAATTATTAAGAGGTTTCACAGGATTTTTACTTTATTCGAAACAGCTGCCTCTGATTTTAAGTGTTGAAGAAACACATTTATACAATTTATTTTATGCTGCAGTTGCGTCTGCCGTAGGTTTTCTGTGGTCAGCTAATTATATGTTGAGAGAAAGTTCCAGAAGCCAGGATCAAAAAAAAAGAATGGTAATAAGGAGGGCAATTAACGATACAGGTTTAATATCTTGGATGTTCTTTTTTTGGTTTGCTAAAATAGCATTTACTTATGGGATTTTTTATCTACAATTCCCCTTTCAATTAGATATCGATATACTTCGAGATTTACCATATTTTTTAATCCTATTTCCCATTGTGATGTTGCTAAATGTTTGGCCTCAATTACAATTCGTTTTTGGGAAACATAAATGGAGATACTTCATAGGTATTCTAAGTATTTTCTCATTAATGTGCTTTACCTTTTCTTTTAAATTTGTGGTCAATCCGTCTTTCATTAATGAAATAAAAATAAACCAATCAATTGCTTATAATTACAACTTAACACTGCCTACAAGTCTTACTCAGTTTCCACAAGAAGCTTATTCAACAAGCGATATATTTTTAGTAAAAGATTCTTTAAATGAAGATAAGCCATTATTATTTTTCAATGACATAAAAAACCAAATTACCATCGATAAACTAGCTCAAAACATTTATGCAGATAGAATGAAGTTAGATGAATTAGATAGAGAAAGGGCTGGTATCAATCTTTTTATTGATAAGGATATTTCAATGTATCAAGTTGATGAACTTAGAAATTATTTAAGGAAAATAAATGAACATAATATCCAATTGCCCACAATAAGAAAATTTGCAAAATTTTCATCAAACAATCCATATTATAAAAATGCTGGATTATACAGCCTTGATCGGTCAGCCTATTATCCAGAACTTGTAAATTTTCTCGATTCAGCAGAAAAGTTAGATTTTACCAAGTATTCTATACGACTGAGTAATTCTTTAATGTATCATAGTTTTAATCAAATTGACAAAAATTATGTGGTGAAGTTTTTTGTAGATGAAACTCAAGTTACACTAAATGGCAGAAAGTTCTCAGAAGAAGAAGTTAGTAATATCATCTATAAACTACTCAAAAAATATCCTGAAAGAGCTACTATAATATTTGAAAGAAAAGATACAATCACATATGGCAGGTATATAGAAATGCTAGATATAATTCTCACGCAATACATGAGAATACGGCAAGAATATGCCATCAAATGTTTCAACGAACCCTATCATGAAATATATGATTACTATGATTTGAGAGAAATTAAATATAAGTTTCCAATACAAGTTCTTGAATGGTCACCTGAAGAAAAACGTTTGATCAAGCTGATACAAAAACAAAAAAGGGTACAAAAAGAAGAAGATTAATTCATTTTAAAAAAATTGTATTCCAAAGTTTAGATTAGTAAAGTTTGCTATTTTCCACTGCCTTTTAATCGGTTTTTTTTAATCCTTAAGCTCCAATTATACTCAGTTTAAAGTAAGGATATTAATTAATGCGCTTTCCATAAAATACTTACACGTTTTTTTAATTAGATAATAGAAAGTTTACGGGAAAGAATTATATAAATGGGGAAAAATAGGATATTGAATAAAAGTACTTTTATTGTTCTAAAACCAAGAATTTATTCGGTTTGCTTACTTTTAATGTTAGCCTTGTTTTGCTATTCTTCTTCTTTCGCACAGCAAGGAAATATTACCCGTTTGTATTTTCAGCATATACAAGAAGGGTTATCTCAAAATAGAGTAACTTGTATAAGACAAGATTCTCAAGGGTATATTTGGGCAGGTACGGTCAATGGATTGAATCGATACGATGGGGTTTCATTCGATATCTTCAAGAATATACCAAATGATAACAGAAGTCTTCCTAACAATAAAATTGAAGATATTTTCGAAGATTCAAATAAGGATCTCTGGATTGCTACAAGTGGCGGACTGGCAAGGTTTGATAGAAATTCCCAGCAATTTGAAGTATGGAATGCAAATTCTCCCATCCCGCTCTCTAGTTCAAACATTCTAGCAATATGGGAAGATTCCAAGCATAACCTTTGGATAGGAACAGATGCAGGACTCAATAAATTATCACCAGAAAGAAAGGCTAGCTCAGTATTTCCAGGTACTGAAAAATTTAGCATAAATGGCGGCCTATCTGATGTGAATGATAATATTTGGATTGGTACAAATTCAGGCGTATATATTAAATCTACTTCCCAAGCAGATTTTTCTCTATTTTCTGATTCAAGGAATAAAAAAATTGATACACATATTACAGCTGTTTCTGAGGGCGCTAATGGAGAGGTATGGATAGGTACAGAAAATGAAGGCTTATATCAATTATTACCTAAAGGCGAAGAAAATTTCAATTCAAAGCTTTTTAATTACGAAGCAAACAACCCTTATTCATTGGGGAATAATAATGTTTTGGCTTTAAGTGTAGATAGCAAAAATAGGCTTTGGGTAGGTACAGATCAAGGAGGACTTAACTTGTTCAATCGAGATAAGAATATATTTATTCGGTATAATACAGAGAATAGTGAAAGTTGCAATATAAAAAGCAATGTGATTTATGATATCTCCGAAGACCTTCAGGGTAGATTATGGATAAGCACCTATAATCAAGGTATTGAGTTATATGATCCTCTTTACAAGAAATTTAAGCACGTTCATCAAGGTATATCGGGTAACTCTGTGACCTCTTTTGAGCAAGATGGTGGGAAACTATGGATTGGCACAGACGGAGGGGGTATCACTATTTGGAACCGTGATGCAAATTCTTTCAGTACATTACAAAAAGAAAATGAAGGATCAGGGCTGAGTAGTAATGCTGTTATGGATATGCTGAGAACGGATAATGCAACTTTGTGGATAGCTACATGGGCAGGAGGATTGAACAAATACCAACTAAATACCAATGAAATAAAAATCTTTATGAAAGGAAGTTCATTGTCAGAAAATGAGATTCCTGGAAATAATTTATTGGCAATAGATAAGGATAGCAAAGGAAATCTTTGGTTGGCAGTATTCGGTGAAGGTATTTGCAAATTCGATCCACAAACTGAAAAATTTATTACTTATGGTAAAAACGCAGGACTTGAAAACACGCAAGTACTCAGTCTTTCTATAGATAAAAACGATGGTATCTGGGTAGGAACAAGGAATGGGGGGTTATATAAGGTGAACCTCAAAGAAGATGGTACTTTGAATTTAAATCATTACTTACATCATGAAGGAGATACCTTGTCACTTAGTAATAATACAGTAAATACAATATTTCAAGATATTAAAGGCAGGTTATGGATAGGTACTAAAAATGGCCTGAATATGCTCGGTGCTGATAATAAATCTTTCAATTCTTTTAATGTTGAGCATGGTCTTCCAAATGAAAGTATTAAAGCTATTATAGAAGATGAACATGAGGATTTGTGGATTAGTACCAATAAAGGCTTGTGTCGTTTAGGAAATGATGAAAATGGCAAAATGACCTTTACGAGTTATGACATTACAGATGGTCTACAAAGCAATGAATTTCTAAGGAATTCAGCCTATATGAATAATAACGGTGAGGTTTTTTTAGGAGGAATCAATGGTTTTAATACCTTTAATCCCAATAAAGTATATAATAATCCAAATCCACCACAACTAGTATTTACAGATTTAAAAATATCTAACAAATCAGTAGTAATTGGGAAGAATGATTCACCGCTTCAAGTGCATATCAATGAAACCCAAAAACTGATTTTAGACCATACCCAATCAATATTTAGTTTAGAATTTAGGGCATTAAACTTTACACATCCCGATCGCAATGAATATGCTTACCAACTAGTAAATTTTGAGGAAGATTGGAATTATGTAGGAAATAGATCCATAGCTACTTATACTAACTTAGATCCTGGTGTTTATACCTTTCGAGTTAAAGCTTGTAATAACGATGGCGTTTGGAACGAAGATGGGATTTCATTAGAAATCAAGATTTTACCTCCTTGGTGGCAAACATGGTGGGCAAGGACGATTGCAATTTTATTTGTATTAGGAATGGCGGTCACTTATTATAGATATAAGACCTATAAGCTGAAAAAAAATCAGGAGTTATTAGAAAAGAAAGTGAAGGAGCGGACTTTGGAAGTGGAGAAACAAGCAAGAGAAATAAATACCCAGAATGAAGAATTAAAAGAACAAGCAAATGAAATAAATGCCCAAAACGAGGAATTGCAACAACAGGCAGAAGAGTTGGAGGTACAACGTGATAACTTGAATGAAGCCAATAAGGCAATTACCCTCAAAAATGAAATGATTACCGACAGTATCAACTATGCCAAACGAATTCAAGAAGCGATACTTCCATCTAAACAGGAACTTCAACATGCACTTGGAGACCATTTTGTTATGTTTAGGCCAAAAGATATAGTCTCGGGCGATTTCTACTGGATGTTACAGTCTAAGGAGTATACTTTTGTAGCAGTAGTGGATTGTACAGGTCATGGTGTTCCCGGAGCTTGTATGAGTATGATGGGTAATAGTCTACTCAATCGTATCGTAGGTGAAATGCACATTCATGATCCTGCAGAAATTTTAATGAAACTCGACGAATTAGTAGTGGCATCTTTACGTCAAAATGAATCTGATAACAAAGATGGAATGGACATAGCACTTTGCAAAATTAAAAAGTTGCAAGGTAAAGCGGAAGTATCCTTTGCAGGGGCTAAAAATGGACTATTTTATTTTGATGCTGAAAATGAAGCGATACTCAAAATAAGAGGAAACAGGTTCAGTATTGGTGGTATTTCTTCAAGACGCCTAAAGTCTGAAAAAGCAGTTGAAGCAAGTAACAAAGTCTCATCAACTATTTCTAATAAAACAACAACGATTAGTACTAAGTCTTTTGATACCCATAAGCTTAATCTACAAGAAGGCAGCGTATTATACCTGACAACAGATGGTTTAATAGATCAGAATGATATTAATAGAAAGCGCTGGGGAAGTAGAAGGCTAAGAGATGTCTTGTCTTCATGTGTCAAGTTTCCGGTATGGAAGCAAAAGTTATTGATAGAAAACCAGTTAGAATCTTTCAAGCAAGATGAAGCACAAAGAGATGATATTGCTTTTATTGGATTGAAAATTTAGCTTTTTGATGTTATTGAGATTTTATGGCAATACTAGTTTTACTATGATAGATTCACTTTTGTAATATCATCACTACTTTAAAAGAAAAGCTTCATACTGATGATTTGAAATTTTTTCTTTTAGCCCCTTTTTATTTGTACATGCAGTAAATTGAATCAATCCTATAAAGAAGCAAGTCCATTTTTTGATGAACATATTTTATGATTTTGAAAAGGTAATTGAATAGTTCAAATAAAGTAGCTACAAAGTTTATAGATACTTTAATCGTAACCGTGGATTGTGACCCACAATCCATTTATAGATTATCATAAGGGCTGTGAGTAACGTGGTGTGCAACACAGCCCTTAGGGATAAAAATACAAAAATGTATAGTAGTTAGATAAAAGTAATAAAGCTCACAGTTACTTTTGCTTATTCAATTCGTTAGCATCAAATTTTAAACTGCTTATCTGAAATGTGTGGCACAATAGGGTAACCATACTTATCCCTAGTCACACCTAATTCTTTGGGTGATGGCCCAACAAATTCAGATTTTTTTCCCTTGAGTTGAAAAATGCCATCTGCTGATATTTCCACATAAGCCCAAATAGGTTCTTTATAGGGTGCTGTATATTTTATCCACGGATGCGTTTCATCTATTTCTTTGCTGTACCTGATATGTTGAAAATCTTCTCCTAACCACTGATAAGACATACTATTTATCTGGACATAGTGAATGCCATTAATGTTGTTGTAATAGTCTTGATGGTGATGACCAGAAAATACGACTTGAACTTTGTTAAAATCTGCTTGCTTGTTAGCTCTCTCTAGCACCAACCTGCTTTCAGTTGCATTATGAATGCCTCCCAAGTCATTGTCTAAACCTTGGTGGCAAAAGACAATTGTAGGTAAATCTGTTTTTTCTAAATCTTCGGCTAGCCATTCTAATTGTTCTTTGCCTATAAATCTGGCATAACCAGCAGGACGGGATGATGATGTATCTTCATCATTTCCATCCAAAACAACAATGTGAAATCCTTTGCTGTCAAATGAATAATAGGTGCCTTGAGCTTTCCAATAGTCAACTACTTGCTCTCTAGTAAAACCTCCATCAGTTTCATGGTTGCCTATTACGTGATATTTTTTTCCCACGTAGCTGTTCCAAATAGATAAGAAGTTTAGGTTTTTCTCATAAGGGCAACAGAAATCACCTAGTTGTATAATAAAATCAAGATCTTTCCCTGAAGCATCATCGATAAAGGCTTTTAATCTTGAATCTGCATCATGCATAATGTCTTTGTGAACATCGGCACAAACACCAAATCTTAAAGATTGAGTATCTCTTTCTTTGGTCTGTTTGGCGCCTAAATTCAATGGAAATATGAGTGCTGTACTTCCTACCGAAAGTTTCTTTAAAAATTCTCTTCTATTTTCCATGTTTATGCTTTTTAATAGTTTCCCTTAAAAGTTAAATTAAATATTATTGAAAAGCATTGGAAATATCATCTAAAGAAATTCCTAATGTAGCTTTTGTAATGGCATTTAATTGCTCTTTATCGCCTTCAAAATGAAAGGTAGATTGTATGTGAGTTATTTCTTCATTAGGTTGAAGTGCCGCTGCAGGCGATGAGGTTTCTAATTCGTAAAAAGGGCCTAATGGAGCGCCATCGGGTGTAGGACCATCATTGTATGAATTGATTACATCGCCTCCGTAAGGAAATTCTTGCAATTCCCATTTAGAGTTTACATAATCTGTAATCCCAGATGGTTTGTTGTATTTAACTAAAGTGAGTATCCCATTTTCTTGATCATAACTGCCCAATATATCTTTAGCTTTTTGTGGAGAAATACCTATTTTACTCCTGTATTTCCCATCTCCTTTAAAGTAGACGAAGCCATTTTTGGCAATTAATCGATCATTATCTAATAAACCAAATGATTCATATACATTTACTGGGTTATTAGTAGATTCATTTTCTTCATAATTGTATGGAATGACTACAGTCGTACTTTCAGAGTGTTTGAACATGCCCAATAACCATATAGATAGCAATCCATTTTCCTTCGTCCATGCTACCTTTCCCTCATTTTTTAAGATATTTTTAGTACGATAACCCATACCTTTTACATTGCCCAAACTTGCCAATTCTAAGACTGATAAGATCTCACTTTCACTAAGAATTTTTACAGTTCTGTCTATTTTTATCTCAAATGTGAAATCAGCATAGTTTTTAAGTGATGCTGTTTTTGTAAATGCAATGCTATCTTTCGATTGGGTCAAAACCTTGAAAGTGTCTAAATCGATAAGTTTAGGAGTAGCCCAATTTTCAAAAGTAAATTCTTTTCCTGCTTCAAAAAAAATGGAGTATTGACCTCCTTCAGGACCTAACCAAAACCTTTCTTCACCTCCATAAACATTTATTTGTGGATTAATCTTACCAGACTTATAATGTTCCTTATTTATCCAACCAAAGCTTTTACCTTGCATCCCATTGGCAGAACTGGTCATGACTCTACCTTGCAAAGCGGGAGAAACCAATAGCATACTTTTTCCCGATGCTAATAAAACTAGGTCTTTACTATATTCCTTTAAAAATTCATAATCTGCTTTGAAGCTACCCGTAATTTTTTCTTCCTTCATTTGATTTGAAGATTGTTCATTGTTTGTACATCCAATGATTAAAAAGCTAAAAAATATAGCCAAAACAATTTTAAAGAAGATTGTGTCTTTTTCCATTAATGGGTAATTGGTTAAGTAGCTATAAATCAACGGAAACACAATCTAACTATCAATCCTCAAATTTTCTCAATTTTATCTTATTCAATTTTTACTTTTTTAATCTCATTGTTGGCACTAAAAGTTGGAAAATACATTAATGAGATACTCGCAGGATTTACTTGATAATTTCCATTATATCTCGGCAAGAGTTCAACTTCAAAGGTATGCTTGCCTTTTGCTAATCTTTCGCAAAAAATGGCAGTTTCATTTTTAAAGTATTCTCTATGCGTTTCATTTCTGAAATAATTGCCTTTTTCACCATAAGAACAGCCAGCCGGAATTGGTATATTAATCATTACATATTCAGCATCTTCTTTACTACTTACATTTACTGTGAGTTTGGTCTTCTTACCTGCAATTAAATAATTACTAGAATCTTCATCGAATAAAGTAAAAATCTCAAAATCATTTTTCTTCACATTCGGTTGGCTGTTCCAAAACTTTTGATAAGCTGTCAAATAAACTGGGAAATCGCCTTGCTTGCTAATACTTATCTTGCTATCTGCTTCAAAAGTCATTTCAAAAGGGAAAGTATTGACTTCTTTTTGTATATCTCCATCTAACGTTAAACTGGCTGGTTTCAACTCCGATTTCCCATTCAATAAATTTGGTAAAATAGCCTCAATAATTTGAGCCGACTCGTAGGTGTTTTGCCAATATCCACCTTGTCTTTCTTCTAAAAAATAATTGCGGATTTTCTGCAGCATTCTTTTATCATTTGTAGAATCTTCTCTAATAATTTTATAGGCTAAAAGTGTGTTCTGTAAATCGTTTGCTAATAAGCTAAATGTTGTTTTATTATCTCCATAATAGATACTGCCAAAAAGTGTAGTATCCTGAAAAGTGGTTAATGTATCTATATTGTAGTCAAGTTTCAATTGTTGTTTTAGCTTCATTAGCTGTAATAGCCCATTCAAAGTGATTCCTTTGTTTTGCTCCAGATTTTGAATGTGTCTTTTGTACTCTAAAGGTGTTTCGAGCAAATGCAAGATTTGAAGCATGCGCAGTTTCTCATTGAATGAATTGGTATTCTCAATTTCCCAAATCAGGTAATCAATCATTTTCTTTGTATTATACCAAGTAGTGTAGCCTATTTTTTCAGCTTTGATCAATGCTTCAAGTACATGTAATGTTATCCATTGATTGTCAGCACTATTTTTCCACCACCCCCAAAGCCCAGAGATTTTTTGATTGCTTCCCAATAATTTGATAATCTTCTTGATCTCCTTATCGTATTTGAAAGCCCTGCCTTTAAATTGTGCAATGTGATAAGCCGCTACCATTGCCTTTAGCTTCGATGCCAATTGCTCATTACACAAATATTTGTAATTCACTACATGATTTATTTCATCTTCTACCACATCTAAGAGTTGTGTTTTGGCATAAACCACAACATTGCCCAAGGTAGTATCTAGAGTAAGGGTTATACTTGTGTCTTGCTCGAGTACATAAAAATTTCCTTTAGTTTCTTCTAAGCCTATTGGGAAAACCGGAATTTCTCTTTGTTCTCCATCAAAATAGCCATCTTCTTTCTCTAAATAATATTTCACTTTTAAAGAATCATGCCCCGCAATTAATGGCAAAGTATCAATCATTGAATTGACCAAATATCTTGAACCAAATTGCTTCTTGTTTCCATTCACTTCGAATTGGGTATTTACTTTTACAGAATCTGGCAAATAATTCAATGCTTTTCCAACAGCAAAAGTAGTATCACCAGTTACTAAAAACCTTGGTAGTGCCAGTTGCGCCATTAATGGTTTGTATGATTTTATTTCCCCTTGAGTTTGTCCTGACTGCTTCTTGCCGTTCATGGCTAGAATATGGGTTTCCCAACTGGTTACATCATCTGGAAAGGTAACTTCAAAACTTGCCTTCCCTGTAGCATCGGTTACTAATTTTGGTTGCCAGAAAGCATAATCAGAAAAATTATTTCTGATGGCATTGGCTTGAGAAGCCGCTTCTAAAAAAGTAGCATCATACTCAGCCCCTTTATTTATTTTCTGATTGAGGGTTTTAAAAGCACTTTTATCTACTTCCATAACAATAACACCATTTGCAGCTTTTGCTCCATAAATTGCGGTGGCTTCTTCTCCCTTCAAAACATTGATGCTTTGAATAATTTTTATGTCTAGTTCTGAAATATCCCCTAAGAACACTTCTCCATTAATGATATATAATGGTGTGTCTTCGAGCGTAATTGAGGCATTTCCTCTTATAGTTATTTGAATTGGTCCACCATTTGGTGAAATTGAAATACCTGCCACCCTGCCTTGTAATGAATTACTAAGAGAATCATTTACAGTATTATAGTTTATACTTGGAATTCCTTTTGCAGAAACAGTGGAGATACTACCCGTAAGATATGACCTTTTCGATACACCAAAACCTGTTACAACTATTTCTTCTAATTTTTCTACACTTTCTTTTAAATCTACACTTACCTGATTGTTTTGCCCAATTACTTTTTGTTGTGACTCAAATCCAATAAAAGAAAAATCTAAAATAGTGTTTCCTATTGGCATATTTAATTGAAAGTAACCATCTAAATTCGTAATTGTGCCTTGGTTTGTACCTTTGATAAGAACACTTACTCCTGGTAGTGGCTCACCACCACTTTCTGCATAAACAAAACCCTCCACCATTCTTCCTGGTCCTGAATAGGAAAATTCCCGTTGGTATTGATTAAAAATTTCCTTCAGTTCATCTTCCTCTTCGTACTCATTTGGTTTTGGTTGAAATAAAGTTTCTTCAATCAAATCATTTACAAAGACACTGAAGCTATCTTTTTTAAAAGAAGTAGGATAGTCAATCGTATAATAATTGATACCATTCGCTTGAATCATCACTGAATCAATTACATGGTATTTCGATCCAGGATAAAAGAAAAGTAATTGATGATAGCCTTTCTTTAGAGCATGAAAAGTAGCTGTATTGCCCGGATAGACTCTCAGAAACTCGTGGTCATCGTAACGAAAAAGCAAAAGATTCAAAGGCTTTTCTTGTGTTGGAGTTGGCATATTATGGAAATCTAAAATAAGCTTTCCTTGATTTTGCCCAGTTGATTCGGGGTTTTGATATCTAGGTATTTTTCTCCTTTTAGAGGCTAAATAAGCTTCCCATTGCTCATGAAGTGCTTTTTTAGTTAATGCCTCATCATGTAAATTTTTAGGTGAATTGTAATTATATAGTTCATCAGGAAAATATTTCTCTTCCACATATCTCATTTTAAGCAAGCCGGGTTGAAAGTCATATTCATAAAATGACTCGTGGTAAAACGACGTAGAAAAACTATCCATCAGGTGAAAGGTCACATTCCCAACAATAGGTCCTGCAAAATTATTATTCTGTCGGTTTGCCATTTTTGGATTTATCAATTGTATTTGTTCATCTTTTTCAAGATAGGCATACCGCTCTCCAAATGGATTCCTGTAAGGGAAAATATATTTATACAAAAAATATTTTTCTTTTTCAGTCAATCGAGATTCCATCCTAACCACTTTCATATTTTTTGATTTATTTGCTGGGTCTATACCGAGTATTTGTTTTTTATTATGCTTGAAATACAGACTGTCTATAGTAATTTGTTGATAGGTAGTTCTGAGTTTGATTTGGTGGTAGCCGCTATCAATCATAAATGCGTAAGGATTGGCATTGCTTGACCAACTGAAATAGATAGGTTGGCTATCTACATAAATTACATGGATTGGCTCAATGTATCCATTCTCAACAACGAATGGTGCAAATTGGGTAGTTGTATCTTTTGTGATATACTCAAAGCGATAAATAGAATCTTTGGGATAAATAAATTGATAATAGGGGATAGAATCAATGTTTGCTAATTTTTCCCATGTAGAATAATCTAATGTTAATCCTGGGTGAGCTCCAATGTCTAAATCGCTAAAATTAAAATTATTAATAAGTGTTTTATTCTTTCTGTTATTGCCTAGGTATGGAACATTTTCAGGTAAGTAATCAAATTTCTTGGTAAGGGCATAAGCCGTCAAATCTACTCCTTCAACTGGTTTGCCTTCAATGTCTGTAACATTTAATTCTATGCGAGATTTTTGACCTGGATATACGAGCTTCGGTTGCGTAACAGCAATATTTAATTTTTTGTCCACCAAAGGGATGCGGTAATTTTCTTCCATGATTTCTCCTCCCCACAAGTATTGTATCGATACAAAGTAATTTTGTTTTGAATGCTCGCTTTTCTTTACATTTAATAAGGTGGTATGTCCTGAGTTTTTTTGCTTGTTTCTTTTATAAATATTGTAATTGAAAGGAATATTCCGTGGATTATCTACCACCAAAAAAAGAGAATCCTTGCTTCGTTCTGAGAAACATTGAATCAAGGAAGGTTCCTGAGATAGCGCAATATGTTCTATTAAAGAATCGGATTTTACAGTATAAAAAGCATGGTAATTATTGATAGCCAATTTATAGGGTGTTAAACCTTGGTAAAGTTGTTTTTCATTGCCAAAATTATCTTCAGCATAAATAACCACCTCTTTACTTTCTGGCTGTCCATTTTTACGATAAGTGAACAACAAAGAATCGGTCAGTAATTCAATAGATAGCTGTTTATTTTCATAATAATATTTGAATGATTTACTTTCGGAAACAACTTCATTGTCAGAAGTAAACAAGTTCACTTGTACATGGTAGTCAAAATTGGCTTTGGGAAATAAAGAATCTGAAAGAACTATGTCTGTTTCGCCTTGTGGAGCAAGCTGCTTTTTTAAGAATAATAAAGTATCTGGAACAAAGACTTGTTGATCAAAATACTTCCTAACATTTGTAGGTGATACTAATATTTCTAATCGGGCATCTAATAAATTTAGCTCATTTTCATCGGTACCTTTCGCAAATAAAGTAAGTGTTTGGTCTCTATAATGTTCCTCCTCATTGGCAGTTAAAGTGAGTTCATTTTCAGAGAGTTCATAATCCTCGTATTTAAATCTTTCACTGATGTATTCTTTGTCTTCTTCTTTCCTTAAAGTGATAGTATAATTTCTATCTAATTGTAAGTCTAAAGAATCGTGTAGGAAAAATTCATAACTATATCCACCATTTCTATATGGCGATAATCGAGTTAGCAAGATTTCTTTACTGTTGCCATAAAGTGTAACTTCTAAATCTTTATCAATAGGTTTACCTTTTTTTGTTACCAAAAAAGCTTTGAACTTAACAGTATCCCCAGGTAAATATTTGGGTTTGTTAAAAACTAAATAGCCAGTGTGTTTCTTGTTGAATTTATAATTTGAGTTGTAATTACAATGATAATCGTCAAATAGACATGCAACTTTACGATAGGTTTTACGGAAGAAATATCCAGTTCTTGAAATAGTACCTACAGCCCTACCTTTTATTATTGATCTTGCACCATCAATTGGTAATCTAACTACATAGCGAATAGGAATCCAAGCATAGACTAAGGGTTTGCTATATATTACTTTTTTATAAGTCCGCTTAAAAGTAGAGTTATTGTATTCCCTCTCTAAGTTATAATACGATGTAAAACCGTTGTGCTTGACTTTTAATAATCCTTTTCGGTTTGATTTTTTATCGATATATGTTTTCCTCTTTTTGTTGTATCGAAGTTTCTTTAATCCTTTCCATACATTAGCATTTTCTATTATCTCTCCATCTAAGTCATAGATTTGAATACTTAAATCAGTATTGTTATTCAAAAGAAAAACATCAATTTCTTGAATGGAGGTTATAGAGACTTTTTGTTTGTTTTCAAATGCAAAAGTTTTGATATAATGCCCTTGGGCTAAAGTTTTGCGATAGTCACTATCTGTAGGAAATGAATCTATTAAAGAATGAAAAAATGTTGAGTCTACTACCCACACATCTTTTTTATAGATTTCTCTGGCTTCTTTTTCCGTAATTTTATAGATGTATGTGTAAAAGCTAGATTGCCTACTTTTGAGTAAGTCTTGTGCTTCTACATGTTGAAATTTTAAAATGACTAAGCCTAATAATAAGAGTTTTAATAAGGGGTAATGTCTATTCATATTTACTTTTTTCTAATAGGATGCATTTGCTATCAGAATTCCATAAAATAATTACACCTTTTTTGTGAAAAAGAAGAAATTAAAAATAGGGTGTTACTATAAAATGGTAATATTTAATTCTTTCGCTATGCCTTAAAAAAAGAATTAATCACTACTAAATAACTCCAATATATTCCCTTGGTGGGCACAGCTATAGATTTCCATTTGCCCTTGGGGAGTAATAAACACACCAGAGCCTGATTTGAAACTTGTTTTTTGGCAATTAAAAGTTTTGGAAGCTTTTTTAACTAGCCACTGATTGATGGGTGCATCTGAGGTAGGAGTTACTTCATATAAATCAGCTATATTTTTCTCTTCCGCTGTTTCGCAAAAAGCTAAGAGGAATAATTTCCCATCCTGTTGTTTAATGAAATTCATATTTTGATATGAACCATAAGTAGGGGTTAGCCAATTTGTTTTATTGGCATCATTTGCCACCCAAGTTTTTTCCTGCAAAAATGTACAATTGGAGTCAGACAGTGGTTTACCATTAGACCAATAAATATCTATTGTGGCATTGTCCCAAGTACCTACAAAAAGTAGATGTTTATTTTCATAATCAGTAATTGCCACAGCACCGGCAGTCGCTTTCTGGTAAAGTCCTTTTCTCTCTATAGTTAAAATGGGCGCTTGGTTCGTATTTTCAGGCCTACTAATATCGTACACAGATATGTTTGAAATTGTTCTTGCTTTATCGTCTTCAATACCCACAAACAATTTATCTTGAATTATTTGAAAACCACCTGCGTGTATCATCGGTTTTGGCTGTATTTCTTGGTAAGCTAAGACTTTATTTGTTTCACCAAGGGCAATCGTAAAATAATAGGATATTTCAGCAGAACTACCACTGATGAAAGCATATCTTTCTCCATTATTATATTGCTTTACTTGTACACCTTGATAATGCCCACCTTTCTGCGGAATTTTAAATCCCCTTTTACTAAATCTTATCTTTTCACTTTGTGTATTAACTTTATTGAATTCAGCTATTATATCTTTTATAGCATCATGTTCTTGAGCTTGTATATTGGATACGAAAATCAAAAACAAGCCTAAAATGTAAATGGGAATTCTTTGCACAAGTCTAATTTAAGAATCTAGCAAATCGTGTTCTTTTAGAAAAGTATTTAATTCACTGATCGATGGATTTTTAAGAAACTCCTCCCCATAAGTTACTGTAGGAAACTTGAGTTTACCATCATACAAAGCTTTTACAGTTTCTTCTGCATCTTGATCTTTTTCTACATTAAAATCTTCAAATTCTACCCAAATAGATTGAAGGTAATTTCTGATGTTGGTAGATTTCAAACACCAACCTGTACCATATAATTTTAATTTTTTATCCATGTACTTTTACTTTTTTAGATTTACCGAATAACCCATGAATGTTTTCTGCTTTACTTACAATAAATGGAGTCACAGACATCAATAGTATAGAAACCGCTAGAAAAATCTGATAATTGTTCTGACTAATTAACTGATACTCAAGCCCACTTTGTGCCAACACAAATGAAAACTCACCAATTTGGGCTATAGAAAAACCTACGGCCAAGGCAGTCTTCCAATCAAGTTTCATCACTTTTACAGCAAGAATACCAGCAATGGCTTTCACTGAAAGCGCAAAGAAGAACCAGAAAACAATCCACAACGAATCTTTTAAGAAAATTTGATAGTCTAACAACATACCCATAGAGATAAAGAAGAAACTCATGAACACATATCTGAAAGGCAAGAAGCAGGAAATGGCCATTCTATGATACTCAGTCTCTGCTATGATCAATCCTGCTATAAAGGCACCTAATGCTAAAGAAAGTCCCAATTCCTCAGTTACTAAGGCAATGCCAGTAACTATAAAGACGGTGGCTATCAAAAATACTTCTTGGCTTTGCACTTTCATCACTGTCTTTAAGAAGAAAGGGATAATATATTTGGCCAATAAAAAGGCAATTCCACCCATTAATACCAATTTACCAATGAGCCAAAGCATTTCTTCTACTGCATTGCCACCAACGCCAGCCAAAATAGGCGTGAATAACATCAATGGTACTATCATAATATCTTGAAAGAGCAATATTGCTAAAATGAACTTACCATGTGGTGTATTAATTTGGTTGTTGTCTTGCAAAACTTTTACAACTATGGCAGTACTACTCAATGCGTATAAAAATCCCCAAAAGACACTCTCTGACCAAGTAGGACGCATTAATGCCCAAATAAGCACAGAGGTTAATATAATTGTAAAGAATACTTGAGAAGCCCCCCCAATGAGTACGTAATTTTTTATGCGCTTTAAATTACTGAAGGAGAATTCTAAACCAACGGTAAAAAGTAATAGAATAATGCCTATTTCTGCATAGACTTCCACCTCTTCCATATCGGCAAAGAGATTACTGGTATTAGGGCTCAGTAAAACTCCAGTAATTAAATAGCCAATTATATAGCGCACTTTTAAGAATTTGCAGATAATAACTACGGCTGTAGCAACGCCAAAAATGGCGCAAATGTTAATAAGTATGTGATGCTGCATTTATAAAAATGAATTTTAGAATATTATTTTAAGCTATAACCCTTCTTCCATCTATTGGTTATAAAAATTGATGATTTACCGCCAATCTTCTGCTTCTAACCGTTCTTGTAATCGTTTAGTAGTTTTCCTCTTATTGGCTTGCAATTCATTCAATATTGCAATTATTTAGCAATACTACAAAATAGTATTGCTATGAATTATCCAAAAATCGGCGAGTTTGAAGAAATAGTTTTACTAACTGTAGGTATCCTTCATGGAGATGCCTATGGCATTACCATCAAAGATGAAATTGAAAGCAGATTAGAAAGAGAAGTAAGTGTAGGCGCATTACAAACCACATTAAGACGCTTAGAAAAAAAAGGACTTTTAACCAGCCAACATGGAGAAACAGAAGCAACTAGGGGAGGTAGACCCAAGCTTTACTTTACCATTACTGCTTATGGTAAAAATACCTTAGCTGCAACTCGAGAAGCAAGGGAAAAACTTTGGAGTGCACTACCAAGAATAGTGTTGGACTTAAAATAATACCTTATGGAATCTATGCCACCACGTTTTGCCGTCACCTTTTTAAGATGGTTCTGTAAATTAGATTACCTCCCAGATATAGAAGGTGATTTATTTCAACTCTATGCGAGAAGGCTAGCAAAAAAAGGTAAAAAACAAGCTAATCTACTTTTTTACAAAGACGTTTTGCTACTCTTTAGACCTGGAATTATCCGTTCATTTGTACTTATTAATACTCCCAATATCATGGAATTATTCAAGCATAATCTTTTAATATCTTTTCGTAATCATTTAAAGTACAAGAGTTTTTTCCTTATAAACTTACTAGGACTAACAAGCGGCTTAGCTTGTGTACTCTTTATCTATTTGTGGGTAAACGATGAAGTATCCATGAATCAGTACCATACCAATAAAGATAGGTTATACCAATACATGGAAAATGTAGATCAAGGCAATGGAATGATTACAAGAATAACTTCAGCAGGCCCAACAGCAAAAGCCTTAGAAGAAGAGTACCCAGAAGTTGAAAAAGGAGTGACCACTACTTGGATTGCTAATTACAATCTGTCTTGGGAAGACAATAATATTAAGGCAGATGGTATTTATGTAGGTAAAAATTATTTTGACTTGTTCAGCTTAGAAATTCTTGAAGGAGATAAAGATCAATTACTTGCAGATAAAAATAATATAATAATCTCAGATGAACTGGCACTGAGCTTCTTTGGAGATACAAAGGATATTATCGGTAAAATGATCGAGCTAGATAGAAGTACACTTTTTCAAGTGGCTGGAGTCTTCAAAAAACTACCCACTACTTCATCTTTACAATATGACTTTATTACCAGTTTTGAGTTCTTTTGGGATGAGAATGAATGGGTACATAATTGGTACAATACTGCACCTCGAACATATTTACTAATGAAAGAAGGAGCAGATATTGATGCTTTCAATGAAAAAATTCATGATTTAATTAGAGAAAAAACAGAAGGAAATGCAGGACATCGAAACCCGTTTATTGCAAAATTTTCTGATAGATATCTTTATGGAAAATATGAAAATGGACAATTAGCAGGTGGTAGGATCGAGTATGTGAAAATGTTCAGTACCATTGCTGTTTTTATTTTATTAATTGCCTGCATTAATTTTATGAATCTTTCTACTGCTAGGGCTTCACGTAGATTGAAAGAAGTCGGGGTAAAGAAGACGGTAGGAGCGAAAAAAGGTATGCTTGTCTTCCAATATTTGCTTGACTCTTTCATTTTGGTCACTATAGCGATATTATTGGCTTTTCTCATAGTTTGGTTATTGCTTCCATCTTTCAATTTAATTGTTGATAAACATCTGTCTTTAATACCAAATTTCCAGCTCATCATGGGAAGCTTCTTGGTTGTTTTGGTTACTGCCTTATTTTCAGGACTTTATCCCGCTTTCTATCTATCTAAATTTAAACCGATACAAGTTTTAAAAGGAGGTATGAATCCTTCTACTGGAGAAGCTTGGGCTAGAAAAGGATTAGTAACTTTTCAGTTTACATTATCCGTAGTTTTAATAGCCTCGGTAATTGTTGTTTATGAACAAATAGCATATACCCAAACAAAAAACTTAGGCTATAACAATGACAACATCTTGATATTATCAGTGGAAGGCGCTCTGAGTGACAGTTCCAGATTTCACACTTTTTTAAGCGAGTTATCGACTAAATCTTATCTGAAAAATGCAGCTGGATCTAACCACAATATGACTGGTCATAATGGTGGAACTTATGGGGTAAATTGGCCAGGAAAAGATCCCAATGATCGAACTGAATTTGAGAATATGCAAATTACACCCAACTTCATTGAAACAATGGATATTGAATTGAAAGAGGGAAGAAGTTTTATGCCAAATAGTCAATCAGAGTCAAACAAAATTATTTTTAATGAAGCTGCCATTGCATTTATGGGAATTGAAAATCCCATTGGAAAAACTGTAGAATTGTGGGGAGACCAAGTTGAAATAATTGGGGTAGTTAAAGATTTTCATTTCGACTCTTTCCATGAAGAAGTGAAGCCAGTATTCTTAATTCTGCGTGATTACAATATCAGAAACATCATGGTAAGAATGGAAACAGGAAAGTTGAAAGAAGGTATAAATGGCTTAATTGATTTGCACGAGACTTTTAATCCTGGTGTCAATTTAAGTTATAAGTTTTTAGATGATGAATATCAAAAAATGTATGAAGCAGAAAATAGAGTTTCTATATTGTCAGGATATTTTGCAGCCATTGCCATTATTATTTCATGTCTAGGACTATTCGGACTAGCCGCATTTACTTTAGAGCGCAAAAGTAAAGAGATAGGAATTCGTAAAATATTGGGTTCAACAATAACGAATCTAACAGTTAAACTCACCAATGATCTTACCAAATCTGTATTGATATCTATTTTAATAGGGGTACCCATCAGCTATTTTATGTTGAATAATTGGTTAGAAAATTTTGCTTATAAAATAGATTTAGAATGGTGGTTTTTCTTTGCAGCTGGTTTGTTGACTTTTCTTATAGCCATCTTAACTGTTGGATTCCAAGCACTAAAAGCTTCTTTGTTTAATCCAGTGGCGCTATTAAAAGATGATTAACATGCTTATTTTCTATAAAAAATGATATGATTTATTTAGTTTGAAGGGAAAAACTAAAAACTCATGTTTTACAACCTTCAAATCACCATATCCTATAAAGGCTGGTGGCGTACTATCTGCTATTACTTACATTATTTAAATGTTAACAAAAGTTCAAGGAGAGGACTTTTTGCCAGGCATAAAATAGCTTTATTTGTCATTTTTCAGGCTTTGTGTTTTCATAGCTTTTCACAAGACAAACAAAACTTCTTATTTATTCTAGTAGACGATTTAGGTTGGGCAGATGTGGGATACATGGGCAGTACTTTTTATGAAACGCCACATATTGATAAGCTAAGTAAATCAAGCATCCAATTTACTAATGCGTATGCATCAGGGTCAGTTTGCTCTCCTACAAGAGCAGCTATAATGACTGGGAAACATCCTGTTCGCTTACAAATAACCGACTGGATTCCCGGAGCTAATCCTAAAAATCAAAAGTTGAATACTCCTTCCATTTTAAATCAACTACCGTTACAAGAAACTACCTTGGCAGAGAAGCTAAAATCAAATGGGTATACTACTTTTTTTGCAGGTAAATGGCATTTAGGTGACGAAGGTTTTTACCCCGAAAACCAAGGTTTTACCATAAATATAGGAGGTCATGACAAAGGGTCGCCTCCTGGGGGTTACTATTCACCCTACAAAAACCCAAAACTAAGCAACGGACCAGAAGGAGAGTATCTTACAGACCGATTGACTCTTGAGTCCATTAATTTTATAGATAGTATTGGTGAAAATCCTTTCTTGTTGTATTTGGCATTTTATACAGTGCATACCCCAATACAAGCCAATCGTGAATACATTGGAAAGTTTGAAAAAAGACTAGAGGAGCTAAAACTTGATGAACCTACTTACAAAGAAGAAAGAGATGGCATTACCACACTAGAGCAACGAAATCCTGCTTATGCATCTATGGTATACGCCATGGATAAAAATGTGGGCGCCTTAATTGACAAGCTTAAAGAAAAAGGATTGTATGAAAATACCACTATTATTTTCACTTCCGACAACGGAGGATTATCAACATTAGAAAAAGATAGAAAAAACAAAGCCCCAACATCAGTATTACCGCTAAGAGGAGGAAAAGGTTGGTTATATGAAGGAGGTATAAGGGTGCCTTTATTAATAAAACCTAGCAATAATAATGGAAAGTCCAGCTTGATTGAAACGCCAGTTATCAGCCACGATTTTTACCCTACAATAATGGCTATGGCAGGAATTCCTCAAGATAAAAGTAATGAACTAGACGGTGTCGATCTTACTCCTTTACTCAAAGGGAATCAACAACTCCAACGTCAAGAATTGTTTTGGCATTATCCGCATTATCATGGTAGTGCTTGGAAGCCAGGAGCTGCTATACGCCAAGGTGATTGGAAACTAATTGAGTTCTATGAAACCAATATTGTAGAGTTATATAACCTTTCGAATGATTTGGCTGAAAAACACGATTTGGCAAATCAAGAAAAAGAAAAGTTAAAGGCTTTAAAGGACAGGTTACATGAATTACAGCAAGCCAAGGGTGCCCAAGGAGTAACAATCAATCAAGATTATACATCTGAAAAATAAATAGGATTTACATTTAGATTGGAGGTTTGGGGAGCCAATTAAATTTAGTTAAATTCAATGCAAATCTACTTTGCCATCTTTAAGCTTTATGAAACTATATTATTTAGTATTATCATTACTTCTCTTTTGTTTTGCTTGTAACACTGCCTCAAAATCCGCTAAGCCAAAACTAAACAACTTAACACAAGAATTCATTTTTGAGCAACCAGTAACTAGAAATTGCCACGCCTCCACCATTGTTGAAGTGAAGCCAAATCATTTAATGGCAGCTTGGTTTGGTGGTACTGAAGAAGGAGCAAAAGATGTAGGCATTTACTATGCTTCTCACACTGGAACATCTTGGTCTTCTCCGCAAAGTATTATTCAGCCTTTAGTAACCGAAACCGATACTTTTCCCTGTTGGAATCCGGTTTTATTCAAAAGCCAAAGCAATCGCTTATACTTGTTTTATAAAGTAGGTAAAAACCCAAGAGAATGGTTTGGGGCAATGATCACCTCAACTGATGATGGAAAAACTTGGTCTGATATTACTTACTTACCTGAAGGTATGTTAGGACCTATCAGAAATAAACCCATAGAAATTGAAAAGGGAGTTATTTTGTGTGGAAGCAGTACTGAAAATAAAGATACCGATGAATGGCGGGTACATATTGAATTTTATACAGAAGCTGATGATCAATGGGAAAAAGTTACCGTTCCAAACAGTAAAAATTTTGAAGTGATTCAGCCTACTTTTTTATTACATGGCAATAATAAAATACAGATGTTGTGCAGAAGTAAGCATGACAGATTAATTACCAGTTGGTCTGAAGATGCTGGAAGAAGTTGGAGCGACATGGATAGTGTGTCTGTGGTAAATGCCAATTCAGGGGTTGATGCTGTAACTCTTAATCATCAATCTTTTTTACTGGTCAACAATCCTTTACCACGTGGCACAAATTGGTATAATGGAAGAAATGTATTGGATTTAGAATATTCGACTGACGGTAAACTATGGGAAAAATTGCTAGACTTTGAAAAGCATGAAAAAGGTGAATTTAGCTATCCAGCCATTATACAATCTTCGGATGGGAAAATACATGTTACATACACCTATGATAGAGAATATATGAAGCATGTTGTTTTTGAAATGGAAGAGATAACTCTCTAAATTATGAAAGCTTAGAAATTATAACACACAATTAGTTTGTAAGTTGAATTATGATTGTAGCTCAATATTAAATGAATTATATCTCTATTAGTCTTTATCGTAAAATTATAAACCATGCACTAGCAGAAGGCATGCAACGGGAAGATTTCAACAACTTGCCAGTGCCTATTGAAGCATTAGATAAAGTACAAGCTGTTCCTGCCAATCAATTTTTTGAACTTCATGAAAAAATAGACGAAGCGATCGGTCCAGGATTTTCTGTTAGAGTAGGACAGCAAATGAAAATAGATGATTATGGCGTTCTTGGACTTTCTTGGAGAACTTGCTCTAAGGCTGGGGAGATTTTTGAACGCAGCGAGCGTTATTTCAAGTTATTGTCAGATACCTATGTTTTTAAAGTGGAAGAGGAGAATGAACTTTCAAAAATTCATTTATTCAGGGAAGCATTTAGAAGAGGTGTAGCCCTTTCCAATGAAGCTACTTTTTCTGCAACTGTTGTAGTCCTACAAGCCATGACCGAAACAGATATAGCGCCAGTTTGTGTTTCTTTCAAGCACAACGCACCTCGAAGCATGGAGAGCTATGAACAAGCATTTCAGTGCCCCATTTTATTTAACCAACCTCATAATTTTATTGCTTACAAAACCAGTGATTTAGAAACAAGAACTGCTAAAGCCGATGAAAGTATAAATAGGTTTTTAGTAGAAAGGGTAGAAGAAGAAACAAAAGGAATTGAAGTTAGCCCAAATAAACTAGCTGCTGATGTTGAGAAAATCATCAAAGATGCCCTGCCAAGCGGAATACCCAGTATAGATCAGGTAGGAGAACATCTAAATATGAGTGCCAGAACCCTTACACGTAGGTTATCAGAAAATGATACTACTTTTAGAAATCTCATAAAAAAAACCCAAGAACAAATAGCCAAAGAGTTACTGCTTAAAACTGCAAGTAGTGTCGGAGAAATTGCTTTCCAAACGGGCTTTTCTGAACAAAGCGCTTTTAATCGTGCCTTTAAACGCTGGACAGGGCAATCTCCCATAGAATTTCGTAGCCATAAATAAACTTGTCTTAATTGGCGTAAAATGTCAAAACTTTGACTTTTTCGGTCAAACTACGCGTATGCATTCCCTCTAATTTTACACTTGTAATTAAACAAGTTTTAAAATGAAAAAAGGATGCAACAAGATTATATTATTTGTAGTGCTAGAAGCTTTTCTTGTACTTACCACTGCTTTTATTCAAAAGTCAAGTTTCGTTAAAGCGCATCATCCACAATTGTTAAATGATGATTTACTAAAACAAGAAGCCTTCGAAATTCTAGATACGAAGTGTAATGTCTGTCATCGAAAAAGAAATCCCTTCATGGTTTTTTCCCTTAAGAATATAGAGAAAAGAGCTCCTAAGATTTACAAACAAGTTTTTGTTGAAAGGAGAATGCCGAAAGGAGATGACAATCGACTTAACAATGAAGAATATAACAAACTTGAAAAATGGTTATCCACCCAAAAAATATACTAATTATGGAAATTTCAATAAAATCAACCTTTCTTTTTATAGCAATTATACTTGTAGGTTTATCGGCTGGACTATTCTATGCTTGGTCAGTTTCAGTAATTCCAGGTACACAGAAGTTATCCGATGCTACCTATATGGAAACAATGCAAAGTATTAATAAAGCCATACTTAATCCTGCATTTTTTCTGATCTTTTTTGGTCCTTTAATCTTTTTGGTAGTTTCCTGTATTTATGAATACCCGAATACTCATATTGTATTCTGGCTACTAATAGTAGCAACTATTACTTATACATTTGGCACTATCGGTGTAACTGCATTAGGCAACGTCCCATTAAATGACCAGTTAGAAGCCTTACAATTATCGACAATGGACCCAACCCAGATGGAGGAGTTCAGGAAATATTATGAGGAAAACTGGAATCGATTACATTTGATACGGACAGTATTTTCAGTGATTTCGTTTGCACTATCTGTGCTAGCATTACTGATTTAAGAAAATTTTGAGGTGATATAAACAGGAAACTTACTTTATTCAATCAATAGAAAATATCCAATTACATTTTAGCCTTTATAAAAACCATGCTAAGTCATATTTCCTAATTCATCTTTTTTTCGAAGCAAATTTTTTTTAAGTCAAAAAAATGAATAAAATTCATGTATGGAATTAATAAAAATCTACCAAGGAAACATTATTGATGCTAAGGAATTATACACCTTTTTAGAAGTGAATACAAGATTCACTACATGGATCCAAAGAATGTTTGATTACGGTATTGAGGAAGGGAATGAGCTTTTCCCAATTTTGAGAAAAACCTCCGAGATAGATTGTTATTAAAGAAAGCATAAAAGAGTCTGATTATGATAAAATAAATTGAAACAATAAACTAGCTCACAAATGGAAAGAAGACACTTTATAGCCAAAGGTATTGGAACTGGATTAGTTCTTGGCGCTTTTCCTCAATTATTACAAGCTTCTTTTCTACAAGATGAGTATGAAGTTCAACAAATCACATCTGGCAACAAACAACATTGGTTTGGTTATTATGATAAATGGCAAATCGACCCATCTGGTCGTTATGCTTTGGGCAATAAAGTAGATTTATTATTTCGTTCTCCTCGGCCAGATGACAAGATACAAATTGGTCTAATAGACTTAAAACAAGATAACCAATGGAAGCAAATAGGAGAGACAAGCTCTTGGGGTTGGCAACAAGGCTGTATGTTGCAATGGATTCCGGGAAGCAAGGAAGAAGTGATTTGGAATGAAAGGAGTACTAAAGGATTTTATAGTAAGGTTTATAATATTCGCACTGGCAAAACACGTGATTTACCCATGCCTATTTATACCCTATCACCTGATGGTACTTTTGCCTTGTCTATCAATTTTGCACGTCTTCAAATGATGCGTCCCGGCTACGGATACATGAGTGCTTCTCAAACAATACACACTGAAAAAGCACCTGCAGCTGAAGGGATCTATAAAATGAACCTGATTACAGGTAGAACAGATTTTATTCTTTCACTAGAAGAACTGGCTGGCTTGAATAGAGAAGTTGGTAGTGTATCAGAGAATTATCATTGGTGCAACCATTTATTGATTTCTCCAACTGGCAATAGGTTTATTTTTTTGAACCGTTCTCGTCCTTATCTACTTAATGAAGAGACTAAAAAGACAAAAAACTGGAATGCAGATTATGTAACCAGGGCAATCACATGCAATACAGATGGCAGTGATTTGTATGTGCTGAATGACTCGGGAAACTTTTCACATTTTATCTGGAAAGGAGATGAGGCAATTACTGCATGGGCAGCAACTGAAGATGGGGGTAAAGCTGCATTTTATGAATTCTATGATAAAAGCAAAAAGTACAAATTACTTGATACAGAGCGCATGCCTTCAAATGGACACAACACATATGTACCCGGTACAAATTACGAATGGATCCTCAACGATACTTATCCTAAGGGAAAAGAAAGGCTACAAGAACTTTACTTGTACCATGTGCCTTCAAAACGGAAAGTGATTTTAGGAAGTTTTCATGAGCCTAAAGAATTTAAGGGGGAATGGCGTTGCGATTTACATCCTCGTTGCGATCAACAGGGAAAGCGAGTTTTCTTCGACTCTACACATGTGGGTGGAAAGCGGCAAATGTTTTCGATAAATATTGAAAAAATAGTAAATGCATAGTAAGTCTATAGATACAAGAATAACTTCTCATCCTTTGTTCTAAAGCTTAATGTCCTCCAATGAAACAAGAGTTCGAAATTGAAGAATACAATCCTATCTGGAAAAAAATATATTTGGATGAAAAGGAGAAATTAGTGCCTATTTTCAACAATAATTTATCTTCAATCCACCATATAGGTAGTACGGCTATTCCAAATACAAAAGCCAAGCCTGAAATTGATATTTTGATAGTAATAAAAGATGATGCTATTATTTCAACATACTATAAAGCAATTGAAAAATTAGGTTATGCAGTTAGAGGTGAATGTTTAGAAAATGGGGGAACTCCCGGTCGTTTCTATTTTAGCAAAGACGTGGAGAATAGAAGAACGCATAAATTACATGTTTGCCAAATTGGACATACAGAAATATTATCTAAATTGTTATTCGTAAAGTATTTAAATGAGCATCAATCAGCAGCTATTGAATATGCCAAAATAAAAACCAATTTGTCTAAGAGATACAATTTTGGTAGAGATATTGGAAAATACCTTGCTGGTAAAAGTGAATTTATTTTGAATGTTTTAGATAAAGCACAAATTGCATACAAAGAAATGAAATATGTAGATTTTATTGAGAAAGACTAATTTCATAAGTACGATGTAGTCATGGATAAAAATTCAAATAATAACATAATTGAGTATGCTATAAACCCTAATCTATCTGCGTCAACCTTCCTTAATCTGGTAAATAAAATCTGGCCTGGGAAATACAATATTGAAAAATCTGAAATCGCATTAAAGAAAACCATCAATATTACAGCTTGGCATCATAAAGCTTTAATAGGTTGTGTCCGCCTATTAACCGATGGTTACTTTTTTAGTACTATTACCGAAATTTTAGTTCATCCCAATTACCAAAATCAAGGAATTGGCTCTAAATTAATGGAAATGGCATTTAAGAAATCACCAAGTTCTTTATCATTTGGTGTTCAGCCCGGTAATGAGGCATTTTTTATAAAATTAGGTTATGGAAAAGGAATAGATTCTTACCAAAAGAAAAAAGATAGAAATAGCAAAAATACACAATAAGAAAAACCAAGAATGCAATGGTCAAATTGATAGAAGCAACATCATCCAATGATTACAAACTAGCTGTTCAGTTATTTATGGAATATGCCTCCCAAATTAAGATTGACCTAGGATTTCAAAATTTTAGTAAGGAAATTGAAGATCTTGAAGCTCAATATTCAAAGCCAAAAGGAATAATTTTTATTGCCTATAATAATGAAAATACTTCTTTAGGCTGCTTTGGCATAAGGGAGTTTGATAAAGGGATTTGTGAGTTAAAAAGAATGTATCTTAAAGAGGAAGCACGCGGACTAGGGATTGGCAAAAAAATGTTGCATAAAGCGATTGAGGCTGGAGAAGTTTTGGGCTACAAAAAAATGCGTTTAGATACTTTATCTACCATGCATACAGCAATTCGTCTTTACAAAAAAGCAGGATTTTATGAAATTCCACCCTATAGATTCAACCCATTTGATGATGCGAAATATTTTGAAGTTGAACTTGCAGGTTAAAATTCTCTGATAGTTTTTTAAATGAATTCTGTAAGCAATACAGGAAAATTCACAATACAGGAAATAACCTAAATCTGTAAAAAGTAATAACAAATGAAGGAGATAATGACTTAATTATGAAATTAAACATATAACTAAGTCAAATTATACGTGAAATGAAATACCTATCTCTTTTATCCTTTTTGGCCTTTTTTTGTGCCTGTTCAAGCAATCAAACTATTGTTAGTGTTCCTGCCAATCAAGTTATGGAATTAGATTATCCCCACTATGAAGTATTTAAGGCAACTTTAAAAAATAAAAGTTTAAAAGGCTTAGAAGTAGCTGTACTTTCAAAGTACAATGATGAAGAGATAAGTAGTTTTGGATTGGGTACCAAAGGAGACGTGGATGTATTTGTAAAAGCCGATAATAAATTGGTTTTCAAAAACGATAATAATTCTAGTGTTGCTATTAAAATGCAAATAAGCCCAGCTAGTGCGAAAGTCTTTGAAAGAGAAGGAGATTATATAAGTTTTACTCTGAGAAATAATGGCGCTAAGTCCATACCACTTCTTATACCCTCAGTAATGAACCCGAACCTATCACCCTTCTCAAAAAGTGGGGTCGATCTTAAAATAGGACAAGAAATCCTTTTCCGTGCCAATGGTAAGAAATATGTGTTGCTTACTGTGGATAAATCTATAAAGAATGGTGATGAATTAGATGTTGGAAAATTAATGGCAGACAGGAAAACAGAACTTGGCATTAGATAAGATTTTTGGACTGCCACATTGCACTTGAACTTTTCGTATCATACAAAACATTAAATCTGTAACTAGCTAATTTGATGTTTACTTAATGTTATTTTGTTCTTACAGAAATGATAAATGATATGAAAGAGGCACAACAAAAAGTAATAGAAAATTATGTTGATTCATACAATGCATTTGATACTTCAGGCATGATTAAAAATTTGCATGAAGATGTAATTTTTGAGAATTACACTAGTGGCAAAGTAGATCTAAGAACAGATGGTAAAGAAGCATTTGCCCAGCAATCCGAAATTGCCAAACAATACTTTTCTCATAGGAAGCAAACTATTAAATCATGGCAGTTCGATGATGCGCAAGTAACCATACAAATTGATTATGAAGGAATATTGGCCATTGACTTACCTAATGGTATGAAATCAGGAGAGACATTAAAGCTACAAGGCAAATCCATCTTCGAATTTAAAGATGGAAAGATTTATAGAATCAGGGACAGTAGTTAAAGTATATAGATGTCCAAATGAATTATGAATATCAAACTTTAATGCCCATCATAGCAATATCATCTCTTTGCTTCTCTCCCTTGCTAAAAGAATCTAAAGCATTTTCTATGATCAGTTTTTGGCGATGCACTGGAAGTTTTCCACAAGTTGACAAGACTTCTTTCAAATTTTTACTTCCCCATCGCCTTCTCAATGAATCGTTTTGATCTATCATTCCATCTGTGGTTAAGTATAAAATGCTTTCTTTAGGCAGTTTTATTGTGTGGGTATTAAAGGTCTTTTTGTCTAAAATTGCCTTTGACTCTTGAATAGGTACATTTTTTTCAATTTCTTGCTGAACCACTAAAGACTCAGGTTTAGATTTCCTTATCCCACCTACACTAAACCTTTCACCCTTAATTTTTTTGGTCAGTCCTTCAATTCCATCGTAATAGAGTAGTCCGTTCTTCGCACCCGCATAAGCTACTTCTTTATTATCTACTTTACGATTTATTCTGCAAAGCACCATATCCATCCCATCCTTATTATTTGTTTCCTGCTGGCGTAATGACTTAATTATCAAAGTATCAAGCATATGCAATATTTGAGCAGGATCATAAATATCCATCTCACCAACTATACGGTTAAGTAGGCTGCTGCCCATCATACTCATACATGCTCCAGGTACACCATGACCTGTACAATCAACAACTGCCACAAAAACATATTCTTCTGTTTGGTGCATCCAATAAAAATCCCCTGATACAATATCTTTTGGTCTATAAATAACAAAATATTCTCCTAGAGATTCTTTTAGCTCCTTATTTGATGGAAGGATAGCACCTTGTATTCTTTTAGCATAGTTGATACTATCAACAATCATTTCGTTTTTATGCAAAATGGAACGGTTCGCCTCATGTAAGCTATCTCTTTGTACTTCAAGCTCTTCTGCTTGTTGCTTTACTTCAAAAGTTCTCTCTTTTACAAGATCTTCCAATACTTCCTGCCTCTTCTTCAATTGAAAGGTTTTATATCTGTAATAAGCTACTGCTAAACCGATTACCATCAGAACAGCAATAGTCCTGAACCACCATGTTTCCCACCAAGGTGGTAGTACTGTTATTTTTATACTGGTACCGTCTTCATTCCATAATCCATCGTTGTTTGATGCTTTTACTTTGAAGAGATATTCCCCTGCATCAAGGTTTGTATAAGTTGCGTTTCTCAAATTACCTACATAATTCCAGTCAGTCTCTAAACCTTCCAACATATAAGCATACTGGTTTTTTTTAGAGTGGGTAAGATTCAAAGCAATAAAACCTAGTGAGAAAACATTTTGCTCATAAGTAAGCACAATCTCATCTGATACACTAATATCTTTTAATAATGGCGAACCTTCTTCTCCAACTTTTATCTCCTTGTTAAATAGCTTGAAATTAGTGATAAGTACATTCGGTTTATAGGGGTTTTCAGTTAGTTCATTAGGATTGAAATAATTAAAACCATTTACTCCACCTAAAAATACTTCTCCTGCATTATTAATGTAGCAAGATTTATTTAGATACTCATCTCCTTGAAGTCCATCACTTTTATCATAGTTCCTAAAATGGAAAGTACCATTTTTGTCTTCCACCATCTTAGCGAATCCTTTTCCCGTAGTTACCCAAAAATTTCCCAATTTATCTTCTACCATTCCCCTTATAGCATTATCTGGTAAACCATCAGTTTTATCAAAAATTTTGAAGCCTTCTCCATCACTAATGTATAGATTTAATCCTGCATCTGTTCCTATCCATATTCGTCCTTTACTATCCTCATAGGTAAACTTTACCCTTTTTGAACTAATAGAAGTTGAATCTTCTTTAGATTCTAAAAACTTTTTAACTTGATAATTTCCATTTTCTTGAAACTTAATTCTACTTAATCCTTCTTCTGTAGCTGCCCATAACTGATTTTTTTTATCAAAAATTATCTGATTGACATATACACTTGATAATGAGTTTTCTTTTCTTTTATCTGACCCAATCAGTGAAAACTTTCCTGTTTTTCTATTAAGTTTTGAAACACCAGCCCCAAATGAGGCTGCCCATATATTTCCATGCTTATCTTCTACTACACTAAAAATGTTGTTACTGTGTATAGCATGTTGATTGTTAGGATTATTCAAATATCGTTCGAATTTTTTTGTGATGGGATTGTAAAGGTTTAGCCCCCCAGCCCAAGTTCCAACCCAAATAGAACCATCTTTAGATTTATGAATAGATAGTACTGCATTACTTCCAAGGCTTTTATTATCAAAAGCATCATGACCTAGGTATTCATAAGTATTCTTTTCTCTATCCCAGATAGTAATTCCTCCGCCATCACTTCCTATCCAAAGTTTATTTTCATGTTCCAAAAAGGCCATTATAGCATTGTGCTTAAGACCGTTACTTTGGGCTGGATTTCTTCTTTCGTGATAAAACTTCCTATTATATGGATCATAAAGGTTTAATCCAGTATTATTTGAGCCAAGCCATAATCTACCCTCCGCATCTTCTAACATGTTATAGATTGAATTGCTTTTGATAGAAGTGGCATCGGTGGGGTCGTGGGCATAAGTATGGAAATTTCTAGTATTAGGATTATAAAGGCATAAACCTCCATTTTCAGTTCCTACCCAAATCCTCCCTTCACTGTCTTCCATGACATTGAGTACGACGTTTTTTGCCAAGCTGTTTTTATCTGTAGGGTCATGAGTAAAACTGCTGACTTCAAAAATAGCATCGTCCTGTTCATTAAGATGCAACAGGCCTTTTCCTGATGTGGCAATCCAGATATTTCCTTTGGAATCAAACAGTATATCTTCTGTTCGACCAGTTTCTAGAGGTTGACCATCTAAGCCTTTAGGTATTACAATCTTCCCTTCATCAGGTAAATATATATTTATGCCAGTTTGAATACCTAGCCATAATCGCCCTTTATTATCAAACTCTACATAGTCTACATTGTCGGGAACAGTCTCTGGGTATAAATGTTCTATATTAAAGTTTTCAAACTTTTTTCTTTTTGCATCAAATTTACTAAACCCTTTTTCTGTACCTATCCACAGGTTTTTATGAGCATCTTCAGTGATATAGTAAATGATGTTACTTGCTAATTTGCCTTCAATTTGCTCTTTGTCTTGCCATCTGTCGAAATTGTTGTGCTCCCTATTGAAACGAACCAAACCACCATTCGTCCCCAGCCACAGGTTGTTATCACTATCTTCAAATATATACTGTATCCTGTTTGAAGGAAGACTTGTACTATCGTTTCTGTCATACTCAAATGTTTCGAAACTTGTTCCGTCATAGCGGTTAAGCCCATTAAAGGTTCCAGCCCAGATATATCCTAAGTAGTCCTTATTTAGACTAATTACCCTATTTTCCGTTAAACCTTCACTTATTTGTTGAAACTCTAGTTTGGGAGGTATGAATTTTTCTTGAGAATAAAGTTGTAAAGATAGATAAGTAAAAAGTAAGGTAATTATTTGCGCTAATTTCATGATTTCCAAGGAATTCTTTCGAATGTGGATAATTTGAAATTAAACGCTTAAAATATAGAATAAGTGTTACTTTTTAGGCTTTTAAGCTAAATGAAAAATTAAGTGATTTTGGTATTGTCGATATTAATTTTTTAAATAATTATTGCTGCACAGACTAAAGTATTTTTCTCTAAATTGAACATAAAGTATTCTTAGATTTTATGAGTTACTTCGATACTTATAATCTGTTTCACGATTTTTTTTCGGCCTTCTTTTTAAATATTTGTGGTACTACTTTCTGAGCTTCAAAAAGTAACCAATAACGAAAAAATATCCTGGTTTAGAAAGCCATTTTTGTATAATCCAGTGTATATTTAAATATTAAAAATGCATAAACTAAATACTACGCAAATATTATGAGTTTAGAACAAACATGGAGGTGGTATGGCCCAAATGATCCAGTTACTTTACCGCACATTAGAATGGCCGGAGCCACTGGTATAGTTTCAGCATTGCACCATATACCTATAGGTGATGTATGGTCTATAGAAGAAATACAAAAGAGGAAAAAAGTGATTGAAAAAGGAGGGCTCACTTGGTCTGTGGTAGAAAGTGTCCCTATTCACGAAGACATAAAAAAAAGGTCTGGAAATTTTCAAGGTTTTATTGAAAATTATAAAACGACTTTAAAAAATTTAAGTGAATGTGGTATCGATACTGTTTGCTATAACTTTATGCCTATACTCGATTGGACTCGAACTGATTTGGCATATTCACTACCAGATGGCTCAAAGGCCTTGCGTTATGATGCCACTGAGTTTGCCGCTTTCGAACTTTTCCTTTTACAAAGACCAGGTGCTGAAGATGAGTATGACCCCGCCATGCAAGCCATTGCGAGTTCACTTTTTGATAAATGGGATGATGACAAGAAAACGGCAATTACCAAAAATATAATCGCAGGACTCCCTGGCACTGACGGAAGCTACACTTTAGATAAATTAAGAGAAATACTTGCCAGTTATGATGGCATAGGAGAAGTTGAACTGAAGCAAAATCTTTTCGCCTTTTTAAAAGATATTACACCAACAGCCGAGGAGGTGGGTATTTATTTATCCATCCATCCAGATGACCCACCATTTTCTATTTTGGGTTTACCAAGAGTAGTTAGTACGGAAGAAGACGCGGGACAAGTCTTAAAAGCGTATGATAGTCCAAATAATGGTTTGTGTTTTTGCACAGGTTCTTATGGCGTTAGGGCAGATAATGATTTGGCTGGAATGGTGAAAAGATTGGGACATAGAATCAATTTTATCCATTTGAGAAGTACAAAGCGTGATGATATGGGTAATTTTTATGAAGCTGATCATTTAGATGGCGATGTAGATATGTTTGCTGTAATGAAAGCATTACTCAAGGAACAAGCCATTAGAGTTGAATCGGGTAGGGAAGATACTCGGATGCCTATGAGACCAGATCATGGACATTTAATGCTCGATGATCTGGACAAAGAAACAAACCCTGGTTACTCAGGTATCGGTAGACTGAGAGGATTGGCAGAACTACGAGGATTAATGCTGGGTATTCAACGATCATCTTAAGAAAGATAATTTCAAATAATTACAAGGCATGTACTTTCGATAGTGCATGCCTTTTTTTGAATAAAAAATGGCCTCAAATGAAATCTGCAATATTTTGGATTCGATAGCATCTATATTTCATTTACTTAGAAAATCAAATAAAAATATAGATGAAAGCCTATCCTGTAATTTCTGTAATTTGTTATTGCGTCATATTCTATGCTTGCCAGAAAACTCCAATCAACAAAAGCCCTTTTTACAATATACTTTCTTATGGTGCAAAAGGTGATAGTGTTACCCTCAATACAAAAGCGATACAAAATGCTATTGATGATGCCACAATAGCAGGAGGAGGCATTGTATTGGTACCTCCTGGTAAATATGTAACCGGAACTATTTTTTTAAAAGACAATGTAATACTGGAGATAATGGCAGGTGCTACTTTATTTGGTTCTGCTAATATTCAAGATTACACTGAAATGTCTTGGGGCCATAATAAAGATCGGCAGCCTTATCATTTGATCATGGCTTACCAAGTTGAAAATGTGGAAATAAGAGGAGGAGGCTTGATTGACGGCAACGGTCCAGCCTTTTGGAAAGATTACGATGCTGTAAAAGATCCTCAATGGGTCATGGCAAAAGCGCTTAAAGTAAGCCCTATGCTAGAAATTCAGGAATGTAAAAATGTAAGTATAAAAGATGTAGAATTGAAAACTGGTGGTGGATGGACAGTGCATTTATATGATAGCAAAGAGATACAGATACAAGGCATTAGATTAATTAATAATTTATTTGCCCCTAATGGTGACGGCATAGATATTACTGGTTGTGAAGATGTAACAATAAGTGATTGTATAATTAAGACCTGTGATGATGCCATATGTCTCAAAACTACTTTTGATAGTAAAGAATGTAAGCGCATAACAGTCACTAATAATGTGATTGAATGCTCTTGTGTAGCATTAAAAATTGGCAATGAGACTTTTAGGGATATTTCTCAAGTTACATTTAGTAATAACATTATCTATCATTCATCAAGAGCATTGGGTATATATGCAGAAAGTGCAGGAAAGGTCGAAGATATTATCGTATCAAATACGGTCTATGATTCAAAGTCTCCACTAATTTATAATAGACCCATCCATATTTCTTTGATGAAACGTAAGGAAGCAAGTGGGGCTGCTGGTAATGCTACATTTAAGCCTGAAGTTAAATTGGTAGATGATGAGAAAAAAGAACCTTCCTTAAGAAATGTGATGATCAATAATTTTATTGCCAAAACTGAAGGGCGAATCTTAATCACAGCAGAGCCGAATAGAATGATAGAAAACCTAACGCTTAGAGACATCACCATGGAATATCCTTGGATTGAAGATCCTGTTCCGAACATTGAAAAAGCGATGAGTGGCCAATTTTCACCAATGAACCCTAATGCTAAAAAAGCGAAGGCAGCAGTAGTTATTGAAAATGTCAATCAATTATTTATAGATAACCTTAATATTCACTGGCCCCTAACAGATACCATTCCTGCTGATTGGAAATTTCCCAAGCGTATTGCCAATGGAACGCTTGAGCCTTTCTATCCCAATTACGATAAAGTGAGGCAAACCGAAATGAGCGCTATTTGGGGTAGTAATATCCAAAATGGTTATATTAGGGCGCCTTTTGCAAGTGCATCTTCTGCTATAATGCCTAGGTATGATTTGATCAATTCGAACATTAAAGTGATAGATTAATTAAAATGAAAAAACTTATAAATATTGGCCTAATACTATTTTTATTTCTCACTTATTCAGCCAATGCTCAAATTAAAGTGGCATGTATAGGTAATAGTATTACTTATGGATCGGGTATTGAAAATAGAGAGGTTTTTAGTTATCCTGCTCAATTGCAAGTAATGTTAGGAGATAAGTGGGAAGTTAGCAACTTTGGTGTGAGTGGTGCCACGATGCTCAAAAATGGAAACAAGCCTTATTGGAAAGAAAAGAAATTTCAAGAAGCATTAGATTACAAACCTGATGTAGTTATCATTAAACTAGGTACGAATGATACCAAACCTTATAATTGGAAATTTGGGAACGAGTACGAATCCGATTATCAAGCCATGATAGATACTTTATTGGCTACATCAAATCCAGTAATATTTCTTTGTAAACCTGTACCTGCCTATGAGGTAAATTTTGATATTAGAGGGGAGGTGGTAGAAAATGAATTATTACCAGTCATAGAAAGATTAGCGGGCAGAAATGGGATTTCTTGTATCGACCTTTTTACACCATTTGAAAAGCTAGAAGTGCTGTTTCCAGATAAAATCCATCCCAACGCACATGGTGCTGCTTTGATGGCAGGAATTATTTCTCGCTCTTTACTAGAAGCACAACAAGATATCTTGTTAAATACAATGAGATAAGCTGATGTAACTCAAAAAAATATACGGTCAAAATATACATTTTAACCGTATATTTTAGGTTATCCTTTTTCTGATGCTTCCTTGATACCATCTAAAATAAATGGCATTAATTCAGAAACGGTAGGGTGTACCAACACTACTTTTCGGTATTCTTTACATGGAATTTGACTGTGCATAATAGCAGCAAACATATTAATGATTTCATCTCCGCCCACACCTAAAATACTGGCACCAATAATAAGGTCAGTTTCAGCATCTACAAGTAGTTTGGTAAAACCTTTTGTTTCACTCATTTCTTTAGCTCGGCTAATCTGCTTCATAGGTTTGGTTGCTTTCCAAATCTTTTTTCCTGCTGCCAATGCTTCTTTTTCTGTCATGCCAACCCTGCCTAAAGGGGGATCAGTAAATAAAGCATAAATCGTATTCCTTTTTGAAATAGCCCTATTCCCTCCAAATAAATAATCTAATACAATTTCGGCGTCGTTTACTGAAGTGTGGGTAAATGCACCATGGCCATTTACATCGCCAACGGCAAATACATTATCGATATTTGTACGGCAAAAATCGTCTACTTCAATAAAACCCCTAGCATTTAATTTCAATCCAGCAGCCTCATAATTAATTTTATCTGAATTTGGTTTTCTGCCTGCTGCTACTAACAGTTGATCACCTTTTAAAATACTATTTTTTTGATTTTGATTGATTTGGACTGAAAAACTTTTCTGCTCAAAACTAACCTTTTCCGTGTTGGCGCTACAAATGACTTCAATACCTTCTTCTTCTAAAAACTGCTTCACTTCGACAGCAACATCCTCATCTTCTCTTGACATTAACTGTTTATCCCTTTGGATAATCGTTACTTTAGATCCCAGTCTTCGAAAAACTTGGGCAAACTCAACACCGATATAGCCACCACCAAGTATGATAAGATGTTCAGGTAGTTCTTTCAGTTCTAGCAACCTGGCACTATCTAACCAAGGAGTTTCTTCCAAGCCTTGAATAGGTGGGGCAGTTGGTCTTGTACCGACATTGATATAGATATTTCCTCCTTCAATTTTATCATTATTAACTTTGATAGTTCGATGATCAATAAATTCACCCCAACCCCTAAACAAGCTTATACTTTCCGTATTTTCAATCCATGAAGTTAAGCCATTTCTAGAGCCATGACGAATATCGTTCATGCGCTTTACCACTTGTTCATAATTTACCTTTAGGTTTCCAGTTTCAAACCCAAACAAGTCACCTCTTTTTGCTTGAAAAATTGCCTTGGCACTTGCTACCATTGCTTTAGTAGGGGTACAACCATAGTTGACACAACTACCACCTATTTCATTCCCTTCAATTACTGCAATAGAATCTCCAGTAGGAATAAGCTTCCCTAACAAAGTACCTGTAGCTTGGCCTGTGCCTAATATGATATGATCAAATTTCATTTTAGAATTTAATAGAAGTTTACAATATGGTTTTCCAAGTTAACGATAATTTCCTCGAGAGAAAAAATAATTTATTGCTTCAATTTCTCACTTCTTATTGCAGCGATTTTAAAGGCATTTAGCACTTAGTTGAGATCAAACTTTTTAGCGATATGAAGGTTCAAATAAAATAGCACTTCTAAACTTTTTTAGCTTTGAGTAAAAACCAGAAATCTAATACAATTATAAAAGGTTGTGCGGCAGCTTGGCCCGAATTAGCTTATGCCGATTGGAAAGAAACATTAAAAACTATCCATCAATGGACACAGATAGTTGGAAAAATAAGATTAAAAGCTATGCCATGGCAAAATCATTCTTGGCATACTACGCTATATATTACCTCTAGGGGATTTAGTACGGGTAGTATGCCTTATGAAAATGGAATTTTTGAAATAGAGTTTGACTTTGAAAGCCATGAGTTAAAAATTATTTCAACCTTTAATGCACCACGCATTATTAAATTAGAAAGCAAGACTGTAGCCGATTTTTACCAAGAGGTTTTTGATCAATTAAAAGCAATAAATATTGAAATAAACATTCATGGGAGACCGAATGAATTGGATCATAATATTCCTTTTAAAGAAAATAAAATCAACAAAACTTATGATGAAAAAGCAGCCATAAATTTTTGGCAAGCAGCAGTTAGCATACACAATACATTTTTAAAATTTAGATCGAAATTTATAGGCAAATGTAGTCCGGTTCATTTGTTTTGGGGTGCCTTCGATATAGCAGTTACCAGATTTTCTGGAAGGCCAGCCCCATTGCATCCTGGAGGTGCGCCAAATATGCCTTTAGATGTAATGCAAGAAGCATACTCCCAAGAGGTTAGCAGTTGTGGTTTTTGGCCAGGAGGAGATACTTTTCCTGAACCTATATTCTATGCCTATAGCTATCCTAGTCCCGATGCATTTTCATCCTATGAAGTGGCACCTAAAGAGACTTTTTGGAGTAAGGAAATGGGAGAATTCATTTTAAAATATGATGATGTGAGAAAGGCAGAAAATCCTGAAGCTTACTTATTATCATTTTTGAATACTACTTACGAAGCCGCAGCAGTTACAGGTAACTGGGATAGGAAAAGTCTTGAAATGAAATAAGCATAATAATTGAAAGCTGCAGTTTCAATTTGAATATAATTTTAACTACAAACATAGGATAAATTTAAAAATATGACTGATTCAACAATTGAAGTAATACATAATCCTGAAAAGGAAAGGTTTGAAGTTAATGCAGATGGCCTAATGGCAGAACTTGTGTATAAAAAAAGAAACAATGCCATTTATATCATGCATACTGGGGTGCCTGAAGCTTTAAGTAACAGAGGAATAGCCACAGAATTAGCCGAAACAGGGCTAAGATATGCACTTAAAAGCGGGCTAAGGTTAGTTGTTTATTGCCCATTTGTAAAAGCATATATGGAAAAAAATCCTAATTGGAGAAAGGAGCTTGGAGAATAAAATAAGATTTATTAAGTATAATCTTTAGACAAGATAAACTTTCTTTAGCTAATGATCCTTAGTTATTAAGAAAGTTTATAAGCCTATGGCAAGATTTATACTTACCTTATCAACTTACAAAAGAACGACTACTACATTCATCATCGTTTTATGCTTGTCGTTTGCTCATAAATCTAAAGCCCAAGCCATTGAATTAAATGCAGATAATGATTTTTTAATATGGTATGATCAAAGTGATAGATATTATACCTATGGTCTCTCCATTGCTTTCCATAATAGATTAGGTGAAAAAAGACTTGAAAAACATCCTTTAAAAAAGATATTCCCCAAATCTAATAACCTCATAGAATCACTCTCTTTCAATAGTCAAGGATATACACCGAGCAATTATAAAGAAATGAAAGAGAAAGATAAATTTGACAGACCATTCGCTGGAAGACTATTTGTCAATTACGCCCTAACATCTCAAATAAAACATTATTCTGTTAAAATAGGTCTTAATGCAGGTGTGTTAGGTCCTTTCGCCCAAGCAGGACAATTTCAAAACTGGTTCCATAAAAAAGTAGGTTTTGAACAAGTAGAAGGTTGGGACAACCAAGTAAGCAACCAATTGGGTGTTTCATTGAATATAAATATGCGAAAGACACTAGCGACTGGCGATGCAGCAGATATAATTTTGGAGCAAAGTTTATCTTTTGGTTCTATTTTTACCAATATTTCTACGCGTGCTAGAATTAGAATCGGACAGTTCAATAATATCCACAATACAAGCCTTTACAAAACACATATCGAAAGTGAATCTAAAAATGAATATTTTTTGACTTTTGCTGGAGGCGCAAAATTCATTGGATATGACGCAACACTTCAAGGAGGGATTTTTAATAACAGCTATTTTTCAGCAAGTGAAATAAGTAGAATTGTAGGCTTATTAGATTTAGGGGCGCATGTTAATGTTGAAAAGCTAGCTATGTCTTTTAGTATCATTTTTTCTCAAAATGAGTCGACAAGAACCTTAGGTCATAAATACGGTCAAATTCGGCTGATTTATGATATTTAATTGCAGCTCTATACCTCAAAAATCGATTTCATTCTTTATTCTCTAGTCCTAAAACTTGAGATCATTATTCAATGCAATTCATCATAAAAAAGTATCGAATAATAGCCTGATTTTACATATTTGGTAAAATACTTAGGTCAAACATTCATTCCGTTCACTATATTTAGGAATTACCTTTAAAAAGTATATATGCTATTAGAAAACAAGATTAATCCAAACGATTTACTTCCAGCTTTATCTCGTTTCTGGGATCTTTCAGGCAAAAAAATTATCGACATCGAAGAAAATTATCCATCCTCAAAAGGGTCGCCCGTATTTACTGCAGATGGAAAATACACGACCAAAGGTTGGACAGAATGGACACAAGGATTTCAGTACGGTTCAGCCATATTACAGTTCGATATTACTGGCGATGAGCAATTTTTAGATATTGGTAAAAAGAATACGATTGAAAAAATGGCTTCACATGTAAGTCATATCGGGGTACATGATCATGGTTTTAACAATGTAAGCACTTATGGCAATTTACTTAGGTTGATGCAAGAAGGTAAAATACCCTTTGATGCTTGGGAGAAAAACTTCTATGAATTAGCACTAAAACTTTCAGCATCGGTACAAGCAAGTAGATGGACACCCATACAAGGTGGCGGATATATCCATACTTTCAATGGACCACATTCTTTATTTGTAGATACGATTCGGACTATTAGAGTACTTATGTTGGGACATGCCTTGGGACATACACTAATGGGTGAGAATGATGTGAAAATTAATCTATTAGAAAGGGCATTGGAACATGCCAAAGCAACAGCAAAGTATTCAGTTTTTTACGGAGAGGGCAGAGATATTTATGATGTTTGGGGTAGAACGGCACACGAATGTATTTTCAATACAAAAGATGGTAATTATCGTTGCCCTAATTCACAACAAGGTTATACAGGTTTTACAACATGGACAAGGGGTTTAAGTTGGGCAATGACAGGGTTTGCAGAAGAACTAGAATATTTAGAGAAAATTCCTGAATCAACTTTATCTCCTTTTGGTGGAAAAGCAGCCATTGTTGAAATATTTTTGAAAGCAGCTAAAGCTACTTGTGATTTTTACATTGATAATACAGCAACAGATGGCATTCCTTATTGGGATACTGGAGGGCCTCAAATGTATCAATTAGGCGATGTATATAATAAAGTCTCAGACCCATATAATGATTATGAGCCAATTGATAGTTCTGCAGCATGTATCGGAGGACAAGGTTTATTGCGCTTAGGAAAATACCTGACGGAAAAAGGAGAAAGTGATGGAGAAAAATATACCAATGCAGGTTGGCAAGTAGTAAATACATTGTTGCAAGAGCCATACTTAAGCACAGATGATAAACATCAAGGTATGATATTGCACTCTGTTTATCACCATCCGAACGGTTGGGACTACATACCCAAGGGAAGCAAAATACCTTATGGTGAATCTTCTATGTGGGGCGACTACCATGCACGTGAATTAATGCTCTATGCACAACGCATTATCAAAGGTGAAACTTACTATACTTTTTTTAACTGTTTGCCTACCGAATAATGAAAGATAGTTTAGATCAACTTTGTATCCATACCATTACTACTAAACCTTGGAAATTAGAAGAATCGGTATTGCATTTTAGTCAAGCAGGTGTAAAAGGTATTTCCGTTTGGGATGATAGCATAAAAACACTGGGTGCAAAAAAAAGTGGGGAATTGATCAAGGAACATGGGATGGAAATAGTTTCTTATGTGAGAGGTGGCTTCTTTCCTTCAACTAGTGAGACCAAAAGGCAAGAAGCCATAGATCAAAATAAAAAACTGGTTGAAGAAGCAGCATTATTAGGAGCACCTTCTTTGGTGTTGGTCTGTGGAGCTGAGCCTAATCAAAGCCTCGATATGTCTAGAAAACAAATACAAGAAGGAATCGAGGCTGTAATTCCATTGGCTGAACAGTTGAATGTAAAACTTTCTATAGAGCCATTGCACCCTATGTATGCAGATACACGTTCGGCTGTAAATACCCTAAAACAAGCCAACGAAATGGCAGAAGCTATCGATCATGAAATGGTAGGAATAGCAGTAGATGTTTATCATTTATGGTGGGATCCAGAATTGGAAGCACAGATCAAACGTTGTGCAAAAAATAATCATCTATTTGCATTTCATATCTGCGATTGGGCAGTACCAACCAATGACCTACTTTTAGACCGAGGATTGATGGGAGAGGGTTGTATTCCATTGAAAGAAATAAAAAAATGGATAGATGATACAGGATTCTCCGGTTACCATGAAGTTGAAATATTTTCCAATAAATTTTGGGCAATGGGTCAACAAGAATTTTTACAAAAAATAATTACAGCATATAAAAACTATACCGCATGAAAGAACACAAGATAGGCATAATTATGAACGGAGTTACAGGTAGGATGGGGAAAAACCAACACCTACTTCGATCTATCCATGCCATTATGCAACAAGGTGGCGTGGCTATCAATGCAGAAGAATGTATTATGCCAGATCCTATATTAGTGGGAAGAAACCGGACTAAATTAGAAGGTTTAAGTGAGTTAACGGGAATTAAGGAAATATCTACCGACTTAGATGCAGTATTGCAGGACGATAGATACTCGGTATATTTCGATGCGCAAACTACCGGTAGAAGATACGATTGTGTAAAGAAAGCCATTCATGCAGGAAAACATGTCTATTGCGAAAAACCAGTGAGTGTAAGTGTAGAAGAGGCATTAGACTTATACAAATTATGCAAAGAGCATAATATCAAAAATGGGGTTGTGCAAGATAAACTTTGGCTTCCTGGTTTATTGAAACTTAAAAGGTTGATAGAAACTGGTTTCTTTGGAGAAATTCTTTCTGTAAGAGGTGAGTTCGGTTATTGGGTTTTTGAAGGACATACTATTCCAGCTCAAAGACCCAGTTGGAACTATAAAAAAGAAGAAGATGGAGGAATAATTGTAGATATGCTATGCCACTGGCGCTATGTGATAGATAATTTATTTGGAAATGTGAAATCAGTATCTTGCTTGGCCGCCACGCACATTCCAGAGCGAGTAGATGAAAATGGAAACACCTATAAATGTACTGCTGATGATTCTGCGTATGCTACTTTCGAATTAGATTCAGGGGTAATTGCCCATTTTAATTCCTCTTGGACAGTAAGGGTTAGAAGAGACGATTTATTGACTTTACAGGTAGATGGTTCAAAAGGTTCTGCTGTAGCAGGTTTACGTAATTGCTACATTCAGCATTATGGTAATACACCAAAACCAGTGTGGAATCCGGATATAGATCAACCTATCGACTTTTATGATGACTGGAGCTTGGTACCAGAACAAGAACCGCACGATAATGCTTTTAAAGCCCAGTGGGAATTATTCTTAAAACACATCGTAACTGATTCTCCTTTCCCATGGGATTTATTAGAAGGAGCTAAAGGTGTGCAGTTAGCTGCATTGGGTTTAGAAAGTTCAGATAAAAGACAATGGGTAGAAGTTCCTGATTTAAAATAGCAATAATTTATGGAGTTAAATGCTTTTGTGACAGGGGGAAGTAGGGGTATTGGTTTAGGGATTGCTAAGGCCTTAGCAGATTTAGGATACAATTTGGCAATCAACGGTGTTCGACCAGAAGAAAATGTTGCTACAGTATTAGATGACTTAAGAGCTTCGGGTATCAAAGTGATTTATTGCCAAGGGAATATTGGACTGCGAGAAGATCGACAAAGTATACTGGATAAACTTAAAGCCAATTTCTCTCATCTAAATTTATTGATCAACAATGCAGGAGTAGCACCTAAAGAAAGAAAAGATATATTAGAGGCATCGGAAGAAAGCTACGATTTTGTGATGGATATCAACCTAAAAGGTGTCTTCTTTCTCACGCAAGCAGTAGCCAATTGGCAAGTTAATTCTCGCCAAGAAGATGAAAATCTGAAATTATCAATCATCAATATTTCATCTATCTCTGCTACCGTAGCTTCAATAAATAGGGGAGAATACTGCATTTCAAAAGCAGGATTGAGCATGCTTACCCAACTATTTGCAACCAGGTTGGGAGAATATAAAATTCCTGTTTATGAAATTAGACCAGGTATTATTAAAACAGATATGACGGCTAAAGTAACCGAAAAGTATAATAAGTTATTTGAGGGTGGATTAGCTGTACAAAAGCATTGGGGAGTACCTGAAGATATCGGTAAAGCAGTAGCAGCTTTAGCAAAAGGAGATTTCCCATACTCTACAGGAAATGTGTTTATGATTGACGGAGGACTAACCATACAAAGACTATAGCTATAAGAAAATGAAAAAGAACAAGTCCATACTTTGGAAAATATGTAAATGGCTCGCATTGGCAATCATGATTTTGACATTTACAAACGTAGTAATACCATCAGATACTTTTGCACCAACTTTAGGTGGATTCCCTTATACACTTTGGGTGGGTATCTTAGTAAGTATTGTCTTGGTAATACTTACTTTTTTAGCAACTAAACTTCATCCTGAAAGTAAAAGTGATGAAGTATGATTAAGCTTTTATTTATATTTTTCATCGTATACATAGGAATCTTAGTATTCTTATCTATAAAGACAAGGCAAAAAGAAAAGAGTACTTCAAACTATTTATTGGCAGGATCAAAAGTAGGTTCTGTTTTAGGGATATTCACTTTTGCTGCCACCCTTTTTAGTACTTTCACCTTAATCGGTATTCCCGACTTTTTTAGAAGTAATGGCATTGGTACATGGATTTTCTTAGCCGTATCTGATACTGCTATGGTATTTCTAATAGTATGGTTGGGATTGTATATAAGGAAAAAAGCAAGGTCGAATGATTTTCAAGGGATGTCGGGATTAATGACTAAGTGTTATTCTAACAAATTAGCAGGATTGGTCACATTTATCGGGGCTTTTATTTTTCTTATTCCCTATGTTTCTATTCAAATTAGGGGAATTGCCATATTTCTTCACGCAACCTTTCCTGAGGCTTTACCTATTTGGGGTTGGGCAGGTCTTATCATCGTTATCATGCTGATTTACAGTGAGACAGGTGGGTTAAAGGCAATTATCTATAGTGACTTCTTACAAGGAATTTTACTCTTGGTGGTAATATGTATTGTAGGCTATAATTGCCTACATTATTTTGGTGATGTAAAAGCCATGTTTCAGAAAGTAGAAGAAGTCAACGTAAAATTGTTGTCTGTACCAGGCCCAAATAATCTTTTTACTGTACAGTTTCTTATAGCATCATTTCTGGCGGTCTGTATGATACCTTTTACACAACCTCAAGTAGCCACTAGGGTTATTATCATGAAAGATAATAATGCTTTGTTTAGAATGGCAGTAGGCGTAGGTGTGTTTGTAATCATCATTTTATTACCCACTATGCTTATGGGCATGTATGGGGCAGTGAGGTATCCCGAAATGTCTACTGCAGATTTTATTACACAAGTGATTATAAAAGATCAATCTGAAGCCGTAGCTGCATTTGCTATAATCGGATTGATTGCAGCTGCAGTATCCACATCCGACTCTCAAATATTTGCTTTGGGAGGTGAACTACGCTCACTTTTAAAAGGTGATGATCAAAAAATGGTATTCATTACAAGAATTGCCATTATGGCATTTGCTTTAATATCCTTGGTATTTGCCTTAATAAGCAGTGATGAATTGGTATTGCTTGCACGTACAAGCTTTGCGGGTACAGCATTAATGGCTCCCATGATTTTCAGTGGTATTTTCATGGAGAAGCCTTCTAAAGTTTTTATGCCAGCAGTTACTGCACTTGCGCTTTTGGTTTTCCTATTGTCTTTACCTGGAATTATCCCATCTTTTTATTTCGAGATAAGACTTGATCTTATTTTATTCATACTGCTTTCTATATTGGCAGTGATACACGCAAACATGTATAAAACTGAGAAGACTAGTGTCTAAAATATTAAGTGGCTGAAAATAAAAAATTGAATAAAGGAACTTAAAACTTGCCTACTTATTGTAGTATATAGGATAAATATTTTTTCAATCAGACCAAAAATTAATTATTCTATGTACAGATTAGGTTATTTTTTAATCTTGATTTTATGTGTAACATCGTGCGGAGAAGACATAATACAGCCTTTATGGGAAGTTGACCCCGATAATCAAAATTACAAAAATATAGAACAGTGGGATATTTTTGAACTTTCATTTAATGCTGAAGAACTAGCAGACACCTATTCCACACCACCATTAAGGGGAATTTTTACGCACAATGGGGAAAATAAGGAAATCAATGTAAATGGATTTTATGATGGAGATGGCGTATACAAAATAAGATTTATGCCAACAGAACTTGGTTTTTGGACTTTTAAACTAAATAGTGGGATAGATACCATAAACGGCCAACAAGGTTTAATCAATTGTGTAAATCCATCATCTGATAATCCCGGTATGGTTAAAGTGAATGATACATACCACTTTAGCTATGCCAACGGTGAAAAATACTTCCCTTTTGGTACTACTTTGTATGCATGGTTTTTACAAGGAGATGCACTTGAAGAGCAAACACTAAATACTTTGAAAAGTAACTCTTTCAACAAAATAAGAATGCTGGCGCTCCCTAAGAATTATCGCTATATACAAAACCAACCAGAGGTATTTCCTTTTGAAGGCAGTGGGCAATCATTCAATTACAATAAAATAAACCACGAATATTTCCAACACCTAGAGCAACGTATTGAGCAGTTACAAGCTTTGGGAATAGAAACTGACTTAATTCTTTTTCATCCTTACGATTATTGGGGCTTTAGCAGGATGGGAATGGAAGCCAATAGAAAATACCTTCAATACATGATAGCTAGGTTTGGAGCCTACAGGAGTATTTGGTGGTCAATGGCGAATGAATATCAACTCATGGATGATATTTCTGATGCCGAATGGAATGAACTTGGGCAATATGTTAGTGATAACGATCCTTATGGACACTTACTCTCTATTCATAATGCCAACAGTGGATTTTACGATTTCACCAAACCTTGGGTAACACATGTAAGTGTTCAGGTGCAAGATTTAGCGCCAATGCTACAATGGCAAAATGACTATCAAAAACCAATAGTTGCAGATGAAGTAGGGTATGAGGGGAATATTCCAGATAAATGGGGCAATCTATCAGCAGAAAAAATGCTTTTTCAGTTTTGGGTTGGAACAACGAGAGGAGGCTATGTGAGTCATGGGGAAACCTACCAGCATCCTGATGATATTTTGTGGTGGTCTAAAGGAGGACAGTTATATGGTGAAACACCTCAGCGAATTACATTTCTACAAGAGATAGTGAATGAATACGGAAATGGCCTAGAAGGAAAGCCAGGTGAAGATTACATTGCCGAAGGAGATGGGTACATTTTGCATTATTTAGGCGAGCAGGTAAGTGATATTTATAGTTATGATTTACCCGATAATTCAGTTTATCGAATAGATTTGATTGATACTTGGAATATGACTATTCAAAGCATTGGTAATTTTCAAGGCAATGTTCAAATGGATATTCCTTCTAAGAAATATTTGGCAGTAAGAATGCAAAAGCAATAGTAATCAATGGTAAATGAGCGAGCGGGTTAAAAATTCCTGCTCGCTCAAAATTTAATCGCTTTATTCTGTCCTTAAAGATTTAACCGGATTTGTTCTAGCTACTCTTATTGTATGCGAACTAATGGTTAACATGGCTATAAAGACTACTGCTAATAAACCCACTATAAAAACTATGGGTTGTATTTCAATTCTAAAAGCAAAATTTGTAAGCCATTCTGAAAGTAAGAGGTAAGTGATAGGAACGGCTACCAAAAATGAAGAAATTATTAAGAAGGCAAAGTTTTTAGATAATAGTAGCATCACTGAACCATTAGTAGCACCATGCACTTTTCTTACTCCAATTTCTTTTATTCTTGACCTAATAGTAATTGCCGAAAGACCAAAAAGGCCCATGCACCCGATTAAGATAGAAAGTGTGGCAATTACAGTAACCACTACACCCATGTGTTGATCAGTTCTATAAAGCATATCCATATGGGTATCAAGAAATGAATATTCAAAGGGTCTTACAGATTCAAACTGATTATAAACGGCTTCTACTTGTTGTATACCTTTCTCAATATTTCCAGCTTCAAGTTTTACAGACAATTCTTGATAACCCCATCCATCTTGAACAAACATGAGTAAATTATTCACATCGAAATGCAAAGAATTAAAATTGAAATCTTCTACAACACCAATTACTTGTCCTAAAGTATCATCATGGTACCAACTAAAGCCTACTTCTTTTGCAAGGGCTTTTTCGCCACCCCATTCAGAAGCTAAAGAGTTATTGATGATAAAACCATACTCGCTGTCTGTCTCGATATCTTCATCAAAGTTTCTCCCCATTTTAACATCTATTCCATATACATCTATAAAATCGTGTTCTACATGCAAGACAGATGGTGTAAAGTTTGTAACACTTGTATCATCCCTCATTTTAAAGCCCCATTGATGAAGGTTATTGCCTAATCTCTGACCAGAAGCGGTTACACCAATTACGCTAGATTGCTTCATTAACTCTGTTTTAAAAGCACCAAATGATTCATTCAATTCTTGGTTTAATGTCACCAGTAAAATTTGGTCTTTCTCAAAACCTATGTCTTTATTTGTCATAAAAGAAAGCTGCTGCATTACTACAATGGTGCCTACAATAAGAACTATCGCCAGACTAAACTGGAGTACAACCAAACCGCTTCTCAATACAGATTTACCTTTTACTTTATTAATTCCCTTCAATACGATAACAGGCTTAAAAGAAGATAAATAAAGAGACGGATATAAGCCTGAAAGTAGGCCTAACAAAATAGCTAATCCAAAACTTATGGCTAGTAAAATAGGGTTCTCTATAAAAATAGCCAATGATAAATGCCTATCTACTAATTCATTAAGATAGGGTAGGGCTATAAGGTTTATTAAGAAGGCAGTTAAAAGAGATGCAAGTGCAAAAAGGCAAGACTCCAAAATAAACTGATTGAACAATTGATTACTCCGTGCACCTATTGATTTCCGAACCCCTACTTCTTTTCCTCTTGAATTAGCTCTTGCCATGGTAAGATTCATGAAGTTAACTGAAGCAATTATTAATAAGCAGATTCCTATCCAAACAAAAATATCTAAATAGTCTCCATTAAATTTTCTGTAGTTTTGGTAATCGTGTTCAGTTTCTGTTGAACCCAAATGAACATCCGTAAAAGGCTGTAAAAATAATTTGTAGTAATCGTTGGGATCAGAATCACTACTTTGTTCTTCATATACACGGGAATATTGCCTTCTTAGATAATCTGGGAACTTACTTTCTAAAGCCTCAATATCTACCCCTGGAACTAACTCAAGATAAGTCACCAAAAAATTACTTCCCCAACGATCATTAAAATCCTGATCTTCTGCTGCTTGCTCTGCCACAACAGTAGCCATAGACATCAGAATATCGAACTGTAGATGTGAGGTCTCTGGTACATTTTCGAATACACCATTAATCACATACATATTCTCACCTCGCATTAAACTTTTATTCAAAGGTGATTCATCTCCGAAGAACTTTTGTGCAACTTCTTCAGATATAATAATAGAATTTGGTTCATTAAGTGCCGTATTTTTATCCCCCTCAATCAATGGGAAGTCGAACATAGTTATGAAGTTGCTATCGACACAAACCGAAACATCTATCATCAAAGCTGTTTCATCTTTTTGCCAAAGCATTTTATCCCAATTCCAATATCTTGCATAAGATTTTATTTCAGGAAAGTCTGTTACCAATGTTGGGCCCATACCCGGCATCGATAGGGCAACATTTTGAGTATTTGTTCCAGGGAAACTTTGAACTTCGCAAAGTCGATAGAGCGTTTCTTTTTTTCGATGTTGCTGGTCAAAAGACTGCTCATCTTTTATAAATAGAAAGATGACCATACACGCTGCTAAACCCAAAGTAAGAGAAAGTGCATTAATTGCAGAAAATGTTTTGTATTTTAAAACATTCCGCCACGTGGTTTTTAAATAATTAAAGAGCATACTTTTATTAATAATTAAATCAGACACATATAAACCTTTGATTATACCTGGTCTAAAGAGCAAGAGTACTTGAATAGTGAAGAAAAAATTGGCGCTTTGCTTTCCTTTTTCCTCATAGATTTCTTTAAACAGTTCCTGTAAATCGCCTAATACATCTTCATAGAGTTCAGGGTCACAAAACCATTTGAGCAGTTTTATTAAAAATTGTGGTGGTAAATTATTATCAAGGTTTGTCATTTAATTTCCAAAATCTAAGGCCATTGGTGGAATAGCATTCCATAATTGCCTCCGTGCTTCCATCATTTCCTCTGCTACACGCGCTCCATATGGTGTTACCCTGTAGTAGCGTTTTCGTTTCCCACCCCTGACTTGGGTAGCTTCACCAAATTCAGAAGACAATAGCCCTTTTTTTTCGAGTCTTTTTAATGCCGTACGTAATGCACCAATGCTTACTTTTCTATTCAACCTGTTTTCAATTTCTTTTTTAATTGAAACTCCATAAGCATCCTTAAATAGCACTGCTACAGTAAGTAATACTATCTCTTCAAATTCGCCCATTTAATAATTGTGGTTATTTTAGACTCAAATGTAGCCATAATTTATAAAAATCCTAATTGTAGCCAAAATAAAATTTAAAAAATTTGACAGTTAAAGATTGATGGGATAGAAGCTCTTTTACTAAAAACCTCCCTATTTTTAGTTGCTTTTAATATGATAAAAAGCTAAATTAGACTTAAGCATTTACCCTCATCACTTTATATAATCACCCCATTTTTTGATAGTAATTTTTAGGGAATTTTCAAGCATAAAATACAATTCTATGAAAAAGCAACAAATGTTTTTCCTTCTATTTTTTGTAGCAGTAATCCTTTCTAATATGGCTTATGCGCAAAAGAAATGTAGTTTATCAATTGAATTGGTTGGTAGGTCAGAGAAAAATATCTTTATAACAGATCCTTTTTTTGTGGGTAGTTTTGATGAATTATTCTCTAACAAAATAAATATTAAAGACGGAAAGTTTACCTATGATTTTGAATTTTCAGATGTAATGGCTCATGTAATTGTAATAGAAAATGAGTGGGGACATTACATGGATTCATATACATTTTTCCCTGTAGATGGAACATTGGAAATAAAACTTCACAAAGAGAAAAAACATTGGGAAAACACTTTTATAGGTGGGGATGAGAATAAACTATTTACAAAATATAGAAAAGAAATAAATGAAGTATTTGAAGAAAATTATAAACCTATTTACCATTATCAAGATAGTTTAGATGAAATTGGTCTTTACTATAGTGATACCATGACAACTATTTATAGTCTAATGGATGCTACTAAAGACAAAGAAGAATTTCAAAAGTACATAGAAATAAGAGATGCCTTAAAAGAAGCAGACCTCAATCTAAGTGAACAAGCTAAGACATCTATGGAAGAACTAAAAAAAATCATTGTGCAACATAGTAATAAAAGGGCCAAATATATTGCTGAAAATCAATCTATTGCTATGTATTATGTTTTAATAAAAGAATTAAAAAAAGCTCAAAGAAAAAAAGATGTTGAAAGAATGGCTTCCTTAAAGGAAATATTAAAAATCTATTCAGACAATTTTCCTGAACATCCTTACACTGCAATGGGGAAGAGCATACTTTCTGTTGAAGAAAAAACAACTGTAGGAGGGAATTACTATGATTTTAATTTAGCAGACAGTAATGGCAAAGAGTATAATTTTTCTGAGTTAATTAAAGGTAAAATAGCAGTATTGAACATTTGGGCTCCTTGGTGTGGTTCATGCATAACTAAAAGTAGACGTTTAAAACCTTTGTATGAAAAATATAAAAATGATGGTTTTACAGTAGTAGGTGTAGCTTCAAAACATACAAATTTAGAAAGAGTACATAAGACACTTACAAAAGAAACACACCCTTGGTTAACACTAATTGATGCCCCAGAAGTAAATAGCGGAATCAATGCTGCATATGGGTCATCTTACGTTGGTGGTAGAACTATTTTGATAGATAAGACAGGTAAAATTTTAGCAGTTTCCCCAAGTATAGAAGATATCAAGTCAGTATTGGAGAACAATGCTACAAGTGGAGATTAATGCTTCATACTTCTTATTCATAAAATAGAAGTGCATCGTATTGTTAACTTATAAAGTCTTTTGAAAAGATGCACTTCACTACAAATTTTCTACAATTCAATACATTTCAATTAAAAACCTATTGATCCATAACTCTTATTTGTAAGCGATAATGCAAGCAAATTATGAGTAAACGTCTAATATTCATTTTAATAATGATAATCCTTTCAAATGTATGGCTATACTGCCAGCCTACAGCGCTTGATAAGGAAAAAAAAATAAAAGAGGAAATTACTGAAATCCTACATAAAAAATACACTCATTTTACTGGAGCTATATTGGTAGCTAAAGAAAATGAGTTTTCAACAAAGATTTATCAGGGTTATTCTAACATAGATAAACAAATAAAAATTGATCAAAACACTTCCTTTGGGCTTGCTTCTATGGGAAAGCTCTTTACCATGATGTCTATTTTAAAGTTAGTGGAACAAGGAAGAATATCCTTAAATGATAAGTTAATAGATTTTGTAAGTGGCTTTAGAGATGAGCGGGCAAAAATGGTAACTATTAGACATTTATTGACACATACTTCTGGCTGGGAGCATTACTGGCAGCATCCTGAATACATAAAAAACGCTGAAGAAATTTCTCAAATAGCCGACTACCTTCCTTTCATCAAAACGATGCATTTAGATTTTACTCCTGGTGAAAAATACCAGTACAGCAATGTTGGCTATATCTTATTGGGAGCTATTATAGAAAGTATAAGTAAGCAGGAGTACCACAGCTTTGTAGCACAACAAATTTTTGAACCAATGGATATGAAGCAAAGTTCCTTTGCTTTTAATTCAGTGTTAGGAGACAATTTTGCAAAACCAATTACTAAAGACGAAAGTCTAACAAAGATTAAAACGAATCAAAGGGGAAGTGCAGATGGGGGAGCTTATTCTTCTATACTTGATATAGAAAAGCTTATCCAACAAGTGTTTGTTGCTAAAACTTTTTTGACAGAAGAAGCACTGAAAGAACTAATGGGTAATTTCAATAATGAAGAAAATGAGTTTTATGAAATACAAGGTGGTTTTAAGGGAGTAAGTACTTCTTTGGTTTTTCATGATCCATTAAAAATCGCAATTGTTGTGCTAAGTAATCAAGATCCACCAATTGCAGAGGAGTTGACTAAAGACCTTATTAATTTGCTTCAAGAGAATATTATGAGAGAAAAAGCGGCTGTACTTCTAAGTGGAAGAGTAAAAAAGGCAAATGTAGATGGCCCTATCAGCTATGCAAATATAGGCATCGCGAATAAAGGCATAGGAACAGCTTCAGATATAAACGGCCTTTATAAAATTGAAATCCCTAAAACCCACTTTAATGATACGCTTACTTTTTCTGCATTAGGATTTAAAACGATTCAAATTCCAATTAAAGATTTTTTATTAAATCCAAAACGAAATATAAATATGGAGGAGATTGCCATGGATTTAGATGAAGTTACGGTTCATGGTCAAAGATTCATGACTACTACTGAAGGATTAAAAAATGTAAGTCCTTTAGCTTCTGGGGCATACATTGGAGGGGGGTATCCTGGTGCTGCATTGGTTTCACTAATAGAGTCACCCAAATATCCTGCTTACATCAAAAAAGTAAATGTTCATATCAGAGATAACAATAAAGAAAAAGTATTTAAACTCAGGTTAAGGATCATGGCGCCAGATGCTAACGGAAACCCTGGAAAAGATTTATTGTTGAGCAGTGAAATTATTGAATCTCGATTAAAAAAAGGGTGGATTAGTTTTGATCTAAATGAACATCTATTAGAAATTAATACGCCTGTTTTTATCGGAATTGAATGGATTGAAGAAATGAACAACAAGGTGAATAAATTTTCTGCTTATCCACGTATATCTAGTATTTCAGGAAAAAATACCAACAGCTTTGCCAGAACAACGAGCCTTAATAAATGGAGATCCATTCAAATAAAATTATTCTTAAATGCTGATATTGAGTTTTAATTATTTTTAAATGGAGTGTTTAAGAACTAAAGAAAAATTGATTTACTTCACTTAAAAGGGTATTGAATAGGATGTGAAATGACATAAAGAATTACTGCAATTTTTAAATTTTTACTTTATCTAAAAAAATAACCACTCATCTTGTGTAACCTTTCATTACTTCAAAAGTATAGGGTTTAGGACCAATAAATTTTTAAGTTTATACTAGTCAACATATTTCTTAGCTTGTCATGATGTTTCAAAACTACCTTATCATTGCCTACCGAAATCTTAAAAAACGCTTAGGTTATTCCATTATCAATATTTTCGGATTAGCCATCGGGATGGCAGTCTGCCTGCTCATTTTACAATATGTGAGTTTTGAATTGAGTTACGATAATTTCTTTCCCAACAAAGAAAATGTTTATCGTATAAGGCAAGATCGTTACGACAAAGGAGAGCTATCTACACAATGGGTTTCTGGCTGTGCTGCTGTTGGGCAGTTCGCTAAAACCAATTTTCCAGAAGTAGAAGATTTTGTAAGGCTTAGAATAACTTCAGGTATTATTGGCTATGTTGGAGAAAACAATCAAGAAAAACGTTTAAAAGAAGATAGGGTATATGCAGCAACCCCCACCGTATTTGATGTATTTTCTATTGAATTGCAACAAGGTGATGTCAATACAGCACTGAACGACCCATATTTTATGGTAATCTCTGAAAATATTGCGAAAAAATATTTTGGAGAAGAAGACCCAATGGGCAAAACAATGACGCTCAATAGGAACAATAAATTTACAGTTTCAGGCATATATCCAGATTTTCCAGATAACAGCCATTTCCGACCAGATATACTAATGTCTTATGCAACTGTAGTAGACTGGCAAGGAGAAGGCACAGAAAATGCATGGGATTGGGATGGTTTTTATAACTATGTAAAACTCAACCCTAATGTTGATGCAAAAGAACTTGAAAAGAAAATTACAGAAGCCGCTAATAAACACAATGAAGAAAGTTGGGGAAGTTATGACCACTCCGTAAAATTTTATTTACAGCCTCTAAAAGATATTTATCTATACTCAGATTTCATTGGAGAATTTGAGGCTGGTGGAAATGGGAATACCGTTTATTTCTTATTAATTATTTCATTTTTTGTAATCATCATTGCATGGATCAATTATATCAATCTTTCAACAGCTCGGTCTATTGATAGGGCACGCGAGGTTGGTGTCAGAAAAGTAATGGGTTCGGCAAAGAAACATTTAATTAACCAGTTTATGATGGAAACGGCATTGACCAATGCAATTGCCATCGTGATAGCTGGAATTTTTGTAGTACTGGCTCTTCCTTATTTTAGTGATTTGATAGGCCGAGAAATTACTCTCTCCTTACTATTTGAGTCTAGATTTTGGATTGTTTTAGCAGGCATGTTTGTGATAGGAACAGCACTAGCTGGTCTTTATCCAGCTTTTATATTATCCTCATTCAAACCCGTAGTAGTGCTCAAAGGCAAAATGCGAAATTCTCGCCACGGTATTTTTCTCAGAAAAGGATTGGTTGTTTTCCAGTTTGTAGCTTCAGTTGTGCTTATGATAGGAACCGTTGTGGTTTACCAGCAAGTACAGTATATGCAAACTCAAGATCTTGGGGTGGACATTGAACAAACCTTGGTTTTAGATGTACCCATCATTTGGGGTGATTCTACCTATCCTTCTCGTGCTGAGGCATATAAAAATGAGTTGAAAACAAACCCTAAAATTTCAGGAATTTCTTTCTCTAGTGAGATTCCCGGTCAGTCACCTGATTGGAATGCCGGCGGTATTAGGTTAGTTTCTGAAGATGATACCGATAGCAAACAATATAGGGTACTTGCTGTAGATTATGATTTTGTAGATGTATTCGGGCTGGATATAAAAGCGGGTAGGAGCTTTTCGGAAGAATATCCAAATGATAATGATGCCGTTTTATTCAATGAAGCAGGAGCCAAATATTTAGGGTTTGAAAATTATGATGAAATGTTAGGGGAAGATTTGTATTTCTGGGGCGATACTTTTCAAATTATAGGTGTTCTAAAAGACTACCATCAAAGTTCTTTACAACACGATTTCGAACCACTTATTTTCAGGATTACTGGCGACTATCACAGATATTATTCTATGAAAGTAAATACAGCAGACCTGAGTGAAACAATTGGAAATGTGGAAAAATTGTGGAAATCATATTTTCCAGAAAAACCTTTCGAATACTTTTTCTTAGATGATCATTTCAATAAGAATTATGCAAAAGATGTATTATTTGGCAAGGTGTTCATGGTCTTTTCTTCATTAGCATTATTAATTGCCTGCATGGGTCTATTCGGACTGGCATCTTTTACCACTTCTCAGCGCACAAAAGAAATTGGAATAAGAAAAATTTTAGGTGCCACCATACCTGGCATATTGTATATGATCTCTCGTGATTTCACTCAATTGGTATTGATAGCCTTTATAATTGGTGCGCCAATCTCATATTTCTTAATGGATATATGGCTGCAAGATTTTGCTTATAGAACTCCACTTTCGTGGTGGCTATTCTTAGTGCCTGGCATATTAATATTATCGATTGCCCTACTTTCTGTAATTTATCAGGCATTAAAAGTAGCTTTCACAGATTTGAGTAAATCATTAAGATATGAGTAGGTAAAGAAGGTATTTTTCTCACTACTATACATTTTTATATTTTTATCCTCAAGGGCTGTGGGTCACAATCCACGGTTAATGTTGCAAAATGTATAGTAGTTAAGGTATTTTTATAGTATTTGTACTATAAAAGTCAGTCAAAGTGGATTGTTTGGCTCAATCCATTTGGAAATCATCAAACGGACTGTGGAGAACAAAAGAATTTTTTCACTTTGTAACTTCTTTTCAAAAAAAAATATTTTTTTTTCATTGACGAATGCCATCTTAGAAAAGTAAATCTTGAAAGATTTTCATTGATAAATAATTATTCTTCATTGATAAAATTCCCTTATTCGTAGATTTATCTTGCCAAAAACTATAAAAATCGCAGTATTTGCTAGGGACGATTAATCGCTTTAAAACTAAAAATCTGCGTTATTTACTGGGCAACTCAATTAATAATAGAAGCATTTGAGGCTATATAATGCCATGAAAAATTTTACAACTATTATTAATTTTAAGTTAACCATGACTAGAGTATTGAATTATTTTTTGCTTGTAAGCGCAGTTGTTTTTGTAGGTTGCGAGGAATCTGAAACAGTAGAAATAGGCAATTGGATTGAAAGATCAGACTTTGAAGGAGTACCCAGAAGTGGAGCAGTGGTTTTTACTATAAATGATTTAGCCTATGTGGGAACAGGATTTGATGGTGATGATCGGCTAAATGATTTTTGGGTGTATGATTCTGAGTTGAATTTTTGGCAGCAAATAGCTGAATTTCCTGGAGTAGCTAGAAATGCAGCCGTTTCATTTTCGGCTGGTGGAAAAGGGTACGTAGGTACTGGATTTGATGGTGATGATGAATTGAGAGATTTTTGGGAATATGACCCAATCACCAACACTTGGGATTCAATAGCAGCGTTCGGAGGATCAGCACGTTATGGTGCTGTTGGCTTTTCATTAAACGACAAAGGGTATGTAGGTACTGGATATGATGGTAATAACTTGAAAGATTTTTGGGAATACGATCCAATTTTAAATACATGGACACAGATTGTAAGCATAACTGGTGGTAAAAGAGTTGATGCTTTCGCTTTTGTAATCAACGGTGAAGCGTATGTAGGAGGGGGCGAAAATAATGGGCTGTATGAACCTGATTTTTTTAAATATAATCCTATTGACGAAACTTGGGTGGAACTTACGGATCTTGATGACTCAGATGCTGGAAACGACGACTTAGGACTAGAACGATTTGGGGCTACTACGTTTGCCACAAGTAATTATGGTTATCTGATTTCAGGCACACAGCTTTCTACCACTAGAAGTATTTTTAGGTATAATCCATTCGATGACGAATGGGAAGAAGAACCCGAATTGGAAGGCGCAGCAAGAACAGATGCAGTAGGCTTTTCTATTAGAAATAGGTTATTCATAACAACAGGTAGTAGCGGCACTGCCCGCTTCGATGATATCTGGGAATTTCAACCAGATGTTGAAAGTGATACAGATGACTGATTTCAATAAAGCTCTATTTAAAACCACTTAATTCGCTTCATAAGACTGTAGCATCTATTTACTGTTTACAAATCTATTTCACTATGTTTTTAAAAAAATGTATTGGGCCTTGCTTTGCCTTTTTTATTACAATATTATCTATAAGTTGTACCGATGCTGAAGATGGAATGTATGAAGATTTTACAACTGAAAACCTTAGTAATGTTTTGGTAATAGATACAGTAACTATAAATTCTTATACCACAAAATTAGATTCAATTGTAACTTCTAATACAGGTTTTGGCTTTGTAGGAACTTATCATAATGAACATTTTGGAAGTTATAATGCATCCACGTATTTGCAATTTTCACTTCCACAAAATTTAGATGCTCTAGAGATTGATGAGGACTTTCAGTTTGATTCCGTTGCATTAGAGTTGGTGTTGAACGATTATGTAGGAGATACTTCTGAAGTACAAAATTGGCAAGTATGGCAGCTTCTTGAACAAATTGAACCAGCTGATGATGATACCTATTTATATAATAACAGTGAAATCTCTGTAAGTGATGAATTACTGGGTGAAGGGAGTTTTTACTCAACACCGACAGCCAATGAAATAGTAAGTATTAGACTAAATGATAATTTCGGACAGACAATGTTTAATCAAATAAAAGATGGATCTGCCAATTTTGAAAATGAAGCTAATTTCTTGGAATATTTTAACGGTATCTATCTTTCACCTTCTGTTGATAATGGCAATACAATCTTAAGATTCAATACATCAGAAGCCATAAATTTGAAAATCTTTTATAAACGTAATGATGAATTTGAAAATACGGCTTCAATAAATTTTCCACTTTCATCAGAAGCCTATCATTTCACCAATATAGATTTTAGGGCGGAAGCTATGCAAATTGCTACAATAGATAGTGAAGAAGCTAAATTGCCTTCGATGCTTACCGATAATCAAACCTATATCTCAGGAGGTGTTGGTCTTATGACACGGGTTGAATTTCCATATCTACAAATTCTTAGAGAAAACATAGGAGATCAAGGATATATATTAGGCGCAAAATTAATTATTGAACCTGTGAAAGGCACCTACCAATATGCATCAGATTTACCTGCGTTTGTTGAAATGTATACTGTTGATGGAAAAAACCGGATTTTAAATCAAGTATTTGAACCATACACCACAACACCTCAATACGGTGACTTTAGTTTTGATGGTGAATATTTTAAAGATACTTATTACGAATTTGATCTTACAGAATATTTTATAGAAACTGGCACCTATGATACTGATGAAGGATTTTTAATAACCTTACCTTTCAGTACAATGTCTTCAAGTTTTGAAAATATGTTAATCGCTTCACCAGAAAATAATGAAAGAAAAATGTACCTAGAACTATATTATGTCTATGTAAATTAGTAGAAAAATTTCAAAGTAAAATAGAAGCTTTGAAACATGAACGAACTCAATGAAAGGTAACTCAAAAAGATAACTTTTCCCACTTCTCCTTATGGGCTCTATTTGATAGTTTACCTTCGATAAAATCTAATTCGGCCAGGGTGCATTATCAAAAGATTTGGGTACGGTGAGGAAATGGCGAAAGCAGTGTAAAAAAATAGGAGGGCATACTCGCTGCAGTAGATCATGAAGCAAGCTTTAAGAGTGTCTATCTTCTTTTCTTTAAGAGCCTATGCGCTTGAGTAACACTATTCGATTGAATGTTTTCTTTTGTTACAATTTAAACAAAGCATTTAATTCGATGGAGTAACCATATTTTTTAACCTAGGATTCTCAAAACCATGGGCTTTTTAATCAGGATATAAATAATGCAATTTTAGATATCTTGATGTGAGCTGTTTGGCAAGCCGCTTGCCAAGAGTAATAGTATGGTTTTAGGATTCTTAACCATCTCGATTAGATACATTTCGAAGGAAAAAGTTATATATCATAGTGAACAAATGTCGCCTTGTATTTCTTCCTTCGTAAATTCCATGAGATCGATTAGGATAGGCCATCATTTCAAATTGTTTGTTGTGAAGAATCAATTCATTAACTAACATCTCTGTATTTTGGTAATGTACATTATCATCAGCTGTGCCATGAACAATAAGAAGTTTCCCCATTAGATTTTTTGCATGCGTTAAGGGTGATCCCGCGATAAAATCTTCTTTGTTTTCTTGAGGCAATCCCATGTATCGCTCTTGATAAATGTTGTCATAAGTAAGCTGATTAGCTACTGGTGCTACTGAAACACCTGCTTTGAAAACATCAGGGTATTGAAACATAAGATTTAATGTAGATGATCCTCCGCCACTCCATCCCCAAACCCCAACTTGTTCTTCATCAATATAAGGAAACTTTATAATTTCTTTCGCCGCTAATCCCATATCTTCAATGTTGATTCGACCAATTTGACGATAAATGGATTTTCTCCAATCAGTCCCTTTTAAACAAGGTGTCCCCCTAGGATCTATGGCTATTACTACGTAACCACTCTGTGCTAAAAAAATATTCCATAAATCAATATAAGTATCAGTTGCTTGCTGCCCCCAAGGTTCACCATAAACACTGAAAATAACTGGGTATTTAGAAGATTTATTAAAGTTGATGGGCTTTACCATTCTAGCATCGACCAGGATTCCATTTTCAGTTTCAACGCTAAAGAATTCGACTGTAGGAAGGTCCAATAGTTTTAATCTTTCTTGGTACACATTATTGTCGATGACTGTACGGATAGCTTTGTGATTCGGAAGTGAAATAAGTCTTACACTTGTTGGTTCCAATGCACTTGAGTGTGAATGAAAAGCATATTTACCGTTCGGGGAAACATTGTATGTGTTAAAACCTTCAAAAGTAGGAGGGGTGAGCCTCTTATCTTTTCTCTTCCCGTTTAATCCAACGGAATAAAGGTATCGTTGTGTAGTATTACCAGGAGATGCATGGAAATAGAGCAATTTGTTGTCAACTCCTGCAATAGAAGCAACATCATAACTCCCAGATGTGACCAACGTTGTATTACCTGAAGCCAGGTCAATGGTATAAGCATTTCTCCAATCATCTTCTACCATCCGCAGTAAAGACTTTTCTTCGTTGACTAGCTTCAAATCGTTGTCACCCCAATGTGAACTAGTAGCATCGGGGTACTGTATATCAACCCAACTCTCTTCTTTTTCTTCATAGAATAAAGTAGTAGATTTAGTAGAAGGCTGATACAGCCAAATTTTTAGGTGATTTTGTTTTCTATTAATTTGTTGAATTAGCAATTTATCTTGACTTATCCATTGGATAGCAGGAATGTAATTTTGAATATTACTACCTTCTAACTCAATCCATTCTGTTTTGCCGTTTTTCACATTTACAATACCAATTTTTGCAGAGGAAGGGTCTTCGCCAACTTTTGGGTATTGAACGGGTACTATCCGAGAGTATACTGAGTCGGTATTGTTGATCATGTTGAACTCTCCAATTTGTGACGCATTTAGTTGCCAATAGGCAATCGTTGATGCATCTGGACTCCATCTAAATCCGTCTCTGCAACCAAACTCCTCTTCATAAACCCAGTCAAAAGTACCGTTTATTATTTGATTGGTGCCGTCTGAGGTTAGCTTCATTACTTCTCCTGAACTGAAGTCCTCTTTATAAATGTTAAACTCAACAACATAAGCGACGAATTTATTGTCATTAGAGAATTTGGCAAACATTAAGGAAGATGGAGGAAACTCTTTACCTAATTGGGAAAGTTTTTGAGTAGTAATATCAAAAACCCAGTAATCTCCTTTCGTATTTGATCTCCATACTCTCTTCGAATTAGTAAATATCAATATCTTACTCTCATCTTCAGAAAGATAAAATTCCTCGATATTAAGTGGCTCATTTTTGTTTTCTGGAATAAGTTGACTGCTTGAAAGAAAATTTGATTGTTCTTCTGTTGAGGCGCTATACTTTATCAATTCATTAATTCCTTCCTCATTTCGCTCAATAATAATGTAGGATTCCCCGTCTTCAATCCATTTAATAGGCGGTAAGAAATCTTGACTGAATTCATTCGATGCATATATTCGATCTATTGAAAGAAGGCTGGCATCTTGTGTGTTTTGGGCATTTAAAGAAAGTATTAGAAGAAAAAATAAAGTTATGCTAGCAAGATTTTTCATCGTAAGTAGATTGTTGTATCTAGCAATATAGTATTTAATTTACTGCTTGCCCAAAAACAAGTAGCGATATTCATTATTCGGGTGAGATTATAAGTGATATGTAAATGCTCATATCGTATAAAAAAAAGCGGTATTAGATTGAAAATACCGCTTCTTTATTCAGATTTAATTACAGAGACCATCAATCATCAGTTCTTACCACTTCTTCTTTATTTGATCCATTAATTACTTCCACAATCATATTATCTATAGTGAATTGATTGAAGCCTAAATCTGAATTAGTCAAATCGATGACCAAAGTTTCGGTAGGTAAAGCCTCACACATGTCGTCGTTATCTTCATGATTTAATATGATAGGATAAACAGGAGGGAAAATAGCAATGATATTTTCAGGCCAGATAAGCTCAAAGTCGTGTTTGGCACACCCACCACTGTATTGAACTTCAATGATCAACTCTTTTTCTTCAGTATCGATTACTGCACTTTTGAGTATGAAAGGATCTGATTCCGAAACTCCATTGATTAAACTATCCATCTTCTTAGTGTGGATTTCATCACTAATAGTCGTCTTTAAATTAGAGGTAGAGTTATCATCAATAGTTGGTGTAACATCATCATCCGAATCTGAACAAGCTACTGCAAGCGTAAGCATTTGTAGCAGGCAAAGTATATTCAATAGTTTTTTCAAAGTAATAAAATTTTTTAGTTTTCTTCTATACGAAGAAGGTTCTAAAAGTGCTGCCTGAAGTCTAATTATTAGTTACTTGCTTTATTTTCTACACAAGTAATCTAAGCAGATTCATAGGGGATAAGGTCTATAGATTTTTAAATAAATTCGGAAAACCCTGGCATATTTCACATCTCTTGTGCCTTAAAATACTCTCGTACTAGTTTCCAAATAGGTAGTCCAAACAAATGAGAAAACAGACAGGTTTTATAGCTATTTATTCTTTTATTGTCCCTATTAAATATAACACCATACTTGGCCCGGATTTTACTTTATTGATTTCCCAATCAAACTTTTCTTTTCCGTTCAAGTCTTCAACAAGTCCATTCATTTCTTTAAGGGAATAAGTCCTTAATGATGATACAATTCCATCCCACATAACAAAAAGAGGAACTATTGGGATGAGATAGGTGAAAATGATACGCCCAAATTTGAATGGTCGGATAAAGGGCGTTGTTAAAATTACACTCAATGGTGAGAATATCATTGCAATAATACTTGGTAGGCTTCTTTGTTGAGCTTCGAAAATGGCAATTGAGTTATTTGAATCTATGGCATTTTGTAATATCAGTTTTGCATCTTTTGGTTTAAAATGGTGGAACGACAAAAACTGTGTCCTCAAACCCTTTAATTCGTTTGGTACATTTCTCGCATCAATAGGTTTTTCTATAAACTCAAAATTGTCTGCTTTCTCTTTTGTTAAAAAAAAGGCCGAAATATTCGGGTAAAAATCTGTTAGGACAATTTTCAAGTCAGGGATATTTTTTTTTAATTCAGCGTTCAACCATATAAGTCCGCCGCCACCTCCTGAGCCAAGATCAATAATCTGATTCGTTTTACTCTTTCCCAAACTCTTTTCAATTACGGGAATAATTGGTTTGTACATTTTTGTTTTGTTAGATAAAAACTGAAGAAAGTCTGTCCCATAATTCCTTAAAAAAGTTGGAAACCATTTTTGGTCTTCAAATTCAAATAAATGTATTCTTCCCATTTTGCGATGTTTTGCTCCTGTAATGATTTATTTCATTTTTTAGTTCATTTGAACCAATATCACAAATATAAAAATTAGTTCATTTGAACCAATTATCTTAGAAAAAAAATCATTACTAATTCTCATTAGATCTTTAAACACAGGGAGTCAAATAAATTTTGGTTATATATAGTACCGAGGCTTCTGGGTTAATCTGCGATAGAATTAGCTTTTTTGTAAGTGCCTTGCTGTGGGGAGTATTCAAGCCCATTTTGCTTTCCACCTATATCAAACTGACTTTTAACTGAACATTATGGTCTAGGGTTAACCCATACATTGCAAAGTAAGACTAGAAAGTCAATCAAAGACTACCTCATCTTCTAGAAGCTTTATGTCAAGATTAATGACTTTTTTAATTCCTTTTGCACGAATTTAAACAGCACTGGTATATTGACTTCAAAAGACTATCAGTATTTTAAAGGCCCATAAAACTGGATATAAAATATGGACTTCTAATCTTTGTATCCTTAGAGTAAAGGATAATCCTTCATGTTATGAAAACCCCTATACATAAATATGATTAGGGGTACTTTATATATCAGCAATTTTGAAGGCTTATTTACTTCCAGCATTCTTCTTTCCAAAAAACTTGTGTGAAGAAGGTAATGGAAAGCGGTTATTAGTACGATCTACATCAGCCATTCTCAGTGAGGGATCAATCTCAACAGATTCAACTTTTCCTTCCACTCTTAATTCATAGTAAGGGTAAGGCCAAGGCCAATCATCCATAACTACTCGATGTGGCATTCCTTCTTCTTCAGGTTTATGTCCACGCATAATTTCTAATGGAATGTAAAATAGTTTTCGTTCTCCTCCCTCAAAATTTACTACTACATCTAAGGGCATTGGGTGTAATCCAATCTTCTCAATTGTTATAACTGAAGAATCTTCGGTTAATTCCATCGATTTTATAGCATAATCAATGGTGTTTGTTGTACCGATCCATTGCTCATTATACCAGTCTAGTTCTAGTCCTGACCTTTTTTCCATCACTCGCTTAAAGTCAGTCGGATCAGGGTGTTTAAATGCCCATTTATTCCATAAATCAAGCATTCCTTGGGCAAAATCCTTTTTCCCTATGATATAGCTTAACTGATGCAAGTAAATCGCACCTTTTAAATAAGTAGAAATACCATATGTTCTATTTTTATCGTAATGATCTCCATGGGTGGTCATCGGTTCCTGTAGGTCAGATTCTACCAACATTTTATAGGCAGCATAAGACCTAGCATGAGGATTTAATCGATTTTCATTAAATAAAACATCCATGATCATGTACTGGCAATAGGTTGTAAATCCTTCGTCCATCCATGGGTACTTAGACTCGTTAAAAGCCAAAACACCTTGGTACCATGAGTGAATAGACTCATGTACCGTAACGCTAACTAATCCTCTAAAACTTCCACCACCCATAATTAAAGTAGCCATTGGATATTCCATACCACCATCTCCACCTTGTATAATAGAATAGTCTTCATATGGATATTTACCAAACTTCTCATTCATTATTTGAAAAGTTTGTACCGCATAATTCTTCAAACTATCCCAATTAGTAGCCAGTTTATCGTCTCTTTGGTAAATAAAATGAAGATTAGGGATACCCTCTGCTTTAACAATTTCATGAGTAAAATCTGGATCGGCAGCCCAAGCAAAGTCATGCACCTTATCCACTTTGAAATGCCAGCTTAACTTTTCTCCTTTCTTCCTTTTTACAGGTTTTGTTTTGTCTTCATATCCATGTCCTATTTCTTGTGCATTTTGAAGGTACCCTGTGCCACCAATCATATATTCAGCATCTAGGTGAATGGTGACATCAAAGCTTCCCCATACACCGTGAAACTCTCTACCTACATATGGATCAGCATGCCATCCATGCTTATCGTATTCTGCCAATTTAGGATACCACTGTGTCATAGAATAAGAAATTCCTTCTTTATTATCTCTTCCAGTTCTTCGTATTTGAATAGGCACCTGAGAATCGAATTTCATACTCAATTTGGTATTTTTACCGGGTAATAAAGGCTTGGCCAATTCTACTTCTAATATGGTTCCGGTAACTTCATATGTAAGGTCAGTCCCATCTTGCTTTAATTCATTTACATGATGGTAACCGATTTCATCCTCCTTTAAATGATAAATTCTATCACCTACACGGCCATCTGGATCTGCAATGGTCCTAGAACGAATATCCATCATGCTTCCAGGTTGGAAAGCATTGTAGTATAAATGATAAAATACCTTCCTTAAAGTATCTTCCGAATTATTGGTGTATATAATTTCTTGTTCTCCTTTAAATTGATGCTTTTCCGTGTCAAAATCAATATCCATGGTATAGTCAGCTTTTTGCTGCCAATATCCATTCTGAGCATTCGTCTCTAAAACACTTAGAAAAAAAAATAAAAATATACTATAATTTAATTGCATTGTATGTTTCTTAATAAAAGCCCTTAATTGTCATAAATCATAATGACCGCTAAAATATTATATATTACAATATTTCATTTGAATATTACAAAAAAAATTTAAGGTCATAACTAGGGTTATGTTAAGTAATAAAACTATTAACGCTCAAACTGTTTCCTAAACTGCGTAGGTGTCATTTTCTTTTTTTTCAAAAAAATCCTATTAAATAAAGCCAAACTATTAAAGCCAGCTAGATGGGCAATTTCAGAAATACTCTGCTTTTCCTGACTGATTAATAAATTACAGGCTTTACCAATGCGTAAATCATTCACATATTCCATAAAAGTCTGACCGGTCATTCTCTTAAAAAAACGACAAAATGAAGTGGAATTCATGAAAATTAATTCAGCCACCTCATCTAATTTTATGGGTTGCACAAAATGCTCATGAATATATGTGCAGACTTTAAGTATACGTTCTTCGGTTCTATCGTTTAGCGTTGGAATAAAACCTTGAGTAGCAACAAAACTAACATGGGCATCTGATCCCAATAAATTAAGGAGTGCTAGTAATTGATGATAACTCTCAAATCCTGAAGTATGCGCAATGTTATGTAAGATTTTTGCAGCTTTCTTTTTCACTTCATCAGAAAAAGAAATTCCACGATCTGCATTACTCAACAAATAATTGATATTGTGCATTTCAGACATGCTCAAAAAATCTGTAGAAAATAATTGCTGGGGAAATTGTAACACAATTACTTCCATATCCTTTCCTCTCTTATTGAAATCATCGTCAGATATCCACGTATGTGGGAGATTGGATCCAAGTAGCACCATATCCCCTACTTCAAAATTAGATACGTTATTCCCTACTAATCTAGTTCCTTGCCCTTGATGCACATACGTGATTTCAAATTCAGGATGATAATGCCAATGAAACCCAAACATTGGCGATTTTACCCAGTAGCATAAAAAAGAGTCAGCTACATTGTCGAAACCTAAATGTTGAAAGTCTGCTTTCATGACCCGAATATACCATTTTTGCTTTATTCTAACTGAAAATATAACAATAAAGTCAAAATAGTATGTAAAATAGTATAAATCAGATTAAAAAAGCTCAATTAAAATTTTAAAATTTGAAGTATCGCTTTTACCATAATTAATAAAACTGTAAATGAAGATGAAAATCAAGTACTTATGGCTGATACTATTTTTGCCAATTCTAGCTTGTTCTCCACCGAATAGCGATAAATTAAGGATTTCAAGTTGGGTTTCGAGCCCTAGCGAAACGGAGTTATTCAAAGAAACCCTTAATGATTTTAGTCAACAATATCCTGCTTTAGATTTTAAGTATGAACCAATTCCTGGCAATTATCCTGAAAAGATACAGCTTATGCTAGGTACCAATACAGCGCCAGATTTATTTTTTCTAAAAGGGATGACAGCTCCCTCCTACATGAGTTTTGATATTCTCCAACCACTGGATGGCTACATTAACCAAACACCAGATTTCGACAAAGATGATTTTTATCCCTTTGCATTAGAGGCATTTAATTATAATGGCAAACAATATGGTTTGCCCAAAGACATCAACCCTTATGTACTTTTTTATAACAAGGCACTTTTTAAAGAGGCAGGGATTGATACAATCCCAACCAATTGGCAGGAACTAGAAGAAATGGCAGCATTGCTTACTAAAGACAAAGATGGTGATGGAAAAAATGACCAATTTGGATTTATAGTAGAACCTTCTGTAGAAATGGTGATGCCTTTCGTCTACCAAAACGGAGGTCATTTTCAAAACCCCGATGGTTCATTGGGCATTACTGATGATGCTTTTATTGAAGCGTTAGATTTCTATCATGGTCTGTATAAGAAAGGAATAGCCACCATGGCACAAGATCAAGGAGTTAGCTGGAATGGAGATGCTTTTGGTAGAGGTATTACCGCAATGGCGATATCAGGTGGTTGGCTTATGCCCTTTCTGAAAGATAATTTCCCTGATGTCGATTATGGTATCATTCCTTTACCTGAAGGTAAACAAAAGGCTACAGTTGCATTTACAACGGCTTATGCGATGCCAAAGAGTTCAAATTTTGCTAAAGAATCTTGGCAAATGATGAATTATTTGGTTGGCAAAGAAGGCATGGCTAAATGGACTGCCTCAGGTATAGCGATGCCAGCGCGGAAAAGTGTGGCAGAGGCTAATGGTTTTCACCAACATCCTATTTATAGTGTTTTCATGGAGAGTGCGGCTTTTGCTAAGCCCTTTCAAGTGCAATATAGCGAGAGAGGTTTTGAAGAGGTGGTTGTTGCTTTCCAAGCCATATTCTTTACAGGTAAGTCTCCACGTGAAGCTATGACAGATATAGAGGAACAAATCAAGAAATATAAACTCAAAGGTAGTTGATAGGCTATCTTAATATGAAAATGAAAACCATTTATGATGAAACTATCTAAAAAACAAAAAGAACAGGCAAGAACAGCCTACTTGTTCATCGGGTTTCCCCTGCTGCTTTTTTCAGTATTTACCCTATTTCCTATTGTATTTGCCTTCATCATCAGCTTTTATGATTGGAATTTACTTGTTCCCGATTCTCCGTTCGTTGGTTTAGGAAACTATATTGAGTTATTCCAAGATAAAGTATTTCTAATAGCTATTAAAAATACGATTGCATATACCATAGGTGTAGTTCCAATACAAACTTTGCTGGCTTTAATCTTGGCTTTTATAATGAACCAAAAGTTAAAAGGCAGAGCGTTCTTTAGGTTAGCATTTTATGTTCCAGCCATTACTTCTTCAGTGGTTACTTCCATCATCTTCGTATGGATTTATTCAAAACCAGGTTTATTAAATTATTTACTTTCCATTATTGGTATGGAAGGCACAGATTGGTTGACAAATCCTTCTACTGCCCTATTCGCAATTATGGCATTGAATATTTGGACTACTTCAGGGTATTTTATGATTTCATTTTTAGCCGGATTACAATCTATACCCAATTCACTTTATGAGGCCGCTAAAATTGATGGGGCCAACCAATGGCAGCAATTTTGGAAAATTACAGTCCCAATGGTAAGGCCAGTTACCTATTTTGTAGTGGTGTTAGGTCTTATTGGCTGTTTCCAAGTGTTCGACCAAATTTATGTAATGTCTGGAGGGGGTCCTGTAAACGCAACCACTACCATGTCTTATTTCACTTATAACAACGCATTTAAGTTTTTTAGACTTGGTTATGGTGCAGCTTCAGCTGTAATTCTAGCATTGATCATATTTGGAGCAACCTGGTTACAGAAAAAATACATCCCATCTGAAGCTTATTAGCATTGAGTCATATACTTCAAGAAAATGAAAAATCTTAAACTACAGAAACTACTATTTTATCTGATGCTGTTTGTAATGACAGCCATTTATACGGGCCCTTTCTTCTTTTCAGTTTCAATCTCATTTAATGCTGAGCAAGATGTATTTAGTTGGCCCATTAAACTATTGCCAGATGAGTGGACACTAGATAATTATAGAAGAGTTTGGGCAGATCTTCCATTTGGACAATGGCTTGTTAATAGTGTAGTAATTACCATTGTACAAACGCTTACGAATGTATTCTTTGCTTCCTTAGCCGGTTTTGCTTTTGCAAGATTAGAATTTCCGGGTAAAAATATTCTTTTTTCTATTTTATTGGGAAGTCTCATGATACCAGGGATTATTCTACTAGTACCTAAGTTTATCATTCTCAATGAGTTTCGTTTGATCAATACCTATGCAGGTTTAATGTTGCCAGGTCTTGTAACTGTGGTAAACATTTTCTTAATGAAACAATTTTTTGAGACCATCCCTAAGGATTTAGAAGAAGCTGCTTTAATCGATGGATGTTCCTATTTTCGTATTTTCTGGCAAATATTTTTACCAGTATCTAAGCCTGCTTTAGCAGCTGTTGCTATCTATACATTTCAAGGAGCATGGAATGAATTTATGTGGCCTGTTATCGTCACCACTACACGTGAAATGTTTACTTTACCAGTAGGAATGGCATTTCTTAAAAATGAATTCTCCGTTCAATGGCCTTTATTAATGGCTGGTACCATTCTCATTTCACTGCCTACCTTGGCTATTTTCTTAATATTCCAACGCTATTTTGTACAAGGGGTAGCCTCAGCAGGACTCAAAGAATAATTTACAACAATCAAAAAATTTTAATATAGAAAGATGGCAAATTTAGAGCTCAAAGACATAAAGAAAATATACGGTAAAGATACTTTAGCAATTAAAGGAGCTGATGTGTCCATTAAAGACAAGGAATTTGTTGTATTGGTGGGCCCTTCTGGTTGTGGTAAATCAACCCTTTTACGCATGATTGCCGGGCTAGAAGAAATCTCAGGTGGAGATATGTTTATAGATGAAACCCGTGTCAATGACCTATCTCCAAAAGATAGAGACATCGCCATGGTGTTTCAGAATTATGCGCTTTACCCTCACATGAGTGTATATGATAATATGGCATTTGGCTTAAAATTACGCAATTACCCAAAAGCAGAAATAAAGAAAAGAGTTGAGGACGCAGCCAAAGTGCTAGGACTTACTGAATATCTTCAAAGAAAACCAAAAGCCATGTCAGGTGGACAGAGACAGAGGGTAGCGATTGGTAGAGCATTGGTAAGACAGCCCAAAGTGTTTCTTTTTGATGAACCACTTTCAAATTTAGATGCAAAACTCAGGGTGCAAATGCGTATTGAAATAAAACGCTTACATCAACAGCTTCAAGCTACAATGATTTATGTAACCCATGATCAAATAGAAGCCATGACCATGGGTGATAAAATTGTGGTTTTGAAAGACGGAGAAGTACAGCAGGTAGATACGCCAATGAATTTGTTTAATAATCCAGCAAATAAATTTGTAGCAGGTTTTATAGGAAGCCCTTCCATGAATTTTTTGAAAGGTAAAATTGAAAAACACGATGAATTACAATTTGTATCGGGAACAGTAAAATTTGGAATCCCGAATGAATTAGGACTCAGGGAAAAATTAGAACCTTATGTTAATAATGAAATTATCTTCGGGTTCAGGCCTGAGTATTTATATGATAAGAAGTTGGAAAGACAAAAACAGTTGAGTGTTGACCTTTCCATAATTATAGACGTAAGAGAACCAATTGGAAGCGAAGCCTATAATTATTTTCATTTTGAAGGGAATAATGAAGAAACCTACTGTTTCAGAACGGATTCAGCTTTTCAGTATAAATCTGGAGAAGAAGTAAAAGTAGGCATTGATGTTCAAAGATTACGCTTCTTTGATGCAAAATCTGAAGTGCGAATCGCCTAAAATTTTATTAAAACTAAATTTCAAAGACAATACTTTCATATACAATTAATAATCTAGCTATGACGGAAAAATCACTTTGGCAGGTAGAAGCTACTCAAATTGACCCTTCGAATTATTTCGGGATAATGGCAGCTAATGGTATGATTGGCTTAATAAGTGATGCCAAACCCATGCACTTGAAAGATGTAATTTTAAATGGAGTGTATGATAGGTACAAGCGCGGAAGAGTGAGCAATATCTTAGAAGGCTTTAATCCCTTGAATATCGATTTAGCAGTAAACAATCATATTATAGATACTTCTCAAATTAGCAGTTATAGACAAGTATTGGATATGCGCCATGCTACATTTTACAATCAATTTGAACTACCGGGTCAATTAAAAGTGAAACACGAAGTGATAGCATTAAGACATCTGCCCTTTTCTGCCTTGGTCAATGTTGAAGTTACCGCTTTAGAAACTTTAGAGCTTACATTTTTTAATGAGATTATAGCGCCAGACCATTTAAATGAAGTAAAGAATTATTACAGTGTAATTGATAGACCTCATGCCACAATTCCATTACATACTTCTGTGGCAAAAAGTCCCAGCGGTAAGCTTGATTTAGCAGTTTCTAACAGTTATATATTTGAGGAAACACATGGAGAAGAGCCCATTTTATTGCATGAAGATTGGGATTTTAATCGACATTTGGTTAAATGTAGGAAGACATTAACAGAAGGGCAAGCATGGCGTTTTAGTGTGGTTAGCTCTATGTGTACCTCTGTACATTTTTCAGATCCATTGAATGAAGCTGAAAGACTAAGCCTTTTTTGTAAAATGGAAGGAAGGGAAAGATTACTCGATCATCATAATTCGGCTTGGGATAGATTATGGAAAAAAGATATTAAACTCAACGGAGACCCTATTATACAAAAGGAAGTACGGCTCATGTTATATTACTTGTATGCTTCCGTACGTGAGGGTTCAGCGCTGAGTCTATCTCCTGTGGGTCTTTCTGGTTTAGGATATAATGGTCATGTCTTTTGGGATACTGAAATGTGGATGTATCCAGTACTTCTAGTGATGCAACCCGAACTGGCCAAAAGCTTATTAGATTACCGATTTGATAGATTGGAAGCTGCAAAACAAAATGCTTTTAATCATGGATTTAAAGGAGCGATGTTTCCTTGGGAAAGTGCTGATGATGGCACTGAGCAAACACCAGTTTGGGCATTAACCGGTCCTTTTCAACAACATATTACAGCCTGTATAGCTTGGGCTTTTTGGAAATACTATCAAGTTACTCAAGATAAAACTTGGCTTATTAAAAAGGGATATCCAGTATTAAAAGAAGCAGCTATTTTTTGGTGCAGCAGGGTTGAAAGAAAAAGTGAAGGAGAATACGAAATAAATAATGTAATTGGTGCCAATGAATTTGAGGAGAATATTGATAATAATGCTTTTACCAACGGTATTGTGAAAACAGTACTAGTATATGCGGTAAAAGCAGCAGAAATTATTGGAGAAAACCCCGATCCCGATTGGATGCATGTAGCCAACAATATTCCCATACTTCAATTTGAAGATGGTACCACCAAAGAAAATCGTACCTATAGTGGTAATGAGATAAAACAAGCTGATGTAAATTTATTAGCACATCCATTAGAAATTATCACTGATATTGCACAAATAAGAAAAGATTTGGATTATTACGAACCGCGTTTATCACCCGATGGGCCAGCTATGGGTTTAGCAACAATAGCCACACTAAGAGCTAAAATTGGTGAAGTAGAACACGCATTCAGGATATTTGTCAATAGTTATAGAAGTAATGGAGTACCACCTTTTGGTGTTTTAGCCGAATGTGCTGGAGGTAAAGGAGTTGCCCCTTATTTCGCTACAGGAGCTGGTGGTGCATTACAGGCATTGATATTTGGTTTTGGAGGTATTAGCATTACAGATCATGGAATTGTTCAAGGAGAAAAAATATTACCAATTAGTCTTGAAGAATTAAAGATTTCTATCGAATAAATTAATTGATAGTTAAAGGTGAATTTTAAAGATTATCATTCATCAATTAAAGTATCTACGGCTGTTGTGTTTAATACCTTGCGTATTTGTAACATCATAACAATTAGTGCCACTATAAAAACACTGGCACTTGCTGAAATTAATACAAATGGAGTTATTTCAATTTTATAAGTAAAGGAGGTTAACCATTGCTGCATGAGCAGCCAAGAGATAGGCAATGAAATTAGATTACTAAGTAAAATCAAAATAAAATATTGCCCCGTTAAAAGTTTTATAATATTCAGTGGCGAAGCGCCTAAGATTTTACGTACGCCTATCTCCTTTGTACGTCTCTTGAGTGAAAGTTGTAACAAACCGAGCAAGCCTATAAACGAGATTAAGATGGCAAAGATGGAAGCCCAATCCATAATTTTAGACCATCGTTTTTCTTCTTCATATTTTTGTTCAAGTAGCGTATCTGTAAAGTGATAAACAAATGGAGTTTCTACGGTATTTTGTTTCCATATATCTTCTAAATAGGCAATAGTTGGAGAGATTTCTCCAGACCCAATACGTACCATTAATTGATAGTACTTGGCTGGCCAAACATAAGTACTTAATCCTGTAATACCTTCTTCTATAGCTTCCAGATTAGTTGCCAAAATCAATGGTTCTATTTGGTCATGCAACGAACTGAAATGGAAATTTTTTACTACTCCTATAATCTCATGCCCTTCAGCGATATTTTTTCCTGGTATTTGTTCATCTAATGGATTTTCCCAATTAAAGTGTTTTACTAGCGCTTCATTCACTATAATTGATCTTTTGTTAAGCGCTTGATTATCAGCAAAATCCTTCCCTATTATTAAATTAGCGCCAATAGTTTTAATGTAATCGGGAGATACTTGATTATAAAATAAAGCTGCTGGTTCGCCTTGCTCTTGATCAAATTTTAATTGTGTCCATGGTTCTTGAATATTGTCCATGGAGGCACTTACAAAATGAATATTTCGGTGCTGTTCTGCTTTCAGTTTAAATGTTTCAAACCATGATTTGACGGAGGCTTCATCTTTCGTACTATTAATACTAATTTGTAATAACCTTTCCTCTTCGAAACCTAAAGTTTTTTGCCCTATAAATTGCATTTGCATTTTTATACATATGGCAGAAATAACTAGAATTATGGCAAAAACAAACTCTGTTGTAAGCAGGTATTTATTTAAAAAAGTATTTCGCTTAGTTCCATTTACTTTGCTCAGTAAAGCCTCTTTGATTGAATAGCGTTGAACAGTTTGGTATTGAATGAGTCCATTTATCACTGCTAAAAATAATAGTGTTATAAAAATGAAGGCTACTTCATAAATACCAAAAGAGAAAGCAATATCTGCACCTATCATAAAAGATAGATACGGCATTAAGATGGCAGCAATTAAAACTCCTATAATACTTGAAATCATTGTAATGGTACAAGATTCTACAATAAACTGTATTTTGATATTATCTTTATAAGCTCCCATAACACCTCTTACTCCCATTTCTCTAATTCGAGCTAAAGATTTACTGCTAGAAAGTGTAATAAAATTAAGTAAAGAGATAATTAAGATTACCAAAGCTAATGAAGCCAAAATATACACTTTCTGAGGGTCTGAATATGCTGCGTAGCCCACAACAGCAGTTTCAAAATGGATACTTGACATGGCTTGCATGCCAATGTTTACTTCTATTTTTTCGTCTTCGCTAAAGAATTTTCTTACAGCTTCAGACATTAAATGTTGAATATCTTGAAAAGTATTACCCTTATAAACAATGTAATTTTCAACTATTCCATAATTCATAGAATTAAAGGCATCTTCACTAATTTCTTTTTTAAAAACCTCCATAGATGCCAACAGGTCAAACTTGATGCTTGAATCTTTCTTTCTATTATCTACTATCCCTGCAATGTGGAGCAAAACATCTTCATCGTTTATATCAATTTTCAGCACCTTCCCTATTGGATCTTCATCACCAAAGAGTTTTATCTTTAATTCTTCAGAAATGAAAATATTATTGTCTTCAATTTCTCTACCATTGCTTTGAAGTATGGGAAAACTAAAAATGTTGAAAAAGGAATGGTCTACAAAATGTACAGATTGTTCGAAATGATTATCATTTATAGTAATAGTTTTAGTAGAACTTGCTACCCTTGTAAAATCTGTAATCTCACCTATCTCACTAGCAATTACTTCCGATAATGGCACTGCAGTTACAGCACTTTGTCGCTTAATTGTTCCATTGGTTTTATCTATGTGCTTCGTGAAGAGCCTATATATATCATTTTTATGCTGGTGAAAAGCATCTTGTTTGAATGTATGTTGAACAAATAGGAAAATAGTAAAAACAAATGCTATTGCTAGTGCTAGCCCAAGTAAGTTGGTTATGGTATAAAATGGGGATTTCTTCATACCCCTAAAACTCACTTTAAAATAATTTGACAACATACGAAATATGATTATATCTGGATAAAATTTTTTTTCTTTGAGTAAAACAGGATGGAAAAAGCGGATAACATTATAAATAAACCTACCATTTGCATGATAAATATGATACTGATTACAGTCAGCATGGTATTGCTCTAGTAAATCTCCTAAAATCCCTTCGAATAAATTTTCTGGACATATCCAAGTCAATAATTGGATAGCCCATTTAGGCGGCTCTCGATTTTCTTTACTCATGATTTTTTGCTATTCTGAGAAGTTGAGGCCAAGGTTTGGCATTAACTTCCATAATTTTTGTCGTTGACGTTGGAGTTCCTTAACTAATTCTTTGCCTGAATTTGATATCTGAAATATTCGTTTACGCCTTCCTCCTCTTGTTTGTGTGGCACCTCCATAATAAGATTTCACCAATCCTTTTTCTTCTAATCGATACAATGTTATGTGAACTGCACTTAAGTTAATGTCCCGATCAAGCTGTTTTTTAACTTCTTGTACAATCATATTTCCATAAGCTTCTTGCTCTAAAATAATGACCATCATGAGCATCAGCTCTTCAAATTCACCGCAATAATTTTTCATTTCTATATAAATTGTAAAACAAATATATTTATTTCTATATATTTTGTAAAAGTAATTTATATAAAAGGTTGCAAACATCTTTAATTGCATGTTATTTAAGTTACTATTGGAATTATATATTTTTTGAATTTAAAGGAAAGCGGAAAGTAATTAAAGGAATCTTAATAAAACAACAGCGCTGCCCTAAAAGCTTTCTACAAAGCTTAGCAGGACAGCCGCTGTTATTTTTCTGGAGTAAAAATGCTTTTCAATTGGTCAATTATTTGTCCATTGCCAGCAACGGTAATTTCCCCGATTTTTTCAGCAATTTTTTCTACGTACTCCATCTCTTTCAATTTATACAACATAGCGTTGTCTTCCATCAATTTGGCGGTATTGAGCAAACTTCTAGTAGAGGCAGTCTCTTCCCTCCTCATGATAACATTTGCCTGTGCTTTCTTTTGAGCGATCAAGACTTGATTCATGATATCTTTCACCTCACCAGGCAAAATCATATCCCTTACACCACAGTCTTTTACTTCTACACCCAAAGCTTCAGCCTTGTTGGCAATTACTTTCAAGACGTAGTTTGCCATTTCATCTTTTTTCTCAAGCAATTCGTCCAAAGAGAAAGTACCAACAAATTCCCTCAAAGCCAACTGCAACAAGATGTACAATTGCTTTTCAAAGTCTTTGTTATCTACCAATGCTTTGTAAATATGAATGACTTTGAATTGTGCCATGAAGTTGATTCTCAAAGCAGCTTTGTCTTTGGTCAACATTTCCTGACCAGCCATTTCCATTTGCCTTTGTCTTAAATCAACGGTTTCCACTTTAATTGGAGTGGCATTCTTCCAGAAGAAATAAGTACCAGTACCCAATTCTTTTACAAATTGACCATCGATAAAGAGCATTCCCTTCTCAAAAGATTGAACCACAAATACCCTAATGTAAGACAGCAATTCTCTCCTTTCTAAAATAGATTTGCTTATACTTTTGTCTATTTCAACTTTGTCTAAGTCAACTTTGGTAAAAGTATATTTAACCACTCCATTCCAGAAGGCATACTTTCCGGGCAAAAGTACATTTTTGAAATTACCATCAATTGCTTGCAATACAATCTCATTGTCCTTTACCTCTACTACAGTTAACAATTCAGCTAACTTTTCGTCTTGCAGCAAGAGATTCAATTCTACAGGTGCAGAAAAAGGCTTTGCTAAATTGTAATGTCCCACTTTTTCGTAGAGGCTGATCCAATGCTTACCTTCAGTGAGGACCCTTAGGTAATCGTTTTGCCTAAAGACCAATCCCACATAACCTTTATTGATCCTGATCCTTTTCATCATTGTTAGATTTAAATTAAATAAACATTTATCATTATTGGTCCAATAAATTCTTTTTAAAGAAAGTAGCTGAGGTAAGCTATCAGTAGACAGCGGAACACGCATTGAGTACACAGCATTTTTGATAGTTTCCTCAGTACACTTCCTCCTTCCTTTCCCTTTCAACTCATGTTTGAAAAAAGTAACAAAAAGTTTGCATACGGTATCCTGTTTGTTCAAGGCATTAACCAATGCTTTGAGCAAGTAATTAAACTTGCAAAAGCCTGCCTTAGCTACTTTCAGTGTGTCAGTTTTATAAGATGACGCTTTTCACTTACGGCGTTTGAGGCCATAAATAGATAATGGAACTCAAATCCATCGCGTTTACCAATTCCGCCACAGGTGCTCAAAACCTGGTGGGACTCGAACCCACAAATCCAAGGAACTGTTGCTCTACCTGTTGAGCTATCTCCGTGATATGGGACAGAGAGAGGGACTCGAACCCTCGACACACAGTGTGGGAAAACGTTTTTGGCTAAGCAGCATACCCAAAACAATTTATTAAGGGCACTATGGTGCTATTCAGAAACACGCATCAGGTCTTTGACCATCCACTTTTCCCGCGCTTCTGCTGTTTTTTACAGCAAGAAGATTTTTTGTACTTAAATGCACAGTATTTTATTAGTGGAAGAAGCTGGACTCGAACCAACACTCACGACATTTCAAACCGCTGCTCTACCTATTGGAGCTATTCTTCCAAATATAAGGACACAAAAAAGCCCCATTCTTAACTTATAGAATGAGGCTTTTGGATTCAATCACAAAAGATTGTTTCATGTGACCAACATTCTGTATCTATATGTTTGATATTTTTCAAAGCGTATATCTGACCTATCAAAATGAGCATACCTCTCCCTTGCGTTTTCAATAAAAAGCCAAATAATATTTCGTAAAATTAAACTATACTTCATAAGCTATTATTAATTGCCCATAAAAAAACCCAGGCTGTATACCTGGGTTCCTTAATCTATATTTTTATAAATTAACGCATCCCAGGTGAAAAATGTGCCTCTATACCTCCAAAGTGACGTAATAGGCTTGTAAAGTTTACTATATCTTGTGAATACTTCTGCATTTTTCTATTTTTAATTGTGATGCAATTATCGTTTTTTAATTTTATAAAACCAAATAATATTTGGTTTTATTTTAAATTTTTTCACTACTCTCTTCTTTTTATATGTTTCATACTCGAGGATAGAAGGGCAAGTGAATTGTTGCGATACAACTAAAGCGCAACTTCAATTGTAACGGTAGCACGACTTTGAGTCGTGCTACCGTTATAAATCCCCAATTAAACACCTGAACTTTGGGAACTCGCTTTTGTTACTTGGATGTATTTACCTTTTATTAAAAAGGTAGCTTTTTTACTAAATAAAACGACTATGACACAAGACGATTCACAACTATATGAAAAGGCAACGTTTGGAGGCGGATGCTTTTGGTGCACTGAGGCAGTTTTTCAAGATTTAAAAGGCGTTCAATCAGTTGTTTCTGGTTATGCCGGTGGCCATATTAAAAATCCTGCTTACAGAGAAATTTGCACAGGTAGAACAGGACATGCAGAAGTAATTCAAATCACTTTTGATCCAAATATTATCAGTTTTGATGAACTACTCGAAGTTTTTTGGTTAACGCATGATCCAACGACTTTAAATAGACAGGGGAATGATGTAGGAACGCAATACAGATCCGTTATTTTTTATCACAATGAGGAACAAAGAAAAACAGCAGTAGCATCAAAAGAAAAAACAGATGCTTCTGATTTATGGCCAAATCCCATTGTTACGGAGATAAGTCCGTACGAGGTAATGTATAAAGCGGAAGAAGAACATCAAAACTATTACAAAGACCATACTTACCAACCTTACTGTACTTTTGTGATTTCACCGAAAATTCAGAAGTTAAAGAAGCATTTTGGGGAGAAGTTGGTTTAAATGATGTTTTGAGCCTATTAGTGAGTTAAATATAGAAATGGATACAAACATTGATAAAGAGGGAGTGCTAAATACACTCCTTTTTTTGTTTGCAACTATTTAAGTTGTTCCATTTATATCCCTAACTCTTGCTTTTTTGCTTGAATGAATTCATCCATTTTAGACTTAAATTCATTCCCAAAATTGCTACTTATTCCCATTGGTGGTTTGTCGGCAAAAAAGAAAAAGGCTTTTTGGTTATTTGGTTTAACTTTAAAAAGCATTCCTTTCCATAACCATTCTATCGATTTTATAGATTCGATATCTTCCCATGCAATAGGCTCATTGGCCTTAGCACTTAATTTAGTTATTCCTAAATCATCTAGTTGAACTCTAAAATAATTCTTGGCCATCCAGAAGGATAAAAACAACCCAACACTTCCAAAAAGAAACATAGGCAATAACAATGGAGGACTAGCTTCGGAATTGGTATTAGAAAAACTATCAGGAAAAAGGAGGTCATATACGAAGCCCGTGCTAAATAAAATTCCGATGAGTAATACGAATCCTCTTTGGAGATAATAATGAGAAGACCAAGTTTTCATGACGGCTTAAATTATATAATAAATATAGCGAAAACATCGTCATGGTACTTTATATCAAAAATGAAAAGACCTTAAATAAACTTCAAGTAGCAGTTAATATATCTTCTTAATTTCAATAGGTTGGCCTATCATACGTACATTCGGTGGGATTTCTAGAAAAGAAGCGTCAAATTTTATTATTCGGTCTTCAACTTTGAAAGTTTCTGGCAAGTTACAAGGCAGACATCTTACCTGTTTGTCATTATTTTTTACATTTATCACCCAAACTTCCAAAAGTTTAGTTACTGAACCTTCCAATTCTGTATCTACATAAACCCTATTATCTGGCTTATTACAAGGCAAAACTGCGATACTTGAGATAATTTCTTCATCATTGCAGCTAAAGGCACTAAATAATAAGAAGGTGAAACAAAACAACAAAAGCCTTTTCATCTAATTCATTTTTATTCTCTAACTATATACGTAACAAAGAAGTTTTTTGCTACGAAAATATAATTGAATTTTATAATTCCTGTAACAACACCTTCCATGCTTCTTCTACTTTTCCTTCATCTAAGAAATCTCTGGCTAACTCATGTAAATGGTATTTAAAAGAGCTAGTATCTTGTGAAAACCGCTTCTTGAACTCTTGTATTGTATTTTCTGCCGAAAATTTAGCTATTTCGTTTGAAGTTGGTAGCTGAGCGACATTTCCTAATTGTCCTAAATGGTTTCCAGTAAGCACTTCGCTCAATCGTATATCCTCAGGTATAGCATCAACACCTATTCCTTTATTTCTTAACGGTTTAGCTATTTCGAAAAGTGCTTCCCCTTGAGCACGGCAATACCAATTACCTCCCATACGGCCAACTGCATCCAATTTATAAGGATCAATTTTCTCATTTTTATCTAAAATCTTCTTATTGATATGTATCAACAGCACTTCACAGATAATTAAATTACCAGCTCCGCCTTCTTTGCCTAAAGGTATAATTTCATTGACTTTACACTCAAAAGCAGCAGGTGATTCCCCTACTCTCGGTGGTTTTATCTCTTCTGAAGCCACTTCTGTTAGCCCAGCTTTTTTAAATTCATTTACCCCTTTATCGTACTCCGTAGAACTTAAAGACATTTGTTCTACCATGTTATGGCTCACAATATTGATCACTACTTCTGGTACTTCTTCAATATTTTGTAAGGTATGTTTGGTGGTATTATCTCGTCCCCTTCTTGCAGGTGAGAAAATCATAACTGGTGGATTGGAACTAAAAACATTGAAAAAGCTAAAAGGGCTCAAATTTACCTTTCCATCTTTGTCAACGGTACTTGCAAAAGCGATGGGCCTTGGGGCTACTGCTCCTAACAAGTAGCCATGTAACTCCGATGAACTCAATGAGGAAGGTTTGATAGTTTTCATGTTGTTATTGTTTTACAGTCTTTCTTAAGGAAAAAAGTGATAAGTTTTTGATAGTTACTCAATGGTGTTCGGTGTTTAACGCCGGCAAAACCTGACTCCTTACCTCTCCAAAACCTACTCTTATTTCACCTTTTACCCCAAAACCACGCATAATCACCGTATCGTAATCTTCCAAAAAAGTTCTAGTCTCATCTACCAACTTAATAGGCTTCTTTCCTCCTTTAGAAATTTCTAGCAATGATCCTAAAGCATCTTTGTTTGGTCCACTGATTGTTCCAGAAGCCATTACATCACCAATATTGATATTACAACCATTAACTGTGTGGTGAGCCAACTGCTGGCTCATATTCCAATACAAATGTTTGAAGTTCGAATTACAAATCTTCACTTCTTCCTTTCCGTCTGCTTGTACATAGACTTCAAGGTTCAAATCAAAAGTACGTTTCTTTTTACTTCTTAAATAAGGCAGTGGCAATGGATCTTGGACTGGACAATTTGTTCTAAAAGGTTCTAATGCCTCTAAGGTTACAACCCAAGGAGAAATACTAGAAGCGAAGTTTTTTCCTAAAAATGGACCGAGGGGCACATATTCCCATTTTTGTAAATCTCTTGCTGACCAGTCATTAAAGAGCACCATCCCAAAAATATACTTCTCCGCTTCATTCACATTAATAGCATGACTTAATTCAGTATTTTCTCCAATCACAAAAGCAGTTTCCAATTCAAAATCCATTCTTTTAGATGGACCGAAAATGGGGATCTCAGCATTTGGTGGCATGGTTTGCCCCTGAGGACGATGGATATCAGTACCTGAAACAACGATAGAGGAAGCCCTGCCATGATATGCAACTGGCAAATGTTTCCAGTTGGGCAACAAAGGATTATCGGGCCTAAATAGTTTGCCTACATTGGTAGCATGTTCTAAACTTGAATAGAAATCGGTATAATCTCCAATTTTTATAGGCAAAAGCATTTTTGTGCCTTCCATTGGGACGAGCACTTTTTTTTGGTGCTTGCGCATTCGCTCATTGCCTTCCAATAATAGTTCTGTGAGTTCATGCCTGGTGCGAGCCCAAATGGGTCTGCCCAATGCAATAAAATCATTTAGATAAAGGTTTGAAAATACTTCTTTAGGCGCCTCGGTTGCATCTAGTAATCCTAGTTTGGCAGCTTCTGCCATATCTATAATATACTCACCAATAGCAACACCTACCCTTGGTTCTCCGCTTTTATGTTCGAAAATGCCAAAAGGTAAATTGTATATAGTAAAATCGGAGTCTTTGGGAATTGTAACCCAAGTCTGCATGGTCAAAAAATTTAGTTAATTCGAATTCAAAAGTTTTTATAAATGGTATCGAGAATGCGCATCAAATTTTTATAGTCTGAATCTTCTAAACCCTCCCAACCTTGTTTTCTAATGGCATATACTTCGGGCAATGCTTTTTCAATTACCTTGTTGCCTTCGTTGGTAAGCATGATTTTGAAACGGCGTCTGTCATCCTTATCCATTACTCTAGTAGTAAGGTCCTTTTTACAAAGTAAATCTATGATGCGAGTTACTGTGGGCGCATCTTTATAGGTACATTCTGCTAGCTCATTCTGACTCATCCCGTTTCTATTATTTAGCTGATCTAGAATAACCCATTGGTCCACTGTAATGTCAATGTTATTATCTGCAAAACGCTTTTGTAGATTTTGCCTAATTTTTTTGATTGTTCTTTCAATGAGGAAACCAAAATTTTTATGCTCCTTATACTTAACTGTCAAAAGAATTTATTTAAATAGTGAAATTATTAGTATACTAACAATTATAATAAATAAAGTTATGTAGAACAATGGAATTAATTATTTTAAACATGAAATTTAATACAACATAATAGCCCAATGTAAAAATACCAGAATTGTTTATTCTCAACTTTTACCTAATAGTTGAATCCTACCTTTTAAGAATTATAAAAATAAATGTCTAATTCCTAGGGAAATAAATGAATGCTGACTCAGACCATTTAAACCATTTCTTAATATCAATCTTTGCGAAGCACATACTTTCCAAGCGGCTTTTTCCATTGATGAAAAAGTATGTCGAAGGGTCGAACCCCAAAAAATCTAGCGGCCGCCGCTCGGAAAAATTTGAAACAGCACGGCTGCCGCTTGCTACGCTCAAACTACAAATTTCCCATGATTCCCATTTAGCCTATCAGCTAACAAATATTAGTATAATTAAAAAGATTTAGCTTTTACAATGTACCTCGCAATTCTTGCTCTCTTTCAATCGCTTCAAAAAGCGCTTTAAAGTTGCCTTTACCGAAAGATTTCGCTCCTTTTCGTTGTATAATCTCGAAGAACATGGTAGGTCTTGGTTCGAGTGGTTTGGTGAAAATTTGTAATAAATAACCTTCTTCATCCCTATCTACTAAGATACCCAATTCACTCAATGGTTTTAAATCTTCATCAATCTCTCCCACACGATCTAAAAGATTTTCATAATATGTATTGGGAACTCTTAAAAACTCTACCCCTCTTTCTTTCAAGACCGTAACTGTTTCAATGATATTATCGGTAGCAATGGCCAGATGTTGTACACCTGCACCATTATAGAAATTTAGAAATTCTTCTACTTGCGATTTCTTTGCACCAACAGCAGGTTCATTAATTGGGAATTTAATCCTGCCATTGCCATTGCTCATCACTTTACTCATTAATGCGGTGTACTCTGTAGAGATATCTTTATCATCGAAAGAAACTAATTGAGTAAAGCCCATGGTTTCGGCATAAAATTTTACCCACTTATTCATTTCTCCCCAACCAACATTGCCCACCATGTGATCAATGTATTTAAAGCCAATTGGTTTTGGATTGTAACTACTTTCCCATTTTTGAAAACCTGGTAAAAATACCCCTTCATAATTCTTGCGTTCAATAAAAATATGAACTGTTTCTCCATAGGTATAAATTCCAGAGCGTACAATTTCCCCATCTTCATCTTTCACAATTTCTGGTTCTAAATAAGGCTTAGCTCCACGATTTACTGTTTCATGGAATGCCTTATCCGCATCTTCTACCCACAAGGCAACTACTTTTACACCATCACCTTTTTCATCTATATGCCTACCTATGTCAGTACCTTTTCTGAGCGGACTGGTTAAAACCAACCTGATTTTATCTTGAACCAACACATAAGAAACATAATCTTTTTCGCCAGTTTCTAGTCCACGAAAGGCCAATGATTGAAAGCCGAAGGCGGTTTTGTAATAATGAGCGGCTTGTAAGGCATTACTTACATACAATTCAATATAATCTGTGCCATTCAATGGCAGAAAATCCTCTGCACTTGGGAAGATTTTTTCTGGTGCTTTTGTTGTTTGAAGTGCCATATCTATGTTGTTCTGGTTTTCTTTTGGTGATTTAATTCTATCCTATTGTTAGTCTCTTCAAAGACTTTACTTAAAATTCTCATCATCGACTTAATGCCTCACTAAAAACTCTATTATTTAAGATTCTAAAATTCGTAGGGAGACCCTACAAATAGTGACAAGGGTTATTTATTACTTTAATAAATAATTTAAAAATTATTATCTAAAGTACAGATTATCAATCTTCTAACCATGACTTATAATATTTACCATCATCTATTTGCATGGCGATATCTGTGAGCATTAATGGCCTGAAAGGATCTACCATTACAGCATACTCTTCCGTACTTTTCTTACCTATACTTCTTTCCATAGCTCCCGGATGTGGGCCATGTGGAATACCACCAGGATGCAGCGAAATATGTCCTTGATCAATATCGTTACGGCTCATAAAATCACCATCCACATAATATAAAACTTCATCTGAGTCGATATTACTGTGGTTATAAGGTGCTGGAATTGCTTCTGGATGATAATCGTATAACCTTGGGCAAAATGAGCAAACTACAAAATTATGAGCCTGAAAAGTTTGGTGAACAGGTGGCGGCTGATGAACACGTCCAGTAATAGGTTCAAAATTGAAAATGGAAAATCCGAAAGGAAAGTTATAACCATCCCAACCTACTACATCGAAAGGATGACTGGCATATACCATCGGATGAATCATTCCCTGTTTTTTTACTTTAATCAAGAAATCCCCTTTTTGATCATGGCTTTCTATGGTAGATGGCAACTTGAAATCTCGCTCACAAAATGGAGAATGTTCCAACATTTGCCCAAACTGATTGCGATAACGTTTTGGTGTATAAATAGGGCTAAAAGACTCTAGAAAAAACAAACGGTTATCTTCAGTATCGAAATGAAATTGATATATCACTCCTTTTGGAATGATGAGATAATCGCCATATTCAAATGGAATATTGCCTAACAATGTTTTGAGTGTACCACTACCCTTGTGTATAAAAATGAGCTCATCAGCCTCACTATTCTTGTAAAAATAATCGGTCATTGATTTTCGAGGAGCAGCCAAACCTATGTGAACATCACTGTTCAGCATTAACACCTTTCGCGCATCTAAAAAATCATCTTCTGGTTCAATATTAAATCCAATGAGTTTTCTTGGAGTCATATTTTTATCCACAGCTATCTTTGGTTGGATATTGATGGGTTCCAATATTTCCCTGATCATAGTAGGTCTGTGGATATGATACAGTAATGAAGACATACCTGTAAAGCCCTCAGTACCAAATAACTGTTCATAATAATAACCACCTTCGGGCTTCTTGAAAGTAGTGTGCCTCTTTGAAGGAATTTTTCCCAATTTATGATATAGTGGCATGTGTTAGTATTTAGGTTAAGATATTCTTTCTAAAACTTAGATATTCAAATTTCAGTATTTATTAATTAATATACAAATAGATAGTATACTAACTATTTGTATGTGTAACATTATTATTACTTAAATAGTGCATTCTATCACATTGTTTTTTGGATTATTCCATTTGAGATGAGTTGAGCAGATAATTTTGCCGCAATGTTTTCTAAATCAATTCCTAACTTATTTTTATTGGTTGACAAAACTTTGGTTTTTAAATCGATGGGTAATGATTCAAATCCATAATATGCGCCTAAAATAGCTCCTGTCACCGCAGCCACTGTATCGTTATCCCTCCCATAATTAACTATAAAAGCCATAGTTTCTCTAAAAGCAAAATCATTCACTAACAAAGCGGTTAAATTAATTAGATGTATTTCACCCACATGAAAAGGATAATCTTGATTTTTTTCAGAAAGCAACTGAAATGCTTTTTCCATTCCTGCTTTTCTAGCAGCAATACTATCTTCGCCATTAAGTAGCCATTCATTTTCCACATTCTTTGCAGTTTCAGCAATATACAATGCATCGAGGTATATGCGGTACGAAATTCTACCTACCAACCTGCTTTTAAAATACTTTTCGGTATCTTCTGATTTTAATACCTCAATAACTGATTGCTTACTAGCTTTTGGATTAAATGCTGCAGCTACCATAGCTGCACTTAATGCGCTAATATCACGTGCATAGCCAATATCAAATATGGCCAATTCATAGCCTTTATGATAAGCCGCACTGGGCGATTCTGGATAATATGCACCTAGTAATGGCGCATATAATAATCCTGCACAAACCATTTCTCCGCCATAAAATCTACTAAGCGCATCATTGTATTCAATTAGATCTTGAGCTGCAAAAGGTTTGGCTACCATTGCCCATTCTTGTAACCATGATACCCGCAACATCTGTTGTTCAAATGGAGCAGGATCAAAACTATCTATTTGTTTCAGTCCATCTAATTCATCTTGATATTGATCTACTAAGAAATTAGAAAATGCAACTGGCAATTGTTCATTAGACTGATAAAATAAAGGAGTTTTGGCTATGAAAAAATTAGATAGCAATACCTTCCATCGTGTATCATCTGTAGTACCCCCTGCTGGTAAATTATAATCCCATGTGCCCTCTGGTGAAGGCGTTCTTATCATATTATCTAGGCTATCTACGAATCCATATTCTCGGGTAATTCTATTTTGTGGCCACATTTCTGTTGGCGCTCCCATAGCATCCCCAATAGCACTGCCTACTAGTGTACCTAAAATTTTATCGTATAATTGCGCCTCGGTAAGGCTAGACAAAGGAAAGTCCATCTCTGTATCTACAGTATCTTTGGCCACTTGCATTATGGGAGGTTCTTTGGTTTTTTGTGAGCAGCTAACAAAAAAAGATACGAAGAGTATACTGTAGAAAATTTTCATGTTTTTGATAATTTACCTTCATTTATCCAATTTGCAGCTGTTTGTAATAAAGATTCTTTTTCAGAAAGGCTAGCACTAAGTGGCAGTTGTGCTACACCAAGAATCCTTCTTAATATCTCTGTTCCTGCAAATCCTGCAACAAGTGCCTTTTGAAAACCTTGTGGTTCTTGATACAAAGCAAAAACACTATCAATCATTTGCATGGAATGACCAGTCATGAAAAGATGTGCCACCAATACACCTAAATCAAATTCGGCATAACCCATAAAACTAAACTCAGGATCAATGATTTTCATACCACTCTCATTCGATAACCAACTGCCAGGATAAAAATCACCATGAATTAAGGTGTTTCCTTTGCCTAGATATAACTTTCCTAAGTCTGCAATCTTCTCTTTTAAAGCTTCATCAGTTTTGTAAGATGAGGCCAATTGAGCTAAGCCCGGCTGTACGGCATCTAGGTCAAATCCATTGTTTTCTTGAAATGGATAATTAAAGATATGCTCGTGGTTTAATTCTCGCATATCTTTGTTTTCTGGAAACTCTTTAACGTCCATTTTGTGAAGCTCATAAAGATATTTGAGCAACTTCGTTAATTGGGATTCAGTAAGTTTTTGTTCTTTACGATACAAATAATTGAAATCACTACTACTTCCCAAATCACTGTAAAAAGCAATAAAATGGGTTTTATCAGCTTGTAGTAATTTTGGTGAATAAGCATTCAATAACGTATTGTCTTGAATAATGGAATAATAAGCGGTTTCAGCTTCATTCCGATTAATCGGGGCAGCAATTTGTGGGTATTTCTCAACCCAAGGTCTGGCTTGTTTCGCAATAAAAGTTCTTTGGTTAGTAATCACCCTCAGCACAAAATTCATGTTTCCTTCCCCTGGTTTCTCAAGTTTACTAATCTCTTCTTGCGGTAAAAGAAAAGCTTGTTCTTTTAAAAAGTTACTCAAGGATTGAACATCATAATCTAAGAAGAAAGCTTTTGAATATTGTGATTTAAATTGTAATCGTAGATCATCCATCTGATAGTATTTTAAATAGGATATTTAGTACATTTTTTACAAACTAATTTAAAAATGCAACTAAGTAAATAGCTAATATGGTTCATTTCAGTTGAAAATTAGCCACATCTATAAGAAGGTAAACCTATAAGATAATTCTTTTATTTAACTTATGATTGATATAAAATAATCGAGCATAATACTTTCTAAGCATGAAATCAATACTATCCTTTTTATTTATTTTGCTTCCCCATTTAACCCAAGCACAAATGTCCTTCAATCCATTCCCATTTAGTAAAGATATTGGTTCGCCTCAAATAGAAGGAAAAACACAATTTGATAATACCAATCAACAATTCATACTTGATGCAGGCGGTTACAATATTTGGTTTGAAAGAGATGAATTTCATTTTACTTATGATACCATTTCTGGAGATTTCATGATTACCACTCGATTAGGATTTGAAGATATGGAAGGTGATGCCCATAAGAAAATAGGTATTATGTTTCGGGAATCTGAAGAAGAAAATGCTCCTCATGTAAGTGCTGTGTTACATGCTGATGGGTTAACTGTTTTACAATGGCGTCCGTTAAAGGGTGCTTTTATGCGAGATCCACAAGACCAAGTTTTTGCCATAAAGGATAATTACAGTATTCTCCAATTAGAGAGGAAGGGAGAGGAATTCATAATGCGGGCGGCCCATGATGGTGAGCCTTTACAGTATATTGGATCCATCCTTTTGCCTGATATGCCTGCAAAATTGTTAGGAGGCATTTTTGCCTGTTCGCATGATCCTGCAGATAAAATAAAAGGCAAGTTTTGGAATGTACGGTTAGAAAAACCTGTAAGTGAGGATTATGAAACCAGTGAAAATGGATACTTAGGTTGTAGGCTGGAAACCATGAACATTTTTACCCAAGAACGAAAAATCATTTATGAGAAAGCTGGCCGTTTTGAAGCGCCTAATTGGATGCCAAATGGCAATGAATTACTTTTTAACATGGATGGAAGTATCTATACCATTCCTATTATAGGGGGAACGCCAAAAAAAATAAATACAGGTGATGCTGATCGTAATAATAATGATCATGGGATTTCATTCAATGGAAAATTATTGGCAATTAGTCATCATCGAGAAGGACTGAGAGATGGTGGGTCAACCATTTATGTTTTACCGCTTGAAGGTGGAACACCTAAACTAGTTACAGAAGAAACCCCATCCTACTGGCATGGATGGGCGCCCAATAACAAAGAAGTAGTTTTTGTGGCTAAACGTGGTGACAGCGAAATTTACAATATCTACAAGGCTGATATCAATACTGGAAAAGAAACTCAACTCACATTTAATACAACTGCTCATGTTGATGGTCCTGAATATTCACCCGATGGGAAATATATTTATTATAATGGAAGTCAGTCAGGAACGATGCAGCTCTGGCGTATGAAGTCCGATGGAAGTAATCATGAGCAACTTACTTTTGACCAATATAACAATTGGTTTCCGCATATTTCTCCCGATGGAAATTGGATTGCCTACTTGGCATTTACAGAACCCATTGATCAAGATTCCCATCCAGCATATAAAAGAGTTGAATTAAGATTAATCCCATTAAAAAAAGGAGATATTGCTGGGGTACCTAAAACAATTGCCTATTTGTACGGAGGGCAAGGAACAATCAATGTACCTTCTTGGTCACCAGATAGCAAGTATATTTCATTTGTAAGTAATTCTGGCAGCAATAATTGAAAGATATTTTGAGGGATCTACTGGTTATCTTTATATAAAAACTCATCGGTAAAGTGTGCTTTGTGTTTTCCTTTCGTAAATTCCTTTTGATTTTAATTTGAAGAGATGAATGGGATATGCCCATATGGGTAAGTTTTTACAATTAATTTACTAAGCCTCAAAAATTTGGTTTACAGCAGCTGAAAAAAGTATATTTAGCATCTTAAAATCAAATAGAAATAAAATAGTAGCGATTGGATATATTGCAATACTTCTTAACAATAGCTTTAGGTCAGGGAATTGTACTTGCCTTTTTTCTATTAACATCAGAGTATTATAAATCTGTAGCAAATACTTGTCTCGCACTTGCCTTAATTGCCATATCGATTTTATGCATTACTGATATAATCGGTAATCACTATACGCCAAGTTCAATTTTGATTGAATTCTTTATAAATGATTTAGAACTCGGTTTTTTAGTATATGTACCGCTATATTATTTTTTTAAAATCTCCACTTCAAGTGCTCATGATAAAAGTGGGTTTAATTTATATTTATTGCTAGCATTCGCTATAGACACGATTATAAACATTGCTATTGTTTGGCATTTCCCCATTGAAAAAATCGCTACAGATAATAATATTCAACTCTTCTATGAAATTGAATCTATACTAAGCATCTTCTTTAATTTATTTCTATGTTACAAATCCTACCAACTAATAAAAGATTATAAGAATGATTCTAAAAAAAAGGAATGGATATATAAAATATGGCAATCAACACTTGCTTTATTGGCTGCTTGGGTATTAATGACTTTAGGTAGTTACATTTCGAGCTCAAGTATTTCAATTCTTATAAACACCCTATACATTTTCATATCAATTTGGTTGTTTTGGCTAATTTATAATGGAATCGTAAACCTGAAACTTATTGATGACAGAAAAAATATCAATCTAAAATTAGAAGGAAAAGAAATTCAAAAAGAACCAGTTTTTCTTCAATTTAAAGAATCAACGGTAGTAAAAGAGATATACAGTAAAAAACAGCATAACTCTAAGCAAAAAATAAACAACGCGCTATTAGATAGTCATTTCAATAATATCAATAGTCTCATAGTATCTGAATCTTTATATCGCAATGAAAATTTGAGTATTGAGGATGTTGCTCATCGAGTGAATATGAGTACGGGTTATATTTCCAAAATAGTTAAGGAAGCTACTAAGAAAAATTTTCCAAATTGGATAAATGAATTTAGAGTGGCAGAGACTAAAGCAATGTTCTTAAACAAAGAATTCGATAATTACACTACTCTTTCCATAGGACTTGAAGCAGGATTTAAATCAAAATCTGCATTTTATGCTACTTTTAAAAAGATCACTGGGGATTCACCTGCAAAATTCCGCAAAAAAAAGTCCTAATTTCTGCACTTTCCCATATACAGGACTTTAGAAGCCATCATTCAATCTAATCTTGCGAGTACTTTAATTAATACTATTGAGAATCACTCAAGTAAAAGACTCATTCTTCAATAGTATCAAGTAGGTATTCACTTTGAAAATTCGACTACTGATGATTAGAAATTTTGCTTTTTTAATATTAACTATCATATCCATCTCCTTAAATGGATATGGCCAAGTCTTTGACCAGTTTTCAGCTTCGATAAATTCCGAGGCCATAGGACTTCCTTTTACAAATTATGATCCTTTGCATCCGGGATTTGAGCTGAATGGTACAATAAAAAGAATTGAAAAACCTAAAAGTATCCGGTACCTCAACACAAAGATAGGCTTCTTCTATCATAGGAGATTAGAAACGGCCATTTATATAGGAGGTGAATATCAGCATTCATTAAAACTATTCAGACAAAAAATAAGTCTAGATCTACCGATTGGCCTTGGCTACTTACATTCTTTTTATCCAGGAGAGGTTTATGAGCAAAATGATAATGGCGATTTTGAAAAAATCAACCAAACAGGAAGGGCTCACTTTTATACCAATCTCGGTATTGGTTTTACTTATTTGAGTGATAGTAAAGTACAGCCTTATATACGCCAAGAGCTTTTATTAGAAACTCCATTTGCCAATGGGATACCCATAATAACTCATTCTTTAGTAAAAGTTGGTGTTCAAATTAAACTCTAAAAAAATGAAGATATATAACATTTATTTATGTGCAATTGCACTATTGTTAATCGGCATCACTTCTTGTGAGCAAAATGAAATATTACCTGCTTCAAATTATAGTTGCGATTTAGGAGCTTTAGATAATAGTGCTGTTCATCCAAAAGCTACTACATACCAAAATATCCTAGAAAACAATAGAAAGAATGGCATAGTTGGCGCTGTTTTACTAGTGAAAGATAAGGATGGGATTTGGTTAGGAGCTGACGGCAAATCAGATATTGCATCGGATATTGATATGTTAAGCTGCAACACATTTCTAATTGCTAGTATCAGTAAAGCATTTACAACGGCAGCTACTTATCGCTACATTGACAAAGGTGTTCTAACCCTAGAAGATCCTATCAGCAAATGGCTTGATGCATCTATCATTGAAAATGTAAACAATGCCGATAAAGCACAAATAAAGCACTTATTGTCACATACAAGTGGAATAGCAGATTTTTATACATTTCAATTTGAATTAGATAGGATTAATAGAATTTCAAATGATTTCACTAAAGAAGAAGTATTAAAATACATTTATGGTGTAGGTGCGCTTAATGAAGTCGGGGAAACATATAACTATACAAATACTAACTTTCTTTTATTGTCCATGATATTGGAAAATGCTAGTGGCCTCAGCTTCGAACAGGTGTATCAACAAGAAGTTTTCTCACCATTGGGTTTAAATTCTGCATATTACAGTGAAGAGCAAACAATACCTAATGGAACTGTTAAAGGCTATGTGGATATTTATGGCAATGGGCAATTTGTAGATAGTGAATTTCTATATAATGATGAGTTAGGTATTGGAGGTGATGGGGGTATTGCCATTAATGCTTTCGATTTAGCTATATTCTTTGAACAGCTAATGAAAGGGAACCTTATTTCTAATACTTCTCTCAATGAAATGACCAATTGGTTTGACTTACCAAATGATTGGGTGTCAGATGATGATCCTTTCGGACAAAACGAAAACGGTTTTGGGATAGAGAGATTCAATACAAATTATGGCTCTGCCGTCGGTCATACAGGAGGAATAGATGGATTTACTACCATCGCTTTATATTTTCCAGAAGAGGATATGACCTATATTCTATTATTAAATAGTGCAGGAAGCGAGGAAGGTAATGACTCTGGTGAAAAAATATTTGAGGAAGTGGCAAGGGAAATGTTTAATTAAACACTAAAGTGTTAAAATTTTTATGCACGCCAATTTCCCTACTAATTACTGATGGTCTTTATTTAAAAACTCATCTGTAAAGTGTGCTTTGTGTTTTCCTTTAGAAAATTTCTCTTGATTATAAGCCTTAGACCCTCCTTTGGGTATCGAAAGGCTTTTCCAATTTTCTCCTAATTTCATTTTCCCTATAAAAGTAATTTGCCCTACATGGTAAGCATAATGAGCCAATTGCCTATTTATAGCTTCTACAATACTATGACCTTGATTTCTAATATATACCTCCGTTTCAAAATTGGCTGTATTTATGCAATTAATGGCTTCAAACAAGCAATTCCAGCCTTCCTCCCACTTTGTCAATAAATCTTCTCGGGTTTGAATCATATCCTCAAATTCTTCCTCTCGGTTTCGCCAAGTTTTTTCACCGTCTGAAGTAAGAAAGTCAGTCCATCTTGAGCGCATATTTCCCCATAAATGATTTACAATGATGGCTATTGAATTACTGTCTGGATTATATTGCCAAAACAAGGCAGCATCATCTAACTGTGCGAAAGTTTGTTCACCTAGAAGTTTATAATAGGCAAATTGTTTTTTTATGCTCTCTAAATAGTTTCCTTGCATGTGTTAAGCTAAGGGTTAATTATTAAATGATAAATGAATTAATTCTAATAACTATCTACGTATTAGCGTCGCTTTAATACTTCTTTTTCTAGGATTTACAACGTAGGGAAACCCTTCGATTTGCATTTTTTAATTTGATTTAATTACTCAAGATTTTTATAATATATTTTTCAATTTGTCTCTGTAATTTCTGCTAGTTCTAATTTTTTCGCCATTGCTCATTTTCGCAATAAACTCATTGTTAAAATGAGGTTCCATTTCAACAATGTGATGTAAATTAATAATACTGGATTTATGCACTCTTAGAAATTGCTCAGAAGGCAGCAGTTGCTCCATTTTTTTCATACTTTCTCTTATGAGGTAGAAACGTGAGGAGATGTGGATCCTCACATAATAATCAAAAGCTTGTATCCAGATAATATCTTTTAATGGTACAAAGTAAATTTTACCATCTGCTTTAATTACCAATCGGTTATTGATTATTTTCTTTTGATTTTGCTGTTCTTTTACTAGTAATTGCTCTTTATCTTTTCCCTCAGTTTGTTGGTAGTCGTTGAGTAGATTATTGAGATTGGTGGAAGCATTACTTTTTCTGTTGGTATAAATTCGTTTTTTGGCAAAAGCTAATGCTTTAAAAAATCTTTCATTGGTAAATGGTTTTAATAAGTAATCAACAGCATGGTTCTCAAAAGCTTTCAAAGAATATTGATCATAGGCTGTCACAAAAATTACTTCAGGAAGGTTTTTTTCACTCAATGTGCTTAGAACTTCAAAACCATTAATAGCAGGCATTTGTATATCTAAAAAAATAAGTTCTGGAGCATGATCTTGTACAGCTTTTATTGCTTCTAGGCCATTTTTGCACAATGCAGTAATTTCTATCTCTGGGTCTTTTTCTAAAAGCATAGCAATACCTTCGCGTGCTTCCATCTCATCGTCTACGATTATTACTTTAATTGCTGACATATTCTTTTTTGTTTACAGGTAAAATTATACGGACAAGTACACCGCCCTCAATTTCTGAGACTTGAAATTTAAAGCTTCCTTGGTATAATTGTCGCAATCGTTGAGCAGTATTAGCAACCCCAATTCCTTTGCTACTTACCATGGTCCAATCGGGTGGCAAAGAAGAACCCGTATTAAATACATCTAACTGTAGTTTATTGCCATTATTTATATACGCACTTATTCTTATGGTTTCTGTATCAATACTTCCTGCAATGCCATGCTTAAAAGCATTTTCTACAATAGGTTGTAATAAAAGATTTGGAATTTGACACATGAGGGTTTCTTCTTGTATTTCGGTTATTAGTTTTAGGCGGTCTTGGTAGCGAACTTCTTCTATGGCCAAGTATTTTCTTAATAAAGAAAGTTCTTCTTCTAAAGTTACGAATTGTCTGTGTTCACTGCTTAATGTACTTCGTAGCATGTCACTTAAGCCAGAAATCATTTCGATGGCTTTATCTTCATTTTTCTTTCTTACCATCATTACAATGGTGTTTAATGCATTGAAAAGGAAATGTGGTTTCAATTGCATTTTTAAGGTTTGCAATTGATTCTTTACCAACTTTGATTCTAGCTCTGCTGAAAATGTGAAATGGTTTTTATATCTCGCGTAAATGTCTAAACCACTTATAGCACCTAAAAATATTATATAATAAAATACTCCCAAATAAACATCCCACCACATTTCATTAGCTTGTTCCAGCAATATGCCAATTGGATACGTTTCTGTGGGTAGTACTAATCTTTCAAGTAATACAATTACAATGCATGAAAGGAACTTTACTAATATCGAGATTAAAATAGCAGCTATTAAATTCCCCCATAAGAAATACTTAAAAGACCATTTTCTACAAGAATAATAAAATTTGATGATGAAGAAACTGATTAACCAATAAGTAAAGAAATAGCCAAAAGGATAATAAATGAATCGCTCAAATTTATAAGGAGTATTTATTGCATATTCTTGGTAGTGAAAAGCTGAAAAATCTTGAAAGAGCGCTTGGAGTAAAAATAAGAACCAAAAGAGTGCATTGTACCAATAGAAGTTCTGTATGTAAAATATTCTTTTGCTTTCTTGCATACTTTTAAAATCAGTATTTCACAGCATTCTTTAGGGCAACAGCCAACAATTGTTCACCTGCTTGTACTTCTACCAGTTTTCTAATCTTTATTTCCCCTTGTAATAATCCTGGTATTAAAGCTTTATGGCCTTTTTTATTTAAATAATAGTTTAATGCTCCATTGATCAGAGAAAAATCACTGTTTATACCTATGACTTTTTTGTCAGTATAATTGACTAAAATAAAAAATTCCATCGCAAAGTAAACTCACCCACTTAAGAGAAGGCAATTTACATAAATCGCAATGGAAATAATTAAATATTTATAGCCTGATCGGTGATCGACTAGGTTAAAATTATACTTTAGACAGTACTTTATCTGACGAATTTATTTTCTTTAGTTATGGCAATTATATTTTCATTTTTTATATACCATTCAACAAACTCTTCATATTCTTCTCCGTTGCTTTCTAACCATTTGTTAAACTCTTCTTGCGCGCCTATTTGGAATAAATAGTGATTATATGCATCAAAAAAATTGTTTTCAAGTATTTTCTTTTGATATTCAAAAAGTACATTTGGATAGCTTTTGAAATCATTTCTAAAGTAATTTTCAAGAAATTTAGTTCTAATAGATGAAAGTGAATTTAAGTCAATATTACTTTCATTAATTATTGATAGAATGAAATTTTTGCCAAAAATCGCACACAAAGGTAATTTTATGTCTCCTCCAGGTTTAATTGTAGATGCATCCAAAATAACATCACAAAAATCAATTTTAGATGAATCTTTCCTAATTGTTATGGAAGACTTATAAGTATTATACATTAACTCACTAAGTTCCTGAGTCCTTTGTGTAGTCCTCTCCAAATTCATAAATATCTCTCCGTATATTAAGCCTGATAATTTATCTTTTGAATTCAAAAATAGCTTCGCTAATCTATAGTAGTTTGAAGCAAATGTTGGATCAACCTCAATTCCTTTTTCATAATTTTTTATAGCCTCATTATATTCCTCTTTCACGAGAAATATATTCCCTTTTTCTAAATGTAAATTCCCTGAATTTGGGAAAAGCTTCATGCCTTCTTCATATTCCTTGATTGCTTCATTAGGTTCTCCAAGATAACTATAGCAGTTTCCAGACATTTGATAAACTTGACTATTTATATCTTTATATTTCTTTACTTTTTTTAAGATTTTTATAGCCTTTTTATAATCCTTTTTCAAAAAATAGGCATAGGCAATTTCATAGGGATAAATATGATTTTCGGAATCAAGTTTTTGGCATTCTTCCAAAAGTTTAATGCTCTCTTCAATTTTTCCTTCGTCCATTATTTTAATCGCCTCTTTTGCTTTTGTCAATGCAATTTCTTTATCTGACTGAGCGAATAAAACAATAGCGAATAATTGAAATAAAAGAAGTAAAACTAATTTATTCATGTAACTTAATATTATTACCTATACCAATTGATGGTAGGCAATTTACATAAATCGCAATGGAAATAATGAAATATTTATAGCCTGATCAGTGATCGAGTAAGTCTAAATGATATCTTGAAATAATACTTTTCAATAGATTCCCATACAAGGGAGATGTAGCATATCCTACGCCACCGTGCTTACTTGAGCCGATTTTATCTGCCCAAGCTTCATAGTTCTTGCCACCAGTAAATAATTTGTAATACCGGCTATTAGAGGCTAAAAATATGGAATGTGCCCTGAATGAAGCCCAGGGAGAACGATAAGCAGTGAAATGGTCTTTTACCAAGCATTTGTAATAAGTTTTGCCATTACTTTTGATTAGTTTTTTAGAAATAATTTTATGCTTGTTTCTTTTAGCTTCACTAGCTGAGTAATACTCTGTTGTTGTACTTTTAGAAGTACTGTTGGTTTTGTCTTTTATCCCAAAATAATTGTTATGGATAACACGCCTGCCATAAGAAGTTTCTAATGCGGCTTGTGCCAATGTTATTGAAGCAGGCACATGGAATTTTGCCTGTTCCATCAATGCTGTTTCTAGCTTGTCTAAATCAGTTGTATCTGTGAAAAATCGCTGAACATGCGGGGCAGGTTTTAATTTACTAAAAACCATATCTACAAAAAGTTCGCTTATTTGCTGGTTCATTTCTAGTAATTCCCCTGCCTTTAACTGATCGGTACGGCTCACACCAGCATTTGTGGTATATCTGAATATCAGTTTTTGCTTTTCAATTAAAAACTTTTTACGCAACGTAGTTTTATGATCACTCTTATTATTAGTTACTAGTAAAAATTCTTCATTATCAAATACTTCTTTAGCGGTTAATTGAGGGGATTCATTTTCTTTAGGATACACATGGTAAACATTGGTAACCTTTTCAGGAGGATGGTTTTCATACCAATTAAGGTAAATAATTAGAAATACGATAAGCATTAACCAACGGTTATTTAGGATAAAGAAATTTTTCCCATCGTTGTATTCTACATAAGCTCTTTTACCTAAAATACCTATGCGTACTGGTTTGCTTTTATAAGCAACTACTGGTAAAGTAATCCTGAAATTTTTCATGGCCGTAACGTAAAAAATCTGACAATAGCAATAACACCCTAATTATTAGCAACAAATGATTATTACAAAAGATGCCTGATAATAATTATACTAACTCTGTTTCTGAATAGTAATGACAAATATAAGGATTTGCTATTTATTGTCAATAATTTTAGCAATAAATGTTTAAAATATTATCATTTAGTTTTACCTTACTTCCTGCTTGTTAATATTATTGATTTTCCTGATTAATCCTGTGTAATTAGTTTTCTTGATTTAATGAATCTAGAAACGTTTTTTATTAGTTCTAATTTAAAAAATTGATGATTATATAATATCAACCAATAGTGAATATGAAATAGTTTTAGTTAGATTCGAATTTTATTGAATTAAGTAACGGTAAAAAAATAACCTAATCATTTAACTTGTTTCTTTTGCACCTATACTGCGTTGAAAATACTCACCCTAGCGCCGTGCCACGGTGGCTGCTAGACTTCCGTTTTTCGTCCCGGTGGGGAACAACTTGTCTAGGCACAAAATAATTCAAGGGGCAGCCCCCGCTGTTCTTTTGACCAACTTATTCTTTCACCGTTACTAAGTAAAAATAGGAATTGAATATTAAAAAAGCCCCTAAAGATTTTATAGATGAAATTAAATAATCCTATTTTCACTTATACAGACCAAAATGATGGCCTAATAAAAGCCACTATCATCAAAACGATTGAATACTTCACTGGTAGAGGTGCATTGCATCAAAGTTATTTGGAAGCACAAAAACTTATGGTACAGCAAGGTGCTAGTTTCTGGGAAGCAGCGATTGAAGCTTTGAAACTTACACTTCAATATGATTTTGACCAATTACAAAATATTCCAAAAACAGGCCCATTGGTTGTGGTGGCAAATCATCCCTTTGGGGTAATCGATGGAATTATTATTGGGCACCTGATTAATAAGGTTAGGCCCGATTTCAAAATCATGACCAATAGCATGCTCTGCCAGGCAGAAGATTTAGCCCCTTACCTCCTACCTATAGATTTTGCCCCAACCAAAGAAGCTCGGTTACAAAATCTAAATTCTAGAAAAGAAGCAAAAAAACAAGTAACTTCAGGTAAAACACTGATTTTGTTTCCGGCAGGAGCTGTTTCAACAACCAAAGGATTTACCCTTAAAGCAGTAGATGCCCCCTGGCAAGTATTTACGGCTGAACTGATCCACAGTGGAAATGCCACAGTCGTACCCTTGTATTTTCACGGGCAAAACAGCTTGGTTTTTCAATGGGTAAGTCAAATAAGTTTAACACTCCGATTGGCACTTCTGATATACGAAGCATCGAACAAAATAGGAACTTACAAACAAATAACCATAGGAAATCCAATTCAATACCATGAAATTGCTTCCTTAAAAAATCGAAAAGCACTAGTTCATTACTTAAGAGAACAAACTTTCTTATTGAGCCAACCAAAAAGAGAATTCCAAAAAGTTTAGTCCCCGAATGAAATGCCTACTCCTCTTGCTGTGCGAATCAGATAAGAATCTTTATCCACATAATTGTAAGACTTGGTAGCTTCTAGTAATGAAACCTGTGTAATTTGGTTGTTTTTAAATGCTACCATTTGTCCAAAATCTCCATTGAGCACCATCTCGAATGCCTTCACGCCATATTGAGTGGCCAATACCCGATCGAATGCCACTGGCGATCCACCTCTTTGCAAATGACCCAATACCATTTCTCTGATATCTGCATGGCAACCAGCCGCTTTCAGTTGTGCCGATAATTGATAAGCCACACCACCAAGCCTTAAGTTTTCATAACCTCTTTCATCACTTTCTTTAGCGAAGATAGTACCGTCTTTGGGCATAGCTCCTTCAGCAATTACAATGTTTGCAAAGCCCCTACCTTCTCTGTAGCGCTCCTCAATCCTGTTTTTAACGACTTCTATATCATAAGGAATTTCAGGAATAAGACAAACTTCCGCCCCTGAAGCAATGGCCGCATGTAAGGCAATCCAACCCGCACTTCTGCCCATTACTTCCATGATCATTACCCTGTGGTGACTTTCAGCTGTGGTCACTAATTTATCAACCGCGTCGGATGCTTCTTGTACAGCAGTTTGGAAACCAAAAGTGTAATCTGTTGCAGAAAGATCATTGTCAATAGTTTTGGGAACACCTACTACAGGCAATCCTTTTTCAAACAACAATTGACTGATTCTCTGAGATCCATCACCCCCAATCGAAATTACTGCTTCAAAACCCATCTCTTTTAGTCTAGAAATCATTTGGTCTGATAGATCTTCTGTTTTCCATGTACCGTCTTTTGCTTGAACTTGCCAGTTAAAAGGTCCACCTTTCGTAGTGGTCTTTAAAATTGTCCCACCTTTTACATGTATTCCAGCTATGGCTTTATTATCTAACAAGACTATTTCTTGCGGCTCTCTCAACACCCCGTTAAAGGCTTCTATACTTCCATACACTTGCCAGTCTTCTTCTTGTAAAGCTCTTTTCACGATTCCCCTAATTACCGCATTCAATCCAGGGCAATCGCCACCACCAGTAAGTACCAGTACTTTTTTCATTTTTAAAGTTTCAGTAGAAAATTTTTCAAGAAAAGTAATAAAATTATTTTTGTTGCCAAATATCAAAAAAAGGTAAATGTGAAACAATGATCGACATTAGTGTCTTGTATGGGTAAGTATCATAAATAAAGAGCGTTTGATTTTTACAAAGGGAGTTTGGTATATGATTTTGGCGGTATTCTTTTTCTCTACCATGGGGCTCATGGTAAAACTGCTTTCTCATATACCCGCCGTGCAAGTCGTGTTTTTTCGATCTATTGTTTCATTGGGGATGAGTGTTAGCATGTTGCGCTTTCAAAAGGTCAACATTTGGGGAAACAATAAAAAATATTTGCTGCTGAGAGGACTTACTGGTTCAGTAGCATTGATCCTTTACTTTACCACGCTGCAAGCTATCCCACTAGCTAGTGCCGTTACTTTAGGCTTTATGGCACCCGTTTTTGCAACATTGCTTGGGATTTTTATTGCCAAAGAAAAAGTATTCAAATTGCAGTGGCTGTTCTTTCTTACCGCTTTTGCTGGCGTGTATTTAGTGGAAGGTTTTGACCACCGAGTTCCCTGGTATTACTTCCTCATTGGAATAGTGGCTGCTATCTTTTCTGGTTTGGCCCATAATTTTATTCGTAAAGTCAATACCAATGAACATCCTTTGGTCATTATCTTTTACTTTCCATTGGTAACTGCACCATTAACAGGTTTATACTGCCTATTTGTTGAATGGGTGAATCCTTCTACTTACGATTTATTGATGTTGATAGCCATTGGTGTAGTCACACAAATTGCCCAGTTCTTTATGACAAAATCACTGCAAATAGAGGCAATATCGAAAGTCTCCATTTTGCGCTATTTGAGTATTTTCTTTGCCTTGTCTTATGGTTATATTTTCTTTAATGAAACCTATGCGCTTACTGCCTATGTAGGCATGACGATTTCGGTAGTAGGTGTGATATTGAATCTTTGGTATAGGAATTTTAGACTGAACAATGGGCCGTTGTTTTGATTTTTGAAACTCTGAATTTTCCCAAATTCATTGATATTATGATACTTTGTTACTTAGTGATTTTTTAATCTGTACTGTTTCTTTTACCTCAACTTTCCCTTGAGTAGGTATCATGTATTGCCAGACCCAGTTATAATGGTCAATTACTTGTTTGGCTGTAAGATTTGGTCTTTCTCCTGTGGTGTGTCCGTCAGCTACAACAGTAATATTATATTCCTTGGTTAAGGCAGATTGAATGGTCGATTCTACACAAAAATCAGTGGCACATCCTGTAATGAATAGTTCATTTACTCCAAGTTTTATTAAAGTAGCATGTAGTTCAGATTTATAGAAAACATCATTAGCATATTTATCAATTTTGATATCTGTAGGTTGTATGGCTAAGTCATCTAAGTTTTCCCAATCTTTAGCGTATTTCTCAAAAGCACCTTTTCCAGTGCCATCGTGTTGAATAATAATTACTGGAAAGTTTAATTTCCCAAATAGCTGGGCAAGTTCATTTATTCTTTGTACAACCCCTTCCCTATCATACCTCGGTGTTTTGGGAGTAAAAGAGCCTTTCTGTATATCGATTACCAAAAGTGCTTTGCTGCTATTCATTGTTATTGTAAATATTTTTCCAAATAAAAAACATTATCACCTTTGCAGTACATTTTTCAGCTAAAAATAAAGCTTAGTTCTGTAGCAAATAAACAATCTAAAAGGAACTAAAGACCTTTAGACTTGTAGCGTCATTTTACCTCGATTCAATAATATGTTCTTTCATCAACATCCGTATTCCCCATTTATAAAAAAAGATACCCAAAAATTGATTGTAGGCACTTTGCCTCCGCCACGCTTCTCTACCCGTGAACTATTGGAAAAAGATGTTGATTTCTGTTATGGTAGCTATTACAATTCTCTGTGGTTATATATTGATAAAATCCACCAATTAGGTTTACGCTACGACAATTCTGAGGAAGCAATAGAAGAACGTAAACAATTTTTGATTCAACATAAGATTGGTGTTTGTGATATTGTAGAAAGTTGCGAACGAGAAAAAATCGATGCTTCAGATTTGGGGATGAAAAACATAAAATTGAGGGATGTCATAGGCTACTTAAAGCAATTTCCTACTATCCATACTATTTTATTTACTGGTGGAAACAGTAAAAATGGCCCAGAGTATTTCTTTAGAAAGCATATTAAAGAATACGATTTAAAGCTAGAAGTTCTTACAAATAAAGTCCCAAGGATACATCAATTTAAACTTGAAAACAGGATTGTAAAAACAGTTTCTCTCACTTCAGCTTCTGGAAGTGCCAATAGGGCTATTGGAAGCTTGTCTTTGTATAAAAAACTAAAAGATGAGAATCCTAAATTCACAACTTTCGATTTTCGAGTAATGCAATATAAGGAGTTCTTTTAGGATGTTATAACAATCAGAGCAATAGAATCATCATAAATCTAGACTTTGAAAAAATACTCTAATAGAGTAGAATTAAAGATTAAATAGCAATATTTACTTAGCGATTATCATTATTTCATTTAAGATCATAATTCGTTAGATAGGACATGAGACCCTTCTCATTTTTACTTCCTACATGTCCAATTCCATCAACATAGTAATCATAATAAACTGGAAGCTTGTTTTTATCTCTTCCTGTAAGTTGTTCAGCTCTTATAACCATACAATTTTTAAAAGTTTGCCCAGGAGTTTTAAGCGTTTCATTTAGTTTAAAAATTTCATATTTCCATGTATTATCAGTACTAGTCCACGTATTTCCTAACTCAATAATAGCAGGCATATTAACAGTTTCAGTTAAAGATTTTGAATCTAAGTAAATTTCATTCCCCTCTTCATCTACCCTGAAGTAATTGATATCTTTCGTTCCCCAGGAGTATTTCGTCTCCGTTAGAAAATACTTCATTCGGTTATGGGTAAAAGTCCTTTTTAGAATTTTTTTAGTATATGTCGTATTTTGCATTTTAAAAGTCCATTCATTTCCTTTTTTTAATGGTGAATAGTTTTGAGAGTAAGTAACTTCAATTAAGAATAAAAATATAGCTGCGATTAATAAATACTTTTTCATAATTCGTTTTTAAGGGATTCAATATTATTTAAAATAAATAACCATTTTTTGGTATTTTCTCTTAACGCATATTTTATGGGAAAGTGTAGAAATTTGGAAATAAATGCCAATATTTAGGTATAATATTTTTGAGTTCGTTACTTTACATCACACTCAAGTATATCCTTATTTACCCCGAACAGCTTTGCTATTTTTCTTATATCACTAGAAATTAGCTACTTGTAGTGAATTGACTTCTATAAAAATCAACAGGACCGGAATTTCCTGGGTATCAGCAAATGATATAATCAATTCGGTAGATTGTATAAATCTTAAAACACCTCTTCTCTATAACTTTGTAATAAAATCAGGCTATGAATAAATTATTAATCATGTTATTATGCATTCCAAGTATAATAATAAGTTGGAATGCAGTAGCTCAGGATAGTGAAGTTACTGAAAAAGGGAGTGTCACTTTGGTCACGAATCCGGCTTACTTTGTTTTGAGCGGTTATCATATTAAACCCTCTTATCATTTCCCAAAAAAATGGTCTGTAGGACTTACACTTCAAGGAGGGTTTGAATTACCCGATTTTGCCCGAGATCAATTCTTTGATTTTTCTGGAGAAGACTTAACTGTAGACTGGACTTACGCTATTAGTGCAGAATTGAAATATCGCTTTTCAAAAGCGGCCTTTGACAAAGGGCTTTATACTGCTTTTAACTTAGGGTATGAAGGTTGGGACGTAACTAACAATTCGCAAGTAGACAGTTTCGATAATTGGTTTGCTAGTGTGGACTTGGGCTATAATTGGTATCCATTTAAAAAGGAACGCTTTCATGTAGGAGTAAACTACACACTGATATTCATCCTCAATAATACAGAGAATCGAACAGTTGGTGAAACTACTTACAATATAGAAAGCATTGTTCCTCCTTCATTAATCCCTTCAATACTTGTTGGTTGGAGATTTAAAAAATAGATATATGAAAAAAATGATGAAAATCTTTGTTTACTCAGTAGGTTTACTGATCAGTCTGTTGACTGGCTGGCATCTGGTGAGTGGCCAGACTGTAGCAGAAGAACAAAATATACCATCCTCTTTTAAAGGAAGTTTTTTGGCTATTTCAGATGCAGATATGATTGCAACTGCCTATGCAAACGGGATTATTAACAAGGCTGAAGGTATTGAGGATAGTCTCATGCATATTTCACTAAATAACAACGTACCGTATATAAATAGTAAAATCAATGCCAGTAATTCAGTGATTAGCTGGCCTGCCATATTGGAATGGCATCCTCAAAAGAAGTATGTGTATGTAGCTGAAACTCGGGCTTCTATTTCTCCTGAAAATACAAAAATGAAGAATGTATTTGAAGATTTTCCTAAAGGTAAAAAAATAACCGTTTATGATTATCAAAACTCGGAGCAACCTGTACTTGTCCAAGAACTAAAAGTTGGTAATGACCTGCAAAATGTAACCATTAATGCACAAGGAGATTTATTGGCAGCTGGAAACGAAGAAAAAGGAAAAGAAATATTCATTGCTACACTTAAGGAAGGATTAATTGATCAAACTTTCTATTTTTCAGACGAAGAAATTAATTATGAAGACAGTCAGGATGGAGGCATCCGCACCATAGAATTCCACCCAAAACTAAATGTATTTGCTGTTAACCTGAATGGAAAAAGTGTTGCATTTTATGAGGTGCTACAAGATGAAGGCAAAATTTCTGTTAGTCGATTAGGGAAAAGTTTAGAGATTGAAAAAAAATTATCGGTTGGTAATTGGCATCCTTCAGGGAAGTATTTTATGGTGGCCAATGTGAATTGGGGAAGTGGTGCATTAGGAGCTATTTTTAATAATAAAGGACACCTCATTAATATTCGTTTCGATACAGAAGGAAATCATCAGATTGTTTCCAAAGTAAAAGTAGGATTAAGCCCAGAAGGATTCGATGTGAGCCCAGATGGAAAATATGCAGTAGCTGTAAATATGAGAAGAACGTATGGACCTAAGCAATTTTGGTTTGTACCTGGCACAAATAAAGCTTCTTTATCCTTAGTGAAAATCAATGAAAATACGGGTGAATTACAAGTAATAGGGAAACAATATGGGTTTGAAGGAGTACTACCCGAAGATGCTATTTTTGATAAAGATAGTAATAGTCTTGCTGTTGCGGTTTATCATGAAAAAAATGAAGGCTTCCCTACACAAGGCTGGGTAGATTTTTGGGAGATTCAGAACGATCAATTAGTAAAAACAAAATCAAAACTTTACGTTACGCGTGGTGTTCACAATCTATTACTAATTCCTTAACCTTCTTTATATGAATCCTGTACATATAGAAAAAATAGAACAGCTTTTAACATTGGCTGGATTAGAAGACTTACAGCACCCTTTGTGTCATATTTTAAAAGTAGAGACTGTAAACCACTTGCCCACCCATTTCCCTATAGATTTCAGTTTTGAATTTTATGCTATTGGCTTGATTAGAAATATGAAGGGAAAAATAGAATGCGGTAGAAGAAGTTACGATTTTCAAAAAGGAACCATGTTTTTCTTAGCACCCAATCAATTGGTGGGGCATACGCTCAGCGCAATGGAAAATGCTGATGGTTGGTTACTGTTTTTCCATCGCAGCTATTTAGCCAATCATAACTTAGAAAAACAGATTCTGAATTATGGCTTCTTTAATTATTCTGTGAATGAAGCTTTGCACCTTTCCCAAAAAGAAGAAAGCGCATTAGAAATTTTATTTGAGAATATTCATCAAGAACTGCATTTACCGATTGATAATTACAGTAGAAGTGTAGTTTTATCTAATTTAGAGCTCATGCTAACTTATTCAAATCGGTATTACGGTCGGCAATTTATTATGCGTAATGATGTTGAAAGCACATTCGTCACGACCTTTGACAAGATGCTAAATCAGTATTTCGATGAATGTGATTTGGAAGTAGATGGTATCCCTACTGTTGCCCTTTTTGCAGAAAAATTGAATATGTCTCCGAAATATTTGGGCGATAAGCTGCGCGTATTAACAGGAAAAACAGCGCAAGAACACATTTTTATTAAGTTAACTGAACAGGCAAAAGTCTTGCTATTACAAAAGAAGCATTCAGTATCAGAAATTGCTTACCAAATGGGTTTTGAATATCCACAGTATTTTAGTCGCTTTTTCAAAAAAAGGGTAAAAATGTCACCAAAGGAATTTCAAAGATTGAATTGAGATCTTGTTTCAACTTATTATTTATGTCATATAATGTCGTAGGACTTATCAATACAACATTGTCGGAATTTCTATCTCGTTAATATTAGTTCTGTTGGATAAACTTAAAATATTTTCAATAATCTTAATAATATCAATTAATGGGATGGTATAATTTTTTGAAGTGCCATTATTTTCAAAATCTTGTAATACTTCTGGTGTAGCGATGTAGCCAGGTTTTAACAAAGTTATACCTATCCTATCTTCTTTCATATTTTCTCTCAACGCTAAAACAAGACCTCTTAATCCTACCATAGAAGCAGTATTAGCAACCTCTTTACCTCCAGCAAGACTTAAATCTGCGATGGCAGCACCTGTAATAATAATCTTGGGATTTTTGGCAATGCGCAAATTGGGTAGCATTGCTTTTATCAATCGCATTGGGCCTAAAAGATTGACATTTAATACATTTTACAAATCTTCATCAGAACAATCCTCAAAAGTATAATGATCAGTAAATGCATTAGTTTCCCATGTACCTCCTAAATATAAAAGCCCATCGATTGGTTTTAAGCCAATCTCTTTGAGCAAGTTTTGTATTTCTTCTGGATTTGTAATATCAGTTTTAATCCATTTACCGAAAGGTGATGGCCTTCGGGAGACTGTTATTAATTCTTCGGTTTTATCGCTTAAAAATTCTGATGTAGCAAGTCCAATTCCACTACTTCCTCCAACAATTACAATTCTTTTGTATTTCATATTATGTTATATTTTTCAATACAAAATTCTGAAACACAAATGAAAAACAAGCTATTGAAAAGTCGGATAGAACTTTAAATTTGTCGGAATTGACTTGGGGTTTTACCTTCGATTCTTTTAAAAAATACATTGAAATATTCAGGATTGTCAAATCCGAGTTCGAAAGCAATTTCTTTTATTGAAAAGTTTGTTTGGGATAACAGTCCCTTAGCATATTGAATTTTTGCGCTATGAATTGTTTGAAGTGCAGATATTCCTGTTTCCTTTTTAACTGTTTCAGTTAAATGTTTTGGTGTGACCGATAACTTTTGGGCAAACTCTTTAACCGTATGAAGTTTCAAAAAGTGTGTTATACATAAATTATGGAATTCTGAGACAAGTGGATTATAGCTGACATTTTGGATATTGGCATTTTGGTAGCTTTTAGCTTTTTCTAATACTGCCCTTACTAAATTTTTAATGAGCGTAATACTACTTTTGCCATACTCATTTTGCTCATATCTTAGTAATTGAAAGAGCATGGTTAGCTCTTTCAATTGTTTATTGTTCAATTGGAAAGCTGGTGATTGTTTAGGGTCTAAGTAATTAAACTCTAAAAAAAATTTCCTTTGGCTTAAATCAGCACCTAAAAAATCTGGTTTAAAGAACATAGTAAATCCTTTGCTCTCTTCAGTCAAGTTTTTGTGAGCAAAGTTGCTTTGTAATCGATAAGGGGCGATGATACTTAATCTTTTTTCACTCAATGGAAATTTAAAGTCGTCTATTTGAAAGCTGCAACCGCTATTAATTTCTAAGGAAAGCTCAAAAAATTGTTGCTTAAATGTACTTTGTGTTATCAAGGCATTTTCACTTACTTCATCATAACTATAAATGACAAAACCGTCGATTTTTTTCTCTACTCCTAATTTTAACCTGTGTAGGAAGTCATCAATATCATTGTATACTTTTATCAAGGTATTTTATGATTTGCTATGAAGGGACTTAGCATATAAACATGCTTGTTTAACTGTAAAAAAAGTATTTCTAGGAGAAAATTGCTGCGCAAGATAATTTATTTATTCTCCAAAGAATCAAGTTTATCTTCAAATATATTCCAATCTTCTTCTGAAATTAATAAATCTCCATTGGGACTGTAAGCATCACGTCTCACTATATTTCCATTTTTAAAAAAAGCTCGTGTTTTATTACCTGCTTTGGTTGTTCTAAAATATCTTGGAACATAACCTTGAAAACGTCCATATTTATCATTGTAGCCAATTGTATCTCCTTGGTGTACAAAATATTCAATCTCATAGGTTTTAAAAAAACTGTTAGTTCTAGGAAGAGCTTTCTCATTTATAAATATCGTTTCAAAATTTTGAGAATAGAATTCAGCACTTCCACGATAAGCACAGAGGCACTCCATAAATATTACAGATGGTCCTATTATTTCTATATAAATAGTATCTCCTATTTGTTCTTCAATCTGTGTAAGGTAACCAATAGGCATCCAATCTATATGTAGTGTATCTTCTCGGTTTTCCATCATAAGGAAAAAATCTTCAACATCGCTGCATTCAGATATGATAACTGTTTCCAATCTCCACATGCTGTCTTGCAGATTTTCTAATTGCAAAATACCTTCTTGAGGATATCTATTCAAAGAATCTGGATAGTCACTCACACATTTATTTTGATACGAAATAGGTTGCTTTAAATCATCAAATTCATACCATTCTTCATCATCAACTACTACTTTAATGTATGAAGTATCAGCAGTACTTTGCCCTGATATATTTTTGAATTGAAATAAACCTAGAAGTAACAGAACAGCATTTATTTTCATCTTTAAACTCCATTTAAAAAATTTAAATAGTTATTCTTTAATATCCTGAAGTCTACTTATTAATACAAATATTCGCTATTCATTTCCAAATAAAGTTTCACTCATTTCCCTAATATGCTTTGGCCCAACCCTACAACAACCACCTATAATATCAGCACCTAATGAATGCCATTCTTTCGCCATTTCAACAAATCGGTTTGGGTCTGATGTACCTATCCAAGTTTTACTTTTTGCATTGTAGGCTTCTCCTGAATTTGGATATACTATTAACTTCTTCCCACCTATACTTTCTTTTATGTTTTTGATAATTCCTGAGATATACTTTGGATGTGTACAATTAACACCCACAGCAAAAACCCTAGCATGATCCTTAAATAAAGAAACACTTTCTTGAATCTTTGAGCCATCGTTTAAATGTTGTTCATCTCTACAAGAAAAAGAAACCCAAGCAGGTAGCGTCACATGAGTCAATATATCTGCGAATACTTTTGCTTCTTGAAAGCTTGGTATCGTTTCACAGGCAATAAAATCCGCATTAGATTGGTCTATCAGTTTAATTCTTTTAAGGTGGAATTCATATAAGGCATCTTCATGAACCCCATAATTGCCGCGATACTCCGAACCATCTGCTAAATAAGCGCCATAAGGTCCAATACTTCCAGCAATGAAAGGGGGTTCCTTCCCTATTATGCCCAAATCTACAGCACGCTTTATAGCGGTTTCAGCCAATTGGACTGATTTAATAATCAACTTTTCAGCTGAATCTGTGCTGTACCCCAAATTTTTTAATCCTGGAATTGAGGCTTGGTAGCTAGCAGAAATAATACATTCCGCTCCAGCCTCGATATAGGCCAAATGTGCTTTGATAATGGCTTCTGGATTTTTGTCTAGTAAACTAGCCGTCCATAATTTGTGGTTTAAATCACAACCAAAACCTTCCAATACATTAGACAATCCACCATCTAATATTAAAGGATATTTTGCTATGAACGATTTATCAGCCCGCATTGATTGATCTATTCTATTTCAAAGCTCGCTTTAACAATTAGAAGCCATTAATAAATACTGAGCAATTCAATACCCAGCAGCCTGTCCGTCTTTTCTAGATTCGGAAGCACCATAGTACACACCATCTTTGAACATAATGGCTTGGTAACCTCCAAAAACGCCTTTTCTGCTTCGGATTGAATGCCCTTTGTCAATTAGTTCACTCACTGTCTCATAAGGGAAGCCAGTTTCCATAGAAGTTGAACCAACACCTTTTACATGCCCAATACCTCCTGCACTACCATAGTGCCTTATTCTTGGCGCATCGCCTGCTTCTTGTAAATTCATTCCGAAATCAATGAGATTAGTGATTACTTGAGTATGGCCTTGGGGTTGCATTCCCCCTCCCATTAAGCCAAAACTGATAAAAGGTTTTCCATCTTTAGTGACAAACGCAGGAATTATGGTGTGAAAAGGTCTTTTGCTTGGCGCATACTGGTTAATGTGTCCTTCCTCTAAAGTAAAACCTCCACCTCTATTTTGTAGGGCAAAACCTAGTCCTTTGGCCACTTCTTTTGAACCAAATAAAGCTGATAAACTCTGTATAAATGATACCATCATGCCATCCTTATCTGCTACTGTCAAATAAATAGTATGGTCTCCATTTTTTAAACCTGGGTGGTATTCACCCGCTTTATTAGCATCAATAAGTTCACTTCTCTTTTTTGCATATTCTTTTGAAAGCAATTCTTCTAAAGGGATTTCACTAAAATCTGGATCTCCATAGAATTTAGACATATCTTCGTATGCTAGTTTCTTCGCTTCTAATAAATGGTGAACATGGGCCGTACTTCCATAGCCCATACTTTTCAAGTCAAAATTTTCAAGAATATTTAACATCTGTAATGCTGCTATACCTTGACCATTGGGTGGTAATTCCCAAACATCATAACCTCGGTAGTTGACAGAGACAGGTTCAATCCATTCTGGCTCGTTTTCGGCTAAATCTTTTGCAGTCAAGTATCCGCCACTTTCTTTCATGAATGTCTCAATGGTTTTGGGCACTTTACCCTTGTAAAATCCATCTTTCCCATTTTTGGCAATTCCTTCAAGTACATCTGCCAATTCTGGGTTTTTAAATATCTCTCCTTTGCGAGGAAACCGCTTCCCATCTACAAAGAATACTTCTTTAAAATTAGGATTGTTAGCAGCTTTCATTCTTGCTTCAATTTCAAAAAAATTATCTGCCACTTCCGATGTAATAGGGACACCTGCTCTTGCATAATTGATGGTGGGTGCTAGTATTTCTGCTATTGGAGTTTTACCAAACTTTTCATGTAAAGCAAACCAGCCTCCTACACATCCCGGTGTAGTAACTGATAAAATTCCTGTTCTGTGAGTTTTACCATTTTCTACCTCTTTTTGAAGCTGTTCATATGACAAACCTTGGGGTGCTTTGCCACTTGCATTCAACCCATGTAATTTGTTGGTTTTAGGGTCCCAGATAATGGCAAAAAGGTCTCCGCCTATTCCATTCATACCAGGATCTGCAAATCCTAAAAATGCATTTGCTGCAATAGCGGCATCCACTGCAGTTCCGCCATTTTTTAAAATCTCTACAGCTATTTGCGTAGCAGTTGGGTGGTTGGTAGCTGCCATGCCATTGGTAGCCAAAACTTCTGATCGAGTAGCAAATGATTTCCCAGATAATCTATCTTGAGCATGGAGAAAATTAGAAAGCAGTAAGCTTACAATGATGGTAGTTATTATTTTATACATGTTATTGTGATTGAAAATTAAAAGTGCTATTTAATAGATTAATTTTTAAATCACTAGAAATCTTACCATACATTCTCCTGTACTGGTTTTTTTAGAATATTATTGCTACCAAACCAAAGTCTGAAAGTCATCTACGTACTCTGTGTTCTACAACATGTTCTAGATAGTACAATAAGTCTACAACTACAAGACATAACAGGGTAGTCCAAATATTCACAGGAATTTGCCAGGGAATAAATTGTGAAACAACAATGATTGACCCTGCAAATACTATAGTGCCTATTTTTTCAAAAAATTGAGCTACTATAAAAACTGAAAAGCTTGCCCACATTTCACCCAATCGCCATTTTGTAATTTTCTTTTTGTAGAGTTCATAAAAAAACTCAATGACGGCTAATGTTATCGAAAATATGAAAATTGCGAATAATACAATTTCAATATTCTCTTCCATTTTTACTACAATTTCTTTCATTTCAATCCAATTTTGTTTGGACTAAAATCGAAATTGAGTAGCAGGTTTTTTTGACTTAAATCAAAAAATCAAAGTTGTTTTCTAACCCTACTAAGTGTTTCTTGACTGATGTCTAACAGTGAAGCGATATAACCTAGCTTTATTTCTAGGATCATTTTTGGATTATTATTCAATAGATATTGATACTTTTCTTTTGCAGATAAATGCAAGAAAGACTTACTTATAAAATCCATTTCAGCAATAAGATGTTGGTAGTAACTATTGATGAAGGTGTTAAAGGCCGAATTGTTTTTGTATAATTCAAGATAGCTATTTTCTGATATAACATAAATACTAGATTTACCAATAACTTGTAAAGTTTCAAAGCTTGGTTTGCCAGTTAGAAAACTGTACCATGAAGTAAAAAAATCGTTATCAGCATATATCCAATGTGTTTTTTCATTGCCATCTTCTTTTCTATAAAAAGAACGAACAAAGCCTTTTTCCAAAAAAAATAATTTCTTCGCATAGCTACCTTCCCTAAGCAGTATTTCTCCATCATCGAAAACACTTTTATTAAAGCAATGCGCTATTTGCTGTTTGTCATTTTTACTAAGATGTATATGTTCTGAAATGAATTCAACTAACATTTGAAATTTTAATTCGGCTTATGTTCTACGCAAAATACAATTTAATTTTTAGTTATTTCATATCTAAAATGTTTTCGTACTTAAGGATATCAATCAAGAAAAAAGTTAAATTAAGCCACATTAGTTGTTGTCATTATCTTAAAAGGCAATTTTTCCACAAGGAATTAGTGCAGATCCATGTGGTGCTATACTGATTTTGTAATAAAGGTCCTTTTCTTTCAATACCATTTCAGCCCTGACTGTGCCAGCTGCTTTATGAGATAGTGCGGCTACATAGAAAAGAAATTCCTCATTTGGGTTAATCGTTTTTTGTAGCTCAGTTGCTTTATTGAAATTGCTATCCAAAAAAGTTTTTAGTCCTGTTACTCCATAGTTATATAAAGGTAGTTTTTCATAAGTCATGATGTCAGTCGGTAAGAACAATTTCAAGTAAGAATCAGGTGAAGAAAAGACAGCGAATGAATCAGCAGGGAAATTAATTTTAAGTTCAAAGCCAGAAGTAGATTCATTGATTATCCGTGTCCAAAATATTGCGAATGCGTAGCTTTTCCCTGTCGAATCAAAATACTGTACTCCACCCTGTTCAATGCTTCCTCCTTTAGGAAAACTGTTTTGAATAGTGATTCCTTCGCTAGTAGATGACTTGTAAGTTGTATCTTTATAAAGATATTTTTTTAAGTCATACATCAGTGCTAGTTGCTTGCTGTCAATCAATGTTGAGTCTTCTCCCACTGATTCAATAGGTTTTTGGTCATTTGTTGATTGTCCACAGGAACTGAACCATATCGTTGCTAAAATCAATATAAATACACTTTCTTTCATTTTTTTATTTATTCACAGCAAGCTGAAGACTTTAAGATTTCTAGTTATTTTAAAAGGTTCCACTTCAAATTCTTTTCATTAATTCTACTTTGTCATCTTAACTCAAAACCTCAGAAGGTTTAATTGTACAATAATTGAGCTTTCAAACTAATGGATTTTGTTTATTGTTATGAAAAGTAATATTCACAGGATTTGAGATGGATTCCCAAAAAATTTAAGGATATAATCGATTAAAAATTCTGATCCAGCCATTGAGTAATTTTTTGGTTAGCTGCCTTTATATGCTCTATATTTTCTAAGTCTGGATTTTCCATTTCATCCAAAAGTCCATAACGTCTGGCTTTATTGCGCTGATATGCGCCACAAAGATGGAAACCTATACAGCCAGGATTTTTAAATAATTGGTCAATTACATCAGCATACCATTGACCGTTATTTCGGGTAAATTCCCCAGGTTCAGTAAGCCATTTTATTTTTGCCGCGTCAGCTAGGAGAACTGGTTTCCCAGTTTTTTTGTGCCAATCGTCAAGATGGGTAACTGGATCTCGAAAATCTTGAAATGAAAGCACATCAACATACGGTAAAGCAGCTTCAATGACTTCAAAAGCAATCGGAGCATTGGCTTCATACCGATCTCCTAAGATTAAATGGTTCTTGTCATAACGACGTATGGCATCATGAGTAGTTTTGTAATAGCGCTGTGCAAGTTTTGATAGTTCCTTTTTACCAGCTTCGGTTTTGAGTAGCTCAGGATCAAATATGGGGCCTCTCCATTCGTTTGCTGGTCGCTGGTGAATCCATGTAGGGCAATCACTATAAAAATACCCGACCAGATTGGGATCCTCACTTATTTCGGCACAATGTGATCTTGCAATATATTCACACCACTCTTCCCACTCAGCGCTGTTGAAATCGAAATGGCGTGTATGTTGTTCCCATTGGTGTGATTCCGTAAAAGGAAGCATGTGACAATAAGGCATATTTAGCGCTTTGTATTCGTCTACAGTAAAAGATCTCGAATGTGCCCATTGTCTTACCGTTACTTCCTGCTCCCACCCAAGGGTATTAAACCCCCAATCTTTTAGATTTTTGGCTACTGATTCTTTAAGCCAATTTATTGTACTTCCCTGATATTTATCTCGCCAGATATGGATATTTTCCGGATACCGCAAACTTGCAGGGTCGATATGGTTTAAACCTATTGTGAAAAATGGTTTTCCATCTGGAGTAATTAACCACCAGTGATCGTTTCGAAAATCAACCTTAAAGAAACTACTTGTATTTTTTTCTGCCCTAGATACTTTTGAGCATTGCATCAATGGCCAGGCCATAGCTAGTGCGCTATAAGAAATTGTAGCACTTAAAAATGATCGTCGTTTCATCAGTAACTTATTAAAAATCTTACAGCTACTCAATTAGTAGTGTTTATTAATAGCACCTAGCTAAAATTACATATACCCACATTTTGCTAGCTTTACTAAACTAGCTCATCTGTGTCACACGGGCAACTATATTAGAAAACTACTCTAGTTATAGAGTGAAAATTTAGAACCAAATAAAAACAGTCACTTATTGAAAGTGCAGATTGGTAGGTATTTTGAAATTGACTTGAGGCGTGTTGGCATTTGCTATAACATTTATTAGTATCTTTATTATAAGCCAAGATGTTGAGAATCTATTTTATCGAGGATCCTTTTATCTGAAAACCCAGATTTATTGGTCAGAAGGTATGTAGCTATAACTTTCTCAGGATATATCCTCATTTCCAGATAGTATCCACCTCCACCACCAGGATGATGCACATATTTGGTACCATTCAAAGAACCACAAAACCAACCCAATGAATGACCAGAACTCTTTCCATTCGATAGTATTTGCTCCTGAAACATGACGTTTTTCATTTCTTCAGAAAGAATTGTGCTTTCAGAATTTAGTAATCCCCGAAGGAAGATATTCAAGCCATTAGCACTAGATAATAGCCCTCCATGAGCTGAACCATTCAAATTGATTTTCTTGAAAGGAATGTGTCCCTCGACTTTGGGATTTGTAAACTTCTTTTTATCCATTAAAAAACCAAGAATCAATCCTTGAAATCCACTACTGTGATAGCCTGTTACCGTATTCTTATCCTTCCACTGAAAACCCATTTCATCATTGTTCAAGACATTTTGTGTTATATAGTCTTGATATGATAGCCCTGAAACCTCGGAAATTATATCTCCAAGAAGAATATAATTGAGATTAGAATATACTGCCTTAGTCCCAGCAGCAGATTTGACTTTTACTTTTTTAGTAAGGACTTTCTTATTGAATTTCTCAAAGTTGAATGTGTCATCTTCCTCGGCCAAATGGATCCAACTAATAGGAAGCGGATTGTTTAAGCCAGATTGATGTGTCAATAGGTGTTTGATCTTGATATCTCCAAGAAATTTATATTGTGGTAGATATTTAATGGCTTGATCATCTAGACCAATTCTTCCTTTTTCTACCAATTGCATGATTCCGATTGCCGTGAATGTCTTTGTGATGCTGAAGAGAGCAAACTGTGTATGTTTGTCGATAGCCTGATCACTGGTAATACTGAGATTTCCTTTTTTGTATGTGTATAAAACTGAGTCTTGATTCAGTACACCATAATAAATCGCCGGAGCATCCAGTTCATCAAGACCGTTTGATGATTTATTGCATGAAGTTGCTAGAATTGTCATGATAAGGATCAGGGTTATAGTTTTCATTTCTTTTTTTCTACAAAAGAAATGACTTGTTGGCCCAAGTCCATTAACAAATGATAAAATGCTCAGGAATTCTTTCTCAATCTACTGAGTGATACATTGGTTATTCCCAAATAAGTTGCGATCATACTGTGCGGAACGAGGTTCTCTAGCATTTTATAGTCTCTCCTGAATTGTTCAAGTCTTTCTTTTCCTGTCCAAGAGATCAACCTGATTTCTTTGTTGATTTTCTGTAAAAGTTCATTTCTAAGAATAGTGTTGGCAAATTCACGGATTTCAAGATTTACTTCGATCAAGGTTTCAAACTTACTTGCGTCAATTTCTGCCAATGTGCATTCAGTAATAGCTTCTAAACTGAACAAGGACTGTGAATTACTAGTACGTGTTACATGAGGGCTTAATATGCTCGATTCTTCAAAGAACAGGAGTGTTACGAGCTCTCCATTTTGGTTCATGAGACAGCTTCGGACTATTCCGTCCAAAAGGAAGTATTCGCTGTTGTTTCTCTTACCATTTTCAACGATCAGGGAATTTTCAGACACCTTGCTTTCTTTGCAAATGTCAATTATTTCTTTTCTCGATTTTAAACTTAAGTGCGGGTAAATTTGGTCAATGACCTTGTTGATTCTTTCTTTCATATATGTAGGTCTATTGATGCTATTGCACAGCTATGATGAGAGGGGATTAGAAAGCACTATCCTCTCGTCTCGCACATAGCCACGCCTTGATTTAAATTTAAAACTTGTGGCGGACTTTCCAATCCCCGCGAAAGTATCCTGACCGATGAAACTCCATTCATTCATAGCATTTGTTATCAGCTTTTTATCCAGCCATGTTGTTCCGTTTGAAATACCATTCAATGTAAAGATCGAAAAGCGTTTGCCTTGAAATTGACTCCTTATTGTAGAAACCATCTGGTAGGATTAGTTCAAGCATCCTATTGATATTAAGGTTTATAACTTCATCGTTCCATATATGTTGTTTGTTAAGATTATTGCCCCATGGTTGTTTGAACGGGTCGGGATAACTTCCACTAAAGGAATAGCAATTATTTGACGTAAAAATCTTTATTGCAATGTAATTCGTGTAGTCAGTGACCATTAAAGAGAGGATTGAATCAAATTTATTCACTAGAAAAATGTCGAACGTATCGAGTGATTGGCATGTTTTAAAAAATAGTTCATTGTCTTCCTTCATCGAATACTTGTTCCTGAATTGCCAAGCCCAATCGTTTTTCCGAGCAACTCTCATTATTTTCTTTTTCGAGACATGAAGCTGCATATCCGTTGAAGTTATTGACAAGTTAGAAGTATTAGGCGCAAGTGAGTTTTGAAGTGAATGTATCAGTTGTTCCATCTGATCGAGACCTATCGTTGTTCCAACATGTTGTGTTACATTTTTTATTTTTTTGATGTTCGAGGATGTTGCATTAGATTTCGAAAATTGAATCTGGCGTTGGGCAACAATAATGTATTTGTCAGTTAGAGTATTGGGAGCAAGTACAAGTTCTTCAGAGGTTCCCTTCGTTGTGGCTTGCTCGTCAAATTGATAGGCACCAGTAGTCGATTCAATCACAATGGAATCAATTCTTTCTCCCTTGATAGTTAGAGTTTGGGCTTGAATGTGATAGTTCAAAAATGCTGGTATGAAGAAAAGAAAATATCTCATTATACTGTTTTGCTGATAACAACCCAATATACTCACCTTTAGTCAGTAAGTACTACATAAATATAACAACAAATGGTCAGCTTATTTTAAATTTAACTGACCATTTGTAAGCATCTTAATTCCTTAATTGAATAAGTTAATTATCCTGCTTGTTCATAGGCTGCTTTTAACCATTGTATTACTTCTTTATCGGGTAATTCTTCTGAGGTGATATTGATTTGGTGGGAACACATACTATTGGCTTTGGTAATTTTATCTAGCTTTCCTTCGCTTTCTTGTCCTTTAATGTTCAAGCCAATTTCGAAACGGGTTTTAGTCGCTGGTTTTAATAAGGCAAATTGCTTTTTTCTTCGAAGGCTCACATATGCTTTTTTGGGTGCTATTTCAACATCCTTCCCAAATGTCGTAATCTCCTTCATTAAAGCATCGTAAATTGCTTTAAGCTGCTCTTTGCCTTTATATTGAGCAGTGATTAAGTCATCTGTATTTTCCGCAGAACCTGCATCAGCTTTTCTGGCTTTTAGGGCAATCATATTGGCAAATCCATGGGTTAAGCCATGCTCTCCTTTTAAGAACTTCATCATTTCACCATGTTTGGTAAAACCATTAGCCTTAATAATTTTAATCCATTCTTCTAATGATTTACCAGTGTTCTTTGCAAGATTCTCAATCATGCTATTTCCTGCCTTATCCATATTGACTATAAGTTTAGTTTAATAACTAACAATTTAGTTAATATACAATAAATAGCAAAGAAATTTTCAATTTGTAGTTTTAAAGAAAGGGATTAGTGCCCATTTATCTCTCACGCGCCATCTGGTAACAATTGGTTCTATATTCGCAAAAGTAAGTTTTTCAACCCTGATGTGGTTCAAACCCATAGGGATATGGGAAATATCAATAAAAGTGTTATAAACTCTTTGATTTGTGTATGGCAAATTTAAGTACTGCCATTCTTCAATTTGAATTAAAGAATCATTCAAGTAGATATTTATTAAATCTTCAGCAGTGTTCACAGATTTCCAATTTAAAGAGTCTAAAGAATTATCAATAATGACCTGCTCTTTGTATTTTCTGCTAGTTCTTTCATCTTCGGCATAATAAGCCACATTAAGCTCCATAAAGTGTTGTTCTTTAACGATAGCACTATTTATAAAAGACCTTGCAAAGCGTTGTTCTTCCTCATGATTATCGTAATAGAATTCAGATTTCGGTAACCACTTATCATTCAATTGACTGGCATTTAAAAACATATCAAAACCATTAATATCAGTTACAACACTCGGAAATGCTGTAAGCATAAGTACTACTACAGAAATTTGTACTGGCCATTTACCTAGGTTGCTTTGGTAAATAGAAGAAATAGTGCTTGGTATAGAAGTAGCATTCAATCTGGAAATAGCTGAATTTTTGAAAAGAAGTGAAGAAATAAAATAAACTAATGCAATGAATACTATAATACCTATCGCATACATAATTGATAGTTCGAAATAGGTAGAAATACTGAGAAAAAGAAATAAAATAAAGGAGATGATAATGAAGATAATTCCTATATATACAGGAAAGGCAAACATAATGCTACACCAACGTTCCAATTTAATAACTAACTCTGCTGGTTTCTTAAATTCGTGATGACTAAAAACCTTAAATAAATTTTCGTTTATTACACCTTTTGGGAAAGCATAACTTAATCCGACCATACCAGTCCAAGCAAGCCGTACTAGCAAATGAACTATAAAAAAAATTTTGAAGATATTAATGATGATTGAGAGATATATGAGAATCAGCCAAGCACTAATGTATTCTACCCCAAAATCCTGCACCAACATACCACAGAATTCAAATAATTTAGTTGGAAGTATAAATAAGGAAGTAAGCATTAAACCTGATATAATTATTTCAGGCTCCCAGCTTTTGTTTTGAGTATCTTGTAACCACTTAGGTAGTTTACTCCTTTCAGTCGTATTATCTATCAATGGAAAGTCCGATTAGCTGAAGAATATCTTTATTTTGAGCTAAATATATCATTTTTCTGCTGTACCCCAATAAGCCATCATCAGTAAAGCACCAGCTGTACCATCCATTGTAGGTTCATTGGTAGAATAATCTCCAATATCATCGTGGTATACAACAAATTCATTCTGTAAATGAGCAAACTCATCTGGCTCTGAAAGTAACAAGCCTTTCAACGAGCCGTAAATGGTTCCAAAAACTGGCCCGTCTACCAAGCCGCCCGGAACCATACGCTTTGTCATCTCCCAAACACTGGTATGCACATCAAGTGGATACTCACCTGTCGAAGGTATTCCCGTGAACATACTCGTCCCCCAGGGGTTCCTACCAAACAACCAATCGCGCTGTTTCACTAAAAAACTATCGTAAGCACTGTTACCTGTCATTTTTTTGTACAATATGGTTTGGGCAATGATACTAGTTAGCAAATTGTTTGAACACCAAATAAAAGGAACACCAATTTCGAAAGCATTCGTTTTTGCCCTGTTAAAATTCTTTTCAATACCTGCTTTATAATAATCTGCCAAGGTATCTTGAAAAGCTGGTTCCACTAAATTGTAAAGTGCAAAATGTCCCATATTTACAAAAGGATAGTATTGATAATGTGCCGCCGAATCAAGCACTGCCCATGTATCGGTGTTGGCCAAACGGGCATATCTTTTGGCATCATTCAAATACTTTTGCTCTTTGGTTACTTTGTACAATTCTGCGGCTGCCCATTCCATGTCATCTGCCCAAGTTTGTTCGTTATAGCGGTAAGGCGCTCCATATGAGTTTCCTTGCTGAAAGCCTTCTTTAGCTTGGCCCAATGCATATAAGGATTTTGCTGCCTTCAAGCACTTTATCGCATAAGCTTCATCTTTCAACTTGTCTTTCCAAATACCATATGCCAAAGCCATCGCCGCTGAAGATCTTCCTGCTAGGTTAGCTACTCCTGTAGCCTCACTTTTATATTTTTGCAAACCTTGTGGCTCACCAGTCGCAAAATAAGCTACGCGATAACTGTTCTGCCCCCACCCATAATCTGAGATGTCTTGATCTGGCATTTTCCATCCTCTATGATCGCGATCATCTGCAATTTGATGGAATAATAAATCAGGGGCTGGATGCAGTTTGTGTATCCAATCTAAACCCCATTTAGCTTCATCCAAAATGTCGGCAATGCCATTCCCACCTATTTGACCCAACGCATTTACTTGATCGGCAAAAACTTCGGGAAACAAGTTATAAGTCATCAGCATATGGGCTGTAGCATAACTTCCTGTAATTAGGTACTTTAGTTGATCACCTGCATCATGCCAACCACCACTGGCATCTATAAAAGTTGAGTCTGGTAAAGGGCCCCCACCCATTACCCTTCCATCTCTCTGATGGCAAACCATATCTAAAAATGGATTGTAACCACAGCGCTGTTGGCGCATAAAAACCAGTAATTCTTCTTCTATTTGTTCATAAGCATTTTTTGAAATAGAAAAATTAGTGGAAGTAGTTTCTGATTTTATACCTTGAAAGTAATAATTGCCTTCAACTGCAGATTCAGAGAAATCTATTGTGTAATAATAGTCGAATCTTCCCCAATTGCCATTTTTACTTTTTTGAAGTTTATAAGTACTTACAAGTTTATTGCTTTCCACATTGTATAAGGCAAACTTTTCTTTGATTGGTTTCTCGCTAAAAATAACAGCTTCCTTATATTCATTGGGTAAATATCCTATTTGATTTACCCGAATATGTATCTCTTGTGCTAGTAATTGCTGGGTTGAAAAAGTAAAGGTGAGGACAAAAAAAATGGCTTTCATAAGTATTAAAGCAAATTTGTAGAAGTTCAATTTTTCAAAAGGTTGGGAATAGTGGCAAATGCGTAACCTTTTTGTTTTAGAATATTAATTAAATCATTAAGTCTATCATACAGTTTATCAGTTCTTTCCGGTGAAGTACCAGCATGAATCAATAAGATAAATCCATTCAAACCATAGGTTTCTTCATAATCTATAATGCTCTTATAAATATAATCTGAGCTTAGGTAATTCTTCATTTTAGGAGTTGTATAATCGGCATTACTCCTCGTTCCTGAGCTAAAATTTACTATCTGTAAACCTAATTCATTTGTCCATTCACTGATGGTAGTATTATACCATTCATAAGGCGGCATATAGAATAATGCATCTGCTTTTGCGATTTCAAAAGCCTGCATGGCTTGGTAATTAGCAAGTAAATCTTTAGTAAATATTTCTTTGCTTACCAATGTGCTATCTCGATTTTCCCAATCGCAATATAAAAGGTGTTTATCTGAATGTGCGCCTAAATAATGACCTTTCCTTTTCAGTATCTTGATATGTTTTTTAAAAGCGCGATTTCTATAAAAATCACCAGTGAAAAAGAAAGAAGCTTTTACATTTTTGGCAACCAAAGTATGGGTAATATGGGTCAATCCATCACCGAACTCATGACCTGTAAAAGCCAGTGCCAAGGTCTTCTTGGTAGTATCTCCTCGAACAATGCCTCCTTCAATACAAGTAAAAATATCGCAGGAATTTTGACCTGATACAAAGTTTTGCAGGAAAAATGTAAAAATTAAAGCAAGTACTATTTTTTGAATGACAAGCATTTTTATTTATCTCGATAATAGCTTTGTAAAATATAGAATGCCTGTTTTTTATGGCCACCTTCTGCTATAATACCTTTTCTATTCCACATATCTTGTACAATTGGCAGCGGCCTTCTTGGGGATCTAAAATCGGCAAGTATCCAAGGGGTTGTACCGCTAAAACCTGGGATATTTTTTAAACCTTCTAATGTTTTCTCATAAAGGTAAGCTTGATATTCTTCACTCCATACAGTTTCCTTGTCTGCATGGAAACCATATTGAGCACCTCCACCCCATTCACTTACAATTACAGGTTTTTCATAAGCTACTTTCCATGTTAGGTCTTTAAATTCATCCCTATTTCCGCCATACCAGCCATGATATTGATTGAAACTTACAATATCTGTAAAAGCGCCAAAAGGATCATCCATTATCTTTGTTTTTCCTTCTGTATGGACTTCTAAAGCAGCACTTACAAATCTAGTGTCATCACTTTCTCGGGCTGTATTTACCATTTTTTTCAAGAATTCATTCCTTGCTTCACTGACTGGCGTCTCGTTGGCTACACTCCAAATAATTACTGAGGAACGGTTTTTATCCCTAGCTATCAACTCCTTAAGCTGGTTTTGTGCATTGCTTAAAGTAGCCTCATTTGTCCAATCAATTGTCCAATAAACTGGAACTTCTTCCCATAATAATATGCCCATTTCATCAGCAAGTCTGGGCATGTATTCATTGTGTGGGTAATGTGCCAATCGGATAAAATTGGCATTCAACTCCTTCACCCAATTGAGCATCATTTGTGCATCTTCTTTGCTGTGGTTTCTACGCCCTCTGATCGGATTCTCTTCATGCATACAGATACCTTTTAAGAAAATCTTCTCACCGTTTAGAAGAATATCCTTTCCCTGTACTTCAATACTCCTGAAACCAATCTGATCAATAAGTTTATCCTCTCCTGCCTGTAGTTGTGTTTCATACAACTTAGGGTTTTGCAAAGACCACAATGTTAGCTTCTTGGTGTTTAATTCAATTGCTGCTCTTCCATTCTCGTCAGTAGTAAACTCTTCTTCAATCTTTAATTCTTCAATTTTTAACGTGACTTTTTTATTTGCTAAAGCCTTGTTGAGTTGTACATATCCTTTTAGTTCATTATCAGTTCCATTGACTAATTGAAGTTTATAATCACTTATAAATTCTGATGGAACTTCTAGCAACTTTACACTTCTGGTAATACCTCCATAATTCCACCAATCTGTGGCAACGGTAGGTACTGCTTCTTTTTTTCGCGTATTGTTGACTCTTACGACTACAAAATTCTCCCCATCTTCCACAAAGTCTGTTACATCGAAATTAAAGGGGGTGAATCCTCCGATGTGCATACCTGCTTTTTTACCATTTACCCAAACATGTGTTTCATAATTGACAGCTCCGAAATAAAGATAAGTGTGGCTTCCTTCTTCCTTTTCGTAATTGAAATCACGTTGATACCAAACAGTTCCTTCGTACCACATCAGTTCTTTCACTTGTGTATTCCAATCGCCGGGTACCATGAGTGTGGGAGAATTTTCAAAATTATATTCTATCCTTTCTTGCTTGTTGCTGGGAGTTGCATTTGTAAAATAAGCATTTGACCTTGGTGCAGTCTCGTAATCATCGAAAGGGGCACGCCTATAATCATAAAACCCATTATCGGTTGGATCTATGATATAATGCCATTTCCCGTCTAAAGACTGTGTATTTCTATTATATACATTATTTAGTAATGGTGTATTTTGTGCTAAAAGAAGAAAAGGGGGGAAAGTTAGGACAAAAGTTAAAAAAGTGATTTTCATATTTGAAATAATATTTATTCTAATTGCGAATTCTACATTATTAAAGGATTTATCAAACCAAAATCGTCTAATCATGAATTTATAAGTGTTAAGCCAGATAAATTCATCTCCTATTTTTACCTAACCTGCTCAATGGTACAATACTGTATAAAATGCCATCTTTTAATCCCTGTACTGAATAGTTAATGAAAGACTTATTAGGCTCTCTTTCTACATATACTTTTCCCACAGTAAAATTCCTTTTACTGCGTAAATTGTTTCTCTTCACTACAGTTTTGGTCACAAAGTTCATGAATCCAGTTGAGGCTTTATTCTTCTTACGATTCATGACTTCAATCTCTAATCCTTCATATTCTAGCTCTACATTGCCTTGTAAATTTCTATTATTTCCAACCAGATTAAAATCGAAATCTCTGATTTGTCCAGCAGGAACTTTAACTAGCAATAGGCTCTCCATGAGTGGACTAAAATGAAAAGCAGGCAAAGGATTCATACTTCCTTTTAAAGTAAATCTATCTTGCTTGTTAGTGAGTGAAAACCGATATTGCGCATGGATATTTGTCTTTTCTAGAAAGCGTGCTTTTAAATTTGCTGTGAGAATTTCATTGGTTTGTAGTTGAGCTTCCATATTGGTAATATTAAAAGCATGGATACTCATTTGGTCTAATTTAATTTTGCTAGAAGCAGCTTGTTCTGGATTATCACCTACTTGTTCGTAAGTGATTTCCATGTTTTCTGAAATCAAAGAATCTATCTTTATGTCGATGGGCAAATCTCTAAGTAACTTCCCAGGTAATGGTTTTGGTTTATTATTGTCTGGTAAGTGCTTGTCTCTGTAAATAGCTAAATTCAAAGAATCTGCTCGCAATGAAGAAGCTTTTATTGATAAAGAAGCATACAGTGCCGTTAAATCAAGGTTTTGTAATTGAACGTTTGCCATATTCCCCGAAAACCAATCTTGTTCGGTTTTAATTTTCCTAGAAAACTGTTTGGCAGTATAAGCTGGCTTTAGGTAAATCTTTTCCATAAAAACTGCTCTACTCACTGCATTAATCGAAAGATTACTGGCACTAAGTCCATAAAATTCTGAGACGTCTGTATTTAAACTATCTGCTTGAAAAATTCCTATTGAAAATTTCGTACGAAAAGTGACTTCATCATTTAAACTGTCCAATTGCATTCTCAAACCTTCCAGCCATAAATCAGCACCATACAGCGTAGCTAAAGTCTCCCTACTAAAAAAATCGGTCACAGTTACATCGGCTTGAATCATTTTGAGTGAATCAAACTTAAGTCCTGCAAGGAATTTTCCCAAGTTTGAACCAATGGGGTCTGGATTTGCTGCTTTGGTTTCTTTGGTATTGATAAATAATTCTACATCTGGTTCTTCTAATGTAAAACTTGTAAAGCTCAGATCTTTTTGCTTGAAGAAGCGTTCAAAAGCCAAATTCTCTAAACGAACGCGTTTAATACTCGCCCTACTTAAAGATCGTATGCGTTCATTGCCCATTTTTGCCAACATCGCCATGCTTGGCTTAAGTTCTAATTGCTGTATAAACATGCCCGCTTCTGCATCATTTGATTCATCCTGATCAGAAAAGGCTTGTATGAAAATTCCTTTTGAAGAAATGTTATAGTTTTTATCAATCGCCACATTAAATCCATTGCTATTGATGGCAATCTCCTTAAACTCCATACCTGTTAGGTAATTGAGTGTTGTTTTGTTAATTAATACATCTTCAAATTGTACTGAGATTGAATCTGTGTGAAATATGGGACGCTCCTTTTCAATATCATATATTTCTAATGCTGCATTAATCATATTCAATCGACTAAGTCGACCTTCATTAAGCAAAGCTGGAAAGGTTTCTTCTATCAATACATTTTTTGCTGCTTCTTCATTAAGTATTGAATAATACAGTTTAATTTCTGGATGCTGTATAATTATCTCTTTAATAGATAAATCTTTAGAGTAAAAATATTTCCAAACGGGTACTCCTTTAATTTCTAAAATTGCATTTTCTACTGTTAAGGCATTGCGTTCAGTATGATTTTTTAGTTGAGTCCAAATTGTATCTTTGGGAACAATTTGTAAACCCGTAATTTTCAAAGAGGAAGGGAAAAGTGTAAAAGAGAAATCATCAAAAGTATAACTATACGTAAAGCCATCATTCTCTTCAAGAAATACTTTCAACCTTTTTTCGAGTAAAGGTTCTATATAAAAGTTAGAAATTAAAACTACTGCTAATACAACGAATAGTGTAAAAAATATACCGTAAGTTCTCTTTTTTCTCCACACAAGATAATAGTTTCGTCAATCTACTCTTCAGGTCAGCTAAAATACTTATAAATGATAATTTTCCCATTTTTCTTCTTCTAATCTGCCATAAAGTTTGCTTTAAGAAATTTCCATGAATTAGTAATTAAGCAAAGTAATGCAGCAAAAGCTTGTATAAAATTTTGCGAATCATTAAGATTAAAATCACCCTAAATTTTAAAATATGTTCATTGCACTATTAAGAGGAATTAATGTTAGTGGTCAGAAAAAAATTAAAATGGCCGATTTGAGAATTATGCTGGAGGCTATGGATTTTTCAAATGTGCAAACCTATATTCAAAGTGGTAACATTGTATTTAATAGTACAATATCTGACACTAAAGCATTGGCTGCCCATATAAAAAGTAAAATCGCAGAAACCTTTGGTTATGAGGTAAAGGTAATGGTTTTAGCTGCCAATGAATTTAAGCAAAAAGTAGAATCTCAACCTTTTACAGCAGAAGAAGCTTTATATACCTACTTTACTTTTCTTTCAGAAAAACCACAAGCCATTCCAGAAGATAAAATCGAGGCAGCCAAAAAGCCTGAAGAAAAAATCCACATACAAGATGATATGGTTTACTTTATGTGCAAAGAAAATTATGGCAGAAGCAAACTTTCCAATAATTTTTTTGAACAAAAGCTGAAAGTGGATGCTACTACCCGCAATTGGAAAACTTGCCAGAAATTAATTGAGATGGCTGGTTAGCGATAGTTGATATTAAATGGTTTTGAAACTTTCAAAATCGAGTTATTAGTTCTAGTAGAATGAAAGAAAAATATAACATAGGCTGGCTTAAAAGCTGTGTAGAGAATGGAGAAAACCCTAAATATTTGTTTTTTTGGGGCCATACAAAAAAAGCAAATCAGGCCATTACCAATACTTGTTTTAGTCAATGGTATGCAAGTCCATTTAAAGTAAATGGAATAACTTATCAAACTACTGAGCATTGGATGATGGCCCAAAAAGCACTATTATTTGACAATGATGACATCCAACAACAAATTATTGAAAGTAGCCACCCTGCCGAAGCTAAAAAATTGGGCAGAAAAGTGACTGGATTTGATGAGTCTATTTGGAAGCAACATCGCACTAATATAGTTCGCATTGGGAACATTCATAAATTCAATCAAAATAGAGCGCTTGGAGGATATCTTTTGAATACTAAAAAGAGAGTTTTAGTGGAAGCAAGCCCTTATGATAGAATTTGGGGTATCGGTTTAACTAAAGATAGTGAAGCTGCTCAAAATGTATATGCTTGGAGAGGATTAAATCTATTAGGCTTTGCTTTAATGGAAGTAAGAGACTTTTTGTCAAGCCATGGTTTCTTTGATTATGACTTTAATTTCAACCCACCTTGGATCGAAGCTCCCCAAACTGATGCGCAAGATACGTTTTGGAAATCGGGAAAGGGCAAAAAAATTCAAGATGATTTTATTAGAAACTGGAATGCATTGTCCGATAAAGAAAAAGAAATATTTAAAGTCTCATTTCCTGAACCAAAAAGTTGGATGGGGTTTTATGAAATTTAATTGACAGAATGAGATTCATCGTAATTTCTGATACTCATGGACAGCATAGAAAACTTCAATTACCTGAAGGAGATATCATCATTCATGCAGGTGATTTTTGCCACTTTGGAAATGAAGATAATCTATATGATTTTTTGGATTGGTATGATGACCTAAAATTCAATTTTAAAATTTTGATTGCGGGGAATCATGATTTCTTTGCTGCCGAACATAGCATCAGATTTAAAGAAATTATCCCAGAAGGTATTACTTATCTAGATGATAGCGGGACTTCTATAAATGATATTAAAATTTGGGGGTCTCCGGTACAACCTGATTTAATAGGCTGGGCTTTTGGAAAGAATAGAGGTAAGGAAATGAAATATCATTGGGATTTAATTCCAGAAGATATTGACATATTGATTACACATACACCTCCATATGGTATTTTAGATAAAACACGTTTTGGTAAATCAATTGGGTGTGAAGAATTATCTATTAGGTTAAAATCATTAGCAGTTAAGATTCATATTTTTGGCCATGTACATGAGAGTTATGGGGAAACGATAATCGGAAATACAATATATATGAATGGTTCAAATATCAACTCTTCAAAAGGATTGGTGAATCCACCCAAAGTATTTGAGTTTAATAAATAGCTTCAAATTTTAATGAAAGTATTATTCATTACTTTTAATAATCCTCTTTCTGTGATTCAAAGAATGCCTCATATATCGTTTTCTGAGACACAACTCGAGGAGGAGTGAAAAAGTAGTTACTATTCCTTTTTACTTAATTATTTCTTGAATCCTTTCTCTCAAAAAAGGAATGGCTTCTTGTTCGAACCATTCGTTTTTTCTAAGCCAGATATTATTGCGTGGTGAAGGGTGTGGCAATGGGAAATAACTTGGAGAAAATTCATTGAAGTTTTTCACCCTTTCTGTAAGTGTTTTATAGTTATTGTCAGGCAAATAATATTCTTGGGCGTAATTTCCAATGAGCAAAGTTAACTTAACTTTCGGCATTTTGGCTAATAATGCATCATGCCACAATGGAGCACATTCTTTTCTTGGAGGCAAATCTCCACTTTTCCCTTTTCCAGGATAACAGAAACCCATAGGGACAATAGCCATCAACTTTTCATCGTAAAAATCAACCTCACTTACATCCATCCACTCCCTCAATCTTTCACCACTTTTATCATCCCAAGGAATACCGGATGTGTGTACTTTTGTACCCGGTGCCTGTCCGATAATCAGTATTTTGCTGTCTGGATGGGCTACCACAATTGGCCTTGCCCCTAATGGGAGATTAGGTTCACATACTTTACATTGCCTTATTTCTTTGAGTAATTGGTTCATAAAATGTAAAAGCTCAATTTTAAATTATTTCCATCGAATGCGTATTGGAATTAACATTCTCACATTAACTTTCTTCTCTCTTTCTCTACCTGCTTTCCACTTGTTTAGCTTATTAATAAAGTTTTTATCAAAATTTAACGTAGAAGGATAAAAACATAAATTTCGAATTTTTCCTTTTCTATCAATAACAAATGAAAGGTAAATTTTTGAATCAGGGAAATCACTATTCTCAATTTTTGAAAACCTAATATTTTTATTAAAATCTTTATAAAACTGGCTTATTCCATTTTTGTATTCTGGGCTTTCCTCTACTATCAAATAAATAGGCTGTCCATCAATACTATCTAGCTCACAAAAAGCAAGTTTATGAGATTGCGAAAAAATATAATTAATTGAACAAAATAGAAATATACTGAGAATAAGAAAAAGCCTCATCAAAAGATTTTTCTCTAAGATATTCCGATTATCAAGAAATAATAAATGAATAACTGTTTAGTATGTTTAATCAGTCAATCTCCTTGACCAAAACTTGATGTATGGTAACATCAGAATTATGAGGGACGAGACACAAAGCACCACTTCTAAAATCTCTTTTTCCATCTTCTATGCCTACAATATCCCACTGTGCGGGTTCATCCGTTCCCATCATCCATTGTTTAAAACTGTATTCGGTATCACCATTAGGCAAGGTAGTTACTTGTGCTTTGACATGCATCTTTTTACCTAAGCTTATTGGCTTTCGATTTTTTGTAAACTTCTGGGGAGGGGCACCTGATCCCCCATCAAATAAGATGCGCCAAGTACATGAATCTAAGTTGTTTTTCAATAAAAACTCTCCCTGTGCACCTAATGGAAACCATTTTCTGTAAGGTTGTAATTTGTCAGGAGCGTGACCCCTCCAACGGAAGGCCACACCAAAGTGAGTAACATTAAAGGTTGGAGGACCCTTCTCAGGCGGTGTAAAATCATTTACAGTTAATAAAATATTGGCTTCAAAATTGGTCCAGTTGGTATCGCCAATCGTCAATACGCGATCATAATAAGGTTCAGCAGTTCTCACTCCTTCTTGCGTCAATTCCCATTTACCGTCCACTACTTGCACTACTTTTTGTAATTTAGTTACTTTAGAGAAGTCTACTGAATAAGGTAATGGCCATTTTTTACCCAATGTTACATCTATTACTACTTTCTCTTTGGCTTTCTCTCCTTTTTCAGAAATTGCTTCGATTACAACCGTATTTTTACCTTCAACAACTTCATCCCAACCTATATCAATATTAAAATCTCCTTTATTGGCTAATCTGTGTTTATCACTGCCTAAACTTAATTCTTTTCTCTCCCCGCCATTAAGTGTGTATATAACTTGTTTCCATGCTTTGTCTCTTGCCACATTTCCTAAGATGTTAATCCAGTTTTGTGCCCTGCCTACTTCTCCGAAAGACTGTTTTTTTCCGTACCAAACTTCTATATCAGACTGCTTACTTTTTTGTGAATAGGCAAGTGTAGTTACCACACTCAATACAGCAAATAATAAAAAAGCATTTAGTTTCATAAGCTTTATTTCGAAAGATAAATGGCCCAATCTGACTTATAGGGCGCTTTGAAATTATATATATCTTTAGCGATTCTGCCCAGATCAATTTCTTGATAAGGCTTTAAGGTATCTACAGCAATACCCTGATACTCCCCCTCTTCAGTTTTACAAGTAATACTAGAGGTATTTTCTTGGTAGAAAACATAATATTTACCTGCTTTGCCTAAACAATAAGTGCTTCCATTACTACTCGCTTCCATATCTTTATGGAAACGCTTTTTGACATTCCAAAAAGTAAAAAAGGTATTGATCAATTCCTTATTTTCATATTTCCCATCATCAATTAAATTACCCCAAATAGCTGCAATACCTCCTGCCATGGTATGATGCCACAAACCCCTTCGGGTTTCCTCAGCATTGTAGTCTTTATCAGGGTATTTACTCGGATTTCTGATTCTATACCTATCTTCAGAAAATGAGGGTTTATCAGGGCGTTTATTGATCATTTTTCGCAACTCATTATACCAAGGTTTATGGTATTCATAAGAAGCATAATCCATTTGCTCGCTAAGCTGATCTAGTTTATTCTTAGAGGCGCGTGCTCCAAGAAGGTGGTTACAATTTGGTTTGCTCCACATATAATTATACCATGCATCTAGTTCAGCTTCAGATACCCACTCCCACAAATCAAAACCATAACTCATTGACCAACCGTGCAAAGGACCTAATTCCTCAGCTATTTTATCTAAAAGTACTTTTTCTTGCTTGCCCATAATGCCACCTTTTGTACTTGCTGCTGTTTGGTTGCGTTGAGCATCACCCCAAAGCCATAAATGGGTACATCCTCCAGCTTCATACATTTTATTGATAATGAGTTTGAGTTTCTGAAAGGTCTGCTCGTCTGGTATGCTATCATTAGACGAAACACTCTTTTGACCGATGTGAAACCATTGTCCCATCACTGGTACATGCAATCCGTTGAAGCCATGTTCAAGGGTAAACTCTTGGATAAATGCATCTAAGTTTTTTTCATTGACCTGACTTAAATCATCTGCAAACATTTCAATCATGAGGTAATTCGGAACAAATGCTTCTTCAGTCCCTGTCCAAATAAACTTATTGCCCACAAAACTCACTTCACCTCTGTTAGGCTGCGCAAAGATTGAAATAGAAATAAAACATAAAAGGAAAATGAAAGATGAGCGGATCATAAACCTTTCTTTATTTTATCGATATGCTTGCTCAACTTTTTATACTGCTTTTTTGAATTAGTGTTATTTGCATAAAAACCAATAATAAATCGATTTCCTGATTTGGTCATTTGTGGTTTTGCGCCATCTTCTCTTCCAAAGCCAAACACAGTCATGCCATTGGGTGAATTAACACCTTCTTTTGTATTGCCTAAGTAAGCAAAGGCATCAAGCTCCTCATCAGGTGTTTCCATCGCCATAAAAAATGTTCTTTCTGTATCTTCTCTTCCAAAAAAAGCCCAAGACCAGTTTTCAAATATTTTCTTGCCTTTAAAATGATCAGGTGTAGATGTTTCTGGAGGTCTAGTATTCGTTCCCCAATAACTTTGTTTGGGCTGATAGCTCCCTCCAGGTGTTCCTTCATATAAAAACCAATAGGCATGATTGGCATCTACTTTTTCCATAGTAACATGCGCGTACTCATTAAAAAATTGCCAACGCCATTGCCAATTACCACTTTTCGATTTTGTCAGTATTTCCTTATCTGAGATCTTGGTGCTTTCGCATTGATCAAATCCTGGGTGCCCAGCCCCACCATCATCAGAACCAAAAACAAAATTAGGTAATCCTCTAAATCTTCCAGCTGCTGATGCAGGGTATTCATTATTACCTGCTTCACTAAAACCTACCCAATCATTCCCATCTATATCAAAAATAGTAGACATTCCACCACCTGCTTTATCATAAAGGTAAATTGCGGTAGAGGTCTGAATTTTAAAATGGGGTTTGTTTAACCATGTTGTATCACTAATTTTTTGGGCTGATACAACTTGATAATAAACAAGACTAAGGATCAACAAAAAAAATTGCTTATTCATTTTTACTATTTTGATTCAACCAAATATCTAGTCTTGGTGCTTTCCAAGTATAGGGTTTACCTAAAACATCCCAATCACCATCTCCATCTAAATCAGCCATTCTGCCTTCGTGTACACCAAAACCTGTTGCTACAATGTGCTCCATAAATTCTCCTTTTCCAGTACCCAATAAAATTCTTATCTTAGAATCAGGATTGCCTTCACCAAAGCGCATCTCTGCAGTAAAAATATCCCAATGTCCGTCGCCATTGAAATCACCAGTTTGAACAGTATGCCCATTACTCAATAATCCAGTTATTCTTTTACCTACCCAAGTTCCTTTTTGCCATTCATACATAATAAGAGGGGCTACCCCATCACCCACTACAAGTAGGACTTCTGGGCGCCCCCCTTCAATAAAATCTCCGACTGCGGAGCGCGTAAATACATAACTGGCATCTATAATATTTTCTTGAAACTTACGATCACCCATATATTTGAACCAACGCCCTCCTCCTACGATATCTGACACTCCATCTCCATCAATATCAGCATCAGCTAAACCTTCATGTTCATGTATATCTTTCCATCCAGGGTATCCTTCTTTACCCATAGGATACATTTCACTATCAGAGCTATAAGTATATACTGGATAGAAATCCCACTCATCAGCGTCTTTGGGATTTTCGGGAATGTCAGCTAAAAATAGTGTTCTAGCTTGCTGATTCCAAAAGACTAGCTCTTGCTTCCCATCTCCATCGAAATCACCAAAGAGCTGGTCGTGGTGTTTATTGGCTCCCGATTTTTTAATGGTACGCCTAGTCCAAGGTTTGGTCTTGTCATATTCTGGATACGGATTTTCCCACCACCAAATTTCATTGCTTCTGCTTTCTCCTCCGAAAACAATATCTGTGTCACCATCACCATCTATATCGTGAAAAGTTGATCCTGCTTCAATTCGTAAAGGCGTATTATCAATAATGTATTTTTCCCAAGTACCCTTGTCGTATCTTAGCCATGTTACTGAAGGAGCAGATGTCCTTTCAGTAATAAATATATCTGCATCGCCATCCTTATCTACATCAGTCACTATGGAAGCAGTCTGTTGGTTTCCAACAGCTGGTAATGGTAATTCTTCTTTTTCTGTGGTCAGGTATTTCCAAGAAAATGCTGCACCAGCTTTTCCGTCGTTTCTCCATAAATGCAATGACTCGTATTTATCCCAACCTACACTCACAATATCAAAATCGCCATCACTATCCATGTCCAATAGTTGCGTTCCTAAGTGAGATTCTTTACCCGTATCTAAAATGTGTTTTGTAAAGGTACCTTTCCCGTCATTCTCCCAAACTTGTAACTCCAATCTTGGTCCTTTGTGTTCTCCTGTTACCAAATCAAAATCGCCATCGCCATCTAAATCTTTTACATCAAGGTTATTCATAGAATACTGGGTTACTACCCTATGCTTTTTCCATTTATCACCTTCCTTTGCTGGATTTTCAAACCAAAAAAGATTACCATCTGGTTCAAGTCCTGGATATCTTTCTTCAGCCATAACAATATCCTGTCTTCCATCACCATTTAAATCTGCCACTTCTACTCTGTCTATCGGATGGTTAGATCTTCCTATTTCCATACTTTCCCAATTAGCAGATTTTTTCCCGGGATGTTTCCACCAAACCAGAATGGTAGGCTCATATTCTCCTTCTGCCCTTCTACCAGCAGCAATGTCTAACAAGCCATCACCATTGATATCTCCTGTACCAATTCCTTCGTCCGAAGAGTTTTCGCCTACTTTTAGCACTTCCCAATTGCCATTTTCAGGTTTTTTTTCTGGAACATTAATCGCATAAATATCACCATCACCAGCAATCAGTATTTCCTTTTTAGAAGAAGTAAATAATTGTACTTTTTCAAAACCTTGACTATTTACATGCGAAGTAGCAGGAACCTCTGCAATTTTCACTGATTTCCATTCGGAATGATCTTTACTACTTGCTTCTAACCAATAAACATTGGGTAAGGCTTGTGCAATTACATCAGTAAATTCATCTCCATCGATATCCATTAAAAAAATTCCATCGGCATTGATGCCCAAATCTTTTTTTACCCAATCTCCACTCATATCTCCACCTGGATTTATGTAAAAATGTCGGCCAGCTATAATTTCTGCATAACCATCACCCGTAACATCTAGCATGTCTACCCCGAAATACCTTAAAAATTTAGGTTCATTGTAATCTCCCCATTTATCTCTCTTGTCATCAATATTGATGTATTCCCATTGAGAGGATAAAAATTGTGCTTGTACAGTAAAGCAAAACAAAGGTGTTGTTAAGGTTAGAATAATTAAGATTATCTTCATAAAAAAGGTATTTTTCTCAAATTTATAAGTAAGTGCAGTATATTAAATACACTTTATTCACCTATTTATATACATTATTGACTAATCTCATATAAATTCATACTTCAATCTGTAAATAATGTACATAAATGAAACCAGTTCTTGAAAAAATCCATCGCTCTCCGACTAACTCCATTAGTTTCAAAGAAGACATTATTCCCTATATCAGCATTCCTTGGCATTACCATCCAGAGTTTGAAATTACACTCTTTACAGAAGGAAGTGGACGGCGTTACGTAGGAGATCATGTCGAAGCTTTTGATGGTCTTGAACTGATCATGCTCGGCAAGAACCTACCACACTGCTGGCGAAATGATGAAATCTATTTTAAGGCTAATAAAAAACTTCAAAATAGGGCGCTAGTAATCCATTTTAAAGAAGAGGCTTTTGGAGAACATTTTTTTGATAAGCCTGAAATGAAATTAATCAAATCTTTAATGGGTGAATCTGGAAGAGGCTTAAAGTTTACAGGAAAGAGTTTGTCAGAAGGAAGTGCTTTAATGGAAAATATTTGCAAAGCACAGGGTTTTGAACGTTTGCTTTTGCTATTTAACTTATTGCACAAGCTTAGTAAAAGTACAGAAAGAGAATACCTTGCTAGTGTGGGTTACAGAAATACAATGACCAAGCACAAGATAGAACAAATTGAAAAAGTATATGCATATGTACTGAATCAATATCTAGATGAAATAGACATTAATTATATCGCCAATGAAGTAAACATGTCTATATCCGCTTTTTGTAGATTTTTTAAAAGACATACGGGCAAAAATTTTAGCCAACTCGTTAATCAGATGCGTATTGGCCACGCTTGTCGCCTATTAATGGATACAGATTATCCGATAAGGCGTATTTGTTTTGAAAGTGGTTTTAACAATCTCTCTTATTTTTTCAGAACTTTTCAAAAGATTACAGGTCAAAGTCCTTCTATGTATCGCAAAGAATATCTAGTGAATGGCATAAACCAGTAAATCTTTTTATTGTTAAAGCACTATACTTTTATGAAGGTATTTTTTTTGTACATATACCAAAGCAATAAGTATAAAATTCCGAATCCTCCAAGTACTGTAATTGTAGTATACAATTGACCAGTGTATTTTTCCAGACCGAATAATACGAATTTAGCTATCTCAGGAAATGCAAATACATGTGATAATACATATGCAGCAATAGCATTCATACCTATTACTTTCAATGGGAATGACCACTTTACCCAACCTTTCACATCAATAACCCAATAGAATAAAGCAAGTAATAAAAGACAACCGCCAGAAGACGCTAATACAAATGAACTTGTCCAAATAATCTTGACGATTGGATGCCAAATGCCCCAAATAACGCCAATAAGAATAGAGGCAACCCCAGAAACAAATAAATAAAGAGCCACTTTTTTACGAGGCAATTTAGATTTTATCAATTCACCAGCAAACAATCCTGAAAGTGTAGTAGCCGTAAAACCAAACCCACTTAATAACCATGTGTAACGAGAACCGTCATCAAACCTTCCAAAAACTAAACGATCTACATATATTGCAAAGTTCTGATCAGCTAATATGGTGCTTTTGCCTACACCTGGTACATTTGTAACAGTGAGCAGCAAAGCATATATAATCAAGCAAGCCGCAAACATGATATATCTTCCTTTCTTTGTTAAATAAATAAATGCCAAACATGAAAAGAAATATCCAACAGCTATTGCTTGAAGTGTATTACTAAAAATGTGAAATTGGTTAATATCTAATGCTAAAAGTCTACCTTGTACTATCCATCCTAAAAAGAATAATATAAATACTCTTTTTATCAACTTGATATAAGTGTCCTTCATACTGTTGTTCTCTTTCAACCTTTTAGCAATTGAAAATGGTATAACCGCACCTACAAGGAATAGAAACAAAGGCATTATAATATCATAAAACGTAAAGCCAAACCAGTCTGCATGTCTAAACTGAGAAGCTAAAAGTCCTGTAAATTCATTATCTACACCTTTATGGAGACTAGAGAAAAATTTATCTGCAACAATGATCATGAGCATATCAAATCCTCTTAAAGCATCAATAGACAATATTCTATTGGATTTATCTACACTCATTTTTTAATCTTTTAATGAATTTGCCATTTTCAATCAATAGTTACTTTACTGCCCCACCAATCTGGATTCGGTTGCCAACCAGGACTTAACATATCTTTTCTTTCTTTTTCAAGTCTTGGTAAAAGTTCATTTTTAATTCTTACATCCCTGGCTTTATCCAACTCTAGGTTATAATTAGGATCGGGTATGGGTAACTTTGCATTTGTTTCAGTAAGCCAACTTTCCATTTTGTTTTTAAGACGTTCTAAAGTTTCTAAATTATCATTGGAAACATCATTTTTCTCACCTACATCTTGTGCTAGGTTATACAATTCATTCCGTCCATCTTCCCAGTAATGGATCAATTTCCAATTGCCTTCCCTTACAATAGTTGAGGGTTCACCTCCCTGATTTCCGTAATGTGGATAGTGCCAGTATAAAGTACGTTCATCTATATTTTCTCCTTGTAATAAGGGCAATAAGCTATTTCCGTCTACATGTTGTTGAGGGTTTAATGGTATGTCCGCTAAGTCAAGAATTGTTGGATAAAAATCCATCCCTGTTACTGGTGTATTTAATATTTTCACTTTTCTTTCTAACCATGGGACTTTGATAAAATAAGGTTCCCTAATTCCCCCTTCCCATTGGTAGCCTTTTCCTCCTCTTAAAGGTGAATTTGAAGTAGAAAAATTATCCCCAGATGCTACTCCTCCATTGTCTGATGTAAATACCACTATGGTATTATCAGCTAAGCCCAGTTCATCTAATTTATTGAGTACAATCCCCACTGCTTCGTCCGTTGCTTCTACTAAACCTGCATACACAGGATTATCTTGATTTTGTCTAATTGGTAAAACCCTTTCCATTTCGAATCCATTTTCAGCAATGCCTTGCTTCTCTGCTTTCTCTCTATATCTTGCCCATTTCTGTTCGGTGGTTTGGATGGGGCCATGTACAGCATAGAAAGATAAAAATGCAAAAAAGGAGGTGTCTTTATGATTGGTTATGAAATTAGCGGTTTCTTGTGCCAATCGGATAGATAAGTTTTCGCCCGGTTCTTTATCTGCCATTTTCGGATTTTTAAAAGGCGAAAAATAACCACCTGGAGGACTGCCCCTGTGATGACCAGCTACATTGTAATCAAAGCCGTGATCTTCCGGAAAAGATCCTTCATTACCTAAGTGCCATTTCCCAGCAAAAAAAGTAGTATACCCCGCCGCTTTCATAGCCTCTGGCAAAGCAATATCTTGCGATGGTAATTCCCGTACATAATTGGCTGGCAGTAATAAGTCATGCCTGTTTGCCCTACGCCAAGCCGTATCTGCCCTTGCACCAATCCAATCTGTAATGCCATGCCGGGCGGGAGTTTTACCCAACATAATACTTGCCCGCGATGGACTACATACCCTGCTGCCAGCATAACCTTGAGTAAACATAAAGCCTTCATTGGCAATGCGGTCTATATTTGGGGTTTCATAATATGCGCTACCAGTAACACTTAAATCTGCATGACCCATATCATCTACTAAGATGAATACCACATTAGGTTTTTGAACAACAGCTACTTCAGTCTGTCTGGCACAAGAAAATAAAAACAGTAAAAAAATTATGGGAATTGAAAGTCGGAAAGTCATAGGTTAAATTTATCACACGTAATCGCTAATGTATAACCTTTTTTAATCCTACAAAAAGAAATACCTCCCCAATAGAGAATTTGTGGTTCTAAAAAATATTCAAAGAGGAAAATTACTTTATTACTAATAAGGGGGAAAGATTAAAGATTTCGTTGATGAATAAAAATTGATTGTAATAAAATAATGGTTATCAAGTTTGAAAAGTGATTATGCCATTTTTATGGTATATAATCTATGTTATTCAAACGAACTTTAAATGAAAGAATATTTTATTGAAAGGTTTAAAACCAAAAGTGAACAGGAGCTTGACGAAATCGTAGAAAACCGAACAGGTTATCAAAATGAAGCTGTACTCGCAGCTATAGAACTCCTTAACAATTCTAGAGTTACTCAAATAGCTGTTCCTGAAGAATTAAAAGTAAAGAAGGATGTAGTTAAAAATCAAGAATCTGACGGTCTAGAAAAAAGTTTCAGCCCTAAAGCTTTTTTTAGAACATTGAGTTACAGAGAATTCATCACTTGGTTAGCCTTAACTCTATTGTTGCTTTCGTTCTTCGAGATAATCAATTACTATTCTGATGAATACTTTGTAAATAACAATTGGAAACATAATTTTTCATTTTTCTTGTTGGTCCTTCTTTTTAATCATGTCATCTACAAATTCGAACACAGAAGATCTAACAATTTAATGGGTAGATCCATTAGTGATAGCATCTTATTAATGATGGTAATATTTGCGAAACAAGTATATAATTATTTAGTAGATAGGGACTTATCTTTCGATGTGGAAATAGGACAATTTATCCTATTGATTATTGTGATAGCATTCTTTATCTTTTTTTTTGAATCAATTGTAGGCATTCTCAAATACTTATTAAGCTTGATAAGATGTCAAATTTTCTAAAAACCAAATTAATTATTATCCTTTGGTCTGTTGTGATCTTGACATTGATACCCTTATTCAAGAGTAATTTCAATGCTGAGGTTTCATTTTATAGATGGAAACAACTTACGTGGGACGACTTCCAAGGATCTGTAAAACCTTTCACGCATTGGGCTGCTGGAATAAGCAGTAGTGTTTATGTCGAATTCGATTCAACTGAATCTAAATATGTGGCGTATGCTGCTATGAACGAACAAAGATCCTGGAAAAAAGCCAGCTCAGTAGATTCTGATTATATCCTTAATCATGAACAATATCATTTTAATATCACAGAATATTTTGCGAGAAAATTGAATAGAATAATTAATGAAGAGAATATCACTTCTGAAGACGAAGTATTGTCTAAGCTTAGTGCTATAAGAATAGAACTAAATGCTATGCAAGATAAATATGATGCTGAATGTGATCATAGTTTAATTAAGGATGTACAAAGAAAATGGGAGTATAAAGTTGATTCTTTGCTAAGTTCCTTTGAACCAGATTCTGGCGTTTTCATTGATTATTATTCAGGTGGCATGGTACATATGCCCTCAGAATTTGAATTTGACAATGGAATAAATGAAAATGGATCTGCCTATAGAATGTATAAATTAAAAAAGTATGATATGGATCTTAATATGATATCATTTCAGTATAGTACTGTATCACCTGAATCAATGACACAAAATTTAGTTGAGTATTATTCAGATGATTCTTTACAAATAGTTGATTTTAAGATAGATTCTCTGAAATATGATTACCAAGCTGATGTAGAAATTTTTGACTCACTGCTTATAAAGACATCTTTTCATTCATGGATTATTCACGATGAATACCTATATGCAGTAAGAGCAAGTTTTCCAGAAGATTCAACTAAAACTGCTTATAGAAATATTGCTTCTTCTTTTATAAATAGTTTTAAGATAATAGATACTAGACAGTACTGGCTAGATAAGTTTGTAAATACAAATCAAGTGAATAAACAAACCAAAATAGAAGCAAAACCCATAGAAAAAACAAATGATGAAAATAAAAACTCTGGGTGTATATCATTAGGGGAATCCAGCCTTAATGGTTTTCATGGAAAACCTATATTCAATGATGATGGAGATCTCTTAATACCATTCAATATATTGGCACATTCCGATAGTTTAGTAGAGGAAGGAATGTTATACTATAATAAAAATATTTATTTTTTTGAAAATGAGGCAGCACAACTGTTATTTTATATACCCGGGCAGGATATCAACAAAGATAATTTATCAGTTGACTTTGGTTATCTACTTAAGCAAGATTCAATAAATGAGTGTTACAAATTTTACAATCAATATCTTTCTATTGATGTAGATGAAAGAAACCATGGTAGACTACTAAACCAATAAAATTACTGAATCATTAATTCTCAAGATAGTTACCAATCTATCTTGGTCTTATCTCTAAAGAATTTACCTGTCAATGAAATATTTGCTTCGGATGCTAACCAAACTGGTGTTTCTGCCCCTTTCTCCACAGAACGGCTGGCACTTGCTCCACCCATATCTGTACGTACCCAACCAGGGCATAAAGCATTGACTGCAATCTGCTTCGATTGTAGCTCATGAGCTAACTGACGGGTTACCATATTTAAAGAAGCTTTTGAAACGCAGTATGTGGGTGACCATCCGCCAACAGGATCACTCATTGATCCACCGCCACTCGATACATTGATAATACGACTAGGTTTTTTCATAAAAGGCAAGAAAGCTTTACTTACTCGAATAAGCCCATAAACATTGGCCTCAATCGTATCTGTAAGAACACTGGGCTCATTTTGTATTAAGCTATTATCTTGTTTCAACAAAATAGCAGCATTATTTATCAATACATCTAATTGAATGTTCAGTGCCTTAAAGTTTATCGCTGCTTTCTCAATACTTTCCAAATCACTCACATCCATGAGTAATGTTTCTACTACTAATTTCTCGGCATTCAAACTTTTTTGGGCAGCTTCTAATCTATCAGCATTCCTTCCAGAAATTATTACTTTAAAGTCTTTTTTAGCTAATTGTCGCGCTGTTTCAAAGCCTATACCTTTATTAGCTCCTGTAATCAATACTGTTTTCATTTACTTCAAAAAATTAATCCGAGAGTTTTACTATTTCAAAAATAATGAAAATAACTACTATCAGACTACTATACATTTTTACCCATGGGTTGTGGCACACAGCCCATCGTCGAAACAGTGTCGATTTTGCACCACAATCCACGGTTATTGAATTTTTACTATCTCAATAGTAATGAAAATAATCATTATTATTTCCAAAATATAGCACTAAGAATTTCAGCTACATACATCCAAAAATTCCATTAACTCTTCTTGAATTGTTATAGCCTTATCCTTTAAATACCACTTCTGAAGCTCTACTTGAAAATCCTTAAAATCTATTTTATCTTTTTGTGTTTTATATACTTCAAACATATCTTGTGCTGGCTTAGGTCTTGGCCCCCAAGAGCCTTTCACCTGATGTGAATCCCTATCGATGATGATTAATTTGGGAATTGACCTACCCCCGTTGGTTAGGAAATTATCCATCAATTCTAGGTTTTCATCCCTTAGTAATAAACTCATCGTGATTTTTGGAGATTGGGTGGCTACTTTATTCAAGAAAGGTAATATTTGAGCTGCGTCACCACACCAGCTTTCGGTCAATACCAACCAAATAAGATTACAAGAAATAGCTTCTACTGCTTCTTCAAATTTCGGGGTTAATTTCAAAGTTTTATCCAAGCGGGTCATACGTTGATTATTAAGCTTGGAATAAAAAATCAGGCTTTCTGTTTGGTTAGGCCCAGTAGTTTTGCCCTTTTCCGCCATCTCATTTGTTAAAGCACGATAAGCGGTATAATCAAATGATTTTTCAAGACTAGATTGAATCAGTTGTTCCATGTGGAATAGTTAAAATTCGATTTATATCCTAACTTGAAATATTTGGATAAGTTTATTTTATCATTTGATTCGGAATGTAAATAAAACTATAAGAATAACTTAATTTACTACTATCAATGGTTTAAAATCTATAGCACGAAGTTTAATATTGCTTGCGGCTGATTTTGATAGAAGCTGTAATTCTATGTTTTGTACACCTTCATCAAATTGTATTTCATTTTGTATTAATTCTTTACTTGCTTTCAAATAAGTTTCTACATTACTTTTCTCAGTCTTTAATAAAAAGTAAGCTTCTCCTTCATCAATATCTCCTTTCAAAGAAACCTTATAAGTTCCTGGCTTTTCTACATTTAATTGATAGATAGCTGCATCTCCCTTTGATCGCCAATTGCCTAAATAACTGACTGCATTGATTGGATTTCCTATAATTTCATGTGGGGCATAAGCTAAAATATTGCTTTCAGAACTATCTGGTCGAATCTGAAATACTGGCATGTTGAAAGCATGTACGGCTCCAAAATTTTCTTGGAGGGTTTTTTCTAATTCTAAGCGTAAATTTTGAGCAATATCAGGCCTTTCTTTAAACAAATTATTACTTTCTTTCGGGTCCTGTTTCATATCAAAAAGCGCGTAACCGTCATAAAATGGTGCTTCTGTTTCTCTAGCACTGGCATTGAGTAATAATTTATATCTCTCATTCCTGATGCCTATAACTTGTCTGTCAAAGGCTAAGAGCGTATCTCTATTTTGTTCATTTACAGGTTCATATTCATTGAAAACACCTTCTGGCGACCAAGCTCTATCTGATGGCTGCCATGCTTTGTTCGCATACAGAAAAACATATTTCTCAGGCAAAGATTCCGTATCACCCTCGAGGTAAGGCAATAGACTTCTTCCATCTATATTTGTTGGCAGTTTTTCTTCTGCTACATCTAACAGCGTTGGCAAAATATCGGAAACGTCTGCTAATCGATTTACCACATTTGCTTGAAATCTTCCTGACCATTTAACAAATAGTGGAGATTTGATACCGTTTTCCCAAATATTCCCTTTATGCCCACGAAGTTGATTTACATACCTGATTTTTCTATCTTCTTCAGTTAAATCTCTATGATTGACCGCGGGTCCATTATCACTTAAAAAAATAACAATGGTGTTTTTCGAAAGCCCCAGTTTTTCAAGCTGCTGCAAGACCCTACCAATCTGTCCATCCATTAATTCCACCATCCCATAAAGGGTTGATAGTCCTTCAGGTAAATCTTGAGCAATATATTTTGCTTTAAGTTCAGGCTTTGCTTTTATAGGTCCATGGCAGGTCAAATAGGGTAAATAGACAAAAAATGGTTCTTCTTTATTTCTATTGATGAAATCTAAAGCATAATCGGTTAATATTTCGGTAGTCCAACCTGAATGCTGCTTTGGTTTTCCGTTTAGCAAGCCTTTATTATTGGTAAACTGATATAAGCCAGCCATATAAGCTTCATCAAAACCACGCTCCCAAGGAAAATAGCCTTTGGTTTTACCTGAATGCCATTTTCCCCACATCCCTGTTTTATAGCCTGCTTCTTGGAGCTTTTCTGCTAAAGTAGTTTCCGATAAATGTAAAAAATCTTTACCACCATGTACGTGGGTTACACCTGTTTTTAAATGATGTCTACCAGTAAGTAAAGCAGCCCTGGTAGTCGCACATACAGGAGTGACATAAAACTGACTAAACTGAACACCTTTATTAGCCAATTTATCTAAGTTCGGGGTCGAAATATAAGGATTGCCATGAACAGCTAAATCACTGAAACCCAAATCATCTGCCTGAATGAGGACAATATTGGGTTTTACTTCATTTAAACTCAAACTTGAATCATTGCTACTTTGCTTACAAGATATGCAAATAGCAAACAAGCAAAATGAAAAACTGTACCAAAACTTTTTCATAGAGATAATGGAGCATGTATAACTTGAATTATATTTCAGCAATGTTTAGATGTTAACATCAATCACTTAAACTAAATGCTACATAACTATCTCCAGACTTTGTTCCCATTTTTCCACCTCCACATGCAATGACCACGTATTGTTTTCCATCTTTCATGTAAGTAGATGGGGTAGCATAACCACCAGCAGGAAGCTTATACTTCCACAATTCCTTACCCGTAGATTTATCAAAAGCACGGAAATACTCATCTTTAGAAGCCCCAATAAAAATCAGTCCTCCAGCGGTTACAACAGGGCCTCCATAATTTTCTGTGCCAGTTGGTGGAATGCCTTTGGCAGTTAATTCTTCAAATTCGCCTAAAGGTATCTGCCAAGCAATTTCTCCTTTGTTCAAATCTATGGCATTGAGTGTACCCCATGGTGGCTTAACAGCTGGATAACCTGCTGGAAGAACAAATCGATTATAACCTGTATGAGTATAAGGCACTACTCCTTTGTTAGAATCTTTCCCTAACTCATGCGCATCAACTTCTGCGACTGTTGTTGTTTCATTGTACAAGAAAGCTTGTAAAGCTTCTATTTTATTTTTCCCAATTTGCTTAAAACCCGGCATATAGCCTTTCCCATTATTGATAATTTGTACTGCTTGGGGTTTCTCTAAACGTTCAGATAAGTTTGTTAATGCTGGATAAGTGCCAGTTACATCACCTTGTAATTCTTGTCCATGGCAAGCTGAGCAATTTGTTTTATATACCCCTTTACCAATATCGGCCAATAAATCACTTTTTACTTCTTCAGTCTCTATTTCAACCATTGTATGGATCCATGGCATTTCATTGGCATTGATATACAACATGCCAGTAGCTGGATCAAAAGCTTGTCCACCCCATTCAGCCCCTCCATCAAAACCTGGGAAAATCATGCTTCCTTGCATACTTGGTGGGATAAATGATTTTCCAGTACGAATGCCTGCCAATACTTGTCTTATAGAATCTTCATATTCAGGGAATAGTGTATTGACATCTTTTTCGGTAAAAGTCTGTCTAGCAAATGGTGCAGGTTTCTTTGGAAATGGTTGTGAAGGCCAAGCTTCTTCACCTCTTAAATCTGAAGAATCAACTAGTCTTTCTTCTATTGGGAAAATAGGTTCACCGGTTTCTCTATCAAAAACGAAGAGCAGACCTGACTTTGTTGCCTGACTTACTGCATCTATTTTCTCGCCATCTTTTTCTATGGTAATGAGATTAGGCGGACAAGGTAAATCTCTATCCCAAATGTCATGATGAACAGTTTGAAAATGCCAAATACGCTTTCCTGTCTGTGCATCAAGTGCTAAAAGACAATTTGCAAATAAGTTCTCTCCTAAACGATTTCCACCCCAAAAATCGAAAGATGCAGAACCAGTTGGTATAAATACCATACCTCTTTCTTCATCTAGTGCCATCCCAGCCCATGAGTTGGCGCCTCCCACATTTTCATATGCTCCCTCTGGCCAAGTATCATAGCCAAATTCACCAGGTTGGGGGATAGTGTGAAAAGTCCAAGCTACATTACCAGTTTTAATATTGTATGCACGAATATGTCCTGGGGCAGCATCTGAATTCTCTGAAACCCTACTACCAATGATCAATAAATCTTTGAAAACAACTCCTGGTGATGTACTTACCACATAGTAACTATCATCTAATTTTCCCAGTCCTGCTTTTAGGGAAGCGATACCTTTATCGCCGAAACTAGGAATTGGTTTTCCAGTATCCGCATTCAAAGCAATTAATCGTGGACCGGCAGTAAATAATATACGCTTATCATCTCCTTCTTCCCAATAAGTTACACCCCTATTATTATTGAGCCATTCAGGTCCATCATAAGAGGGATCAAAAATCCATTTTTGCTCTCCAGTAACTGCATCTAGAGCAAAAACCTTCAGTTTGGGAGATGAGCCATACATAATCCCATCTAAAATGATTGGGTTACATTGGATCTGTGAGCGGTTATTATCAGCCTTATCTCCAGTGCTGTAAGTCCAAGCTACTTTTAATTGAGCTACATTTTCTGTGTTGATTTGATCTAAACCTGAATATTGTGAGCTTTCCTTATCCCCTAAACTTACAGGCCAATCTGAATAGTTTGTAGTTTGCTGTTGCTCACAAGCCACGATTGTAAAAAGTATCACTAAACAGCAAAATATTCTTTTAATCATTTTTGAGTTTTATTAATATGAAGTAATGTGTAATTTCTTATCAAGAGATTTTATTAGTCTAATCATTGAATATAAAGACATGCAAACTTATGTGAGATAGCATACCAATATTTATATACTATATTGCTTTCAAATATATAGAAAACAATTGTTTAAAGCTTTTGTACTAAAAAAATAGCACAAAAATATTATTCTGTTAACCTCTCAATATTACAATTTAAGTTTATGTCGAGTGTACTGTGCCTCCCTGTTTTAAAATTATTACACAATATTTTTCAAGCATTCAATATAGATTTTTAAGACATAGGTACAATACAGGATAGTTTAGAAAATCTTGGTATCTATCTTCAATCAAAAAAAAGAAATGCGCTACCATATCTTCTTCTACCTACTCATCTTATCATCAATCATTAGCTGCCAATCTGAAAAGCATCATACTACAGTATTACCTCCTCCAAATATTGTATGGATCAATGCAGAAGATATTAGTCCTGCTTTAGGTTGTTATGGCGATACATTTGCCTACACACCTCATATTGATAAACTTGCAAAAACCGGCGTAGTTTATACCAATTCATTCGCTACAGCACCCATTTGTGCCCCTTCACGTTCTGCTTTGGCAACTGGCTTATATGCCACCGCTTTGGGCACACAACATTTAAGATCAGAAACACCAAAGCCCGATTTTATAAAAACGCTACCTGAACATTTACGGCAAGTAGGATATTTTACCAGTCTTTTAGGCAAAACTGATTATAATTTTGACCCAGAGGGAGTTTGGGAGTATTGGAAATCTGATGAGGCTCCTTGGAGACAAAGAAAGGGAGAGCAACCATTTTACAGCATGTTTGTATTTGGGGTAAGCCATGAAGGTGCAGGAAATTTTAAAGATAAATATGATGAGCTAACACAAAATTTACCGAAAGAGGCATTTCATAGTAAGGAAGAAGTAGAAGTTCCACCATACTATCCTATTAATGAAACCTCAAAAGATTTGTGGGCAAGGTATTACGATTTAGTGAGTGTATTTGACCAAAAAGTAGGCGATGTAGTGAAAAATTTAGAAGAAGATGGCTTGATGGATAATACCATCATATTCGTGTTTTCTGATCATGGCTTTGGTATGCCCAGATATAAACGATGGCTTAATGAAACCGGGTTAAAAGTTCCCTTGGTCATCCATATACCTGAAAAGTACAAAGATTATTTTCCGATAGAACAAGGTAGCAAAACAGACGAATTAGTCAGCTTTGTTGATTATGTACCTACAGTAATGAATCTAGCTGGTTTAAAACCTGAATCTACAATGCAAGGGCGTGCTTTTTTAGGTAATAATTTATCACCTCAAAGAAAATACATTCATGGTGCTCGCAGCCGTGCAGATGATATGTACGAAACCTCTAGGGCTGTAAGAAACAATCGATATATTTACATCAGGCATTTTATTCCACAATATCCATATATTCAAGATGGATATATCTTTTCTGATAGAAAAGAAAGCTTTAAAATGCTGAGGGCTGAATATAAGGCCAACAATCTTCCTCCTGCTTCTGAGAAAATGTGGCATCCAAAACCCATTGAAGAGCTTTACGACCTAGAAAATGACCCTCAAGAGCTGAACAATTTAGCTGAAAATCCGGAGTATCAAGAAATTAAATCGGAACTACAAAAAGAAATGCATAGATGGATGTTGGGACACAAAGACGTAGGTTTGTTGCATGAAGCAGAATTTATGATTCGATCACAAGAAAGCACGCCATACGAATATGCGCAAAGTGAGAATTTTAAAGTAGAAGAAATATTAGAAGCTGCTGAAATGGTTGGTAGAGCTTCAATAACTGCTTTACAAAATAACCTGTTAAGTGATGATAGTGGTGTCCGTTACTGGGGTGTAATTGGATTAATGGCCTTAGGTGATAAGGCTAAAGTAGCTGAAAAACAATTGCTTGAGATATTGGAAAATGACCCATCGCCAAGTGTAAAAATTGCTGCGGCAGAAACTTTATGTAAATTAGGGAATTGCCAACCTACCCTACCCATTTTAGAAAAATTACTCAAAGACGAAAGAGTGTGGGTCACACTTTATGCAGCCAGAACTACCCAATTGATCGGAGACGCAGCTAGACCTTTAATTCCAACAATATTAGAAGTATTGGAAGCAAACCGTTCTGCTCCAGGTGGCAAAAGAAAATACAAGGATTTCAATTATGCTGCTTTTATTAGTTGGCCTTTAGAGTGGAGTTTACAACAAATGGGTGAACCAGTCCCATAGATTTGTGTTAGCAGTTCATCTTGTTAAATACTTGGCATTCATTTTTAAAGTCGTTCTAATGCCTATATAGTTATTTTAAGATTTTAATTCATAAATTAAACACTTACAACAGAAAAGGTTTTTGGTTTTCTTCAATGAGTTTTTGTAGTTAAGTTGTATATTTCTATTAGTAATTTAACCTAATATGAAAATGCTGAAACTGACTAAAAAAGAAATAGGGAAACTTAGAAACTTAATCAAAACACCCATTCTATTTGCGATTGCTATCACGCTATTTTTATGCTATTGCACTTCTCCAAGTTCAGATACTATTGTCTCAAGAAACGAAAAGGAAGTACCTCAGCCCAATCGATTTGATATAATGCGGGGAACCAATATTAGCCATTGGCTATCACAAAGTAGCAGAAGAGGAGAAGCGCGTGCCAAATGGTTTACAGAAGAAGATGTGAAGTTTATTAAAAGTGTTGGATTCGACCACATTCGCATTCCGATTGACGAAGAACAAATGTGGAATGAATCTGGTGTAAAGGAAACAGAAGCTTTTCAGCTACTTCACGATGCCATAAATTGGGCCAAAAAACACGAATTAAAAGTTATTGTTGATCTACATATTTTACGATCCCATCATTTCAATGCCGAAGAAAAACCGTTGTGGACGAAGCCTGAAGCACAAGAACAGTTTTTTGAATGTTGGCGTCAACTATCAGCCGAACTTATAAACTATTCTAACGATTTTGTAGCATACGAGCTCATGAATGAACCAGTAGCCGATGATCCTAACGATTGGAATAAACTGGTAGCAAAAGGAATAAGCATTGTTAGAGAGAAAGAGCCTGAAAGAAAAATACTTATTGGATCCAATCGATGGCAATCTACAGAAACTTTTGATGTACTAGAACTACCAAGTAATGATCCCAATATAATCGTAAGTTTCCACTTTTATACCCCTATGGCATTGACTCATTACCAAGCATCTTGGGTAGAAAGCGGAAAATATATAGGTGAAGTACAATACCCTGGAGAAATAGTGAAAGAAGCTGAAATACAGAAGTTACCAGAAGATTTACAACAAATTGTTAGAGATGCGGCTGGCGTTCATAACATTGATAGTTTACGTAATCGAATAATGAAACCCATCAACTTTGCAAGAGAACGGCAACTGCAAGTATATTGTGGAGAATGGGGCTGTCTTAAAACGCCACCCCAAGAGTCTATGCTTAATTGGTACCGAGATGTGAGAACAATTTTGGAAGAAAATAATGTAGCTTGGACAACTTGGGATTACAAAGGCAATTTTGGCATTTTAACCGGTAAAGAAAATCAACCTGACAATGCATTAATTACTTTGCTAACTGGAGTTACACTGTGAATAAAATGGATTTGAGAAAAATACTTTTTGTTATCAATCCAATAGCTGGTGGTGAAAACAAAGATGCTTTTAGACAGGGCCTAACAATTTTTGCTTCTCAGAGTCAAAGTATCATAGAAGAGTATTTAACAACGGGAGTAAATGACGAAGAGAACATTAAGTTAAAAATTGATGAATTTAAACCAAATATTGCCGTAGCTGTTGGCGGCGATGGTACATTGCTATTGGTTGCCAGGTGTATACTTAAAAGTAATATAGTTTTAGGTGTAGTCCCTTTTGGGTCGGCAAATGGCATGGCTACAGAATTAGAAATTCCTAATGATAAAGACCTTGCTTTGGATATAATCCTTCACGGAAAGGATATTTTGATAGACACATTATTGATCGATAATAAATACCCATGCTTACATATCGGTGATATAGGCTTTAACGCCAAAATTGTAAAACGCTTTGAAGAAGATAATCAAAGAGGCTTATTGGGTTATGCCAAGCATTTTTTTAGAGAGTTACGAATCACCCATCGAATGAAATGTATAATTACGACTGATAACAGTATTCAAAAAGTAAAATGCCATATGATTGCCTTTGCCAATGCTCGAAAATACGGTACTGGCGCTTTGTTGAACCCTATAGGTAAATTAGACGATGGCTTTTTTGAACTTTGTATTATTAAAAAAATCTCAATCAGAGTGTTACTATTAACCGTATTCACTTTATTCTCTGGAAGCTTATACAAAACCAAATTTGCAAAGATTATACGATGTAGCAAGGCGCAGATAAAACTTAGAAAACACAGGTTAACTACCGTTCAAGTAGATGGGGAAATAATTGGAGAAAGAAATAAAATTACGATTGAAACCGTACCCAAAAGTTTAAAAGTAAAGGTTTCTGAAAATTATCTAACTGACATTCCAGATGAGCTTATTGAAAATATTGCCTATGAAGAAGGATAAGAGGTTATTTAATATTCAGCTTGTAACAAAGCGTAGAATCTAGATTTATTCTTGTTTTGGATGTTTTCAAAATTTACGATACAGCAGTGTAAATGAGATTTCAGAAATTGATATTCACATCCAAATTAGGGTTTATCAATATTTTTAATTGACGATTTTACTTAAAAGAACGTATAATCATTTCATAACATTTCTTAATAAGTACAATGAAAACTGACGATTTTTTGGGAAGTAAATAAAATAAGTAATTTAGTATTTATAAAAATATTATTGCTAATGAACTTTAACTACTTACTACTTTTAATAGGGTGTTTGCTGTTTCATCCTATACGATCTTATTCACAACAAACTCATAGAAATTTAATATATAAAGCTGATTCCTGCTTATATATCAATCCTGTTGAGGGGTTAAATTATGCTAATAAAGCCCTCGAAATTATTTCTGAAAATGATGAAAGGTATTCTCAAAATCTATTATTAATAGCAAGACTACAACGTGAAAATAGATTTTTAAGGGATGCAGAAATCAATATCTGGAAAGGCTTAGATTTAAACCTTGAAGAATCTTCTAAAATAGATTTCTTTGGTGAATTAAGCTTAATTTATTATTTAAAAGGAAAGAGAGATGAAAGTTTACTTTACCTTGAAAAAGCATTACGAATAGCAGAAGCATTACATTTAACAGATAAAATTGCTCAATTAAATATTACAAAAAACAATCATTTCATTTATCAACATCAATGGGATAGTGCCAAACTTTTGTACGAACAAATTCTTCCCATAGCTACAAAAAAAAGAGATAAACTACTTGGAGATTACCATTATAGTATCGGATATTTTTACCTTTTACAAGATAAACTGGATAGTACCAAATACCATTATTTACAATCGATTGAACAATATGCCAGCTTAAATTTAAAGCTAAAAGTTGCCGATGTTCAAAGGAGTTTAGCCATATTAGAAAGTTATAGAAGTCGAAATGATGCAGCAATAACGTATCTTATTGCTGCTGAAGAAGCTTATGCAAATGTTAATTTGAACTCAAAATTAGCCAATGTCTACATTAGAATGGCTAATATTTATAATGATACTTACCAGAATGATCAAGCAGTTACTTACTTCGAAAAGGCAAAAGATATATTTCATAAAGAGAAAAATAAACAATCGGAAGCAATAGCATTAATGAATCTAGGGGTGCTTTATCTTGAAAGTTTAAATGATCCAAATAAGGCTTTAAAATATTTAGAAAATGCTGAAGCTATTTTTAGAACTTTGAATGACAAAAGAAAACAAGCCTTTTTAAATCAATATATTGCAAAAGCACACTATGGTGCAAAGAATTATACGGCTGCTTTACAAAAGTTAGAATTGGCTAGATACTTTTATTTCGACAAAAAAGATACTACCGAATTATTCAGAAATTATACACTCAGCGGAAAAGTTCATAATGCAATAGGTAATACCAATGAAGCAGATCAATACTTACTAAAAGCCAATCAATTTGTTAGTAGCATTCATAACTTAAAATTTAAAAGTGATTTCTTCACCATTAATTTAAAACATCAAATACTTAAGGGAAATACATCAGAAGCCAATAAGATATTAGATAAACTCATTGCCACAAGAGATAAGTTGAATGCTGAACAGCAACAAAAATTTGTTGCCGAAAAGTTGGTTTATTATGAAACAGCCAAAAAAGATGAGCAAATCTTGGCACAAAAGGCAAAAACTGAAGCAATGGCTCAGATTGTTCAGGAACAAAAAAAGGCCACCTTTTGGACCAATTTATCTGCCATTAGTTTTTTAGCTGGCCTACTATTGCTTGCTTACTTTTTTTGGCAATTAAAAGTTAAGTCAGATGAAATTAAAAGTTTAAATCAATCACTCACTATCAAAAACGATTCATTAAAAAGTAATAACCAATTACTCGAAGAAAAGAAAAAGCACATTGAGTGGTTAAATGTTGAAATGAATCATCGAATTAATAATAATCTAACTTCCCTCTCTTCAACTTTTGCAGAACAAATGTATGATTTAGATGGAATAGCGAAAGAGGTTTTATTAGAAGCAAATAGTAGAATTAATGCCGTTGGCGTGCTTCACAAAATCTTATACCACGATGGACAAAAAGATACATCAGTAAATTTTCAAATCTATATTCCCCGATTGTTAGATGCTATAGAAGAGGTATACAAGATGCCATTCCCTATAAAAAAAGAGCTTGAAATTGATGTGAAAAGAATTGGTAAAGAAGCTGGAAAAGATATTTGTCTTATGCTAACTGAAATCATCATCAATACCATTAAATATGCCTTTCCAGATCACGATTCTCCTTCTTTAAAAATTAAGTTTTTTAAAGAGCATGAACAATTACATCTTCATATACAAGATAATGGACCAGGACTACCCGCAGGATTCGATATTAATAAGGCAACATCTGTAGGTATGTGTTTAGTCCAGAGTTTTATACAAAAACACAGAGGGAGGTACAACATTATTAACGATAATGGATTGCGCTACGAAATAAGTATTCCGGAACATAAGTACAAACTGACTTAGTGTTTTGATTCTCTCATTTCTTGGCGACGCATGGGCATTCTATCAATTAAACCATAGACTCTATTGATTTCTGTTGGTAAGGGTGCCCTTAATTTCTCACCACCATCCTTCCCTATTAAAATTAAAAATTGATCATTCGATTTAACTTTATATTTATTTCTAATTTCTTCCACATCTTGCTTAAGCAAAGTGTTGCCGTTTGCATCTCCACTGTCATTGGCAAAAAAACTAAAAACCAATAAATCCCTTTCTTGCAATCCATCTAATTGACCTTTTAACAATTGTAGTTGCTCTTTGTAATCAGGTGATTTCATCGACCCTGCAAATAATAAGATCAAGCGATTTTTCCATTGGTATTCTTTTAAGTTAACAGATTGTTGTGATTGAACTTGCATAGTAGTCGCGATGTATAAAAATAGACTTGTGGCAATATATTTTAAATAGTGTTTCTTCATGGCTTTTTTATAAGTAACCACTGATAAAGCTTTTTGTCATTAAAATTTGAAGCAAATTTTGCATATTCGCATCATGGCGATTGAAACCAAAAAAGCAATTCAAAGCAACAACAGACTTACAAGAAAATTAGGCATTTTGGGACTTACTGCAACAGGTATATGCGCCATGTTTGGTGCATCTATCAACGTAGTTCCTTTCATGATACAAAGAAATGTGCCAGGTATTGGCCCTTATGTCTTACCCGCATTTGCCCTCGCAGCATTACCTGCTATTTTCGCTGCCATGGCTTACAGCATGCTAGCGACAGCCATGCCAAGGGCTGGAGGTAGTTATATTTATGCCAGCAGAGGTCTCCATCCTTATTTGGGTTTTGTAGCTAGTTTTTCGCAATGGTTTGGTTTATCTATTGTAATTGGAGTAATTGCGTATGTAATTGTTCCATTTATTAGAGATGTAGCAGTAGGTTTAGCATGGCAAGAAACAGCAGCTTTTTTAGAACTAGGTGCTGTAAGAGTAAGTTTGGCATTGATACTCTTATGGCTTTTTGTAGGTATCAATATTAAAGGAACACAAACCTATGAAAAAACACTAATTCCTCTAATGATCTTGATGTTTGTGCTAGGTAGCATCGTAATATTTGCTGGATTTTCCTTCAATCAAGATGACTTTAGTGCAGCGATACTAAAACAAACTGGTGAGCAAATTGTGACGAGTGAGTCTAACTTTAGCTGGCCTACATTACTTTCAGCATCCGCAGTATTATTTTCTAGTTTTATCGGTTTTGATGCCATTGCACAAGCAGGTGGTGAGGCTAAAAATCCATCTACCTCTTTGCCACTAGCCATAGGATTAGCAATCACGATTGTAGGCAGTTTTTATTTTTTGTTTACGAGTGCTGTTTATCATGCAGTACCTTGGTCTTTTATTGCCAGCGAAGCGATGACAAAAGATATTTCAGCTCCTGGTGTATTGGCTTATTTACTCCCACCTGCTTTGGGTGTAGCAATATTAGCAGGTGCAGCAATAGCACTTATTAATGATTTACCAGCTATGTTACTCTCAGTATCTAGGTTAATGTTTGCATGGGCAGAAGATGGAATATTTCCTAGACTGATTGCCAAGGTACATACAAGTCATCATACACCTCATATTGCTTTACTCTGTAGTGGTGGCATTGCTACCATTGGAATATTAGGTAGTCATTTTGCTGGAGACTTTTTCCTTGGAATAGATATCATGGTTATCTCTATGATGGTAAATTTCCTGCTTATGTGTATCACTTTGCTAATGATTTCTACTCATAATCCTAGCATAGCAAAAAATATTAGTTTCCTTAAAAGTAGAGGGCTCATAAAACCCATTGGGTGGATAGGAACATTACTACTAACAGTTTTTTTAGTGATTCATACTTGGAAAGATTTGATGAGTGCGAAATCAGCATGGTATTTTCACTCTACCTATGTTTGGTTGATGGTGATGTCAATAGCTTCTATTTTCTTCTATTATCGCTACAATAATTTAAAGAAAAAAGGTATCGATACCGAAGTACTTTTTAAAACACTTCCCCCAGAATAAACTACTCATTTTATAAGTAAAACAAACAATATGGAATACATAGAACTTGCACCAGATTTTCGTATTTCTCGTATCTTAACTGGTCTTTGGCAAATTGCAGATATGGAAAAGGATGGAAATACACTTGATCCTTTTGAAACTGCCAAAGCAATGCAACCTTATGTAAGTGCAGGTTTTACAACTTTTGACATGGCCGATCACTATGGCTCTGCAGAAATTATTTCAGGTTATTACAGAAAACATCTGGCCACAAATAAGCCTGTTCAACTGTTAACCAAGTGGGTACCAAAACCGGGTAAAAACACAAAAGAAACCGTTCGAGGAGCAGTTCAAAGAGCTTTAGTAAGACTACAATCCGAACAATTGGATTTGATGCAATTTCACGCTTGGAATTATGCAGATCCAGATTGGTTAGATTGTCTTTTTTGGCTTCAGGAGCTACAAGAGGAAGGGCTTATCAAGCAAATTGGGGTCACTAACTTCAATGCAGCACATTTAAGAATTGCCCTAGCAAGTGGAATAAAAATCATTACCAATCAAGTAAGCTATTCACTAATAGACCAAAGAGCGAATGCAAATATGACGGCTGTATGCGAACAATATGGCGTGAAACTATTGGCTTTTGGAACTATCGCTGGAGGGTTTTTAACGGAAAAATGGATTGATGAAATTGAACCAACAATGGAACAATTAACTACTTGGTCTCAGATGAAATACAAACGATTTATAGATGCTGCTGGTGGCTGGGAAAAATTCCAAGATTTATTGAAGACTATTAAGCAAGTCGCTCAAAAACATGAGGCTACAATGGCAAATATCGCAAGTGCCTACATATTACACCAAAAAGCTGTAGCAGGCATTATTTTAGGTGCTAGGCTTGGTAAAAGTGAACATATCGCTGAGAATCAAAAGATTTTCGATATAAAATTATCTAAAGATGACTTTAACCTCATTAAAGAAGCGCAGCAAAAACTAGAAACTATACCTGGTGACTGTGGCGACGAGTATAGAAAGCCTCCCTTTTTAACAGCATCAGGAGATTTGAGTCATCATCTTGAAACTATACCTCATCCTTTTGAAATACAAGAAGGATTTGAAAAGCGGCAAAAAATTTTCAGTGGCACCGTTTGGGAAGACATGGCCGGTTTTTGTAGAGCAGTAAGAAAGGGGAATCGGATTTTGGTTTCAGGGACAACAGCTACGCATGGAGATTTAATGATTGGTGGAAATGATCCTGCAGCCCAAACACATTTTGTAATAGATAAAATCCAAGGAGCAATAGAATCATTAGGTGGAAAACTCGAACATGTGGATAGAACCAGAATTTTTGTTCGAGACATTGATCAATGGGAACCCATAGCGAGAGCCCATGGAGAACGCTTTGCCCATATTCAACCTGCAAATACATTAGTTGAAGCAAAACTAGTCGGTGAGGGCTACTTAGTAGAGATAGAAGCGGAAGCCAATGTTACAGATTGATACATTATATCCCATTCGATATAGATTTTCTCATAAAAGCTTTTCTTAAAATAATTAAATTGTAAATTGGGAAAATTATAAAAATCGAACTTACCTATGCCAATAATTATCGTTTTACTGGGCATCCTCACCCTTGTAGTACTTATCGGATATTTCAAACTCAATGCCTTTATTTCTTTTATTATTGTGGCATTGGGTGTTGGTCTCGCAGAAGGAATGGACCCTGCTACTATATCTGGAGCAGTACAAAAAGGAATAGGTAGCACATTGGGCTTTTTGGTAATTATTTTAGGCTTTGGTGCCATGCTAGGTAAGTTAGTAGCCGATAGTGGTGCTGCACAACGTATCGCCGATACTTTAATGAAAGCTTTTGGTGAAAAATACCTTCTATGGGCATTGTTATTAACTGGCTTCATCATAGGTATTCCTATGTTTTATTCGGTGGGATTTGTTATAATGGTGCCTTTGGTTTTCACTGTAGGAGCTATTTCTAGGCTACCGCTTTTGTACATTGGTCTACCCATGCTATCCGCTTTATCGGTTACACATGGTTATTTACCTCCGCACCCTGCGCCATCTACATTAGTAGTGATGTATGGGGCAGACATCAGTGTAACTTTAATGTATGGAATGATTGTAGCGATTCCTGCAATTATACTGGGTGGTCCTGTATTCGCGCAAACTTTAAAAAAATATGAGCCAAAGCCTCTTAAGGAATTCTTTAATAATAAAGTTTTCAAAGAAGATGAAATGCCCAGTTTTGCCATTTCGGTCTTTACTGCTTTATTACCTGTTTTATTGCTTGGTCTTGCCCCATTGCTGCAATTAATGGTAACCGAAGGTTCTGCTTTTTCTAGTTTTCTTTCATTCATAGGAGATCCTGTAATTGCTATGATCATCTCTGTTTTAGTTGCCATTTTTACATTGGGAATTAACAGAGGTGGAAAAATGGTAGAATTGATGAAATCGCTAGAATCTTCCATTAAAAGCATTGCCCCTATTTTGCTCATTATTGCAGGTGCTGGTGCATTGAAAGAGATTTTGATTGAAAGTGGTGTGAGTGAATACATCGCCTCCCTATTGAAAGATGTGGCTATTTCTCCTTTAATTCTTGCCTGGGGAATTACTGCAATTATTAGGGTTTCCGTTGGTTCTGCTACAGTGGCTGGTCTTACTAGTGCTGGTATTTTACTTCCATTAATAGAACAGACAGGCGCAGATGCAAATTTAATGGTATTAGCCACAGGAGCAGGCAGTCTTATGTTTTCTCACGTAAATGATTCTGGCTTTTGGATGTTTAAAGAATATTTCAACTTGAGCGTAATCGATACTGTGAAAACATGGTCTGTCATGGAAACCATTGTCTCCATTACCGGATTATTAGGTGTTTTGGTCTTGAATCAGGTGATATAAAAAAGGAGACCCAATGAATCTCCTTTTTCGTCCAAGTATGAAAATGATATTAATTGTTTTACCTTACAAAAGCGGTAGCAATACCTCCATCTACATTCAACACATTACCCGTACTCTTACTTAAATCCCCACCAACAAAAGCAAATACTCCAGCAGCAATATCTTCAGGTAGAATGATTTCGTTCATCAGGGTTCTTTTGGCATAATATGCAGGCAATTCTTCTACTTTTACACCATAAGCTTTAGCACGACCTTCTGCCCATTTTCCTTCCCAAATTTTTGACCCAACGATCACTGCATCCGGATTCACTACATTGACCCTAATTTTATCTGGACCTAACTCAGCTGCTAGTAATCTAGACATGTGTAATTGTGCACCTTTAGCCGTTCCGTAACCTACATTATTAGGTCCTGATACCAAGGCATTTTTAGAAACTATATTAATAATGTCACCCCCTTTGCCTTGCTTGCGCATTACTTTTATACCAGCTTTAGAAACAAGGAATTGTCCTTTTACAATCACGTCTTGTAACAAATTCCAGTCATCTTCAGAAGTATCTTGTACAGGTTTAGATATGGCCAAGCCAGCGCAGTTAATGACAATATCTACCCCACCAAAAGCCAAGGCAGTATGGTCTAGTGCTGCAGTTATATCTTTCTGTTCGTTAACGTCAGCTTTAATCCAACTAGCTGCATCTTTGGCAAAAGTACCTCCTGCTTCATCTAAGCGCTCTTGACTTATATCTGTCAATACTACACAAGCGCCCTCCGCTACTAGACGGTCGGCAATGGCTTTCCCAATACCACCACCGCCACCAGTAACCAATGCTATTTTTCTTGAAAGCGGCTTTTCTTTTGGCATTCTTTGGAGTTTGGCTTCCTCTAGCAACCAATATTCAATATTAAATGCTTCTTGTAAGGGTAAAGAAGTATAAGAAGAAACAGCTTCTGCCCCACGCATAACGTTTATGGCATTTACATAGAATTCACTCGCTACTCTGGCAGTTTGCTTATTTTTGGCAAAAGTATACATACCCACTCCTGGCCATAGAATTACCACAGGGTTGGCATCTCGCATAGCAGGACTATTCGGATGCTTGTGTTTCTCATAGTAATCTTGATATGAAGCGCGATAATCCTTAAATAATGGTGTAAGTTTTTCTTTCACTTTATCCGCATCACTCACATCTTCACTTGGCGTAAAATTCAATACTAAAGGTCTGATTTTAGTCCTAAGAAAATGATCTGGGCAGCTTGTTCCCATCGGAGCCAATTTATCTAAATCATGGCTATTGATGAATTCAAGAACCCTGTCGCTATCAGTAAAGTGACCTACCATTAATTGCTCACTTGAACAAAAACCCCTCAAATATGGAGCTAAAGTTGCAGCTTGAGCTTTCCTCTCCTCCGATGCTAATGAAGCTACTTTTTCACCTCCAAAAACTGGTTTTTGAGCAATATGTTCTTCTAAGTATTTAGAACATTTTTCTATTACTTCAAGGCTGTTCATGTAACAATCGTAAGCATTATCTCCCCAAGTAAACAAGCCATGGTTTTCAAGTACTATGCCTCTAATTCCAGGGTTTTCCTCCAAACATTTTTCCAACTGCAAACCCAAATCAAAGCCCGGGCGTTGCCAATGCACCCAACCCATAGTATCACCAAAAATTTCTTGAGTAATTTTTTTACTATCCTTCGATGCAGCTATGGCAATAGCCGCGTCTGGATGCAAGTGATCAATGTGTTTAAAGGGAAGAAAGCTATGTAAAGGCGTATCAATTGAAGGTGCTCTTGAGTCTAAATCATAAATACAATGTTGAAAAAGTCCCACCATCTCGTCTTCAAATTCTAAGCCGCGATAAATCTTTTTCAAATTGTGTAATCTTTCTTGGTATAAGGCTGCCAATCCATTTCTTTTTAGTGTACCAATGTCTCCACCAGAACCTTTTATCCACATTACTTCAGTCTCTTCACCTGTAAGTGGGTCTTTTTCCATGGTTTTACAACTAGTATTTCCACCACCATAATTAGTTATTCTTAAGTCGCTCCCAAGTATATTAGAACGATACAAAAGTAAAGAAACCTCATCGCCTTCTAATGCGCTCGCTTTTGCATCATCCCACAAATAATCTACATATTTAAATTCTTGAGTTACTGCATTCATGCTTTCTTTTTTTATTGATAATTTAAATTTAACCTATTGATTATGAGATAGATATTTCATAATGACATAACTATCATCCTTCGCAAAACTATCAAAATGTCAAACAGGATCTGTTATGTACTATACTATCAGTACGGTTAAGAAATAATGAATTTATCTCCAATTTGATAATGATTCATTCATATTTTGGTAAGAAAAAATGATTGATTCTTTTTAATAACAATAATTTCAGTGCCTAACTGAGGAATGAATTTTTGGGCTTTATTTTGTCTGATTTAACATGTTAGCTTTTTTAAAAACAATCATAAATTCATGATTAGTTATAAACACTCAAAAACAATGTGAGAAAGCCTATGTTATATTTTGTAATTTCTACTTGATATGGCAAAAAATATATCAAAAATATTATACTCAATGTAAGAAATTACCATTTATAATATATAAAACTGTGGTGTTGGAATGAGTGAATATTAACGCGTATAGAATGAAAATGACAGCTATAATAATAAAGAAAATATATGTTAACCTAAATGTACTTATCTCTAAAAACAGCTTTTTCTTCATAATTTTTTTTACTTCTATAAGTAAGATTGCTTTTAGCAATGATTTGAATGAAATTGTAATAAATCTAGGCTGGAAGCACCAATTTGAATTCGCAGGGTTCTATGCTGCCAAAGAACTTGGCTATTATAAAGACGAAGGGTTAGATGTTGATTTTTTTGACTATGACTACTATATCTTTCCAAAAAAAGATGAATTTAATTATTTCATCATAAGTGCTAGTAGCTTCTTAGGACAACCAGATAGAGATTCTTACATAGTTGTTACTACTTTTTTTCAACAATCACCATTATCGTTATTAGTAAGAAAAGATAGTACTATAAGAACCGTTAAGGACCTTTATGGAAAAAAACTAGCCGTTGGATCTGAAATAAGAGCCATGCTCAGTGCTGCGGGTCTGGATCTTACAAAAATTGAGCTAGTAGATCATAAGACGGGCTTAAATAATCTTGATACTCTTGATGGAATTACCTATTATATTAATGATGTTTTTCTAGGAGGTAAGGATTCTGATAAATATAAGTTATTCAGACCAATTGAATACGGTGTGAATTTTTATGGTGAATGCTTAGTAACCACTAAGAAAGAATTTCAAGATAATCTTGAACAAGTAGAAAAGATGAGAAGGGCTACTATAAAAGGATGGCAATATGCCATGGAAAATCCTAAAGAAGTAGCCATCATGATCCATGAAAAATACAATCAAGACCTGACAGTAAATCAATTATTGGCCGAAGCCGAAATTGTAAGAAACTCCATGGTTCTTCCAGAATTGTTCGAAATAGGAACAAGCGAAAGGAACAAATGGGTGAACATGAATAACATCTTGATAAAACAAGGAATAGTAGATAAACCTTTAGATGTTGAAAACATAATATATGAACCCGAATTAAAAAAAACTGGAGAATATATTTTCTGGCTCAAAATAATAATATCTGCACTGTTTGTTGTTTTAGGTCTAGCATTCCTCATGCAATATCATAATATCAGATTAAAGCAACAGGTAAAATTAAGGACTCTTGAACTTGCAAAAACTAATAAAAAACTGAAAGGATTCAATGAATTCAAAAATAGGATCATTGCCATTATTTCGCATGATGCTAGAGGTCCATTGAATAGGCTTTCAGGCCTTTTAGAACTTTATGCAAACGGTAACTTAACCGAAGAAGAATCTGAACCACTCTTTAAGAAACTTGGTACCGAGGTCGAAGATGTTAGATTGTTATTAGACAACCTCCTATTATGGTCTGGCAAATTACTTAATAAAGGACAAATAGAAATTACACAAGACTTTCTTGATGTAGAGGGTTTAATCGATAAGGTTACCCATTTATACGCTGGCAAAATCCAGGAAAAAAGTATTACGATTAAGAAAGAAATTTGTGGAGATAAGTTGAAAGGCGATGAGAATATCGTAGGGACCATTCTCAGAAACCTTATTGTTAATGCAATTAAGTATGCCCCTTACAAAGGAGAAGTCATTATTCAATGCCAAAAAGATTTAGACGGGAAGGTAATATTTAGTATTAAAGACAATGGCATGGGTATGGATGAAAATACAAAGAACAAATTGTTCAATTCTAGTACGAAAAGTCTTGCTGGTAGTAAGGGCGAAAAAGGAAATGGCATTGGTTTATTTTTATGTAAAGGACTAATTGAACTGTATGAAGGCGAAATATGGGTAGACAGTGAACTTGGTAATGGATCAAGTTTCCATTTTTCTATACCTAATACTTAATTAAATTTCAAAAACTCACAATGATTGTCTCTTTATATACCTGAATGGATTACTTACTTGATTCACTTTAGCGCTTTTTATCATCTTACCTGCCGTAGTACCCATTGCTGCAAAATCCGTAGAAACCACACTTAAACCACCCGCAATAAATTCTTTAAGTGGAGTTTCATTGTAAGAAATTACTCCTATATCTTTTCCCAATTCCAATCTTTCATCTCTAACAGTATTAAGAAGAGAAACTAAATCGCTTACTTCTAAAATAATATATGCCTCTTTTTTTTGAGGATAATAGGTGAAACTATCCATGATGCTAAATGAAAATCCAGCTTCTTTGCAAAAGCGTTGAAAGCCTTCTTTAATTTCAGTGGAATGATAGGTAGAAGCAGGAAATACCAAATGTATTCTTTCATATTTTGCCAAGTCATTCTTGGCTACTGCTAGCGCATTTTGTATGTCCTTTCCAAAGTCTTGATATACTGAAGTAAATTCATCAGACAATCCTTCGAGTCGTTTATCTAGGACAAGTAATTGATGTCGAGGAATTTTTCCCAGAACTTCGTTGACAGGTCTATTGACTCCATAAAAGTGAGAAATAATCACATAATGAGTAAAGCTACCAAGGTTCTCCTGTATTAACCTTTTGAAGGTATCAAAATCGTTATTGTAGATAAACAACCTTACCCTTGCCTCTTTGCCCATTTCCTTTACAAAGGCATCGTAAACAACTTTTTTATGCGGACTTAACTTGTTGAAAAGTAGAAAAATATGGTATTCTTTATCTACATCTTCACTACTTACATAAATACCTTTACCAGGTCTTGAGACAACAATGCCCATTTCTCGCAGGTCATTATAAGCCTTTACTACCGTTTCTCTTGCCAATAAAAATTCTACACTAACTTCATTAATGGAAGGAAGCTTTGCTCCTACTTTCAATTCCCCTCTTTTAATGGCATGTACCACCGAACGGACTATCTGCCTATACTTGGGCATTCGTCTGTTTTCATCTACTTGGAAAAGATATAATAACTGATTACGCTTGAAACTCATAAATAAAAGTATTACTCAAAAATAGAAGAAACTTTTAGCTTTCAAATTACACTATTACTCAACAATGAAGAAGAATGAAAATATTGACTGCTGATTCCCAATATTACTTCAAGAAAAAAAGCAATTTGGGAAAGGATTTGGTTATTTATTATAACTTGTGCTTCAATACAATACTTAATATTCATGGAATTAATTTCATTATTCAATCAACAAATACGCAGGGTTTGGAATGATACTACCCAAGAGTGGTTTTTGGTAATTGTAGATGTTGTGGCGGTACTTTCTGAAAGCAAAGACCCCAAAGGATATTTAAGAGACCTACGTAGGCGCGATGCTGGATTAAAAGAAGGATGGGGGCAAATTGCCACCCCCCTTTATGTAGAGACAAGTGGTGGTAAGCAAAAAATTAATTGTGCTAACAAAGAGGGAATATTAAGAATTATACAATCTATCCCCTCAAAAAAAGCAGCACCTTTTAAAAATTGGTTAGCAAAAGTTGGCAGCCAGTTTATTGATGAAAAGCAAAATAAAAGGCTGGCTTACCATAGAAAATTAAAAGAAACCCAAGAGAAGTTCTTTTTGAATATAAAAGAGCGTGGCATAGATGAAACAGGTTTTTTAAGGGTAATACAAGCTGGTGATGCCATGTTGTTTGAAGATACGGATATTCATGAAAAATATGACATAGCCAAAGAAGCAGACCCTGATGACTACATGGATAGTATTTTATTAACTGGGAAAACTTTTGCTACGGAAATTAGCAACCACACTGTAAAGCAAAAAAACCTTGAAGGAGAAGAAGCTATCAAAAAAGAACACCAAGCCAGTAATAAGGAAATCAGAAGTGTTCTGCTAAATAAAAACGTAAAGCCTGAAGAACTCCCTCCCCAAGAAGATATTAAGAAGATAGATGGGAAAAAGAAACTCAAGGATTGAATTATTTCACTTACAATAATTCATTATGCTGTCAGCAAGATTTAATTGTGGTTGTAACTTAAGTATTGTTTGAATATCGTCACATCCTTTTTCAGTTTGATTCAATTGGAATGAAGAATAAGCTCTGCTGTAAAGAGCATTTATATCTGTTGAATCTATTTTGAGCATTTTTGAAGTATAATAACTTAAACTATCCCAATTACCTAATTTATGATGCATACCACCAACATTTCCTAAATAATCTAAATTCGAATCATCTTCTTTTAATGAAATATGAAGCTGCTCTAACGCTAAATCATAAAGTTTATCTTCCGAATAGTATAAGCCAAAGTATTTATGTAATTCAGCGTCATTTAGATTAGTTGAAGAAAGAGAATCTATCATAGCTCTTGACTTATTCAAATCACCTTCAGAACGTAATATATGAGCTTCTGCTAATTTTATGTAAGGATTTTCACCTTCGTTTTCATTGATATCTTCAATCCATGACCTTGCCTCTACTATATCATCCTGATAAACATTTCTTATGGCATAATAGGCTTTTCTAATTACAAGATATTCTTTTAAATCCTTTTTCTTAAACCTTCTAATCAAGTTTAAATCAAATGTGAATTCTTTACTTTTTGATTTTGAAGCAATAAATATCTTATCTTCATTGACCAACTTTAATGTTAAACAACTAAAATTATAATCTAAAGAATCTACAAATGCTCTTCCTATAAGTGTAGAATAATACACCAAACTATCTGATTCAGGTTTTAATATTTCGGAATTTTTGATTTCAAGCTCATAACAATCATTCAAGGCAGATCCATTCCACTCTCCACCATATATTTCTCTCAATGAACTCATAAAGCTGAGTTGTGCAGAAATTTCTTTTGCATGTTGACAACTAAGTATTAGTAACAATGATATCAAAAACCATTTCGTAATTCTAATTGAACCCATTATTGATTAGTAGTTTTAACAAAGTAATAATGATTTTAATATAAAATAAACTAACCTATTTCTAGGTAATTTATTTGATAGAATACTAGTTAGTTTCAATACTTAAAATACTTTTTCTAATTCTATTCAAATATTAAACTTCCATTATTATCATATCTATTACGTTTATACTTGTGGGAAAATTTCGATTTAGTGGTAAGTATGAATTCATCATTATCACTTAATTCGATTTCTTGCATTCTTTTGCGTATAATGATACATCCTCTAATCTTTATTCTGGACTTACTTTTAAATATTATTTCATTCGTATCTTTTCTGAATATCTTTTGAAATGAAGTATAGAGTCTAGGAGATGGTTCACCTCCTAAACCATAGTTTATACCGCGCATTACCACCCTAGTCTCAAGTATTAAAGATGTGGTAGAATCATACATTACTTCTTCCATTTTATCGCCATTCCAGTCATATAAATTCTGAGCAAAAGCAGCATGTGTAAAAACAATTACAAGGAGGAATAAAACGGGTATTTCAAAATTAAACATCCAAACTTCTTAATTTAAAGTAACATAGCTATAACTTTTTAATCAAATGAATAAAAAAAAGCTGTGCAAAGTTGCACAGCTCTTACTTTAATTTGGCTAACGATTTCAATCTCGGTATTCTTCAATTTTTTTATGGATTACCTTCCCATTTTCTAATTTGGCATCTATATCGACAATTACTTTCTCTTCCCTAATTTTTATTTTCATTTTCTCAATCAGTTCCACTTTCGAACCATATTCCTCCTCAATTTCTTCTAATATATCTTCTCCACTATGTTTTCCCCAGTCACTATCAAACTTTGAGTCTTCAAAATCTTCTGGGTCAAGGTCAGTCATTTCAATTTCCATATTATTGACCATATCTTCTATTTCTTTACCTAAGTTTTCGCCCCATTCTTCCCAATTCTGTCCATTAATATTTAAAGAAAAATCAAAACTATCTTCATCAAAATCTACATCGATATTATTAGCAACATCACTCATGGTTTTTTCTACCATCTCTGAAATAAAATCTCCGAGCTCATGGGTTTTTCCATCTATCTTAATAGTGATTTTTTCATCTTTTGAGCTGCCATCACGTTCATCATCTTGCGCTTGCAACACAGAAGTAGTAAAAAAAATTGCAAGAATAGTTGAAAGGGAAAGTATTAGCTTTTTCATGTTCGATTTTTTAAGTGTAAAAATTCAATAAGATTTTATCAAACCAAGTACCTTTTAATACAAGTTACTGTAAAACAGCGGAATAAACAGAATATCATGCTTAATTGCTTGTTCAGTAATGTGCACTTATGTTCGATTATGAACAAAATTTATAAATTTAACCTTGCTTCTAGGGTTCAAAAACTTATCTGTTTATTCATGTAAATCCCTCATTTAAAAAGTTAGAAAACTTCTAAAATACATCATTTAGAAGTTAATTTCCCCATTTGGTGTACTTCTCCCTTCTCTAGTCAATTTTACATTTTCAGTTCTCTTTTAATTGATTTAAATTGGGATAAACCCATAATTTAACTGAAAATGAAATACGTTTTTACCCTAGCATTACTGTTTTCTATTAGTTTGGGCATGGCCCAATTCTCTGTTTATGACCTACAAATAGAACACAGAAAAAATCCTATCGGCCTTGACATACCACAACCAAAATTTAGTTGGAAACTACAAAGTGATAGAAGAAACACCATGCAATCTGCTTATGAGATTCGGGTAGCAAGTAATGAACGAGATTTAAAAAGAGGAAAAAACTTGAGCTGGTCATCAGGTAAAACTACTTCTGACCAATCAGTTTATGTTGAGTATCAAGGTTCACCTCTAAAACCAGATACCAGATACTTTTGGCAAGTTCGCACATGGGATGATAAAAATAAGGCAAGCAAATGGAGTGAAGTAGCCTTCTGGCATACTGCCTATTTTGATACAAATAGTTGGCAAGCTCAATGGATTGGTCCAGGTTATGAAGAAGATACTATTTTACGACCAAGTCCATACTTCAGAAAACAGTTCAGTACAAATAAAACTATAGCCCAAGCTACTGCTTACATAACGAGTCATGGGATTTACGAAGCCTTTATTAATGGGAAAAGATTGGGCGACGCCTACCTTACACCTGGCTGGACCAGTTACAATAAAAGATTACAATACCAAGTGTATGATGTTACCCAACATTTACAAAATGGTAACAATGCCATTGGGGTAGCTTTAGGCAGTGGATGGTATCGAGGTAAATTGGCTTGGCAAGATGGCATTAATCATTATGGGAAAGATATTGCCTTGCTTTTACAACTTAATATAACTTATACTGATGGCTCTCAAGACAAAATAATTACAGATAATTCTTGGAAGTCAAACACAGGTCCCATTCTTAGTGCTGAAATCTATGATGGCGAAGTTTACGATGCCAGAAAAGAAATAAATGGGTGGAACAGTATTGGGTTTGATGATAGTGCATGGTCAGGTGTTAAAGTAGAAAATTACGACAAATCTCATTTGATTGCTACCTATAACGAGCCAATTAGAAAAAGGGAAAGTTTTGAACCCGTTAAAATTTTCAGAACTCCCGCAAATGAATTGGTTGTAGACTTCGGACAAAATATGGTGGGTTGGGTTCAATTAAAAGCAAGTGGGAATGAAGGAACTGAAATCAAAATATCTCATGCTGAAGTACTTACCAAAGAAGGTAACTTCTATACAACGAATCTCAGAGCTGCAGCCCAAGAAAACACTTTTATTTTGAAAGGAAGTGGTGTTGAAGTTTTTGAGCCCCATTTCACCTTTCAAGGTTTTAGGTACATAAAAGTAGAGGGATATCCAGGAGAACTGACTAAAGAAAACTTGAAAGCATTTGCTTTGTACTCCGATATGGAAAAAACAGGGACTTTTACCTCTTCTGACCCATTGATTAACCAATTACAACAAAATATACAATGGGGGCAACGAGGCAACTTTTTAGATGTTCCTACGGATTGCCCTCAAAGAGACGAGAGACTTGGTTGGACAGGAGATGCACAAGCATTTGCCAGAACCGCTTCTTTTAACTTCGATGTGAAAAATTTCTTTGACAAATGGCTTAGAGATTTAGAAGCGGATCAAATTAATGGAAGTGTGCCTTTTGTCATACCCCATGTTTTAGGGGAAAATGCTCATGGTTCAGCCGGATGGGCAGATGCGGCTACCATTATTCCATGGACTATGTATTTAGCTTATGGTGATAAAACAGTACTCGAAACACAATTTGAAAGTATGAAAGCTTGGGTGGAATACATGCGCTCTAGAAGTACCGATAATTTATGGAATAAAGGTTTTCACTTTGGAGATTGGTTATTTTACAGGCCCAATGATGACAATAGTGGCAGGGCTGCAGTTACCGATAAATACTTAATAGCGCAATGTTTTTATGCCCATTCAACTGAGCTTTTAGTAAAAGCGGCAAAAGTATTAGGAAAAACACAAGAGGCATTAACTTATAGCGAACTACTTGAAAAAATAAAGGCAGCCTACCAGAAAGAATACCTTACACCCAACGGTCGGTTAGTATCTAGTACACAAACCGCTTATGTATTGGCTTTACAATTTGATATGTTACCAGAAAATTTACGACAACAAGCTGCAGATAGATTAGTAGAAAATATTAAAAGTTACAACAACCATCTTACTACAGGTTTTTTAGGTACTCCTTATTTATGCCATGTGTTAAGTGCATGGGGCTACGAAGAAACAGCCTACACACTTTTAATGCAAAAAAGTTATCCTTCTTGGCTATACCCTGTAACTATGGGTGCAACTACCATATGGGAACGTTGGGATGGTATGAAGCCTGATAGCACTTTCCAAACACCTAGTATGAATTCATTCAACCATTATGCTTATGGAGCAATTGGCGATTGGATGTATAGAAATATTACGGGAATAGATACTGAGGAAACTACACCTGGTTACAAAGGAATCACTATAAAACCTTCTATGGGTGGCGGTTTGACAGAAGCCAGTGCCTCCTTGGAAAGTAATTATGGATCAATTTCTTCCTCATGGCAAAAACAAGGTGAAACGATTAATATGCAAGTGAGTATTCCACCTAATACCTCTGCAACTATTTATTTAATGACAACTTCTGGACAAAATGTGACTGAATCAGATAATCCACTAAATGACTCAGCTGGTATTGAAATCGTAGGCCAAGAAGGAAAGTTTCTAAAAATAAAAGTAGGTTCAGGGAATTATCGATTTAAGATAAATGGTGCTTCTTAATACTAGCTTGATTAGTTATTTAATCAACTTTATAAATTTCTTTGTAGGTTTGGAAACCACATAATAACCAATAGAAGACCTAGCACAAGCACAATCTTAGATTTTACCTTAATTGTAATTATTGAAACTATGAAAAAAATCTACCTCCTTCTACCACTAATAGCCCTTATGCTATTAGGAGCAAACAATCCTAATCCAACTGCAATGAAGCGTTGGATAGAAAAAGATATCCCTTACTTGGTTGAGTTTTACAAAACAAGACATCAGAATCCAGAAATTTCGTTACAAGAAGCTGAAACGGCCAAAGCACTAAGTGAAGAATTGCGAAGTATAGGTTTTGAAGTCACTGAAAATGTAGGGGGTTACGGTATTGTAGGCATACTGAAAAACGGAGAAGGTCCCACTATTTTATACAGAACTGATATGGATGCCCTACCGATGTATGAAAAAACAGACTTACCTTATGCCAGCAAAGTAAATATTAAACATAACAATACAGAAACTGGTGTAATGCACTCTTGTGGTCACGATATGCATATGACTACTTGGGTAGGCACAGCTCGTGCTATGGCTAATAATAGAAAAGACTGGAAGGGAACGCTTATGCTAATTGGCCAACCTGCCGAAGAAATAGGTGCAGGTGCTCGTATGATGATAAAAGATGGGCTTTATGATCGTTTCGAAGTTCCTGATTTTGGCATTGGTTTGCATTGTAATCCTGCGTTAGAAGCAGGTACCATCGGTCTAATTCCAGGCTATACATTGGCCAATGCAGAAATGATCGAAATCGAAGTTTTTGGTGTGGGCGGGCATGGTGCTGTCCCAAATATGACTATTGATCCGATAGTATTGAGCAGCTCCATCATCATGGATTTACAAACCATTGTAAGTCGTAATGTAAAGCCGATTGACGATGCTGTAGTTACTGTAGGTGCTTTCCATGGTGGAACAGTAGGAAACATCATTCCAGATCATGTTACTTTAAGATTGACTATTCGTACTTTTAAAGAAGAAGTTCGCCAACTAGTGCACCGTCGGATAAAAGAGATTTGTAAAGGTACTGCTATTGCAGCAGGGCTTCCAGAGGAAAAGTGGCCTAAAGTAACCATCCCAGAAGAATTTACCCCTTCAAATTATAACGACCCAGAACTAACTGAAAAATTGGTAGCTTCTGCCAAGAAAGCAATAGGTAATGATAATGTGATTGAAACCGAGCCAATTATGGGGGCTGAAGATTTTGCGTTATATGGCAGAACAGAGCACGATATACCTACTGCTATGTTTTGGTTAGGTACTGTTACAAAAGAAAAGATTGAAAGTGGTGACTTACCAGGTTTGCATTCGCCTTTCTACCATCCTGAGGCAGCACCAACTATACAAACAGGGGTAACTGTAACCACAAATATGTTACTAGATTTATTCAATACTAAAAACTAAGCTTTTGGGGCACAACAGGCATATTAAACTTTAGATATTGAACTTGTGCCCCACTTTTTACTTTTACTACATTCGTTTGTGTAGGGAATAACTCCATAAAAAAATCGGCTTTCACTCTAAGCTCTTTCAAATTTTGAGGAATAGAACAGCTGAAATTAATAAAATGGGCATCGTTTTCAATAGTGGCCCCTTTTACTTGTAACGCTAGTTTTTTTTCCCCAGCCCATAATAAAAAATGCTCCTCAAAATAATTGTTGGCTAAATCCTGATTAAGTGAAAAGTAGCGCTGCATGTCAGCTGGTTTGTATTCAGATGGTCGGTAACTTTTCAAAGCATCCCTCAAGTCGTCTGAAAAAACTTTTACTTTAAAATCAGCCTTACTTTCGGATATTTCCATATCAGTAATAGAAAGATAAAGCGCATGGTTAGGATCGTCCTGAATGGGATCGTCCCGACTGGGGTCCTCCCGACTGGGATCGCCCCGATTGGGATCCTCCTGAATGGATCCGATATTAATAGATGCTTCCTGAATAAGATTTCCACTAATAAAGAAATTCAATACCAACAACCAATAAGTAGAAATCAACCAAGAGCTAATCATGAATATCTAATTTTTAATACTATAGTACAGGATGCAAATTACAAATTAAATGCTGATGTTTAATTTTTTAGCATACAGTAAAATCTATTATTCCTCAAAAGTAATAATGTAATTTCTTCATTGGCATGTACCTCATGAAATTAAACAATATATCTTCATTGATATTCACCATGAATACAAAATTTACTTTTTACATACTTTTCATATTGAACATAATCATTCTGACAGGATGTAATCCAAAAAAAAAAGCAACAAACGAGAAAAAAACTTTAAGAGAGGTAGCTCAGATAATTAGAAGATCAAATGTATTCTATGACTCTACAGAATTTCAAAAAGGATACATGCACGTCCCCCCTTTTGTATCTAATGGGGTTATGGGAGGTTGTTTTGATCACATGGGTTTCCAAAGTAATGCGGGAAAAGGACTGCCTAATGGTAGGACTTTAATTGGTTATGCCAATCATTACTATATGCACAAACCTACTACTCGACAAATACAAATGCCTTTAACTCAAATAGAAGCTGCATTTGCCGATGGCAGTACGGTTTACAATATGATGGATGCCGAAGGATACAGGCAAGAATTAGATATTTATACAGGTATTTTGACTACTAAATACGACTTATTTGGAGAAACTAAAATTAATGCCTTTGCTTCCCAAACTATACCCAACTTATTTGTTTATAAAATAGATAGAACTACAGAAAATAAGGATAAAGAGTTAGTAATAAAAATCAATTGTAAGCCTTCAGATATACAAAATAGAAGTAATCAGTGGCCTACTGAACCTATTCAAGTAGATATTTCTGTAGAAAATACTACCGCACACATTACTTCTACAACCAATATGGTTAGCACCCAATGGAAAGTAGAAAGTAACAATACCATACAAAGAGAGGGAAATACCTTACTTATTAGATTACAAGAACAAGAGAACCTTTTTAAAATTTGGATAGATGATGAAAAATATGCTGATTATAATACATCTTCCAATTATGCTAGGATTATAACTTCTCATATTAGAAAATGGTCAGCACTTTGGGAAAAATCATGGGTTGATTTACCCGAAGAAAGAGAACACCACATCTGGACACGAGGCAACTATTACAATTTGAGTAATTTCTCAAATACCCATGAAAAGGCCCTAATTCCTACCGGGGTAAATGGAAATATTTGGGGTTTTACCTTTCCGCAAGATGTGTACTATGTGGCTGAGAATTTACTAAGAAGTGGCCATTTTGAGAAGTATAAACTATCTATGAAATATTGGTTGGATATTCTACCTGAAGTAAAAAAGTATTCTCAGCGGATTATGGATGTGGAAGACGGCTTCTATCCTTGGACACCTCCCTTTGACCAATGGGACGAATTTGAAAAAAATGGAGTAGTTGGTAATGACTCTTATGAAATCCATAATCCAGCCTATGTTTCTGCCATGGTTTGGCATTACTACATTAAAACAAAAGATGAAGCTTTTTTAAAAGAGTATTTCCCGATTATGGAAGCGGTTTGGCGATTTTATACCAATGTATCTCATGCCAACGAAAATGGAACTTTTGATGTAAACCACCATAAAGCAGCAGGACAAGATGAAGCATCTCGATTAGAAAGTTCTAAAAATCTACTATGCGCTTCTTACAGCGCCGAGTATTCTGCTAGGAATTATATAAAAGCTGCTGAATTGGTTGGTTTAGCGAATGAAGGCTTGCTAAATCTAGCAAAAGAAATTACTGAGAAAGGATATGAAAGAGAGACTTTATTAAATGATAAAGGCTATTATGTCACTTATGAAGGAGATACTAGACCGAATAATAGCCAAAAACATCCCGTACAATTAAATGCAATTACCTTTTGCCCCATGTCAGATTTAGGGCAAGCGCAACCTTCATTAACAGCTTACCAAAATCGATATGACCTCACATTACAAGCTCAAAAACCAATTTCTCACGGATGGACTTTTGCAGCTTTTGCTTTAGCATCTAGTCGAATGGGCAATGCAGCTGGTCTCGATAAAGATTTAAGTGGCATACAATACTGTGCGCATGCTGATCCACGATGGATACAATTTTATGAATTTACTTTTTGGGAACGATGGACATTACAAACCGCTTACTATTTCCCCACACATGGTTTATACCAACAAGCAATAACTGATGCACTGGTGCAAGATTGGCAAGGTTATACCGAAGTTTTTGCTTCTCTAATTCCAAAATGGCGAAACCAACATTTTTCCTTTAAAGGGCTTTATACGCATAACAATGTTTCCATTGATGGTACTTGGGACAATGGAAAGTTCTATCTAAAACTTAAGCCAAATGGTGCAGCTAAAATTACTATAAAGATTTCCTTACCTCAAGAGGAAAAGCTAATGATTACAGGAAGTGAAAATCTGACGAATGCGGTAAGTAATGAGCTTTTAGAATTAGAGTTTGATGGGAACACTAAAATAGAGATTTCGAATTAATATTATTCACCCTTTCCTCCTATCGTAGATTTTATTAGTTCTCTTTGAAACTCCTACTTGGCAAAGTATAAAGAAAATAGCGGCAATATTTATTAAAGTTGCTATAGTCTTCATTTGATTAAATTGAAAGATTATGATGGTACATAATTATTAAAAACTTTGTGTTTCGCTGAATATTCATTGTTTTATGTAACTACAAGTGTGTGTGTAATATTGATTAAATACTGTAAAACTTATTAGTATCTCAGCAAATGAGAATGCCAAAATATTTCCATATTTCCGCTTAATTTTATTATATTGGGGAAAGTAAACTTATATAATAATTATAACCGCATTATATACCTTCCAAAAACCAGCTTATTAATTTCAGGAAAACTAATTTCATGACTTAAAAATATAAGTAATGAAAATTCCAACTCTGCTAAGCTAATTGGTTATAGCTTCTAGATTTTTTCTACATTCCTTTGAGAAGTATACACTAATTTCTAATTAATGTAACATCGAAGATTATTGACAGATGATAGAAGTATGAGTTTAAATTTATTCTCATTTTTAACTGATCAACTAAACTTTGGCATTTACTTAATCTAAAAATCTTCCTTAAATGAAATTCAATTTTAGGTTTTTCCAAAAAATATTAATGTGGAGCATTTTAATGTCATCTTTTTCAATTTCAACTCATTTTACTAGCGCACAAAATAGCCTAATGTTTAGAGAAGGAGTGGTCATTGACGTTAAAAACCAACTGGTTTATTTCCAAGATGCAGACCAAAAAGTCCAAGCTCGCTCAATTGATAATGGCAAACTACTTTGGGTTACTAATCAAAGTGCAAAACCCTTAGCGTTGGCAGAAGGCCAGCTTATTTGCCAATCGGGTAGTTCTTTCAATACCAACAAATTAGAGTTGATAAATCTAAAAGAAGGAGAAGAAACATTTGGCTTTGGCTATGAGCTGCCCAGAAATGTAAAGGTCAATATAGGGCAAACACTAAATAGTAATTTTAACATTAAATCTCACTATCAAAAAGGCCAGTTATATTTCTCTTGGAAATACGAGCATATTAATAGAAAAGGTATTTATGACCCTGCAAATACAAAACCTACTTATCAAAAAGGAGCTTTTAGTCTTGAATTAGGTAGTGATAGCCCCAATGAAATTTCTATTGAGGATTTACCCCGTATTCTAGCAGGGAGGTCTATTGTTCCCAACAAGGAAAACAGTATTCCAAAACAAGAAGGTTTTCAGTTTTTATCTAAGGATGATAACCATGTGTTAGTAAGCCTTAAAGTAGCTAATGATGCTACTTTTGAAGCTTATAATTGGAGTTTGTATAGTGTAAATGGGAAGAAAATTGGTGAAATAAGAGACTATAGAAGCTATGCTCCATTTTATGTTACACCTTCCAATGTATTAATCTATGAAGTAGGCCCTTATTTAAGGAATGTAAAGGGTAAAATGATAGAAACCCCTTTGCAACTTGTGGCTATAGATTTGATTTCTGGAAAGAAACTTTGGGATACTCCCATTTTCGATCCTGTTTATCGTGGTCCCACCCCTCCTTGACAAAACCCTCTATTGCCCAAAAACAATCACGCACATTGCCAAACACTACCTACCTAACATATACGAAATATGAAACTGATAAAGCATTTAGAATAATTTACGAATGAAAAATCTAACATCGATTTCAAATACTTCATTTCTGTACTTAGTATTGCTCTACTTTTTTATAACCTACCCTGCCCAAGCCCAATGGATACAACAAGGTCCAGGACCAAGCAAAGATGGGCAAGTTGAAAATTTGCCCAGCAATAATGAAGTGGTAGGTGCTATCCAATGTGTTACACCGCATCCCACGAATGCAGATATATTGTATGTTGGAGCTGTAAACGGAGGAGTATGGCGAACTTTGAATGCTACTGACGAAACACCTATTTGGGAATCTATCTCTGAAGGTCTGCCAAGTCCATCTATTGGTGCTTTAGAGTTTGACCCAGCTGATGCTACTAACCAAACCTTAATTGTAGGGATTGATAGAACCAGTGCTTTTGGCGGTAGAGGAGCTGGTGATTGGGGCATTTTTAGAACTACTTCTGGGGGTAGCGTATGGAATAATATTGACCCTAATGGTAATTTACCAAACAATTTTGGTATTAAAGGTATTGCAGCCCAAGGCGCTACTATTGTTGTTGCTACTGGTTTAGGGATTTACCGAACTACAAATACAGGGGTGAATTGGACTCAAGTTTCTGGTACTGATCTGCCATCAGGTCCTGCATTTGACATCGTTCAGCATCCATCTAGTCCGACTACTTTGTACACGCATGCGGGTACCGATGGCATCTATCAAAGTATAAACATGGGTGAAGACTGGATAAAGATTAGTAATATATCAGTAGATGCCGTTTTAAGCGGAGGCCTAGCAAATGTAGAACTAGCAGTTGGGAATGCCAATAATCTATTTGTAGGAATTATCACTCGTGTTGCAGGCACAACTGATAATATACTTAGCGGTTTATTCCGTACACTTGATAGTGGAAATAGTTGGGATATTTTAGATCTACCACAAACTACCGAAGGATCTACAACTTTTGGCATTCATCCTGGAGGACAAGGTTCAAGACATTTCTCAATTACTAATGACCCCAACAATGTAAATTTGGTTTACGTTGGAGGTGATAGGCAGCCCGCTGCAAATGAAGCAGGTGGTGGGGGTTCCGCATTCCCCAATTCAATAGGTGCTGAAAATTATAGCGGGCGTCTGTTCAGAGTAGATGCTTCTCAACCCAATGGCAGTCAAGCTGCACCTATTACCCATAACGGCACTGTAAGTAATAGTGCCCCCCATGCAGATTCACGTGATATGGATTTTGATGCCAATGGAAATTTAATTCAAGGTGACGACGGTGGTGTATACAAGCAATCTTCACCCAATAATGACACAGGAGATTGGTCTTCTTTAAATGGAAATATTAGTGTTTCCGAAATTTACAGCAGCGATTGGGATGCAGTTTCGAATATTGTAATAACTGGTTTGCAGGACAATGGTGTAAGCCTACAAAACTTGTCAACCAATAGTATTTGGCAGATTTTACTTCAAGGAGATGGTGGGGATGTTGCTGTTGATGATATCAGTAATACCGAATTTTCCACCCGATACTACAGTTCTCAAGGCATGTCTGGATTTATTAGAGTAATCTATAATAGTGCCAATGAATATGTAACTGAAATCATACCATCTCTTACAAATATTGATGCGGATACTACCATTCTTATCTTAGGGCTTGAACAAGTAAACCCAATAAAGCTCAATAGCCAAGATGGACTAAGACTTGTAATTTCTACTACTAGTGGATTATTTGAGTCATTTGACCAAGGCAATACGGTAAGGGCAGTACCAGGTATTACTACTTCTGTGAACCACAGCGGTAGGGACGTCATCGCTTATGGCGCTTCAGATAATCATGAAATTCTTTATGTGGGAGATGGAAGCAACGTACTAATTCGTACTGATTTTGCTGGTTCCTTAAATGCTTCAATCAATTATAACGGTGCGGATGTCCAAGGAATTACAATCAATCCAGATAATTCGCAATCAGCCTATGTGATTGATAACGCTCAGGTATACCAGACCACCAATACAGGAGCTAGTTGGTCTAATATAACGGGTAATCTACCTTCGTTTAATACTGGCAATTTTCTTTCTATCGCTTATATCCCCAACAGTGGTAACGATATGTTAGCAATCGGTACAGAATTAGGTGTTTTTGTTGCTGCTGGTCCTAATTTCAACATTTGGACACGCTTAGGATTAAATTTTCCATTAGCAGCAGTGTATGATTTAGAATACGATGTTACAGATAAAATTTTATTAGCAGCTACTTTAGGAAGAGGCGCTTGGACCTGGAATTTTTCTGAACGCGATCCTGTGAATGTAGTGCTTGCATTAGATTTTTCGGGAAGTATGCTATATAATGCTTGTCCCACTTGTGACCCAAAAATAGATGTGCTCAAACAATCTGTAGAGATTTTTATGCAGCTTTGGAAAGGGCTAGCAGTAACCAATGATCAAATTGGAGTAATTTATTTCCAGACTGATGTTAATAGCTATCAAGTAGGAAATACAGATTTCTTATTTTCAGTAATTGATGAAACAGACGAAATGATTGCTGATATCAATGCCAAAATGACAATACCCACTCAATTAACAGCAATGGGTGGCGGTTTACAGCAATCCATTAATGGTCTAACCAACGCAACAGGACCAAAAAATATAATCTTATTCACTGACGGTATACAGAATGTAAATCCAGGAGTAGTTTTTCCAAATCTTACCATTGAAAATGGAATTTTTGACGACAACTCTAATGTAGCTGCTACAAATCCATTAACGCAAATGAATACTGATTTAAGCATTAAAGTCAATACCATTGGTGTGGGTGCTACATCGTCTTTCGAGACTCAGCTGGAAGATATTGCTAGAGGAACGGGGGGAATCACCAAAATAACAACCGCTCCAGACGAGGACTTAAGGCAATTTTTTGTGGAAGAATTGGTGGACGTTCTCAGGGATTTTAGCCCCCAATTGGTGGACTATCGTAAAAACACTTTTATCAATTATACCACTGAGGTATTTAATGTAAATTTATCAGCTCAAAAAGTAATATTCAAGGTAAGTTATGATAAAGGCGATAAAGTTATTGTAAGGATTCGTAAAGGAGATGAAGATTTGACACAACTAGCCAATGTTACATACGGAGATTTTTATCAAATTTTTTCTATCTCTTTTGAAAAACTACTCTCTTTGCAAGGACCAGAATATGTAGGGAGTTGGCAAGTGTATTTAGAAAGTCAAAAAAAAGTCGATTATGAAATTGCGTTAATTGCAGACGAAGCGATGATTGACTACAACTTATCCGTTGGAGGTCCGTATCGAGTAGGCAACCCATTGAAATTAAGCGCAGAAATTTTTATTAATGATGCACTCACAATTGAGGATATCGAGGTGACTGCTACTATTAATCGTCCTAGAGAAGGACTGGGCAATCTTTTGAGTACGATACCCGATGAGGGGAAATCTCCTACACCGCTGGAACCGAATCAGAAATTAGGAGCTCAAAAACTTACAAGATTTTACCAAAATAAGGAATTCTTAGAACGTATCATTCCACAGAGAAATACTATTAAATTAGAACCAGAAACTGATCGTGTTTTTAGGGCATCTTTTGGTAATACCACAGTACCTGGAAACTATACTGTCACTTTTAACATAAGAGGTACCCATCCTTTTACAGGGCCATTTGAGCGCGTAGAACAACGATCAGTAACTGTAAGATTTGGTTCTATTGATATGGAAACTTCAAAGGTCAATATTAGTAAACAAGCATCAGGTACCTCCGTAAATTGGAAATGGGATTTTATACCTCTAGATAAGTTTGGTAATTTCTTAGGCCCTGACTTTGGTGATATGTTACAGGTTAAAAGTTCTGATGGTAATATACAAAACATTGTTGACAATGGTGATGGCAGCTATAGTTTTGAGGTAGTTACTGATGCAGGTGTAGAGCCAGCAGTTCAAATAAGGCTTAAATAGAAAAAATTATTGAACACTACATTTCAAACTAAACTATCAGTATTTCAGTCAATTGAATCTTTTTTATAAATTGGTATAAGCCACTAACATCACTGCCTATTCCCAACTTGTGGAAATAGGCAGTTTATTATCAATAAAAAACTTTTTTTTAAATATCACTACTCATCCCTTAATGAATTAACAGGATTCATATTAGAAATCTGCCAAGTCTTTGTTAAGATTGTAAAGAGTGAAATCAGTAAAACCAAAGCCACCGGTATAATAAATAACCAAGGGTGCATATCTATCCTATAAGCATATCTTTCTAACCAAGAACTTATTATGAAGAAAGTAATCGGAGTGGCAATAACCATGGCAATAGCAACTAGGTTCACAAAATCTTTTGATAGCAAAATAATGATTTGCCAAATTTTCGCTCCCAAAACTTTCCGAATGCCAATTTCTTTCTTTCTTTTTGCGATGGTGAATGTGACCAAACCAAATAGGCCAAGACAAGCGATTAGGATGGCAAAACCTGTTAAAGTGCCAAACACTTTTTGAAATTGCTCATCAGCTCTGTATTGTTTATCATACTCTTGATCTAAGAAGAAATAATTAAATGGTGTATTAGGAAATGTAGACCTGTAAATTTCTTCTACTAAATTCAATTTTGCCTTTATGTCTCCAGGAGTAGTCCTTATACTCGCTAATTCATCAAAACCACCACCATACAAAAATATCATTGGAATGTGCTTTGATTTTGCACTTGCCTGATGAAAGTTTTTAATGACTCCAGTAATAGTAGGTTGTCGGCCCCAGAAATCTAACTTTTTACCAACTGCCGACTCTGCATTAGGAATACCCCATATCCTTATAGCTTCTTCGTTAACCAATACCATATTCTCATTTTCACTATCAGGCAAAAAGTTATCCCCCGATTTTAACTCCATTTGCATAGTACTTAAAAAATCTGCATCTATCCAGTAGATATAAAAATTATTGTTATGCTCTTCTAATGCTTCGGCCAATTGAATGCCAGTAGTAGTACTCATTTGGTGTGAAGGCATGCCAGGTACACAACTCGATAATGCTACCGATTGAAATTGGGATTGTTGTAACAATTCCTCTTTGAAAGTGACATAGTTTGCAGCTTTTTCATCATTATTTGGTGATTTCACAACAATGGTTCTTTCTATGTTTAATCCCAAATCTTTGGCCTTTAAATATTTTAATTGCTGATCAGCAGTAAGGGTTTGAACCAATAAAAAAACTGTAATAGCAAATTGAAAAATGACTAACCCTTTTCTCAAGAGTGCCCCTTTGCCAAATTGTGAAAATTTACCTTTCAATACAGCAACTGGCTTAAATGAAGATAAAATAAAGGCAGGAAAAACTCCTGAAAGAAAACTACTAAATAAAATGACGGCCAACAATGCAGTCCAATAGAATGGGTCTTCAAATAAAGCCAAATTCATGGGCAAACCTGCCATGTTTTTGAAATCACTTAAAGTAATCAGAATGATTAAGGTAGCACAAACCCCAGCAAATACATTGATCAATAATGATTCTATTAAGAATTGCAATCTGAGTTGAGTAGCTGAAGAGCCCAATACTTTTCTAACACCTACCTCTTTGGCCCTGTCTAAAGATCTAGAAGTAGCCAAATTAATATAATTAACAATGGCAATAAAAATTACTAGAGCAGCCACTCCCATTAAGAAAAATACAGAAGTAGCATCACCATTTTTTTCCGGTTCGAATGATTTATCTGAGTATAAATGAATATCATTAATTGGTTGTGCTATTGCTCGCTCCTCTAACATTTTTTCCTCTTTATGCAAGAGCTCATTCATGGCGACTAATTTTGCAGCAAATGCATCATAATATGATTTATCTTTAAGAAGTAGATAAGCAAATGTATTATTACCATTCCAATTATCAGGCTTATCACCAAGTGCGTACATTGTTTCAAATGAGGCAAGCATATCAAACTTTAAATGGGTATTAGCTGGGCTATCTTTTATAACCCCCACAATTTTAATAGGATCTTTAGAATCATTAATCAACAAAGATTCACCTACTACATCTACCCTATTAAAGTATTTCCTAGCTAAAGTTTCAGTAAGTACTATTTCGAAAGGTTTGGTGAAAATATTTTGCGGATTTCCATACAGCAATGGATAGTTAAATAACCTGAAAAAAGAACTATCAACCGCAAAAATACGTGATTCTCGATATGCCTCATCTTCTACTTGAACAGATATTTCATCTATGTGATATACACGAACATATTCTGCAACCTCTGGTATTTCTGTAGCTAATCTTGGTGCCAAAGGCGGATATGTTTCACAATCTTGATCTATTACTGTTTCACCATCTAAATAATCTATTGTAATCCTTACCAAGCGGTCTGCATAAGGGTTATAATCTTCATAACTTAATTCAAACTTGGCGTAAAGCATAATAAGAAGTGATAATGCCAAGCCTACCGACATGCCAAGCACATTGATAAAAGCATAAATCTTATTCCTTTTAAGTACCCGCACCGATACTTTAAAATTGGTTTTTAACATAAGGTTACGATTATAATTTATACTGTTAATGAAGTTTTTGACCAATACTGGCCTTATTAGTTTTAATGTATCTACTACATATATTCTTTTAGCTTTTTTGGAGGAAAATTCTTGACAATTATCGTAAAAAACCTCTTCCATATCTCCCATGATCTCTTCCAAAAAATCTTCTTTTAAGAAGAGCCTGAGAAGTTTTACCGCCCATTTTGGTGGGTCAATGCCTTGTTTCATAGCTTTACGAGCTTTAATGAAAAAGTGGGAATTGCTGACCACAAACCTGCTCGTACTTCTTTCAAGGCTGATACTGTTTTTAAGCCATAGGCTGTTGCTGTGTAAATACGCTTACGCTTCCCTCCTCTTTTCTGTGTAGCCTCTCCAAAAACAGAGGTCAATAAACCTTTCTCTTCCATTCGCTTTAAAGCAGATTGAATGGAGCCTACACTTAGTTTAGCCTCTAATCTCTTTTCTAATTCTTTTTTAATGGCAACACCGTAAGCTTCTTCTCTCAACACAATAACAGTGAGCAAAACAAATTCTTCAAATTCTCCGAGTTTGGTTACTTTCATGACGAATCATTTCATGACGATTTATGATATTATTCGTAATTGCAGTAATTATACGGAAAGTAGGTAGACAGTGCAATTAAAGTTTATAAAGTATAGGCAAGTATGGGATAAAGTGTTGTTATTGATGATGAGTGGAAAAGGAATCAAATAAGAATTGTAATCTGTCTCTATAAAATTAATTGGATTGACTTCAAATAAAAAGCCCTACCAAAATTGGCAGGGCTTGTATGCGAGTTGCATATTTTAAGTTCTACTTATATTTTAGATTATCTACCTACTTCCTGTTCATTCAATGTCCAATCGTATTCCATATATTCTATTGGCCATTGTGGAAGTTTATTGCGTCTAAAATTATTGATAAACTTTAATACACCTGCTTCATGACCTTCAAAATCTCTCATGTACCAAAGAAAAATCTTTGAAATCCAGACTTTCTTTTCAGAACTATCGATATTGACAATTCCCTCATTATTAAGTGCTAATTTTGTTCTTTTTGACAATTGTTCATCTAATATCTCTGGTCTGTAGGCAAAACTAGCTAATTTTGGACAACTTTTAGAAGCACATGCTAGTGCAAAATGAACCTTTGGGTCACCAAATCTCAATATCAAATAGCCTTTTTCAATTCTATCTAGTGTTGCAGATGAACCTGCTACCTTATGTTTTATAGCATCAAAAAATCCACTTTTATCCAAAGCAGATTTTAAAGGGTAACTTTCTGTTATTTGATCAATTACTAAAAGGTTATATGCATTAATGTAAAAGGCTTTCTGCTCTTTATTGGAGAGACCGATAATGTTTGCCTTTGCAATCATTTTCTTTAATCTGCTAAGTTCTTCAGAAGCAGCCTTCAATTTAGCATAATCTATATCGCCATTTTTCACCCACTTTTGCATAAAATTGTCAGTAGCATCGAAAAATGCTTCAAGATTTTGTGCTTGAGTATAAAGGGAAATTGAAAATAGAAACGAGAAAATATAAGTGGTATTAAGAAGTTTCATGTTTAGATTTTTATAAAAGGCGGAATTTACCTTGAGCTTATTCTTGGTGTTGATGTTTACGCTGTTACAATTGACTTATATAATAACACAAAAAGCAGGTAAAAAATATAAGTTTTAACCTATTTTTATTATCCTATTCAATAAGCGAACTATTATTTTGACAAATGCAATAGTGATTTCTTGTCTATCTGTTAAATATTTTTGAGCGAAATATTTAAAGTTTATCTCATTTACTTTAGTATAGAATAGATTTTATGAAGTGGGTTAAAATATATTAGAAGACATCATTCAAAAAGTCACGAATACTTCTTCGCACAACAATCAATAATCTCAATTTCCTTCATCCATCCCTGTGGGTAATTCAAACTTGCCATCTTCATTTGGGGAAAAAGGTGTTACTTTGATAACAGCATTTAAGTTAAGATGTCCGTAGATATGGGGGAATTTTCCCACTCGATTTTCATCTTCAGGCATGCCAGCTGGCGCTTCATATACCAAAGGTGATTCTAAAAAATGTGTACTGATACTCAGAATCAATAAATCTTTTTGCCCTTTATAAAATAGATTGGCGGTTTCAACTGTCTGCACAATTGTAGAGCAATGGATAAAACCTTCATTTGCTAAGGAGGGTGGCGTATAGCCCCCCTCCTTTTGCGCTTGCTCCCAGTCTTTTTTTGCGATAATGTGTAATATAATCGAATTAGTCATTTTCTATATTTTTAATCTCTTTACTTCATCAAAAATTTCGTCATTTTCAATACAGGATAGTCTTGATTTTTATGCGAGAGCATAAATGGCTTATCTTTTGTAAAAGTAAAACCGGCTTTTTCATAGCACCTTATTGCAACATTATTCTTTTCCAATACATATAAATCTACATGGTTTGCCTTATTTTGCTGTTTTATTTCAGTTAACAATTCATGCACCAGTTGAAGCCCCAAACCCTTTCCTCGATTTTTTTTTCCACCTACTAATAATCTGGCAATACGAACGGAATGTTCATCTTGGGGAATAATCTCGCCAAATGCATAGGGTAAATTACTTTCTAAATATGCCAAATAAAATTGTCTTTCAGGATGCTCTTTCTGGTAATCGATAAATTGCTTTTCGGTGAGCGGAAAAGTAAAACCATGAGCCGAAAATTGAAACAATAAATCTTCATCAACAACCCAGTTTTTTAGAATAGGTAGATGAGTTAACTCAAAATGAACTAACATATTATTTTTGGTAAGCTTCTATGATGGCATCCATAAATCGATTGTACTCTTCTTTAATTACCATTCTTTCTGGCTTAGCCTCAAACCATTCCACAGTCTCTTTAATGCCTTTTTTAAAAGTAATAGTCGCATTGAATTCAGGGACAAAAGTTTTGATTTTGGTATTATCGAAAACAGTACTTACGCCCTTATCACCTAGCAAATTACCATACATAAAATCGCCACCTAAGTCACACCAATCAATTTTTCGGGCTTCATCACATATAAAATCGGAAGCAATGTGAATAGCATTTAACTCAACACCTGCTGCATTGGCTACTGCTTCATAAATTTGATTCCATGTAAGCAGTTCGTTAGAAGTAATATGAAAGGCTTGTCCCAAGGCTTGCTGATGTTGCATTAGGCCCACAAAACCAACTGCAAAATCTCTAGCGTGTGTAATTGTCCACAAAGAACTACCATCACCATGGATTATCACAGGCTTGCCTTTTTTCATGCGGTCAACAATCGTATAGTCATCCCAACTGCCAATAGCCACAGGAATTACTGTATCATAAGTAAGAGAAGGGCGAACAATAGTCATAGGGAAACCCTTCTCTCTGTATAAAGTATTCAGCGTCTCTTCACATGCAATTTTATCGCGTGAATACTGCCAATAAGGATTTGCCAAAGGTGTACTTTCTGTAATTATTGGGTGTGTCAACGGTTTTTGATAAGCGGATGCGGAACTGATAAAGATATATTGCTTACAACAATCTTTAAACAGCTCGTAATCTCTGAGCACATCCTCTTTAGTAAAAGCAATCCAATTCACTACCACATCCCACTCATGCCCTTTCAATGCTTCAGCTACTGATTCTTGCTCGTAAATATTGCCTTTAATAACTTTTACTCCCTCGATATCAACTTTCCTTATACCGCGATTTAGATGGTATAAATCCATCCCTCTATCAATTACCAAACGGCTTACAGGGGTGCTTATATTTCCTGATCCTCCTATAAAAAGTACTTTCATGTAATGCCAAGTTTATTGTTTCACTCAATGGCATTAAGTTATAGAATATTTTGCTAAAAGCAAGCTTGGCATTTTACAAAATCTGTATAATGAAAAAGATTAAAATATGCTATTCCACCAATGTACCTGAATAAAAATGAAGATTTACTTCTGCTAATTTGGCTTGTATACGTTGTGCAATCACACTGTACCTTGCGTTTAAGAGGTTCAACTGGGCTTCTCTCAATTCTATTCCTGTGAGTTGCCCAGTATTAAAAGCCTCCTGGCTACGCTCGTAATTGAGCATAGCTGTCTCTACATTTTCTTCTAATAAAGTAAGCAACGAAAGACTGGAACGGTAATCATCATAGGATTTTAATAAATTCGTTTCTAGGTTATTTTTAATTTCCGCTATTGAAACTTGCTGGTTTTTTATTTGTATTTCGGCTTTTTGCCTTGCTCTTTTCCTATTTCCACCATCGAAAATATTGTAAGATAAAGTCAACCCTGCATTCCAACCCAAAGTAGTTTGTGTACTAAGAAAACTTGCTCCGTAGGTAATATCTGTATAACTGTAACCACCACTAAAATTTAGAGAAGGCAAAAAAGCAGCTTTGGTCAAATTTTCATCTAATTCTACTGAACGCATTTGTGTTCTTGCTAATAAATAACTGGTGTTTTGACTCAACGCTTCTAATACTATACTATCTGCTAATAAATCTTCATCATAAGAAAATTCATCATCTAAAATGAAAATTGAATCTGGAGCAACTCCCATGGCATTGTTTAAATCGCGTAAAGCTTTTTTGTAATTCACCATGGCTTGTACATAATTGGTACTGTCATTTCTCAAGTCTACTTCGGCATTAAGCAATTCGAGTTTACTTGTTGCCCCAAAAGCGTAATTGGATCCAGCTCGATCAAAACGCGTACGGGAAATTTCAACAGACTCCTCACTAATTCGAGCTGCTTCTCTTTGATTCAACGCATTTAGGTATTGCGATACAGCAGTGAGCACTGCTTGTTCAATTTGTTGCTTCAACTGTAATTCGGATACATAGCTGGTATTTTTTAGCTTCTCGTAAGTGTATTTTCGACTACCCCCACTGTAAATATTGTAATCTACAACAATACCTGCATTCACTGTTTCAGTAACAGCACCATTGGCATTAATCTCTGGCTGAGAAGGGTCTGCAAAAGCTAAATCAGTATTATCGGAAGCATAGTTATAACTTGCATTGGCAGATACAGTGGGTAAATATCCAGCCGCACCAGGTACTGCATCGATTGAGGCAGATTTTGCATTGTTACGGTTCAATTTTATGGTAAAATTATTTTCTATTGTTGTAGCAATGGCAGCTTCTATACTAAGTGTCTTTGCCGTATTTTGGGCATAGGCACCCATACTAAAAAGGATACTTATTGATAGAAATATATATTTATAATGTCTCATATTCTTTTTCATTAATTTTTCTAATGTTCGCTTTTTCAACTTCTTCATGAGTAGGCTTCTTTCCTTCCCAAAACCACTGTAACAATACTTTGGCCCTATTAAATGTGGAAAGAAAAACAGGTAGTATGAGTATCAGTACCAATGAGCCTACAATCAATCCATAAGCGATGGTAATTGCCATTGGAACAAGAAACTGTGCTTGAAAGCTTCTTTCAAGAATTAGTGGTCCTAAACCTGCAGCAGTAGTGATGGTTGTAAGAAAAATAGGGCGAAATCTAGAAATCGATGTTTCGCGAAGCGCTTCATCGTATTTCATTCCTTGTTTTAAGTATCCATTAAATGCTCCAATATAAACTAGCCCATCGTTAATGATTACGCCTAGTAAAGCAATAAAACCAAGGAAAGAGAGCAAACTCATAGGTTGACCGTGTAAATAGTGGCCCCAACCCATACCAATCAAACCAAAAGGTACCACCATTAATAAAGCTACTGATTGGCTCACCGATCTAAAAGTCATGATAAGCAGGGAAATCATGATTACCAATACAATGGGTCCCGCCTTTGCCACTGAAGCCCCTAATTTAGCAGTTTCTCGTTGCTGCCCGTCCAACGCAATTTTTATATCAGTATAGCGGTTGGAAATCATTGGAATGACATCTTCTGAGATTTTCGTTATCATCTCTGTAGAAGAAATGTCAAAAGAAGCGACTTCTCCTTCTAGTGTAATTTGTCTTTTCCCATCCAAGTGGTTGATATTAATTAAACCATTAACGGGTGTTATATCTGCAATTTCACCTACAGGCACTAAATTACCTTGAGGTGTTCTAATACGCATGTTCTTCAATTCGTCGAGGTTATCACGATTACTAAGGGAATACCTTACCCACACTTTTACTTCATCGTTTCCACGTTGTAACCGCTGCGCTTCAAAACCGAAAAAACCATTTCTAATCTGCTGAATTACATTGCGAGGTGTTAAGCCAAGTGCCCTTCCAGCCTCATTTAATTTAATATTTAGCTCGGGCTGATCTGCACGATCGTTAGTCACCAAATCTTTTACCATACCTGTTTTCTCCGCTTCTACTTTAAAATCTTCTACCGCAGCACGCAAGCGCACAAAATTGTCGCCTGAAAAAGATACATTGAGCGGCTTACCAAATGGAGTCGCGGTAGCAAAACTTAGCTGAGTAGCCTGGGGAATAGGTCCTACAGCATCTCGTAAATCATTTGCTACTTCAAAACTACGCAAGTCTCTTTCCTCAGAAGAAACCAAATAGAATGTAGCCTTAGCCTGATTTGGATTTGGCCCTAATGTTATTTCTCGATCCGTAATTATTGTTTGCCCTAATTCCTGCTCATACCTTTCTTCTAATTTTAGACCTGCTGCTTCAATTTCAAGCATTTTACGCTCTGTAATTTGCTCTGCTGTTCCACTAGGAAATTCTAGGGTAACATCTACTTGTGTTTGTTCTATGTTAGGGAAAAATGTAGTTCTGATAATGCCACCTGAAATCCCACCAAAGGTGATGATAAGCAAAGCGAGCGCAACCATGAAACTAAACACCTTATATTTTAAGGCGAAATCTATTACTGGTGTAAATACCACATCTCTATACCTGATCAGTAGATTTTCCACAAACTCTTTCAGCTTATTGGGTTTCATATCAGCTGAAAGGTCTTTTAAATGGGCCAAATGGGCTGGTAAAAAAAGAAGTACTTCTATTAATGAAAAACCAAGTGCAAAAATGACTACCGAAGCAACATCGGAGAAAAATTCACCTAGTTGGCCATCAATAAAATAAAAGAAACCGAAGGCTACGCAAGTTGTAGTTATTGCAGAAAAAATAGCAGGTAATACTTCCATAGTGCCATCTACTACTGCCCGCAATCGGGATTTTCCTCTTTGGAAATGTTGAAAAACATTCTCTCCTACTACGATGCCATCATCCACTAAGATACCTACGACCAAAATCATCCCGAAAAGAGATAATACATTAATAGTTACCCCTGAAAAATATAACAAGATGAACATTCCCAAAAATGAAATTGGGATTCCTAAAGCTACCCAAAGTGCTAATCTAATTCTGAGAAATAAACCCAGTAAGATAAAAACTAACAGTGCGCCAAGAATTCCATTCTCTGTAAGCAAGTCAATCCTTTCTTGCAATACTTCCGTTCCATCTACAACCAAAACGGCCTTAACAACTGTATTTTGGGCATTGTAATTTTCGATGTAACCTAGCACACTGCTTGCAGCATCCAGAATATTTTCTTCATTCAATGTATTGATAGTAACTAGTATGGCCCTTTCTCCATTATAGTAAGCTTTATTTGTATTTTCTGCCCAATCCTCGTTAATGGTGGCCACATCGCGCAACCTCACTATATTGCCATTATCCAATGTTTTAATGACCAAATCTTTTAACTGATTGGCATTATATTGTTTCTGGTCTGAACGGATAATTACTTCTGTGCTCGCTTTGATTGTTCCACCAGTAGTTTGCACATTTTCGTTTTGGATGGCTCTTGCTACATCTTCAAAGTTGAGATTGTAAGCCCTTAAATCACTTTCGTTAAGGGATACTTCTATTTCTTCATCTGTAAAACCTGCTAACTTTACTTTTGAGATATTGGGTAATTCCCTAACTCCATCTTCAAACGTTTCGGCACTTTCCTTTAAAGTTTGCAGCGGTACTTCACCAGTGATAGCAACTTTTACCGTAAAATTTTCTACTTCTCGAACAAATACTACTATTTGTTCCATGGCTTCGGGAAAATTACTTATCTGATCTACCGCATTTTTGACATCCTGTAAAACCAAGTCGGCATTTTGCCTCAACTTAAGTTCGACCAAAATAGAAGCAAAATTTTCTGAAGAGGTAGATGTTACTCGGTCTATGCCAGTTACTCCTTTCAAATTATCTTCTATTTTCAAAACTATTCCCTCTTCCACTTCTCTTGGAGAAGCACCAGGATAAGTTGCTTCAATCACAATAAACTTTTCATCCTGTTTTGGAAAAAATGAAGAGTTCATTCGAGATGCTAGCAAAATACCCAAGAAGGTAACTAAGGCAATACATAGATTTACCAGAAGTTCATTCTTTATAAAAAACTTTATAATTCGTTCCATCAAAATTATTTTTTAAAATAGCCAATTCTTCTGGTTACATTTCAATTACCTCTGTGCCTGCAAATGCACTATTCTTTTTATCAATGATCACTTTTGCTCCTTCAGGTATACCAATAGCAATAAATTTTTCTGAAGACTGCGCCATCACTTTAATAGGAGTTTTTTGAGCTATCCCTTTGTTAATTGTAAGTACAAAGGCATCATCTACCAATGATTGGATGGGTAATTCGCTTGCATTTTCATAAGTCACTGTTTCTATCTCTCCTTTGAGGTACAATCCACTTTTTAGGCGAATATCATCTAATCGGAAATATACCTTTACCAATTGTGTATTTGGATCTACCTTGTTATTGATCCTTACAAGTGAGCCTTTAAATTCATCGTTGCCTCTAACATCTGTAAATTGAATACCCATTCCTTGTTTTAAAAACTTTAGTTGGTCGTAAGCCACAGACGCTTCTAATTCAAAAGAACCATTTCTAATAAACTCACCTAGCTGTTGTCCTGTACGTACCAAAGTCCCCCTATCTATATTGCTTTCTGTCAATGTTCCTGAAAATGGTGCCCTAATTACATACTTACTTAAGCGTTCTTCAGATTGTAGAATATTATAGTAGGTAGAAAGTATGTTCCGGCCAGTAAGGAAAAATTTTAATTGCTCATTTTTGATTTCTGGCAATGTCGGCAGGGTAGCATTGATATCAAAATTGACCAAATAAGCCTTCCATTCAGGATAGACATCGGGATAATCCAACTTTAAATCAGAAAGGGTCTGTGCCAACAGTCTAGAGAATTCACTTTTTGATGCTGCTAAAGTGCTCAAAAACTCAGTGTTATCTATTTTAAGCAATATTTCTCCTTGTCTAAAAGTATTCCCTGTTTTAAATGGCCTTGCTCCGTATTGAGATACTCCCGAAACTTCTGCAAAAACATCAACCCTATCCATGGCAATGACCCTGCCTGTAACGGATAACATAGATTTTACAGCTCCATTCTTTACGACTGAAGTCCGGACTACTGCTTTGGTTTCGTTAGTAGAATTGGCAGATGCTGGTAATGGTTTTTCAGTATTTGATAGTAGTTTTGATATAAAAAAACCACAAAGCAAGATGACAATACCTGCTACACTTATAATGATTTTTCGCTTATTCATGCTTCTTTTTTTATACTATTGATAAATCTTTGAAATGATCGTAAAAACATTGGTTTAAAATCTTTGGTATCTTTGAAAATGTTCTTTTTCAAAGAGTTAGGTGTATTTGAAAGTTGCTTATGGAAATAAGTATATCCTTTGACTAGGCAAATCATATTGAAAAAATATTCATGGAGGTATTCTTTTTTTCCTGAAATTTCAATCAATAAATTTTCAACAATATTATGGATAGTTTTAACTGATTTGATAAACTCCTTTTTCTGCCATTCTGGGTTTTCAGCATCAAACATCATATGATGCAAAGTTTGATTTTGAGTTACAAAATCAAACCTGATCTCTGCAATAGTGGTAAGCTTTTCCTCTGCAGTTTGACTGTCATTTATACTTGATAATGTAGTAGAATGTAATTTATCAAAACCGTCTTTTACTAAATGCCTATATAAGTCTTCTTTATTCTTAAAATATTCATATACAATGGGTGGTGTATAAAGTACTTCATCAGCAATCTTTCTGATGGTTACTTTATTCCACCCTTCTTTTTCGGCAATATTGAGGGCTGCCTCTTTAATTGATTCCTTTACTTTTTCCTTTCTAAGTTCTTTTTTATCTACTGCCATAATAAAATTCTAACAGTGTTAGATTTTTATAACTGTGTAATTTATTTTTAGTTCAGTTAAGTTCCATTTTTTTTGGGAAAATTTCAAAAAACAATTTAGCGTAGAAAAATATAGACTCGCGATGATTGAAAAATCATTACCTAGCGAATTCATAGCCCTTTATAAGATTAGAAGAAAAAACATATAACCTTTCATCTGCAATTGTTAGGTTTAGCCCTAATCTTCTTCAATTTAGATTTGAAATTCTTACTTTAGACAAGTTCTATGATTGCTGTTACGAACTAAAAGAAGTCTCAAAAAAAGTAAACAGATTATATTTACGAACCATAAAATGACCCGTAAGATGGAATGGCAAATTGAATTATCGTCTGTGAGAAAATTGATGGCCCAAAACAAAGTAAAAGAGGCAATTCAACAGTTGGGGAATATTTATACTAAAGGACCAGAAAATGACAAAGTGTGTAATTTCTCAGCCATGTTTTACAGCATAAAAGAAAGGGAAGCCAATGGCACCATAGCGCATGAACAAGCGACTCAAAACATGAATAAATTACGTTTGAGTATGCTAGAATTTCTTAGTGAAGAAGATAAAAATACCAAGAAACCGAACCCTGAAATTACATTGGATTATTATTCCAATGAGTTCCAACTTTCACGCACAAGAATAGCCTTAGGAAAACTATTTCTTCAAGAAAAGCAGCAACAACTACTTAATTTGACAATTACTGAAATACAGCAACTTACCCAATTAAAAAGCAGAAAATTTATCGTAATAAGCCTAAAAGAATTTGAACAATTCCAGCTGATTGAAAAATTTAAAACAGATGGTAAAACCTGTTGGAAAGCCAATCAAAAAGGAATTGAGTTTTTCTCGAAGTTTAACTTATAGTAGCATTACTTTATAACCATGCTACTACTCGGTTTTTACGTCGTGAGAAGGACGGATGTAGCATAGCTTGGGCAATATTCTAAAGCTAAATCTTTCTCAAATTGCAATCGGATAAAGGTAGGTAGACCTGTCCAATCATCTATGTGAGAAACGAGTCTTAGAATACTATGTCTTAATGTTTTGTAGGTACTCATAACTCTATAATTAATAGTTTAAAATAATTTAAGCTAATGGGGTTTACCAAAAGGTTTTTGCCACATCACGTTTGTTTGTACTCCATGCAAAGAAAAAAAGTTTCGAAATGGGTTACTTTTTTAAAGTATTTAAATGTTAACACATCATAAAAAGTACAATAATCTAAAATTGTAGCCTATAGATAGTCCCTCAAGTCATGGAAGATATTTATAATATTGGTATGACTTTCAAATATTCCAATCGTCTAAATATGATAGAAGTGCATGTGCTATTTGATTCTTTATCCTTCTGGCATCATCAGATTGAATAATGCCATCTCGTTCTTCATTTAGAATGCCATTCAACCTAGCTGATTGAACAACAATATCATTATTTTCAGGTTTCCCCTCCGTTATATTTAATAGTAATTTTATAGCCCCTGACAGCGCTCCAGATGCTATAAGAGTTCTTGCATCTGGAAATTTATTAGATGGTTCTTCTTCGACAATATCATTAGGTATATTTTGCCCAAAATGATGGGTTACAGCCGTATGGATATAACTCGCCAATTTGGCAAAATAGTTATTCAATTGTGCATCGCTCGTTTGTTCATTTTCTGCTAGTTTATCGAATGGGAGTAATTTGTTTCGCTCAATGGGTTTGTTAAATCCGTATTCAGGATAATAAGTCTTGAAGAAATTAAGGGTACTTAAAGATTCAAAATATTGAAATTCGTATTGGCGAACTAAAACCGGTAAAATCAATGCCCCTTCTTCTTTTTGCTTCTTAAAAAATTCGGGTAATTCTTTTTTATTAATAAAGTTAGATGCGGCAAAATTGGCACTTACCAAAAGCAAAGCCACATTACTTTGTTGTATAGCTTGATTGATAGCTGCTTCCCATTCACTTCCCAAATCAATTTGCGTATCTGTCCAAGTTTGGTATTCAAAATTGCCACGATGAGTCAAATGCCCTTTTATTCCATCTACCAAGAGTTCTCTTAAATCTCGGTCTTTACTAGAATAGGATACGAATATATTGATGGCAGTTTTCATAAAAAATATCATTCTTTAATAAAGAAAAGATAATAAAATATTAATCCAAACCTAGTATTGAATCCTATCTAGACAAAACTTTTATTTCCACCCTTCTATTTCTTTGCCTGCCTAGCATGGTATCATTTTTTGCAATGGGTTGAGTATCTCCGTAACCCTTGGGTTTAAGTCTATTTTTCTCAATACCATTAGCTAAAAGATAAGAACCCACCGCTTGAGCTCTTTTCTTTGAAAGTTGTAGGTTGAAATCAGCTTCTCCCTTATTATCTGTATGGCCTGCAATCTCAATAGCTAGTTTGGGGTTTTCATTCAAAGTAGAAAGTAGGCTTTCCAATCCTTCTTTTGAATCTGATAAGAGTCTAGCTGAACTTGTATCGAAATAGATGTTTTCGAAAATGAGGGATTCTCCTACTTTTATTTCTGTAAGCTTTTCTACATCGTTTGTTACTTCAATAAAGTTTAAAGAGATATCATCTATAAAGTAATAGTAACCACCTGATGCAACATAGTAATCATTAGGGTCTAACTTTTTTACATGGTAATTTAATTTATATTGCTCAATCTTCTTGGTATGTAAAGCGCTGGAAGAACCATATCCTCCAATAACCATAAACTGTTCCCCTCCTTTTGCCACAAATTCTCCTGATATTCTCATCCATTTGTTCCAATTACCTAAAAGACTATCACTTGTGATTTGAGGATAATTATCATGAATTCTTGTACCTTTTCCTTTTAAAAAGTAGGGCATAATAGGCTTATCTGAAAAAAATGCTCCTATCTCTTGGATATAATAACCTGAACTTTCCCCAAGGTTTACATAAAAATCCATTCTATATTTATGGCCTTTCTTTAATGGTTGCACAAGTTTTTGGGCAATATATGTGGCATTATGCTTACCGTCATAAACTGTCCCCATGATCCAAACCATTTTTGTACCTGTTCTCGGATTTTGAATACCTATGTGCGATTTATTATTAAACATTTTATAGGTTACTAAATCGAATGTTCTTTTATTATAACTCCCTCCAGTCAATTTTTTCCAATCAAAAGCAATTGAATCTATCCCCCTTTCATCTTGTTTAGGAAAGACCTCTTCAAAACTTCCATTTTTAATGAGGTTTTGGGCTAAAACAGCATTTGCTATAAATAGAAAAAGGAAGAAACAGTATATAAAAATTCGTAAGTTTTCCATACTCACAGAAACTAAATTATTTTGAAATCACCTTCACTTCTACCCTTCTATTTCTTTGTCTGCCTAGCATGGTATCATTTTTTGCTATAGGTTGAGTATCGCCATAACCTTTGGGTTTGAGTCTATTTTTTTCTATGCCATTAGCCAAAAGATAACTACCCACCGCTTGGGCTCGCTTTTTAGAAAGTTGTAGGTTGAAATCAGCTTTACCCCTATTATCAGTATGCCCAGAAATTTCGATGGCTAGTTTGGGATTTTCATTCAAAATAGAAAGCAGGCTTTCCAATCCTTCTTTTGAATCTGCTAAAAGCCTAGCTGAACTTGTATCGAAGTAGATGTTTTCGAAAATGAGGGATTCGCCAGGTTTTAAGTCTATTAATTCTTTTATGTCTTTTACTAATCCAATTTCTTGGAGTTGAACATCATCTATATGATAATAATAGAAAGTAAAGGGGGATCGAGCTTTAAAATTATATTTTTTCAGTCTCTCATAAATTAAGTATTCAGGTATTTCCTTAATCCGCATTTGAACATAAGGCGAAAAGCCGCCAATTGTTATATACTGCTCACCACCTTTGGCTTTAAACTCTACTGAAATCTCCGTCCACTCTTCCCATTCTTCAAGTATTGTATCAGTTTCAATTTGCGGTTTGGCATTATAAATACGCTGCCCCTTGCCCATTGATCTTGTAGGCATAAGTAATTCATCAGAAATGAATACACCTACTTTATTGATACAAACTCCTGACCTCATATCATGTCTAAGATAGAAACTGATAAAATACTTATAACCTCTCAATAAAGGCTCAGCTAGTTTTTGGGCAATATAATTTGCATGGTGTGCATCATTCTCTATAGTACCACCAATAAGAGCAGATCTTTCACCATTTCTAGCAGAAAGACTCTTCATAAAAGATTTAGTATTAATAGTTTTTATTTCACTTAGCTCTACTTTTTTGAAGAAATAATTACCTAGCATTTTCCAATTAGGCACAATTACTTCAGTCGGTTCTCCATATTTCACGTTGATAGTAGCTTCCTCAAAACTTCCATTTTTAATTAGGTTTTGAGATAGAGAAGAGTGAAAATTAACAAAGCAAAAAAAGCATAACGGTAGGTATAACTTCACATCAAAAAATAAAAACATTTCCGATATTTAGGATGAGTGTTAAAAAAATAGAAGTTATTGATTTCAGCTATTCACCTTAAACAATAATACCCAAAAAAGACTAGAATTAATATTGCGATTACAATAACTTTTGTAATTTTTCAAAGTAAAAGTGCAGCCATAAAAATCTATTTTTAAATCTTTTAAAAGTGTAATTTCCATTTTCTACTTTACAAATATGATTCAACTCAATATGAATCTTCATTACAGATAAATGTGCTATTTTTAAGAAAATTCTAATTTGCCGTAACAGCTAATTGTTAATATGAAAAACTATAGCCTATTCTTTATTATCTGCCTTTTTCTAAGCCAACTAAGTTGCCAAAAAGCCAAAAGAGAGATTGCTAACGTTGGGCCAGAAAATGGCACTTTGGTTATTGTAGGAGGAGCCATGAAAAGCGATTCTATCATTAATCGTTTTATAGAACTAGCAGGTGGGATTGATGCCTCTTTTGTGGTGATTCCTACTGCAAGCGGTAGAGAAAGTTATGATGAGAACGCTGGTTTTGCCAGAACTTTAAGGCAAAAAGGGGCAACTGATGTTCAGGTTTTGCATACTACCGATAAAGAGGAAGCTAATGCTGAAACCTTTACAGAACCACTACTAAATGCTAATGCAGTTTGGTTTGGTGGTGGTCGCCAATGGAGATTGGTGGATTCTTATAAAAATACATTAACTGAAAAGATGATCCATAAAGTGCTAGAACGAGGTGGTGTAGTTGGTGGATCATCTGCTGGAGCAACCATACAAGGTAGTTACTTGGCAAGAGGAGATACGAAAAACAATCAGATAATGATGGGTGATCATGAGGAGGGCTTCAGTTTTCTGAAAAATGTAGCCATTGACCAACATGTATTGGCACGTAATAGGCAATTTGATTTATATGAAATCTTAAAAGCTCGTCCTGAATTATTGGGCATAGGCATTGATGAAAACACAGCCATTGTTGTTCAACAAAATGAATTTACGGTAATTGGAGAAAGTTATGTGCTTGTCTATGATGGTACATTTTGGTCGAGGGAAGGAAGCGATTTAAAAACATTGCCAGAAAAAGAAAAGCTTTTCTATTTTCTAAGAGAAGGGGATCAATATGATTTACTAAATAGAAATATGATGAAGTAAAATTCTATCTCTAATTTATATCCATTCCTCCGATGTTGGTGTCGATACCAAGATCAGAGGAAATTTTCTTTAGAATAGGTTCTCCTGCTCTACCTAAAGACTTCAATATCCATTCGATTTCTAGCTCAATTTTTTCTTCTTTTGATATTCGCCAATCCATATCGGATTGATGCAAGGCTGTAACCACTTGCTGTAGAACCAAGGCAGCAGAAACGGAGATATTATAACTTTCAGAAAAGCCATAAATGGGAATCTTGAGTTTTACATCGGCATGTTCTAACGCTGTCTGTGTCAAACCATCTTCTTCGTTACCAAATAAAATGGCCGTTTTTTGTATAATCTTAAAATTGGGAAGCACCGTATCAGCATTATGGGGTGTACATGCGACTATTTGATAACCTGATGCTTTTAGGTACTGCATGCATGCTAAAGAATTATCTGTTTCTGGTTCATCGAATTGATTGATGCTTAGCCATTTATCACTCCCTTTTGAGATTAATTCTGCTGTTCTTTTTTTGTACTCTGCTTCTATCACCGTGGCATCTTGTATTCCAAAACAATCGCAAGACCTAAAAACTGCTCCAGCGTTACGTTCGTAATTTAGATCTTCAACCACTACTCTGATCAATCTTGTTCTATTTTGTAAAACTTGTTGAAGGCGATTCAACCGAGCAGGTAATACATGCTCCCTCAATGCTTGTAGTATTTGTAATCGCTTTTGCATTTAATTTCTTAACAAACCTGTAAGGTTTTGTACAAAATAGGTGTAAAAGAAGTATCTAATAAAACCATACAGGTTTTTCTAAATGTTACAGCATTTAATATAAAAATTTAAGCATAAAAAAACCACCTCCCTTAAGCTAGAGAGGTGGAATAGATATTTTTAATTCGAACTATTTAAAGATTAACCGAAGCAAAGTTTTGGAAGGCAGCATCCAAAGCAGCTTTATCTAAATTCTTGCTAGCTACTATTATACGATACCTAAATGTTACTTCCTCTCCAGCAGCTAATTTAAATTTCAATTCTTCCTCTCCCTTAGAAAATACTTTTTGCCCTAATGGATTAGCCGCGAAAAGACCATAACCTCGCGCATGCCAATAAGTGGGATAACCCACATTTTTTGGGTGATCCAAGATTACTAAAGAAATCTGCTCAGCTCCAATACTTGAAGTTAGATTAACCCAATCGGCCCGTTTGCCCCAAACATCTACTCCTTCTACTCCTTCACTACTTACATAATTTCCGTTTACACCTTCATTGTTGAGTACTGCTACATCAGTTGGATTTCCATTAGCATCTGTAAAAATTTCTTCTTTATCTGAGGGATGTTCTAAGGCACGCGTTACACGAATACCCAAAACGCCTTCTTTATTATCGTCAAAATTTACAGTCTCTTCTTGGGCAGTTAGCGTAGTAAAACGGTCAATAAATCGATAGTCATCATTTACACCAAAAACAAACTGAGTGGTTTCTTTCAACAAGACTTTACCATCTGGTGCAACCCAATCCATGCCAGTTTGTAAAGTAGCTACATCGTCACCATCTGCCATACTCATTACCTCTTTGTGCACTATCGTACCGTATTTGTCTTTCTTTTCTGCTGGAATAGCTTCTGAATTATTCCAAAAGTCAAGACCATTTACATCACCATAGTTAAACCAAACACCTGCATGATGCGGATGATCTACCCTTTCACCTTCCCCTTTTTCCATTGGAAATTTTCGGGTAATCGTAGTTCCTTCTGGTGTAACTAGGGGATACAAAACTGGCTTCATAATGTTATCAGGATACTGGTAGGCAGTAAACAGTTCCCCATCAATCAATACATTTACTTTTTTTCCGGCATCATCTCGGACTAATTCTATCCTATCTTTGGGCATTTCTTCTTCAGCTAAATGTTCTTCTTGCGCGCCTTGTCGCTCTGAGCTGCAAGCGTAAAAAATTGAAAAAACAATTGCTAACACTATAGAACTTATAATTCTTTTCATCTTCAATATTTAATTTTTTCTAAAATTATAATTAAACCCTGGAGGGTTTTATAAAAATCAAGAATATTTAAAAATTCTACCACCTGCCATTACTTGCTGTGTAGCTTCATCGAAAGTAACAAATTCGCCTGTACGTAAAGCAGCAGTTGTCATTATGTTGGCTATTGAATGGTTGTAACCAACTCTTGCAGGTGCATTAGGTTCTTTGCGAGACTTTACAGATTCCATCCAATTCAACATGTGTAAAGATGTCATATCATCAACTCCAGTATTGGCAGAGGTAACTACTGGTCCAGCACTTGAAAGCTTAAACTCATCCAATAAATTAGGCTTCATTTCCATGGCCGAAGCGTGTTTTTCTCTCAAACCACCATTTGGAGTAACCATATTGGTTTTTAAGTTCAATTCCCCACCATTTGAGTAATAAATCTCTTTGGTACCTCCTGCTGAATTTGTAAAACGAGAAGAATACACTACTTGGAAACCAGCATCTTTATCTTCGTTTGGTCCATAGTCAAATACTGCTGTCATGGTATCAAAGTTCTCTCTTCCATCTTTCCACAAATAAATACCACCATTAGCCGCTACACTTCTCGGGTGATCAAACCCTGAAAACCAGTGAACTGTATCAATCTGGTGAGACATCCACTGACCTGGAATTCCACTTGAATAAGGCCAGAATAACCTGTACTCTAAATATTTTCTTGGGTCAAAATCTACATACGGACGGTTCATCAAAAATCTTTTCCAATCAACATCAGATTCTTTTAAAGCAGCCACTTCTGCTGGTCTTCTCCACCTACCGGGTTGGTTTACATTCCAAGTCATGTCCACATAAACTATATCTCCAAATTTGCCATCACGAATAAATTGATTAGCCGCGTGGTAGTTAGGTCCACTCCTTCTCTGAGAACCAATCTGTACAATTTTATCAGAATTTTCAACTGCGCTTAAACCTTCTTTGGCATCGTCCATGGTTTCTGCAAAAGGTTTTTCAACATAGGCATCACAACCAGCATCTATGGCCTCTTTACAATGCATGGCATGTTGAAAATCTGCAGTACTGATAATTACTGCATCTACCTTTCCTTTTTCATATAATTCTTCATTATTTCTGTAAGCTTTAATCTTAGTATCAAACTTTTCCTGCATGTATGCCACACATCCATCTCTTCGCTTATTCCAAATATCAGAAACCGCGACCATCTCGAAATCGAGTTTATCTGCTTGTTTCATAAATGCAGGAATAAGGGATCTAGATCTATTGGAAAAACCAACAATGGCTGTACGAACCCTATCGTTAGCTCCCATTATGTTACCATAGCTCTTGGCACTCATCGCAAAACTCAGTCCTGCGGCACCAAGTGCAGATTTCTTAATAAAATCTCTGCGGGTGTTGTTGTCTTCTTTCATTTTTAAAACTTTTGAGTTGGTTACTATTACATAATTTATTAGCTACCATAAAGGCAAGCAAATGCAATTGCGCAACAAAAGCATATATGGCTTTGAACTGCGCTTTTCAATACACGAATTGCGTTTATTTTCTTATAAAGCTTTTACCATAATGTTTTTGTAATACATATCCATGTTTCGATTAGGATGCAATTGTATGCCAATAGGTCCCGATTCTTTGGCATTATCAGACGTGTAATTCATTACTTCTTTACCATTCAGCCATGCTGTATACTTGTTCCCTTTTGCTCTTACTTGTATGGTATTCCAACCTTTCATATTTATAATTTCTGCCACACCTTCGGCTTCTACAGGATAGCCTTTACCAGGAATATAAGGAGAGCAAGTCATATCACGTTTCAGCGACCCAGATTCACCTATTTGTATTTGCTGGCTATCATCCCTAAGGAAAAATCCAGAATCTACCCTACCTTCTCCGAACTTGAATTGAGCCTTGATTACAAAATCTTTAAAATCTTTTTTAGTCCAAAGAATAGAACCCGTTTTGGCTTTATCGCTTTTTACATATAAAAGCGTATCATTAATTATTGTCCAACTATCTTTTAAGTCAGGCGTTTGCCAAGCTTTTAAACTTTTGCCATTAAAAAGCGGCTTAAATCCTTTTTGTGCTTGAAGCGAGAATTGCACAGAAAATAGCAATATTAAAAATAAGGTAAGTTGTCCTGCAAGCTGTTTCGTTTTCATATTCTTTTATCTTCGTTTTAATTATCTTTTCTAAATCTAATGATTATCTATTCAATAATATGAATATTAGATGTTCAATTTAATACAAGCCTTATTCATTGAAAATTTAGCGTTAGGAAATTTACTGAACTCATATATTTTGTCCATGAAATGAATATGTCAGTAATAAGAAATGCTAAACTGAAGATTTTATAGTAATGTGAAGTTGATGGGATACTTTCGTGATATTTACCCTTTACCTTTGAAATAAATAATTTGATAGCATGTAAACTAAGTGCCAGCTTTGAAAATTTTATATCCTATCCCATTTGTCGCATTACTGCCCTGAATGGCTTCATTCAGGGTAGTTTTTTTGTGATATTTTTGTGATACTTTCAATTTATCTTAGTAATGTGGAATTACATGCTATCGCCAAATGTTTTGGTGTTCAGACAAAAATTACTTATAACCCAAAATGAAAAAACAAGTATTAATTGTAGAAGATGACCTAGATATTGTAGAATTACTCTCAATTCATCTTTCTGATTTAGACTGCGAACTAACTAAAGCGACCGATGGCGCTAAGGGATACGATTTAGCTTATCAAAATAGGTATGATTTAATAGTACTCGACCTCATGTTGCCTAAAATGGATGGCTTGGAAGTCTGCCGTAAATTACGCGGAAAAGAAATTCATACTCCTATTTTAATGCTTACTGCTAGGGCCGAAGAAATAGACAAAGTATTAGGGCTTGAAACAGGAGCAGATGACTACCTTACAAAACCCTTTAGTGTCCGAGAGTTTATTGCTAGGGTGAAAGCAATCTTTAGAAGAAGTAAAATTACTTCTGGAGGAGAAAGTGATAACCAGTCACTGGTATTTGGTGATTTACAAATTGAGACGAGTAAAAGAAAAGTACTGCTTAAAGGGAATAGAATAGAATTAACCCCCAAGGAGTTTGACTTACTACATTTAATGGCAAGTAAACCCGGAAGAAGTTATTCTAGGGACGAATTACTAAATTTAGTTTGGGGCTATGAATTTTCGGGCTATGAACATACTGTAAACTCTCATATTAACAGACTCAGGAGCAAAATAGAGCCTGATATTAACGACCATACATATATATTGACAACATGGGGTGTAGGTTATCGATTTAACGACGATTGGTAAACAAATAAACATTTTAAGATTTTAGAATTTACGCTTCTTATGAAAAACAAAATAACCCATAGTCTTTTTTGGCGCATCTCTGCCACCTTACTTTTACTCTTAAGCTTTTTGGGAGTTACATACGTATTGATAACTGCCTACATGGCGCGCCAGTATTTTCAGGAAACTACGCAACGACTTAACGCCAATGTTGCCGATCATTTAGTAGCTGAAGTAAAACCTTTTGTTGACGGTAAAGTCAATAAAGAATCTTTACATGTAATCATGCACTCTATGATGGCGGTAAACCCTGGATTAGAAGTTTATTTGCTTGATCCTGATGGAAATATATTGGAATATGTTGTACTCGATAAAAAGGTAAAGTTAGATAGGGTGGATTTAGTCCCTATTAAAAACTTTATTGCCCAAGAAAATGAACAATTGATCTGGGGTGAGAATCCGAGAATTCCTGAAAGTAAAACTATTTTTTCTGCAACTAGTGTAGAACAAGATGGCACACTGCAAGGCTATGTATATATTGTGTTATTGAGTGAAGAATATGAAAACGTAACAGGTGCCCTATGGAGTAGTTACTTGTTAAGAACTGGAACATTTGCCTTTACACTCACACTTTTTGCCACATTACTTATAGGCTTATTTATTATCTGGTTACTCACTAAAAACCTTAGAAAAATTATTAATGTCGTTAGTCGCTTTGAAAAAGGAGATTTAAATGCCAGAATTGATGAAAACTTTAAAGGAGAAATGGCATTACTTTCCAATACATTTAACAGTATGGCAAGTACTATTCTACAAAACATAGACGACTTAAAACAGATTGACGTATTACGAAAGGAATTGATTGCTAATGTATCGCATGATTTACGCACCCCTATTTCTGTAATTTCAGGTTATATCGAAACCCTGAACATGAAGCAGGAAAACTTAAGTGTTGTTGAGAGAGAAAAATACATGGCAACCATTATGAAAAGTCTTGAAAAGCTCAAAAGACTTGTAAACGATTTATTTGAGCTTTCTAAATTGGAAGCAAGACAAATCAATCCTAATAAAGAAGCTTTTGCCATTAAAGAGATATTATCAGAAACATTTCAAAAGTACCAAGTACTGGCTTCTAACAAAAACATTACTTTAGAAGCCGATATTACCAAGGCTCCTATGGTGTATGCCGATTTGTCTATGATCGAAAGGGTAATTCAAAACCTGATGGACAATGCTATAAAATATACACCCGAAAATGGCAAAGTTGAGCTTGAATTAATAGAAACGGATAGAAATGATGTAGAAATAAATATTAAAAATTCAGGTGCTGGTATACCACAAGAAGATTTACCAAACATTTTTGATCGCTATTACAAAGGGGCGCATCATAATGGTAGTACAGGGCTAGGTTTAGCCATTGTTAAAAATATATTAGATATACACGAAGCACCCATTAAAGTGTCCAGTATTATTGATCAATATACTTCTTTCTCCTTTTCATTACCAAGATATACCGTATAGGATCTAAATAAAAATAAGGTAAATAGCTATAGCTCAAGGTTTTACAATCTTGAGCTATTTTTTTATCCTATTACCATACATTTCCATGGGCTGTGTCGCACACCGCGTGTCGCACACCGCGTGTCGCACACCGCGTGACTCACAGCCCATTATCAGAGTGGATTGTAAGCCAGCTGCGCCGCGCCACAATCCACGGGAATGGTAAGTTTTAAAAAAATTTAGGGCTATATAAAAAGTTGAAACTATCGTGAATATTCTGTGATACTTGCACCCCATCTTTGTATCAAATCAGTTACGAAAAAATAAATATTTAAAACAATGAAAAATTTAAAACTTATCAGCATCCTATTAGCATTTTTATCATTTACAGTAATTAGCTGTGATGAAGATGACGCAGAGCAAGTAATCATTGACAGTGCTTTACCTAATGGAACTTTTACAGTTCAAAGAAGTGGTTCTTTAACTGCACAAAATGGCACGCCCACAACAGGAACTGTTGAGCTTGGTTCTGATCCAGACGGTTCTGTATTTTTAAGATTTGGCGATAATTTTACTACAGAGTTGGCTACAGGCACTGTTTCTATTTATCTATCTACTTCTGAAACGTTTACACCTGATCCTGCTAATGGTAATCCAGATTTAATGGTAATAGGTGCTGTTGCAAGAAACGGAGAGGCATTTTTTAAACTAAATGGTAGTGTTGATAGCAAGTACACACATGTAATATTATGGTGTGGTACAGCCAACATTCCTTTTGGAAACGCACAACTACAATAATCAATTTTTTTAACTTTTCTTTCTTAAAGGCGGCAGTGATTTAGCTGCCGCTTTTTTATTACTACAATCATGAAAACATCATCATTAATAATCGTTTTAGTTTTTATAAGCCAAATTGTAGCCCATGCACAAAGCGGTTGGGTACGAGAAAAAGGGAAACTGTTTGCCCAAGGTAGTATAAGTTATTTTTCTTCAGATCAGTACTACAATACATCAGGTGTATTACAGACTTCTACCGCAGGCACCAACTTCAATACAACTACATTTAAACTCTATGGAGAATATGGGCTTTCCGATAATATTACGCTACTGGCCAATATTCCTTTGATACAGAGTAATTCTTTAAGTACTACCAATAGTGTTGTAGGCGTAGGAAATATTAGGTTAGGTGCTAAATATCAATTGTTGAAAACGCTACCGATTTCTTTAGCTGTAGAAGCAGAAATTCCTACTGGGAATGGGGAACAGTTTGCAGAAGCCAGTGCTGATAACGCATTAGGTTTTAGAGATAGGATTAACTTGCCTACTTCAGACGGAGAATTTAATGTTTGGACTACTTTAGCCGCCTCTAAATCGAGTAGTTCAGGTAAATTTTATGGAACGGCATACGGAAGCTTAAATATTAGAACCGAAGGATTGAGTCATCAGACCAAATTTGGTTTGGAAGCAGGTACTTTCCTTTTTGATAAACTATGGCTAATCGGTAAACTTTCGGCTCAAAAAAGCTTGTCGGATGAATTAGAAATTGTTCCATTTTTATTTGGCGAAGGTACAGAGTTCACTTCTTACGGATTAACAGCCATGTATAGCTTATCAGAAAAAATCAGCATTACCGCAGAATACAGCGATTATGCGGGTTTCATTATTAACCAACAAAACATTTACGATGGACCAGCTTTTAGTGTGGGTATTGCTATTGAGTTGTAAAAACTTAATAATCAATATTATTAATATTACCACAGTTACTCTAGATCAAATACATGTTATACAGCAGATGTATCACAGATTGATTCAGCCTTTACAAGGTTTTACAACGATAGGGGTTAAGATGCTTTGTACCAGTGGGCTTATTAGAAGTGGAATGTGTACTTCAGCCCACTGATAAAGCATGACGATTTTTAAAGCTCAGATAAAAAGCCACTGAAATTATAGTGTCAGCGGCTTTCTAAAATCACTACTCCTGCCCTACTTCTATAGCTTTATAATCTTTGATGACAGGCATTTGCATATTTTTAACTTTTTCTTGGAAAGGTTTCCACGAAGTTTCGAAGAAAGTATTGATGGGCGCAATAGCTTCTTTTACTGCTATTCCCGCTTTCTCTACAGCTAATAACTCAGTTGCATTGGGTTTACCCATATTTCCTTGTAAATAGTTCATGGCACTACCCACTTTGGAACTTGGCAAATGTGCCCTATATACTATTCCCTTGGCTTCTTTTGAAGGTATAAGTGTTTCCAATAATTTAACAGATTCCTTTTTTAAGTTAGCTCCTTCTTCTAATAAAGCTTTTGCTGCCTCTTTTTCTACATATTGCTTTTTAAACATATCAATCGTTTCACTGGCTTCTCTCAATTGGTCAGCTGCTTGGGTCAAAGAGGCTTGTAATTTCAATACATCATTGATTACTTCATCCCTAGCCATCATATCGGCTGTTGAAATATCGAACCTTGGATCAGGTTTTACTTTTACAGTCGTTTCACTTGTGCTTCCCTTATAACTTAACTTTACAGTATACTCTCCAGGTAATACGGCAATACCACCGGGTTCTTTTGCATCTTTCTTTTTCTCAGTAGAAGGGCTTCTTACTCCTTTTCTATCTAACTTCCAATAAAATCTATTCATACCTGCTTTGGCCATCACTTCTAAGTTTCTAATGACTTCTCCACTAGCATTGGCTATTTCTACCTTTACAGTATCGGCTTTTGGAGTTTTTCCTTCTTTCTCTGTAAGTTTAGCTAACGAAAAAGTAAGCAAGGCGCCAGTTTCTCGGTTCTCTCCAGCAAAAATGGCATCCCCTGCACACCTCGTCCCAGTAGCTTCTCTTTCATAGGCTAAGTAAGCATGTGGCGCAGGATAAATATGCACAGGTTTATCTAACAATGCTACCCCTTCTTTTGCCAAGGTACGTAATGGCCTAATATCATCCAACACCCAAATAGAACGACCAAAAGTTCCTATTACCAAATCGTTTTCTCTAGTTTGTAAGGCTAAGTCCATAGCAGATACTGTAGGGAAATCCTTCCCCCATTTATTCCAATTTGCTCCTGCATCAACACTGAAATACAATCCAAATTCAGTTCCCAAAAATAGGAGATTAGGTTCTTCTGAATCTTGCACAAAACTGAGGCAATACCCCCAAACATCATCACCGTCTACCAAGCGCGTCCAAGATTTACCAAAATCTGTGGTTTTGTACAACCAAGGGGTCCAATCGTTTCTTCTGTAATTATTGATTACTACATAGGCTTCACCAGCATTTTCAGTAGAAGTCCTGATCTGATTGATCCAACTTCCCGCAGGTACTTCTTTGATCTTACCAATTACATTCTCCCAAGTTTTACCACCATCTTGCGTTACTTGCAAATTACCATCATCTGTACCTGCCCAAATTACTCCTTGTTTTACTGGGCTAGGCGCAATAGCAATGATACTCATATGATTTTCTGCATTCGTTACATCATAAGTTAAGCCCCCTGTTTCTTTTTGTAACTTGGCTTTTTCAGGATCATTGGTGGTTAAATCTGGTGAAATCACTTCCCAAGTCTCACCACGGTCAGGACTTTTAAATAAATATTGACTTCCATAATAGACAGTTGAAGCATCGAACGGATCTACCGCAATTCCAGAATTCCAATTAAAACGTAACTCATCTTCTTCTGAGTGGATGGGCTTCATATAATCTTGGTAACCCGTTTCAAAATCATAGCGCAACAAGTTTCCTCCTTGCCACATAGTATACCCATAGCGGTTGTTATCAGGATCGGGTACTACATCAAAACCATCACCAAAAGATAATTCCTCAAAATAACTGTTACGGATATCACCATCTCTCCAAGGGTTAGCAGGCCCCCTCCATGATCCGTTGTCTTGCATGCCGCCGTATACATTGTAAGGAATTGCATTGTCTACATTAATATGGTAAAACTGACCCACCGGTAAATTTTCAACAAAACGCCAATGTTTCCCCCTATCACGAGTAATTGCCATACCACCATCGTTACCATCAATCATAAAATCAGGATTTTCTGGATGGATATACCAAGCATGATGATCCACATGAATGTTATTGGCACTATCATCCCAAGGCAGTAATTCCCTAAAAGTCTTTCCTCCGTCTTCACTCACTTTTACGATGCCATACACATTATATAGGCGATTTTCATTTTTGGGGTCAACTGCTAAATCAGAATAATAAAATGGTCTATTGCCAATATCCTTATCACTTACCATAGAGAAACTCACACCTCCATCTGTAGATTTATAAAGTGCATTCTTTTTGGCTTCCACCAAGGCATAAACTATATCAGGATTACTAGGAGCGACTGCCAGACCCATTCTTCCTAATTCACCTTCAGGTAAGCCATCTGTCGAAGTTCTTTGCTGCCATGTTTTCCCTCCATCTACTGTAATGTGCAAACCAGAACCCTCTCCTCCAGATTTAAAGTGCCAAGCATCTCTTTTGAATTGCCACAATGCCACCACTAACTTATCAGGGTTTTCAGGATCGATGACCATATCCGACACACCTGTGCGGTCATTAATGTACAATACTTTTTCCCAAGTGTCGCCTCCATTACTAGTCTTATATACACCCCTTTCAGGATGGGCACCCCATGCAGAGCCTTGTACGCCTACATATACAACATCTGGATTATTTTTATTGATAATGACACGATGGATATTCCTTGTATTTTCTAATCCCATGCATTTCCATGTTCTACCTCCATCTAAACTTTTATAAATACCATAGCCACTAGTTTGACTATTCCTTGGATTACCTTCTCCAGTTCCTACCCAAATTACATCTGGATTTTGTTGATTGATTGCCACGGCTCCGATTGAAGCTGCTTTTTCATGTTCAAAAATAGGCTCCCAAGCAATCCCCCCACTTTTAGATAGCCACAAACCGCCAGAGGCTGTTCCTGCATAAATTATCTCAGGATTTTTGGTGACCACATCTATAGAAGTAACCCGTCCACTCATACCAGCTGGGCCAATATTTCTAATTTTTATCCCTTTTAGTTTTTCGGTATCTATCTTTTGTGCTTGAACTTGAGTATTCAAGAAAAGTAAGGCAAAAAGCCAACAAAAAAGCTTTATATCTTTTGTAAGGTAACTGTACTGCATGATGTTATAGTTTGGTAAAAATATCTTCTTGCGTTGAAGTTAAAGAAGGGTAGGCAAATGGCAAAATTTAAGTGAGCCTCTGAATTAATTCAGAGGCTAAATGATTATATTAATACACAAATTCCTTTGGCAAACCAATCTCTGTAGCTATTCTTTGTGAAGGTGGATAACGATGAATATTTCTTAACATCTCATTGATTTCCTCTTCAAATTCCAGGTACATATCTTCATGCATCTTTTCTAATTTCTTAAGAACAAGTTGTGCTTTATTACAAACATAACTGGCAAATTTATCAGCCCTATGTGCTCCAAAGATCAATACATCTTCATAGTTAAATTTGTAAAACTCATTGATGGTGGCAATATTCAACTGAATTTCCCCGTACTTGTCTTTAGTTATTTTTACATGACGGGATATTGCTCCTGAACAGTCTCGCATTTCCATCATCAATAAACCCGGTGTAGAACTATAATTATTTTCTGCCCTCTTCTTTATAAAATAAAGTAGTTTATCTCTCGCTATCTCCATATCAGCTTCATCCTGCAATAAATCAAAATATAGCTTTTTAATCAACATCTCATCTTTTCGAATCAGGCGCAACAATAATTTATCTTTTTCTATTTCTGGCATCGCCTTTATAGCTTCTTCTAATTCTTTGGAGATTTTCTGCATGTTTAATCCTAGTTACTATTTCATAAAGTTAAAAGTTGATTTTTCACTTTGAAAATCTCTCTTGTATGTAATTTATTTTTTGTCCAATTCAGAAATGTAAAATGTATTTAATTGAACTATTAGAGAAAAAAGATGTAATAAATTTTTATTTATCAATTAATTTGCACTAACATTGCATATAAATTCAATGATTTTGATTATTTATTAATATATTTTTAGTTAGGAGCTAATTTTATTACAAATTTACTAATCTAAAAATACCTTTCCTTCCTTAAACATAATTCATACTAACCCGAATTTTTATCACATTTTAATTTTAGAATTATGAAGCGAGTAATCAACTTCGTTTTAGCTGTATCATTATTTTTATTTGTAAGTGCTTGTGGTGGAAGCCGCCAAGAAGTACAGAACACTGTAGAAACTGCTGATTCAGCAGTAGCTGTAGTAGACTCTGCTGCCACTGCTGTGAGTGATTCAATTACAACTACAGTTGACTCAGTTATGGCTGTTGTCGATTCTGTGAAAACAGAAGAGTAAATGAAACTAAAAAATGCCTCTGGGTAAACCAGAGGCATTGTATTAATTAAAATATCTGCTTAGCATTATCTGTCTGTAAGCATTATCAGTACTCATATTAAAGACAAAATCTGAAAATAATCGCTCAATTTGTTTAAATTCCTCTTGGTTGAGCTCATTGAAAAAGCATACTATTGCTGATCTATTTCCATTTTTATCTGTGTTATAAAGCCAAACATTGATCATACTTAATGTACCTGCCCCTTTGTATGCCATTCTTTTGTAAAAAGAAGCAATATCAGGATTTTGTTCCATTAGCCAATCTTCAAATAAAAAGGCAATCCATTTTTGTGTTTCACCTTGAAAATTGTCGCTATTAATGCTGCTGATTAAATTACCATAGGCTTCTGTAGTCGATTTAGAAAAATTCCTACTCCATACTAAATCGTAGTCTACATCATCCATAATTTTCTTGGTAGAATTGTTCAATATTTTTTCACGAAAAGCTGTATCACGCTGCAATTTTTTATGCAAGTCGATAACACCTGTAGTATAATCTTTATAAGAAAGTGAATCAATTTGCTGCAAAAACTGATTTTTAGGAAGTTGATCAGGATTATGAGAAAAAACAGCAGAAGCTGTAAAAGGATAAATGGGTTGATGTGGCGCCACTTCAAGTTCTTGAATGAAGCGGTTTATATTATCTAAACCCAATAAATCTATGAGGTAGTCTGTATTCGCATTGGCACTAAATTCTATCATACCTCTAGCCACGATTTTTAAAGCGACACTTTCTGTATTTTTAGGTAAAGCGTTCTTCCAGTTTTTAAAATTAGTATCTAACATATTGTATTTCTCAAGTGCAGATAATGGCACTTGTTCTTCGGGATTGATATTCCCTTTTGATGCTTCTTGGGCAAAGTACAAAGCAATATATGTTTTTGATAAACTAGCTACTGGGAATTGTTGATCGGCACTTAAATTTACTAGTACACTATCATTATAAGTAAAATAAATGCTACTTCGCTTGGGATTATTCTTTAAAAATAGAGCGATGTACTTTTCATCTTCATTTAATTGAGCTTTGGTGTTTAATGTAGAAAAGAAGAATAAAAGAGCAATAAAAAAGTTTTGAAGTTTCATTTGGCATTTTAATTATTTGTAAAATTTTATATCTTCGAGCTTTAATTTCTAGAAATAAAAAACTATATTTTTAATAAATATCAATTGTTCATTTTTCCTTGATGAAAAACGAACCAAAAAAATCAAGAAAATCCATAAGCTCCCACCCACTTCCTCCCCACCTCCCCGCTGGATTTTCAGTCCAATGCTTCTTTTTTGAGTATAATCTAAGATTAATCTTCAAAGCATTTATCATTTAAGAAATGTCTCTTTAACATTATTAGTTGCCATACTTACTGTAGAAGTTGAGAGTATCATTCAATTATTTCAAGCTTAAATGTGAGTTTTACTATTTAATAAATTGGAAATCGCACTTAACAATTATTTTTGTTAAAAGCATGATAAATATGGAAGAAGTAACTGGAATTTTTGATATTGGAAAGACCAATAAGAAATTTTTAGTATTTGATAAAAACCTGAAGGTACTACAAGAAGAAAGTACGAACATAGAAGAAATTCCTGATGAAGACGGTATGTTGTGGGATGACTTAGCTGCTACAACAAAATGGGTCAAAGAAACATTTCACAAACTATACAACAGTGGTAAATTTCATATTTCTCGGCTTAATTTCTCTACTTTCGGTGCCAGTTTTGTTCATCTAGATGCCCAAGGAAAATTGGTAACACCGCTTTACAGCTACTTAAAAACTTTCCCTATTGAATTAAAAGAAAAATTTTTCAATACATACGGAGGAGAACAAGAAATAAGTAAAATTACAGCTTCTCCTTCTTTAGGCATGCTTAACTCTGGACTTCAATTGTATTGGTTGAAGCATAAGAAGCCTTTCTTTTTTGAAAGAGTTACATCTTCTTTACACTACCCCCAGTTTTACAGTTATTTGTTTTCAGGTAAAAAAGTGGCCGAGAAAACAAGCATTGGTTGCCATACCATGCTTTGGGATTATGAAAAAGATGACTATCACGATTGGGTAAAAGATGAAGCGTTATTATCAATTTTACCATCTTTAGTACCATGCACTTCTACTTTTACTGCAAGCGATTATCCAAAATTACAAATAGGTACAGGCTTGCATGATAGCAGCGCATCACTTATTCCCTATTTAGCCAGCAGAAAAGAACCTTTTGTTTTAATCTCAACAGGTACTTGGAGTATTTGCCTTAACCCATTTAGCAATGACTCTTTAACTGATGAATTATTAAAAGCGGATTGCTTGAATTTTTTTAGTTACGAAGGTCAAACCGTTAGGGCTTCACGCTTATTTATTGGGCATGTTCACGATACCACTTCAAGAAAAATAGAAGCCTATTTTGCACAAAAAGAAAACGCTGTTTTTGATATTAATCCAGACATATCTTTAATAAACTCCTTTTTAAAAAATCCTTCTAAATGGAAAGGATATATGATTGACAGTAAAGGGCACTTGAAACCAGACTACAAAATAGAAGCATTTCAAGATATCTCAGAAGCGTATCACCATTTACTATTTATTCTGGTTTTACTTCAGAAAGAGGCATTGGCATTAGCCATAGGAAATACAAAAATAAGAGATGTATTAATTGCCGGAGGATTTTCCAAAAGTACCTTGTTCACAAGATTATTAGCCGCTCTGATGCCTCGATATGATTTTTGCACCGCAGAAATTGGACAAGCTACTGCATTAGGTGCAGCCATTGCTATTCAAAATGAAGATAAAACTGAGACAATAAGACAGCATTCTAAATTCAAAAAAGTAGTTCCATTTTAATTTAAACTTAAGTTTTTTAGGAAATTTGACGAAATAAGGTATCACTTTTATTTGATTTAGATTCCGTAGGAATCCCATTATTATAGCTCATTTAATAGAAAGCATGAATGACCAACCCCTTTAGGGGTGTAAAATCAGCTTGTATGCAAGAATAAAAATATCACCTCTACGAGGTTTTACCTACATAAGATCAAGGTCATTTATAATAGTTTCATTCCTATGGAATGATGACCTAACAAAATGGTGGGCATAAAAATAACCATGTGAACAAGGAGAATTATTGCGCAAGTCTATGATGGTACGAATTGAGGAATATGTGTTTATGCCTAAATGATACTTTATTTAATCCTAATCACTTACTGTGTTCTAACCAATACCAACCTTTGCAAGTCACATACTTTCCAAGCGGCTTTTTCCATCGGCAGCCGACGCTGTGATGAAAAACAGGGAGGCCTGACCGTATGCAAAAAATCTAGTGGACGCCACGCGGGAAAACTTGAAACGGTGTGACCGCCGCTCGCTTCGCTCAAACAACAAATTCTCCCAATAAATAGACTCAGTTATATTTTTTATTTAAAGTCTAAAAAATAAAACAATTTGCAGAATCTAATTAAAAATGCAATTTCATGCCTTCGTGGGTAGCTTTAAAACCTAGCTTTTCATAAAATCTGAGCGCATCTGGCCTTTGCTTATCGGTGGTGAGTTGAATCACATGCGCCTTTTTTTCTTTCGCTCTGTTAATTGCCCATTTAAAAAATACTTCTCCTAAACCTTCTCCTCTTTTATGTTCAGCTATCCTTACTGCTTCTATTTGCGCCCTTACTCCACCTTGATAAGTTAGGTATTGGATGAAACTCAATTGTAAAGTGCCAATTACTGCATCGGTTTCATCCAACATAATCATTAATTCTTGGTGCGGATCTTTGAGAATAATTTCAAAAGCTTGTTCGTAAGCCTTTGGTAAAGGCAATTGGTAATTTTCTCTTTTTTTACCAAGTAAATCGTTGGCTAATAATTTTACGATATCAGGCAAATGTTCTTCAGTAGCAGCAACTATTTCCATAGCAATTAATAGCAATTATCAGCTTTACCATAATAACCAAAACCGTTGCCATCGATATTGAATCGTTGGTCACCATATTCATCTACCCAAGGGTAAACGATGAATTCACTTTTATGTCCATTTTGAGCCAGAAAGGTTAATTTGTAATTTTTACCTTGTTTATCAAGTCTCCACAGTCCTGACAAATTTGACTCATTCATATCTGTAGCACCACTTCCATTTAAATTGCTTACAGCATAGCCACTAAATCCATACGTTTTAAATGTACCATCACTGCAAAAGTCAAATGTTATTTTTGTACGATCATAATCACCAGTTTTCATAAAAACTAAACGATAACCTGCAAATTCAGATGCTGCATTACCTGTACCTCCTAAGGTTCTCGAACTTTTAGCAGCATTGTTTTGATTATTATAATTTTGATTACTATTTCCTTGATTTTGGTTCTGGTTTGTATATCCTTGATTTTGTGCTTGATACTGATTACTGTTGCCTTTTCCGTTGTTGATACTCTGAGCAATTTGAATACACATTTGCCTATAGGCATCATTATATTGACCTGACTCAACAGCTACTAAAACACTTCCTACGGCTGTACCAGGTATCAAAACATCTACCATATATGCCTTACATTGCGTATTAAACATGGTGCCACTTATATCGGTCCCTAATGCGTTTGGCCAAAGTGTTTCTACGTTGCCACTACTAGCCATTTGTGTTTCCCCATCATTATAAGGAGTTAGTAAATTCTGCCTCATGGTAGCTAAATCTGCAACCGGTTCTTTTCCAACTACTATTAACCCAGGATAGTTATTTGAGGTAAAGAGGTAAGCGTCTTGGTTATTAACTACATCCCAACCATCTGGTACACTAAATTGAAACCCATAGTTAGGATCAATAATTGTTTGTTGGGCAAAAGTTAAAGATGCTAGTAAAGTAAATAATAGTAGAAAAGCCGTTTTTTTCATTTTATAAAGTTTTTTTAGACTAAGTACGACAACAGGGAGCCTTAGTTTTCTTAATAAATGCGAAGGTGTACAATTTAATTTTAGGAGTAGTATGATACAAACATAAACTGTTAATAGTTATGATTCATCACCAATTATCCTTATCACTCTTACCCTTTTACCAATTATTTATGGCAAATTAATCTTCAAATTTTATCTTGAATAGCTACTTTAATACTAAATATTCAGAATTGTATAACTTCACTAATCCTTCAAGATGGGCTTAAGCAAAACATCAATTATCCTCGTTCTATGGCTCACTAAATGATTAATATATCTGTTTGTGGGACACAAATCGAGTAGTATGTTTATTTTTAACTAAGAAGAAAAATTCAAAAAGTATATAAACAAAAAAGTGTCACCGCAGAACGGTGACACTTAGTATACGGCTTGTCGACTTTCTTAATGTCAAATCATCGACTCATTGTGATTAGTTGTAGTTGTATAATTGTGGTTGTTATTTAACCACTAGTTTATATTGTGGTGTAGGGTTCAATGGGCAGAAGTATACATACTCCCCTTTTTCTAATACTACTTCTTTTGAAGTGGCTGTTTCGCCATCTTCGATAGTTTTTGTTAAGTAAGCATTTTTTATGTGATTCTTTTGTTCTGTCATACCTTCTGGTGCTACTACAAAGCCTACTTCATGATCTACGCCTGCGTTGCTTACTTCAAATACATAAGCTTTGCCTGCTTCTAAAGTTAAAGTAGTCTCTTCGAACTCACCTGGTACTTGCTTTAAGCTTATAGTTTCTGCACTTTGGGCAAAAATTACTTGAGCTGATAAAAGAAAACTTGCGATTACTAATAAAAATTTGATTTGATTTTTCATGATTTTAAAGTTTATAATTGAGTTTTTAAATTCTTGGTTAAAACCTTGCTAGGTTTAGCATTTTGTAAGATTAAACTGTTACTGTATCTAATTCAGGGGCAGCAGGAAAGTCCACTGGTATTTGTGTAGCACCGTGAAGGAAATTACTGATAGTTTTATCACCAATTAAAACGATGATATCAACAAGATTTTCTTTGTTATAACCAGCTTCAAAAAGGCCTTCTAATAAAGCTTGATCAGGCTTGCTTCTATTAATGGTTATGTTTTTCACAAACTTAGCCAATGCATCATATTTTGCATTGAATGCTGCTGCACCTGTTCTTATTTCTAAGATTTGCTCATCGGTAAAACCATTCATTTTTCCAATGGCAGTATGGGCTGCTAGACAGTAAGCACATTCGTTAACTTGGCTTACTACTAAGTTGACAATTTCTTTTTCTTTGGATGTTAAAGTAGTTTTTCTGTTTTGCAGGTTGAGGTAATCACCAAGGGCTGTATTACTGTGCGCATATGTTGCATATAAGTTAGGAACAAATCCTAATCCTTTTTGTAACTGATCAAATATGGCTTGGTTGTTTTCACTTACTTGATCTCTCTGTGGTACTTCTATTATTGTTGACATGATTTTGTACTGTTTTTATTGTTAATTAATTACAGTACAATGTTAGGGTGATTTTTACAGTCAAATAAGGTCAGCTTTTCCCTTCAAGTTGTTCATTTTTCCCTTTCTCACTTTTCATCTCAATTTTAAACTTTTGCGGGGTATAGCCCGTCACTTTTTTAAATAATTTATGAAAACTCGCAATCTCTTCGAAGCCTAAATCATAGGCAATTTCTTTCGCTGTTTTGTCTGTATAGAGTAATAAGCGTTTTGCTTCTAGTACTACCCTTTCGTGTATAATTTGTAGAGGCGTCTTTTGATTGTACTTGGCGAAAAGGTTCGAAAGTGTTTTTGGCGATTTAAATAGTAATTCTGCATAATCGTTTACTTGCCTTTTTTCTTTGAAATGCATGTCTACTAATACATTGAATTTACGCACTATATCGATTTGAGAATCTTTTACTTCTTTACTGATCAATTGTTTTCTCGCTAACCGTGTGGTTTTAATAATTAGCCGTTTTAGTAACATCCGAAGCATTTCACCTTGAATATTATCATGTGTCTCAAATTCATCTAAAAAAACCTCATACAACAAATCGAACTTCTTTTTCTCTTTTTGCTCTAATGTAATTACAGGTGTATCTTGTGTTCCAAAGAAAAGAATGCCATTACAAGAAACTTCATGGTCGTGGTCTATAATACAATAAAACTCACGATTGAAGGAAAAGGTAGTTAATGGTGGTGCATCTTTGGCTACCTCAAAGTATTGTAGAAATGTAGTTGTAAATAATTGATTCGGTTCTAATTCGAAAGGCAGGGCATCTATAGCCATTTTTATAGGTCGATTATTCCTATTCCAATGAACATGGATCAATTTTTCCTTAGAGGCTGCCTCATGGTCAAGCTCAGCATGATTGTCTGATAAAGAAAAATAGGCTTGTATTTTTGGGTCGGTAAATATGTATTTCATGGTTAGTAAATCGAAAAAGCAGCCATAAAATTCATCTACTGCTATTAAAATTAAAAATTAATCAAAATAAGGATAAAATATGTTTACAATATAGTGAGTAACTAATATAGATAGTAAGCTAAATAAATTTAGATTTTAAAATTCAAATAATATCAAGTAGACATGTCTATCAAAAATGATTACGAGTTAGAAGGAATGAAAAAAATTAGTGCGTTAGTAGCTCATACTTTAAAGCAAATGTGTGCTATAGCGAAACCTGGCATGGATACCAAAACACTGGATAATTTTGGTGGTAACATTTTAAAAAAACATGGTGCAAGGTCAGCACCTGCTTTAGCATATAACTTTCCTGGCTTTACATGTATAAGTATTAATGAAGAAATTGCCCATGGCATACCTTCAAAAAATAAAATATTAAAAGAAGGAGATTTGGTAAATATAGATGTATCTGCAGAGCTAGATGGCTATTGGGCAGACAATGGCGCTTCCTTTGTTTTAGGAGAAGACATACATGGTTATAATACATTGGTGAATGCTTCTAGAAGCATCTTAAAAAAAGCAATTTACCAAATTCGGAGTGGCGAACGGATTTCACTTATAGGCAAAACGATTGAAAGTGAAGCAAAGAAAATGGGATTTAAAGTAATTAAAAATTTAGCAGGCCACGGAGTGGGTAAAAGTTTACATGAAGCGCCAGAAGAAATTCTCAACTGTTACGATAGATTCAATAGAAGAAGATTCAAAAAAAGCTCTACAGTGGCAATAGAAACATTTATCGCTACTAAGTCTACCATCGCCCATAAAGAAGCAGACGGTTGGACTTTAAAAGGAAACCGTGGTGGTTTTGTAGCCCAGCATGAACACACCATTATGGTAACCGACACCAAACCTATTATTCTTACTGCTGGTAATGGGGTTTGGGATTGAAATTCCTGGCTATTTATGAAATTACTTGATAAATCGAGATTTAAAACAGTTTACTATTGAAAACCAAGAGATTAGAAACTAGAATTTAGAAAAAAGTTAACTACTATACATTTTGCAACAGTCACTGTGGATTGTGACCCACAATCCACTTAAAGATTATCATAAGGGATGTGAGTCAAGTGGTGTGCAACACGTGACTCACATCCCTTAGGGATAAAAATGTATAGTTGTTTGAGAAAAAAGAAAAAGCCCTGTAATAAAAACATTTTCTAACTTCTAGCTTCCAGCCTCTAAGTTCTCTTAACCCTTTTAAACTTTGGCCAACAATCTTAACTTTCTAAAGTATCAAGTGCGTCGCACCGAATACTTCGCACCGAATGCTTCACACCGAATAAAACCATGTAGAACCAAATTCCTTTACTCCTTTATACTATAAGTTAAAGTAACCGTAGCTTTTAAGGATAACAATCCAACAGATAAGGTACTACTTTCTATACCAGCCCCAGAGTTTTGAACTACATTTTGGGAAAAGTTGGCATAATTACTTCTACTAAAAGCATTTTCTGGATTGTAGGTCGATTCTTCAATATTGATGATTTTATCTAATTCAATTCCTACTTCCTTAGTTAAAAATTGAGCTTTTTCTTTGGCAGCTTCAATGGCCATTTTTCTTACCTTATATCTGTTCTCTTTCAATTTGGTAGTCCTAAATTCAATGTTATTGACCTGATTGACTCCAAAATTTAGCAATTCAGTTAAAATCAATTCGTATTTATCTAAGTCTTCTATCACAATAGAAATAGATTGATTTACACTGTAATAATCTATGGTTGCCTCATTTCTATATTCATAATTAGGATTTATTCTGATGTAATCTGTTTGTATATATTTTTCTGGTATTCCTTCTTTTTTGCAGAAATCTATCGCTTTTTGCAATATATCCGCGTTTGTTTTTTTTGTTGGTACTAGTTCTTTTCCCCTAGATGCCACCCCGAGGCTCAACACTACTTGGTTTGGTGGCACTCTTAAGATAGCATCACCAGAAACTCTAAAAATTTTGTCATCGCTTTGCATAAAATTTTGCGCATTTACTATTTGAAATGAAATGAGAAAGAAGAAAAAGAGTATTTGTTTCATCGGTTAATGGAAATTTTAATCAATTAATGCACTTTCTTTAATTGAAAATGTTTTGTCAATCGTGTTTATCTCGGCTATAACTCCATAAGGGATTGAAAATATAGGACAAGTATGTCCGAAGTCCATTCCGGTAATTATTGGTAAATCTTGCAAGCCTTCTTCGTTTACAATCTTCAACAATGAATCATCATATTCCGCCCAAAATTTATTGTCATAAGGCCTGCCAACAATTAAACCATTAATATTATGAAGGATACCAGAAGCAGCATAATTTCTAAAAATCCATAAAAAATAATCTGGATCTAATTGAAACTCTGAAGGCTCTACAAACATGATTTTCCCTTTCCATTCAGATGGAGAAATCCAAAGTTGGGTATCCTTTAAATTTTCTAGGACTTCTAAACAACCACCTAATAATTCACCTTTTATAATGCCCGAGCCTTGTAAAAACCTCCAACCTGTACTAGGTGTCAATTTTCTTGTTTTAAATTGATTTTCAGGTAAGGCCCAATCTAACAATTCTGATGTCCAACCCTCCTTATTTGGCGGAATATTGCCTACAGGCATCGATGAAAACAAGGTACGCCTAATGTCATCAATCTGATATTGATGCATGCCAATATTCTCTGCAAATCCAACCAAAGTCGATGTGCCATAAAAAGAAGTAACGCCTGCTTTATAGAAGCAAAAATGTGTAATTGTTGAATCTGAAAACCCCATAAATATTTTAGGATTTTCTTTAATAGTTTTAAAATCGATGTAATTCAAAGTTCGGATACTATCATCACCCCCAATATTTGAAATAATAGCTTTTACATTTTTATTCTCTAATGCTTCCATTAAATCTTCTGCTCGTGCTTCAGGATTGTTATAAATCCACGCTGCTGGTTTCAAGGCATGTTTCGTTTCAATAACTTTTAGCCCAAAAACTTCTTCCATTTGCTTTTTACCTACTTTATATCTTTCTGGAAACTCTCCTGCTCCACCCCAAGATAAAGATATAGTGGCCACACAATCTCCGACCTTTAATTTTTTAGGTTTTATCATTGGTAAGCTAATTTTTGGCTTCTAACTAGGTATCTATACTATAAAAATAATTTGTTGTCAAAAAAGTAGAAAAAATATATAGCACAAATCATCGGATATGTTTATGAGCAGCTTTTATCTTCTCAATCGCAAAAAGCAATTGTGTATCCTTGTTTTGAAGAAAATCATTATATGATTGAGTTATCTCAAAATCAGGGTTTACTCCTCTACCAAATTCTTGTTCTGGCAATCGCTTTACATCTTGTTCTAAATCTACTATCGAAAATGTCAGAATCAATTTAGAATTGGGCAACTCATAATTTACTGGAATATGTCCTGTATGCCCATAATATCCTCCCAACGTTTCTTCTCCGATAATAATCGCATGTTTATCACTCTTTACCATACTGGCAAATAATGATGCCGCCGAAGCTACATAAGGATCAATCAATAAAAACATATTTCCTTGAAAAGTATATTAATTGGGTTCCCATATTTTATTGTAAGTAGCGTCTTGAAAATACTTGCCATTTTTAAAAACCGAATGCTCTTCTTTTAATTCGATTGGTAAAGTTTCTATATCATCATCTATGTAATACTGAGGAAATGGAATTTCTTGAAAAAGGGTAAATGCTGAATTATTTTCCCTAAAATTTCTTTTAGTAAGATAGGAAAAAAGCAGTAAATCATTTGGGTCGTCTCCTCCTCCATTTCCGCGAATATCAACAATTAAGTTTCTTACTCTCTTGTTTTTTAAATGCAAAAAAACTGAATCTAAAAAAGCAGCATACATCTTATGTTCTTCTGATTCTGCATCGCCCATACCAAAAGTACTTACTTCTAATAAACCAGTATCGATGCTATCTAAATATGAATATGTGTATTCTTTTTCTTTTCTTTCTTCAAATGCTTTTGTAAATCGATTTTTAAAATGCTTGTAAAAATCGCTGTATGTTACACTAGCTACGTTAATTTCTTCAATTTCATTTGTATTGTAATTCTTATAAGTCAAATGAAAAGCTTCTTGCTCACCCCATGCCAAATACACATAAAAAGGCAACCAATCACTTTCTATATTAGCATACTTCCCAGTAGTATTGAATCCATCTGTACTAATATATGAAGCAATGAATGTAGCAAATTTATTGGCTTCCATATCATTGACAGTAAGCAATTCACTGCCAACAGGTATAGATTCGTACGATAAATTTATATATAGTTTATCGTTAAGGTATTTCAAAGGAATGGGGAAAAATATACTTTTCTCATTCAACACACTATCTAAGGAATCAGGATAAGCTAAACCATTGTGACAACTACCTGTATAATCAATTACTTCCCAGAGGATATTAAAAAAATCACGATAACTTGTAGATTCATTGATACTTTTCTTGCTTATACTAAATAGGCTATCAACTGCTGATTTTGATCGATACTTATAAAGACCAGCATTTGCACGTTCAAAGATAGATTGGAAAATATCGAAGTCTTCCAACATCTCTTCTTTTGAAAGGAGAGGCTTTTCTAAGGCTGCTTTTTCTGTTGGTGATTCACATGAAATAATGCAAAATAGAATTGACAATAGGAATAATTGAATCTTCATTTTTAAGCTATCAAAGCTGGTATAGTTGCAAAAAAATTTTTTGTCTCAATGATAAAAACTTAAAGATATCCTACAAAAAAAGGTAGTCGGAGATTCAGTCCAACTACCTTTTTTATTCTGGAGCAATTAACTATTTAAATCGCCCTCATTCTATTGTTTCTTTTGTTATGTTCTACTTCTGCCAAACCTAAATGCTCTAGTAATGGAGGAATATACAAACCAAAACGACCTTTGAATCCTTTCTTTAATCCGTACCAACCACCAATAGGATTTTCAGAAGAGCGCCCCCAATATTCAACTGTATCTGGTTTTGCTTCGGCTTTCTCATCTTTGCTGCCCAATGCCATCCAATCTCCATGTGTTTGAAGCATTTTATGAAGGTCCTCAATACATCGAATATCGTAATGCAATACCGTAGTTTTTACAGTACAAACTAAAATCTCCTTACCTTCTTTTTCTGCTACATGCATGGTATACTCAGAGGTTAAAGGTGGTGTTTGCAGCCTAAGAGGATTGTCTTTGGCACCAATTTTTTCTCTATAATTCATAACATCTCATTGTTATATTTATTCCACTTCTTTTTTTAAATCCGCAGTAAATTGTTCGAAAGAAGCATCAAAGGGAGGAATCATTTTGGCAAATAATGGAAAGATTGGACCTCCTATTTTCTCTGTCATGGTGAATTGTGTACCGCTTTGAGTGGGCGTTAATGTATAAGTCCTTTCGCCCATGGCATCTCCCCACACTAATTTTTGTTCTGGCAGCATCTCTTTTACTTTTAATTTAAAGGTGCGTTTAGGATCAAGCGTACTTTTCAATTTAATTTTACCACCTTTTTTAATTTCTCCATCTATTGAAATAACCGTAGAATTCCATCTTGAAAAATCGGTAGCATCGGTCAGTAACTTCCAGATTTTTGACGCATCTGCATTAATTTCCTCACTTATCGTAGTAGTTCTACTAAATGTTTTTTTGATAGTGTTTGCTTTGCCGTTTTGAGCCATGGTTTACTTTAAATAATGGTGAATTATTGATTTTTAAATTGTTGATTAACAGACATATATAATTTCAAAATGAACAAGTTATTTTTCTAGTATTACTAAGTAAAGTTTTATGCACAAATGTAGTAAGAAGTTGAATGAAGGGATTTTACATATGTTAAAAAATTACTTTTTCACCTGAGTGCCCGCACGGATTCTAGAAAGTGAAACTTGACTTACTTGCAACATGGAAGCAATATCTTTTAGCGGAGCTACCTGTATAAACCTTGGGAAAGCATATTCTATATAACGGTAATTTTGTGTGGCATCATTGGCTAGTAAATTCACAAAAACATCTATTAGCGTTACATGTAATTGTTCTGTTAAATAGATGCCAAAAAGTGCCCAGTTATTAGAAGTCTTGAACAATGCTAACAATTTTTGCCTGCTAATAACATATGCTTTTGTATCCTCATAAAATTGAAGATTGAATTGTGATTTTTCTTGCCTTGTAAAACTTTTATATTCAGCTATAAATGTTTGCTCAGGTTTCATCCAAAGCGTATTTTCATTGCCTGTTACATCGGAATAATAACATCTTGTAATGGAACTTTCGGCAAAAAACAACTCATTGGCAATGACTCCTTCTTTTGAAATGACAGTTTTGGCTTTGTATTCCTTCATTTCAAAATAGGTTAAACCTTGTTGTATCTCTTCATTAGTGAAATCAGGATTTACTACCTTGAATGCTTCAATTATTTGTGCTTCCATAGTATTAGATATTTTGCATAAAATACTGAAAAGCAACATAAGATGAAAGGGGCACTCATTTAGATTCAATTCAGCGAAACATTAAATCAACATATCTTTTAAAGGATATATCATTCTGAGTTTAGTCTAATTACAAGGTTAAAACATAACCTATAGCAACAATAATTAAGAATAGCTGTACAAAAAATAAAAATACTACTGCTAATGATTCCAATAATGAACTGAAAATATGTCTGTCGCTTTTAAAGACTTGAAATATCATCCAAAAGATAGAAATATACACGATGGGATTAAATATTATTGGAACTTTATCGACAACAAAAAACAACATGCCTATAAGTGTTGATAGGCCGATTATAAAAGAACTGATAGTTAAATGTTCAGCGTAATTGTATTTCCTGAAAATCAACTTTGATGAAATACCTAACCATAGAATAGAAAGAATCCAAAAGTATTTAAAATATTCTTTTAAAAATCTTCCAGCAGCATAACCTATGGAATAATTTTGTGATTCAGTTTCATTTTTCTCGATGGGAATTTTTATTAGTGAATCTACTAGGAGGAAAATTGAGACACAAATTATTAAGAATGAGACAGGATTCAGTATGCCTTTTCTTTTGCCTTTTATGTATTCTGTGATGATCTTTCTTGGCTTGCGTATTAATTGTTTTACATTAAACAAAAAACCTTTATCCATATTGGTAAAGGTATTAATAGCGGCTTTAGTCATAGTAGCAAAAGTGATAGGCTTTACGCCTGATTTTTCACCACAATTAGGGCAAAATTTTTCATCGTGTTCAGTACCGCAAGAGATGCAAACCATCGCATTAATATTTCCTTAATTAGATTATCTAGTTCAAATATAAAGTAATTTTATAGTTACCTTATTTATTTGCGAATTGGTTTAAATTTTTATTTACATCTCTCAATCATTGTCTTGTGTCATGCCTAAGGCTATTTCAATATCTTTTAAGTAAATTTTATCTAGCGGATTAGAGTAGTAATCAAACAATCTTCTTTTTTCAAGATAAAGGGCTCTTGCTTCAACTAAATTTTCATGGTAGTTATCATGATTACCCAAAGCCAGACTAGTTAAAGCTGTATAGTATCGATTTTCAGCAATATCATTCATCTTTTCTTGCTTCAAAAGCGTTTCCATTGCCAAATCGAATTGACCAGACTCATAATACAAAATACCTAAGTGTAGGTAATCATAAATCCCTGCTTCATAATCTGTTGTTTCCAACTGATTCTCCATAATTTCTATGGCTTTCACTTTTTCACCAATAGCTTTATAACAAAAAGCTTTGGCAATATTTAAATGGTAATGCCCATTAGCAGAGTAGCCAATATCATTTTTCATATAATCATCAAATAGCTCTATATCTTCTATGGCGCCCTGGTAGTCTCTAAAGAATTGATACCTACACCAACCTCTATAGCCTAAGTTAGCAAGGGTGTCAAATTTCACTGCTTTATCCATAAGTTTCTTCCAAGTAACAAAATCGCCACTTTTTAAATAGGCTACTGATTTTTCTCTATATGCATAGGCATAGGTAGAATCAATTTCAAGAGCCTCATCTAGGATAGATTGAAACGCTGCACTAAACTGATAATGATTGCCAGTCTCTTCTGCTTTTAGGCATGCTTGATATTTTAGTGTATCTCCATAATATTTGTATGCATTACAATTGGGTTGTGCAAAAGAATAGTAAGTAGTAAGAATAGTTAGTAAAGTAAATGTAAGCCTCATTATGGTAATATTTCAGTTAGTTCTCCATCATTAATTTTAAAAATCAAATATTGGTAATAATCTATCGGTTCGTTATTGTTATAGATTATTTCCCAATTTTCCACTTGCTTGGTTAAATCAATTAATTGTTTCACCACTTTCTTATCAAACTCGATAGTTTGAAATTCTTCATTAGATTGAAGTGTCCTAAACCTGCCTGCTTTTCCTTCACAGTTTACTACAAATCTGATCCTTATATAACCATTTTGATTTTTGCCTTTTACAGGTGTATAATTTGATTTGTACATAGCCATTATAGCTGGTTTCTCACCGACATACACTGGGCCATCACTAAAATTGAAATACTGATAAATGCTATCATCACCATGGCAAGCTTTAAAAGCTGGATCATCTAGTTTAGCATTTGGTTGAATATCTCCTACCCAACGTAAGTTGGTATCATTAGACTGAGCTACTTGTTGGGTTGTTTTACAACTGTAAAGAAATACGCTTAAAAAAAGTGCGTAAAGAATGTTTTTCATTTTGTTAAATGCTAGTTAAGTTTTTATAGTAATATTTCTTATGCTCAAGAAAAAATATATATAGTATCTGTTTTACTACAAATAATTACAGTTTACACAATATTCAACTCATTTTATGCCTTAACACAACCAAAGGGTGCTTCGCCCCTTCAACCCTGACATACTTTTTTGTCATTGCCACAAAAAAGTATGCAAAAAAAGTCTAGTCAGAAAAATGCTTCCACCCACAAACCCTACCTAACCCCGCTTTTCTGACTACCCTCCCATATTTTGTAGACCATAGAAACTTTTGCATAACAATTAATATTTATCTAAAATAATTACAATTATAATGACTACTGCCTAACATCTTTGACCGTTCATCCTGCTGATTGATCGCCAGTGTAATAGTCCGTTAATGCTTCCTTTATTTTGGAGGCTTTTCGCTAATTTTAGTATCGGTGTCATATCAATTTAACAAAACATGCTTAAAAACTACCTCCTTACCACTTTAAGGCATTTGCTCCATAATAGGCTTTTCTCCATTATTAATGTAGCAGGATTAGCATTGGGAATCGTCTGTTTTTTCCTCATTTATTTATATGTGACCGACGAATTAAATTATGATAAATTTCATACAAAGTCAGAGCGGATATACAGAATGAACGAATTCTTTAAAGGAGAGGGTGGTGCTTATGCTGAACGTTCATCAAGTTTACCTTTTCCTGTTGGGCCAGCATTACAAGAAGAATTCCCAAATCTAATTGCTCAAAGTGTTCGTTTCTTTAACTTTCAAGCGCCCATGCTCTCTGTGGCTTATGAGCCTAAAGAAAAGATATTTAATGAACAGAGATTCTTCTTTGTTGATGCTAATTTTCATCAAGTATTTGATTTTGCTTTGGCCTATGGTGAGCCTGCCAATGTATTGGTTAATCCGAACAGTGTAATTATCACTGAAAGTATGGCCGCCAAATATTTTGGCAATGGATGGGATGCCGAAAATGTGATTGGCAAAGAACTGCGCTTCCAAGGCCAAGAAAATTTAAAGATTACAGGAATTTTAGAAGATGCCCGTTTAGATGCTCATTTCCAATACGATTTCCTAGCCTCCTTCTCTACTTTGCGCAATATGGTAGGAAAAGGCGATATGGAAAGAAATTGGTATTGGAATCCTTGCTGGACGTATATCTTATTTCAAGAAAATGTAACAGCGGCACAACTCCAGTCAAACTTTCAATCATTTATCGATAAGTATTTTGATGATTCATTTAGTTCCGCCATTGTACTTAAACTACAACCTTTAACCGATATCCATTTACATTCTGATCTGGACTTTGAAATACAACCCAATAGTACTATCAATTCTGTTTATATTTTTTCTGGAATTGCGCTTTTTGTTTTATTAATTGCCTGTATCAACTTTATTAATTTGGCTACAGCCAAATCGGTGCATAGGGCAAAAGAAGTAGCTGTCAGAAAAACCTTAGGCGGGAAAAAGCACCAGCTCATTTTTCAATTTCTGACAGAATCGGTGTTAATGAGTGCATTTGCTGTACTACTTGCTTCTGTCTGTATTTCCTTTATAATCCCTTGGTTTAATGCTTTTACCAATAAGTCGGTAGATGTAAATGTACTAAACCAAACAAACCATTTAACAACCATAATTGGTTTTACTTTGCTAATCGGTATTTTATCTGGATTTTATCCAGCCATTATCCTTTCCAAATTCAATCCCATTAGCGCTTTAAAATCTGTTAGAGTTCAAGGTCAAGGTGTTTTCTTTAGAAAAGTATTGGTTATCATTCAGTTTGCTGTTTCTATTATGCTCATTGCAGGTACACTCATGGCATTGAAACAATTGCGCTTTATGCAAAATACTGATACTGGTTTTCAGCAGGAAAATATTATAATGGTACCGGTTATCAGAACACCGATGGCAAAACATTATGAAACTTATAAAGAAGAGTTACTTCAGCATAGCAATGTAAAATCTGTTACGGCATTAGAAGAAATTTTGGGGGCTAAACATCAAGGTGCCAATTACACCTTTGAAGGCATGGACGAATCACATTTGTTTTCAAGACTTTGTGTGAAATATGATTTTACAGAAACATTTAATATTCAACTACTAGCAGGAAGAGATTATGATGATACATTCGCAGATGAAGATGCGCGCTCTTTGGTAGTAAATGCTAATTTGGCAAAATCACAAGGTTGGACACCCGAAGAAGCCATTGGTAAGTCTTTCCACTTTGGAAGAAGAAAAGGTAACATTATTGGCGTAGTCGATGATTTTCATTTTACCTCAAAACACAAACCCATAGCTCCACTCGTACTAGATTTGTACGATAGTCCAAGAGCATTTCAACTCTTTATAAAATACCTGGCGGTAAGAGTAGGAAATGAAGATTTACCTAGCACTTTAGAATATGTAGAAGATGAATGGAAAAAACTCGTGCCTGATAGGGCGTTCGAATACTTTTTTCTAGATCAGAATCTTCAAAAACTTTACGATACTGAAGAGAAGTTAAGCAGTGTGGCAGGTATCTTCGCACTGATTGCCATAATCGTTGCTTCTTTAGGTTTACTAGGTCTTTCAGCTTACATGGCAGAGCAACGTAAAAAAGAAATCAGTATTAGAAAAGTGATGGGAAGTTCTATACCACAAGTGGTTCTTTTATTAAGTAGAGATTATCTCCAAATTATAGCTTTGGCTTTTATTTTTGCATGCCCTATTGCTTACTTTGGTTTGGATTACTGGTTGAATCAATTTGCCTACCGAGTGAATATAGATTATCTCTACTTTGCCTATGCTGGCTTGATTGTACTAATTTTTGCCATTGGAACCATCACTATTCAAACGCTTAGGGTGGCCACCATAAATCCTGCTTTTATGTTGAAGGATGATTGAAATGAAATTAGTTGTATTGGAAATCCTTTAATATGCTGTGTCCATAGTTGAAAACTATGGAGAACTGGGAGTCTCGAAAATTTTATACTCAACATTATCTCCTGCAAGAGATGATAATTTGTAACCACTAAGAGGCCAACTCATGGCATTATGTATAAATTTCTCATATTCATTATTAAAAAAAACGCTAAATACTCTATGATAAACTGATACCAATTTACCTTCAATATAAATATGAGGTTCATAGTATGGATTATATTGTCCATATCTTTTGAGATAAGCCCATTTCCCCCCTCTTACCTGTCTAAAGTATTCTCCAAATACACCAACGAAAGCAATACCATCAATAATGTCTAGTTCATTTTTACTATCTTTCTCTTTAAGGTATAAAAAACACTTTTTGATGCTTTCCTTATTCACTGCAATAGAAGAGTCATTAAGTTCCTTTTTGAAGTATTCAATATATTTTGGATAATGAATATCCATTCTTTTGATTATTCCCGAATCTTCGTATTCAAAAATATCTTTCTCGCTATTCTCAATAGGGAAAGTGTCTTTTTTATAAAAATCATCAAAACATTCAAAACTGTCGAATAGGATACAATCGTTATCAAAATGATTAGGAACAAGTAGCCATTTTTTACCTATCTCAAACATATAAGCATAATTGGTTCGTAACTGGAACTTGAAGTCATCTCCTTGCAAAGCATTTTTTTTCAATATATCGTCTGCCTGATCCATTGTAATAACCTTAAAACATTTTTCCATTTAGAAATAAACTTTGTAATAAAATTGATAATTATAAAATATAATATACAAGTAATTTTATGTACTCATTCCAAGTTTAAAATTACTATGGTAATTATAGAAAAGTATAAGGAATACCTCTAAAAGAATCATAAAGCAAAACTATTTTCCAAAGAAAGGGAAAGTCTTGTAGATGAAATTAGTTCAGAGATAGAAGCATGAAGCCCTGCAGAAAAAGCCGAATTTATTCTTATTATGATCAATTTGAACAGACCGTATAATTAAGAAAAAAAGAACTACTTGAAATTATTAGAAAAAAGTAAAGCAAGTAAAAGGTCTGGTAATAGTAATAAAAAATTCAAAAAAAGAACCTTTAGTTGTAAACTATGTAAAGTGCAATTAAACTATTTTGCAGTCAATCAATCTCTCCAACTTACTTTTCGACAACTACAAAATCGCTAACGCCTCTAAATGTGGTGTAAGCCTTCGTTATCTTAAAACCTACATTTTGTATGGCTTCAGAAAATTCTTCATGGGAATGTACCCAGAGGTCTCCTCTTTTCTGCATTTCTCTAATTAATGCATTCTGTTTGCTAACTTCTTTTCCTTCTTTCAGGATTTTAATTGTCTTACTTATGCCATAAGTTTTTATTAAATGAAAACCAATCGCAAATTGCCAATCGAGCACATTTACTATTCTTCCTGCATCGACCAAGATAGCATTCGCCCCAGGTTTGAGCCAATTATAAATTCTTTGGATAACATCTTTTGGATCTGGAAAAGTATACAATGCGTGCACACTTACAACACCCGAAATTGAATTGTGCTCAAAAGCTATATCACTAATACTTTTAGTATTAAATTCAACATTAGAGACGTTTGCAGTATTTGCTTTTTGGAAGGCAACATCATTCATTTGCTTGTCATTATCAATATGGATGACAGAAGATTTAGGATAATGCTTTCCTAGAGGTACTGAATAGTTACCTGTACCCGCTCCAATATCCAAAATAACAGCTGAATCTTCTAATTTCCATTTATAGGTCTCTTCTAGTACTTCTTGCTGTAACTTTTGATAATAAGGATTATACTGTAATAACATATCATACTTACTGGCATAAGTACCCCAGCTCACGTTTTGATCAGTCATAAATTTAAAATATTATAAAGGGTTGAACTCGGCTACCTCAGCATATTTTTCGATTGTTTTTGGAGTATAATCAGGCATCCCTCTTTTTAATGCAGCTTGCATAGCAATATCTCTATTAGCTTTTAGAAGAATAACATCTTCATTTAACCAACTAATATTTTGAGATTTATCTGTAAGCGCATCCATCCCTAAAAATCTTTTATAGAAAGGAATATGATGTTGCTTAACTGAAGTTAAAATGTATTTACAATGATGCAATGCAGAATTTAAAGCATGAATTCGAAAACAAAGCATTTGGGCGAACAAAGAATTTCTCCCTTGAAAATCAGGGTGTACTGCATATCTATTTGATTCTAAAAGATTCTCTTTTCCAATGGTTTGTAATATTTCATCTTTAAAGTAAGATGTTGCCTCAGTGTCTTGCCAATTGTAGAAATCTGACCATATACAACTTCTAACAGTAGCTACTGGTTTATCTTGGTACCATACTAAATGAATACGATTATTTATTTTCTCGTCATATTCATCGTATAGCAATTCTTCGTGATTTATTAATTGTGGGTATTCCTTTATATATGCAGCATATCTCAGTTGATAAGCTAATATCTTGGAATCTTCTTCTAGACAAACTTCTATCGTATAATCTTTAACGCTATCAATGATTTGATGAGGGAGCGGCTTTGAACTTAAAGCATTAGAAAGGAGTCTCATATTGTATCTAATTTATGAATGATGCTTATTTGACTGTAAATATGCATTTACACCATGTAGAAGTTTTTAAATTATGTTGCAAATACTATAAATTTTGTTGCATCGAATAAATAGGCTTTAAAATTTTTATGAAATCTTTTCCAAGACAGGCTTTCCATCAAATTTGAAAGGATGCATGGATCGATGTGAATGATATACTAGATTGGACTCTTCCTTATTTAATTCACCAATTGGCATTAAAGTAAACTTTTAATGCTGATATTTATGATAATTTTGTTATATTATAAATGTTGAAATAATAAGTTTATATTTAAACATAAATCAATATAAAATTTTGAGAAAATGATGTAATGATTAGTCTACTCAGAAAATTAAGAAGGAAGACCATGGATGGACAGTCAAATAAAAGGTATTTTGCCTATGCTGTTGGTGAAGTCTTACTGATCTTGTTGGGTATTTTATTGGCTTTCCAAGTGAATAAATGGAAAGAAAATCAAACCAAAAAGCAGTTACTCACCAAAGTATTGACCACTTTAAAAGATGAAACTGTAAAAAATCTGAGTGAACTCAATAAAGCTTTGGTATATCGGGAAAATCTTTTAGAGTCTTTGGCCAATCAATCACATTTGGTTAATGCAGTGCCGATTTCTGAATTAGGTTTTGATGTTAACAATGATGCCGCTTTGTTAAAATCTTTAAAAGACCAACTTTATGAAAACTTGATGCTTCCACCTGAAAAATTTGAGATCATTCGAAGAGATGGAAAAAGATATCTAGCCATTAAACAAGAGTTATTTCGACTTACTTTAGAAAATGATAGCTTGAAAATTTACGGCAATGACCGTATTCAACTTAAAACCGCGTACATTTCTAATGAAGCCTGGAATATTTCATTGGCTACCAATACAACTACCTTAATGAATTACGAATTGCTGGTAATATTCAGCAATACCAATCAGTTAATTGAAGGATATACAACTACAAGTGACAAAGCATTGGAAAATCTTTACAATGATAATAATAGCAGTGTTTTCCCCATACTGGAAGATATGTTGTTCTATGAGAAATCATTGAAAGCGAATTACGAAAATATGCTTAGTATTTTAAATAAGAAGGCAAAGTAAAATATCCTTTAAGCCTTCTCTTTCTCTGTAGCACTCAATACCTTTTTTACCAAAGGTCCGAGTGTTAAACCCTGCCCAATAATGGAGAATACTACAATAACATAAGTAACTGCCAAGAAAAACTCCCTCCCCATTTGAGGTTCTAATGAAAGTGCCAAGGCAATAGAAATTCCTCCTCTAATTCCTCCCCAGGTCATGATCATCCCTGTCTTTGGTATAAATTCTAATCTCTCCCTGAAAAGTACGATGGGACCTGCCAAGGCAATGTATCTTGCTAGTAAAGAAACAGGAATGGCAATTAAACCAAACATAATATACATGGGTTTAATGGCTACAATCAGTAATTCAAAACCAATTAAAACAAAGAGAATGGCATTTAAAAAAACATCTACCAATTCCCAAAATTTGTCCACATAACTTTGGGTAGTTTTAGACCAAGCAATTTCGGGAGATTTATTCCCAATAAATAAACCTGCTACCACAATAGCCAATGGTCCAGAGAAGTGTAGATAACTCGCTAAACTATATCCACCCATTACCAAAGCTAAGGTAATCATCACTTCAGTTTCGTAATGATCAATGGTTTTCATTAATTGAAAGGCTGCCCATCCTAACAATAGACCTAGGATAACACCTCCACCTACTTCTTCAACAAATAAAAAGGCCACATCTCCTACCGATACCGCATCTATTCCTTGCTGGGCAATGCTGAAAATTACCAAAAATACCACTACACCAACACCATCATTGAACAATGATTCTCCTACAATTTTTATTTCCAATTTTTTAGGGGCGTTGGCCTCTTTTAAAATACCCAATACAGCAATAGGATCAGTCGGGGAAATTAAAGCGCCAAAAAGCAAACAGTAAATAAAATCTATTGGATAATTAAGCACGATAGTAAGCCCATAAATGGCACCACCAATTAGAAATGTAGAAGTTAAAACACCTATGGTTGCAAATAGCCCTATAGGTGCCCTGTAGTTTTTTAGAATATCTAATTTGGTATGCAAAGCCCCTGCAAAAAGCAAGAAACTTAGCATTACATCAAGCAACACAGTTTCAAAGTCTATGCTTTGTATCAGCAGTTTAGCTTCCAGTAAAATCTCTTTATTAATTACGCCCAAACCAATTATTACCAAGGTAAAGGCTATTGCCATGATCATTAGACCTATGGTAAAAGGAAGTTTTAATATGCGGGTATTGATGTAGGCAAAAACTGCCGAAAGTACTGTTAGTACGGTAATAATAGTAAAAATGCCCATTTCAGTTAAATAGTTAGCCAATTAAAATATCTAACAAATATAAAAAGCATAGTTCATTTCTACAGCAAAACTGGTAATACAGGATACTCAATGAGGATTTAATTTGTATCATTATTCAAAAATTGAGACTATGTACCCCTTCAAAATTATCATTGCTTCTCTTTTGATAAATGTGTTGATTCACTACCAATTAGTGGCGCAAGAAACTAAACCAAGAGTGATAGTATCTACTGATATTGGCGGAGGAGACCCTGATGATTTCCAATCAATGGTGCATTATTTAGTATATGCCGATAAATTCGATACAGAAGGTCTCATTAGTTCTCCACCTCTAGGAGGTAGGCTATCTCATATCTATGAAGCCTTAACAGCCTATGAAAGTGATTACCCCAAACTTAAAAAGTATGGAAAATTTCCTTCTCTACAGTCATTGGAAAAAGTAAGTAAGCAAGGTGCTGTAGAAATTCAAGCTGATACACAACCAGATTCATTAAGTGAAGGAGCCGCTTGGATTATAACTCAAGCTCAAAAAAAAGACCCACGACCTTTGTATATATTGGTATGGGGTTCTATTACCGATGTGGCACAGGCAGTGCATGCACAACCAAGTATCAAAGAAAAAATTAGGGTATATTCTATCGGTTCTTGGAATACTAGAGCAGATCCCAAATCACGAGATTACCTATATGATAACCATCCAGATCTTTGGTGGATTGAGAACAATACTACTTTTAGAGGGATGTACATGGGAGGAAACCAAGAAGATGATTTGGGTAATCTCAGTTTTATTGAAAATCATGTGAAAGATTATGGAGCATTGGGTAAGTTGTTTTGGGAACAAAAAAAAGATATTAAGATGGGCGATACACCATCTGTATTATACCTATTACATGGTGACCTTGATGATCCCGCAGGTGAAAGCTGGGGTGGATCATTTTTGCAAACTGCTCATGGTAATTCGCATTGGACAGACAAGCCTGATGAAGGTTTAGTAGAGAACAATAAACCGGGTGCTAAAACAGTAAATAAATGGCGTGAGGATTATTTAAGAGACTGGCAAAAACGGATGGAGTGGTTGAAATAGAGAATAAGGGATTAAACTAAAAGTGAATTAACTCTGATTTCTTTTCCTAAGAATATAAGCGTCTCTAATCATAATCGAGTGTACTGTCACGTAAAAAACAGATATATTGCATAGGAAAAAGTAAAGTAGAAGATGAAATACAAACTGACACCTTTCAATATCACTTCTCTAATTCTTATATTGATTGCTATCTATCATGCCATTTTTCCAGGTCAATATGGATTTGGTCTGCTTGGTCTTTATTATCTTTTGCCTATAGCATTATTCGGGATTTTCATTGACTTTATTGCTCAAAGAACGCTGAGAAAATATTCAAAAATATTTCTTTTGGAGATGGGTGTGCTTGTGTTAATACTAAGCAGTTTTGCATGGCAAAAACGCACCAAAACTTATATAATACCTGATCAAAGAGATTTTGAGTTTGTTGTGACTATCTATGATGTAGAAGTTGCAGAAAAATTCCCAAAAAACCCTGTAGTGTGGGCTTATGAAAGAGAAGTTGCTACCCATGGATTTCTACTTAATGCTAACTCATTAGATGCAGATTTACCAGAAACAAAGATTTTTACAGTGTCTGGTGTAAGCCTACAAGATAGTAACCCCCAAGGTTTATGCTTTGCTCAAGTACATGCAGCTAGTATAGAAGTTGGCTCAAAATCTTATGCTTACCAAGCATGGAAAATCGGTGAAAATGGTAGTGCAGTCTACTCATCAGATGACATTAATGCATTAGAAGTAAAAATGAAAGAATATTTAAAAACTGAGCTATAGACAATTTTAAAGTTTACAGCTTGAGAGAAGAATATTATTGCAATCTATGGATATTGATACCTACTTATCTACTATTTCCTGATTTTATTCTACTATACAAAACACAAGATAACCGTGGATTGTGGCGCACAAACCACACTGATTCGATGATGGGCTGTGCGCCACAACCATGGGTGAGATACCTACTTATCTACGATTACCTTATTTAATTCTCCCCAAATATCGTTTAATAATGATAAGGGTGTAAGTTGATTTTGGTCACTAAAATCTCCCATTCGAACCATTACTAAATCCTGACTGGGTACAACACATACAAATTGGCCATTCTTCCCTACTCCGGCAAACATATCTACTGGAGCATTGGGGCAGATTTCACTGTTAAAAACGTTTTGTAAAACAGGAAGCATAAAAGACTCTTTGCCATTCAACCACCACAAATAGCCATAAGATTTATTAATGGATTGAGAAGTATTTACCATGGCTTGGAAGTAATCTTTATCTCGAATAATTGGAATTTCATCCCAATTGCCCTCATTTAAAATAAGCAACCCATATCTGGCCATTGATCGGGCATCGCTATAGAACACGTTATTATACCCACTCTCTAGCCAAAACCCATTCATGCCAATCGGTTGAGCAATTTTATCATTAAAGTAAGCATCAAATGATTTATTGGAGGCAGTAGCAATTACATTTTCTAATAAAGAATAAGGAGCATTGTGATAAGCCCAACGTTCATTGGCTTCAGTTTTATACTGTAAACAAGGTGCTTCTGTACAATCACTATTTTCTACAAAATCGTCAAGGCCAGATGTCATGGTCAATTGATTAAGAATTGTAATTTTATCTTCATCAGCTTCATCTAAACTTGTCCAACCTTTACCTAGGTAATTTGAAGTAGCTTCTTCAATATTTAAAAACCCTTCCTCCTGGGCAATGCCAGTTAAAATTGCATTTAAAGTCTTCCCCGCCGATGCCCAATACCAATAACTATTTTTGTCGAAAGTCCCTCCTCTCAATTTTTCTCCAAAATACTTTTCAATCACTATCTTCCCATTTTTTAAAACTATAAAAGCTCGGGTATCTTCATTTTCTAGAAAGGAATATAAATTATTGAGTTCGGTATCATTCCAATTTAAAGAAACTGGTGAAGTTGTTTCCCAAGAATCAGAACCTACTGGAGGAAAGTAGAATGAATCATCTAGAATATCGGGACTTATTTCACTTTCTTGATCATTACAAGAAGCAAGTATTAAAAGAATTCCTAAAACTGAAAGTAATATTTTTCGCATATCTGTGGTGTTAGTACACTTTAGACAAACGTATTATGCTGAAGTTTAATGACAGTTGATAATTTTTATTAAAAACTCAATGCTAAATATTCAAGGCACATTACTTTATTGATAATAGTCAATGGATTTTTTTGAAGGCTTACAGAATTTTGTAGCCAAGTAATTATTCATGAATAAAGTTCATTAATCAGTAACCTTTTATTGATGCTTTTTAGAAGAAAGTAAGTGTAAATTCTAACTCAAAAAAATGCATAACCAACCAGCCAATCCTCAATTATTACTCATAGTTTTATGGATAGCAGTGCTTTTCAATATGATTTTTGCCGATATTTTCTCTATCATGGTAGAGTTTATTAACGGTGGAGTAATCGATATTCCATTGGATGTATTAACTATGATGGGTATAGCTGCAATTATTACAAATATTCCAATATTAATGGTAGTGTTAACTTGGGTTTTGCCTTATAAAGTGAACAGATGGACAAATGTTATCGCTGCAATCATAACTATAATTTATGTGGTCGGTGGTGGAACATTGCTTCCTCACTATATAATTATGGCAGGTATAGAAATTGTATTACTTATTATTGTAATTCTTGTAGCCTCTCAATGGGAATTTGTACATGTATAGAAAATTAATCACATGCTTTTTCTACCAACCTTGCCCTAATTCTACTAAGCGTTTCCGGTTTAATTCCAAGATAACTCGCAATATAATATTGGGGAACACGATTAATCAATTCAGGTCTTTCTTCTTGTAATTTCTGATAGCGTTGCATGGGTTTTAGTGTGATTAATTCCACCAGTTGTTCTTGTTGATTTCCCATCATTTGTTCTACACCTTGGCGACAAAAGCTTTCAAAACGCGGATGTTTTTTATACAAAGCTTTTTCTTTCTCAATATTTAACACAGCTACTTTTGTATTTTCTAAGCATACAAAATTAATATTTGATGGTTTTTGATTAGCCATACTATCAAAGTTGATAACTGAATGGTTTTCAGTATAAATTGCTGTTGTCTTTTCTTCTCCTCCATGAAATTTATATTCTCTTATACAGCCTTCAATTATATAATATGCTTCTTCTGCCAACTGGCCTTCTTTTAATAAATAAACACCTTTCTTATAAACTTTGATAGGAAAACTATTTTCAATAGATAAAGCTTCTTCCTCAGTTAGTGAAGTTAATTGTGACATCAATTCTACAAGTATATGCTTTCTCATTTATGTGTGTGTTTAATACCCTTGAGTATACATAACTTCAATGATTTAGTATTCTGTTTTTAAAATTTGCAGATAAATTCAAATTAATTATAAAGCAATTGTATTGAACTGAAGCATTCTTGAATTCCATTCACTTTCAATTGAATGACTATTTGAATGTTATTTATAATAAGAATTTTCAAAAGGAGTCGCATAATTACCATTCTTTAGAAAAATACTATAATCTGCTTCTTTAATTTTTGCTTTGAGGTATGGCAACTCATTTGTGTGTTTGATCAAAATACAATCGTGCTGTAAAATTTCATTGCCCATCAGCTTATCAATATTTTTGAGGTTTTTATTTTTAATTTCCATATTCTTAATGCGATGCACCATGATATTGGCTGTAGCATTGAAAAAAGGGGAAGTTGGTGTATTTCTGAGGTTTGAGCCAGACCAATTCTTTTCCAAATGGGTATTTCCAACAACACATAATATCCCTTGATTAGGATATTCTTCGGCTATTTTAAGAAATCTAGTATACATAAAATCATCTCTTGGCATTACATTTTTATCTGGCTTTTCATAATTATAATTAACATAACCTAATTCCAGACCTTTCATCGTTTCAAAAAAATCCCTGAAATCATCTTGAAAAAAATCTTTGTACATAGATTGACTAGTAGCCAAGTGCTGATTGGTTTCAGCAATCAGTTGAATCAATGCGGTCCGGTTGTAATAATGAAAAACCATTAGGCCTTCAAAGCTTTCTCTATGCATGCGTTTTGTTTCAAACATACTTCTAAATACTCCCAATGTTTTATATAAATCCTTTGGAATTTCCTTCCCTTCCATGAATAAATTAATCAATAGAATTGCAGCTTCAGCCTTAAATTCAACATCAATATTTCTAAAAGTTATCTTCTTTTCATTTGAAAGCTTGTCGTTCATTGCTGCCAAATCTTGCAAAAACTTATAATTTTCTTCGCCCCAAAACATCGTATTTCTAGAAATCTGCCGAAGTAATAATGAATCTTTTGTTTCTAGATATTTATTCATCAAACAGGCCACACTATAGCCAGCCTCGATGGCAAAGATGTTTACATTGGCTTCTTGATTAAGGTATGCTAAAACTTCTAAAGTTAGCTGAGGTGTTGCTTGTAATCGATGCACAGTTTCTCCGAGGAAAAACAATTTTATACCGTCAGTTTCAATCCTAGAGAAACCCTCTTGATTATCTTTCCCAAAATCTATATAAGCTGTATGGGTATTTAGTTCTTGACAATACCCATAAGAACAGATACTTATAAAAAGGAAAGTCATCAAAAAAAAATTGAGAAATCGATTATTTAATAGTAGATGGGATGAAATTTTGCTCACTTAAAAAATTATCTCTATTGTTAAAAATAAAATAGTGAAGCAAAAAACGCACTACTATTTTAAAAATTGAAATAGATTTTTCATAAAAAAACGGTTTGAATTTATCTCCAAACCGTTAATCATATTTTCACTCATACGCTTATGTAAGCCGAAAAATAATTTTTATTTCTAGCTTACATGAATAATTAAGCCTACAATATTAGCTGAGCCAAGAACTAGTTCGAAAATTAATCCTTGGTTTTTCTTTTTCTTCCATTTTCTTATCTATAAGATCTGATGGATACTTCTAGCCTTCTAATTGTCCTAACTACTACAGCATTATATTATCCCTTTCTTTATTCTATTTAAGTTTAATATATATTTCTTGAAATGTTACTCATTCATTTTCTAAGAATTTATTCATGTGCTGCCAAAAGTCAGCTTCCATTTGTTTTGTATCAATTGATGTATAAATATTGATATACCTTTGGGTGTTTTCTTCAGGAGTAAGGAACTTCTTTTTTGTAGCCCACTCAGGGTGTGCTAAAGCTTCTATTATGGCTACATCCCACATAATCCATTTAGTTTTCAAAGGATCTTCTTTGTCCCACCACCTTTCGTAAGTTTCCCAGCGATTAACTAAATAATCTGCAATTCCTCCTTTTCCTTTCAGTTTTGTATCTACTATGTCTTTTTTGAAAACTAAATGCTGGCTGGTACTTGCTGTCATTACAGTAAGATCTAATGAAGCATGATCCAACAAAAAGTTTACAGCAATAGTATCATTTCCAGAATTAAACTCCTTCTTATTGTATGTATTGGTTTCAGTTGTATGCCAGAAACCCAGGTAATGAACTTGTATCTTTGAGACGATGGTTGAGTCTAGCAAAATAGCTGATGCTACATTGGTACAAGAACCCAAAATAACTAATTGTAATTTTCTATCCCCTTTCATTTGATGCGCCTTTTCGATTATAAAATGAGCTGCTTCAGATGGCTGAGGTTTATTGAATCCTTTTAATGGCTCATTGCTTCCAAGGGGAAGTGAAATGCCTTTTATTTTCATTAAGCGGATAATATCTTCATTAATTACTTGGCTTTCATTAGCACTATTTTCACTAGCTAAAACAGACGTATGGAATTGAGCTGAAGTAATGCCTAACAAATCGAATTCTGGTGCACCTATGGCACGAACCAATGCAAATAGGTCATCAACTTCATTGGCTGTATCTGCATCTATAATCAAGGATATTTTATCGGTTTCTTTAACACCTAAAAACCCAATTAAAGCGAATGAAATTATTGAGAGAAATACTAAGAGGATTACTTTTTTCATGAAAACTTTTTAATAACACATAGTAAAGCAATTATTCTTATTTACAGTCTATAGGTTTGAACATTAAATAGGTCGAAAATAGCTTAGTTATAAGCTTTATATTGGTGAGTAAGCTACAAATATCTTTTTATAGAATTTAATTAAGCATCTTATGTAGCAATACTATGTAAGATGCTTAATCAGAGGTTGTTTGGTCGGCGAATTTATATTTTATGAAGTTGAAGGATAATCGTCAAAAGCTTGATCAATGGGCTCCCATAATTCTATTTTATTGTCTTCAATATCTAAGATATGAAGGAACTTTCCATAATCGTATACAGCAATTTCATCTAAGATATTTACACCAGCTTCTTTTAGTTTTTGCTGCAAAACTTCTAAATCATCTACTCGGAAATTGATCATAAATTCTTTTTGCGATGGTTCAAAGTAGGTGGTATCATCTTTAAAGGGACTCCATTGCAAATAGGCTTTTTCACCAGGAGTATCTGTTTTTTCTGAACCAAATAAAGTCCCGTATTGATCTGTATTGAAACCTAAATGTTCTTTATACCAATCTTTTACTTTTTGTGGGTCTTTACATTTAAAGAAAATACCGCCTACACCTATTACTTTTCCTGTTTTTGATTTCATGACTCTAAAGGTTTCGTTCATCCGTCTTTACGAAAAATAAATAATTATTTTGGGATAGTCAATTCCATAAATTTTTATCTAAAAGCCACTGAAATGGAATATTTATGATAATAGATTATATTTAGTATTAAATTTTACAGCATTAACTTCCTTCCAATGCAATTTTTTAATAAACTTCTAAAATTCGTACTTTTAATTCCATTTATGTGGTCCTGTTTCAATTTTGAAGCACCTGATGAGACAGAATTCATGAAAGCTGTTCGTCTAGGTAGAACTGATGACATAGGTAATTTACTTTCTCAAGACCCTGCGTTATTATACCAAAAAACTGAATTAGAAGGTAAAAATGCGCTACACATTGCAGCTCATAAAGCTAATATAGAGACCATAGAGTTTCTTATCGAAAAGGGGGTAAATGTAAATGAAACCAGTAAAGACGGAAGCACTGCACTTCACTATGCGCTAAGTAATTTCAGGAATGCTTTTGGCGTGACACGTACACTTTTGGAATCTGAGATTGACCCATCTATTAAAAATAATGATGGCCATACAGCTTGGGATGTGATTTACAATAAGCGGTTGAAAAGAGGAAAGTATTCCAAAAAAGAGAATGAGCTATTAAGCTTGATGCTCAAATATGATTATCTACCCGATGCAACATTAAATGAGGATCAAAGTACTCTTTTGCACCTTTTTGCTGAAAAAGCCGAAGATCCAGAAATTATCCGTTTATTGATTGAAAAGCATCGATTCGATCCTAATGCTACTGATAAATTTGGCTGGACACCACTACATTATGCTGCCAAAGGAATAAATGAAGACATTGCCACTGTACTTGTTGATAATGGAGCAGAAGTTAATGCCCTAACTACAACAAATCGAGGTAGAAAACAAAGTAAACCCAATGCCAAAATTAGATATGAATATCCCGCTGGGTCTACACCAAGAGATGTTTACAGCAAGCAAAGCAGTGGCAGAGGAAAGACTTTAATGAGATTCTTTAATAAATATGGCGGTAAGAGAAGCAGAGATTTGTAAAAGATAATTCTTTAATATTTCCATATAGCAAAACCCAATAATTCCCAATAAATGAGATATGAACTCATTGTAATTGTGGAAATTGCCAGCATTATGGCCCAAACTTTACTTAACAAATGCTCGAAATTATATTTTAAGAGCTGAGCTACTCCGAAAGCTGTTAAAAGTGGAAATAAAATAGTACATAAAAAAAGCATAACGGCTAATAAATTTGGTTCATGAATATTATCTAATAAACCTGCAATAAGAAATATTATACAAGCAACTAACATAATTAAAGCGCCAATTTCGAAAGTCAGTTGAGGATTTAGCACGTAGCTTCTCGTTTTTATAAAGTTGATTATGCGAATCAAAAATGTAATTTGAGATAGACAAATAACCAACATTGAAAATGTCAGTAATACAGTAAGTACCAACATTAATTCGATAGGAATTTTTTTATAGGCAGTACCTAAAGAAGTATACAGAATATCGGTTGAGTTTTCAAATACAAATTGATATTCATTCTTGGTACCGGCTTGAGAAAATGTATTAGCTCCTGTTCGTATTAATTCAGATTCCCAACCACTTAAATTAGAAATTGATATAGTTTCATTATTTGTGTTAATAAATAGACCTTCTGTAAATAATTCATTAAAAGGAAAGAGCAATTGATTGCGGGGGCTTACCAACATATAATAGCCATTAAAATCTCTTAAGTTAGAAATAGAGCTAGTTTCCTTAAACGTAACCTTATTTTCTGACGCATCTGGTATTAAATCATGAAAAGTATTTAGAATATCATCAACCGTTTTTGTGGTATTTGGTCCATTAGAAACTACAAAAATACCCAAGCCAAGTTCATGATTGTATTCAAATTCTGAATTATACTTATTTATGGAACCCCCATGCCCCAACCAAATTCGCCCTTTATGAAATCTTGGGTAAATGCCCAGCCTATAGCCATTTACTGTTCCTTCAAAAGCTTTTATACTACGGTGTTTTTCAAATGCATTAAATGTTTCTTTAGAAATAAATGATTCTCCATGTTGTAATAATACCTGTAAAAACTGACCCATATCTCTCGTAGAACTTATTAAAGAGCCTGTTGGGCGGGTAAAAATATGCTTAAAGGGGAGTGCTTTTTTGGAATAGGAATACGATTTGGCCAATTGTTGTTGGTTGATATCCTTGAATTGAATAGTGGAATTGACCATTTCCATCGGCCCTAAAACTTCTTGAACGATGAAGTCATTATATGTGATTCCACTCACTTTTTCAATCAGATATCCTGCTAATAAGTAACCTACATTTGAATAAGCGAAACGAGTACCTGGTTGCCAACGTGTTTCTAGTGAATTTTTCACAATACTGATTCCTTCTATCAATGGGAATTCATCATACAAAACTGGAATGCTTCTATCTTTTAAATGAAGTTCATCAAACCCAGAGGTATGTTCCAATAAATGAAAAACTCTTAATGGAAATTTATCTTCCCACTTATTTGAAACAGGTAGTTCAGGTGCCAGTCGCTTAACTTCATAACCCAACGCCAATTTCCCATCTTCTACTAATTTTAGAATGCCTAGTGCGGTAAAGGTTTTAGTGATAGAACCTAGTACAAATAAGGTAGAATCAGTTATTTCAATATTGCTTTCAATATCGGCAAAACCAAATCCTTTCTGAAACATTATACTATCACGACTCACTACAATTACAGATGCTCCAACACTGCCATTTTGTTGAAATAAATCATCTGTTCTTGATTCAAATTCGCTCCATTGAATAGTGTTTTGAGCTTGAGCTAAGTAGTATGGTATAACTAAAAAAATAAGTGCCGCAAAAAATCTTTTGTAGTTCAACTAGCTCTATTTTTTAAAAGTGAGAAATCTTGCAACCTAAACCTTTGTATCATTAATGTTAATGTCCGTTTAATTCTATCTGCCAATTTTTAAATTTTAGACTGAAACTACTAGTTTAATTTTAAGTATAAATCCCCTCCATTCCGTGGCCGTCAAACGGTGGCCGAAAACGGTAGCTTTACACTGTCTCACTGCTTTTACTTGTGTTAATAGAGTGTAGCAATCTCAATTCATCTCTTTTTTTATATATTACCTTAAATTTTTGCTATTTTAAATTTACATGAAAAAATATTTTTTAGTTGCGCTCATGGCTTTGAGTACATTATCATTACATGCACAAGATGTAGATGGCGACCAACTTGGTGCATGGTATATGTACTTCTTTAATAAAAGTTTCAAAAACAGTAGGTTTGGTATACAGGGCGACTATCAGTTCAGATTTTGGAATATTGGTAGCGATTTAGAGCAAATACTTTTGAGGACAGGGGTTACCTATAAGCCAGAAAATGCCAACATTCTCTTTACATTGGGCTATGGTAATATAACCACTGGGCAATTTGGTGACAGTGACGACACCTTTAACGAAAGTAGGATCTATCAAGAAGCCCTAATCCCTCATAAAGTTGGAAATCGCTTTCTTCTTACCCATCGTTTCAGATATGAACAGCGTTGGGTAGCCAACCAAGATTTTAGAACTAGGTACCGTTACAACATATTTTTGAACATACCCTTTAATGGCACCGAATTGAAAAAAAGTATTGTCTATTTTGCCTTCTATAATGAGCTATTTATTAACGGCCAAAAAGATATTGGAGATGGGAGAAGTGTTGAGTACTTTGACCGTAACCGTACTTATCTGGGTTTAGGTTATGGTTTAAAAGACAACTTAAGGATGCAAGGTGGCTGGATGAAACAAACCACTAATAACTGGAGCAAAGGCCAAGCACAACTTAGCTTGCATCATAGTTTTTAGATATAAGACCTAAGCTATGAAGGATTCTTAAATCGAATTGTGTAAACTTGAAGAAGTTTTGAAATGAGGAATAGAAAACTTCCTATTGGACAAAGAAAAAGCCCTCGAAAGGGCTTCTTCAATAATAAATTTATAGAAATCAATTAAGCCAAATTATAAAATTCTTCCCATCCTTTTCTTGGAGGTGTACCCACCAATAACTCATTTGCAAATTTGTTATTAGTGATTTGTTTGCTATCACGGTCAAATTCAAGTTTACTACTTAAGCGCTGAGCAATAACCCCAAGACAAAATACTTGACTTAAAGGTCCTGAAATACTAAATGGAGAACGAGTTTTCTCCTCTCCTTTGCATGAATTTAAAAAGTTTGCAAAGTGGTTAGAAGGACTTTCAGGTACTTCAGGTAGTTTAGAGGCCATATCTTTAGCGGCTTCTTCAGGTATAATTTTCAACGGGCTACTATGGGTAGCTCCTTTAAAAGTGAGGTCTTTGCCATAGATGATTTTGCCAGGAGGTAATTTAGCCGGTTGTACTGCTCCTGTACTTGGAGGTGGAATATCTGGATCTATTTCGGCTACTCCATATCCCTCAGGTACAGGAGGAATATTGTCCAAACCATCGTACCAAGTGATTTGCATTGCAGGCATCTCTCCCCTTTCTGGAAATTTAAATTCTATAGTCGAAGAAAATGGGAAGAAGAACGAATTATGCCCTTTTAAACGGGTTGGATTAACTTCATAAGGCATTCCTAATTCCAAAAATTCATGTGCCGTATCCATAATATGTGCTCCCCAATCCCCTAAAGCACCCATCCCGAAATCATACCAGCATCTCCATTGTCCATGATGGTAATCTTTATTGTATTCATGGAATTGAGCAGTATTAAGCCAAACATCCCAATCCATTGTTTTGGGCATTTCTTCTTTGGAAGGCATACTGGTAATTAAAGGATTAAAGCCATGCCAACGACGTGCATTGTTCATATGGGCCGTCATTGCAGTTACATTCTTGATAATACCTGCTTCTTTCCAAGCTTTAAACTGAAAGTAGTTTTCTCCAGAGTGGCCCTGATTTCCCATTTGTGTAACCACATTGAATTTTTTCTCTGCGGCCATCATCAGTTCAATCTCATTAAATGTACGGGCAAGTGGTTTCTCTACATAAACATGCTTACCCAAAGACATGGCCAACATTGTTATAGGAAAGTGAGAAAAATCAGGTGTACCAATACTTACCGCTTCTATGTCACTACCAGCTTCATCGAACATTTTTCTGAAGTCGGTAAAGCGAGGAGCTTTAGGAAACATTTCCATAATTCCAGCAGTATGATCACCTCCCATATCAACATCACAAAGGGCAACTACATTTGCCATTCCCGTTTTTGCAAACTCTTTAGAAATCTGCCCTCCTCTATGACCTACACCAACAAGGGCAAGGTTTACTTTATCACTCGGAGCAATAGCACCTACAACATTTCCCAATACAGTTGAAGGGACAATAGTAAAACTTGCAAGGCCAGTGATTCCTGTGCCAGCTTTTTTAATAAACTTTCTTCTTTCCATAGTAACATTTGCATTTCATTGAAAAACACCAATACAAAAAGGTAGTAAGAATAATTTTTTACTCCTATTAAAAAATTATACCTCGTATAATGGCTAGTGACGTTTAAATATAATTGATGTTTTAATTAATGCTTCAATCTTAAGGAATGTAATATATTGAATTGAGAGAAATAAGTGTTGAAGTTTGTATAAAGTGTTAAGGTGATACTTAGTAAAGCTTATTCAAAGCACATGAGACAATATTATATTATTAGTTTAAATTAACTCCAAAAAGTAAAAATCAAGTAATCTCAACATCTAATATTTTTTATTCTATCTATAGATATCATTTAAGCTATTTTAAAATCTATAAAATGGAAGTGCATTGAAAGTCTTTTATAAAAATACCCCTAAACAAATTTGTGTCTAGGAGTTTTTTGAAAACATGATAGCAAGAGAAGCAGAGATTTACTATAAAAATTCTGTTAATAAGAAAAAATATTTATAAGATATTCAGCAGATATAAATTTAAAATCTACTTTATTTGATTGAAGTAATACTAGGATCTGCATTACTAATATCTATGGCATTTTTCCAAGTTCCATCTTCTTGCTTTTTCCAAATCTCAACCCCTTTGTTAAATACAGTTCTAGTATTACCTAATGTGTCTATCGGCATGGTCATATAGTTTTTAATTATAACATATCCCAGGTCCCCACTTTTAGATACAAAAGCTTCTTGAGGCTCCCAATTAATCTCAAACCCTTTAATTTTCATTGAGCGTTCCACCATGCCTCTTAATGATTCCTTACCTTTAACTGCTGCTTCATTTGGCGACATTAATATTGCATCTTCTGCCCAGTAGGATAGCATATTTTCCACTTCTTTATTTTGAACCGATTTAGCCCAATCTCTTGATAATTCCATTAGCTTTTCAGCTTCAGCTTTCTGGTCAATAGCAGGTTTTTCGCAAGAGAAAATCAAAAATAATGTTGCACAAAGGAGAGTTAAATGTTTCATGAATTACAGAAGTTTATATTAATTAATAGTAAATTATATATGTAGTCTAAGTAGTAAAGTGTGAAAAATATTAATTTATATTCGTATTAAAATAACAAAATATACTGAAAATAAAATATGCCATAATAAGTGATACATATTGTTGTCCAATTTCTTCTTTTCAAAAAAAATTAGGAATAGTACTTTGTTTATCAGAAACTATAGTAGTTAATTTCATTCAATAAGGAATAAATTTTAAAATACATAAGGTCCGCTTTCTACTAGTAGTTTAAAAAATTAATCTTCTTTGGAAGGTTTTAGTTAGGTTTTTAGGTTTTCAAATAGTGAACTAGTGTAGCTAGTTATGATTACAATACCTGCAAAGAAAAACCTCTTCACTATTCAGTAAAGAGGTTTTTATATTAATGAAATGTCTATTTCTCTAAGCCACCTGCACCTTCTTCGCTTTTTTCTTATTTTTCTTCTTCAATTTATTGATCCAAATAATGGTACCTGTAATAGGTAAGGTCGTAGCAATGGCACATGCAATGAAATAAAGAATGCGGGTAAACATACCGTAAAAAGAACCAACATGAATAGGATATAGAGATGCAACAATTTTATCGCCCAAAGGCTTTTCTGAAAAATCATCTAATTCCACAATTTCACCTGTAAAGCGATTAAGTTTAATTCTATCTTGACCACTTGAAGCAAAAAAACCAGTTTGATATTTATGGATGTCTACAAAAGGGTTATCTTCTTTTGATTGAATATAAACCCTAAAAGCACCCTCGTAGGGCAAATTACTATTTATTTCATCAAGCAAGGCTGCATAATTCAAAGGTTTTTCTCCTTCTCCTATAGTATACTCATGTTTTACCTTCTCTTTTTTTGGAGAAGAGAGCAAATCAGTAACTCCATCTTTGTACCATTTAAAAGACCATTTTAAGCCAGTTAATGTCATTAATAAAAGAAAGATAGATGCATAAAACCCAAGTGTACTATGTAAATCAAAGTTGACTCTTTTCCAATTAGCATTCCATTTAATCTTTAAGCCTTGCCTCCAATTCTTCACTTTTTTAGGAAACCAAATTACCCAACCAGAAATGATGATAAAAAAGAAAATTATGGTAGAGACTCCAACTATAGGTCTACCCACTTCGGTATCTAACAAGAGCCATCTATGCAATCTAAATACTGTCATAAAAAACTCACTTCCTTTTGCTTTGGAGTTTCCCAATACTTCTCCAGTGTAGGGATTCACCAAGTAAGTACTGCCCCTTCCTTCTTTTGGCCGATAGTTCACTTTATATGCCGAATTGGCTTCATGGGGAATATAAACATAAAATACCCTACCTCCTTCAGGAAGTTGCGTAACTACCTTCTTATTCAATGCTTCCAAGCTTAATCTTTCAGCATTGGCAGGTATTTCAACTTCATACAAAAAAGGGTTGATTGCTTGCTCTATTTCTTCTTCAAAGGCGAGTATTGTACCTGTTAAGCATACCACAAAAAGAATCAATCCTGCACCTATGCCTAACCACAGATGCAAATCATTAAATAACTTTCTAACTTTTTTCCAGGTTGATGGCTTGGAACGTGGCGAATTGATTTTGTTCATATTGATTTAAAATAATTTTGGGTAACCTCTTTTGGTTTTTCAAGAATTCGTTAGAACTCTAAAGAAAATAGAATTTAAAGAGGTTTGCAAGTTATTTAGAATTAATCTAATTAAAATTAATCCTCTCTTAACAATCAGAAATAAAAAACACACAAGTACTACTTATGTGCTTTTCTATCAGAATATCTGTGTATTCTTAAAATTTATGTTAACATGTTTATTTCATAGCAAAGCCATAATCGCCATCTAAATGCATTTTTAATACTTTTCTTATGGCTGATTTACTTTTCTCAGTATTAAAATCTTTTTTATCAAGTTCATCTTGAAGCGCAAAAATGCGTTGGAACATTACTTTTCCATCTAAACGCATATTGATTTTTACCACTTTCTTTTGGGTAAATACTTCATCCCAAACAGCTCTTACATCTGCCCAAAATAATTTGTTTTCTCCCCACCAATCTGCTGCAATTTCACAACGACTTTCTTCGGTTTTGGTATAGGTATTCCACCCTTTCTCACTAGCCAACCAAGTATCTTTACCTGCTTCTCTAACTACTTTTTTATTGTCTTGCTCGTGCACCCAGCCATAATCAGTAATCTCCTGCCTGTTTTTGCGAGTCATTACATTATAATCTTTTCGCTTGCTAAACTCACGTCTTGGAAGGGGAGCATCTGCTACTGTCTCCCAATAATGCTTTCCATCTGCATGAATCCAAGAACCACTAGCTTCGTAGCGTGGACTATCATCTACCTGATATACTTTTTGGGTCCATTGTCCCTTTACTGCTTCACTAGATAATGTCTGGTAATTCCATGTATTTTCTTTGTCGAAGGCGTAAATATCTGTATTCTCAAAAATCCAATCTTGACGCCAATGCTTAATAATCATGGAGTCGCCAATTACCAATAAATGCTGTAAAACGATTTTATCTTTACTTTCTTCTATTGGAAGCACATACTCTAAAGCACCAGAACGATAGTTATCATGAAATTCATAATCTTTGTCTGCAGCGAAAGTTTCCGCAAAGTTAAATGCCACTTCGTAGCAACCGCACATTGCTTTAATGGCAGCTATATCCTCTTTTTTACTTTTTTGGGCAAAAAGGCTAGCATGCACCAAACACAAAGTAATAAGCAATAGGTTTTTCATCTTTTAATTATTTTATGATTAAAAATTTATAGTTGTCAATTATTTCTTAAATGCGTTCAAAAGTAAATTCAGGCTTGCCTCTTTCTCCTTCTGTACTAGTCAGCCTAGTAAAGAGAATTTTAAAATGGTTTCCCTCTGCATCCTGCAATACAAAGTAGCGATCTGTATACAATGCAGGACCAGAATTAGGACCACCACCCATTCTCCAATTTTCACCAATCGCATCAATTTCAGTGTTGAACTCAAGGCCAGCAATATCTGATGAGGTGAAATCAGCATATGCTATAGTCTCTTCTAATACCATGGCTACACCCACGCCTGTACGATTAATGATGATAAAATCTTTGAATCCATAAGGAATATCTAGACCAGGGCCTCCTAAGTTGAGTAATTCAGTATATGTACCATACATCATATCCCACTTGTCTTTTTCTGGTTCTACACTTACTTCACCATTGTCTAAGTCTAAAAAGTTGAAGTTGTAAGCAGCGTCTTTACTGATTGTAGTAGAAGCAATATCCGTGGCAGCTATATCGGCATGTTCTACTACATAATCTTCACCTTGGCTATAAACTTTTACTTTCTTCCAATTTCTATTTTCACCATCTCGCTTTATGATAAAAACTTTCGCATCTGCTCCTGTAGTAGTTAAATCGCCAAAAGCTGTTTTTGAAAGATCACCACTCGGATGATCCACCCAAGCTGCAGCACCTTTACTAGGATCAAACTGAGGGATGGCCATGGAAGCTGCAAAGCCCGCAGTGTCCGCTTCACTTACTTCGAGTATATCGGTTTTATCTAAAGGTCTTGCCATTACAAATGCAGCACCATTCAACACCACTCTTTGTACACCTGCCTCAGCTGCAAAACCTAAATCCCAGCTTTGTGTTAACACATTTATTTGTTGTAACTTGCTTAAATCAACAAATGCTTTTTGGGTAAATCCTTCCCCGCCTGCATTCAATTCTATTGTTCCTGAAGGGGCAATAAAGTTTTCTGAAAGGCTTACTGTTGAAGATAGGTTATTACCTGTTATAAAAACACTTGGGTCTTCTTCTAAAGAAAAGGAAATATTTTCGTCTTGTTGAATGTTTAATCCGCTCCCTTTTTTCACTACAAAAGAAACACTTTCATCACCCGCAATGAATGGCAAAGTAATACGGTTATTTATTGCTGCTGGTTCAGTAAAATAATCACCATCTACTCCGTATTGTAGGACACCTGCATTTACCATCAATGAAATACTACCTTGATTATTGGCAGCTCTAGAAAAAGTAATGCTAATGGTTGCCTCTGGAGAAGTCTCAGAAATACCACTTTCTACATTAGTAAAGTTTACAGTAAAAGGTTGTATTTCATCATCATCATCACATGAAGTTATGAAGAACAAGGCTAACAATAGCCAGTATGCAGAAGTAAGTACTTGAAGTTTCCAACTGGGTTTCATTAATTTATCGATTTTAAATTGAAATTGATTTTTAGAAAATAAGATCTTCCATAGGCAATGGGCGACTGTCCGTTGGCATTGCCACTATGCGCCCCACCACCAATGTTATTATTGACTTGTGTTACGTTGAGCACATTTCTTGCCCCTAGCGCTAGGGTCATCAATTGCCCTAATTTCTTACTTGCTGTAATGTCCAAAAACTGAAAGGCATTGATTTTCCTCAACTCTGGTCTGCCGTTACCTTCTTCGTCAGTAACTAACTGATATCTTCTTGCAGCACCAGTAAATTTATAGAAAGCTGAAAGTTGGATGCCCTTCTCTCCTGTTTTATATTGCAACACTGAATTAAATTCAGGAGCGTATAAAAATGTAGGTACTTGCCCTTCCGCTTCTTCACTAATTCTTTGATATTCTCCAATGAGTGCGAAACCACCGCTTAACTGCCATCTATTAAACTTTAGATTTCCTGTCACCCTTCCACCGGTTGTTTTATAAAGCAGTAGATTTGTATAAGTGGTAGGAAGATTTACTTCTTCAGGTGTAAAAAAAGTAATTTGATTATTGATGTGATTGTAAAAACCACTAGCTTCTATACTTAAAGGTAAATTGTGTAATTTATGGGATAGTGAAGCATTGATATTGTGCGAATATTCGGGATTCAAATCTTCGTTGCCCACAATGTTATGGTTGGCATCTATGAACTCGTGATACAACTCCCTGGCAGAAGGAGCTCGATAACCACGTGCATATGCCATGCGCAAACTGGTTTGCTCATTTAAATCGTATTTAAGATTAAGTGAAGGTGTAGGCACTGCCCTGAAAATATTATTGTAAGTAAATCTTACACCTCCCCTTATTTTTAATTTTTCACTAATTGTTACTTCTGAAGAGGCAAATAATGCATAATTGTTTACCTGTTTACTCCCTTCGTTTAAAGTAGAACCATCGGCGGTTTGCATATCTGCTTCAAAACCAATCTGATTATTGATGCTGTATTTGTTCCATTGAGTACTTAACAAATTATTCAATGTTTGCCTGATAAAAAAAGCATGATAAGTGATGGTATCTTGTTCAGAAAGTACAGTTGTTCGCTCGTCACCTGTAATTAAGTTTTTAGTGAATTGTCTTGTAGTTCTACTATAATCGGTAAATGAAATAGCTCCATTTAATCTGGTTTTACCCAATGTGATATCCGACTGTAATTGGTGCATCCAACGGTTTGAAAGGTAATGTTCATCTATTGCAAATGGATCTTTAAGCGGATTAGTATCATTTAATGATCCATTGTTCTCTAAAGTTTCATCCAGATAATCTAATCGATAATGCAGGTTAAATTTTTCTTTTTCAATGCCTGCAGCAATACTTCCGAACAATTGCGTTTTAGGATACCAACTTTTATTCCTACCTGTGCCGTTACCAGTCCAACCGCCAAATCTATTTAACCGTGTATTTGCTCTGGCATAAACATCTGGTGAAATCCTATAAACCAGATTTACAGAAGGATTGTGGATGCCATCTTCAAAAAAATCATATTCATTGCCCACGGTCTCTTCGTGCAAATTAATGCCTACTTCCCATTTACTCCTACTTCCTTTCTTAGTGATAATATTCACTACACCAGCCAAAGCATCGGCACCGTAATTCACTGCCATAGGTCCTTCTACTAATTCGATACGATCAATATTATTTACATCAATTTGGTTAAGGTCAATCTCATTGGCGGTACCTGAACGGCCCACCATAGGAATACCATCTATTAGTATTTTAACACCTTGCCCCGAAAGCCCCTGCATAGAATAGCGAGCACTACCCGTTGCATTGTCTCTCGAGAAGCGAATATTTAATTCATTTTGTAAAACCGTTTGTAGGTTCACTGCTCCTTGTGCCTCTATGCGTTCCGATAAAATCGTTTTTACTTGGTAAACTGAATTCTTAGCAGATTGGGGTTCAAATTGACCTGTTACTACCACTTGTTCTAAAGAGTGTGTTTGCTTCTTTAGCAACAAGGTGTATGAAGTTGTGTTAATAGTGTCTATTAAAGTAGTATAAGCTAAATGTCTTACTTGTATAATTGCAGGCAAGCTAACATTTTTTACAATGTTATTTCCATTCTCTGTACTGATCAATGTGACCTTTTCTGCCTTATTTTCTAATGAGCGAACTTGAATTACTGCTCCCGAAATTAGATTATTATCCTCTTCATCTAAGATTCTAATTTGCCATTGAGCATGAAGTTTTCCAGCTAAGAGAAAGCTTGTTAATATAATTGCAAGTATAGTTTTATGCATCGATTTTATTTAGATTAATTCTAAACAATGCAAAAGTCCATACATCATACTTCTTTATCAATAGCTAAGGGTAGTGAAATTATTAATCACTACTACTAGTGATTGTATAGCTAGTTCTAGCGATTGGTTCTCCTATTTATGCCAGTTATAGCATCTATTAGGAGAATAAATAGCTTTTGTAACTCTTCTGAAAAATACCGAAATTGATAATTACATCTCTAATCAATTATTTAATATCCTTTTACATGGCTGCAAAACTTCTCATTTTATGTACACTTTTCCTATTAAGTTGCTCAATTAAGGAATCTCCCCAATACGATTTAATCATAGCCAATGTAAACCTGATCAATGGGACCGGCCAAGCCTTACAGCCAAACATGAATATCTATGTAAAGGAAGGTAAAATAGAGCGAATCGATAAAGAAAAAATTTCTCAAAAAGAAAATGTTATAGATGCTACAGATAAATACTTAACTCCGGGTTTGTTCGATTGCCACGTGCATACAACCGATTATGAAAATGATTTTCCCAAATTCATTCATTTTGGAGTGACTTCAATTTTCGTTACTGGTGGTAGTCTCTGTACAAACGAGTATTATGCCACTTTGCGCGCTAGAGGTGAACAAGACTCTATACCCGCTCCAAGGGTTTTTCATACTAGTCAACATTTTACGATGGAAGGTAGGCATCCTGTAAAAACCTACAAAACACCTAATTGGGTAGATGGGCAATCGGTATTCTTTTTAAAGGATACTTTACAAATAGAGCAATTGGTAAAGCAAGTCGCTACACAACCCATTCAGGGCATTAAACTAACAATTGAAGATGGGCCACAGCCACCTTGGGTTGAGAGGATGCCTCAAGTATTTATTCAGAAAGTAAAAAGAGAGGCTGAAAAAAACGGATTAGAAGTTTTTGCCCATATCAGTGACAACATAGAACTAGAAACAGCAATTAATGCCAATATTAAAAATTTGGTCCATTTTACCGGAGTTGATCTTGATTTCGAAAGAGACAGTTTATTACTATCTAAAGTGTATCAAAGTAATTTTGATTGGGTTACCACACTTATGATAGACAAAACATTTTTATATCCACTACATAAAGAATGGATTGAAGAAAATAACCTTGTCAAAATTTATGGAGAAAAAGTATTAAAAGCAGCTGATAATCCTGGGTATATATTTCGTGCCGAAGATAATTTAGCTTTCTGGAAGGAATATCTAAAAACTGACTCTGTCACTTTAAAAGATATTGCTAAATGCCAAGTAGATGATATGAAAGTTCTATATGAAAACGGTGTGAACATGGTATTGGGTACAGACACAGGTGATGCCTTTGCCCTACCAGGTATTGCGCTACAAGAAGAAATGCAACTTTTTGAACTCGGGGGCATGGAACCTTTAGATATTATAAAAATGGGTACCTTAAATGCCGCCAAAATGATGAAAGTTGAGGAAAAACTAGGCTCTATAGAAGTTGGTAAGATTGCCGATATGCTTTTGTTAAATAAAAACCCATTGGAATCAATTGAAAATATGAATACAATTCAAACCGTATTTAAAAATGGAAAAAGCCAAAAACGAATTGATCTTTAATTCACTGCACACTGATTTTAATAATTATCAATAACCAACTTATAATTTTTAATCTCGAATAGCGTCTACAATTTTAATTCTTGCTGCTTTTAATGAATGGATTAAAACAGTTGCCATACTTATAAGACTCACCAAAATAATAGGTATTATAAAGTGCCATATGGTTAAATGAAGTCGATATGAAAATGTTTTTAACCATTCTCCCACAATAAAATTCGCAAAAGGGATGGCTATAAAAATTGCTATAATAAGTAGCTTAGATATATCGAATACAAACATTGAAAGTACTGTAGAAGTTGAAGCACCCAAGGTTTTCCTAATACCAATTTCCTTATATCGTTGAATAGCCTGATAAGAACTAAGTCCAAACAAACCTAATAAAGCGATGACAATACTTAGTATGGTGAACATCAATACTAATTTCGATACCAATTTTTCCTTCTTATAAAATTTAGCAAACTCATCATCTACAAAGCTATAAGAGACCTTCACTAGAGGTTCAAATTGCTGCCAAGTAGCTTCAATAGCAGCCAAGGAACTTTCCATGGCTTCCTTCTCAATCAATACAGCATGTTTCCAAAAATTTCTTTCCGCAATACGAATTACAACTGGACTTACCTCATGGTGTAATGACCGAAAATGAAAATCTTTTACGACGCCAATCACTTCATAAGGTTGCCCCTTTTGCCTGTAGGCAATTTGTTTATCAAGTACATCTTCCCATCCAGCTGCTTTTAAAAAGGCTCCGTTTACAATCAATTTATCTTGATCCGTTTCCAACTCAGGATTAAAGCTTCTTCCTTCCAATAAATCAATTTCATACGCTTTCATAAAATCGGCATCTACACCAAAAATTGTTGTCAATACCCCTTCGCCATTCCCATTTACAGGATACAAAGCTCCTGAATTGTTAGTAGCACCACTTCCTAAATCGTCTGTACCGATTGAGCTTGCCAACACACCAGGTAGTTGATTTATAGCCGCTTTAAAAGATTCATGATTTTTACTTACACTTGCCGATTTTCCAATATCTATAACTACCATTTGCTCTTGATTGAAACCAAGAGGTTTCTCCATTAAGAATTGATATTGTTTAGCCACGATTAAGCTACCAATTACCAACACAATTGAAATTGAAAAATGAACTGTGGTTAGTACTTTCCGTAAAAGTGAACCTTTGGAATTTGACACATGGCTGTTTTTTAGTACTCCCGAAGTGGAAAAACCTGCTGCTACCATGGCTGGATATATTCCACTAAATAAGGTTAGGGACAAAATTACTAGTATGCCAATAAGCAATAAACGAGGACTCAATAAATCAATAATTAGTAATTGAGTGCCTACAATATTATTAAAATAAGGTAAGAGCAGATAAAGCAACACTATGGCTAAAATAGCTGCGAATGATACACTCACGAAAGTTTCACCTACAAACTGAAGCATTAATTGTAATTTGTTTGCTCCTAGAAACTTCCTTATTCCTACTTCTAAAGCGCGGTTACTATTCTTAGCCGTAGTTAAATTCACATAATTAAGAATAGAAACGAGTAGTATAATGAATCCAATAATGCTGAATAGTTGAATATTTTGTGCACTTCCTATTTTAAAGGGACCTATAAATTGAATATGATTTGAGTGAAGGTAAATATCTTCTAAAGACTGTAAAGTATAGGTGATTTGTTCTTCTGGATTAAAATTATTTTCAGTAGCTACTTGGTTGATTTTAGTTTCTAGTTCACCTATATCATTTGATGCCAGTTGAAAATAGGTATATACGGAATAAGCAAAAAAATCTTTGATCTGCTTCCCATTTTCCATACTTGTTTCCCAGCTAACAAATGCATCGTAAGTTATATGGCTTTGCTGTACATCAGCTACTATGCCTGTAACTTTTAATGGAAACGCTGATTTGCCTTTTACTTCAAGCAATTTTCCAATTGGGTCTTTATCTCCAAAAAGTTGTTGGGCAAAATTAGCACTCAGTACCACTGTATTTGGCTCATTCAATACGGTGTTAGCATCGCCTTTTAGTAATGGGAAATCGAATAGTTGGAAAAAGGCAGGTTCGGCAAAAACAAGCTTCTTATTATCAAGTAATATTTCTTCGCCAATTAGCTGTACAGAAGTATTGTAAGGCTCTATACGAACCATGCGTTCAATTTCAGGTAATTGTGCTTTGAGTTCATCCCCTGTTCTAATGGTTGTTAAGCCTATTGTTCTCTCAGATACACCTTCTTCTTTTAAATTAAGCCTAAAAATTTGTTCCTTTTTTGTAAAGAACTGATCAAATGAAAGTTCTTTTTGAACATATAATGAAATCAACAAGAAAGCGGTAATGCCTAAAGTAAGGCCGCCTAAGTTTAATAGGTTAAAGAATTTTTGGGCTTTGAAATTTCTTAGTATGGTAATCAGGTAATTGTGTATCATTTCTTTACGGAATAGCTTACTATAAAAATAGTTGATACCTGTACCCTACTAAAGTATTTTGCAGCAAAGTGTTTAAATTTTGCAGGCAAAAAACTAGTAATAAAGTACAAAACGAAAAGAAGGAATTAGCTATGAAACCAAACCCTTATCCATCGCATAGGTAACCAATTCAATAGGTGATTTTAAACCTAGCTTTTTAAGCATATTTTTCCGGTGGGAATTAACGGTGTGAACGCTTATGAAAAGTTTTTGAGCTATTTCATTTGTTGTTTTACCTTTGGCCACTAATGTCAAAATTTCTAATTCTCTCTTAGAAAGTTTAGTATCAATTTCCTCTTTTTCACTTTCAAATTCTAAAAGTCTATCGGTAATTGTTTGACAGAAAAAACGCTTTCCTTGTAAAATCCGCCGAACAGCATTAACCATTTCTTCTGTTTCACAATGTCGTGTTAAAAAGCCTTCTACACCTAACTGTATCACTTCTTTTATTTTCTCTACATCATCATCTTGAGAAACAATCAATACTTTGAGTTGTGGGGAAAGCTTTTGCAAAGATTTCAACAATTTATCTGAATCCTGATATTGCAAATAATCAACAATTACTAAGCTATGTTTATTCTCCTCTAATTTTTTTAGCAAAAGTTTTGGCTCATCATTTTCATCTATTTTCAATTCAGTAAAATCATTCTTGAGGATACTAACTATCCCTTTTCTTACAATAGTTTGATTGTCTGAAACTAGAATTGATTTACACAAAGCTTTAAACTGTTTAGAATTAGTCTAAATAAATTTAAAGCTAAATATCAATCCTTATTTTTACAAATGTGAAATATGAAATGTAGGTTAAATTATAAATCAATAGATATTTTAATTATCTCAATTTTATCCTTTCTTTCTACTCAATAACCAAGATGAAAACAAAGTAACTAAAATACCTACAGGGAAAATCTCCAAAAAAGTAAAGGCCATCATTACTAATGGATTTTCATAAGATTTCATCCAAGACTTCATTTCAGTAATTTGAGTCTCCTTTTCTGCTGCTGTAAAATCGTTGTTTGTATTAATTTGTTCAATAGAATAGACTAAGAATTTTTCATTGAAATCTGGCATGTAATACTTGAAATAAAGCATCCAACCAATTACATAAATAAGGGATGCTATTAATACGATGATCAAACCAAATTTAAAAGCTTTACCAAATGTAATGGTGCCACCTAATTCATTATCTCTATAGCTTTTAGTACCTACAAATACCATAGTTAACGCTAGAAGCATACTTGTAAACCCAAGTATTTCTCCTGTAGAGAAATCCATATCTTCAACCCAGAATAAATTGAAAATAAAGCCTGTAACAAGATTGATGGCGCCAGCGACTAATCCGAAAGTGATTACTTTTTTAGACATAATTTTTGATTTTTTTTTACCTGATATTTTGACTATAAAATTGCTTATTCACAGGCAAAACAAAGTCATACTTTCGGGTGATTTTATGGTATTTGAATAGAAATTAGGCTATAATTTGTAATTCTTTTCCTTTTTTTACCGCTTGAGTACGGCGTTTTACATCTAATTTCATATAAATATTCGAAAGGTGGGTTTTTACTGTATTTAAAGATACAAATAGCTTATCGGCAATTTCTTGATTAGAAAGTCCTAAAGCCAGCATAGCTAAAACTTCTTTTTCTCTGCTGCTCAATCCGAATTGATCAGAATCTGTGTGTTGTAAAGCTTCTTCGTTCTTTTCTCCTTTTTTTGATGCAAAAATATGTTTACCTGCCCAAATTCCTAACACTAAAAAAATAACTGCTACTACAATGGCATATCGTTCTAAACTCAACTCGCGGAGAAACATATTGTATTCAAATAAGCGCAATAAGATGAATAAAGCGCCCATGAAGACTCCATATATCCAATATTCTTTTTTCAGCAACATATACAAATAAAAAAAATCTGGATAAACAGCGCAAATTACTACCCGACATCACTTCGAATTAAACGAAGGGAGCAATCTCCTTCTTACTAGACTTAAATTGCTATCCGTTTTTCTGCACATGAATATGTATTTGCCCAATATTTAACTTTTTGGTATCCCTAGCACAACCAAAGGGTGCTTCGCCCCTTCAACCCTGACATACTTTTTGTCATTGCCACAAAAAAGTATGCAAAAAAAGTCTAGTCAGAAAAATGCTTCCACCCACAAACCCACCCTAACCCCGCTTTTCTGACAGCCCACCCACATTTTGGAAACTGTGTAAACAAACGGATACCCATTTATACTTAGGTGCTGTGTTAAATAGGATGGTGATACCTCGCTTACGCTCGACATGGAAAGTTGCTGAAACGTGACAACAGTACTGATCAAGAAAATAAATCGGAGCTTAAATATCTGTCTCCTCTGTCGCAAACGATAAAAACGATGGTTCCTTCTTCTAGCCCTTCGGCAATTTGGAGTGCCGCTGTGAGTGCTCCACCACTGCTCATTCCTGTAAGTATGCCTTCTTCTTTTGCCAATCTTCTTGCCATAATAGAAGCTTGTTCCTGACTTACATCTATGGTTCTATCTACTCTTTCTTTTTCGAATATTTTTGGTAAGAATTCCGGTGACCAACGCCTAATTCCCGGAATACTTGAACCATCGGTAGGTTGTGTGCCTACAATCTGAACTTCCTTACTTTGTTCTTTCAAGTATCTGGAAACTCCCATGATGGTTCCTGTTGTTCCCATAGCAGATACAAAATGCGTAACTTTTCCTTGGGTATCTCTCCAAATTTCGGGACCCGTAGTCTTATAATGCATCAGGTAATTATCTTTATTGGCAAACTGATTCAACATAAAATAGCCTTCTAAAGATGACTTCTGTTCTGCCAATTCCCTTGAATACTCAATCGTCTTTTCTTTGGGAGTTAAAATAACTTCTGCCCCATATGCACGCATAGCAAGAATTCTTTCTCTTGTAGCATTCTCAGGCATTACTAAAGTCATATCTAAATCGAAGAGTCTGGCTATCATCGCCAAAGCTATGCCTGTATTTCCGCTTGTTGCTTCAATCAGTTTATCACCTGGTTTTATATCTCCTCTTTCTAAAGCACCAGTAATCATTCCATAAGCTGCGCGGTCTTTTACACTTCCACCAGGATTATCCCCTTCTAATTTTCCATATATTTTTACATGCTTATTTACTGGAATTTTCACTAATTCTACGAGAGGTGTATTCCCAATAAGATCAGAGAGTTTCATTGTAATTAGTTTTATAAATCACAGTATCGGTTTCACCCGTATCACCGTTAGACATTTTAGCTTGGTAATAAATTTTAGTTTCTGGCGGTAAGCTTCTGGTTATCCACACATTTCCACCAATAATGCTGTGGTGACCTATGGTAGTTTCTCCACCTAAAATGGTGGCTCCTGCATAAATCACTACATTGTTTTCTATAGTAGGATGCCTTTTTTTCTCTGCATCTTCTTTGTTTACACTTAGCGCTCCTAAAGTAACACCTTGGTAAATTTTTACATGATCGCCTATAATCGTGGTCTCCCCTATTACTATCCCAGTGCCATGATCTATGCAGAAAGAATTTCCTATAACGGCTCCAGGATGTATATCAATGCCTGTTTTTGAATGGGCATGTTCTGTAATAATTCTTGGGATAGTTTTTACACCTAATTGATGCAAAGCATTGGCAAACCTATAAGCTGCAATGGCATAAAAACCCGGATAAGTTCTTATTACCTCACTGCTGCTTTTTGCTGCAGGATCACCATTGTACATTGCTTCTACATCCTGCTTTAATTGCTCGTGTATATTCGGCAGTCTATCAAAAAAACCATTCACAATTTCATCAGTAGAAATCACTCCATTTCCTAAACTTTTATATAGAATTTGATCGAGTTGCAGTTTGAGTTTTTCCACATGTAATTCAAACTCTTTTAAAGAGTTAAAAGACATTTTAGAAAAATCAGAAAAAAGCGTACTCAATAAATCTATAAAAAAATCCTGCACCATGGCAGGAGAAGCACATCTCAAGCATTCTTGATGTGAAAGGTAAATTTGATTTAAGAATTTTTTATCCATAAAGTTGGCTCACAATATAAATAATATAAGACCAATTTGAAACACGAATAAAACACACATAGTTTGTATTAAGTAAACTAATATGGACCAAATTCGTAATTTTTTAAATTGATACAGAAACTCATTTCTCTTTAGTTGAGAAAAGCATTTGATGTTTACCTGCATAGAGTCTTAAAAAGTAAGCATTTCCCTTTTGATAAATATTCGTGTTATTCTCTAATTCAACTATTTTACCTCTATAAGTAATTTCATAATGATTCAAAGGCAAATAAAAACTAGCTGTTGAATTAGTTGGGATTTCTACATTAAATGAATAGGATTTTCCTTGTTTGTGCCATGCCGAAACTATTTTTCCATATCTATTCTCATGATTTGCCGATACCCAATCTATAGTTTCTAATAAATCTGGTTTAATGTAAAAGTGTGCCATTCCGGGTGAGTTTGCATCTAACCTAATTCCTGCTAAACTTTCAAAAAACCACTCGCTTACTGTACCAAACATAATGTGATTCAAAGACATGGAACCATCCCAATCTTGCCACAAGGTATTGGCGCCTTGTTCTAACCAATAAGCAAAACCTGGGATATCCTTCTGCGTAACCATTTCATAAAGAATATCTGAATAACCTTCTTCCATTAACACATTAAATAGAAATTTCAGCCCTACTACACCCACATCAAAATGCTTATCTCTTGAATCAATGTCATCCAATAATACATTTAGTACCTTTTGCTTTTCTTTCTCTTCAACCAATTTGAAATACAAAGCCAAGACTTGAGAAGTTTGCCCTCCATTACCATATTTCCCAGAAGATTTGTCGTAATATTTCTTGTTGAATCCTTTTTTTATTTTTGGAAGTAGAGAAGCAAAATATTTAGCATCGTCTTCGTTTTGAAGGGCTAATGCCATCTGTTGCATAATATTTATAAAACCATACAAATAGCCAGAAGCTAAAATATCTCCTTCAGTTTTGGTAGTGACAGGTTTGTGGTCATCAATTCCGAAATTGAGCGTATAATTTTCGGCATTAGCAAGCAAAAAATCAATGTATTTTTTAATGGGGTTATAAAATCTTTTTAGGATTGCTGTATCTCCTGAATGTTGGTACAAATCCCATGTCATTTGCACAAAAGCTCCTTCCCATTGCGGCCCGTAACCAAATTTTCTCGTTACAGGATTTTTCCCGTGTTCATAACCCCATCCACTACTTGGTATTATACCTGGTAAATCACCATTTGTTTGCTGTTCATCCACAAAATCATCTAGCCATTTTACATAGGCTTTATACACATCATAATTCAATAAACCTGATTCTGCTACTAACTGCGCATCGCCAGTCCAGCCAATTTTTTCTCTATGCGGGCAGTCAGTAGGCAGCCCATGGTAATTTCCTATAAAAGACCATTTTGTATTTTGTTGTAATCGGTTCAAAATAGGATCTGAACTGGAAAAGTTACCTTTTTCTTCAAAAGATGTGTGCAATACTATACCTGTCAGCGTTTCTAGAGTGGGAGGATGTGCCAAACCTCTTACTTCAATATATTGAAAGCCGTGATAGACAAAATGTGGTTTGAAAATCTCTTCTCCACTTCCTTTTAAAATATAAGTATCTGTTTGTGCTTCACCACTCCTAAGAAATCTGAGAATTTGTTTTTGCTCCACTTTCCCATCTGGAAAAAGCTTTTCACCATGCTTCAATGTTATTTTTGTACCTTGTGGCCCCGCAGTTTTCAATTCACAATAACCAGCAATATTTTGACCTAAATCGAAAACCCAAACATTGGGTTCAACCTCATTTACCGAGATAGGTTTAACCCTGACCATTTCCTTGATTGGTTCAATTACTTGTGCCGACAATTTTCCTTGAGGACCTTCCACCTCAACAGCTTTCAGCCAATCATTGTCATCAAAGTCGGGTTTGTTCCAATCTGGCATTTCTACTCTGGCATCATACGTTTCTCCATTCCTTATTCCGTCAAATAAGATAGGGCCTTGCTTTGTGAGCCATGAATTGTCTGAAATAACTTTTACCTCTTCTTCAGAAGTGCTTATCTCTAATTGGCAAAGTAATTCAGGATAACTACGCCATGGTGCCTTATTAAATCCCCAAACTGCATTGGCAAAATGATTATACCAACCCGTTCCTAGTATCATCCCCACCACATTCTTTCCAGGCTTCAATAGTTGGGTAATGTCATGAACCAAATATTTTACGCGTTTGTCATACCTCGTTTTAACAGGATCGAGCTGATGGTCGCCAACTTCCACACCATTAATATATAGCTTAAAATATCCTAGCCCTGTTACATAAACTCTTCCTTTTTTGGGTATCCCTTTCAAATCAAACTCTTTTCTGAAAAAGGGAGCTGGTTTCGATGAAAGGCTATCATCCATAAAGTTTGGATTTCTGACCCATTTTGCTTCCCAATCTTGAGCATTTATTAAGCCCATTTCCCACCAACTGATATTACTCCAATTGGTTGCTGAACCACTTTCATCCCAAACCATTACTCGCCAAAAGTATTTCGACTTACTTTTTAAATTCAAGGTATTTACCCTGTAGGCATTAAATGCAGTTTCAATTTTTTCGTCTATCAGAAAAACCTTATTGAGTAATGCTTCTTTCGTGGTAGCAATTTGTATTCTAAAAGCCGATTGATTCACTCCATTTATATCAGCACCTACTTTCCAACTTAATTGAGGCTTGAGATTATCAATCCCTAAAGGATTATTTTGATGGTCTGTTTTTAAATCATAAGTATATAATTGATGCTGTGCAAAGAGCAGATTTTGTAAAAAAAATACAGCAATAAAAAGTGGAATCAGGCGAATCATAGTATTTTAAAATTTCAGGAAAATAAAAAAAGCAGTTATGATTGACAATAACTGCTTGTATGAATGTAACCTGAACTGTCCTGATTGCTGACTATAACTTGCTCTAGGATTAGAGATCTACAATTTTAAATTCAACTCTTCTATTCAATTGCCTTCCATCTTCAGAATCATTATCCGCAATTGGTGAAGATTCGCCAAAGCCGACATAAGTTATTTTATCGTTTGAAAGATTTTTAGAAAGCAAATAGTCACTCACTGTTTTTGCCCTTGCTTCTGAAAGCGCCTGATTACTTGTTTCACTACCTACTGCATCGGTATGTCCATTTATTTCAATTTTAAGATTAGGTGAATAGGTAAATAGCTTGATTACTCTATCGAGTTCTCTGTATGATTCTGGTCTTAAAGTAGCTTTACCCGTATCGAAAAAAATGTTATTCAACCTAACAGTCTCTCCAACTTTAAATGGTACCATCTCCAAATCTCTTCTAACTACACTGTTCGGTGTTAAATCTTCTGTATCAAGCATCTTACTGATGGGTAAATAACCATCTTTGTTGGCATAAAGCGCATATTTTTTTCCTCTTGGCAGCGTAACTTCATATTCCATAATCTCAGGGTCTACATGTACTTGTTTTACTTCAACACCAGTCTCCATGTCTTCTACGATAACTTTTGCAGTTAATAAATCCCATGTTTTTTTATCTTGTACATTCCCTTGAACCACTATTTTATTACAAACTTCATAATCTCTATCAAATAGCATTTTTATTTCTCTGCTACTCAATCCTCTGTTATAAACCCTTACCTCATCTAAATATCCTTTAAAAGGTCGGTCTGCTCCTTCTACTTGTCTTCCCACTTTAAAAGATACACCAGATTCATTATTGATTCCTCTTCCAGATTGTTTACCCGTATTATTCAATTCCCCATTAATAAAAATGGCCATATCTCCGTTTGGTCTCCAAACCCCCACTAAATGATACCAAGTATCGTTTTGCAACATATTTTTACCAAAAATCCCTTCTTCTAATTCGTATCCATCACCAACAGAAAATACAATGGTGTTTTTATTCCCTAAAAACAAACCGAACTGATCTTGATATTTGTTGAATGCCCATCTACCAGCCAATAAACTCAATCCTACTCTATGTTTCGGTTCTACATAAACCCAGAGAGATACTGTTAATCCATTTTCAAATTGGTTGAATTGCTGGTTTTGCCCAAAATCTATGTAGCCTTTGTAACCATCAAAATGGTAAGAATCTTCTCCACAACGCATCCCTTTTTGGATTTCCGCTCCTTTGATCTCTCCATGCATGTAACCTTGTGTATTTTCAGCATTCCCATTGAAAGGATAGTGTGCAATAAGATTTTTTATAGGTGCATTTTGTGCGAAGAGTGTTTCTGATAGTAGTAATACGATACAAAACAGATAGAATGTTTTCATGGCTGGAGTAAAGTTTTGTTTGTTGTTAATCAATGTGAATGACTATACAAATCCATCTCCACCAATACTTTCTACTCAGTTTGAAGTAAGATATTGATAAAAATTAAAGTAAATCCTTACTTTTTTACTTTTCAGCTGTATTGATTATTTGGGCTTTTCTAAATGCTGAAGGAGTTTGCCCGGTATGCTTTTTAAAAACTGTATTAAATGAGGTTTTAGAATTAAAACCTGATTCATAGGCGACAGCTAGCAGTGTATAATGCTTTCCTTTTTCGCTTGCCAATAAAGATTTTGTTCTCTCTATCCTATAAGCATTTACAAAATCTGGGAAATTTTTGCCTAGCTTTTCATTAATTACCTGTGAAATATAAAACCTGTTAATCCCCAACAAGGAAGCAAATTTGTCTAAAGTAAGCAAAGGATCTAGATACAGCTTTTCCTCTTCCATAATATTTACAATCTTCTTAAGGTAAATTTCCTTATTGTCTTCATCAATTGCTGAAGAGCTGTATTTTGGTGTATTATATAATGTTACAGGTAGAGCTTCTTTTTGTAATAAAGCATGATAAGAAAATGAATATACCACTATCACACTACCAACTTGTACAAAACTCAATAACACATATTCAAAATTTAACCCTAATATCATAAGATTGGTACTTACAAAAGAAATGAGGTAGATGATGGTAAGGGAAATAGTTAAATACCAAAGCCAATTGAGATAAGCACTTTTGTTGCCCTTTCTATATTCGTTTAAAAGTGCTACACACCAATAAGCATATATGAAAAGCTGAAGAAAGAGTAATTCGATAGTTACAATTTCGAAAATGAAATTTTCTTTACTATTGTATTTGAAATTGAAAATTCCATAAAATAACTCATTCAATAAAAGGCCTGCAACAAAAATGTAAAAGAGGACTAAATGCTTATGGAAATTTAATTGTTGTGTTGGCTTCAGACTTTTATAAATATAAAAATAAAGTAAGGGTCCGTATAAAAAACTAGAAATCCCTACTAATTCTGGTATCCAAGAAAGCATTGCTTGCTCACTTAAAGGTGCAATCCACTTTTCGAGTAAACCAATTGAAAAGACTAAGGTAAATATTGCTAATATTTTACCTGCTTTTTTAATTCTTTTATTCAGGAAAAGAAATATAGCAAGAATAAGCCCTTGACTTGCCCCCATTATCGAAAGCAGCATGTGTAAATCTATCTCCATTAACTTGACTAGGTTCAGAAATACTTATTTTAAAATAGATGCTTAAAATAAAAAATTAGTTGCTTAACTATGTTATGCCATAGATAATAACTATCTGATTTCTGATGAATTAAGAAGCAGCTTAAATTAATGTTAGAACTAGTTCTAAAGATTCATTTACATGAAAAATGTATTCTTACAAAAAATAAAAGACCATTCTATGAAAGAATACTGAAGATTGAAACCATTAAAATTATAGTGAAGCAATATTGATCAATTATCCTGAAAGCTTCTAAAATAAAGATAGGGCTGTTTCAAGAATAGTATCTATATTATTATTCCTATCGGCTTCGAGCATATTTACTTGAATATCTGGGGGAACACCATCTTCTATGATAAAACCATTGGGTAAATAAGTAATAGATGATGAAAAGTTAAAAAACCAACCATTAGGCATTTCCCAACCTACTGGTGCACCTCCCCCTCCTCCTGTTGTATCACCTACCACAGTTACATTGGGGAAAGCTTTCATACTAGCAGCAAAGAAATTACCAGCGCTGTAAGTAGTCCGATTGGTCAAGACTACTACTTTATCAGCAATTTTTTTACCATCAGGTTCGAGGTAAGACATATAAGGTTCTGTAAATTCATCAGGTCCTGGTCCATCTTTGTAAACATTCGTATAGATATGTCTTCTTTGGTCAATAAACCTTTCGGCAATGCGCCATCCGTTTGCAGGATCTCCGCCATCATTATCACGTAAATCTACAATAAGTCCTTTCGTGTTTTTAAATTTTTCTGCTAAGTAATCTAACTGTTCTTCTGTTACTCTTAATTGAAAGCTAGAATAATAGATATACCCAACTGAATCTATGATAGTATTGCGTATAAAACCTGTAATTTCATAATCTCCCCAATAGTACGCTTCAATTAAATCTTCATCGAAGTTTGCAGGTGCATTTTGGTACCAACTCCAAAAATGTATGTCAAACTCAGAGCGTAAGTTTACATGTCCATCTTCTAAAACATCTAACATTTCTGTCATTACATCCCAAAGTTCTGACTCTGTCATATCATTTCGAACCTTAGGTCTGTAAACAGCATATACCGAATCCCAATCAACATTCTTGTATTCAAAAAATGAATAGCGTTCATCTAAAGTATTCCATAAAATATCGAAATTATTAATTGGGTCATTCGTCGGATCTTCTTTAAAAAACAAGTATTCGCAACTCGTAAATAGGAGTATGATTACTATTAGCATGTATTTGTTCATAAGTTGACACTAGATTTTTGCTAAAAAACTAAATTGGAAAAGTTGCCTGGCATAATTGACTCTCCTAAATTCATCGAGATGGTAAAAGTCCCAATGGTAGGCAACTCTTAAAGCATTTCCACCTTTTATAGGATAAGTCAATGCTAATTGGGTGGCTAGCCCTGGAAATCTATTGAGTGTGTAAAATTTGCTTTCTTCTAGACGTTCTCCAATCCAATCATTTTCTGGAGATAGATAGTCATATATATTAAGATAACTTGGCCTGATTACATGAGAAATTAATGGTACATCTACTCCGAATTGTACAGCAAGATTTTTATTTCCCAGTCTGTAAGAGCGCTGTAAAACGGCAGCTGCCTTAAGGGAATTAGCAATTAAGAAAGAAATAAAACCTGTATCGTTTTGAGGTGTGAGCCGAAGTGAATTATGCCAAAGATATTTACCTCCTAACCAAAGCGTATATGTATTTTCCTTAAATCTAAATGCTTTTCGTAAATAGGTATATTGTAAATCTATCCTATAAAAACTGCTTTTCATGGGCCGCACCTCTGTAGCATTTGCAGAACTTAAATTCCCTATATCTCCATTTAATTCGAACTTAGATAAAAGTCTTTCTTTTTGTTTTTCGTACCCTAAAGTTATATGAATTGGTGCTCCATTATACCTCATTGGAGAAACAGCAGGATCTTGTAATATTTGAGATGTAAAGCCTAAGCCTAAAAAAAGATATCTGTTCTTTTCGTTTGTTTGAAGTGAATCTTGCGCAGTACTTGAGTTAATAAACTTACAAAGAAAGAAACTGAGAAAAACGATGTATTTAAACATATAAACTATTTAAATTTTCGCTATTTTCAGTAGCATTTCCTTTCAATTCGTTCAAATTGACAAATCTGTACGAATTGATTTTATTATATCAACTTATTTTTACATTTGAATGAAGTGCTTCTTCAAATACATGATGGATTGTATATGTCTGATCTACGCCAAGTTTTTGCCCAAATTGACTTATGATGTATAGTCCGAAGGCCAAAATGGCTACTACAGGAACACCCCACAATATATCAGCACTTTTACCAAGACTCCACTGAGAAAAGCCCATCATTAAAATAAAAAAAGCAGCAACTCCTAATACTGCATAACTAAAGAAAATAAATGCCCATACTTGCGGATTAGGTCCGTATAGTCCTCTTATTAAATTAATGTGGGTTTCATCTTCTTTCTCTTCAATGGTAATATTCAATTGGGGTGACCAAAAATGCCTGTCTTCTGGTTTTATCCTAATAGTTATATATCCTGGAATATTTCCTGAAATACTACATTTAGCATTTGTTCTTTCTATCGCTTTAGTAATATTTTCTCGAATTTGTTGCTCAGTCAAATCCGTTTCTTTCTTAAATCGCGGTCTAATCCTAAAGCTTGTCATCCTTACTGTATTTATTGATATAGTTTAGAAATTAAGTATAGAAAAGTATAAAACATCTAATAGTTATTCTGCATGTATCTCTCTTAAAAGATACTCCTTCAACCTTGTTTTACTACATGATTTATATCAATCCTAATGATTTATCAATTTATGAAAATTAATAAATATGAATTTATGACAAATATCACCTTGACGCCCAATTGGACAATCATTTTAAAAAAAGTCAATAATTGCATGGAATAATGATATTTCTAACTTAAAATCATCCTATAAACTACGGTATACTCAATTTACTTTTCATTTAAGTATCATTTTCTTTAAGTTCCATTAAATTTATGTAATTGAGCTAAATACTATATTTATTATCCTTTATTCATCTTAAATAAGAATACATTACAAACTATACAGTTCTCTTATTAAAAGTAATGCTTCAAAAGAGCATTCAATTAGCGCTAGTATTTATTTTTTATGCGGGAAAAGGTCTTACAAAATTATCCTGGATCTATCGATAAATTTGATAGTTGTGAAGATGAACCTATACACTTAATAGGAAGGATTCAATCATTTGGATTTGTAATAGTATTAAATCCCTACAGTTTTGCCATTGAACAAGTATCTGAAAATATTTCTGATTTTTTAAATGCTAAGCCTCATCAATTAATTAATAAAAGGATATTTCATGTTCTATCGGCAAATAATATAAATAATTTTACTAACTGGCTTCATAATCTCAAAATCAATACATATGTAGAGCCGTTTACACTGCTGTTTAAAGGCAAGCTTTTTACAGTTATGGCCAAAAGCAATAAAGCTTACATACTGCTTGAGTTTGAACCTTTCAAGGTTAGGGAAAATATTAAGAACAATAATTTATTATACTATGCCTCTAATGTGCTAAGTGAATTTGAACAAGCTACTCTAGCCGATGATTTATTTCACTTTGCTGCAAAAAAAATTAGAGAACTTACCCAATACGACAGAGTCCTAATTATGAAATTTGGTGAGATTTGGGATGGTCATGTCGTAGCAGAGTCGAAAGCACCAGAAATAAACTCATTGGCGAACCATCATTTTCCACCATCAGATATTCCTAAGCAAGCAAGGCAAATGTTGGCCAATACCCCTTTAAGGTATATTGCCGATACAGAGGCTACCCCAATACAACTGGAACCTTATGTAAACCCGAGTATAAACCAACCTATTGATCTACAATCTTCTATTCTTAGAAATCCATCTGAAATACATTTGGAGTATTTAAGAAATATGGATGTTAGAAGTACAATTACTTATTCTATTGTTTTACAGGGTAAATTGTGGGGAATAATTACTGCTCATAATACAGATGCCAAATCTGTTACTTTTGAAAAGCGACAAACCATTGAGTTAATAGGTAAATATTTTTCGCAACGGCTACTATTTATTGAACAGGCTCAAAAATCAATATTACGTGGTGTTTATAATCAATCTGTAGAAATCCTATCAGAACAGATGCATGAACGCTATAACATTGTTGAAGGCCTTACAAAAGGCACTTATACATTGTTAGATATTGTAGAAGCTAGTGGTGCTGGGCTACTTTTCGATGAAAAATTACATCTTTTAGGGAATTGTCCTTTAGAAAAGGATATATACAATATTATTAATTGGTTTAATGAAAATGCTAATGAGCAATACTTTTATACCAACAATTTGAGTACGTATTTACCTGAAGCAACAAATTATCAAAAAGAAGCTAGTGGTTTATTAATAATAAGGTTTAGTGAAAAAGCAGATAATTATATTTTTTGGTTTAAGCCAGAAATTTTAAAGGAGAAAACTTGGGCTGGTAACCCATATATAAACTATCAAAAAAATGATTTATCACCTAGAAAATCATTCGAAAGCTGGACAGAAATGACCGCAGGGCATTCTGAAAACTGGCTAGATACAGAGATTGAAATGGCCAATCAATTAGTGAAAAATTGTATGGAAGTAGAATTCCTGGCCAAAAAATATCTTAAAAGCACCAATGAACAACTAACATTCTCGCTAAGGGAGCATCAGCTACTCATTCAAAAATATAAAAGAGTTCAGGACGAACTTGAAAAAACGTATGCCTTTCAATCGCAAATAGTTGAAAAGCTTTCAACTGAAAAAGAACAAGTTGATAAATTTCTAGGTAGCAAAGACAATATTGCACTTTTACTGGACCTGAATCTAAAAGTGCTTTTCATGAATAATTCTGCCAAAAATTATTTCAAAAGTGCCCATCAAGTAAGTATTAAAAAAGGAGATTTCATCCTCGATTATATTCCAACTTCAGAAAAGGAAAACTTTCAAAAAAACATAAATTTAGCTTTAGAAGGTAAAAGTACGCGTGAAGAAAAAAGTATTATCCAAGAAGAAAAACTAAAGTGGTTCGAAGAATACTTTTATGCATTTAACAACAAGAAAGGTGAAATTTGGGCAATAGCCTATGATCTTACGGATATTACCCAAAGAAAAACAGCGAGAGAATCATTAGAAAACCTTGCTTTAATTGCACAAAACACACAAAGTGGCGTAATAATATGCAATAGTGAAGATGAAATAGAATGGGCCAATGAAGCCTTTTGCAAAATTACTGAATACAGTATTCAAGAACTAATAGGACAAAAGCCAAGGATACTTTTACGAGGCGCCCATACCAATTCTGTATCGGCCAATACCATAGATGCACATGTAGAGAAATTTGAAAACTTTAAAAGTGATATCTTAAATTATACCAAAAGTGGAAAAGAAATATGGTTAAGAATTGAAGCGCAAGCATACACAGATCAGTATGGATTGAAAAAATATTTTACTATCAATACTGATATAACAAACGAAAAAAATGCGGAATTAAAACTAAAAGAAAGTAATGAAAAATATGTTTTGCTTTCTGAAAACTCTCAAAACCTTATTTGTTTGTTAGATATAGATGAAAGTTACCTTTATATCTCACCCTCAGTCAAAGACATTCTCGGGTTTTCGCAACAAGAACTAAGTGCTTATAATTTCGCACATTACATACACCCCAACTACAAAAAGAAGATCCAAGAAGTTTTTGATCAAGTACTTAATGGTACTGAATTCACTTCCATCACTTATGATATTAAGACAAAAGCAGGTAAGTATATCTGCTTCCAGACAAGTATAAAACCAATTTACGATGAAGAAAATAAAGTAATAAAGGTACTTACTTCTTCTAAAGATATTACAAAGCAAAAAAGGCAAGAAGAAGAAATCTCCAATCTAAATAATAAGCTACTTTCTGCCATGGAAATTAGTAAGGTGGCTTGGTGGGAATGGGATCTAATAAGTGGGAAACTATTATATAGCAGTAATATTTATGATTTTACTAAATGGGAAGATCAAAAATATGGAGATAATATTAGGCAATTCCTGAAGTATGTCCACAAGAATGACAAAGCAAATCTTATTAAAAAAATGAGAGATGTCAGTATTCGTAGACAATACTACTTTGAAGAAAACTTTAGACTTTTATGCGGAGACAACAAATACCGTTGGATGCTTTGCAAAGTACTTATTTTAGAAAATAATAACCACGAGCAGCCATCTTTTATAAAGGGTGTACTCATGGATATTAATGATTGGAAAAAATCTCAAAAGAAACTAAAATCAAAAAATAAGCAGCTTAAAAAAATCAATAAAGAACTAGATCGCTTTGTCTATAGTGTCTCTCATGATTTACGTTCCCCAATATCTTCAAGTTTAGGACTAATTGAGCTTATGAGTGGAGTTAACGAAGACGATACCATAGCTGAGTATCTGCAAATGCAGGAAAAAAGCCTTGTAAAACTTGATATGTTTATAAGGGATATAGTTGATTTCTCTAGAAATAATAGATTAGAAATTTCACCTGAAAAAATAGAAGTAAAACAAACTGTACTGCAAACTTTAGAACAACTCAATTATTTTGATAATAAAGAGCTTATAGCTTTTAGATTTAACATTGCTGAAGACTTAACCCTTTATTCCGATAAAAGAAGGTTTGAAGTTATACTTCTAAATCTTATATCTAATGCCATTAGATATACTGACATTAGTAAAGATAAGCCCTACATTCAAATTAGTGCCAAAAAAACAGAAAACGATGTGGAAGTTATTATAAAAGACAATGGCATTGGTATTGAAGAGAAATATGTAAATAGAATTTTTGAAATGTTTTTTAGGGCTACAAATAAAAAAAATGGTTCTGGTCTAGGGCTTTATATTGTAAAAGAAACCGTAAACAAACTCAATGGTGAAATCAAAGTTGATTCAAAACATGGAAGTGGTTCTGAATTTACCCTCAAAATCCCTTCTTACAGTGAATGATTACCCTATGTTTTTAGCTGCTTAGTACCTACTTTTCCTTTTTCCTTTTTTTATTTTCTCACTCCTACTCTTTTCTTTGGCCCTTTCTTCGGCAGGTCTTTCTGGAACATCCCCTCTTGAAGCCAATAATGCTTTAATACCATCGATTATTACATCTTTTTGACTGTATTCAAAATTGCCATTTCGTCTTTCGTAATATACAATGTCTTTGATTTTTTCCATAGTTACCATATCCAGTAAAAATGACTGTCTTACAGGTTTATCTTCCTGCTCAAAAGACATGCTTTGCTCTAAATTTGTTTTTGGAGTTCCTACTTCAGAAGAACTTGTCTCTTCTCTTTTAAAATTATCTAAGGGGTGCCTTTCTGATCTTTTAGCACTGGCTTTCCTAAATAAATCTGCCGATTTCTTTTCCATATTTGTAATATTTATGTTTTAGGGCTATTACATATTCGTTTCGAAACTATTTTCTTGCTATTATTTCATCAGTTAGCTTACTAAAATCAACTGCGCCATTACTTTCTGGTGCATATTCAAAGATGCTCTTTCCTAAAGTAGGAGCTTCTTGCAGGGCTACATTTACCCTAATAAATGTATTTAATAACATGTTTTCACCAATCATTTCTCTAACTTCATCTGTAAGCGCTCTGGTAAGTAATTTGCGCTGATCATACTGATTAAAATAGGCTCCTTTGAATTTTAACTCTGGGTTAATAAACTCTTTAATTTTACTAATTGTCTCTAGTACTTCTTGTAAACCATCTAAGCTATACTTTTGGGCATGGATAGGTACATACACTGCATTGGCAGCAGACAGCGCATTAATGGTTAATAGACCCAAACTAGGTGGACTGTCTAATATCACATAATCACATTGTCCAGCTAAATTGGCTAGTTTATTTTTTAAGATGTACTCCCTCCCAATTTCATTGAGCATTTCAATCTCAAAATTTGCTAAAGCTTTTGTACAGGGTATAATCAATAAGTTTTCATTCACAGCAACCACTGCATCTTCTATCGCATATTCATCGAACATAACGCCTTGTATAGTTTGAGTAGGTTGTTCTATGCCTAAACCTTTTGATAGATTTGCTTGCGGGTCTAAGTCAACCATAACTACCCTTTTGCCTTTTTTCGAAAGCAACTCGCTTATGGCACTTACAGAAGTTGTTTTTCCTACTCCTCCCTTTTGATTTGATATTGCTATTATTTCCATTTATAATTATTTATTAATAATGATTAATATCAATATTAACTATGTTACTTATTATTAACTATGTAATGCAATGATATAAAATATTTTCAATAAATATCAATATTCATAAATATTGATAGTAAATATATTAAACATCAAAAAATAAGATACATATGCCTGGGAATAAAATGATTAAAAACAATTTAATGATATTTTAAAGCCTTTTAAAGAGCTATTTACTACGAAATGATATAATGAGGTTATTTTAAAAGTTTATTCCTAAATCAATAGCTGAAAGAAAATTATTTCAATTGAAAAAAATTAATGATAATATTATTATTAACTATTAATATCAATGTTATGCAATAAATATTATGTTATATAATATTAATGATTAATATTAGAATAATCATAAATAATTTAATTCTTAAAACCTCATGAAGCAAAGGAAAAAATCTAGTACCATGAAACATTAAATAGATGAGTAATAACAAAATAAGATTACTCAAATACTTTTAATGAGAATTAAAAAAACTAATTAAAAGAAGCTTTATTCTTTAAGGTTTTTAGTAAGCGATAGAATAAATTTCTTCTCTCCATAGGCACCAACACTCTCTTCCCATTCATGAATAATAGAAAGCTTAATTGCTGTATTAAAAGCCTTTTCAATTGTTTTTCTTATTCGACTATGGTTATTGTTCTCTTTGTATCTTTCTAAACGCATAATCTCTGAAAGGCGCTGATAACCATATTCAATCGTATTGGCTTTGGCACAATGAGAAGCCTGATAAAGACATTTGATAAAAAGTTCAACACCGGTATTAGGTCTACCTGTATTGATTTCTCTCAATCGCTTATTTAAGTTGGCAGGAAGGTTAAAATAAGTATTTTTATTTTCTTTGGTAAAATCGAAAAATACAGAATCGATGGTAATTTTAAAGTAGGTTCCTTTTTTCACTCCAGAAAGTGTTTCCATTTGTTGCACTTTATGGAGTTGGAGTAGGGGAGATATAGAAATTTCTTTTACCCTTGTCTTCTTATCCTTGCTAAGATATTCCCTAGGGATTACGAACTCTTTTCTATGCAAGTTAAGAATGGCCTCACGGATGAGTTCTCGCTGTTTCGGGTTAAATTTTCCTCCTATTTTCTTAGCTCCACTATTTTCATAAAGTTCAGATAAGCTAAATACAAAATAGGCCCGCTCTATATCCTCATAGTGTTTCAATTTACCAAAGAAACGAGCCTCTTGTGCCATTTTAACAATAGCTGTAAGCACGCGTACCTCATTGGCACTTAGTTCTTTAGTTATAGTAGCTCTATATTTTTCTGGTACTTTTTGCTCTATTTCAGGTGGAAATTCAATGGAGTATTTTCCTCCTTTCTCATTCAAATTCAAAACTCGCTCAATAGATTTAGAAATCTTTAGGGCATTTTTGCTATCAAGACTTCCAGCTTCGTTATACAACGATAATTGCCTTACCTGCTGCCTTGTCTCAATTTTTAGTAATTTATCGGGATAGTGGATGTATTTTTCCTGCATCTTAAAAAATTATCGGTTTATAACTTCACAGATTTTAATCATTTCATCAGCTGTGAACTTTTTTTCTCTTATCTTCCGATCAAATGTAGTTCTAGGTATTCCTGTTTCTCTTACTATGTAAGATTTGGTCATACCATAAGACCTAATTACTAAAGGCAATTCCTTCTGAAGTTCAAAAAATGCCTTTGCTATTTCAGTATTGATTCTATTTGGCATAGCAAAAAGTTTTGATAAATATGCGTATTACCCTTGAAATTTCCAAATACGGTAAAATTTCAGCTATAAATGAAAAAGGGGTGTAGTTATGACTGAATATTATTCATAACCTCTCTTAACAGGTGTACTTTCGACTACTTTGGGGTGTACTTATGAATAAATATGGATGTACTTATGACTAATAACAGGTGTACTTTTGACTATACAAAAAAAATGAAAAAATTTTTGAGATATGACTAAAAAGTTGAAAAGGGTGTAGTTATGACTATTAAGGGGTGTACTTTCGACTAGTAAATCATATAAACCTGATTGTCAGGGAGTTAATTAAGATACTATGATCATGTAGTAAATATTATAATTAATATTTGGTACAACTAAATAAAATCTAAGATAATTTAATTGTTTACATCTAGAAATGGAGTGTAGTTATGACTACAAAAACACTTATTGGGTGTACTTATGACTAATAGCATAAATGACTGATTAGGGTGTACTTATGACTAAGAAACACATTAATGACTAATAAGGGTGTACTTATGACTAAGCAAAAAATATAAGATAAATTGCATAATGTGTTGATTATCTGATAGTTGTAATTAATTAGTCATAAGTCAGAACTGGGACTAGTCAATTCAAATATGATTTAGGGTGTACTTATGACTACATTGAGATGTAGTAATGACTAAATAGGGGATGACTTATGACTACACATGGGAGTAGTTATGACTAATTTCCCATGTAGTTTTGACTAGCAATGGGTGTACTTATGAATATAGACATATTTATAAGGCTCTGTTAATCAATTAGTTGTAAGCGTTTTTCATTTTACATAATATATATAGATAGAAAAATCTATATAATTAATAATTGCAGTCAAATCTATTGATTTTTACTGCAAAGCTTTGTAAAAAAGTCCATGCAGAAACTCATCTATACAATTCTCTTCAATTCATACCTTACTATCATGTAGAAGAAATGAGATTACTTGACTCGCCTTTTAGGAATGTGCTGTATATTTAGTTTTTTTAGATATATTTTTTGAAAATAAATAAGCGTACTCAAATGGGAGACAAATCAGATAGAAGAAGGTTTATAAAGAAATCTGCAATGATATCACTTGCTGGTACTTCAAGTATAGGTTCTGTGCTAAGTAAGCCCAATGATCCTAAAAAGGAGAATGCGATAGATATTATTAGGTTTGCCGTTGCTTCTGATGGGCACTATGGACAGCCAAACACAGCTTATAAAATGTATCATAGAAATGTTGTTGATTGGTTGAATGAAGAATTTGATAATCAGGGACTTGACTTTTGTATCTTCAATGGTGACATTATCCATGATAACCCCGAATTTTTACCTGAAGTGCAGGAATATTTTTCAAAATTATAAGCACCATATTATACAACCAGAGGTAACCATGATAGAGTGACAGCAGAAGTTTGGAGAGAAACCTTTGGTATAAATCAGAATCACTTTTTTGAAAAAGGGCAAAGTGCTTTTATTTTATGTAATACTTCAAATGAAAAAGGAGAATATCTATGCGCAGATACTTCTTTTCTAAAAGATGCACTTGAAAAAAATAAGGAAAAATCATCTGTCTTTGTTTTTATTCATATCTCTCAAAAAAAGTGGGTCGATAATGGAATAGCTTGCCCAGAAGTTATGGATGTTTTAGAAAGCTACTCTAATGTAGCCGCTATTTTCCATGGGCATGACCATGATCACCATGGCGTAATGTACTCAGGTAATAAGCCTTATTTCTTTGATGGACACATTGGAGGTAGTTGGGGGCAAGAATACAAAGGATATAGAATTGTTGAAATTTCAAACGGTAATAACATTACAACTTATCAATTTAACCCAATAGCCAGAGCGAAGGTAAATAGTCATGTTTATACAGTATAAATAATAGGAATACATTTTGAATATCAATAATCTATTTCATAGCCAAATTCTTATTATTGGTCATTTCAAAAACAAGTTCTCCTCCAGAAATTAGCATTTCATAAGAAATTTTATGACCATCTATTTTTTTATTATTAAAACTTACAGACTGTACGTAAATATTTTCATTACTTTGGTTAAGAACTCTAATTAAAAGCTCCTTGTCTTCAGAAAATTTTATGGTAGCTTGGTTGATCATCGGTGAACCCACTTCGTAATATCCACTTACCGGTTCTAAAGGGAAAAAGCCCAAGCAGCTAAAGACATACCAGGCTGATAGATTACCAAACTTATCTGCTGCTGGCAAACCATCAGGTGTTGGCTTAAAATAATTATTAATAAGCGTTCTTATCAGTTTTTGGGTTTTTTCTGGTTTCCCTATTTTATTATATAGATATATTGCTTCAAAGTAAAAGTCATTGTCTGCTTCGTTAAGGCTATTTAAAAATGCAGTAGACTTGTTTTCTTCTAAAATTGGAGCAAACAATGTATCCAATTTATTTTCGAATGCTTTGGCACCCCCCAGTAAAGCAATAAGTGTATCAATTTCATGTAAAGCTATTAATTGAGAAGCATTAAAGGTGACTATATGAGTAGTATCTGTTTGGCTAATAAAATTTCCATTTTCTGCCTTGCCTTCAAAAAGCAATTTTTCAGTATTTAAAAGATTTTTATAGTAACCTGCTCTTGAAATATGAGTTTGGTAAGCAGAAGTATCTGCAAAATTGTTTGATAGTTGAGCTACAGCCCAATCATTATAACTATTATCTAGGGTAACCTTACTTGCATTACTAATATTATCATCAGGAATGTATCCCTTATTACCATAAAGTTTATCGAGTACACTATTTTTCTTTATACTGTTTTTAAAGGCATTTAAAGCTTGAAGCCCATTAAAACTATTGATGTTTTTGAGCCAAGTAGCGGCAATTACAGGCGCGCTATATAATGACTTCGATGCCTCAATATCTTGTCCCCAAAATAGCCATCCTGGTAAGGTAGAGTCTGGATTGATATTGTAAAACCCTAATGCCGATTGAATGAATTGTTCTGTTAGCGATGGTTTTAGCAGATTGTGCAAAGAATAAACGGTGTTTTTTCTACTATCAAAATGGATATTATGGTACTTAATGTTTCCATCTTTTTCGATTTTATCTACACTACTTCTATATTGACCATCGGCATCGGCATACAGATTTGGTGATAGCATAGTGCGGTAAAGTGAAGAATAAAAACTGGTTACCAACTGAATATCGGATGTTCTTATATCTATTTTTTCAAGCGATTTATTCCATTTTTCTTTTGCTTCCAACATCACTTCTTGAAAATTCCAATCTTTTATTTCAGTCTTAAGTGTATTCAAAGCAGCCTCTTCACTTACAGAAGAAAAAGCAATTTTAAGTAAGATGGGTTCTTTGTTGGCATTCCCAAAATGGAATGCACCTGTTACAAATTTACTAGAGGCTTCGTTTGCGTTTTTTTGGATGATTCCATTTTCTATAAGTTGATAAGTTTCAATTTTTCTGGAGAACTGGGCTGCAAAAAATATTTTTTTCTGAGGTAGCAACCCTTTAGCAAACCGGTACCCTGCTATTGTCATTGAATCGTCTTCAACAAATACATAAGCATCTGTATTGATTTGATTTTTTAAAGACCAACTTAGGTCAACCAAGATTGTAGCACTATCACTTTTTGGAAATTGATAGCCATGAAGTGCACTTCTATCTGTGGTCGTAACTTCAGCAAAAATATCATTTTGGGAAAGTTTTAAGCCATAGTAGCCTGGCGAAGCTTGTTCATTGGCATGCAAAAATGTAGAAATAAAACTCTGTAAGTATAATCTTCCACCTCCAGTTGTGTCATTTACTACATCTCTATTTGTTGGCATAATTAATACATCTAATAACTCGGTATTCATTACACCATTTAAATGCAAATGATTAAAGCCAACAATCTGTTCCTTGTCGTAATCATAACTTGAAATCTTATTACCAGTATTCCACCCATTATTTGGACTTACTTGAAGCATAGAAAAAGGCAAACTTGCTCCTGGGAAAGTGTGGCCATAGTTTTCAGTTCCAATGAAAGTATTTACAAATTTTGCTATGTCAGTAGCATTTCCATTGTCTGTATTTGTTGAGCAGGCACTCAAAATATACAAAGAAAGATATAACTGAATTGCTCTTTTCATGGAGCCAAATTACATTACATACTTTATAAAACAAGAAAATTATATGGATGGAGGAGTAAAATTATTCTTTCAAGTCTCAATCGGTAGAATTACATTAAATGTACTCCCTTTTCCTTCTATAGATTGTAGTGTTATTTCTCCTTTTAATTTCAGTAAGGTTTCTTTTACAATATAAAGTCCTATGCCTGAACCATTACCATTGTTACTAACCCTAAAAAACATATCGAAAATATCGTATTGATACTGATCAGGAATACCGATACCATTATCTGAAATAGAAATGATAAAGTTTGTTTCATTTTTGAAGGCTTCCAATTTAATATAAGATTGATCAACATAATTACTGCTATACCTTATTCCGTTACTAATTAGGTTATTCAGTATAATTGATATTCTATTTATGTCGGATTTAATGAAGGTTTTCTCAAAAATATTATTGATAATTTTTATTTCTTGATGTTCAATAGATGGCTTAAAATGAAGCAAGAGTTCATCTACCAATTCTTTCAAATCGATATTTTCGAAGATAATTTCTAAGCGATTATTTTTTGAGTAATCGAGTATATCCAATATAAATTCATCAAGTTTATTCATGCTTTGACCAATAAGGTCAAGGTACTCGTAAATTTTATCCTTATCATCTTCAATTTTGGCAATATTTACCAAGCCCATGGTAGAGGCTATTGGTGATCTTAGGTCATGTGAAATACGGTAGACGAAACTATCAAGCTCTTTGTTAAGCTTATTCAACTCATTGTTATTTGCTTTCAATTTATCATTGAATACTAGCGTTTCATTGAGCAGATTATTAATTTTTTTCTCCTTTTTCTTTTTCTCGGTAACATCTGTGATTTTAACTAAGGTGATACGCTCGTTAAGAAATGGAATTGATTTAGCAATTCGATTGCCCCAAAAGTGTTTTCCTAATTTAGATTTACAAAGAATTTCTTTCTCCTCATCATTAAGGTTCTCTTTTTCGGAATCTTGTTGCTTATCCCCCATGGGATTGGCATCTAGCTCTGACACATTTTCTCCGATTATTTCCTCTTTAGAATTACATTCAAACAAGTGTAAAGCTGTATCATTGCAATCTATAATACGATTGTTATTATCATTAATAAGAAACAATGCATCTGAAGATTGATTGAAAACAGAGGTAAATAAAGTAAGGGTTTTCTGTAATTCTGCTTCTGCTGCTTTTTTTTGAGTAATGTTATTACCTACAGCCTGAATCTCTGAAATTTCGTTTGGTACAATAGAAATAGTATAGAACTCCCATTCTACAAATACAGTCAGTTTATTAGGTAATTTCATTCTGAGGGTAACAATCGCCATGTTCCCTGGACTTGCTAAACATTTTTCTATGGCATTTTTCCAAAGTTGTATATCTTCAGAATCAATTAGTGCAGAAATATTTTGTGTTGAATCATTATTTATTTCAACATAAAAAAGAGATTGAAAGCTTTTGTTTACAAAGGTAAAATTACCTTCAAGATCGGTTCTAATAAGAAAATTTAATTGAGAATGAATGAGTGAGTTTAACCGGTATTCCTGTTGGATCAGCTCATTTTGCGCTTTTAATATGCCTTCAGATAAAGCATGTGTCTCTGTAATTAAATCTTCAATTTTCGACTGGTGCTTCTTAATCTCTGATAAATCATTGATTTGTAAAAAGTAGCATGACTCATCTTCAAAAGCATAACGATTATATTTAACCCCTACATTAATGCGCTTATTAGCTAAAGTTTTATGTTGTTCTAATTTAAAAAGCGATTCAATAGGAACATTTTCTACCTCTTCTACTAGCAAATCTTTGAAACTTTCAACAAAATTATTTTCTGTAAAACCGTAAAGTTTTCTTGCTGAAATATTACTGAATAAAATTGAAAGATTTTCACTAAGAATTAATGTGGGGATTGGAAGCTGTTCAAGCAAAACTAGACTTTCTTTGTCTTGATTAAATACTTTTGAAAAGCTAATATTCATGCTGTATTGTTTACAATTTCGAATTTTGTAAAGTTAAATTGCTTCTAAAAAATTGCCTTTGGCATTCGACTTTTGAAGAATAGAGATGAAGAATTTTAAAAAATATCTCAATATTATTCTTTTAAGTTAACTAACTTTTAACAATATAGCTAACTAGAATTCTAAAAATATTTATTTGAAAGTTTTATATAGTTTAGTTATCTATTCTATTGAAAATCAATAGATACCTTACTTATTCGATTTGTTATATAAATTAGTAAAATATTGAAAAAGTACAAATATGACGCATATACTGGATTTTTTCGAATAAGATATATTTATTTTACAGTGGATTTTTGGAATTAGAAGTAAATTTTTTTTGTAAAATACAGTGCAATTTTCCCTTTTTATAAAAACAAGGTATCTTTAGATAGATAAATTAACTGAAGTGAAAAGGAAGTATAAAAGAAGTAGACGTCTAAAAAAGGCATTCAATTTTTATCTCGACTGGTTTGTTAAACATATTCAAACACCAATTGGCATTACCATCGTTGTTGGTTTCGTGCTAATTTTCATTATATCTGTATTAGATATTAGATACTTAGAAACAAGCAACGGAAGAGATATACTTATTGAAGCGCATGGCCTTTTATTTGATATTTTTGTTTTTGGTGTGTTATTGGCTTATCTCAATAAATTTTTGGAAAAGAAGCAGCGGTCTGAGAGATACAAAGAAGAGATTGATGATTTTAGAGGTTGGGAAGAAAAGGAAGCTAAATACCGTATTGTAGGAAACATAAAGCGATTGAATAAATTGGGGTTTGGGCGGATAAACTTAGCAAATTGTTACCTAGAAGGTGCTGATTTACATAGTGCTAATTTGGTAAAATCAAATTTAAAAAATGTAGACCTAAGTGGGGCTAATCTGGTATATGCTGATCTAAGTTATACAGATTTGAGTAATGCCAATCTTTCTGGCGCAAACCTAACCCATGCACTTTTAAGAGGTGCTAACCTAACTAATGCTAATTTAATAGGTTGTAAAATGGATTATACCAGTCTTTGGCGTGCATTATTGATAGAAGCAGATATTTCGAAGGCTAGTTTAATAAATACCAATTTACTTGAAGCTGATTTGAGTAGAATTAAGTACGAAGATACAGATTTTTCGAAAGTAAATATTGACCAAGCCATTGCCGATACTTCCTTGAAGAAGGCAGTTACCGAACAACAAATGATGGAATAACTATTCCATTTTTAAGTAATTAAGGTAGTCTTTATCTATTTCTTTAGAACTAATAAAGTGGTGTTGGCCATGCAATTTTAAGTGGGCTATTTCTCCAGGGGTTCCATTGCGATATTTTAGAGATTTCACATCTAACTGTGCTACTTTACCCCTTAAATATTCGTTTCCTTGTTCATCTCCTTTGTCTTCAGTAAAATTATAATTTAATAAACCAAGAATTGTATTCGCATCTTGTTCAAGGTCACCACCTTCTCTTAGCATATCTGCATGAAGTTCGCCAATTCTACTTGCCCTGGCTTCTCTATTAAATTGCGCTCCTAAAATTACCGGTATTTGCATAGGCACTGCAATTTTATTAAGTATGGTATTAGAAATTTGCTTGATTACCTCATAGCCTTTTACAGACTGATTTACAGGTATTTTTTGGATGTAATCTATGAATACAGCTCCTGTTTTGCCTTTAATGTATTGTGCTTTAATAGCTTCTGCCAATTCTATGTCATTAAGATTAAAACTGAAGATATTGAGCCTTTTGCTAGTAATGAGCGTGTTAAGTTTGTTTTTGGCCTCTTCGATTTCTTTTTTAAAATCCATTTTCCCAGCCTGATAATTTCTTAAGAAGCTTAAATCGGTTGCGTACGCAAATTCATCAAAAAGCATTCTATTCAAAATTTTGAGCAAAAGATATTTGGCGGGTTCTTCATAGGTAAAGAAATAGAATTGCTTTTCAGGGTAGAGACCAATCATGTTATAAAACATGTTTAACATAAGACTGGTTTTGCCATGAGATGGTCTTGCTGCAATAAGAGTTATTGCAGATTGCGGAATTCTAATAATTTTATCTAAGGAATCTATACCACTTTTTAAGTCGTCTGGCTCTGATGCCGTTTCTTCAACAAATTCGTTGTAACTGTAAGGCCTTACCTTGTCCTTAATTTCAGCACTGGTAAATTTATTTAAGTGTTTTTCTAGAAATGTTTTTGCTTCCAGTAAATTACCAGCACGTAATATTTTATTAGCTTCAAGTGTAGCTCTTTGTAAAGCTTTGGTCTCTGCTTCAACTTGTTGATCGTATCTAAGTTTAGCAGCTGCCTCTTCAAGCGTAAGTCTAGAGATATTTGAATTATCGCCATGACTATTCATGAAAACATCTACAAACCTTCCCTTGGCAAGTGGATTTTTTATAAGGGATGCATATTTAGCTACTGATTGTAAATATTGTTCTTCCTGAAGGGTAGTGAGGTATTTGGCATCTTTACCAGCAATTTTATTGATAAGGTGAAAGTTTAGCCAAATAGGTAAAGGGAGCGCTTCGTCAAATACTTTTTTTAATCCTTCGGTACCTTCAGCTAAAAGTAAGTCGTTGGGATCTTTGTGTTGGTTGGGCAGTTGGGCGATTAAGACACTTAAACTTTCACTGCTATTGTGAAGTAGTAATTTGTCGATAGCATTGGCGGTAGCTTTTTTCCCTGCTTCGTCTCCATCAAAAGCGAGGATAATTGTTTTTTCTTGGCTATTGAAAATCAGCTCGATTTGCGCATCACTCAAATCGCTTCCATTAATTGAAGCAGCCCTTCCCAATTCACGAGATTCAATCAGTTTACTATCAATTTGTCCTTCCACCAAAATTAAAGGTGAATGGCGATTATAAGTTGACGCAGTATGATTAAAGAGTTGTTTAGATTTCTCAAAACCCTCAGTATATCTATATCTATCTCCTTTGGCCAAAGGATCAATATTTCTTAAGATGAATCCGCTAGTTCTTCCCACTTTATCTGCCACTGGGATACACAGATTAAATTTATCATTGGCAGTGAATGTATTAATTACCTGCTCGACATGTGTTTTTTCAAATCCATTTTTATCTAGATAAGCAATGGTCCTTTTTTTTCCTGGAAAATAACCAAATCCTGTTTGTTCTATATCGTTTTCATCGAACCCTCGCTCTTTTTCTAGATAACTTCTATGGGTACTGGCGTCATCATCATGAATTAATAAGTAATGAAAATACCTTTCCAATTCCTGCCAAACGGTTCTAGTTTTTTCTCTTTTTTTAGCCGCTTCCTTTACTTCGGGTGTCTCAGAAAATATATTGTTCGGAATATGTATTCCTGAAAAGTTAGCTATGTATTTTACACTTTCAATCCATGTTTTTGCATCTCTTTCGGCAATGTAATGGACTAAATTTCTACTGGGCGAAGAAGCTTTATAACTTTTGAGAATACCTGGTCGGTTTTCGTAGATATATACTGAAGCGCCAGTACTCGCTTCTGTTCCATCAGTTTTAAGCAAATTATTTTTAGCACTTTGCCAGTAACGCCTTTTGTATTGCAAGTCAAATTCTGGCAAGAGTTGATCTAACCGATTAAATACAGCGGGATAAATCTCTAGTTCCAGAAAATCATTAAGGTCCTGCATATTCTATTGGTTAACTGCTGGCAATAGTCGATAAAGATATAAAATAATGCTTGGCAACTACAAACAAACTGTTCTTTTGATGGATAAAAGATATAAAAAAGCACCAGTAAATTTTATAATAATTGACTGGTGCAAAGTTTCTTGAAAAGAGATTACTTACTAGCTCCAATTTTATATTGGAAACCTATTGCCAGAGCTTGAGCAGCCTGAATGGAATCGTCTTGGTCTATATCATAAAGTAAGTTTACAGTTAGACTGGTATTTATATACTTGTTTATACTCGCTGTAACGATGGCATCTAGTCTATGATCGAACTCATCGCCACTAAAGTTTTCATAATTAGCGAACATGAGGTAACGCAATTTAAGGTTTAAATTTTCGGCTACATCCTTATTCAAATCAGCCAAGAATTGAAATGCAAGCCATTCAGTTCTTATATTGTCTCCATCTTCTACACCATAGTTGCTTGTTTCAGGGTCATTGAGAATATCATTATCTGTAACAAAAGTAAGTCTAGGTGAAAATGGTGAAATACGAATAAAGAAAAAATCTACTGGCTTATATTCAAAACCTAAAGAAGTGGTTAAGAAACCTGGTGACATAAAATTTGAAATAAGGGTTCGGGTTTCGTTTCCATTCACATCTTCTCCAAATTCAAAACCTTCTACAAACTGGGTTAAAAAATTAACCGAAGCAAACATATTCCACTTTGAAGAAATTGCATAACCTACCTTTGAATCTAAATAAATACGGTCGGCACTTTTTCTAGCACTTTGCCCATCATTATTTACCACGCCATATTGAAATTCTAGCTCATTATCCCAAGAGGTTTTATCTCTAAGATAGTTTGCTTTAGCATTTAATAGTCCGCCAAAAGCAATGGAATTTACACCACCAGCTTTCCAATTATTACTAAAAGCAGCTTGATTAAAATTAAGTCCTAAGCTTAATCCACTTGTCCAATAACTTGTATCGGTCACAACATTTGTGGAGTCTTGGGCGTGTGATTGTAATGCAATGCCCGTCACTAGGCAAATTACCATTAGTATAGGTTTCATGATTATCTTCTTTTTGTTAAATAAAGCTGCAAATAAATCACATACTTTTTAATAAATCGAATGTTAGACTTGCTTTTCTAGGAAAGGATAATTCTAAACGGTGAGGACATAAATATACACGTTATTTTGCAAACGAATTTGACGGATTTTAATACATGAAATGAATTTTTTTAGTTAACAGAATTATTATGGCAAAGGCACATAAGAATCGTCTCCAGGTACTTTGGGGAAATCCCAGTTTTTCCATCGCTCTTTGGCTGCTTCTATTTTTTCTTTACTGGTAGCCACAAAATTCCAGTAGATAAACCTTTCTTCTGGAAAGGGCTCTCCACCAAATAGTAGAAGATGACTATTGGCTTCAACGGTTATAGCGCATTGGCCATCAAGTTTTGAAACGAGCATATTACCTTTTTCAATCCGGTTACCACAAGCGTCAATTGCACCTTCTACCAAACAAATACCTATTTCTCCAGTAAGATTACCTGCGACATCTAAGCTGTATGCAGCATTAGTTTTAACCTCAACCATAAATAAATGGGAATAAGTTTTTACGGGAGATTTCTTGCCATACCCTTCACCAGCAATCAAGGTAAAACTTGCCGCTTCATCATTCCATTGTGGTAAGTCTTGGGCTGCAACATGTTGAAATTCGGGTGTTGTTTCTTCAAATGATTGAGGTAAAGCAATCCAAATCTGATAACCATGTAGCGTACTTATTTTATCTCGTAAATGTTTGGGGGTACGCTCGGTATGGGTAACGCCATTTCCTGCTGTCATTAAATTGACCGATCCAGGTCCAATTAGTTGATTGGTGCCAATGCTATCTTGGTGTTGTATTTCACCTTCAAGTAAATAAGTAAGCGTAGAAAGTCCAATATGTGGATGCGCATCTATATCTAGAAACTTACCATTACCTGTTTGACTTGGTCCCATATGATCGATAAAAATGAAAGGCCCTACCATGCGTTTTTTTCTAAATGGAATAAGCCTTCCCACTAAAAAGTCGCCAATATCTCTACTGCGTTCTTCAATAATTAAATCTGTGTTAGACATACGAAGTAATGGTTAATGATAATTATTAAAAGATTTTTTGATTTATTTTAATCTTGAATTCAAAATGTCGATAAAAATTCTATTTGTTAATTTTTAAAGAAAATCATATCTAACCCTTGAACAACTAATTTTTAAGAGAGACTTGAATAATTTAATCTATTTGATATTTTCCTTAACATCAATTTTGGCATCTTTCATAAGTTGAATGCCATATTCCCGAATAGTATTGATAATGGGTATGGCAGTTTTTCCTTTTTCGGTGATTGAATATTCAACTTTTGGAGGTACTACTGGATATACCTTTCTATGAATAAACCCTTCTTGTTCTAACTGCCGTAATTGGGTAGTGAGCATTTTATGCGTAATGCGGGGTATATCTTTCTTTAATTCGCTATAGCGCATCACTTTGTCTTGCAAACGCCAAAGTATGGGCATTTTCCAAGTACCACCTATGCGATCCATGGCAAATTCTACAGGATTGTAATACAGTTTTTTGTTGTACAGAAATTCAGGCATAGTTTATTATTGGTTAATTATCAATTATCAATTATCAATTATCAATTATCAATTATCAATTATCAATTATCAATTATCAATTATCAATTATCAATTATCAATTATCAATTATCAATTATCAATTATCAATTATCAATTATCAATTATCAATTATCAATTATCAATTATCAATTAATTTTTAGCTGTGATTATACTTTCTTGGTTTGTAAATACATTTAGTAATTAGGATTTTTTAATGTTATGAATTTGATCGGATATAATTTATTTTGAAAGAAAATATAATTAAAACACAGAGCTTTGATTTTGCGGTTGAAATAGTCTCAATGTACAAAGAATTGGTAGAATACAAGAAAGAATTTGTTTTATCAAAGCAATTATTACGAAGTGGTACTTCCATAGGGGCAATGGTTAGGGAAAGTGAACATGCAGAAAGCAAAGCTGATTTTATACATAAGTTATCCATTGCACAAAAAGAGGCGAATGAAGTATTATATTGGCTTGATTTGTTAAATGTTTCTAGTTTCATTAGCAAACAACAATTCCAAGAAATACTGCGATTGATTACCGCAATTATTAAAACCACCAAGAAAAATCAGGCTGATAAAAATTAAATCATTAACAATCAACAATTAGCCATTAATTTGATTTCCTTCCATTTCTTTCCTAAAAGTAAGTATCACTCTTTGCTGTAAGTATATTGATAAAGATAGCATAAAACTTCAGTTTTGACATATATCGATTTATAAAAGTTAAAAACTGAAAAAAATGTCAGCTATCATAGAAGAAACAAAATACGTTCATGCACACGGAATGCCAAGCAAAGGAAAAATATTGATGGTAACAAGTAGTCCATCAGTATCTGAGCAAACAGGTTGGCCCATTGGCTTTTGGGCTGCTGAACTTACCCACCCGCTCAGGGTATTTCAAGAAGCGGGTTATGAAGTAACATTGGCATCTACCGAAGGGGGTAAAGTAGAAATGGATGCTTACTCCAATCCTTTAGATGAAAGTGGTTACTCTGCCAGTGATATAATTTCTTTGGGGTATTTACAACAAGGTTGGTTCAATGACTTATTGGCAAACACAGTAAAATTTACTGAAGTTAATCAAGAGGAATTTGATGCTATATTTTTAGTGGGTGGTCAGGGGCCTATGTATACCTTTAAAGGAAATGAAGCCTTGGCAAATTTATTTGCTTCTTTTTACGAATCTGGGAAAGTTAGTGCCGCTGTTTGTCATTCAACCACCTTACTTTTAGATGCTAAAAAGTCTGATGGCGAATTATTGGTGAAAGGAAAAACATGGACGGGTTTTGCCAACTCAGAAGAAGAGTATGCCGATCAAGCTGTAGGTATGAAAATTCAGCCTTACCGCATAGAAGATGAAGCTAGAAAATTACCTGATACTAACTTTAAAGTAGCTTCAGCATTTGCCTCTTATGCCATTACAGATGGAAATTTGATAACTGGTCAACAACAAAATTCAGGAGCTGCTGCTGCTGAAATGGTAGTCAAACAATTACAATAAAATTAATCATCGGGGTAGATGATCGTAAAACAGAATTTAAATCCAATAAAAATATGGACTTACACTAAAGTTCCTATGCTTATTAGTATAGCTTGGAGTTTTAGTGTTTGGCTGTGTTTTTATATAACTGGCTGGGAATATCTAGCCATTAACTTTACACCGATTGGTGTTTTGGGTTCAGCTTTGGCAATTTTTGTTGCATTTAGAAATAATGCAGCCTATGGTCGTTGGTGGGAGGCACGTACACTTTGGGGAGGGATTGTAAACTCCAGTAGAGTATTAAGCAGGTTGATCATCACTTTTACAGACAGCCATGCACATCAAGATAATTATGATCAAGCAAGAAGTGAAAAGTTTAAAAAGGTACTGGTTTACTGTTGTATTGCCTGGGTTCATGCATTACGATTCCACTTGCGGAGACAAGATGAATGGGAAAGTTTAAGGAATTTTTTTAATGAAGTAGATTTTGAAAAGTTAAATCTTAGCCAAAATAAACCGACCTTTTTGCAATTGCTCATTGGCAAAAAAATATACAAAGCTATGGGTAACGGCACTTTGGGAGGTTTTGATAGTTTTCAAATGGAAGGTCAGTTATTGGCATTGGCAAATTACCAAGGCAGTTGTGAAAGGATTAAAAACACGCCACTGCCCAAGCAATATGATTTTTTCACAAGGTTGTTTGTCTTGCTCTTTGTTTTTTTACTCCCTTTTGGTTTATTGGGTATTTTCGTAACAAGTTCAATGGTAACTTACACTTGGCTTACTGTACCAATTAGTATTTTATTATCTGGGGTGTTTATTATAATGGAAAGAACTGGTGCTGCCAATGAAAATCCTTTCGAAAATAGAATAACAGATGTCCCGCTAACAGCAATATGTAACACAATTGAACGCGATTTAAGAGAAATGCTAGGTGAGAATAATCTTCCTCCGAAAATTATAGCTGAAAACGGCTATTTATTCTAAATTTAATAGCTAGTTTTTTTGCTTTAATTTGATTGAAATTACGCTAGAATTTTCGAATTAATATTTAAACCTTGCCTTTGTGGCATTAATCAATTTAAAATGAATATAGCAATAATAGGAACAGGAAATGTTGGTGGAACTTTGGCAACTAAGTGGGCTAAAGCAGGTCATACTATTTATTTAGGTGTACAGGATACAAATAATTTTAAAGGGCAATCTCTTTTAAAAAACCCAAATACTACGGTACACACAATTCAAGAAGCTGTAAAAAAATCGGAAGTTATACTAGTAGCAACTCCCTCTACTGCTGCAATTTCTGTCGCTGTTTCTCTTGGTAATACCCATGGCAAAGTAATTATAGATGCAATGAATGTGGTTATGGGAAGAGGTCCTGAGGAGTTTAATAATACAGCAGATGCTATTTTAGCAAATACTGATAGTAAAGATGTGGTTAAATGTTTCAATACCACTGGTTTTAACAATATGGAAAACCCAGATTACAATGGGATAAAAGCCGATATGTTTGTGGCAGGTAGTAGCGAAAAAGGAAAAGAAATAGCTAAACATTTGTCTAGCGATGCAGGCTTTGAAGTTTGTTATGACATTGGTGGGAATGATAAGTTTTTTTTAATTGAGCAATTCGCCAATTTTTGGATTAATCTTGCCTTGTTTCAAGGAGAAGGACGTGAAATGGCTTTCAAGTTAATGAAGCGTTGATAGAAAATTTCATCTAGTATTTCTTTTACAATCAATTAACAATTAACAATTAATCCTCTCAATGTCTACTGCCTTTCCATGTACCACCATATCTATAAAATGACCCTTGCTGGTGTTGCTTGATACAAATAGGACAAACAAAAATCCATTCTTTACCTTTTTTTATTTGAATACGATACATCACTGTGTTTTCCTTACTACAGGTTGGACAGACTTTGGTTTTCATATTGTAATTTTAGGATTAGATTTTAATATGTAACTCGTAACCCAAAAAAGCTTTGTTCAACTTAAATGATAAGCAATTTATAGCTGAAACCAACAGTGAGACTGGAGAAGTTGGGGATGGTACTGTATTTCATTACTTCCAAGAAGGTGATTTAATTTGGGCAGATTACAGCGGAGGTAGTATCAAAATTGGAAATATAATAGGGAAAGTACTTTCTGCAGATGTTTTTGAGATCAGGTATCAACACCTTAATAAAGATGGTGAAATGAAAACAGGCTATTGCCTTACAACAGTTTCTTTTACTAAAGATGGTAAAATGCAACTGAACGAAACTTGGGAATGGACAAGTGGTGGAGAAGGAAAAGGCAACTCTATTTTAGTGGAGAAAGTTACAGCTTAGCCTTCCTCACCACTAATATCAATAGGAGAATAAAGATGTAATCTGTTTGGGTCAGCCACCTGAATGTTAGCAACTTTGGCAGTAATAGGATGGTAGAACAATTCCACATAAAGCCCTTTTAAGTGATAAAGATCTACCTTTTGTTGATCTAAAGTAATGGTATTTAAAAACACACCATTTTTAATGATGGAGAACACTTTTTCTTCATATGGTAAAGCATCAAAGTTTTCCATAAGCTAAAGGTATGCATTTGTTTACTTATATTGAAGTTGTTTAAATTATTATTTATAGGTTAAAACCAATACATCTTAAAAGAAATAAATAATTTTAAAATCTTCTTAGTTGCTGAATTTGCAATGGATTAATAAGAAGGATAAAGCTAGATATTAATAAAGTACAAACTATTGTATTGAATGCAAATTGAAGAGATCATTAAAGTATTCTTACCTCATGTAACTTTCGATTATAAACCCTTTGGTTCAGGACATATTCATGATACATTTAAGGTCAATGTAAAAGAACCCCTTAAGAATTGCTATTTATTGCAATGTATCAACCAGCATGTGTTTCAAGATGTAACAGGGATGATGCGCAATATAGATTTGGTAACCTCTTTTTTACAAGAACGACTTTTAGAGAATCCGATTAAAGGATTTACAACGACACAAATATTACCTACTGCAGCAGGGAACCTATATTTTAGTGATACAACAGGGAAGGCATGGCGTATGTATTCGTTTATAGAAAATACAGTTGCCTATGATAAAGTAACGTCTTTACAACAAGCAGCTGAAGCAGGAAAGGCTTACGGTGTTTTCCAATACCTTCTTTCTGGGTTTCCGTCCGACAAACTTGTTACAACCATTCCAAATTTCCATAATATGGCTTTTAGGTTAGAAAACTTAAAAATTGCCAAGGGGAAGAATCTGGTAAACAAGTTGAAAGAAGTTGCCAAAGAAATTGCTTTTGTAAAGTCGAGAGCAGATGAAATGTTGCATTTATATCAATTAATCGAGACGGGTACCATTCCAAATAGGGTGTCTCATAACGATACCAAATTCAATAATGTATTATTAGATGCCGATACTCACCAAGCCAAGGCAGTAATAGATCTAGATACTGTAATGCCAGGAAGTACTTTGTATGATTTTGGTGATGCGGTTAGAACAATATGCAATACAAGTGAAGAAGATGAACCCGACATTGAAAAGATTTCTTTTTCATTGCCTTTTTTTGAAGCATTTACTCAACACTATCTTGCCCAAACCAGAAACTTATTGACACAAATTGAAATAGATTATTTAGGTACTTCATGTCGTTACATGACTTTTATTATGGGGGTTCGCTTTCTTACCGACTACTTAGATGGAAATATTTACTACAAGACAAGTTATCCCGAACATAATATACATCGTGCCAGGTGCCAATTTCAATTGGTTCGGTGCATGGAAGAAAATAATGAAGAGATGAGAAATGTGATAAATAAATTTAGGTCATAAAAATCAGTTCGTAGTATCCGCATTTCAAATTTATTGTAAATAGCAAATATTCCAAACTCTACGAAAATATTCTAATCGATAGAATCTTATTCATAGTATTTATTACTATACCTTTCTTTTTTCCATTATAATTCCACCAAATGCATATTTCCCGCTAGGGAGTTTGTTAGTAAACATGTTGAAAAGCCTTTTTAAGCTCATCCTTTCATGAATGCTTGAGAGCATCATTCTTACTTTTTTAGTTTCAGTTATGGTTGAGTCTTGGTAGTGATTATTTTCAAGTTCCCAGTAGTAATAGTTTCGATTAAGTTCATGAGTTTGAATACCAAATGAAATAGATGTTCCATCCAACCCGTGCACATATCCATTGACATCTTCACAGCTCGGAAGATTTTCAATATCGTTCATATAGCATATATTCATCAGTTGTTCAACATGGATTGCTGGGATATTCAAAACCTGTTGAATAGTTCTTATACGTTCTTCTTTTCTATTCATCTTCCAAATAGTGTTAGTTAGAGTCCCTTGAAATGTTCCATTAAGGTTCTCTATCAGTTCTATTTGTTGAAAGTCAGACTTAGATATTTGATAAATCCGCTGGTGTTTAGTTGAATCTAATTTTGTTGCACTTCCAACTTTTTGAGAGTTTGAATAATTCGAAATCAGAAGCAATATGGAGAAAATACTTACAATTTGCATATGTGTAATAATGAAAAACTACTTCATTTTGGTAACTTCTTTAGAATTTACATCTTCACTCGATTTATTCCCACTTGTTTTTTTTATCATTTTCTGCATAAAAATATTGCTGGGCAAAGACACAAATTCATTGTTATCTACTTCTATAATGATAAAGAAAATACCTATATCGCTGATTTTGCCTTCTATTTGAGTGTCCTTATCTAAAATGGCTATGGTATCTCCAATTTTTACCTGATGGTTAAAGAATATAATAATGGTAGAAGTAACATTCGACATAATAGACCATTGAGCCAAAAAGCCAATTCCAATAACTGTAAATAATGAGGCGATATATCCTGCTAATTGAGAAGGAGCAATGCCCCATATCAATAGTAGTACGATGATAAAAATGGCATTTAATGTCAAGCTAATAATCTTCTTCACTATTTTAATTCTCGTCTCATTGTAGGAGAATTTCGCCCCAACTTTTTGAATAATTCCGTAGAGTAATCTTAATAATGAAAAAAGTAAAATTATGAGTACTACCGTTTCAATTATTTGTACTTGATAAGCTTTCATTTTTCTTTGCTTGAGAAAAGTCAGCGAATATATTCTTTTTTAAATTTTGTGGGATTTTTACCAGTTACTTTTTTAAAAGTCCGGTTGAAATAGGAGAGGCTTTCGAAGCCACAATCGAAACATACTTCGGTAACGTTCTTATCTAATAAAAGCATTTTTTTAGCCTTATCAATTCGATAATGATTTACAAATGCTGTAAAAGTCAATTTGGTCATTTTTTTGAAATACCTGCAAAATGCGGCATTAGAGAGATTGCTAATTTCAGCTATGTCACTAATATCTATTTTTTGCCTGTAAGATTTATCTACATACTCATAGATGGTTTTTAGGCGATTTTGATCTTTACGTGTAAATTGATTTTTGACAGGAGTTGTATGCAATAGCTCTTTGTCTTTGGCTAAATAAAGTTCATGTAGAATATCTAAGAGTGCTAAGAATTGTGTGAAATGGGATAGTTCAGGTAATTCTTTTAACCTCGTTCCCAGTAATTTTTTTGTTGTACTGCCAAATGCAATACCATGTTGCGATTCAATTAATAAAGATTGCAAGGCATTTAACTCAGGCATACCTTCTAGATTTTGTCTTAAAAAGTCGGGGCGAAGGTGTACAACTATCTTCTCATATTTTGTTTTTACCCCATAGTCAAAGTTTAAATGAGGGATGTAAGAACCAATCAAAACCAAATCACTTTCTTTAAACTTCGAAAGATGTTTCCCTACGTGTCTATTGCCATCTGCACCATCTATATAAACCAACTCAAATTCTGGGTGAAAGTGCCAAAAAAAGAAATCACTCAAGTCTGGATTCACCATTAAACTAAAGGAACTATTAGCAGCTGGTTGGATTTCTTCTAACTCGGTCTTCATAAATTTTTACAAATTTTACATTAATTCATGATAAAATTAGCTAAAATGTCAATATTGTTCAAATTTCAGTCATTATAAGCGTAGAAATGAAGCTATTATTCCTACTACCTTTGTCATATATCAAATTCATTTATCCTTTAAAAACTTTATAATATGAAAGACTTGAAAGAAAATACATTAGAAAGAGAAAGTCCTAACCAAAACCATAAAGAAATTCCTGGTAACCCTTCAACAGCCACAAGTAGTAAAAAAAAACTAAACGATCGTTCGAACGGAGAAGCATTGAAAGTATTGAGCGAAGAAGACTGGAAGTTTTGGATAGAGAACGGATACATTGTAATAAAGAATGCTGTGCCAAGAGAGCAGGCGCTAAAAACTGCCGAGTTTTTATGGGAGTTTGAAGAAAAAGATGCTAACAATCCTGAGACTTGGTACTCTGCACCTCGGGCTGAAATGCAGATGAAAGAATTAACTGGTACTGGTATGGTAGAAGTTTATAACAACCAGCACCTATGGAATAATCGCCAAACAAAACGTGTATATGATGCTTTCTGCGACATTTGGGGAACAGAAAAATTGTGGGTAACCATAGATAGGGCCAACTTAAATTTCCCAATGAGACCAGGTCATGAGTATAAAGGATTTATCCACTGGGACTATGATCCTGAAACCAAACCTCAAAATGTGCAAGGTGTACTGGCTTTGGCCGATCAGACGGACGAAAATATGGGTGGTTTCCAGTGTATTCCTTGGTTGTATAGAAATTATGAAACTTGGAAACAAACACAACCTGACGATAGAGATCATTTTAAGCCAGATGTTTCAGATTTACAAGATAAAATTGTAAAAGTAAAATTAGAAGCAGGCGATTTACTAATCTTTAACAGTACCCAGCCGCATGGAATTCGTGCCAACCGCTCTGGAGATAAAGTGAGAATTGCTCAATATATTTCTATGATGCCAGCAGAAGAAGATAATGAAGAGTTGAAAAATTGGAGAGTTAATTCTTGGAAAGATAGAGTGGCGCCTAGCGGTTATGCATTCCCTGGTGACCCAAGAAAATTTGAACAAACCCGTTACGAAACAGCTAATCTTAGCGATTTGGGTAAAAAGCTTCTTGGAGTAGATAAGTGGTAAAGTCAATAGGATGCTAAGGTATCCTTACTGCTCACGTAACCTCGAACGAAGTGAGAAGTCTACCAGCTACTAGCCATTCTGGTTCTTAGGTGGGTGATGGCTCACTTTGTTCGACATAGCGTGATAATTCTAATTTTTCAATTAACTTGACCATTCACGACATCCCTTTTTCCTTATTTAATAACTAACAAATTACTAACATGCTAGAAAACCTACATTTTTGGGACCTGTCTATCATAGGCGGGTATTTTGCTATCGTTTTATGGATTGCTTGGTGGGCTGCAGAGGGTGGAGGAAGCAATAAAAAGAAAGAAGATTTAGATTCGAGTGATTATTTCTTAGCTGGAAAAAACGAAGGCTGGTTTGTAATAGGTGCCTCATTATTTGCTTCCAATATTGGATCTGAAATTATACTTGGAGTATCTGGTGCCGGTGCAAGAGCTGAAATGCCTCAAGCCAATTTCGAGATTTTGGCTTCCCTCATTTTAATTTTATTAGGTTGGGTTTTTGTGCCTTTTTATTTGAGGACCGGTGTTTACACCATGCCTGAGTTTTTGGAATTACGGTATAATAAGGCTTGCCGAAATTATCTTTCAGTGGTATCTGTATTGGCCTATGTATTGACAAAAATCTCATTGATTATTTTTGCTGGTGCTTTGGTTTTTGAAACCATGGGTATTCCTTTCTGGACAGGTGCCATTGTAACCGTTTTGGCTACTGGATTTTATACAGTATTGGGCGGATTGAAAGCGGTGATTTACACCGATATGATTCAGACTTTTATATTGTTAATTGGTACAGCAGCTGTTACCTATTTTGGCTTGAGCCAACTTGGCGGATGGAATGCCATGATTGAGACTATTTCGCAAGCATCCTTAGAAGCGGGTAATCCTCCAGTAGAACGCTTCTTTAATCTTTGGCGACCAGTAGGTGACTCCGATTATCCTTGGACGGGGATGTTATTTGGGGCACCCATTTTAGGCGTATGGTATTGGTGTACCGACCAATTTATTGTGCAACGTACGCTTTCAGCAAAAGATTTAAGTAATGCACGTAAAGGGACTTTATTTGCAGGGTTCTTAAAGTTACTGCCAGTATTCCTTTTCTTTTTACCAGGGGTTATTGCCTATGCATTGGCGCAAAAAGGGATGCTCAATTTTTCATTAGAAAATCCTGACCAAGCGCTACCTGCCATGATCACAGGCTTTTTACCTATTGGTTTAAAAGGTTTAGCCATTTCAGGTTTGTTAGCCGCATTAATGAGTTCTTTGTCCTCGGCTTTTAACTCTTCTTCTACCTTAATTACCATCGACTTTTATAAGCAATACAAGCCAAAAGCAACGGAAAAAGAATTGGTTTGGGTAGGTCAAATTGCCACAATATTGCTAGTAATATTCAGCCTCGGTTGGATTCCTTTTATGAAGACTTTAATGGGTGGTGGAATTTTCCGTTACCTACAAAGTGTACAAGCCTACATTTCACCTCCAATTGCAGCGGTATTTTTATTTGGATTATACTTTCAATGGATCAACGCCAGAGGGGCTATTATCTCTCTTTGGACTGGTTTCGGTTTGGGGATCTTGCGTTTGGTAACTGAGTTTATGAGCAAAGAAGGAATTATACAAGTTGCAGATGATTCTTTATTAGGTATGATGTTAAGTATTAACTTTTTACATTATGCCATAGTCTTATTTGTGTTCAGTGCAGCCGTATTGATGTTGGTGAGTAAAATGGGTCAACCACAAAGTGCAGAAGTATTGAAACTAGTCACATTCCAAAAAACCGAAACCAAATCGAAATCAGCATTGAGTTCAGATGGCTGGTTAACGATTATCTTAATTATTTGTGTATTGTTTATATGGTGGATATTTAGTCCACTAGGAATTGGATAAAATTATGGATTTACAACTTGAAAATAAAAGAGCTTTGGTTACAGGTTCTACCTCTGGTATTGGTTATGCTATTGCCAAATTATTAGCCAAAGAAGGTGTAGAAGTTATTTTAAATGGAAAAGAAGGTACTATTGAAACAGCCATTTCTAGACTTAAGCGTGAAGTGGCTGGTGTAAAAGTATCGGGTATGGCTGTTGATTTTGCTATAGCTGAAAGTGTAGAAGAATTTATTGAAAGCATAGGAGAGATAGATATACTCATTAATAATGTAGGTATTTTTACGTCTCAGCAATTTACAGATACAACAGACCAAGACTGGCAGAATATGTTTGATGTAAATGTGATGAGTGGGGTTCGACTTTCAAGAAAAGTTTTGCCTAAGATGTTAGATAAAAACTGGGGACGTATCATATTTATTTCGAGTGAGTGCGCCATGTTAGTACCTGAAGATTTAATAGCTTATAGTGCTTCTAAAGCGATGGTATTGGCGCTGTCTAGAGGGCTGGCACATACTACTAAAGGTTCTGCTGTTACAGTAAATGCCGTATTACCTGGTTCAACTCTATCAGAAGGAGCTGAGAAATTTTTAAAAGAAACGGCTGAGCAGCAAGGGATTTCTGAACAGGAGGTTGCCGATAATTTTTTCAAAGAAGTACGTACTACTTCATTGATTCAACGATTTGCTTCTACTGAAGAGATAGCAAGTACCGTAGTTTACTTGTGCAGTCCCTTAGCAGCAGCAACCAATGGTGCTTCTATTAAAGTTGATGGGGGTTCTGTTCCAGGGATTATTTAATGCAATGCTATGGAGAAAAAATTAAGACACGTCGTATTATTTCAATTCAAATCCTCCTCTAGTATTGAGGAGGTGCAAGAAGTAGTAGATACTTTTCTAGCCCTTAAAGGGAAAGTGCCCAATTTGATAGACATTGAATTTGGTATAAATATCAGCCCTGAAAATTTCCATCAAGATTTCACCCATTGTTTTACATTGACTTTTCCTACTATGGAAGCATTAAGTACTTACCAAGTACATGATGCACATATGGCTTTTCAGGAGGTATTACAACCACATATGCAGAAAGTGTTTGTAGTAGATTATTTTACAGAATAGTGAAACACTTAACATAGAACAAACGGTTTAAGACTTATGTCGCAAACTGTAACTATTACCTTTTATCGTTTTAAAGGAGTAAAAAACAAATTTTGGGCTTTTACAAGAATGCAATTAGCCCACCCTTCATTGAAAGAAATTACAGGATTAAACTTTTATAAGCTATTAGGAACTGGTGGTGGAGAAGGATTTAGTTGGAAGCCTGATTTTGAAGTTTACTGTTTTTTAGGTGTTTGGAATACTGAGAAAGATGCTGAACAGTATTTCTCCTCAACTAAAATTTCAAAAGCTTACAAGCGGCATGCAATAGAAACAATCACTTTTTGGTTAAATCCACTAGAAGCACATGGTGCGTGGTCGGGTAAACAACCTTTTAAATTCAATAAGCAGCAGGTTGGTTTGCCTGTAGTAGTAATTACCAGGGCAAGAATTTTTTTAAAACACGTTCCAGCTTTTTGGCGTAAGGTTGCACCTTCAAGTAATTCTATCCAAGGGATTAGTGGTAAGTTTTTTTCTAAAGGTGTGGGTGAATGGCCATTGATCCAACAAGCTACTATTAGCATTTGGGAAAATTTTGAAGCTATGAAGGCATACGCTTATCGTAGCCCTGCACATTTAGAAGTGATAAAACTTACCCGTGAAAAACAGTGGTATAAAGAAGAAATGTTTGCCCGTTTTCAACTCTATGAAACGGAAGGTACTTGGCAAGGTATTAATCCTTTAAAAGATTATATGGCTTCTGCAACTACTGTTTGAATGCCTAATGGCAATAATTTTTCTAACATAAAAAACGGTGAAGTATATATTTTTTTCCATACCAGTGGAAAAAACTCTTGCTCCATAGTGCTTGACCAATCAATGTTTTTCTTTTCCATGGTACCCATCCACCAGAGCGTAAAAGCATCTAAAGTACCATATCTGTAGTAATCAACTAATTTGTACCCATTGGCACCGAATAATCTGGCTAGCCCATTTCCAGAGTATAATAAGGTATGTCTAGGGGTATGCCAACCTTCCCAATGCGTTGTTTGCCATTTTGCTGTGAGAGAAAGATAATCAGGTACTTCAATAATTACTTTTCCACCCGTTTTAATTATTTTTCTAACTGCACTAAGGGTTTTATTAGGATTATAATCATGTTCTAAATAATGCCACATAGTTACAATATCATAGGCTTCCTCCATTTCCATTTGTTGTACATCGCCAGTGATGAGCTGTAAACCTTCAATAGACATGTCTTTCCAACCTTCATCAGTAAAGTCTATGCCTGAAAGTTGCCAATTTGTTTTTTCTTGTAATGCTTGCAAAAAGGTAGGTCTGCCACAACCTACATCTAATAACTTAATATTTTCCTCTTTGCTTGCTTGGTATTTTTGACATGTTTTTCTTCTGCTTGTATCCATTTTTCTTTGGCTGTTTTCTACAAAAGATTTGTATTTACCCCAAGCTTCGGCACCTCTATAGGGCAGGTAATAGTCAGGATAATAATCTTTTAGTTGTTCGCTAACTATCCTTGGATTTAAAAAGGCACTTCCACATGTTTGGCATTGTGAAAAAGAGAAGTTATCATCTGTGTGGTGCATCAATGCTTTGGTAGTGATGTAGGGGGAAAAGTTAGTATGCTTGCAAACAGGACAAGCTTTAACAGATTCGAGGTGTTTATCTTCCATGTTGTAAGAACTTATAGGTTTAGGGCTTGTTTGGAAAGTTTGTAAAATTCAAGCGTAAATTATCTTTTTTGAGATTATCTATACCTTAAATTTTCCACTTAAAATACTTACATTAGGACTCTCAAAATCCAATTTCCTTTTCATTAATTTAAAAACCAAACAACCAATATGAAACGAATACCCATTGAGCAAATGCAAACTACTTTCCAGCAATTATTAATGAAATATGGATTTGATGAGGCAAAGGCGAAACTTAGTGCAAAGCTAATTTCAGAAACTAGTTTAGATGGTACTTATTCTCATGGTTTAAATCGTGTACCAAGGTTGATTGACACGATAAAATTAGGGTATGTAAAGCCAGATAAATCACCAAAAAAAATAAGTGGGCACGGTTCGTTAGAAGTTTGGGATGGACAATTAGGACCGGGAAATACAAATGCTTATTACTGTATGGATCAAGCTATTAGTTTGGCAAAAAGTAATGGTATTGGATTAGTGGCTTTAAAAAACACAAATCATTGGATGCGGGGAGGAGCTTTTGGCTGGCAGGCTGCCAACGCTGGTTTTGCGGGTATTTGCTGGAGTAACACAAAACCCAATATGCCAGCATGGGGGGCTAGTAAAAATATTCTAGGGAATAATCCTTTAATTATTTCGGTACCAAGAGATGAAGGGCATATTGTTCTTGATATGGCCATGTCTCAATTCTCATTTGGGAAAGTAGAATCTTACAAAAGAAAAGGTGAAGAACTTCCGTTTGCAGGTGGCTATGATAGGGAGGGAAATGTAACTTCAAACCCTGCAATTATAGAAGAAACAGAACTTGCTTTACCTGTTGGCTATTGGAAAGGTGCTGGCCTTTCTTTAATGCTTGATTTATTAGCTTCTTTGCTTTCTACAGGCAAAGCTACCCATGAAATTGGGCGTGGTGTAAATGAAGAATTTGGTTTAAGTCAAGTATTTATAGCCATTGATGTATCAAAAAACACTTCAGAGGATTTTATTGCTGAAAAGCTAAAAGGAATAATTAATGATTTACATGCATCGCCAACTTTCGAGCGTGGTGGCAAGACCTATTATCCCGGAGAAAGAACCTTGGCAACAAGAAAAGAAAATCTTGAAAATGGCATACCAGTAGATGAAGGCTATTGGAATAAGGTTAATGATTTATTGAAAGATTAAAGTAATTATCATAGTATTTCAATGGAAGATTTAATTACTGAATGGAAGCAGAAAAAGCATGCTGTTAAAAAACAAAATAAGAAATTTGTAAGGCATCTCAACCAGCACAAAGGCAAACATTTAAATAGATCAGGAGGTGAATTACATGATGCAGCTTTTAAAAAAATCGATTGCCTTGATTGTGCCAACTGTTGCTCTAGTATCCCACCAATTGTCAATAAAACAGATAGCAATCGAATGGCTAAACATCTTAAAATGAAGCCTTCTGCATTTGAGGAAAAATATTTACGTGTTGACGAAGATGGAGATACAGTAATCAATGCTTCACCTTGTCCGTTTTTAGGCGATGGTAATTATTGCCAGATTTACGAGGTAAGACCGAAAGCATGCAGAGAATATCCTCATACAGATGCGCTTCAATTTTCAGATAATCTCCACTTGCATGCAACGAATGCACAATATTGCCCAGCAGTTTTTAATATTATTGAGGAGATGAAAAGACGCATTCCAGTATAGAGAATCTTTATTGACTCAAAGGCGTTTCTCAATGCCTATTTTTTTATATAATTTGACCAATAACTACACTAGAATTAAATATGAAAATGAAATTAACTGAACTAACACTATTATTCCTTTTTCTTTTGTCATTTCCAATAAAAGCACAATGGCAACCTGCAGGAAATAAGATTAAGACAAAATGGGCAAAAGAAATCAATCCTGAAAATGTTTGGCAAGAATATCCTCGACCACAGCTTGTGCGTTCAGATTGGCAAAACCTCAATGGGCTATGGGATTTCGCTTTGCTTCCAAAAGGTAGTGCTACTCCCACTAGTTTTTCTAAAAAAATACTAGTCCCCTTCGCAGTAGAATCTAGTTTATCAGGCATTCAGAAAGCAGTGGGCAAAGAGAATGAAATATGGTATCGTAGAAATTTTCAAGTACCTGCAGAATGGAAAGGTAAAAAAACGATATTACATTTTGGGGCAGTAGATTGGCGAACCGAAGTATGGATCAACGATATTAAAATTGGTACCCACGAAGGTGGTTATACACCATTTTCATTTGATATTTCCCCCTATTTAACAAAAGGAGAACAGAAGGTTTTAGTAAAAGTTTGGGATCCTACAAATGATGGCCCGCAAGCAAGAGGTAAGCAATTAAAAGATCCAAGAGGTATTTGGTACACACCTGTTTCTGGTATTTGGCAAACAGTATGGTTAGAAGCTGTTCCTCAAAAATATATCAAACAATTGAAATTGGTCCCCAATATAGACACGCGACACTTACAAATTTCTGCTGATTTAACTGGAGAAGAATTTGGAGATATTATAGAAGCTACTGTGAAGAAAGATGGGGAAACGGTTCAAATAGCTAAAGCTGCCGTAGGTCAAAATTTCACGATTTCCATACCTGATGCTGAGTTGTGGTCACCTGAAACTCCGACCCTTTATGATCTCACTTTGAGATTAATCAGTAAAGGAAAGCAGATTGATGTAATAGATAGCTATTTTGCTATGAGGAAAATCTCGTATGCTAGGGATGAAACTGGCATACTCCGATTACAACTCAATAACAAAGATTACTTTCAATTTGGCACTTTAGACCAAGGCTGGTGGCCAGACGGATTGTATACAGCACCTACAGATGAAGCACTTGCTTATGATATAAAGGTAACCAAAGAGCTGGGTTTTAACATGATCCGGAAACACGTGAAAGTAGAACCTGCTCGATGGTATGCCCACTGCGATAAACTGGGTATGTTAGTTTGGCAAGATATGCCGAATGGTGATAAAAATTATATTTGGCAAATGCGAAAGTATTTTGACGGAACTGAGTTTGAAAGAGATATAGCCTCAGAAAAAATATATCGCAAAGAGTGGAAAGCGATTATGGATTATTTGTATAGCCATCCGTCGATTGTTTGTTGGGTACCTTTTAACGAAGGTTGGGGGCAGTTTAAAACAAAGGAGATTTCTGCTTGGACTAAAAATTATGACCCTTCTCGATTGGTTAATGCGGCAAGTGGTGGAAATCATTTTCAAACTGGCGATATATTAGATTTGCACAATTATCCAGAACCACAACTGTATTTATTTGACGCAAAACGACCCACAATTTTAGGGGAATACGGGGGGATTGGATTGGCTTTGAAAGGTCATTTATGGGAACCTGATAAAAACTGGGGTTATGTACAATTCAAAACTTCTGAAGAGGTAACCACTGAATATGTTAAGTTTATAGAAATATTGAAAAAGTTGGTAAGGTCAGGTTTTTCAGGAGCTATCTACACACAAACAACCGATGTAGAAATGGAGGTAAATGGTTTGATGACTTATGATCGAGAAATCATTAAACTTAACAAAGAAAAAGTGCAAAAGGCCAACACAGAATTAATCAATGTGATCAATAATAGGAGATAATAGAATTGACATGAAACAGACTTATTTAGCGCTTTTGATAGGGCTACTTTTTTTCAGTGCTTGTAATCAAAAAGAACAAAAAGATACCAGCGATATGACTGGTAATGACTGGCAAAAAATTAGAACCGCCTTTAAAGACACTTTAAATGGCAAAAATACAGATTTGATTGTTTTAGAAAATGAAAAGGGTGTAGTTGTGACTATAACTAACTACGGTGCAAGGGTAGTCCATTTAGTTGTTCCAGATAAAACTGGGAAACCAACGGATATAGTTTTAGGATACAATAGCTTAAAAGAATACTTAGAGTCGTCATCAGCTTTTTACGGAGCTCTTGTTGGTCGTTATGCCAACCGAATCGCGAAAGCTTCTTTCGAGCTCGATGGGCAAACCTATCAGCTGGCAAAAAACAATGGGCCGAATAGTTTACATGGAGGACCTGGTGGATTTCATAATGTAGTATGGGATATTGTAAACAGTACTGATACTTATGTGGAGCTTCAATATTTATCTTCAGATGGAGAAGAGGGCTATCCTGGAAATTTGGATGTAACTGTGATTTATAAGTTGAATGATGAAAATGGTTTGGAAATTATCTACCAAGCCATGTCAGATAAAAAAACGGTGATTAATTTAACCAATCATGCATATTTTAACTTAAATGGGGATGGAAGTGGAAATGTGAAAGACCATCTATTACAAATAGAAGCGGATAGTATAACGCCTGTTGATACTACATTAATTCCATTGGGTACACTTGCCTCAGTAGAAAATACTCCTTTCGATTTTAGGCAACCAACAGCCATTGGAAAGCGCATTAATGATACAGATGTGCAGTTAGAGACTGGTGGTGGTTATGATCATAATTTTGTTTTAAGAAAAGGACTTACTCCTAATCCTGAAAAGATTGCTTTGGCATATTCTAATGAGTCGGGAATTGCAATGGAAGTGCATACTACCGAGCCAGGGGTACAATTTTACGGAGGTAATTTTATGAATAGTATTCAAGGTAAAAATGGCACTTATGAATACAGAGGGGCATTTTGTTTGGAAACACAACACTATCCCGATAGTCCTAACCAACCTTCATTTCCTACTACTGTATTGGAAAAAGGAGATGTTTGGGAGTCTGCCACGATTTATAAATTTATGTTGAAAGAATAAAGTCAAGTATTTATTTCAAGGAATAATAATTAGTTTTTAAACGAATAATTAGACTGATTTAAAAGCTTATTTTGTATAATAGAGAATGCATTAATTTTAATTTTTTTACCATTATGAATCCACTAAAGCTATTATTTATAACCATCATTGTTGCTTTTTTAGGGAGCAGTTGTTCGAAGCAAGAGCAAAGTGCACCAAAAGAAAGCGCAGCAACAAAAAGGCCCAATATCATTTTTATGATGGCCGATGACCATGCCTATCAGGCCATAAGTGCGTATAGCAACCATTTAATTGAAACTCCCAATATTGATCGTATTGCTAAAAATGGCATGTTATTTACCAATGCCAGTGTTACTAATTCAATTTGTGCTCCTTCAAGAGCAACTATACTTACGGGTAAGCATACCCACATGCATGGCAAAATTGATAATCGTTTTCCATTTGATACCACTCAAGTTACCTTTCCTCAAATTTTGCAAGATGCGGGTTATCAAACGGCCATGTTTGGGAAATTACATTTCGGTAATAGTCCAAAAGGGATAGATGAATTTAAAATTCTACCAGGGCAAGGTAATTATTATAATCCTAAGTTTATAACCAACGAAGGTGATACAACCATAACAGGTTATGTAACTGATATAATTACCGATTTAACCATTGATTGGTTAGATAATAGAAGAGAAGAAGAAAAACCTTTCACCTTATTTTATTTGCACAAAGCACCACATAGGGCATGGTTACCTGCTGAAAGACATTACAAAGAATTTATCAGTAAAACTTTTGTAGAGCCACCAACATTGTTTGATGATTATTCAAATAGGGGAAGTGCAGCTAAAGAGGCAGAAATGAACTTGTTAAAGCACATGCATTGGGCAATAGACTCTAAGTTACACCCAGATATAATGGAAGAGTTGAATATAACAGAAACCTCTGATTGGGGAGTACCCGCCTACCACAATAGAATGGGTAGGATGACCGAGGAACAACGCAATGCTTGGAGTGCAGTTTACGGACCTATGAATGAGGAGTTTAAAAAGATGTACCCTGAAATGGATGAAGAAGCTTTGATGAAATGGCGTTATCAGCGTTACATGCAAGACTACCTCGGATGTATAAAAGCGGTGGATGAAAATGTAGGTCGCTTATTGGATCATCTTGAAAAAAATAACCTACTTGAAAATACCTTAATTGTATATACTTCTGATCAAGGATTTTATTTGGGTGAACATGGTTGGTTTGACAAACGCTTCATTTATGATGAATCTTTTAAAACACCTCTGATGGTAAGCTGGCCAGGTGTAGTTGAAGCAGGTACAACTTCCGATATCATGGTACAAAACTTGGATTTTGCCCAAACTCTGTTAGAAGCTGCAGGTCTTACCCCACCAGCAGATATGCAAGGCGAAAGTTTATTGCCCATTTTAAAAGGTGAATTAGAAAATTGGGAAAGAGATGCAGTGTATTATCACTATTATGAATACCCAGCAGTGCATATGGTAAAAAGGCATTACGGCATTGTTACCAGAGAATTCAAATTGGCTCATTTCTATTACGATGTAGACGAATGGGAACTCTACGATCGATTGAATGATCCAAATGAAATGAACAATGTATACGATGATCCCAAATACGCAGATACTGTAAAAAAACTCAAAGAAGAGTTAGCCGATTTAAGAGTGAAATACAAAGACTCCAAAGAGCTTGATCAAAAGTTTATAGATAAATACAAGCAAGCGAAATAGTTTGAGATATTTTAAGAAATTACTTGGCTGAGTATCTTACTCAGCTTTTTTTTAACCACCTGAAAATAATTTTTCCTGACCCATAGGAAAATTAAAGCGGATTAAAGCACTGAATTTTCTAAACAAAGTTTAATAAGATAATCTTTGGTAAAAAAGTTACCGTTCGAGTAACTATACGTCATCACATTACCTGAAAACTACCTCCATTTTTTTACTACCACATTATCTCAATTATGAAAGAGTTTTTTCACCTTCAATTTTTATTAAACTTCGTGAAAGTTACTAGTCTTATTTTTTTGTTGACACAATGTTCTCAAGAAGATGAAAAGATACAACCTGAGTTAGTTCCTTTAGATGAAACTTTAATATTTGAAGAAGAAGTAGAGGCACCTATGTCTGAGATAGCTCTGATAAGCCCTGAAGATTTATCTATGGAAGCTACTGAAGATATCACATCTATTGAACGTTTTTATCCTGAAGGTTTAGAAAAAAATGCTACAAGAAAGAGTGGTTTTGGTGTAACTGAATTTATACATTTCCGTGATTATGCAGCACTTTCTCTTATGCCAAATAAAGCACACAACTACACTGAAAATCCTTTTTATATAGAAAAGATAGGAAATGCTTGGATACATGTTAAAGAAAATAATACAGGTAACTATAAGCCTAGCTTTAAGAGCTTTGACGGGCATTATCACTTGCCTTATGAGCATGAGCCCTTAGCATCTTATGCTAATTATTCTTCAGAGACACCATGTGTTATATTACAAGATGGCAATTGTTATGAATTCGATCCTGCTTTATTTGATAGACGACTTGTGTCTCATGATTCAAATCAATGGATTAAAATATACGCTTATGATCAAAATAATGACGCAAGGGTATTTGATTTATTAAAAATAAAGGTGATAAGTGGCCCGATTCAGCTTTGGTATAAAAAGTCTAATGGAAAATGGCGTAAGTTTAAATCTATTGGAGAAAATACTTGGAATTTGTCTGCCAAATGTACCTCTATCACAGAAGTTCTTATCTCTGGTACTGAAGGTTTATCAGGTACTTTTTCCATAGATAATTTAAAAATAAGAGTACCTAATAACTAAGATTAGTGGATATTTTTAAACCACTATCCTTCAAGTAAAATAGGCATAAGATACATACTTCTATTCCTTTTTCTTTCTTCCATTTTACATAAAAATTTTTTAGTAAAGAATTCTGATGTAAATCTTCCATTCAATGCTTCCCTTTCTCATTCCTATAGCTTTGGTCCACCATAGGGCCTAATTTATTTCCACCAAGTATATGCATATGTAAATGAAACACAGATTGCCCAGCATCTTCATTAATATTCATAGACAGGCGGTATCCAGTCTCGGCAATTCCTTCGTCTTTAGCGAGTTTTTTAGCTACTAAAAATAATTTACCCAAAACCATAGTATCTTCTTCTGTGGCATCATTGATAGTAGGTATTTCTTTTTTAGGTACAATTAAATAATGAACAGGCGCTTGTGGTCTTAGTGGTACAAAAGCGATAATATCATCATCTTCATAAACAATATTTGCAGGTGCTTCCCGATTAATTATTTTGGTAAAAACAGAGCCTTCAGCTAACTTCTCAGCTTTCTTTTTTAGATAAGCTTCACTTTGTCCAACAGCACTAAAACAGACAATTGAAAAAAGGAAAAGTATACATGCTGTTTGAAATAATTTCATTTTTATAAATAGTTTTAAGAAGAAAATTTTAAAAAGTATTGATGGAGTAAAATATAAATTTAACCTCCAATCCTAATCGACCTTCATCTAAATTAAAATGCATTTGATAAAGAGACCATAACAGTTGGGCAAAATAATATTATAAAACACAGATGCATTTCAACCAATATTTAACTTTGCAAACAATTTGAATGAAATATTACTTTCAAAAGGTGAAATATTGATTTCATAAATTCCCACTGTCAAATAAAACTGTACACCTAACATACATTTCACTATTCTTTCAATTTATATGAAAATTAAGATAAGTATTCTAATCACAAGTATGTTTATGCTATTTGCTTGTGAACAAAAACAAGAATCACTAGTAACTTACCCTATTGCTAAAAAGATTGATCAAACTGATGCGTTTTTTGGCGTAGAAGTAAAAGACCCATACCGTTGGTTAGAACAAATTGATGAGCCAGATGTACAAGAATGGATTAAAGCTGAAAATGAGGCTACTTTTTCTTATTTGGAAAAGATTCCATACAGAGATAAAATCAAAGAACGTTTGACCCAACTTTGGGATTACGAAAAAATATCTGCTCCCAATATTCATGGAGATTTTGTATACTACTATAAAAATGATGGCTTACAAAATCAGTATGTACTTTATCGTAAAAAGGAAGGTAGTGAAGAGGAAAGTATTTTTTTAGATCCCAATAAATTATCAGAAGATGGTACTACTTCGTTAGCGGGTACAGCCTTTACCAAAGACGGTTCTTTGTTCGCTTATTCAATATCTAAAGGGGGTTCTGATTGGAGGGAAATTTATGTATTGGATACAGAAACTGGTAAACTTTTAGAAGATAAAATAATTGATGTAAAGTTTAGTGGGATTGAGTGGCAAGGAAAAGAAGGTTTTTATTACAGCAGTTATGATCGGCCAAAAGAAGGGAATAGATTGGTAGCTAAAACTCAATTCCATAAGTTGTACTATCATAAATTGGGAACCCCGCAAAGTGAAGATGTTTTAGTGTTTGGAGGCGAAGAACAGCCTCGTAGGTACATTAGTGCTGGCATTACCGAAGACCAAAGATTCTTGATTATAAGTGCAGCGGAAAGTACAAGTGGTAATGAGTTGTACATGAAGGATTTAACGAAATCTGAAAGTGAAATAGTACCAATAGTAACTGGTTTTGATAATGAGCATTCAGTGATAGATAATGAAGGGGAACGAATTCTAATTTACACCAATTTAAATGCACCAAACAACAGGGTAGTTGAAACAAATGCTTCAAATCCATTGCCCGAAACTTGGAAAGATGTAATTCCTGAAAATGAAAATGTGTTGTCCACTTCAACGGCAGGTGGGAAAATATTTGCTAGATACTTAGTTGATGCCAAAAGTGAAATTAAGCAATTTGATAGGCAAGGGAATTTGGAAAGAAAGATTGAGCTACCCGGTTTAGGAACTGCTCGAGGTTTCGGTGGCGATGAAGAAGATACTGAACTGTATTATACTTTTACATCATTCACTTTCCCTTCAAGTATTTTTAAATATGATATTGCCAGCGGAGAGTCAGAAATGTATTGGCAACCAGAAATAGACTTCAACTTTGAAGACTATGAAACTAAGCAGGTTTTCTATACTAGTAAGGATGGCACCAAAGTACCGATGTTCATTACCCATAGAAAAGGCTTGGAAATGAATGGCAAAAATCCAACATATTTGTATGCTTATGGAGGTTTTAATATCAGTCTATCACCAAGTTTCAGGGTATCGCATTTGGTTTGGTTAGAGCAAGGCGGCATCTATGCCCAACCAAATTTAAGAGGTGGAGGAGAATATGGAGAAAAATGGCATAAAGCAGGTACAAAGATGCAAAAACAAAATGTATTTGATGATTTTATAGCCGCTGGTGAATATTTAATTGAGAATAAATATACCAATTCTGATTACTTAGCCATAGCTGGTGGATCGAATGGAGGCTTGTTGGTAGGGGCAACTATGACCCAAAGACCAGATTTGGCAAAAGTTACCTTCCCTGCAGTGGGTGTAATGGACATGCTGCGCTATCATAAATTTACAGCTGGAGCTGGTTGGGCTAGTGACTATGGTACAGCTGAAGATTCAAAAGAAATGTTTGAGTACCTTAAAGGGTATTCACCTGTGCATAATGTAAAAGCAGGAGTTAGTTACCCTGCTACTATGGTTACTACAGCAGATCATGATGATCGGGTAGTTCCTGGACACTCGTTTAAATTTGCAGCAGAGTTACAAGAAAAGCACGAAGGTAAAAATCCTGTTTTAATTCGTATTGAAACAAAGGCAGGCCATGGCGCCGGAAAACCTACTTCTAAACAAATAGAAGAATGGGCAGATCGTTGGTCTTTTGCATTTTACAATATGCAAGTTCCAGTATTGCCCTTGAGGTAGGAAAGTAAAAATTTCACGATGTTAAAGCATGAGGTTGTTCTATAAGGCAACCTCATTTTTTTTGCCCTTTTTTACTTTTTGTTTATCATCTTTCAAAAAGCTAGATAATCGATTATAGGATTTTCAGACCTTAAATTGCAGCATCGTACTTGCAAATAAATCCCTAAAATAATACAACAAATTCCGTCTGAGTGAAGAATATTTTAATCTGAAAGGTAACTAATTATTTAATGCATGTGTATTATGTTGTTATTACAAATTAGTATAGAAATTCTTTGAACTTGAGCAAAAATTAATTGACTGTTTTACAGTTACTTATTTATAAAACAAGGTATGTAATTCCAATTGACAAATAACGCTTCAGCATGCTAATTGGGAAACTACTTAATTTAAATGAGTTCAATTTTTTAAGATGAAATACTTCTACGGTCTAACTATATATTTTTTATTTTTCACAAAGCCGTTATTAAGCCAAGAAATAGATACTCTAGCCTCATTCAATCAATATTTTGCAGAATATTATGGGATTGAAGAAGGACTACCTGATCTTAATATCAATGATATTTATCAGGATACACAAGGTTTTTTATGGTTAGCTACCAACAATGGCCTTTCACGCTTTAATGGCCAAAAGTTCGAAAACTTTAAACATGATCCTAATGATAAAAATAGTTTAGCCGACAACCGGGTCAGAGCAATACATCAATCACAGGACGGTTTGCTTTGGATCGGTTCATTTGAAGGCTTGAACAGTATTGAACCTCACTCCAAGGAATTTACCCGTTTTTCTCCCAGTTCTTTGGGGGGAACATTGCCAGGACGAACGATCATGGATATAACACCAGACCCTACTGATACCAACTATCTGTGGATCTCCCTATCAGATTCAGGTGTGGCAAGACTCGATTTAAATACTAAAATTTTTGATAGTTATAAATTACCTCCAGAATCAAAAGGTCGAAATACAGTATTAAATCCAATCCATGTTACAAAAGACGGTAATGTATGGTCAGGTGCCTTTGGTAACATAAGAAGTGGTCTATGGAAATTGAATCCAAATACTGGAAATTGGGAACATGTGCTGAAGCGAGTAGCGGAAAATCAATTGATCCATAAAATAAATGATATAGTTGAAGATAATGCTGGTTATCTATGGTTGGCTACTGGCAATGATGGCTTGGTTCAATATGATCCAAAAACGAATCGTTATGAACACTTTCGATGGGATACAGATAGGTTTTATAGCCTGGGTGGAAAGGTGTTAGAAGACTTGGGTAACAGTGGGGTAGAAGTGGATATTCTTGAAAAATTGAAACCTATAACTAGGGAGCGATTTAAGAAAAAAAAGGATTTCATTAGTGCGATTGATAAAAATATTGGTACTATAAATCGCTTAAAGTATCAAGATTTATTGCTTCGATTCAGTTATTGTTATGATAATAACCATGTCAAGAAAATCTCAAAAGTCAACGGGTTCTTATTTTTAGCTACATCAGCAGGAGTTTTTCGATTCGACTTAAAAAAGAAAACATTTGAACAATTGTTTGATGGTAATTACAAATTCGTTGAGGTCCCCAAAGATGGTAAGAAAGGATTGATATGGGGTGTGCAACCAAATGGATTGGTTAAAGTGCCCTTAGATGCGCGCATTTTCGAGCGATTTTTTGTACCTCAAGATTGTATAGATTGCCATACACGTGTTTTAAAAATTATTGAAACGGAACCAGGTAATCTATTTCTAGGTAATGCAGGAGATTATCCCATTGTTCAATTTAACGAAAACAGCAAAGCAGCAACATATACAAGCAAAAAAATCATTGATAATACAATCGCACAAACTGTTGGAATGAATCTAGGTAAGAGCCAATCCGTATTTCCGATGGAGACAGTTGAAGGAGGATTATGGTTCGGTGGTAAAGGTGTTAACCAATTTATAGAACATCCGCCAAGTTATGTACAACACAGACACAATGATATACCTGTAAATACTGCTTTTTTCAATACTGATAAGCAAACAATTTGGCATACGAGTGATGGGCAACTAGCCAGTTTCAACACCAAAACCGAGCAGTTTAAAATTTATGATATTAATAATAGTTACCCTGATACAATCCTCAACTTAGAAATTGCCCCAGACAATCATGTTTGGTTTTGGCAAGACTACTCTAATATACTCTTTGAGTTCAATCCAGTTTCAGAGACTTTTACTGCACATGATACTTCTTCTATCATGGGGACTATCTTACCTACCGATAACCTCATTTGGATTGGAAATGAGGATGGGTTATATAGTTATTCTCCACAGACCAAAGAGAAACGTTTGCATCGGCCATTAGGAGAAGATATACTCTTTACAGTGTATGATATCGTGCAATATGCTCGAAAAGATTTATGGATGTCTACTTCACGAGGACTATTGAGGTACAATCCTGAAAATAATACTGCACGTCTTTATGATGAAAAAGATGGTGTTCCTGAAAAAGTTGAATCATTGTTTATCTCCCGATCTGGTTATGTATATGCAGGATATCAAGATGGTTTTTTCCGTTTTCACCCTGATAGGTTAGAAACTGTATTGAATGTTCCACCAGTTGTACTCACAGGGCTGTCGATTTTTAATGAAGCAGTAGATTTTCGGCAAGAAGATAGTCCTTTGGATAAGCCTTTTTCTCAAACTAAAACCCTTACTCTTCAACACGATCAAAACTATTTGAAGCTTGATTTTATATTTGCCAGCCACCTCAAGTCAGAATATAACCGCTATGCTTACATTTTACAGGGGGTAGATAAAGACTGGAATGAATCTAAGCTTACGCAAGCTATTTACACAAGTGTTCCTCCAGGAGAATATACCTTTAAAGCAAAGGCTATCAATGTAGATGGACAATGGAGCGAAGTAACCGAACTTAGTATAACTATTCTACCACCTTGGTGGGAAACTTGGTGGGCAAGAACCACTGCCTTAATTATTTTGATAAGTTTGATAGGAGGGTATTATAGATATAAGACCCAAAAGCTTAAAAAACGACAAGAAGAACTAGAGAATACTGTTAAAGAGAGGACAGAGGAAATCGCTACTCAGAATGAAGAGCTCTTTCAGCAATCTGAAGAACTGGCCGTACAAAGAGATAGTCTTCATGAAGCCAATAAGGCCATCATGCAGAAGAACGAAATGATTGTGGATAGTATCAATTATGCCAAAAGGATACAAGAGGCTATTCTTCCAACAGATAAGGAATTACGAGCGGCACTTGGTGAGCACTTTGTTATATTCAGACCAAAAGATATTGTATCTGGTGATTTTTATTGGATGCTCGAATCAAAAGAATATACTTTTATTGCCGTAGTGGATTGTACCGGTCATGGTGTCCCAGGTGCTTGTATGAGTATGATGGGAAGTAGCCTACTTAACCGTATTGTGGGTGAGATGCAAATTCATGACCCTGCAGAGATTTTACAAATACTTGATTCATCAGTTGTAAAATCATTGCGTCAGAACGAGTCGGCCAACAAAGATGGGATGGACATGACCATTTGTAGGATAGAAAAGAAAAACAATGATGATGTTGAAGTGGCTTTCGCCGGTGCTAAGAATGGGCTTTTTTACTATGATGGAGATGAAAAGTTAACTAAAAAAATAAGGGGGGAAAGATTCAGTATTGGAGGAGTAATAACGAAGCAAGTGGTCCCGGTTATAGGTCAAGAAAATGGGGCAACAGATTTATCATTAAATAGAAATTCTGACCCGCAGGATGGAAAAATATTCAAAACACACTTTATAATTCCGCCTAATAACAGCACTTTATACCTTACAACAGATGGCATTATCGATCAGAACGATTCAACTAGAAAACGTTGGGGTAGTAGAAATTTAAGAGAAGTGTTGAATTCAAGTGGAGAACTTCCCATTCATCGTCAGAAATTACTCATAGAAAATGCTTTGGACTCTTTTAGTAAAGATGAAAAACAAAGAGATGATATGGCAATGGTAGCCATAAAGTTATAAAAAGGTAAAGAAATCTTTAGTTGATTACTAGTTGAGGAGATACTAAAAATGTGAGTTGTTGTAATAATAAAATTGGTAATCTCTAATAAAGAGATTACCTATTCTTTTAAGAAGAACTAATTTTAATGTTCGTCTATAGCGAGATAAGTAAAAGTTTGGTTAAGCATCTGATAGGCAATTTCACCAAAAGTTGTTGCACCAGAAAATCCAATAGAGTTTTTATCAAGCCCACCATATAAGTAATTCAGTATACAGTTGCAGTTGTATATTATGTTGGCCTCTCTTTCAAGAAATCCTGAAGACTTAGCTTTAAAAGTCTCTACATAACTATTGAATTTTTTCGCATTAGTATATTTCTCACCCTTGAATAAAGGAGCATAGAAAACAACTTGTTTTTTCTCGTCATCAAGGCGTTGAAAGCTGATATTTACTGTAGCACCTGAATAATCACAAACCAATGGATATGAAATATCTATATCATTCTCTTTGATGTATTCGTACAGATTTTGTTTTTTCCCATTTATTATACATTCGTCAAATACAAAACCATCAAATTCTACTTCAATCGTTAAGTCATTAGAAGGCTCAAATACATTAATTATTTCAAGTCTTGCCACTTTGTGACTTGGTAACTGTGCATGTAGAACAACTGCTGAATCTGTATATTCCTGTCCATTCATTCCGTTGAAAGTTTTGGACAATCTACCATTAGAGAATTCTTCTAAGTCTACACCTGCAATAAGTCCAATTAATGGGTTATCGAATAATTTTTCATACCTAGGTGCATTTAAGGCAAATGACAAATGAATGTCCCTAAGTGCAGGTAGTATCATAAAATTAAATCCATTTTCGTAACCATTTGCACACACATTCTCAAGGTATTCCTCTTCGTAAGTAGTGATTTGGATTTCATCGACTAAATCACTGAAATTCGAAACAAATAAATGTTCTTTATCCATTCTACCATGCTCATTTTCAAGATAAAAATAAGGGATCGTTCCACCTATCCATTTACCCTGTGGCAATTGCTTCAAGAGTGATTCTTCTCCAGATACCACCAAAACTTGACCATTCTCTATAAGTTCAATGGTCTCGTCTACGCTTAATAACTTATTTTGTTGAATTGTTTCTATCATGTTTACCAAGATTTAAAGATAATTTTGAAGTCTCCTTGTACAGCCTTTGAATATTTTTGACATAAAGTGTACAATTCATCAATTGCAGTTTCAATGTCTATTTCATTTTTCTTGATTTTTCGTCTGTACTCAGTATTTTTTAATTGCAGTACAAAATTTTTAAATTCATAATCAATTTCATTCATTACTAAGTCTCTCCATTCCTTCCTGTCGCGGGGTGGAATAGACAATCCTTTTTTTACGTTTTCCATATTATCATTATTGAAGTTGTTGAATATTAGAAGCTTGATAGGCAAATAAAAATACCTTATTATGAGTAATTAAATTACTTATAGAAACTCATCTTTCCTCGATTTATTGAATTTGTTTAACTATTTTTTGTGGCTTTTTTAGTGCGAGATCCATTTAATCATATCAAGTTATCTCTAAAAAGATGGGTTACAATCCCGTATATTATATTATCCTTATATTCATACTTGTCTGTAAATTTTATATCATTTCAATCCCACTCTTCTATGAATATATCCACTCAACCAAGGATTATTTCGAAAAATGGATTTGTTTTACAAAAGTTGAAATAATAATTTTATATTTGTTTTACAAAAGTTGATGTAATATCTTTCAAGTATTTAGCTAAAACTTATAATAGATAATGGGATACCAATTAGGAAACTTAGAAGAGATGATTCTTCTCGTTGTAGCCATGATGCATGAAGAAGCTTATGGTGTAAGTATTACAGAAGCTTATAATAAACAAACTAAGAATGATATATCCTTAAGTGCAGTGCATACAGTGTTACGAAGATTAGAGAAAAAAGGATTTATAGAATCTTATTTGGGTGGAGCTACCCAAGACAGAGGTGGAAGAAGAAAAAGGCTGTATAAAATTACCAAATACGGTTATAGTACCTTACAAGAATTGCGGGAAAGTCGAAACAACATGTGGCAACAAATACCCAAAATTAGTTTTGGCTAAATCTAATAATAATGGCTCAATCAAAAAATAATATAAATCAGGCTAAAACTAAACCTCCTAATTGGGCGCAACGCTTTTTGCATTGGTATTGTGCTCCTGATCTGCTTGAGGAAGTAGAAGGTGACATTTTAGAAATATTTCATGTAGCAGCAGCACAACATGGGGCACAAAAAGCAAACTGGGTTTTCATAGGGCAAGTATTTCGCTTTTTCAACTACTCTACGATCAAAGGAAATAGAAGATTTCAATTTCAACAAAATACACAAGCAATGCTTCAAAATTACCTCAAAATCTCCATCCGTAACTTATTAAAAAACAGACTAAGCAGCAGTATAAACATATTGGGCTTGGCTTTAGGCTTTGCTTGTTTTATGCTCATTGGGTTATTTGTACAAGATGAACTCAGTTATGATCGATTTTATGACGAGGCAAATAATATTTACCGTGTAACCGTAGAAAATTTTAATGAAGATGGCACAAAAGTAAGGCATTGGGTGGCAGCTTCTCCTAGATTTGTTCCTCTGTTGGTTCAAGATTATGCAGCTATAAAAACAGGAACACGGATTTATGTTTGGGACAATCCTATTTTAATTAGCGGGGAGAAGAAGATCATGGAAGAAAACATGATTTATGCTGAGCCTGAATTCTTTAAATTATTCAATCAAGAGTTTGTAGAGGGGAATGCTGAAACTGCACTAAAAGAACCTAACAGTATAGTACTAACTGAAGTGGCTGCTGATCGGTATTTTACCTCCGATTGGCGAGATAAAGGTTTAGTTGGTAAGTCAATATCCTATAATAATGAGTTCCCTCTAAAAATTACAGGAATAATTAAAGATATTCCTGAGCAATCGCATTTACAGTTCGAAGTAATAATAACGTTTCAAACGATTGTCGATTTATATGGAGGAGAAGAAAGTGTACAATCCACTGTTGGTAATTTTAATTTCCCTTCTTATGTATTATTAAATGAAGATGCAGATGTAAATGTACTGAATGCTCAGATGGAGGCCTTTGGGAAAAAGTATATTCCAGATAGAAATGGGCGAGTGTTTTCTGATATTTTTAAAGTAAAATTAGAGCCACTAACCGATATTCATCTTAAGTCTAATAGCACTACAGAATACAGCGATAATGGCAATTATCAGCATATTATGATTTTTGGTATTGCTGGTCTAATGATTCTATTGATTGCTTGTATCAATTACATGAACCTTTCTACTGCACGTTATACCCAACGATTGAAAGAAGTTGGGGTTAGAAAAGTAATGGGGGCAAGAAGAGGGCAATTGGTTACCCAGTTTTTAACTGAGTCTATTTTACTTACTGTATTGGCTTTTATTGTCGCTTTATTAATGGTTTGGTATTCGCTTCCGCACCTGAATGATTTTACTGGTAAACACTTGGGTTTATTTAATACCGAAGGCATAGAAGATATTTTTGCACTTATCAGTATAGTACTAGTTGTTGGCTTGCTTTCAGGGAGTTATCCAGCTTTATTCTTGTCTAGCTTTAGACCTATTAGCACTTTAAAACAAGAAAAACATCGCTTTAGCAAAAGTGCTATGTTTAGAGCGGTTTTGGTAGTTTTTCAATTTACGGTATCTATGGCACTCATCTCTTCTTTGGGCATAGTGCAAGACCAGTTAGATTACATTCAAACAAAAAACTTAGGCTTTAGCAAAGACCAAATTGTACAGTTTCGCACCAACAGGGCCATTAGAGAAAAATGGGAAACTTTTAAAACCCAAATAAGGGATATTCCTGGTGTAATTGGCGTAACAGCCTCATCGAGAATTCCAACAGGAGAATTATCAGATTCAATGTCGGCAAGGTTTGTTAAAAATGGAGAAGAAGAGATATTGAATTTTAGACTAGCGATGGTGCGTATCGACCCTAACTTTTTCGATACTTATGACATTAATCTCGCTGCAGGAAGGCAAATTTCAGATGCCTTTGCCTCAGATTCTCTTTCTTCTTATATACTGAACGAAACTGCTGTAAAAGCCTTAGGTTTTGAAGATGTTTCGAAGGTAATTGGCGAACGTTTTCGTTATGGCAACCAAATGGGTACCATAATCGGTGTGGCTGAAGATTTTCATTTTGAGTCATTACATTCTGAAATAGCCCCTATTATTTTTTATGCAGCTACTGAGCGATATTATAGGGCTTCTGTAAAAATTTCTACCGAAAATGTAACGGCAGTTGTTTCTGAATTGAACAAGTTGTACAAAACTTATGAAAAAGAATACCCTTTTAATTATTCATTTATCGATGAAGAATTTGATAGACGGTATCGCTCTGAAATGCGTTTGGGTAAATTATTTAGTTTGTTTGCGTGTTTGGCAGTTTTAATTGCTAGTATGGGATTACTTGGGTTGGCTAGTTTTTCTGCTGAAAGAAGGATCAAAGAAATTGGGATTAGAAAAATTTTAGGGGCTAATAGTTCTAGTATTCTTGCCCTATTATCAACACGTTTTGCTAAGCTCTTAGGTATTGCCCTCATCTTCGCTTTACCACTTACATGGTTTTTTATGCAAAACTGGCTTAAAGAATTTGCCTACCATACTTCTATCAATCTTCCTACACTAATGAGTGGTGGAATTATCGCCTTTTTGGTAGCGATTGCTACTATTCTTTGGTCTACTTCAAATGCTTTAAGTGCCAAACCTGTAGATGTGTTAAAAAATGAATAGCTGCTTTTGCCATGAAGCCTAGAAATTTTCATGAAAAGATAGAACCACCACATTGGGCCACTCGCTTTTTGCAATGGTATTGTGCCCCTGATTTACTAGAAGAAGTAGAAGGGGATATTTTAGAAGTATTTCATGCCGTGGCACTTCAAAAAGGAGCAAAAAAGGCAAACTGGGCATTCATTGCACAGGTATTTCGATTTTTCAATTATTCTACCATTAAAGGCAATAGAAGATTTTCATTTCAACAAAATAGACGAGCCATGTTTAGAAATTACCTCAAAGTATCGCTTAGGAACTTAATTAGCGAGAAGCTGTACACTGCTGTAAATATTATGGGACTTTCTATCGGATTGACTTGTGCCATACTCATTGCACTCTTTGTAAAAGATGAAGTGTCTTATGATCAGTTTCATTCAAAAGCAAATAGTATTTATAGATTATGGGTAAAAGAAGATCATGGTAATTATGAGATTTATTTTAATACAACTACTCCTCCAGCACTAGGAACTACGCTTAAAAATGAATTACCAGAAGCTGCCCAAGTGGTACGCATCGTAGATACTAGTAGCGAGGTAAGCCAAGGCACTTTTAGTGAAAATGAGGAGATTTTGTTGGCAGAAGAAGGCTTCTTTTCACTATTTGATTTCCAAATTAAACATGGTGTGGTAAAAGGAGTATTAAAACAAGCCGATCAAATCATTATTACAGAAGGGATGGCTGTTAAATACTTTGGTACAGAAGAAGTAGTAGGAAAATTGCTCACTCTTGATTTTGGTGGAGATGAAAGAACTTTTTCAATTGCGGCAGTAGCTGTTAATACTCCCACAAATTCTAGTATCCAATTCAACTTTATAATTTCTTATGAAAATTTTGACTTTATATCTTCTGAAAGACAAAGAGAAAGTTGGTACAATGTAAGTGTGGAAACTTATGCCTTATTGCATGAAAAAAGTAATGTTTCAGAGATTATTGAAAAAACAGAGGCAATTATAAAAAGTAGGCTCGCTGATGATTATCCAGAAAACGGTTATGCTGTAGGTTTACAACCCCTTACGGATATTCACTTAAATAACGATATGCCAGTGGGTATAGCTCCTGTGAGTGATTGGAAATACAGTTATATATTGGGTACAATCGCATTTTTTATTTTGTTGGTGGCGGCTATCAATTTCATGACGCTTTCTATCGGTCGCTCTTTCTCACGAGCTAAAGAAGTAGGCGTGAGAAAAAGTATTGGGGCACAAAAAGGACAGATTATGCTTCAATATTGGAGTGAAGCGGTTATTATAGCCTTGTTTGCCATGTGTTTGGGTGTAGTTTTGACTGTTTTGGCTTTACCTGTTTTCAACACTTTTACGGGGAAAGTACTGTCATTGGCTTTTACCCTAGATAACTTGCTGTTATTTTTAGGAATCACATTTTTTACAGGATTGCTTTCCGGTTTTTATCCTGCTTTTATCTTATCTAGGTTTTCGCCTATTGCTGTGTTAAAGGGTACAGTAGGTAAGGTAAATACAGGAAATAAGGGGCAACATTTTTTCAGAAAGTTGATGGTGAGTGTGCAGTTTATCTTATCGGTTACATTGGTAGCAGGGGCACTCATTATTCACCAGCAGTTGAACTACATGCAATTTAAAGATTTAGGATTCGATAAAGAACAGTTAATTGTGATTCCTCAAGCGATCAATGCCCAAGGTTTTGGAGACTTAATAGAAAAGGGATTTGAAGAGGGTAAAGTCTTGCAAACACAGCTTCAGAACCTGTCTGAAGTAAAAGATATAAGTCTTTCTATGCATTCTTTTGATCAAAATGGTTGGCTTTTGATTGGTTATAGAGATGATCAAGGTCTTATGCGTGATTTCAATTTTAATGGTATTGATGAAAATTATTTAACGGTGCATAACATTGAACTCACCCAAGGAAGAAACTTTATACCTGGTAATCAAAATGATGCCCGAAGAGGGATGCTCATTAATGAAAGAATGGCTGAAGTATTTGGTTGGGGAGTAGGTGATAATCCTAAACAGTTTCCAGAATTTGAGATTATTGGTATTACCAAAGACTTTCATTTTACCTCATTACACACACCAATTGCTCCTGCTATGATGGTAATGAACCCTAACGATATCTTTCCAAATATCAATAACATAGAAGGGAGTACCTCCATTACACCTAAATTGACCTTAAAGCTACAAACCGGTGATTTTGCCAATACTTTGGTAAAGTTAGAAAATGCTTACCAAAAAATTTACCCAGGTGCTTTGTTCGATTTTCACTTTGTAGATGAAGCTTTGGAAGAAATGTATAGAAGAGAGCAACAAATGGGTAAAATTCTAGGCTATGCCACCACTTTGGCTTTACTTATTGCTGCTTTAGGGCTATTTGGTTTGGTTACTTTAGTAGTTCAGAAAAAAGCAAAAGAAATAGGCATAAGGAAGGTATTAGGCGCTCCCACTACTTCTATTTTATTGCAAATAGGCAAAGAATTCTTACTATTAGTATTTATTGCTTTATGCCTAGCCACTCCATTAACTTGGTGGATTATGGAACAATGGTTAGCTGATTTTAGTGAACGAATCACCATAACCCCACTAACTTTTTTTCTGGCGGGAGGTATCATGTTTTTAGTAACAATTCTTACTATTAGCTACCAAGCTTTTAAAGCTTCTAAGTTGGATCCTGTGGTAACGTTGAAAGGGGAGTAGACTTTATTATATTAATTCATCAACACCAGTTAAGCATTAGAAAGATATCAATAAAAAAGGTGTGTATCTATTTCCTAAGCTACACACCCTTAATTTTGATAGGTCTTCTGGTTAGTCTGAATGGGTTTGGCTCAGAATTTCTTGAGCTTTGTCAAAAATGGCGGTGTCTTCTAAATGTATGATTCCACCGTGTGGACCTGGTTCTTTTTGCATAGGTACAATGTCTCCACTAGAGTAATCGGTACCTCCAAAATAGTTTCTAACGTATTGTTCATCAAGGTTTAGGTCTTTGGCAATTTTTGAAATACTGCCATGTGGTAGGCTGTGTTTGATCTCTCTTAGCTTATCGAATGTAATATTCATAATAGAAGGGATTAAGTGAAAAATAAAGAAAATATAGCTGTAAGCTTAGGTGTTCAGAAAAAATCACCTTTAATTTATGATGTTGTTTTAAGCTTATCTTTTGCAATAATTATCAAGTTTAAGACATGATTAATTTAGCGAAGAAAATTTTATTTTCAAAATTTTTCAACCCTTCTTAAAGCTTTATTTGCTAGCTTGCATCAGCCTTTCAATATGATTTTTATCAAGCTATTTTCTAATAACTTTTTTTAGTTCTTATTGAAATGTTGTATCAATTAATATCGCGGTTCTAAAAGGTCTTCCTACGCTTTAAATGCAGATAGTTTCCTATCTTTTAAATCTTATGAGAGCACAATTCCTTGCTATTTTATATAAGGTATAATTAGAACACAGATTCCACATAACAGCACTACACCCATTCATAGATGTGCCCATTACTTACAATTCTTCTAAGTAAATACAACAGGGATAGTAAGAAAAAGACAATGATGAATATTGCCTTCTTTTTACTTAATTACTATTATAACTTCTAGCTCTAGGGATATCTATTTTAAAATACTCTTGTAAAGCGGCAATTTTAGGACTTTGCTCTGGGTAGAAATAACAGAGAAAAAATTCTCTTTTATCTCCATAATACATTTTCACTTTATAAGTCCCTTCTTTTTCATCTCTTCTGCTAAGGTATTCTACACTTTTAATTTTGAAAGAAGTATTTTTTTCAATCACCCTTTCTTTTGATGACATGTGTAGCACCAGCGAAAGGCTTTTGAAATGATCTACATCATAACTACTGGGCTGTGCCAATTCTACTACACTACTATTTGCAGGTACATTTACCCTTGATCTAATAGTGAGTACTGTACCTTCTGGCAAATTTTGCAATGGGTTTTCTAAACCTTGCCCATTTGCGACTCCTAAAAATGAAATAATTGAAAAAAAAATTAAAAAAATGTTTTTACGCATGTTTCAAAATATTTTGTTGGCGAAATGATAACAAAAAAAATCTAAATTGGCTCATTCGCTAATGTTTATAATTCTTAATGGTAGCAATATGTTCACCCATTAAAAATCTTTTTACGAAAAAAATGGAAATAAGTTAAAAAACATTATTTTTGAAAAAGTCTCCGATTTTTCCAAATACGGTAAATTTTTTTCCATATATTAATAATTCTTCAAACATGATGCCCATACAATTAGTATTGGTATCATTATTTAAACTTTTTTTATATGATTCAAGAGAAAAGCGCAACAGCACAATTAGATAGGTCTAATGGGAAATCTTCCACCAATCAACAGACTTATACCTATCAAGAAGTATTAGAAGCCAGTAAAACTTACTTTAACGGCGATGAATTAGGTGCAACTACATGGATGCACAAATATGCCGTTAAAAACAAAGAAGGGAAGTTTCTGGAAAAATCTCCAGAAGACATGCATTTGAGAATGGCAAGAGAGTTTGCCCGTATTGAAGAAAAGTATAAAGGAAAACTGAGTAAAGAGAAGAAAAGTCAGTTATCCAAATATGGAAAAAACAGAAAGCATTTAACTTACGATACTATTTACAAATTATTTGAGAGATTCAAATATGTTATTCCACAGGGTAGTGTAATGGCTGCTTTAGGGAATGATCAAATGGTAGCGTCATTATCAAATTGTGTAGTATTACCCTCTCCCTACGACTCCTATGGAGGTATTTGCCATACTGATGAGCAATTAGCGCAATTGTTTAAAAGAAGATGCGGAGTAGGTACTGATATTTCTACTTTACGTCCTGCTAATATGAATGTAGCGAATGCAGCAGGTACTACAAGTGGTGCAGTTTCATTTATGGAGCGTTTCTCAAATACAACAAGAGAAGTAGCGCAAAACGGAAGAAGGGGTGCTTTAATGCTGACCATAGATGTGGCACATCCGGATGTTGAAGACTTTGTAAAAATTAAACAAGACCTTACAAAAGTAACGGGTGCCAATATCTCAGTGAGACTTTCTGACGAATTTATGAATGCTGTCGCAGAAGGTAATGAATTTAAATTGCGCTATCCGATAGATGCCAAAAATCCTGAGGTAACTAAAATGGTGGATGCCAGAGAGTTGTGGAAGGTAATCATTTCTTCGGCTCATAACACTGCGGAACCTGGCTTAATCTTTTGGGATCGTCAACATTGGTATTCAACTTCATCGGTATATCCAGACTTTAAAAACTCGTCTACTAACCCTTGTTCTGAAATTGCCATGCAGGGTGGAGATAGTTGCCGATTAATAGCATTGAATCTTTATAATTTTGTTGAAGATCCTTTTACAGATAAAGCTAAATTTAACCATGAGAAATTTTATGAGGTTACTTACGAGGCACAACGTCTTATGGATGACCTTGTAGAATTAGAGCTAGAATCTATCGAAAGAATCATGGCAAAAATTGAGTCTGATCCAGAGCCAGAACATATCAAAGCCAATGAATTAGCAACTTGGAAACTATTATATGAAACTGGTAAGCAGGGGAGAAGAACGGGTCTAGGTTTTACCGCAATGGGCGATGCTATGGCAGCGTTAGGATTCAAATTTGATAGTGATGAGGCGATTGAGGCAATTGATCAATTAATGCGTGTAAAATGTGAAGCTGAATTTGAGAGCTCAATTGATATGGCAATTGAAAGGGATGCATTTATTGGATTCGATCCTGAAATAGAAAAGCAGTCTGAATTTGTACAAATGTTAGAAAAAGAATTTCCTACATTGTATAATCGAATGATGCAATATGGCAGAAGAAATATTTCTATTAGTACAGTAGCTCCAACTGGATCTCTTAGTTTATTGGCCCAAACATCTTCTGGTATAGAACCTGCTTTTATGCTTGCTTACAAAAGAAGAAGAAAAGTAAATGCTAGTCAGAAAGAAACTGTAGGTACTTTTAAAGACGATTTAGGCGATATGTGGGAAGAGTTTGATGTATATCATCCTAAATTTAAAACTTGGATGGATATATCGGGAAAAACTGAAATTGAAGATAGCCCTTATGCAGGATCAACAGCACAAGAAATTGATTGGATCAAGAGAGTAGAAATACAATCAGTTGTACAAAAATATGTAACTCATTCTATTAGTTCTACTATTAACTTGCCACAAGATATTTCAGTAGAGAAAGTAGGAGAAATATATATGGAGTCTTGGAAGCAGGGACTAAAAGGTATTACTGTTTACAGAGATGGATCTAGATCAGGAGTTTTAGTTTCTAACGATAAGAAAGAGGAAGAACAAGCAACTGGCATTGTAGAGACTGTAGCGCCTAAAAGACCAGAAAAACTAGAAGCCAGTGTAATACGCTTTTATAATGAAGATGAAGCTTGGTTAGCTGTGGTAGGATTATTAAATGGTATTCCTTACGAGATATTTACAGGTAAGGCTGAAGAAGCTTTTGCTTTACCAGGTTATGTAAGTAAGGGTTGGGTAATTAAAGGCCAAACTAAAAATGGCAGAGGTCGTTACGATTTCCAATACTTAGATAGCCAAGGATTTAGGGTGACAATTGAAGGACTTTCTAGATCATTCCAAAAAGAATTCTGGAACTATGCTAAATTGATTTCTGGTATCTTACGCCATGGTATGCCATTGCCTTACGTGGTAGATTTGGTATCTAATCTCAATTTTGATAAAGACTATATCAACACTTGGAAAAATGGTGTGGCTCGTTCTCTCAAAAGCTTGATTCCTGATGGAACAGTTGCTGTAGATAGAGAATGCCCTAACTGTGGAGATCCTGAAGGATTGATTTATGAAGAAGGATGTTTAAAGTGTAAGAGTTGTGGTTATTCAAAATGTAACTAATACAACATCACTTTAAAAAGTAAAATGCTCCAAGTTGAAAACTTGGAGCATTTTTTTGTATCTAGATGTTTAGGTATAAGTAAACTATAAAAACCATTAGGATATATGGAATTGATCAAAATCTATGAAGGCAATAGAATTTCAGCCCGTGAATTACACAGTTTTTTAAAAGTAAAATCTCGGTTTAACGACTGGATCAATAACCGTATAAAAAAGTATGAGTTTAGAGAGGATAATGACTACCACAAGGTTACTAAAACTTTAGTAACCTCAGGGGGAAAGCAACAAGGCTTTGATGTGATTTTAAGCTTGGGTACTGCCAAAGAGCTTTGCATGGTAGAAAATAATGATTTGGGCAGGCAAGCCAGACAGTATTTTATTAAAGCAGAAGAAACCCTACAAGCAATTAAAGAAAACAAACGGTTAGAAGCTTTCTACAAACTAGAAAATACCAAAGAGAAGCTACTAAGAAATATAGAAAGAATAGGAGGGGAGCACCCTGATTACATTCAAATAGACTTGGCTGGTAGAACTATTTTATTTAATGGTAAACCAATTCCCGATGAAGAATTACCCACACTACTCATAAAAGGCCGAGACTTCGCCACTGAAATGACCAATACTTGGCTAAAAGAAGGAGCGTATAGTTTAGAAGAGGCTGAGGAATTGAACAAAACCCACCACCAAGATATTAGGGAAACCATTATTAATAATATGAAGAAAACACCCGAAAGTTTTAAGACTGAAGAGGATATCAAGAACATTTCAGGTTCAAAGGGAGAGAATGCTGAGGATTAATGAAACTGAAATACGATACTAAGTAATACCTTGCAAAAAGATGAGGGCGTTATTGATCAAAGTCATATTTAATTTAGCTATAATTTGGTATATTTAAGAACGCGCTATTAAATACCATCTTCACTTTAGCCAGTTTAACACTAAATCGACATGAAACACCAAAATCGTCTCATCTTTTGTTTGTTCCTCTTTGCATTTATTTCTTGCGAAACTGAAGAAATAGAAGAAGACCCGCCATTCGATTTTGTACGATTTGAAATAGATAGAGAGGAAATATTGCTTAAGTCAAATCTAGGCTAAAGTAACAAATACTATTACATTAATGGAATTTACCAAGATCAAATAAGTATACTGATGCAAAATGAAAAGTATCAAGGGAGTGTACATATTTTAGGTTCAGATATATTTTCTAAAGAACTACCCTATTATGTGAATGAAAACTCTGACTCTTTTGAAGATGGTTATATGGGATTTCAGTTAAAAGATCAAATCAATAGAGTTGATACGATATATTCCAAAATGGATACTGTTAATTTTTCAGGGAATAATTTTGAAGGCTTCAATATTGTTATAACAAGTATTGAAGACAATATATTTCGAGCTGATTTTGAAGGGATAATACGCACTAAATCAGAAAAAAGTCGAGAAAAAGTTATCAGAAATGGCAGGTTAAAGATAACTATGGAGATAGTTACTGAACAATGAGCCATTCATTAAAAAAAAGGAAGCTCCACTGCTGGGAACCCCCGTTTTTCACGATTGAACTAGATTGGAACACTAGTATTTTAATTACTTATTCTCCAGTATGTGCATTGCCGCTACCACCATTATGTCCGCGGTTAATGTAGTAATCACAATCGCCTTTGAGTGCTTCACCACCTGGCTTACCAAGTTCTTGTATCAATATTTGGTTTCTACTGCAAATATCATAAAACATGGTACGTGCTTCTTCAGCGCGTTCTGGGTTATGTGCAATAATGGTGTTAGTAGCCATAGCAACACCATCCATACCATCGTCATTAAAAGCTTGTTTTTTATTATCCATAAACTTGTCGGCCAAATAGAGCACCACCCATGATGAATTAATTTTAAATTTTTTAATAGCTGATTCCTGTTCAGAGTTTTCAGCAAAAAAAATATTTTTACCTGCTGCTCTAGGACCCCAACGATCGTTCCAAGTAACATAGCCTTCTTCATCTGAAAAACCATTTTTTAGGTTATTTACAATATGCCTAAAATTGCTATGCAGCTCATATTTAGAGCCTAAAACACCTCCATTAAAATAGCCTCTGTGTCTTGAATGGTGGAACATAGTATGCACCCAAAACCAAGAAGCTAACATTCTATGTTCAAAGTCTTTCTTACCAAAATTGGGATTTGTCCCTTCTATAGAAAATCTTTCATAGCCAATCCGTTCCATTTCGCCTCGGATAGATTCACCGTGATACTCTCCTGAGTTTTTTCTTACACTTTTTGGTTTTCTTGAAAATTCAGCAACATTCCATAAATGGTTACTAGGTAATTTAGAAGCATCATCTCTAGGATCAAAATCACTTATTTCTTGATAACCAATTCTTCTAAATCCTATTTTCGGTTCTACAAAACCACTAATGCCCAAAGTTTTATTTCTCATTACGTGTTGCCCGATCAGCATCGAAAAAAACTTCTCCCTTTCTATTTTACGGGCTGTTATATTCAAATCACCAATAGAAGTAAGCTGTTTAGAAGCATTGAACATTGCCCAGAAATTCTCTTCGGTTGGGTTTTTAATATATTCATTTTGGATTAAAGTGTATTCTCTAGAAATAGTTAAACTCGGGAAATTCGGAAGCCATTCGTCTACTGTGCCAAACTCTTCCCCATGAAAAATATCACTCGCCCATAGTGGAAATGGAATACCAACAGGTATATCTTGAAAATTTACATTCAAGGCTTCTTGTAATGCAGTCTCTGCATCATTTAAAGAAGTAATTTCTCCTGTCATAAAGGAAGGCATTTGTTGTTTTATTACTGTGTTGGCAAAAGCAACTTCCCTTTCACCAATGGTATTACCTGGTAAAACCTGACCATTCGGGCCTGGCTGCATAAGTCTAAACTCAAATGGGTCCTCGGGTTGGTTAATTCCATATTTTTTCCTGATAGCATGTATTAGATCTACAATTTTTTGCGCATCTGCAGCTCCAACATGGGGCTCTGCACGTCTAATTAAATTTTCATCTTCAAAATCAAAAAATGCCAAATCGAGTGCATCAGGAGCATGGCAATTGTTACAAGCAGAGCTTTCCATAATAATACCGGGCTTACGCCAAACCTTTAGGCCTTCTGCAATTTGAGCTTCTAGTGCTGGATCATTCACCATTAAGTTAGAAAGCTCAGTATCCGTAATGGAAGTATCGTAAGGAGCATCGAGTTCCAATTCAAGAACTTGGTCACAAGCGGAAAATAAAATAAGGACAAGCATTGAAAAAATGCTGTAAAATAAAAATCGTTTCATAGATAAATTTTTGAAAGAGTAATTCATAAAATGATAGAAAAACCCGTCGATTTCAGAATTTGAAGATAATTTTTCTATGATATGGTGTTGTTAGTAATAAGAAAGCTAAGCTTGAAATAGCTTTAGTCTTGGAATATTTAATCAACATACCAAGACTTAATTATTAGGTTTAACAAATTATCAACCATCATTTGGTAAGGTCTCGTTGCTATTATGGCCGCTACCTAAATGAGCGTCACAATCTGTTACAGGTTTTTTAAAGTTCTTGATTGTACTTGCTTTTTCTGAGTTCATACTACAGATTTCATAGTACATTTCAAGGGCTTTTTCATAACGTTCAGGATTATAACTTTTTATCATTCTTACTGAAAGCCCTAAGCCACTCATTGCATCACCATTTATAGGCCTTGTGTCTTGATCCATAGCATGCTCAGCTGATAAGTATAAATTAACCCATGAAGAATTTACCATTAGTAACTGGAGCATTTCTAACTGTTCAGGATAATTTTTATCTACGATATTCATAAATATTGGTCCAGCAGATCTAAGCCCCCATCCCCTTTGAGAATCTGGTCTATAGGGATGCTTATAGGTTTCTTCTTGGGAAAATCCGCCTTTAATAGAATTAGCAAATCCCCTAAAACTTCCATGGAAATGATACCCTTCTATCTTTGCACCTGTGTTAAAATAACCTAAGAACCTAGATTCCTGAAATTGAGTGTGCAACCAAAACCAAGAGGTTAGCATTTGGGTCTCAAAGTCTTTTTTACCGAAGTTAGGATTGTTCCCCATAATAGAAAAATTCTGATAGCCAATTTTATGCATTTCACCTCTAATAGATTCTCCAGAGAAAGGTCCTGGTCCTAGTCCTCCTTTTGGTTTTCTAGCAAACTCAGCAACATCCCAAATATGTTTATAAGGAAGCTTTGATGCCCATTTACCAGGATGACCGTATCTTTGAACTACAGCAGGATCTAGCATCCTTTTAAAGCCAATTCCAGGCTCAACAAAACCTTCAATACCTAGTGTCTTATTCCTAAGAATATGTTGGCCCATTAGCATAGAAAAAAACTTACTCCTCTCAATATTACGTGCATCTAAACTCCTATCGCCAGTATCAGTGTTTTTTTCAGCACTATTGAACATAGCCCAAAAATTCTCCTCAGTTGGGTTTTTAATATATTCATTTTGAAGGACTGTGTAATCTCTAGATAATGTTCGGCTAGGAAAATTAGGTAGCCATTCATCTACTGTACCAAATTCTTCTCCGTGGAAAATATCACTTGCCCATAAGGGAAGGGGAATACCTATTGGTTCCTTTTGAAAGTCATACGCTAGTATTTCATCTCTAACTTGTTTTGCTTGTGCCAGCGTAGTGATGTCATTTCCCATAAGTGTGGGAACACGTTGAGCTACATGTTTTGCAAAAGCAATATCCCTCTCAGCAGGATTAATACCAGGTAAAACTTTACCCTCAGGACCTGGTTGCATGAGCCTAAACTCAAAAGGATCTTTAGGTTGATCTATTTTATATTTTTCTCTGATGGCATGTATTAAATCAACTATTTTAAGCGCATCCTCGGCGCCTACATGTGGTTCTGCTCGTCTAATAAAGTTATCATCACCAAAGTCGAAAAATGCTAAATCTAGTGCATCAGGTGCATGACAATTATTACATGATGAATTTTCTAAGATAATCCCTGGTTTACGCCAAGCTTTTAATCCTTCAGCGATTCTACTTTCCAATTCGGGATCATTCACCATTAAGTTGGAAAGCTCGCTATTTGAGATAGAAGGATCATAAGGAGAGTCAAGCTCCATTTCTAAAACTTGATCGCAAGCTGATAATAATAAAAGGGATAAAGCTAAAATGTTACTGTAAAATAAAAATCGTTTCATAGACAAATTTTGAATGGGTAATTCTTAAAAAAAGATAGAATGAGCCCGTTGATTTCAGAATTTGAAGATAATTTTTCTATGATGTATTTTCTAAGTTGGTCAGGCAAAAAGGAACAGTACAAATATGAATGCTAAGAATAATTAAGTGTTTATATTCTTAACTTACATAGCTTAATTTCTAGTCACTTCAAATTATTATTCCTCCTGTAAGCTGATTTTCTAAGACTTGTTTATTAGTTAAAGAATTAGAAATCTTACTATCTGAATTGGAAATGTTAAAGGGTTTGTCAAATTTTATTTCTTTCATTTGACAAAAGGTAGGTATTGATAAAAGGGAAGTAAAAAGTAAATAACTGTAGTAAAAATATTGCCTCATATGTAAAAAAGTTAATATTGGGATTCTTATGGATATAGACAATATCTATACCGAATGTAAGATTTATACCATTATTTAATTTTTTAATGTAAAAACTTTGGTCTTAAAGCTAATTATATAGAATATTGATTCAATCTAAAGGATTAGTAAAAAAGTTGATAAATAGGTTTAGAAGAGAAAATTGCTTTGTAGGCGTATGAAAAAGAAGCTTAAGGGATTTAAAAGGATGTCTTCTTTTTATAAATGGGGAATAAGTTTAGATTTGTCCAAAAACGAAGCTAGGCAACAAAACATTGCTGCCCAGCCAATTGAATCCAATCATGAAGAACCGGAAACCGATCTTCATTTTTCAAATCTATATAATTAAGAATTCATGATTTCTTAACAAATGTAAATGTGGGTATGTATTTCCATAATAAATGTAAATACACACAACTTTATATTACTTTATAGTAACTCAGCAATATCAAAGTTGCAGAAATATATCAAATGCTTAGTATCCACTTCGTTTATGGAAAGAATTTGATCCATATCTTCAGTGTACAAGATTTCGAAATAGGTTTTATCTAGGAGGTAAAGGACCGATAATTTGTCCTTTATTTTTGAAGTGCCAATATATTCGGCTTCCAACAATAGTTTATTTAGTTTAACAGAAAAAGGTAGGAATGTAAATTTCTCGTTTGTCATCAATAAGTAAGTTTGTTTGTCAGGTTCAAAACGGCATTTTCTTTCCGGTACTGTTAAAGTCAATTTTTTATTGAGATTTATTCACCTTTTCTATAAAAGACGAAAGATGCTTTTTTAGCAAAAAATGCATTTTTTAAAGTAATAAAAAACTAAACTGTCTAAGGTTTTTCTAATTCTGCTGTAAGCGTAGCAAATTGGTAAGCATCTATAAACTTTTGAAAAAAAGCTGTATTTTCATAAATACCTTGAAACAAAGCTGCTTTAGGGCCAAAAGCAAATACAGGAACTGTTACAGCTGTATGTCCTCCTGTAGTGAAAGCCCCTTCTACTTCACCTTTTTTAATATCCCCACCATTAATAGTAAGCCCACCAGTTTCATGATCAGAAGTGACTACAACTAAGGTATTTTTATCCTTTACAGCAAATTGTAAAGCTTTTGCAATTGATCGATCAAAATCTAACATTTCATCTACTACATACTGTATATCATTTGCATGGCCACCCCAATCGATTTGTGAACCTTCAACCATTAAAAAAAATCCTTCTTTGTTTTTACTTAATAATTCAATTGCTTTTGCTGTTGCATTAGGTAGCATATCTCCACGCCCTTCAGAAAATTTAGGGTTTGCATTATCGGCAGTTAGTGCTGCTAATTTCCCTTCATTTACTTTACTAACTTCATCCATACTGAAGGCAATATTGTATCCTTTTTCCTCTAAAGTTTTCGTTAGGTCTTTTGCATCTCCTCTACTTGTAAAAAATTGTTTGCCACCGCCAATGAAAACATCAATGTCTACCTTTAAAAAATCTGCTGCAATGTCTTCTTCCATGCTTCTTTTTGGTTGGTGTGCAATAAAAGAAGCTGGGGTAGCATGAGTAATAGAACTAGTGGAAACCAAGCCAGTAGATTTCCCATTTTCTTCTGCAATCTCTAGTATAGTTTTTAAGGGTTTTCCAGATTCATCGACCCCAATAGCACCATTATAAGTTTTTTCACCTGTAGAAAATGCAGTGGCTCCTGCAGCAGAATCAGTAATATAAGCATCCGTAGAATAGGTTTTACTAATTCCTACAACGGGCATGTTTTCAAGATATAATTGCCCATGATTTGCGGTCATACCTGCATATATTTGGGTAAGCCCCATACCGTCACCAATAAGAAAAATAATGTTTTTAACTTTTTCAGTACTATCTGTAGCATAATTGATTGATTGAACTTCATGAGTTTTCTGAGCAGTAATTGTCTTACTTTCAAGATTTTCTACATGCTGACATGAGAATACAGATAGAAGAGTAGCTAATAAGAATAAAAAGTACTTTTTTTTCATTTTGTATTTAGTTTATAATAGTGGTAACAAAATTAGTAGTACATAAAAGATATAGAAAACAATCTCTTATTTTTAATGAATTAATAAACCTATTTCTAAAGTACATGAAGCAGTATACTTTCATTTTCTTTTTTGTAATACAGTTAATACATTTTGAGAGCTTTTCACAGGCTAACGTTGTAAAAACTATAGATAGTTATTTGTCAGAAGCACAACAAGATTGGGAAGTACCAGGCATGGCGGTTGCCATTGTAAAAGATGGTGCGATAATCCTTAACAAGGGCTATGGTGTATTAGATGTGAATAATGATGAAAAAGTAAATGAACAAACCCTTTTTGCAATAGCTTCTAATACCAAAGCATTTGTTTCATCATCATTGGCTGTTTTAGTAAGTCGAGGGTTAATAAAATGGAACGATAAAGTAACAAAATACTTACCCCATTTTGCTTTGTATGACTCTTATGTGAGTAATCATATTACTATTCAAGATTTGCTTTGCCATAGGGCTGGTTTGGGTACTTTCAGTGGAGATGTAATTTGGTATAAATCGGAAAGAAGTGCGGCTGAAACAGTAGAAAAAGTTAAGTATATACCTCAGCAATATGAATTTAGGGCAGGATATGGCTACTCAAATGTAATGTTTATTACTGCGGGTGAAGTTATAAAAGCAGTGACTGGAAAACCTTGGGATGTGTTTGCGAAAGAAACTTTTTTTGCACCACTTAGAATGGATAGAACAATAGCTTCTACTGATGAATTAGCAGAAAAAGAGAATTATGCTTTGCCCCATAAGTCGATAGATAGTAAAGAGACAGTAATTGATTGGGTAAACTGGGACAATATGGGTGCGGCAGGAGGAATTATTTCGAGTGTTGATGATATGGCAAAATGGATGCAATTACAATTAAATAGTGGTATATGGAAAAACGATACAATATTATCACCTGTTCAACAGAATATACTCTGGACCCCTCATAATAATTATGTGTTGAGTGCCAATGCTAAGCAAAGTTTACCAGGAAGACACTTTAGTGGTTATGGCCTAGGCTGGGGGTTATATGATTATTATGGAAATATGGTGGTAACTCATAGTGGTGGGTACGATGGTATGTACTCTAGGGTCATGCTTATTCCAGATCAACAAATTGGAATTGTTATATTAACCAATAGCATGTCAGGAATTACTTCACCTCTTTGTTATTACATTTTGAATAGCTTTATTAAAAAAGATAATAGGGATTGGTCGGCATTAGCATTAGAAAGATCAAAACAAAATAATTACCATCAAGATGAGATAGATAAAAGAAAAGCAGTAAAGAAGGAAAATACCAAACCTTCTTTATCACTTTCGACATATACAGGTACTTATTCAGATCCTATGTATGGCCAGTTACAAGTAAGCTTAGAAAATGAGAAATTAAAGATTTCATTTGAAAAAGCCCCACTGCTTAGTGCAAAACTAGCCCATTGGCATTACGATACTTTCGAAATTGTTTGGGAAGATACCCATGCATGGTTCGATTTCGGTACTTTACAATTCATGTTAAATAATAATCTTGAAGTAGAAGAAATTAAATTTGATGTACCCAATGGCGATATTTTCTTTGAGGAATTGCACTTTAAGAAAATATAGTTTCTAAGAAATAAATGGAAAACCTTAAAAATGTAAAAGAAAAAATTAGAAACGTCTGGAGTGGTAACTTTATAAAGTTGTTTTTTGTGCTTGCTATTTTCTAAGCGCTAAAATTATCTGTTCAATAGATTTTCGCTCAAAAACACTGATTATTTTTAAAATCGTGTTCAAGATTATAGTAGGAGGGTCGATTAGCTTTTCAGCTAATATACTTACTCGATTATCAACTTCTTCAATTAATAAACCTTGTTCAATATCATCTTTTGCCCATAAGTTTTTAGCAAAATTCCAAGATTGTTCTCTAGCTATTTTAATACTAAAATTTGCGATTTTTTCATCCCTGTTTCCACTAATTAAATCTAACAAGAAAAGTAGCGGAGAAACGCTAGATAATTTACTTTGAATTTCGTTGGTGAGGCTGGCTAGTATTTCATTTATCTTTCTAAAATCTCCTTGCAATGTATCTATTTCTTTTCCTTTAGCCATATGTGCAGCCGTTTTACCCAAATCAAAATTGATGTGTGCATTCATTCCTAATAATACATGCTGTATTGAGGTTAACCTTTCTTTCCCAGCTTTAAAGGTGCTTGCCCATGAAATACTTAAAGGTACTTTCTCTCGATAATTGTAGTATGCTTTAATATAAAGGTTGGCAAAGTACACATCGAACTTTTCCATACCCTTTGCATCTTTGAAGACTCCGCGTTCAATGGCTTTCTTTATTTCAATTGTAGTTCTTCTATAAACATAAGCAAATACCGCATTGTAATTTTTATGAAGTACATTATCATCTATAATGTTATCTAGCACTTCAATTACTTCGTCGATTGTTTGTGGTAACTTATGCATAAAAGATAAATATCTTCAATATATAAGTTAGCTGAGAAAATTACTGGAATTAATAGAAATAAATTAAAAGTTGAATTTCTATTTATTTGGCGTATTTGGTAACTAGCCTTACCATTAAGTCATTTAAAAATTCAACTTGATATTCACCAACTGTTGGCTCAATATGATCATTACCAATACCGCTGTCATCGGTTACGAAAACATAGGTGCCATTAGTAGCAATAGCCATGAAACGCATTAAAAACTCTGTGGGCTTATCTATACCACTCCCAGAAATAGGAATGATTTTAATCCCTTTCTTCGCTGCTATTTTAGTTTTTTCTCTGACCTGTTGCATAACAGATGCAGGTTCTAGATGAGGAGGAGCATCTAACAATAGAAAAATAATTCTAGTTCTGGCGCTGCTTGACCATGATAATTGATCTACAGCATCGTTTAATGCAGTATGGACAGCTTCAGGATAATCACCTCCTCCATCTGCTCTTTGTCTTCTAATAAAGTCTAAAGTCCTAGAATGGTCGTCGCCAATATTAGAAACCCTCGTTACGTATTCATCTCCTTCATCTCTGTAAAAAACGGAACCAGTTCTAAGTTGTAATGAAGCATCGTCAGATTGTATCCTATTAATAACATCAAGTAGCTCTGTTTTAAGGTATTCTAACTCATCTGACATAGAACCAGTTGCATCTACTACAAAAGCTACATCTATAGCATTAGGCTTTGTATTTATATTTATTGGTAGGTTTATTTTATTCTGTGATGCTAATTGAATATCAGTAAATGTAAATTGTTGGTTTTGCGCTTCAATTATTACTTTATCACCAATTTCATTGAATTGCTCAAATAAATTCCCCCATAGTTCTGCATGTCCAAAATTATCTGTTTTCGCTTGCCATATCAGTTTATCATTTTCATATAAGCTTATTTGCGCATCTACAACAGGTAAAAGATTTTTATCATTTACTTCAAATGCGTAGCGATCATGTGTATAATATTGCCATAAATCTTGAATTCCAATCGTATCTTTATCAAGAAGGCCATTCCAGAAGCTCCAATTATTTAGATCATTCCACTCACCAGCTGTAATGACACCTGGCTCACTATTTACATTACCACCATTTGAGTTGTTTGAACTACCACCACCCAATGAACTTGCCCCTCTTGAATCTGATAATGCAAAGGCACCCTCAGATTCTGATACAGACTCTGAGATATCATCTTCTATCGCATCTTCACATGATGAGAAAATGAAAAGAGTAAATATTAATAGTAGAATATAATTACGCATAGCTTATATTTTTTAGACATAAGCAATACGGTTTGGTTGTAAACTTTGCTGCGCTATAATTATTTATTTTTAATTAGAGGGCTAAGAGTGGGAATGTTTTATTTTTATGTGAACCAAGTAATAAAACTGAGTACATTTTAACAAAAAACCCCAGTACTAGAAGCACTGGGATTTGAGGTAAAAATTACATCATATGCGAGAATCATGTAATTTGGAAATAATTATGAACTTAAAGGTAACAACAAACGACCATAAAAAAATTTCAATTGCGTCAATAAATCTTAATTAAAATGCAGAATACATGGAATACAGAAAAGTAAGGCAACTTTTATTTGCCCAGGAAATAGATATGGGAGGAATACCTGTTTATCAACCTTTTCCAACAAGCAATGTAGATCAAATTGATCCATTTTTATTGTTACATCATTTAGAAACAACTGTACAAGCAGATTCTCATCCAAGAGAGACAGGCGTTGACCCTCATCCACATAGAGGTTTTTCCCCGATTACTTTTGTTATTAAAGGGAATATTCATCATAGGGATTCAAGAGGAAATAGTAAGATAGTACAAGCAGGTGGAGTTCAATGGCTAGATGCTGGTAGGGGTATAGTTCATAGTGAAAGGGCTGGCGCAGACTTGGCTAAAGAGGGGGGTGAATTAGAAATAATTCAACTCTGGGTCAATACGCCACAAATGTATAAAATGGATACTCCAAGATACCTTGCTTTTGAAAAAAATGAGATTCCAAAAATTGAATCTGATAGTAACAAAGTAACTATGCGGCTCATTTGCGGAGAGTTTAAAGGAGTAAAAGGTGCAATTAAGCCAAAATCACCTTTATTTATTCTGCAATCACAGTTCAAGGCTGCAGCTACTCAGGTTTTTGATATTCCAAAAAATTATAACTTATTGATATATCTAATTAGCGGTAATATAAAGGTAGATGGCTTTGGAATGGTTGAAGCAAGGAACGCAATCTATTTTGAAAATAATTCTACAAATATTAGTATAAGTGCATTAACCGAGGCAAATATATTGCTATTAGCTGGAGAACCTATTGAAGAGCCAATAACACAACACGGACCTTTTGTAATGAATACTCAAACAGAAATAATGACTGCTATGAGAGATTATCAACTAGGAAAGATGGGGATTTTAATTGAGGATTTTCAATAAAAAAGCCCAGATGATACATCTGGGTTTTATCAATTATTAAAACTACAACAATCACAATATTTTATTTTCTATACGAGAGATAAAGGCAATATTGTTTCACTAATTCATAATATAATTTACTTCAAAGTTAGTAAGTGATAATTTGTTTTCATCTAGGCGAAGGCTAAGTTGAAGAATTATCGATTTGAAGATGGATACTGAGTAGTTAAAGAAGGTTTGAGCAGTTATAATACCTGCATCAATTAAGATTAAATTTTTTTACATATCCAAAAGAAATTTTATTACTGCTTTCAAAAACTGGCTTTTTATTATTTTTTAATTGATCAAATAATCGTTGCAATTCATCAATTCCGTTCTCCCAATAAGTAACTTGATCAGGTACAAAACCTGGAAGATCACGTGAAATATTTCCAGATTTTTTAGTAGTAATGAGTAATACTTTAATAGATCTTTTGAGTGTTTTAGGATGTATATTTTTCCATACATACAAATCCAAAAGCATTTGTTGATCAATGATTAAAATATCAAAAGAAGTATCTCTTAGCAGAAAAGTTAAATCTTCGCTATTATAAACTGTTGCTAGAATATTGGCATCACCGTTATTCATAAGCATTTTTTGAATACCACTGGTTATTAGTTTTTTGGCAGAAGCAATGACTATCCTTGCTGATTTCATAAGCTTGGTTTCCTTTTTAAATTGTTCGTTAATAGTAGTATGTAATTACAGAATTTAATTAAGCGAATTCTAGTAATGACATAGGCTAGTTATGATAATCATATTGGTAGTTCGTAATTTTTTCAACTCGTATATACAAGTTAGAAAGATTAGAAATTTAGAACTTGTTAGTTTGTTAAATGTTTGTTTACAACAAAAAAAAGCAGCTTTTGCTTTAGCTAGTAATGTAAGTTATAGGCTGATTCTACGCGAAAATTTACTTGAGCGAATACTCTTCTAAACTATTGAAACTTGAAGCAGGTAAACCTGCTTCATTGAATAAATTAGCTACAAGTTTATTTTTCCAACCATAACGTACTGCAGTTGGGGTTTTAACTTTTTTGCTACTAACCAATACTGAATTTTCTTTTATTACTGCCCTTGCAGGGTAGAATTTGCCATCATCACCACATACTTCAAATTGTGTTAAATCTTTTTCTTTTGTATTTAATCCTTCAGCATGATGAAAATGGATAGTAACTTTGTTCTTATTGACTTCAAAATTTTTATACAAAGGTCCTGAAATAATCTTTTCTTCGATTTGATAATGCTTTGTTAAAGCAATGTCAGCAAACCTCTGTCCAACTGAAAGTTTATCTTGAGGATGGATATCTGTCGTATCTCCAATATCACTTGTTATAACCATATATGTATTTGGCAATTCTAGAGTTCTTCTTTGTGCTTCCCTTACTTCAACACCATTTAAATCACCATATTTGTAAGGAGCTATTTGAGCAAAATAAAAAGGATATTCATGATTCCATGATTTTCTCCAACTTGTTATCATTGCTTTAAAAAGTGATTCATATGCGTAAGCATTTATGTTATTGCTTTCTCCTTGATACCAAAGCACACCAGCAATTTTGTAGGTTGTTAAAGGATGAATCATAGTATTAAATGCCCTCCCAGGTTCGTAAGGTCCCCATTTATTACCAGTAAAGGTTTTTGCTGCTTCTGTCAAGAGTCTGTTGTTTTTTACAACTTCTTTTGGTGTCCATATTTCAGCAGGAGTGCCACCCCAGCTAGCGTTGATGATGCCTATGGGCACGTTCAGTTTTTTATGTAATTCCCTCGCATAGAAATATCCGATGGCACTAAAATTCCTCATTGTTTCAGGAGTGCATGCTTTCCAATTTCCTTCTACATCTAATTGTGGATAGTCGGAAGCCTTATGTTCAACCGTAAAAAAACGTATGGAAGGATACAAAGCGTTTTCAATTTCTACATTGGCATTTAAAATTCCAGCATTGGCTGACCATTCCATATTTGACTGCCCACTACAAAGCCAGACTTCACCAATGAGTACATCGTTGATAACATGTTCTTCGTTACCAATTATTCTAATTAAATATGGTCCCCCTGCGTTTGGTGTATTAAGTTTTACTTCCCAATTTCCTTCATTATTAACCACGGTTTCTTTGGCTTCTTTTTCCCAACTACAAATTACCTTTACGTTCTGTACAGGTTTCCCCCATCCCCAAATTGTAATTTCACTTTTTTGTTGTAAAACCATTCCATCTTGGAAAATAGATGGAAGCGTAAGCTGCGCATGTGATTCTAATACGAATAAAAACAGTAGTAAAAATTGGGTAAATATAGATTGCATTATTTTTTCCATAATTACTTAGTTTACATGTTAAATTAAGTAATTAGAAGGGAAACAAAAAAACTTCTCTTAAGATGAGAATAATTGAATAAAAATGTATACTTGAAAAGCCTTCCTAATAAATTCACATAAATCTATGAATCTTTTCTGTTTTAAATGCTAGCTGTAACTTTAGGGAACACATACTAAGCAACACATGAATAAGGAAGAAATTAAGATTAAATGGGAGTCAAACGAAGAATTACAACAAAGTGCTGGATTGGTAAAGTATAAGGAATGGCTGTCAATTAATAAAAGCTTACATTTTAAAGATTATGAAAGTTTATGGCAATGGTCAACTACTTCTACTGCAGATTTTTGGGAAAGTTTGTGGGAGTACTTTAAGATTATTGCTCATGAACCATACACTAAAGTTTTGTCTGAGGACATTATGCCAGATACAATTTGGTTTGAAGGTGCTACACTTAATTATGCAGAACATGTATTCAGAAATGCGGTAGATCAAGAACCAGCTATCATTTTTAAGGCTGAAAATAAAGATGTAAGCATAATCTCTTGGGAACAGTTGAAGAAACAAACTGCTCAATTGGCCAATTATCTAAAATCTCTTGGGGTGAAAAAAGGAGATAGGGTAGTAGGCTTTTTACCTAATATCCCAGAAGCTACTATTGGGTTTTTAGCTACTATCTCAATAGGAGCGGTTTGGTCAAGTTGCTCTCCCGATTTTGGTACAGGCAGTGTACTCGATCGATTTAGCCAGGTAACGCCCAAAGTATTACTTACTATAGATGGTTACAGGTATGGTGGGAAAGCTTTTGATAAAAAAGAAGCAGTACAAACATTACAAGAAAACCTTGATTCCTTAGAAAAAACCATCGTTATACCTTATTTGAATGATTATACTGCTTTAACTGTAAATGCCAATGATATTTTATGGCGTGAAGCATTATTAGGTCAGTCAGAATTACTAAGATTTGAACCAGTGCCTTTTGGACATCCAATTTGGGTGTTATACTCATCGGGTACTACCGGCATGCCCAAGGCTATTACACATTCGCATGGGGGTGTTTTATTAGAGCATTTAAAATACCTTACTTTTCATAATGATTGCCGCAAAGGAGAAAAGTTTTTTTGGTATACTACCACCGGTTGGATGATGTGGAATTTTGTGAATGCTGCATTACTCACAGGGGCTACTATTGTGTTATATGATGGAAGTCCCGCTTATCCAAATATTTCTTATTTATGGGAGTTCGCATCGAAATATGAGATTGAGCATTTTGGGACCAGTGCAGGGTTTATCATAGCTTGTATGAAGGCAGGAATTAACCCTATGCAAGATTTTAACCTCAGTAAACTTAGGTCCATAGGATCAACAGGTTCTCCATTGCCTCCCGAAGGTTTTGATTGGGTTTACAAGCATATCAAAGAAGATATCTGGTTAATGTCTATGAGTGGTGGAACTGATGTTTGCAGTGCTTTTGTAGGAGGGAATCCATTGTTGCCTGTATTTGAAGGAGAGATCCAATGTAGGACATTGGGATGTGCCATGGAAGCTTTAGATGAAAATGGGGAACCATTACTTAATGAAGTAGGAGAGATGGTAATCAGCAAACCTATGCCTTCTATGCCTATCTATTTTTGGAATGATGCCAACAAAAAAAGATATAAAGCCAGTTATTTTGAATTATATCCAGGCAAGTGGCGTCATGGCGATTGGATTGAAATAACGGATAGAGGAACAGTAATTATTTTTGGAAGATCCGATGCGACATTGAATAGAGGAGGAGTTCGTATTGGGACGAGTGAAATATACCGGGCAGTAGATCAAGTAAAAGCAGTTACAGATAGTCTAGTCACATGTATAGAATTAAAAGGTGGAGAATATTATATGCCTCTTTTTATACAACTTCAAGACAATGAAATACTTGATGAAACGCTAGTAAAACTTTTGAAGAAAACAATTAGAGAAACTTGTAGTCCGAGGCATGTTCCAGACGAATTTATAGTGGTTCCACAAATTCCTTATACCATAAGTGGTAAAAAAATGGAAACCCCCATTAAAAAGATATTAATGGGGGAAACTCCTGAAAAAGTATTGAATAAAGATTCTATGAAGAATCCTGATGCTGTACAATTCTTTATTAGTTTTGCCCAAAAAAATAAAGATAAATTCAACTGAAATAAATGTCTGGGAATAGTACATTTGATATTGTCATAACTGGGGGCGGCATTGTAGGTTTGGCAACTGCTTATCGTTTAAAAGAAGAAAAACCTCAACTCAAAATTTTATTATTAGAGAAAGAGAACTCATTGGCAAAACACCAAACTGGTAATAATAGTGGGGTAATTCACTCAGGTATTTATTATAAACCTGGAAGTTTAAAAGCCAAGAATTGTATTGAAGGTTATCAACAACTATTGGCCTTTTGCGATACAGAAGGAATTGACTACGAGTTATGTGGAAAGGTGATTGTGGCAACTTCAAATGAAGAATTACCCGCCATGGAAAATATCTATAAGCGTGGCAATGAAAATGGCTTACAAAATCTAAAAAGAATCAGTGCTGAAGAATTAAAAGAATACGAACCTCATGTTAATGGAGTAGCAGCTATTCACGTACCCCAAACAGGAATTATCGACTACAAATTGGTTGCCGAAACATATGGGAAGCGTTTTCAAGAAAAAGAGGGCTTAATTCATTTAGCTGAAAAAGTAATTGATATTAACACAAAGACAGATTACAGCGAAGTAGTAACTGAGAAAGGTAGTTACCAAACTAAATTAGTAGTGAACTGTGCGGGTTTGTATTCAGATAAAGTAGCTGGATTTACGATTACAAATCCAGATGTTAGAATCGTACCTTTTAGAGGAGAGTATTATGAGCTAACACCAGAAAAGCATTATTTAGTAAAAAACCTTATTTATCCTGTGCCTGATCCTAATTTCCCATTTTTAGGCGTGCATTTTACTCGTATGATCAAGGGTGGAATAGAGGCGGGACCCAATGCAGTTTTTGCATTCAAGCGTGAAGGATATCATCGAACAGATGTAAATTTAAGCGATGTTTGGGGAGCATTGAGCTGGCCAGGATTTAGGAAAGTAGCAGCCAAATATTGGCGAACGGGCATGGGTGAAATATATCGCTCTTTTTCTAAGGCTGCTTTTACCAAGGCTCTACAAAAATTGATTCCTGAAATTGAAGAAAAAGATTTAGTGCCAGGTGGAGCAGGCGTAAGAGCACAAGCTTGTGATCGTACTGGTGGCTTGCTCGATGATTTTAAAATCTTAGAAGATCAAAAAGTAATTAATGTACTCAATGCGCCTTCCCCAGCCGCAACATCTTCTTTGTCAATTGGAAAAACGGTAGCAAAATTGGCTTTAGAGCGTTTATGATTTTGGGATGAAGAATAATGAAATAGTTATACTGAAAGATCTTCTCCAAAAATTAAGATTATAAGTTATTATAATTAATCATTTACTTCACCAGGCTGCCTTTTGTTCCTGGCTTCAGAGTATTGATAGCAACTCGTTTTTCAGTGAAATTTTCAAAAGATTGTTCTAAGCTTCTCTTCTGCCAAATCAATTGCATTGATTTTTTATGAGGATAATAGATGGAGGTATATAAAGTGCCGAATCCTTTTTCATATTGGGTGTTGAATAAAGGAGCTTCTAAAAAATATTTTTTAATGCTATCTAAGCTTTCATTTTTGTTGGCTAAACAACTCTCAAGGAAATACTGCCTTTCTCTTGTATAAGTTGCGGATGCATAATCTTCCCAATCTATTAGTACTTGATGGTTTGTACCAAAAGGAAGTTCAGTAACAACAGGTGAACGATCAGGAGAAAGATAAACTGTGGCATAATTACCATTCGAATCAAGCACAGTCACATTATATGCCATGTGAGAAGGAATTCTCTGCAAAACTTTTATAGCCTCCGAGGCGGTTGAACATGTTTCCAAAATGTAACGGAGTATTATAGGAATTCCAAAACCTTCCCCTACAATCCTACGACCACCAAATGCGAGTGATATGCTCAAACCCGAATAATTCATACCATCTAATGCACCCCAGACACAATCGCTCATGGCAATAACTGGTTGTAACCAATTGGTATATAACAAAGCACCTTCGAATTTCCTTAGGTCATAATCATAATTCCGAATTAGTGCCAATGGCGTTTTATCCCAAACCAATTGCGAACATGCATTAAGGTATTGAGGGGGATTGTACATACTTAAAAACCTAGATGCAATATCTCCGCCACCAGCCAAATCACTGAGTTGTTCGTAAATACCGAGCAACTCAGGCATATGCTTTTTTAGTTTATTTCGAGAAGTAGTATAGCCAGTCCTTTTGGTAAGCCCTTCTCTGATAAACCATTTGTGATAAAAAGGCCAATATTTTTCAAAAAGCTTTTGCCATTTCGCTCCGGGTTTTTCTTCTTTAACTGCTTTAAGATAAATATACATGATTGCTAAGGCTAAATATGAAGTTGGATAACTCCTCCTACTTTTTATAACCTACAAGGTTTTTATTAGTTCTTTATAACATTTTAAAACCGCCTGAAGCCTCAATTTCTTGTTTTGCATAAGCGAGGTTAGTAGGAACTTCGGCTTTAAATAGTTTTCTAATGCCGTTGATCCACTGTTTTCCCCTTTCATTTAACTCAAAATCATCAGTCATAAAACGCCCACGACTTACCAAAATTCCCATATCAGCTCCTTCGTACTGGTAATCTCCAGGTTTTAAGATGCGCAAGAAAAAAGCTTCATTTTCACCTTCAACGGCCCGTCTATGTGTATCAAATCTAGAAAAGTAAATTTCTCCATTTTCATCCATTTTATAAATGCCAGATTGGGGAGCTTCAGTAATTACTTCAACAGTATCTTCTGTATGTTTGATCACCATTTGACTCCAATTATCAATATTTTCTGGTTTAGACCAACGGGCATTCAATTGTCTGATACTTATTTCGTAATCTACATCCATCCACTCTAAAATATGGAACAGGTATAATGGGCAATCTGCCAAGGCAAATACTGCGTGGTTTGTAATAGAAGAAGCACCAGTAATCCTAGGATTCAACTCCCCTAAGTATACTTTATTCGTTTTTTCTTCAATTAGGAAGTCTAGCTCAAAATACCCCATATAACCTTCTTCCCTCAATTGATTGCCAAACATCTCAGTATATTTTCTGGCTTGATTCCTAATACTTCTATTAAAGGCATTTGGATAGATTTCATTTCCACACCAGCCACCTTTGTACGGTGTTAATTCTTTAAAACCTACCAATTCTGTAAGCAAAGGCGCTACGATTGTGCCATGTCTTGTTACACAGGCTTCTAATGCAGAACCACGGCATTTGATCTTTTTCATGATTTTACACTCTGGCTCCTCCTCAATCTCCTTTTTGTATTTATTATAGTCTTCTTCATTGGATATAAAGAAAGTGGTATGTCCAGAGTCACCAAATGCGGTTTGTATTACCAAGTCATTTCCTAAATGCTCAGAAATTTCTTTTAAATGTTTATAGCTTTTTACTTTAGAAAGAATGTTAGGAACACAAGGCACTCCTGCTTTTTCCGCTACTCGGTTCGTAACAATTTTATTATCTAGTCTTTCTCTTAATTTAGAACTTGGGAAGCAAACTTTTAAACCTAATTGTTTAGCCAACTTCTCTACCCTTTGGTCAAACATTAAGTAGAGAACTTTACCTACTTCACCGCGACTTTTCACATAATCGTGTACTTCTTTATGGTCGAGTAAGTAAGCGGTGATATCTTCTATACTTTCGAATTCATCATGAGGCATTTCTTCTTTTGGTGAGAATACATTGGGGTGTTGCTCATCATAACAATCTATATAATTGATAAAACGGAAATTCTTTATCCATTCATCGGCGCCTAATAAATTAAAATTAGTAGCACTTATAAAATATATAGGTTCTTCATTTTTATAAAAGAAGCGTCTAATATCTGATATGCTTTTAAGCTTGGGTTTTTCAGGAGATTTTGATTTTGTTTTTTTAGTTAAATCTGCTTTCTTTTTCATGAATCATTCTTTAATAGTGTCAAGTAAATCAACTTCTAGTGTATATATAATTTAAGATGGATCAAGCATAATCTTCTAATACTTGTCTATCTCTTTCTTCTTTGGAAATTTTGTTTCTAGATGTACTTCCTATTTTCCAGAAAATAATGCCACTTATTACCACAAAAAGCAATATAAGCCATTCTTGTGGCCATACCAAAGCAACAGGACTATTTGGAGTAAGCATTAATAATAATATCATTGTTGCAACCAAGGCACTTAAAATCCCTATTAGTTTGCTATATTTCAGTTTATAAGGTCTTTTCATTTCAGGATATTTTTTTCTCAAAGCCAAAAGAGAAAAGGACACTCCTAAAAAGGCAACCGCCATACAAAATGAACCAACATCTACAAAGGCAATCATTGCTTGCCTGCCTGTAAAAGCCGAAAAAAAGGTAATGATTCCGCAGAAGATGATGGCATAGGTGGGTGTACCATACTTTTTATGGGTCTTGCCAAAAGCAGCAGGAATAATGTTTCCTCTACCCAAGGCGAAAATTACTCGAGAACAGGCAAGAAAGAAGCCATTCCAACTGGTTAATAGTCCAATTAATGCAGTTATTAGCACTACTTTGGTTAACCAACTGCCTCCTAATGCATTTTTAAAAGCAGCAGCTGTTGTTAGTTCTTCACTCAAAAGCGATTTCCAAGGGCTTACCATTCCTGTACTAACAATCAGTACTATGTAAAACAGTGTAGCTGCTATGATTGATAATAGTATTAACCTTCCCAAAAGCTTAGGTGATACACTGGTTTGGGCTTCTTCTGCACTTTGTGGAATGGTATCGAAACCTACAAACCAGAATGGAACTGTCACAACTACGGCCAAAAATCCTTCCCATGGGATGGAAGAATTGCCAAACATTGGTTTGAGGTTTTCTACATTTCCAGTACTGAAACCAGCTATCATTAAAAGGATAGCTGCTAATAATATGGCAAAGGTGAGTACAACTTGGAAGCTTGTAGCAGTACTTACTCCTCTGTGGTTGAGATAAGTAATTAATGCTGTAAAAATAAATGCCAAGATGATATGAGAAGCGAATACCGGTTCGCTTCCTATGCTATACAATTGAAAAATATCTATACTCGGTAAAAGATAACTGAGTACTTTACCTACAGAGATAGCTTCAAATGCTGATACAGAAAGATAACCAAAGGCAAGAAACCAACCTACGATAAATGATTTTTGTGTGCCATAAGCTTTATAGGCATAGGCTACTTCACCTCCTGCTAGTGGGAGCATGGCAGTTACTTCTGCATAGCAGAAACCTATTAGTAGCATCATTGCACCACCAAAGGCGAATGCCAAAGCTGCTCCTACAGGACCTGCATTATTGAGCCAACTTCCCATAGCAGTTACCCAACCAACTCCGATCATAGAACCAAAAGCAAGGCTAAAAAAAGCAAGTTTTCCTATTTCCTTTTTTAATGTATGCCTACCTTTTGTACTACTGCTCTCCAATGTATTTTGGTAATTTAATAAAGTATGAAATGTTTAGCTTATTAAGATTTATCGGCATTATCTGATTGTTCTTCAGATGTTTCAGCCCCATTTTTAACTGGCTCAGCAATCACGGCTTCTGCACTTACTTTTTTTGGATTTGGCTTTTTAGGCGTATGTTCATCCAATATTTTCTCAGAGAATACCAGTAGCCCCAAATCAGGCCGATAACCATGTATTTCTTTTACATCCAGCTTTTTCAAGTAATTAATAGTCTCTTTGTTGATCACTTGCCCAGGCATTAATACGGGGAAACCAGGAGGGTAAGGAATTACAAATGAAGCGGATACCAGCTCTCTCCCTGAGTACAGTTCGTTTTCACACTCATTTAAGTGCAAATGTTCGCAATGCTCTTCTTCATAAGAAAGGAAAAAAGCCTTTCTCAAATTTCCAGCAGCTGTGCCTTGTAAAGGAAGAAAAGCATCATGAAATCTACTGAAATGAGGTTGTGGTGGATGGTCATTGGTAAGACCGGTTACTCTTTCTTGGTGAACTGATTTTTCATCCCTACTCAAAGCTATTTTATCCTTTTCCAATTGCATAGCAATTTTTAATAATACACTGATCAGGTATGATACTGAGCTTTTTGTGGTGCCAATGTTGGTCATAAAAAGGACTGTATTCCTTGATGTCTTATTGATTTGAATACCAAACTGATCCATTAAATACCGATTCTTAAAAGTATCTCCATCTACTCCGGTTTTGCCAACATGCAAAGTTATTTTTGTAGGATCGAGTACAAACTCATCATATTCCCAAGCTTTATCCATCCTTACCCATCCCTCATCATCATCATAATATACTTCCAGACCACTTTTTCTGTATTTTTCTGGTACGAGGTCTCCAAGCGTAATAATATCGAAATATTTTTTGAGCAATGGATGTGTAGAGATCCTTTCCCTTAATATCATGGCCATTTCTATGCTTTTTTCTACCAATTCAAAGCCTTCAAAAACGACTTGCCTTCTACCCACATCTAAAGAAGCCAGTATCTGGTAATTTGCCGAAGTAGAAATATGTGTCATATATGCTTCGTGGAATGATTCCTCTGCCTTGCGCTTAAACTCTTCATCATAAATATGGATCATAGACCCTTGCCTAAGGCTAGAAAGTGTTTTATGGGTAGATTGGGTACTATAGACACGTATTTTTACTTGATCAGGATCTGGCATTGGTTTTTCGTCTGGCGCTTTTAGCCATTCATTGTATGCTTCTCTATATTTTTCAGAGTGATATTTTTCACATAGTTTATCTGCAACATACATAGCTGAACGCTGCTTGAAAGTCGGGGAGAATGCAGCAAAGCCAAACCACGCTTCATCCCAAAGGAAAATCATATCTGGCTTTATAGCCAGCACTTCTTCCATCACCTTTTTAACATTGTAAACAATGCCATCGAAAGTACAATTGGTCAAAATCATCATTTTAACCTTGTGTAACTGCCCTTTCTCTTTTAGTGAAAACAATGTATTCTTTATCTCTTCAAGTGGCACACCACCAAACATAGAGAATTCATTCAGAGCATAGCCATCCATGTATATAGGATAAGTACCTGATAGTACCATGCTGTAATGGTGCGATTTATGACATTCCCTATCTATGAGTACAATATCGCCTGGTTTTACAAGGCCTTGGGTCACTATTTTATTAGATGTGGAAGTGCCATTGGTAACAAAATAAGTGTTATTTGAGCCAAAAGCTTTGGCTGCCAATCTTTGTGCTTTTCTAAGTGGCCCCGTAGGTTGTAACAATGAGTCTAGCCCACCTGTAGTCGCTGATGTCTCTGCAAGAAAAAGATTACGCCCATAGAAGTCTCCTAAATCTCTGGCCCAATGCGATTTAAATATGGAGTTTCCTCTTGAAATGGGCATGGCATGAAAAACACCAGTAGGTTTTTGACTGTAATCTACCAATGCCGAAAAAAATGGGGTATCGAAACGATCGGCAATCCCTCTTTTGATACTTAAATGCATTTCTTGAAGGTCTTCCATTCTAAAGAAAATTCTTCTAAATACTTTTAAGTCTTCATCGGTACAGCTGTTTATTGATTTATCTGTTACCAAGTACAGGTCGATCTCTGGACGTAATCTTTTGATAATTTGACCTAAAACTGGCCCTAAATCTGTTTCTGAGCTGTCTTTTAAGTAGTCATATTTAAGTTGTGAAATAAATGGTTTTAGTATTTTAAGGTTATTTTTTGAGCTGTAGGGTAAGTCGTATCGTATTACACAGCTTTGGATATTGTAATTGAATAGTACTGCGATAATGGCATCTTGGAAGTTTTTGGCGAAAACCAATTCATCTATGAACTTACCATTTGGGTCACGTACTTCATCCATTCTACTTCGTGTCTCCAACTCACCTAGATTGGTAAGGTTATCCACAAAAAGAACTTCATAATAATATTGTTTGTTGATGATTTCCCTCTCAGTGGCACGCCTGCCCTTTTTAGTAGTATGCTCTAGAGAACGTTTTCTGTAAGATTCGCTAACTAACTCTCTTACTATATCATTAATTTGCTTTTGAAAGGCAATATAAGAGCGGTTTTTGAAAAGTTGTTTGAGTTTACTTAGGTTTTCAGTTCCAGGATAGGCCCAGTAGGGTTCAATTATTTTAAGTAAGGAAAAAAGTGATTTTATCTCATCAATTGTGCTACTAATATCCTCTTCATCAGTGATTTTTTTTGTTAAAATCCCTGCTTTTCTTTTTAGATCATTCCAAATATCTACTCGACACTGTGTAATGTTGAAGTTGTAATTAGAAAAGTATTTAGAAGCAATATTTTCACTAGTTCCCATGTTTTTAGTGGTTTATGAAATTTTATTTTTAGGATTCATTATTTCCGTTCCCAGATAATTTGTTTTTAAATCTATACCATGCCGATTGTGGTGGTGGAGGTGTTTCACTCTCCAGGCTTTCTTGAATCTTTTTAATTCTCGTTGGTTTTTTTATTGGCCCTAAGGAATGTAGGTAGGAGAGGTCAGCTCCCTTTTGATAAACAGGGAAAGTATGTGCTTTTTCCCTAAAACTTTTTAGAGGTTGTCCTAGGCGAAGAATGCCATTTTTTCTACTTCTATGTACTCTTTCTAAGTCGAGTTCAATGGGTATCATTTCTTCTACTTGGTCGGCTGAATAAATTATTCCACCATCGGGACCGCAAATTAATGATTTGCCAGTTCCTCCAGTTTCTAATCCATTAATATCGATAACGTAGCATTGATTTACCGCTGCAGTTGATCTAACTATTGAGAGCTCAAGGTCTCTGTCTATGGTACCAGTAAGTGTAGGATGTAAGATTACTTCTGCTCCCATTGCTGCAAGGGTGCGCGATGTTTCTGGAAACCACATATCGTAACAAATAGACAAGCCAAACCTACCGATATTCGGTACGTCAAACACACAGAATTCATCACCTCCAGTCACGCCTTCTTCATAAGGAAGAAAAGGGAACATCTTTCTGTATCTTTTTACAATTTCTCCTTTTGGGTTAATTACTGTGGCAGTATTATGAATTTTGCCTTTACTTTTCTCAAACATAGATCCGGGAATCAACCAGATTTTATGTTTTTTGGCCATTTCCTGAAAAGCTTTTTCATTATCATTAGGAAATTCCTGTGCATGGTGGGTTAATGGGCCATAGGGAGCTAACTCGCTGAACATCACCATCTCTACCCAAGGATAGATGGACATTAATACATCTAACTTAAAGCGCATAGTCTCCAAATTCGGATATGCCGCATGCACTTTCATTTGTATGCCAGCAATTGAAAAAGTCTTCATTTAAAAGAAAAAAGATAAAACAGGGTGCTGTTTACACCCTGTTAAAAATAATAATATTTAATGATCAAGCAACTGGATCAGGCAACTGGTTCTGCTACATTGGTCAACTTTAATAATTCTTCCTCTATAATATCAAGCCCTTTATTGAGCTGCTCGTCAGTGATGACCAATGGAGAAAGTATCCTGATTACATTTTTAAAAGTACCAGCAGAAAGAATGACCAAGCCCCTTTCGAAACAGCTTTTTACTAATTGAGCTGTAAGTTCTGAATTTGGCTGTTTGGGGTCATTGTTTTTCACCAATTCCATAGCATTCATAGCACCTAATCCCCTTACATTACCAATAGCTTCACATTTGGCTTGCATTGACTTAAACCTTTCAGTTACAATTTCTCCGATTTCTAATGCACGATTATTTAAATCGTGTTCCTTCATATATTGGATAGTAGCCAAGGCAGCAGCACAAGAAACGGGATTGCCCAGATAAGTACCTCCAATGGTACCTGGAGCTGCAGCATCCATAATTTCTTGCTTACCAATTACGCAGCCGATTGGCATGCCTGATCCCATAGATTTTGCCCAAGTAGATAAATCTGGAGTAACGCCAAAGTGTTGATAAGCTGCCCATTTTCCAGTTCTAGCAAAACCACTTTGTACCTCATCGATAATCAATAAAATACCAAATTCATCACAGATATCTCTCAAGCCTTGTAAATATGCTTTGGGTACAACATGGAAGCCACCCTCACCTTGCACAGGTTCAATAATAACTGCGGCAACATTTTGTGGCGCTACAGTATTAGACAGTGCTTTTCTAAAGTTGTATAGTTCTTTTTGGCAAAATGCTTCTTCACTCAATCCATTACTATTCTTATAAAGATTTGGAAAAGGGAACCTATAAACTTCAGGAGCAAAAGGACCACAATCTGTTTTATAAGCAACTTTAGAGGTTAGAGACATCGCCATCATGGTCCTTCCATGGAATGCACCGGTAAAACAAATAACAGCTTGCCTTTTTGTTGCTTGCCTTGCAATTTTTATTGCATTTTCTACTGATTCTGCACCTGTATTCGTGAGCATTACTTTGGTATTATCACCATGTGGAAAAAGCGTAGCTAATTCTTCAGCTAATTCAACATATGGTTCATAAGTAGCGACGTGAAAACAAGCATGAACGAGTTTTGCTGCTTGTTCTTGAATGGCACGAACTACGGGTTCTGGACAATGCCCAGCATTTAATACACCGATACCACCAGCAAAATCTATTAGTTCATTGCCGTTGGCATCTATCATTACTGCCTCTTTTGCCGAGGATACAGTGGCAGGATTAAAAATACCTACACCTCTAGGTACTACATTTTTTCTCCTTGCTATTAATTCTTCTGCTTTGTTCATTCGCGTAGTAAAAAAATATGATTTAATAATGATGTTAATTTTATGTATTAAAACCTATGAGCTTTAAATTAATATCTATGTTACTAGATTTTTGTAGTGGTTAAACCTCATGGTTTTTCCTATTTAGGGTAAAACCCTGATTTAATTGAGGTAGATGGTTTTTACGTTTACAAACTCTTTGATGCCATGGTGGGAAAGCTCTCTGCCATAACCGGATTTCTTGATGCCACCAAATGGTAACCTAGGGTCTGATTTAACCAAAGAATTGATAAATACACCCCCTGAATTAATTTTTCTGGCTAAATGAATTCCTTTTTCGTGGTCATTTGTCCATACAGATGCTCCTAATCCATAAGCAGATTGGTTGGCATATGCAATAGCTTGCGCTTCATCTTGAACACTAATTATACTAGCAGCGGGCCCAAAAGTTTCTTCATCGAAACCGGGCATTCCGGGTTTTACATTTACCAACAGTGCTGGATCGTAATGGGCATTTTCTTGCTTTCCACCTATCAACAATTCAGCCCCTTTTTTTACAGTTTCTTGTACTTGTCTATTAAGGTTTTCAGCTAAGTCAATTCTTGCCAAAGGTCCAGTTGTTGTTTCTGTGAGTAGGGGGTCACCAGTTTTTAAAGCAGCAATATTTTGCAATACTTTTTCAGTGAATTCGCCTTTTACTGCTTCTAATACTATGAAGCGTTTAGCAGCTATACAGCTTTGCCCTGCATTAAGCATACGAGATTGAATGGCAACCTTTGCAGCTTGCTCAAGATCTGCATCTGCTAAAACAATAAATGGATCTGAACCGCCTAGTTCTAATACCGTTTTTTTGATGTTCTTTCCTGAAAGTGCTGCAACCGATGCCCCCGCTTTTTCACTGCCTGTAAGTGTGGCTGCTTGCACTATATCATGTTCCATAATCTGAGGAACTAGGTCGACATCGATCAAAAGTGATTGAAAGACACCTTCAGGAAAACCAGCTTTGGTAAATATTTCTTCAATGGCTAAAGAACAAGCATTTACATTGGGAGCGTGTTTGAGTATGCCTACATTACCAGCCATTAAATAAGGAGCGGCAAACCTAAAAACTTGCCAGAATGGAAAATTCCAAGGCATAATCGCTAATACGGCCCCTATTGGTTCATAACTCACAAAACTTTTTTGAGCATCAGAAGAGATATATTCATCTTGTAGAAATTCTTCGGCATTTTCGGCATAATATTCACAAACCCAGGCGCATTTTTCTACTTCTCCTTTGGCTTCTGTAATTGCCTTGCCCATTTCTAGTGTAATGGTTTGAGCATACTGTTCTTTGTTGTCTCTTAATATTTTTGCTACTTTTTGAAATAAAGCTGCCCTTTCACTAAAACTCGTTTCTTTCCAAGAACTATATGCTTTTTCACTCAATTGAAGTTTGGCTTCCAACTCACTAGCATTTAGGGTAGGATATTCTTCAATTACCTCGTTGGTATATGGATTGATACTTTTAAATGTCATGATTAAACTTATCTACTTATTGATACAAAAATAAATGAAATAAAAGGAAGAATGATAATATACTTGTAGATAGCTCAGATTTGGCGGTGCAATGGTAATCAAAAGATTGAAAAAACAAACCTTTTTCGTCGAAATTATTTTGTCTTAAATCCTATTGCATTTTTTTTGGGAAAATGGACTTCAAAGTTGCAAAAAGTACTATTATGATATCATTTTAAGGCTTCATTTAAAGCCCAATTGGCATATAAATCATAACCATACCATCTGCCTTCCACTTGTTTTGTCAGTACTTCATTTACTTTTTTAATTCTTTGATGCAAGGTAGGAATCTTATCAAAATTGAGTTCTAGTGCCCTAGCTGCCATTAATTGGAGGATCGGTGTTTCATTTTCCAAAATATCCATCACTACTTCCATGTGCGTACAATCGCCAGTTAGACACAGGGCTTCCGCAGCAGCAATTCGTACATAAGGAATATTATCTTGAAGAAGTTTAATAAGTTGTTGGGTATCAATAATCTTATCGGCATGATAGGCGAAAGCATTGGCTGCCCAATACCTCACCACTTCATTTTCATGTCTTAGAAACTCATTCAATTGGTCTAAATCAGCTAGGCGATTTGCCTCACTTACTTGCCAAATCGTTTCAACTGGGAATATATCAGGATTTTGTAGGGCTTGTACAATGCTTGAATCTCCTGCATATTGATGCATGGCAGATTCAGGCATTAATCCAGAATCATGTGTTTTAAGCATCCAATCTTTATGTGCCGTCCTAAGTGATTCGAGCACCTTTTTTTGGGATGCTGCTAAATCTTCTGGATTTGCCGCAAGGTTATTGACCTGAAAGGGATCTTGCTGTACATCATACAATTCCTCTATATACCTTCGTGGAATCCACATGGCTTGTTGTGCCGGAGAAAGATCCAATTCTTCCTTGCCCTTTCTCAAAACCTGCATAATTTCAGACTGGTCTGTGTAAAAATTATCTTGGATAAGCGGATATTGAGGCAAGTAATTTCTTACATAAACATAATCTTTTGTTCTTACTGATCTGGCTGTTTCAAAAGCTTCATCGACTCGATCAGAAAAACCGAAAGCAAATTCCTTTTGTACTTTGTTTTTACCAAGAAAAACTTCTCCTTGCATGTATGTCGGAATGTCTATATCTAATAGGCTTAGCATGGTTGGGGCAAAATCTACAAAACCCACTAAATTATCATCAATAGAACCAGGTTGTATATCTAATAAACCTTCGTACTGAGGAGGGGCTTTGATTATTAAGGGTACTTGCAAGCCTGAATCGTAGGCTGTCCTTTTACTTCTTGGCATACCTGTGCCATGGTCTGAAAAGAAAAAGACAATGGTATTTTCTGAAAGTCCAGCTTCATCTAACTCTTTTAAAATATCGCCTACTTGTTGATCCATTACTTTGATGTTGTCGTAATAGCGGGCGACATATTTCCTTATTTCTGGTGTGTCGAAAAAATAGGGCGGGACAGGTGCATCGGCTGGGTTTTGTCTTTCAATATTGCCTATGCGATTTAAAAAAGTAGCTTCATCGCCAAAAATTTGTGATTGGTGGGTAATGCCTAAATTGAATACACTAAAAAAAGGTTTGCCTTCTGGTCTGTTTTTCCAATGGGCTTTTTTGCTCGACTCATTCCAAATTGTGCTGTCTATAAAGTTATAATCCTCTTTGTCATTATTGGTGCAGTAATAGCCAGCTTCCCTTAGATATTTGGGGAAACCTTCAATAAAATCAGGTTTTTTAATTTGGGAACGTAAATGTTGCGAACCTAGGGTTGAAGCATAAACGCCAGTTACCAAAGTTGCCCTTGCTGGTGAGCAAACTGGCGCATTAGAAAAAGCATGTAAAAAACGAACGCCTTCATTGGCTAATTGATCGATGTTTGGAGTTTGTGCGTAAGTATCGCCATAACAACCAAGCATGGGAGAAATGTCTTCAGCAGTAATCCAGACAATATTGGGTGGGGGTAAAGTAGTTTCAGTTTGTTTACAAGCAAAAAATAAGATGAGACTAAATACAAAATAGGTATTATGGAAAAATTTCATTGGTTGAAGTTTGAAACGAATTTTCCTAATATATTAATTAATTAATTGAGTAGGGGGCAATTTTGGATAGGTTAGGTGAGAGTAATAAAGTTTAGTATATGAAATGTATTCTACCGGAAAGCCCGTTATGATTTCATACGCTGAACTATATGTTTTTTATTCTTTTTTTTATTTCTTTCACAGACGGATGGGTAGAGAAAAACAGAAACAATTTCGTATATCCTAAAAACATTATGTTATGCCCAAATTCAGTTTTATTTTTGAATTCAATAAAAATAGGTCTAGGACTAAATAAAACGATATCGTATACATCTTTAACATTGTTTAAAGGAATTCGAACTTTCTTGATAAAATTACTTACATATAAAAAGTCATCATCGATATAAACGACTTTTGCCCTTAGACATCCATAATAAAGCATTGCAAACCCAACAATCAATCCAATTAAAAAGGGAAGTCCCTCAGTACCTTGTATCAAAACTATTGTAATCGTACCAATTCCAAACCCTCCTAACCAAAAAAAGGAGAAGACATATTTCCAAAAGAAAGTCATTGATGTTGATAATTTTTTTTTCATTGTATAATTGTCAAAAAGATAAGTATAATTTATAGTAGGCCATAAAGTAGTTACGGCAGTAGTCATAGCAGTAATTTAATTGAATAGTCATGTTGGCAGATTTGCCATGAAGCATATAAGTACAATTTTTCTACAGGATGCTATCATCAATGATTGCTTCTTCATTTAATATGGCGTTTTCAAATGCTGTAAATACTAATGGGTGAATTTTGATAAATTTTTCTATATCATAACTTCGATAAAAATCTACATATAAGTTAGCAATTCTCCTTAGAATTAAGAGATTTAGAAATGATACATCTAACTTGTTAGAAGTATGTTTATAGTATCCTGAAAAGAATGAATCAAAAAATAGTTTACCCAATTCAATTCTAGACATGGGTAAATTTCTAGAAGCGTAAAGTATGGGGATATCGAGCACATAAAGCATTGCATTAGCAATATCGGAAAGTAAATAATCGAAATGGCAATCATCAAAATCGAAGAGAGTTAACTCATTATCATCTTCAATAAAATTGCTTGGATTGATATCATTGTGAATCAATTGTAACTGTTCTTGATTTGAATTATACTTTTCGATTCTTTTTTTGAATTCAATTATTTTTCTAAAAACTTCTTCCTTTGACTTAGGCAAATATTTTTCTGGTGCCAAAAAATCATAATGCCAATCTAGTCTTCGATGTATTAAACCATTTGGATCGTAATCTTCTGCAATTTTATGGGTCCTGCCAACTAGTTCTCCCCATTTAAAAAAAAGCTTGCGATTCCATGCTGTCATGGAGTATTGTACTCCGTTAATTTTTTCATATAGAATTGAATAATAACCACCATGTAAATTAACTGTGTTGACTATTTCCCCTTCTTTTGATACAATAGGAAGGCAAGTTTTAATATGCCGAACATTGTAATAATTAATTAGATCATGTTCCGCTATTAATAATTCTTTAGTTTTTTGCTTTTGATGAGTTATTCTTAAAATGAAGGATTCTTTATCATCATTTATCTCATATATGAAATTGTTATTCGATCTTATCTCTTTACAAGCAACAATTTGAATGTCATATAAGCTGATAGCCTTATTTAAAACTTCATTTGAGAAATGTTCTTTAATTTGTTTTTCCATAATTCAAGCGCTCTATAATAAATGAAAGCTTGATAATAATATTCTAATTATAGGCCATGAATGAAAGTTTACTTTTCTCTCTTATGGCTATGGCTTTTTACATTTTATTAAATTTGTTTATTCGTTCATTAAGGAGGTTAGTTATCTAAAAAGGAATTTTCTTATGGGGAAAGGTTTTAAGATAATTGACAGACTTTCACCATCCTCATTACAGATTTGATAAGATATTTTATTTCTCGTTCTCTATTTCGTGAATTTTCCACGTAAAATTGGCAACTTTTGTTTTAACGACTACTTCATCACCCACTTGTTTTTTAAGCAATGCTTGGGCTACAGGAGGGTCTATCGAGATGTAATTTTTCATACCAATTAGTTCTTAATATCCCACGATTTGCAAGCGTATTTTTTAACCATTATTATTTTTGATTTCTACCTAACAACCAAACATTACTTTTCCTTCTTGATGTGGGTGGTAATGGATACTTTAAAGTTATCAATACATTTTCTTAAATAGCGAATCCGTCTGTCAATCTCTCGAAATCGTTTTTTATTGTAATGGTAATCGGCATTTCCAATCAATCTTCCAAACTTGCAGACCAAGAAACTTTATTAGTAACATCATGACGGTCCACTCGCCAAAGGTGATTAAGTTCGCCCTTAAGTTTTTCCATTCCTTCAGGAGTTCTTATAGTTTTGATAAATTACCTGTTTATAGAAAAATGAAAAGGTACAAATATAATCGTCCTTAGTTAGGAATTTGTAATCCCTAACGTCTATCTAAGTTCTAAAAGATATTACTTACTAAACTAGACTAGTTATTTACTTAAAAATTTAATGGAATAATCTTCATACCAAAATTCCGCCCTTAAAAATTGCTTTTCTCCAAATTGATTGCACCTATAGCTTTTTCTTATTTCCGGAAAGTTGAGTCCTTCTGCCTTAATAAAAGATAAATTTTCAATTAATGCGTATGTTGGTTCGTGATAGACCATCGAGCTTAAATAAGCCCCGTTGTTTTTGTCGAAATGAAACCACCACTCATCTTGTGTAGAATGATTTAGGTGTTTCTTTGGGTCATAGGTTGCATTAATGCTGTGTACAGTATCAATAGTGTTTAGACATTTTAGCCCTTCATAGGTGAGGACTGTACCTTTATCTAAAAGTTTAAATGGTATTCCTATAACATAAAGTGAACTGTTAACAACGGATTTTACTTTATCACCCTGCTCGACTAGATTATCATTTTTAAATTTTTGAGAAATGGAATCATTATGTACAATTAAAAAGCTGTCCTCATTAACTACCCATGATATTCTTATGCTTTTATGAGGCCTCAATTCATAATGGTGACGTTGTGTTAATTCGGATTCAATTTGACCATCTTCTAAGAGTAATCTAGATTTTTTCGTATATTCTAAAGTAGCAATGTCATCCCATTTTTCAATGGTTCCGGCCATATTAATGGCATTTTCTACTACTTTTAAAGCGGGTGTTTTCTTTGAACTTTCATCATTTATTTCCTTTTCTTTTGAAAATCTACAAGAAAAAAACAAGCAAAAGGAGATGCAGATGATAAGTGATAATTGGGTATTTTTCATAAAGTAGTAATCCTGAATTAGAACCAATTATGCCTTCATGTATGCTAATAATACAATGAATACCATATATTTTAAAAGTACAACTGAACCCTGAAGGACACAAACTAAATGTATGGAATCATTTTCCCACTTAAATTATGCAATACAATAACTAAGAATTTGTCTGCATTTTAGTGCCTTACATATTGCCTAGTTTTTAAGCTTTGTGTATTAATAGTTTTCTGACAGGATAAAAGGCTAAAAAAATTATCGCATTTTAATTTCATTGTTTATCAATTTTTGAACTGACAATTAATTAAGCTTACAGGTTTTTGAAAATGCGTTACACTTCCAGAAAAATATTCGATAACGTACTTTTCGATAACTATTTCTTAATCACAATTATCTATAGTTTCAATTTTAAGCTTACCTGAATCATAAGCATCATACAAAGGTTATCCAACCTTTAAAAGGTTAGTTGCGCTTTCGATTGAGATGTTATGCTTCGGTGTAATCTCCATTTTTATTGCATCAATTTTTAGATGATGGGTAGATGCAATTACTTATAATATTGTTATTTACATGAATAGTTTTTTAGTCCAACATTTTGTTTAAAATCGCATTAACGTGAATTTCAGTTGTATTAAAAACTTCGAGGTTATTAAAATCCGTTTGGTTTAAAATTAGTGGTAATTCAGTACCGCCTAATACGATTCCTTTTATATTTTCATTGATTTCTAATTCATTTATAATTTGAATGAGTGCAGTTTTAGTTTCAGGAATTATTTGGTTAAAAACCAATTCATTCATATACTTATCGTGAATATAATTCTGATTTTTTTCATTTGGAATTATCATATCGACCCCATGTTTTTTTCCAACTTTTTGATAAAAACCTTTACTCATCGTTGATTTAGTACCCAATAAACCAACTTTTTCAATTGCCTTATTTTTTATGAATTTTGAAGTCTCTTCAACTATACTTATCATTTCTGTACCAACAGAATTTGCTAGTTCCTCAAATACCAAATGAGGTGTATTTGATGCTAATGCTACATAGTCAACATTAGCTTTTTCTAATATCTTTATTTTCTTTTTTAAAAATTCTACCAATTCCTCTAATTGATTATTAAATACATAGCCAAGCATTTCAGTCATATTAATGCTTTGAATCAGCATTTCAGGATATTGATTGGTTTTTAACCTCTTCCTAAATAATTTGATTAATAATCTATAGTATTCGATTGTCGATTCTGGTCCAATTCCGCCAATAATTCCAATTTTTTTCATTTTGCAAACTTAGTCGATAATGATCTTACTATTGTGCAAATTCCACAAGGTATACACTGTATTTGTTTTAAAAGTAGTTGTTTGTTTTTTCTCGAGTGGTTCCAACTAAAATTTCTATACCATCAAGTTTGTAATACTGGTCATCTAACTTGTCAACTAATTCAACAGGAACAATATTCAAAAAATAATATCTAGCCCAGTCTTGATTTTCATAGATTAATACTCATACATTTTAGCCCTTGTTCTATACTTAAAATTCGAACTGAAGAATTCTAAATGGTAGGGGTTTAAAGTATATTATATAATGCTTTTCTAAAATGAAGCAATTATTTTATCAACATGGAGTACCTTGTTTAATTTATGTAATTTTCTGAAAATCAATCATCTCACCATCTTCGGGAATGTATGCCTTTTCAGCAAGATTGCGTTTTTTAAATTCGTTTCTTAATTGTACTCTTGTTGTTGGACAATGATTTACGGCTTCTAAATGATTGGCTATGACAGTTTTTGGCGCATTTTCAGTAAACCTAATGATATCTTCCATTGTCATAAGCAAAGGTTTAAAAATGTCTAGCTGAGCAGTTCCGCTAGCTACCACACTAATATCAGGTTTGTATTGTTTTAAGACTTTATCAACAGCTTCTGTGTAAATAGTATCTGAACTTAAATAAATAGATTTTTCATTGGGCAGGCTAATAAAAAACCCCATAACATTTCCCATTGGTATTGAAACGAAACCATAACCGTGTTTGGCTGGAATTCCTTCGATTGTTCCGCCAAGAAAATCAGATTTCTCCCAATAGTTTACAGCTTGAATAACATTTAAACCTCTCTTTTTTAATGTATCAGCATCTTTGATGCTACAGATAACAGGTATTTGTTTATCTCTCAACAATTTCTCTGCAACTTTATCTAAATGATCAGGATGCAAATGCGTAATTAAGCAATGAGTGGTTTTATCAACAATATCCATTGCATTGCTAGGTAGATTTAAAATGGGGTTTCTTTTTGGTTTAAACCTGAAAAGTGTAAAAGGTGGTCCGGTGGCTCCCTTTTTTCCTAACATTGGGTCAACTAGAATGACTTTTTCATTCGTTTCAATGACCATTGTGGCATTTCTTATATGGTGTATTTTCATTGTGTTTTTATTTAAACACAAAATTCAAAAAGAAACTATTGAATTCCATTGATTCGAATCAAGAAATTCGTTTTCGTATCCGACTTAGCGTTTCAGGTGTAATATCCAGATATGACGCAATGTGATATTGAGGTATTTTTTCTAACCAATTCGGTTTGTAAATAAATAATTCTTTATAAAGCTCTTCGGGTGTTTTGGTTATTCTATTATACTCCAGTAATTCTTTATGTTTTAATAATTTCTGAAAGGATAAATCAATAAAGGATTTGCCACACTCATACTTATTTAACAGTTGTCGAAATGCTTTTTTATTTACACTTAAAATTTCAACTTTTGTTAAGCTCTCTTGATTTTTTTTTGTCTTAAAATCATTGTTAAAGGAGTATAAATCTGTAATAAATTGTGGTTTAGTATAGAAATTTATATTTGTTTCTTTCTCTGAAGTGGAATAAAATTCTCTAACCACACCATTTTTTAAAAATCGCAATTCTTTCTCTTCTGTGCCTGATTTAAGAATTCGAACACCTTTAGTAAAGGACACAATTTTGAATAGAGATAGCAGTTCATCAAGACCATGTTTATTTAATGGATATTCAGTCTCAAAAAATTGTTCTATTTCTTTAAAGTCAGGATCCATTTTCGGTAAATTTTTTAAAAGAGACTTTTGGACAGATGATGTGCTTTTTAATAGGGAATATAGGTATTCTATGAGTTTTCTTTTGAAATACGAAGAGATTATTCTTCTGTTGAAACTAAAAATTGACCTTTTAAAGGACAAATATATTTAGTGGATTTGTTTCTGCTTTAACTTGTTAAGTTAATCAACAGATTTTACTCTATACTGGTATGGATTACTGCCCGGAGATTCTTTTTGCTTTTTAGGCAATCTTTCAAATAATCCAGTAGCTAGCATCTTTTTTTGAAATCTGCTTCGGTCTAATTCTTCTTCTAATATGTTTTGGTGCAATCGATGTAATTCGGGCATGGTAAACTTTTCTGCCAATAAGTTATGCGTAGAATGCTCTTGTTTTATGTCTTCTTTTAATCGATTCCTAGCTTCTAAAACTATTTCTTTATGATCTAACCATATGTCGGGCAGTTTATCAAAACTCATCCATGCGAAGCTTTTATCAAAATTGCCTACTTTGGGTTTGGTATTTTCAATATTTACCAGCGAATAATAAGTTAGTGTTACAAATCTATTATTGATCCAATAATCACTTTGCCAATCTAAATTTATCTTGGCGAAAAACGCCTTCCACTCTTCACTAAAAAAGCGATTTTGATGACCAAAAACGGATAAAAATTTTAAGTGGGGATCTTCTAGCCCAGTTCTTTCTTTCAAGATTCTAAGTGCTGCGTCATTTACAGATTCTTCATTTCTAATATATCCGCCGGGCAATAGCCATTTATCTTCCATTTCCAGCATGAGGCATTTTAAATCATGTTGTGCATAACCGATGATCACTATATCTATCGATAAATTGGGTAAGTGGTGTTTGTTGCCCTGTTCTAAGAATTGTTGTACGTCCATAATACAAAAATAATATATTGTGGCACTTTGACACAATTAAAAATACTATTATATTTGTGTCATAATGTCACAAATAAGAATAATATGAAAAAGGGTTTAAAAAATGCACTAGTAATCCTTGGTGTTATAGTGGTTTTACTCATTATAATTGGCCTATCGGGATGGTTTTATGTGAAGAAATCTTTGCTCGATTTTGAAGGGGATTATGCAGCAAAAAGAGATTTAAAGGAAATTACCGTAGATGGTTATACCTTTTTAGATAGAAACGAAAATGGTAAACTGGATACTTACGAAGATGGTAGAAAGGCAACAAATGATAGGGTAAAAGACCTTTTATCGCAAATGACAGTAGAGGAAAAAATCCATTTGCTGAAAGGTTCGGGTATGGCCTCTGCCATGGGTATGGTTGAACCTGGAGAAGGCATACCAGGAGTTGTTGGAACGATAGTCCCTACGCCGCGTTTGGGTATACCTGCTATCAACCTTTCTGATGGACCTGCGGGCTTACGCATTCAACCAAAGCGAAAAGGAGAGGATAGAACTTTCTATTGTACTGCTTTTCCCATAGGCACTTTGTTGTCATCTACTTGGAATGAAAACTTAGTAGAAAATGTAGGAAAAGCCATGGGCAATGAAGCTTTGGAATATGGGATAGATGTAATTCTAGGTCCTGGGGCAAATATTCATCGCCATCCTTTTTGTGGGAGAAATTTTGAATACTATTCTGAAGACCCGGTTTTAACTGGCAATATAGGAGCTGCCATTATAAATGGGATTGAATCGAATGGAGTAGGTACTGCGGTTAAACACTTTGTGGCAAATAATCAAGAAACCAATAGAAATTACAATGACGTCATTATTTCTGATCGTGCCATGCGAGAGATTTATTTAAGGGGTTTTGAAATCATTGTAAAAAAAGCACAGCCTTGGACTATCATGTCTTCTTACAATAAAGTGAATGGCATTTATGTACCCGAAAATAAAGCATTACTAACCGATATTTTAAGAGATGAATGGGAATTTGAAGGTCTGGTAATGACAGATTGGTTTGGTGGACAAGATGCACCAGCTATGATTAAAGCAGGCAATGATTTACTAGAGCCAGGCACTAATCAGCAATGGAAGGCTTTATCCGAGGCTTACGAAAAGGGTGAATTATCTATAGAAGAAATAGATATTGCCGTGAGTAGAATTCTCAAACTGATCATCAATTCAAAGAAGATGCAAAATTACCAATTTGGGGAAAACCCAGACTTGGAACAGCATGCCGAATTAACAAGGAAATCTGCCTCTGAGGGAATGGTTCTACTTAAGAATGACAACACCTTGCCATTAAAAGAAGTCCAAAAAGTAGCATTATTAGGAGTCACCTCTTATGATTTCATTGCTGGTGGAACAGGTTCGGGAGACGTGAATGAGGCTTATTCTGTTTCTTTGGCTGAAGGTTTGAATAATGTAGGTCTATCAATTGATGAATCGGCTAAGAACATTTATGAAGAACATAAATTGGCTAACAAGGAAGCTTTTGTAAAACCAGAAGGGCTTGAAGCCATGACTAATCCATACAATCCTCCGGAAATTGCCTATACAAAAGAACAATTAGAGCAAATTGCGGCTAATGCAGATATGGCTATCATGACTATAGGTAGAAATAGTGGAGAAGGAGGGGATAGAAGAGAGAAAGATGATTTTCTGCTTTCAACAATAGAGATTGAAAATATTAAACTTACTTGTGAAGTTTTCCAGCAAGCCAATAAAAAAGTGGTTATCGTAATGAATATTGGAGGAGTTATAGAAACTGCTTCATGGAAAGCACAGCCTGATGCTATTTTATTGGCATGGCAAGGGGGACAAGAAGGAGGAAATGCTGTAGCCGACATTCTAATGGGTAAAGTGAATCCTAGTGGAAAATTACCCATGACTTTCCCTGTAAATATTAGTGACCATGCTTCTCATGCTAATTTTCCACTTAATGGCAAACCATTTGACATTTTTGAAATGCTAGTGACAAGTGGGGAAAAGCCTGAAAATGAAAAGATTAAAAACGAAGATTATACCAATTACGAAGAAGGTATTTACGTAGGTTATAGACATTTTGACAAAGAAGACTTAGTTGTTTCTTATCCCTTTGGTTTTGGTTTGTCGTATACTGATTTTGAATTTGGAGATATGGTAGTAGGTGAGGAAAATGATACAATCAATATAACCTTGTCTGTAAAAAATATAGGTGAGGTGAATGGTAAAGAAGTAGTTCAGTGTTACGTCTCATTGCCTACTTCTGTTATAGACCGACCAAAATTAGAATTGAAAGCATTTACCAAAACACAAATGCTTGCTCCAGAACAAACCGAAGAAATAAGTATAAATATACCAGTAAATGATTTACGCTATTGGGATGAAGGTAATGCTACATGGAATTTAGAAAGTGGTAAATATATGATCCAAGTAGGTGCATCTTCAAGAGATATAAAGCAGATTGGGGAAATTGAGTTGTGAGTTGTTGATTGGCGACCTGATATTTAGTGGATCACGAAGTTATTTACCGTAACATTGATAAGGGCTGAAATTTTAAATTAAAGTTAGAACCTATATAAGCCCTTATCAATGTTAGTTGTAATAGCATCTTATGTCATTCTAATGGAAAAGCAGAGTTTACTAAAATGAGCTTATTAACTTTTTCGAGATGTTATTTCCAATTTATAGATTTTAGACTTTAACCACTATTTTTCCCTTGGCTTTGTTGTCTTCCATATATTGATGAGCGTCTGCAACTTGGTCTAAGTTGTACACACTGTCTATATTTAGTTTGATACTTCCTTTTTCTACTTCATTTATAAACTCTTGTAAAAGTTCTTTAGAAAGGTTTTTTGATTCTCCCATATAAACAGTTAACCTGCCCAATGAAGGGATGTCGCCCATTGGTGTGAAATCCTTCATCGTCCATTCATTTCCAAGAATACCAGTCATGCAGACCATTCCTTTAGGAGCAATACATTTTAGTGAATCTTTTAAGGTCCTTGTTCCTATCAGTTCAAGTACCTTGTTGACACCATCGGGATAAATTGCCTTGACTTGATTTTCTACACTTCCTTCATCTATTACTACATGATCGGTCCCATTATCAATCAATGCTTGTTTTTTATTAGGATTCCTTGTAGATGAAATAACTTTTAGGCCTTTTGTTTTTGCGAGTTGGCAAGCCAACATGCCAATGGAAGATGTACCTCCCCTGATGAGAAGCGTTTCACCGTTTTGAATTTCAAGTGCCTGATTTAGTGAACCAGATACGGTTTGGAACATTTCAGGGATTGCCCCAAGTGTTTCCCATGGTAAGTTACTTTTAAATGGGAATACTATTTCTAAAGGAACTAAGGTGTATTCCGCATATCCACCGTCAAAAAACCTCCCCATTCCACCCATAATTGCTGCTACTTGTTGTCCTTTTACATAGGTGCCGGATAGATCTTCCTCTATAATACCCACACATTCAATACCTTGTATTCGTGGAAAATCTACCCCTGGTGAGTCTCCACGTCTTGTAAAAAGTTCTGATCGATTTAGCCCAAAAGCTTTCACTTTTAACAGGACCCATCCTGATTTTGATTTGGGTTTAGACACTTCTTTTATCTGGATAACTTGGGGCATTCCTGCTTCAGTCGTTATAGCTGCTTTCATGATTTATGGTTTAGGTTCAGTTTTATTGAACATATATCGGGCAATTTTCCACTTACCTTCCACTTTTTCAAAAACAAACAATTCTCTGTTGGCTTCTGGTGCAACAACGTTATTTTCGAGTATTTTTACCGTGCCCTTTGATCCAGTTACTGCATAAGCCATATTTCCTTCCACTACAATTTCCTCAATAAAAAATTTAATATTCAATTGGATCTGTGAGAATATATATTCGTAAGACTTTAAGATGTTTTCTGAGCCTATACCAGAAGGTGCTTCAGAGGGCATGAATATCCCATTTGAGGTATACAGGCTTTGTGCCAATTTAGCATCCGATGTATTCAGCGATTTTTGATAGATACTCAATAATTCTTCGATTTGTTTTTTTTCTTCCTCTTTCATGATTTCAATTTTTTGGGTTGAATTTTCTTTGCTTTTTTCACTACAGGACACCATATAAAATATGGTAAGTGTTAGTATAGATATCCTTTTCATGTCTTACTTATATTATTTAAGACAAAGGTCAACAAATGAAAGCTAGGCTACCTATAAGGTAGTTTAAGAAATGGTCTTAAGGTAAATTAAGATTTTGCTATTTTCTTACGGATTGTACTAAGAAACTCTGGTGTTACACCCAGATAGGAGGCGATTTGAACGTTAGAAATTCTATTAAAAAAATATGGATAACGTTTTAAAAAGTCTAGATAACGTTCCTCAGCGGTTGAACTAATGTTTTGTAGGATCCTTCGCTGGGCACTTACCAAGGCGTTTTCTGTAAACACCCTAAAAAGCCTATTGAATTTCGGGTATTCTACAAATAGCATCAGTTGATCTTTCTTTTTGATCTGAAGAATAACTGAATTCTCCAATGCCTCAATGTAAAGTTTACTTGGTTCTTCAGAATGGAAACTGCCAATGTCACCGATCCACCAATTTTCGATTGCGAATTGCAAATTATGTTCCTTGCCTTTGCTGTCCATAAAGTACATTTTAAAACAGCCTTGTACTATGAATGTATTATAGTTGCAAATTTCTCCTTCATGAAGAATGAATTGTCTGCGTTTAATCTTTCGTTCTTTGAAGACTTTTTCCACAACAGACTTTTCTCCTTCATTTAATGGTAGGATTTTATTGAAGTAATCTATCAGTGGTTTTGTCTTCATTTTTAAACTTGCTACACTATTTGATATAAGAATGGTATTGAATATTTCTTTTTGAGCAGTATCATTTATCGAATTTACTATAATTCAATTTAGGAATTTAAACTGCTGAGAAACAACAATATATAGATACAAATAGACTAATTCAAATAAATGATAGAGCAAATGTTTTATATTTTAGAATGAGTGAGGATTCTCCCAGATTGATATCAATTTCAAACAGATTTTAAAAAGAGTCCTTTTAATTGATGCTTTAACATTCATACCAACCAGAGGATAGGCTTACTGTAAGTTTTCCATTTTAAAATCTACAGTTATAAATATTTAAGGTCTTGATACAACGCTATTTTTTAGTTGACTTTTTTATCGAAAATGCCATAACCTAATTCTTTCTCATTTATTTGGTAAGCAAAAATAATTTGAAAAATAAAGGAATTTTTGTCTTATTGCTTTGTATAATCTTCAATTCTATTTCATTAATTACAGCATTCGAACCATAACCTTAAGTTAAGAGAGAAGGCGATTAGTAATATCTCATGCCACTTTTTTAAATGAAAAAAGAAAGCTCAATAAGCTTTCTTTCAAGACTATAGCAATAGGCATTTATCCACTATTCTTTTTTTAACTTCTTAATTTCATTCCAGGTAATCAATTTTATATTTTGTTCTGTGAGAACAGATTTATTTTCTTCTGCAGAAAAGAAGTCAAAATCTATTTGCCGCCATGCAGCACCAAAATTTGGATGATTGATAGTGATACCTTTCATCTCGTTGTCATCGAAAGCAGGATGAATTAAGATTAGATTAAATCCGGGAATCAAGCTTTCTAACACCTTTGCATAGTAATCGCTTAATTTTCCAGCTTTAAAATCTTCAAATATTCCAAAATAGGTCTTATCTACTAATAGGTCATCCTTTTTGATATTTTGTTCAGGTTTTAACCCTACCATTTGCATTAATTGTTTGCTTAGCAAAATGGGGAGTTTATATTTTTCACCTAATTCTTTATATACTTCAAAGAATGATGGGCTTGCTCCTACACTGTACATATGCGAATCAATGTGGGTAGGAGTTAATCCAAAACTGAGTGCTTTTTGAATTTGAGCATTGAGTTCTTTAGCCACATCTTCTGAGGCAGCGAATTTTCTAAGAGCTTCTCGTTTTTTGTAAAAATGGCCATATTCATCGACTAAACTTGGAACTTCGGAAACAGGTAATACAGGTCCAAATTTGTAATTTTCCCATTCACATGTAAGTGTTAAGTGGATTCCGTAATCATATTGTGGATTGTTCTTCGCAAATAATGCCATCTCATAAAACCAAGGACACGGAACCATTAAGCTATAAGAATTCACCATTCCACTTTCTAATGACCGCATAGTCGCTCTATTTTCAGAATGTGAAAGTCCTGCATCATCAGCATGTATGATAAGAAGCTTGGCTGTTTCTGAATACCCTAGTTTTTGTGCTAGATTCATATATAATCTGAATTACTATATTTTTTCTGAAAAATTAATACCTGGCTAAGTACTTTTCATATTCACTAGACTTTTCATGCATCATTTTCAGCTCCTCTGGGAATAATTCATATAATTTATCCACTAATAGCTTGTAAGATTGAATGGCTGTATCAGTTTTCAGTCTGCCTATTGTTTCATAGGAAGGGGCATTCGATTCGCTTTTTAATATTTCATTAAGGACAATTTTAGCATCATTCAATGCATCATCTTTTTGAGTATCTTGATCTGATCTATGATAATCCATCATGAAAATTTCTAGCTTTAAAGCTTGAGCTTGGCCAAACCCGCGTGTTAATTCTAATGATTTGTTTAAATAATCAATGGCCTTATCTCTTTGTGAAATTGAATTGAAATTATGGTAATCTGAAATTGCAGTTAATGCTGCGTTGATGTATGAAGTAGAAATCAATTTGACCTTCCCTTCATACCTATCTATCAATTCTGTTACCTCATTATATTTTTTGTAATCATAGAAAATGTAGGTGAGCAAATTAACTATTTGAGGGATCAAATTATCCTTATTTTTATCTTCGGCATTTTGCAATAGATTCGTAAGTCGCTCTAATGTCAAATCATACGTATACTTTTCTGCTTTAACCTGTTTTTGTAAATCTTCAAACTCAATATTTATAAGATAATCTTCAGCTTTTTCTATTTGAACTTTAGATTGTTGCAATTGATTTTGCACACTTTTAATATTGTCGATATTACTTTTAAACTCTACTTCTAACTTCTCATTGAATTTCTTTTCAATATCTAATAATTTCGAATTTATCAAGCTTTCAAAGAACTCCCGAGACTGAACATTTTTGGCATTTAGTTCAGCCGAAATGTTTGCTAAGACTTGTTCTTTTAAAATACTTCTAGACCTATTAGATTGAATGATAGAAAGTGCACTTAAAATACCAATAATTGCTACCAAGAAACCAATCATGGTGTTAATCCTGTCATTTACTGAAATCGATATTTTATTTTCGACTATTTCTTCGAAATCTTTGATAGGAATTCTAACATACTCATTCTTATCAATAGCTTCCTTTACCTTGGTATCTATCAAGTTTTCATAGTTTACTTTAGCTGAATCGGGTTCTTGACAATACGAATTTATTCCCCAAAAAATAAAGACAAAGAGTAGCAATTTGAATTTCATGATTTAAAGCATTTGAATAAAGGACGAGATACTTTATTTATCTTATAAAACAATCAGGATATACTATAAATATATCAATTTTATCAGATAATTAGCTGATAAACAATTATATAGTCTAAATATAATTTCAAATTATACTACTTTATAAAACTCAAAATAACCGTGGATTGTGGCGCATAATCCACACTGATTCGATGATGGGCTGTGTGACATAACACATGGCTAAAAAATGTATAGTATTATGATAGCAAATAATACATAGTGAGGTACTTTCTATACATTTAGAAAGGAAAGATTAACCAAAAAGATATCTGGAAATCAGGGCTTACACTTCATTAGCTTCCAATATCAGCTATTCAACCAACTTTTAAAAACGGGGGCTTTTTCACGACTAATAATTATATGTTCTTTCCAAGCTGGGGAAAGGCTCACGGCCAGTTTACCTTTAAAATAATTATGAATTTCTTCAATGGCCTGAAAGCGGGCGATGAATTGTCTATTCAATCTAAAAAAAGTGTGTGGTTCTAGAATTTTTTCTAGCTCGTCTAAAGTATGATCAATTGTGAACTTTTGATTGGTCTTGGTCTTGATGAGCACGCAACCATCCTCTGCATAAAAATATGCGATTTCCTCATCGCTTAAAGAAATGAGTCTATCTCCCAATTTCACCAAAAACCTACTTTTATAAGGATTGCTCTGTTGCTTGAAGGCCGCCAATAATTCCTTAAGGTCGGCACTTTTATTTTCTTGTTCTTTTGAAAGTGAATCCTTTAGTTTTTGAAGTTTCTGAAGGCTCTGTGCCAATTCTTCCTTTTTTACAGGTTTTAATAAATAGTCAATACTGTTTACCTTAAAAGCCTGTAAAGTGTATTCATCGAATGCTGTGGTAAAAATAACAGGACAGTTGACCTCTATTTCATTAAAAATTTCAAAGCTCAATCCATCAGCCAATTGGATATCCATAAAGATCAGATCAGGGGCCGTATGGCTTTTGATCCAATTTACACTGTCTTGTACAGTATCTATAACGTCTATGATTTCTGCTCCGGCAATTACTTCATGAATCAACTGCTGCAATCTTCTAAAAGCTGGGGCTTCATCTTCAATAATCAGTATTTTCATAGGTTTGGTTGCATTTGATTTTCACGGATTTCTATCAATGGTAAGGCTACCATAAAATAACTGCCCGTGGTAATAATATCGACTTCATCTTTTGATAAGAATTTGTACCTTTTCTTGATATTGACCAAGCCTTTCCTGGTTGAGTCTTTTACAAAATTCTTTTTCTGTAAAGTATTCTGTACGATGATCTTATCAGTATTGCTTGAATAAATTTGTATAGTAAGTGGTTGAGAATTTGAGACGATATTATGTTTGATAGCATTTTCCACCAACATTTGTATGGTAAGCGGCGGTACGTATTTTTCCAACAAAGTCTTATCTATATTATTCTCGAAGATAAGGTTATCGCCAAAACGCATTTTTAAAAGAAATAGATATGATTCTACAAAATGGATTTCTGTTGAGAGTTTTACCAATTCCTTTTCTTTGTTCTGTAAAATATAACGGTATACCTCTGAAAGTTTTTCAGTAAATTCTGAAGCCACCTTTTGATCTTCATCAATCAAAGTGACCAATGTATTGAGACTGTTGAATAAAAAGTGGGGACTTATCTGGTTTTTTAACACCGAAAGCTCCATTTTGAGTTGCTGTGACTTCAAGGTTTCTGCAGCTATCATTTCTTTTTTCCACTGACCAAAGAAGTAAGTGGTCTCATAGATCAACATCACGATAATGGTAGTGATGATACTTACATAGAAACCGTCATAAAAGCTTTCCCAAGTTAATGGGTCAATAATTTGAAAGTAATTTCCAAGAGTAAGTTTGATACATAATTCGGCAGCGATAGTATATATTACAATGGAAATAGCAGTAAACAAGATCCTGGAACTAGTTTGCTCAATACCGGGGTACCTTTTCCTGAAGAAACTCAATATCAGGAAATCACCTTGCCAATAGGTAAAAGTAAATATAAAAGAAACCACGTATTCCAGTTCTAGATTATTACACTTCATACCATTGATACTGGGCAATAAAAAAGTCAGGAAAATGATACCTACATATCTTATGTTCCTTTCAGTAATATATTTTTTAATATTCTCCATGTCCTTGAATTTTCAGCTTCACTTTTGAAGTAAAATATGCACTCATATAATTCTTTTGGGGATGTTACGAATAAACTCTTTTGTTTTCAACATTAAAATCTTTATCTGTTGAAAATGATAAAGCAATGAATGAAAAGGAAAAAAAGTAAAACCAATTGTAAAACTGTTTCATTATTAACCCTAAATCACCCCATTTCTGTTTTACCTTGCCTTATTTCCTTTTTATTGCCTTTAATCTTCGCTTTATAATAAATCAAATTTCTATATAAAATTTACCCATTTACCTTGGTTGCATCATTTCGGCGGAAAGCTGATTCAATTTACTTAAAAATCAAGTACAAATGAAAAACCTGAGTTCAACCTTCTTAATTACTTTAATAACAGTATTATTTTTTCAGAACGCTTACGCACAGACACAAACGGTGCGGGGCACGCTCAAAGATGCACAAGCAGATTATCCGCTTATAGGAGCGACCGTTATAGTGGTAGGTTCCGATCCAGTAAAAGGAGCCACAACAAATTTAGATGGAAAGTTTAAAATTGAAGAAGTTCCTGCAGGTAGACAGACATTATTAGTGCAATATGTAGGTTATAAGACCCAAACTATACCAAATGTATTGGTCACTGCTGGAAAGGAAGTTGTATTGAATCTTACTTTAGAAGAGTCTGTAGAGCAATTGGAAGAAATTGTGGTCACTTCAGCTTCTGATAAAGATATGCCCAATAATGATATGGCCAAGGTAAGTGCCCGTACATTTAGTCTGGAAGAAGTAACCCGATTTTCAGGAGGTAGGAACGATGTTGCAAGATTGGCCAGTAATTTTGCAGGTGTAAGCACGGCGGACGATTCCAGGAACGATATAGTAGTACGTGGAAATTCACCTACTGGTCTTTTATGGCGAATTGAGGGGATTCCTGTGGCTAATCCAAATCACTTTGCAACTTTGGGGGCAACTGGAGGACCTGTAAGCGCCTTGAATACCAACTTACTAAGGACTTCTGATTTCTTGACAGGCGCTTTCCCAGCAGAATATGGAAATGCTATTTCCTCAGTCTTTGATATCAATTTCAGGAACGGTAATACAGAGAAGTTTGAATTTACTGGACAAGTAAGTGCCTTTAGTGGGCTTGAGTTTATGGTGGAAGGGCCATTGAGCAAAAAAAGGGATGCCTCTTTTATAGCTTCTTATAGATATGGTATCGCCAATCTAGCCGCAACAGGAACTTCTGCTATTCCCATTTATCAAGACTTTTCATTTAAGGCAAATTTTGGAGAAACAAAGCTGGGTAGATTTGAACTATTCGGTATGGGAGGAACAAGTAGTATCGATTTTTTTGGAGATGAAATTGACGAAACAGATTTGTTTGCCAATCCAAACCAAGATGCCTTTGTAGAATCTCAATTAGCATTAATCGGTTTAAAACATACTTTGAGATTGAATAAAACCACCTATTTGCAAACAGTGGCTGGTTTTTCTACCAATGCCAATACATTTAACCAAGATGCCTTGGTAAAAAATGAGTCTGGAGAAACTGTGTTGAGTTACCGTGATGTAAATGTAGATGATACACAAAGTAGATTTAATATTTCGACTACATTAAACAAGAAGTACAGTGCCCGCTTCAATCTTCGAGCAGGAGCGGTAATGGAAATGTTTATTATGGATAACTTTGTAGAAGATAGAGAAAACAGGGTAGATATTCCAGATGATAACAATGATGGAATTCCTGACTTTTTTATCACTAGTAGAGATTTTGACGGCAGTTTCCCATTGTTACAAGGATTTGCACAAGGTGAATATAAATTTTCTGATGAATTGAGTCTAACTGCGGGTCTACACAGTCAATACCTTGAACTGAACGGAAGTTTTGCATTGGAACCAAGGGCAGCATTGAGTTACCAATTTAGGCCAAACCAACGCTTTAGTGTAGCTTATGGATATCATTCGCAAATGGCACCATTACCTATACTACAATTCAGGGAAGAAACAATTGATGGTGTTATGGAAGCAACCAATGAAGATCTTGGATTTATCAGGAGCCATCATTTTGTAGTAGGATATGACAGAAGACTAGGTAACGATTGGAGATTAAAGACAGAAATTTATTATCAAGCTTTGAACAATATCCCAGTTGAGTCTACACCAAGTAGCTATGCAGTTATCAATGAAGGTGCTGATTTTGCTTTCCAAGAAAAAGGTGGTTTAGTAAATGAGGGAACAGGATATAACTATGGTTTGGAAATGACCTTAGAGAAATTCTTTAGCAAAGGATACTATACATTATTAACTGCTTCACTTTTCGATTCAAGGTATGAAGGTAGTGATGGCATTGAAAGGAATACTGCTTTTAACAATCAATATGTTTTGAATTTCTTATTTGGTAAAGAATGGAAAGTGGGCCGTAGTGGAAGAAATGTACTTACCTTTGATACTAAATTAGCAACCTCGGGTGGACGTTACTTTACACCAATAGATTTAGAACGTACCAGAGAAAATGGCGGAAGGGAAGTTTTAGTAGAAGGTGATGCTTTCACAAGGCAATATGATCCGTATTTCCGTTGGGATGTTAAATTTGGCTTCAGGATGAACAGCAAGAAGAAAAAGATTTCACATCAGTTCTTTGTAGATTTCCAGAATGTAACCAACAGAGAAAATGTTTTTGTGGAAAGGTACAACCAGGTATCCGACCGTATAGATGTAGTGAACCAGAATGGGTTCTTCCCTGACCTGATGTACAGGATACAGTTTTAAGATATTAGCCGATCGAGGATTTATCCTCGATCGGCTTTTAATTTAATTATGGTTGTTTGAGTTCGGGTAGATATAACTAAAAGGTAAATCTTCACCTTGTCCCCAACCATTGATTATATGATCTGTTTTACCATCCAAATTATAATCAAAAAACCAAGTAGAGGTTAATGGACTGTATCGCGAAATATCCGCTTTTCCATCATTATCGAAATCACCTACAATTGGAATATCTCCTCCTTTTCCCCAGCCTCTTATGATTTTATCTGTTCTACTACCGTTTTTCATGTCTTCATCAAAGTACCAATCGCCATTTTTATCATCAAAAACACACCTACTTACAAAACCGTCTTCAAAAAAGTCACCTACCAAACCATAGCCTGATTTCAAATTCACATAATTGTAAAAGTCATAGGTTATTCTCATCGGGCTTATAGTTTGGTCTGTTATATTATCAAGATTGGTGTTAATGTAATAATATCCAGTTGATGGTCTATATAAAGCAATATCAATTTTTCCATCTTGGTTAAAATCAGCAGTCATTGGCATATCACCTGACCTGCCCCAATTATTTATCTTAAGATCAGTAGAACCATCCATACCGTAGTCTATGTACCAATCCCTTGTACTTGGTCTGTAAACAGCTATGTCAGTTAAGCCATCCCCATTAAAATCACCTCCTACGGGTAAATCACCATCTTTTCCCCAACCTTCTAAAGTCCTAGTTGTAAATGTTCTTTCATTGAATCTAAAATACCATTTATTACTATTAGGTCGAAAAACACCAATACCAGTATAAGGGATATCTGAAATAAGGTAATTTCTTTTTTCCATCATCGTAGTATATGCTAAAGCTTTTTGTTGTTTAGAAAAACTTTCTGAACAATCAAGTCTCGTATATGACATAATATTTTTTGTATCTGGACTATACATGTCGCCATTAGGATCTCTTACTGTTGATGTATCAGAATATTGACATTTCATATCTACATATTGACTCCATCTTAAACCATGATCAGCAGGAGTATCTGTTAATAAATCTCCTGCAGTTTTACTATTGGATCCGTCTACCAATTCAATACCATAACCAGTCTCATGTGTATGTATGAGATTGAAATAATGTCCTAATTCATGAGCCATTACATTTCTTGCGCGTGTATGATTGTAACTCATATCAATCCAATCACGTTTGCTCCATGTAAAAGATGAACCTGAGCCTCTTGGAGAAGGATAAAAGTAGATATTTATACCGCCTGGAAGATTATTTCTCATTGCAACCCCTTGACCAATACTCTTGTCGGCTATGGGTTGACTAATAAGATTATAAACATTAGCATCATCAATATATTTATATCTCTTTATATAAAATTGAATTCCCGTATTTTTAAAAGTAGTATTCATTCTCGAAATGGAAAGGGCTACTTCTTGGATAGTTAAATCACTATTTCGGAATTGTGTAATAATATTACAGTATAGAGGTATAGCATAGGTTTTACTAGCTTTTCTTAGATTACTTCCTTGGGATTCAAGTTTGGCAATGGTATTTTTAATCTCTTCAAATCCTTCAAATGAAGGTGAAGGTGTACCACATGCATCTAATTTATTTTGGCTAATTGGAGCAATTTCATTTTGTGTAGTTGGTGATTCTAGCATTTTATCTTTTTCACAAGCGCTAAAGGTTATAAGTAAAAAAAAGAAGGTTAAAAAAGCTATTAAGTTTTTCATGATGTAATCAAAAAGTGTCAAAAAGTCTATATGGCTTGATACATCAACTCCTAAAAAGGTTAACAGGGAAGATTTTTCGGCTGCGTCATATTATCCGTATTCCAATCAGAAATCATTTAGCTTTGTTGTGTATAATCCGACTTTTACAGCTTGTATCGCATGTTTTGTTAATGCATGTTAAATCACTTAAGGAAAATATTTCCCCCAATAAAACTGTATCTCATAAATGTTTTAGGCTAAAAAATTCAATAGGCTTTTTCATTTGTTTCCTAGTTGGTTTCATTTCGCACAGACTTTTCTTGTTTAAGATATGAGTTATAGGTTAGTAGTATTAGATGCCAATACCTTTAGAAAGTAGGCAATATTGAAAAGAGGGAGGATAGCGATTAGAAATCAAGGAAAATAATTAATTAAAGTACTAGGGTTGTATGTATTCTCATATAAATACCCGTACTTTGCAGGCTTTTAAGCCTGATGCCATAATTTGTTTTAAAACTGGGTTAATTTGATGGCAGGGGGCAAGTAACTTAAACATATTATGGATATCACTTTTGAAAATGCTGGCCTCTCGCCAGAAATCCTTAAGGCGCTTAAGGAAATTGGGTTCGAAAAACCCACGCCCATTCAAGCTCAAACATTGCCCCATCTACTTTCTGAAAACAAGCAAGATTTAGTAGCATTGGCGCAAACAGGAACTGGTAAAACTGCAGCTTTCGGATTGCCACTGATTCAATTGGCGGATCCAAGTAACAGAAAAGTGCAGTCAATGATTCTTTGTCCCACTCGTGAGCTATGCATTCAGATTAGTAAAGATTTAGAAAGCTTTTCAAAATATACTGAAGGTATTTCTGTACTACCAGTCTATGGTGGCGCTAACATTTCATCCCAGATCAAGGCATTAAAGCAAGGTGTACAATTAGTAGTCGGTACACCAGGAAGAGTTATTGACTTAATGAAAAGGAAAGCCTTGAAAATACAAGATATTTCTTGGTTAGTGTTAGATGAAGCAGACGAAATGTTGAATATGGGATTTAAAGATGACTTAGATACCATATTGGAAGGCACCTCTGACGAAAAACAAACTTTACTTTTTTCGGCGACAATGCCTCCTGAAATTGCTCGTATTGCCAATGAATACATGCATAATGCAATAGAGATTTCTGTAAGTAGAAAAAATACTACGTCAGAGAACGTAAAACATGTGTACTACATGGTGCAGGCTAGAGATCGTTATTTAGCATTAAAACGAATAGCCGATATAAATCCTGAGATATATGGTATTGTTTTCTGTCGAACACGTAGGGAATGCAAGGAGGTAAGTGAAAAATTAATGCACGATGGCTACAATGCTGATGCGCTTCACGGTGACTTATCTCAGGTACAAAGAGACTATGTGATGAACCGCTTTCGTATCAGAAATATACAATTATTAATAGCTACTGATGTAGCCGCTCGGGGTTTGGATGTAGACGATCTTACACATGTAATAAACTACAATCTACCAGATGAACCTGAAGTGTATGTGCATAGAAGTGGAAGAACAGGTCGAGCAGGTAAAAAAGGAATTGCTGTTTCTATTATTCATACGCGTGAAGCTGGTAGGATAAGACAAATTGAGAAAAAAGGTAATTTTAAATTTGAGCAGGAGCAAGTGCCCGGGGGGATAGAGATTTGTGAGAAACAGCTCTTTAGTATGGTAGACAAGATGGAGAAGGCCGATGTGAAGGATGAAGAAATAGAGAAATTTATGCCTGTCATCTATAAAAAACTAGACTGGCTCGATAAAGATACCTTAATAAAGAAATTTGTATCACTAGAATTCAATCGTTTTCTTGCTTATTATAAAGACGCACCCGATTTGAATGTTAAGAGTAGGGGCAGAAATAATGATAGGGATAATTTTGATGAAAGAGGTGGAAGAGGTAAAAAACGAAGTAATAGTAACTACAGTAGATTTTTCATTAACCTAGGGCAAAAAAATGGGTTGAATCCTTCTAAACTCATAGGTTTGATCAATCAGCAGTTTAGAAATGAAAAGATAGATGTGGGAGAAATCGAAATACTCAAAACCTTTTCATTCTTTGAAGTAGATAGCTCTTATAAAGAAGAAATGCCAAAAGCCTTTTCTAGTTCTAATTACCAGGGCATACCTATATCAGTAGAACCTGCTAATAAAAAAGAAGGCGGACCAAGAGGTGGCGGAAGAAAAAGAGATGGGTTTAAAAGAGATGGTTTTAAGCGGAAGAAATTTGGAGGTAGACGAAAAAGAAATTAAATAACATTGAAGTTTTATCGCCAAAAAGCATGGATTGAAATTGGAAATCCATGCTTTTTTTGTGTAATTAATTCTTTTATTTCAATTTTCTTAACTCGAATATTACATTTAAATCGGTATTTTTTCTATTAAATTATCTCTACCATATATAAAATATAATGTCGTAATTTTAATATTTATAGAATATTATTCTAAATATAATAGCACATACAGTTATTAATATTTTTTCGCTTTAATTTTATACCTATTTAAGTCTAAATAACATTGTGAATAAAGTTTAAATTTTCTGTTGAAATATCACTTGTGACTGTTTTTTGGAGTTTTAAAAGCAAATAAACTTACAAGCATGAAAAACTTTAAAAAAACTACATTAATCATACTATTTTCATTATTTGGAATTTGTCAACTATTTGGCCAGATTCAAGAGGCAAATGCATCATCAAATAGTCTAGATAATCAAAGTAGTCATAAGTTTTGTGAACTTTGTAAGGAAAGGCTAACTGCCAAGCTTGTATATTCATTTGGTGTTACTTATTTACATATAAATGATTCTAATGAGAAAATACATGTTGAGTTTAGAAAAGGAGAAAATTCTGCAACTGACTTATGGCAGATCATTAGAACAGCAGGTTATAAATTAAAAGATGTATCTGAGGAAAGTAATTCGCTTTCTGGAGAACTCTATCCTTGTAAACATCAAGAACCAGAAGTAATAGTAAAGACAAAATAAAATTTATAAGAATATAATTTAGCCGCTTTCAAGTGGCTTTTTTTATAATTTTTTAACACAACTACGACTTTTTTGTGTCAGTTAGCTTACAAAAAGCCTCATTTAAGCATCCTACCTTTGTCTCATTAATAAACAAATAAATTTTTTTGAAATGAGATACTTTAAATTAATTATTCGACTAGTGGTAGCAATTATTTTATTGCAAACACTTTTTTTCAAATTTACCGCAGCTCCAGAAAGTGTTTATATATTTTCACAATTAGGCTTAGAGCCAATAGGTAGGATAGGAACAGGGATAGCAGAACTGATAACAGGAATTTTATTGTTAATTCCAGGAACTGTTTTTATTGGGGCTTTACTTTCAGTTGGTATAATTTCAGGAGCTATATTTTCTCATCTAACGGTTTTGGGTATTGTTGTACAAAATGATGGAGGTTTATTATTCGGTATGGCTGTCGTTGTTTTTATAGGATCATTGCTGTTATTATACCTCTACAGAAAAGATGGTTTATCTCTTTATAAGAAGTTCATACCTTCAAAAAGAGTGAAAACAACCGCTTAAACACCCAGTTATCCATTAGATTTCAAGTATTTAAAATATGAGGTTTCTAAAAATTATCCCTCTGTTTGTTGCATTGATAATAAACGCATGTAGCTACAGTCAACAAACTTTTAAAGATAACGATGTGTTGATTGGAGAAATGCCTAAAGTTGCTACTTCTGCCGAGGAATATAATGAACTTACAGAAAAGGAAAAGTATATAATCTTGAATCAAGGAACGGAAATGGCCTTTACTGGGAAATTCCATAACTATAAAAAAGCAGGGATTTATTTGTGTAAGCAATGTAACCAAGCTTTATTTAAGGCTGAAGATAAGTTTGATTCTAGAAGCGGATGGCCTTCATTCGATGATATCATAGAAGGCGCTGTAACAGAAAGACCAGATACAGATGGATATCGCACTGAAATAATTTGCTCTAATTGTGATGGTCATTTAGGCCATGTATTTAGAAATGAGGGTTTTACCAAAAAAAATACAAGACATTGTGTCAATTCTTTAAGTTTAAAATTTTATTCCACAGCTGAAAAGCAATAAATGTATTAAAAAATGAAAAATCAATTTTTAGTTTACGCACTTTCACTGTTATTTATACTTCCAGCTTGTTCTCAAGCTCAAAGAAGCGGTAAAGCTGCGCAGGTAATGGACCACGGCGTTTTAAAATTATCAGAATATACAGAAGGAAAAGATTTGAGTGGTTTGAAAGAAGCTACTTTTGCAGGTGGATGTTTTTGGTGTACTGAAGCATCTTTTGAAAGGATTAAAGGTGTTGAGGATGTAATTAGTGGTTACTCTGGTGGAGAAAAGAAATATCCTGGCTATAGAGAAGTGGCAAACAAAAAAACCAAACATGCTGAAGCAATTCACATATTCTATAATCCAGAAGTAATTGATTATCAAAAACTGTTAGAAGTTTTCTTTGTGGCACATGATCCAACGCAATTAAATAGGCAAGGACCCGATGTTGGACCTCAATATCGTTCTGAGATATTTTATCACAATGAAGCGCAAAAGAAACTTGCAGAAGCTTATATTAAGAAGCTGACCGAAGCAGGAAAGTTTAAACAGCCAATTGTTACTAAATTATCTCAATTGGATGAATTCTGGGTAGCAGAAGGATATCATCAGAATTATTATGAACTTAATCCTTATCAAGGTTATATAGTTAGTGTAAGCAAACCCAAAGTTGAAAAGGTGATGAAAACCTTTAAGGATATCCTCAAGGAAGATTATAAAATGTAAAAAAAAAGCAGCTAACGCTGCTTTTTTTATTTAAGACCTTCTGGTGCTTTATACTGTTGTTGATATGCTTTCCAATCGCCTTCTTTGTAATGCCCTTCACCGATAAAGCTCAAAATTTTATGAAATTCAGGTGCTTGACGATATCCAGGTAAAGGCTGAATCATATTGGCTTCTTCGTCTAAAAACACTACTGTAGGGTAGCTTAATTTATTTTGTAACAAAGCTGCGGCTAGTTCATGATAACCTCTTCGACCGCTGGCAACAAATTTAAAAGTATGGCCCTTAAATGTAATTTCCCTTTTTGCTTCACCATCTAACTTAACAGCATAAAAGTGTTCATTCATAGTTTTGGCAACAGCAGCATTGGAAAAAGTAGTTAGATCCATTCTTTTACACCAGCCACACCAATCGGTATATACATCTACAAAAATTTTTTTCTTTTCCCCGTTTTCTAATTTTTCCATGGCTTCTTCCCAGGTTAGCCAAGTTATCTTTTGGGGTGAAGGTTCAGTCACCTTAAAAGACATTAGAATGCCTAGTGAAAGTGGGACTGCTATTAATCTTAAGAATTGCAGGAGTTTCATAGTAGATTGTTTTATGATTTATTCCAAGTTTAATACTAAAAACAAGGCTTTGTATTGTAACCATTAGATAATACAATAATAAAAAGCAGAAAATTCCCAAACAAAAAAGCCTAGCTCCAAAAGGAGAAGGCTGTTAAATTTTTTTATCATTTAGAATACTTTTTTATTGGTTCGGGTCGGCACTACTCATTGGGCCTGGGTTATAATAAAACCTTTCTTTAATTATCTGATCACCTTCCCAGTGCTGAACAGCCATTTCTTCCATTCTTATACGATTACCATCTTTAAAAGTAACGTCCATCCACGATTCCGACATTGTTATTTTATCTTCTTCATTGGCAGTAATGCCATCTACACCTGAGCCATGCACTTCTTTTATTCCTTCCATGAATTTAAGTTCAAATTCTCTATTGAAATCTTTGCCCTTCCTTACTTCACCTGTTGCTTCAATCATCTCAATGTCATTATGGTAAAACTTTTCAAAAGCTTCCATCATTTGACCTTGACCTACCATGGCATACAATTCTTTGGCTTTAGCTAAATAACTCATAACAAAAAAATTAAAAGTGGGAAATTTGTTTAATAATACAATGTACGCATAATTGCCAATTAATAAAACAAAAGATATTTTAATTAGCATTAAATATCATTAATCAAGAATTAAATAGATTTTATTTATATAAATGATTAAAAAAGTAACAATTATTGTTGACTATTTGAACTCAGAGTTAATGGTATTCACAAAAAAATAACATGATGAAATTTTGTAAAATGAAGTGGTATCCTATATTTGTAACATTATTTTTAATTAATCTAAATAAAATTAAACTTCATTTCTTAATCATATCATGCAAAAATTTTTTCTCTTTTTCCTAGTATTTTTTGGTCTTTTATTTTCTTCTTGCGACGATAGTGATACTATAGATACCAATATTAGCATTCCAGGAACTTACAATTTTGAGCGAAACGGTATTAGTTCGGTTGATTACAGTGGGCAGACAGCTCGTTTGGATATGTTGGCGGTTATGAAAGCATATTTATTAGAGGCTGATGGTGGAAGCCAAATTGATGCTTCTAAACTCAATGATATGTTTGAAAATACTAATAATGTATTTGCTTCAGCAGAACTTAATAATTCAGGCAAACAAATTAAAAGTAAAACTTTTGCTCCAGATTTAGATGTAAAATATTTTGAAAATGCTTTCGATGCCGTGGCAATTGCAAGTGTAGCCGGTGCAAATGGAACGATGGCAACTAAAGGGCAAGCAGGATTGATTACTAGATCTAATGGCAAAACAATTTTGGTAGATGAAAGGGGGATGGAATTTACCCAGACTATTGAAAAAGGATTAATGGGTTCATTAGCGCTCAATCAAATTTTTAATGTATACCTTACTGAAGACCGCATTGGTAATGATGTAAACAATGAAGTAGAGAATGGTGGTTTCACAGAAATGGAACACCATTGGGATGAGGCATTTGGTTATTTTGGTGTACCAACTGATTTCCCAGGCAATACTGATGGTGTTCGTTTTTGGGGAAATTACTCAAATGGAAGAGATGCGCTTATTGGAACAAACTCAAAAATAATGGATGCCTTTCTTGCTGGTCGTACAGCTATCGTAAATAAAGATTATACACAGCGGGATATCCAAACTGAAATTTTATATGAACAATTAGAGTTGGTAGCTGCTGCAACAACGGTACATTACTTAAATGACGCCCTCACAGCTTTCAGTAGTGGTGAAACTGGCGATGCTTTTCACGTTTTATCTGAGGCATGGGAATTTGCTAGAGCACTAAGGATGAGTCCGAAAAAGAGGATTTCTCTAGATCAAATCGATGCTTTTTTAGAAAAATTGGGTGATGATTTTTGGGATATTACCGTAGCTGATATTAACGAAGCTAAAGCAATGTTGATAAATTCTTTTCCAGAATTAACTTCAGTACAAGACCAATTATAGACTCTTAGTGTCAATTTTTACCTTATTTTTATGCATTCTAACAATACATGAACAATTTAACAGGCTTATACAGATCTATATTACTTTTAATTACACTGAGTGTTATTTCTGCTTGCGATGATGGAGGAGAAAACGGTGGGGGTAGTACGGAAAGCTTCGATCAGCAAGCATTGCTTTCCAACATCGGAGAAAACTATATTTTACCTGCATATACTCAGTTAAATGCAGATTTAACTAATTTAGAATCATCAGTAGCCGCTTTTGCAAACACACCTGATGTTTCTAATCTCAACACAATTCGAGAACATTTCAAGTCAGCCTATAAAAATTGGCAGTATTGTTCTATGTTAGAATTTGGTCCTGCTGATGCTATCATTCTTCGCGGATCGATGAATATTTATCCGACAAATACTACATTAATTGAATCCAATATTGAGTCTGGCAGTTATAACCTTGATGCAGCAAGCAATACTGCTGCAAAAGGGTTGCCTGCTCTAGACTATCTATTATATGGCATTGGTTTCGATGAAGCAGAAATAGTTGAATTTTATACAGACAATGATGCTGGTGCAGCCCGATTACAATACCTTCAGAATGTAGCCACCGATATAAAAGTAAAAGTTGAAGGCGTATTACAAGATTGGTCTGCAAGTGGGGGAAATTATATCAATACATTTTCTACAAATACGGGTACTTCTGTTGGGAGTTCTTTGGGAATGATGGTCAATGCTTTTCTATTGGATTATGAACGATTTGTTAGAGATGGAAAAATAGGCATACCAGCTGGAATAAGGAGTTCAGGAGTAACCAGGCCAACAGCTGTAGAAGGCAGATTCAGTGAAATGTCTAAAGAGCTGGCCATAGAAAGTTTGCTTGCTTATCAAAAACTTATTCTAGGAAATAGCATAGGTAATGATGCGCAAGGGCAAGGTTTTGATGATTATCTACAAGCGCTTGATCGTGCACAACTGAGCAGCGATATTTCATCACAAATTACCACTATTTCCAATGCATTAAATAACTTAGAAGACCGACCTTTGCAGGTAACAATTGCTGCTAATAATCAATCTGTACTTGATGTATATACTGAAATGCAAAAATTAGTAGTATTGATGAAAGTAGATATGACTTCTGCATTGGGTATTTTAATTTCTTATCAAGACAATGATGGCGATTAATGCAGTTAATCCTTGAGAAACGGCAGCAATTATCTATTGCAAATTTATTCACCCGAAAAGTATCTATTGCTTCATTAGTTACCTTTCGGGTGCTTTTCGGTTTAATGATGTTGTTTAGCATTGTTCGTTTTGCCGCAAAAGGTTGGATTAAAACATTATATATTGATCCAGTTTATTTTTTTACTTATTATGGGTTTGATTGGGTAAAGCCCTTAGGAAACCCGGGTATGCATTGGCTCTTTGCTTTTATGGGAATAGCTGCCCTCGGCATTATGCTTGGGGCGTTTTATCGGATAAGTGCAACACTGTTCTTTCTAACTTTTACATATGTTGAACTGATTGATAAGTCCAATTATTTGAATCATTACTATTTTGTAAGTTTGGTAGCCTTTCTCATGATTTTTCTACCAGCTCATACTAATTTCTCCATAGATGTATGGAGAAAACCTAGCATTAAAAAAGAGAAAATAGTAGCATGGCTAAGGTGGGTTATTCCTTTACAATTGGCTTTTGTTTATTTTTTTGCAGGCTTGGCTAAATTAAATCCTGAATGGCTATTTGAAGCTTTACCACTTAAAATATGGCTTCCTTCACGTTCAGATTTACCTCTAATTGGTAATTGGCTAACTCAAGAATGGCTAGCTTTTGCTTTCAGCTGGTTTGGTGCAATTTACGATTTAAGCATTGTCTTTTTTCTACTTTACAGAAAGACGAGAATTTGGGCTTATATGGCTGTTGTTTTGTTCCATGTGATGACGGCAATACTTTTCCAAATAGGAATGTTCCCTTACATTATGATTGCAAGTACCTTGGTATTCTTTCCTGATAAATATCATGAAAAAGCAATCTCTTTCATTTCATCTTTGTGGACTAAAAATAGAAATTCGGAGGAGAACACAACAATAACATTAAGGCAAAATAATGGTGCTATTATTCATAATTGGAAGCTGAAATTGATTGCTATTTTCTTTGTAATACAATTATTATTACCATTTAGGTATTTGTTGTATCCCGGTGAATTATTTTGGACAGAACAAGGGTATCGCTTTTCATGGAGGGTGATGTTGATGGAAAAAGCTGGTTATTCAATATTCCATATAAAAGACAATGAGACAGGTATGGAATGGGAGGCTAGTAATTTAGATTACTTAACTCCTAATCAAGAAAAAATGATGAGTACCCAACCCGATATGATATTACAATTTGCCCATTTTTTATCTTCAGAATATAAGAATGAAGGATATAAAGATATTAGTGTTTTTGCCGAAAGTTATGTGGCTTTAAACGGCAGAAAAAGTCGCTTATTTATCAATCCTGATATAGATTTAACCCAAATAGAAGAAGGGTTTGGGCATAAAACATGGATTTTACCATTTTCAGAATGAGATTAAATTTAACTAACTACACAAGCATTTTAAGTTGTATTTTATTACTTTTTATAAGTGAATTACAAGCACAAAACAAACAATACGCTACCATTTCGGGGAAAGCCATAGATGCTGAAGATCAAAAAGGTATTTATAACACGCTGATCTTCATTGAAGATACAAACCTAAAAACAAGAACTACATCTGATGGGAATTATAAAATAGAAAAAGTAATTCCTGGTAAATACAAGCTTAGGGCATTTGCTTTTGGTTATGGCATTTTGGAAAAAGAGGTCAATTTGAACGTTGGAGAAAATGTTATTGATTTAGAGCTTAAAATCGTCGCTAATTATTTAGAGGCTGTAGAAGTGAGGGATGAAGCGGCTTCTGAATTTGGTTTTACTTACCTGAATGAAGTAGAAGGAACAGCCATTTATGCGGCAAAAAAGACGGAAGTAATTCTATTAAATGACATAACAGCAAATTTGGCTACTAACAATAGCAGGCAGGTGTATGCAAGGGTTGCTGGCTTAAATATTTGGGAAAATGACGGGGCAGGCATTCAATTAGGAATAGGAGGTAGGGGCTTGAGCCCGAATCGTACTTCTAATTTCAATACAAGGCAAAATGGGTACGACATTAGTGCCGATGCTTTGGGGTATCCTGAGAGCTACTATACGCCTCCTACACAAGCTTTAGAAAGAATAGAAGTAGTTCGTGGAGCAGCTTCTTTGCAGTATGGTACCCAGTTTGGTGGAATGCTCAACTTTAAATTCAAACAAGGCCCGACTGATAAAAAATTTGCTTTTAACTCATTCCAAACTGTAGGCTCTTTTGGACTTTTTAACTCCTTTAATAGTTTAGGAGGAACAGTGGGAAAGTTGAATCATTATTCCTTTTACCAATACAAAAGAAGTGATGGATGGCGCCCTAATTCGGGTTTAGAACAGCACACTGCCTTTACGAGTCTCAAATACGAGCTTTCAGAAAAAATTAAGTTGGGATTTGAATATACCTTCATGGATTATTTAGCTCAGCAACCCGGTGGGTTAACAGATCGCTTTTTTGAAGAAGATCCCAGACAATCTATCAGAGAAAGAAATTGGTTTAAGGTGAACTGGAATTTAGCTGCTTTCACCTTTGATTACCAAATTACAGATAGAACTAAAATCAATAACCGTACTTTTGGATTGCTTGCGAGTAAAGATGCTTTAGGTAACTTAGGTAGGATAGACCGAGTTGATGGCACAGGAAATAGAGACTTACTGGCCGATCAATTCAGGAATTTTGGGAATGAAACCCGTTTGATGCATCGATATGATTTTATGCAACAACCAGCCAATTTTTTAATTGGGGCACGTATTTACAAAGGATTCACCGAACGCCAGCAAGGGGATGCTAACAACCTAAATACGCCTGATTTTTTCTACCTCAATCTCAATGATTTAGAAGGTTCTGATTTCAATTTTCCAAGTACCAATGTGTCTTTATTTGCAGAGAACATATTCCGCTTTTCTGAAAAATTTTCTATTACTCCAGGCTTGCGTTATGAATACATTAACACGGCAGCAGAAGGATACTACAAAGTACGGACTTTTGATTTGGCAGGAAATATATTGACAGATGAAAATATTGATGAGAATAAGGAAAATGGACGTTCATTTTTATTGGCAGGGATAGGTATGAGTTATCGTACCAATGAGTTATTCGAAATCTATGGCAATATTTCCCAAAATTATAGGGCAATTAATTTCAATGATATAAGGGTGGCAAATGCCAACGAAGTAGTAGACGAAAATATAAAAGACGAGCGAGGGTTTAATGCTGATTTAGGTATTAGAGGCGAATGGGGGAATATATTCAATTTTGATGTGAGTTTATTTCATTTATCTTATCGCGATCGTATTGGGTCGATACTTAGAAGTGAACCCGATCCAATTTTAGTGGAGCGTACTTTCCGCTTTCGTACCAATGTGTCAGATGCACGTATTTATGGATTAGAGACCTATTTAGAAGCCGATTTATTAAAACTTTTTGGCAACCAAGAAGCTCAAAAAAGACTAGCTGTTTTTTCTAATGTAGCCTTGATCAAGGCAAATTATAACGGTTCTAATGAAAATGGTGTGGAAGGAAACGATGTCGAACTAGTACCAACAATCAATTTAAAAAGTGGCATCAACTTTAAATGGCATCAATTCAGTGCAGCTTATCAATTCTCTTATCTCTCCCAACAATATTCAGATGCGACCAATGCCATTTTCACGCCATCTGCTGTAGAAGGGGTTATTCCTGCTTATTATGTAATGGATTTATCTTTGAATTATAATTACAAGTTTATGAAATTTGAGGCTGGTAGTAACAACCTGACAGACAATCTATATTTTACCCGCAGGGCTTCAGGCTACCCCGGCCCAGGCATCATCCCCTCCGATGGAAGAAGCTTTTATGTGACCGTAGGAGTGAGGTTGTGAGTTATGTTATTCATCCTACCACTTTAAGTGGTAGGGTGAATAAGAGTAAGGTTATTTTACTACTATATCCATGGATTGTAACGCACAATCCACATTTAAATAAAAATTAGAAGATGAAAGTTTTAATTTACGTCTTTGTCTTTTTTCCTATGGTAGCCTTATGCCAAAAAATGGAAGATATAGAAACAGATTCTTCGATAATATCTTTTAGGTACATCAAAGAGAGAAATACAATTCTTACAATGAATAGCTTAAAAGAAAGAAATATTTTTTACATGACAGAAAAATATTTAGATACTAATAATCTAAGAATGAGATTAAAGTATGAAAATGGGTACTTAACCGATATAACAAATATCTTTTCAAAAAATGGTAAACTAGAAGAATCACTAGATCATGATGCAGGTAAATGGATTGTTTTCCAAAAAGAAAAATATCCTTTTTATGACCTTAAAATGAGAATGAAGTTAAAAGGCGATTGTATCATAAAGAATATCTATAGTACTGACTTTTTTGAAAATCATGTGGTTTGGAATTTTTATGCATCTGAAACTTTTAAGGGAGAAAATAAAGTAGAATATACGCAAAGTATAAAGGAAGTGCCAGATAAATATCTTTTAGTTTATGATATTTATATACAAGAATCTAGTATTGGTAAAGTAAGAAAGACTATTAAGTTTGCCTTAGATTCAATTGGAAATTTAATAAAAAATGATGAGATAAAAGGATTTGAAAAGTTATCTAAAATGACGGATAAAACATTTGTCATTGATTATGAAAAAGCTTTCATAAAAGTGAAATCTTTTGAAAAAGATGTAAATGATACAACAAATTACGAAGTCATTTTAAAATGGGATGAGTTTGAAAGGCAAGGAAAATATAGTGGGAAATATTGGTATTATTTTCTTGTTCCTACAGAAATTATCAATAAAAAAGTAAAAGGATACAGCTCTTATGTGGAGTATATGTATAATGTCTATGTTTTTGATCCTTGGACTAGTGAGTTTGTTGAAATGAATAAAATGAAAATGGTTGATATGATAAGCTATAGATGCCACACTAATACAGGATTAATGCTTATTGAATAGCTAAAAGTTTTAGAATTTGTAATCATTCTACAACTTTTAGCCATTGGTTATTTGCCTTCCCGCTGCAAAGTCCTAATATCCCCAATCAATTGATTGATAGAAGTACGGTTCAAACCATTGTAAATGCCTCTGATATGCCTGTCTTTATCAATCAATACAAAATTTTCAGTGTGTAGAAAATCATCTGCTTCTCTTGTTAATCCCAAATCTTCCTCCACAAAATATTGCTTTCTTCCTAAGGCATAAATCTCATTTCTATCTCCGGTTACCAAATGCCATTTATCAGCTAATACTCCTTTTTCATCGGCATAGGCTTTCAATACTGAAACTGAATCGATATTGGGCGTAGCTGAATGTGACAACAATAAAACATCCTGATCATGTATAAAAGTATCTTGTAAAACCGCCATATTGGTTGTCATTTTTGGGCAAATACCAGGACATGAGGTAAAAAAGAAATCAGTAACATAGATTTTCCCTTCAAAACTTTTTTCAGTGACTGCATTACCCTCTTGGTTAATTAATTTGAAAGAGGGAATACGATGGAAAGTATCCAATGCTGCATCATTGGGATTGAACCAATGAGGGGTAAAACTGGCATTGTTGTAATAAGGCAAAGTATCTATTGAATTTGTGCCCTTTCTACTATGCTCGCAAGCAAACATGGCTATTAATAAGCTGACTAACAAAAATTTATTCATCATATTTAATAGTTTCATCTTCTAGTTCGTAACAAAGATTGGCTCTTTTTAAACCAAATATTCTTCCGTTTTTTACTTCGTAATTATTATATAATTTTCCGTTTTCTCGCCAAGACTGTTGTAATCCGTATTCCTTGCCTTGTACAAGACTTATTTTTTTAAATAAAGCACCATTTGCGTACCATTGCTTTTGTATGCCATTAGGTACACCATTTTCAAAATTTGATACGGATCTTATGTTGCCATTCGACCACCAACTTGTAGTAATGCCGTCTTGTTTACCCGTGCTATAAGTACTTTCAAAACTGAGGTTTCCATTTTCAAACCACTTAAGATATACTCCATTTTTTTTACCATTTACATAAGTAATTGAAGTAGCCTTATTTCCATTGCTATAAAATTGTATGGCTTTGCCAGTAAAAACTTCTCCTTGGTAATACATAAGCCCTTCCTCTGGCTGTAGTATCAAAGAATCTTTTTGAACTTCAACCATATTTTCTCTTTGCCCAAAGTTCGTTTGAGGAGTATATTCATAGCCATTGAGTAAGCTTACTAAAGCTATGAATATGACTGTTTTATTGAATTGCATTGGGTGTACCTTGATAATCTCCTGGAAAAAGTACGTAAAATTGATTTAGGTAAAGCTCATTCTGAATATGGTAATGATACTCACCATCCGGATTGTAGGGAGTGGGCCCAAAATGACCGCCTGATGCATCTAAATCTGTTGGATAATTGCCATCATAATCTCTGCGACCATAGAGAAAGAATCCGTCAGACATGATACCTATCAGTTTATCGTCATCATTAGACCATGCTTTTGGCTCCAAGTGGTAATGATAGCTTTGAGGGCCAGTGTGAGCGGCTGTATAGTCCAAAGAACTTACCGCATCGTCTAGTGGCACATTAGGTCCCTCTTGATCATTGTAAATCATAGCACCACTTACTGCCATTCCAATGGGACCTAAGCCAGTAGCTGATGAATTATTTGCTAACGTTGGATTTGCTGGTATCCTTAAGGTAAAACTACCATTAAAGTCATCAATATTGCCTGGTGCCATTTGGTCAAAAGAAGTTAGTGTTGGGTCGACAAATAATGGATGATCTTCAGAAGCTGCTGGAGTCGTATGAGCTCCCATTGGGCCATTAATGGTTCGCGCAGTAGTATTTGACCAATATGGGGAAGTATGGTTAGGAAGACCATTTGATTCTATAACCACTTCATTGCCATCTAAATAGATGGTAAAGTTATCTTCATCAAATTGTGCAAATGCGGCATGAAGTGTCACTTCCTGCCCCTCTTCTTCTTCTAATTCTTCTGTTACAGGGTCTTCTTCATCGCAAGAAGATATGACAACTAATGTGCTCAACAAGGTAAAAAGAGAAAAAAACAAATACTTCATTATCATTTAGTTTTAGTTTAAATTTCTCTTTAGACCACAAAACTTTAAAAATCCTTCGGTGGTGGTGGATTTTTTTTCTTACCTAATAAAATGTTTCGCAATACCTTTTGCATAAATTCCTTAAAATGAGGTTGTTGTGATGGATTTAAAATTTCTTTCACCTCGTTAAAATGTTGGTAAGTAAGTGTTATTTTTTTGCCTTCAAGCTGTTGAAATTCCTTTAATAAATCATCAGTATAGGTGTTATTTGTGTTATTGACTAGGCTTTCGAAGTAAGGTTGCAATAAAGCATTTTGTAGTGTTCTTATAGAGTCCATTTGGTAGCCATGTTGCTCAGCTAACATTATAAAAGTAGCGTGCTGGTTTTCATTTAATTTCAAAATCTCCGCTGCATTATTTCTAAAATTTCCCCTTCTGGGCGGACGATGTTTCGGTTTTGTAATGAAGAAAAATGAAATCATGAAGATATTTAAAACCAACAAAGCCCAAGTGGTATATTTATACAATTGTAGTTGTTTCATTACTCATAGATGTTATAATCTGTGATTACCTGATAATTATACATGTCATCAGATTCTATTTCAGTATTATTTAATGGTTGACTTTGATTAAATTCGTAAGCAGCATAAAAATTTAATATAAATAATAAAATAGCTGAAGCCGCAATTGTCCGCCATTGGTATATAGGTATAATATCAGTGGTTGGTGTATCGAGTTTATTTTCAATTTGTGCATATAAACTTGATTTGGGTTGCGCTCTTTGGCTTCCTTGCATGCTATTTAAAACATCATCCATCCATTTTTCTTTATCATTTTCCATCGCTTTGTATTTATTCTTTTTTTAGACAATTATTTTTTAGCATTCCTTCGCTGAGGATACATATTTTCCAATTTTTTTTTCAGGTTACCCTTTGCTCTTTGTAACAAAGACTCTACAGCTTTAAGAGATGTTTCCATAACATCGGCTACTTCTTGCCTTGGCATTTCTTCTATAAAGCTTAATATAAAAGCTGTTTTTTGCATATCTGGTAGAGTATCTATGACTTTAAATAGGGCTTTCGCATTCTCTTTGTTTTCTAACAAAACCCCAGGATGTTCAAAATCTGACTTTTCAAATACCACTTCTTTAAATCTTGAGAAAAACCCTCTTTTACGTTTCTTAATATAATTGAGCGATAAGTTGACTGTAATTCTATAAATCCAAGTGTTTACCGCGGAATCACCCCTAAATTGATTGGCATTTTGAAAAACTTTGATAAAAACATCTTGCGTGATCTCTTCGGCATCTTCCTCATTTTGCGTATATGCCAATGCAGTGTTGTATACCTTTTCAGAAAACAATGCATACAACTGTTGAAAAGCCTGTTTATCTCCCTCGGCAATAGCTTTCAATATAGCATGATATTCAGGCAATAGGATTTCTTTAGTGGGTGATTTACTTTAAGTACTCTGATTGAAATAAGTGACTAAATAAAAGTGAGAAATAGTTTTATTACTTCCAAAGCTCATTACATTTCTGCCTAATTACAATTATATTTATACTGAATAAATGTTTAAAGTTATGCATGATGTATATAAAAAAATCTACTTACTTGTATGCCACAGGCATTGAGAACAACATTAAATTATAATAAATTAAACATAGAAATGAATATGAATTTCAATAGAAGGAAGATAGAGACAGTATGTATATTGTTGTCCTTTTCTTTAGTTGTATTATTAACATTTTTGGGAATTTTAGCAACAGCAGACGAAATATTTAATTGGGATATTTTACCAGAAAACATAGAGAAAATAATGATATTACTATTTTCATCAATAAGGATGGTAATTGGAGCTTCATTCGTCTTAAGTCTCATGATAAATTTCAGTATTATTTCAATCAGTTTAGAACTTTTCTCTGAAAATTTTAAAAAATTTGTTGATAAAGAGAATGAATGAAGTAAAAATAAGTACTAATACAATTCTAACTCTCATATTAAGTATTGGAGTTATGATTGCATTAATATTAGGTATAAATAGCTATGATGCAAGTCGAAAGTCTATTCAGGTCGAAGAAATTTATAATTCAATAGATAAATCTCCTTATGTGGCAAAATTAATAAATCATATTAGCGAACTAGATACTAGCAATTATGAATTATTGAATAATATAGTAGAAACAATAGATTTGTTAGAGCTAGAAACAGCGAATATAGGTAGTTGTAAATTATATATAAAAAAAGAAGGTGTATATTTAGAGTTTCCGTATTATTCGTATAATCAAAAGAATGTTTATTTTAAAATAAAGAAAAACTTAACAATCAAGGATGAAGATTTATTAAATCATATAATCCAAGATCAAAAAAATACAATATCAATTTTACAGGGATTTAATAAGGATTTAGATAAGATTAAAACATTCAATATTTTAGTGAATAACGAAAGTATGTTAGCCTTTTTGATTAGTACGAAATTTAGAAATTAATAATCAACTTAATCATTCTCATTTATAAAGAGAAAGTAATGAGAATGAGCATTAGCGATGCCCCATTTGCATTGCGCCATTTAAATATCTCTTGAATACATTTGACTTTCTTCTTCTTTTATTATCCCATGCACTGCTTTACTTGAAATCTCTGTGGTTGAGGTATATTATTTATTTTTTAATACGATAAATAACATGCTCAATATTAAGATCTCTTTGAGTTGATTCGCTTATTTACTTTAAAATCAATTTAGCCTATTTTATTACATAGAATTATGATGTATTAAATTTTAATATATATTTGTACTATGTATTCTAAAGAATTACTTAAAGGGACACTTACAGCAATCATTCTGAATTTATTAGCAGAAAATGGAAGAATGTATGGTTATGAGATTTTTCAATTGGTGAAAGAGCGATCTAATGGCAAGATTTTACTAAAAGATGGATCATTATATCCGGCACTTCAAAAGTTGCATATAGACGGTTTGTTAACCTATAAAGAAGAATTTATCGGTAAAAGAATAAGAAAGTATTATATGCTCACTTCTAAGGGTAAAAGTGAAAAAGTTGCCTATCTGCAAGAGCTTAAAGACTTTATGGCAACCCTTAACAAAGTTATATCTCCTCAATTAGATGCATCATGAAACTAAGCGAAGAACAAGTGGAAATTGTGCGTAAATACGTGGAGGATCATCAATTGAAATTAAGAACACTGAGTGATGATATTATTGATCACTTATGCTGTGTATTGGAAAGTGAACTAGGCAATGGAAAATCATTTGAGCAAGTATTTAGTGATGCAATTACTGAATTAGCGCCTCATGGTATCATAGACCTTCAAAGTAAAACATATTATTTATTAAACTCAAAACGAATAATTGTTATGAAAAAGCTGACGTACTTAATGGGTTTTTTAGGATCAATAGCTTTAACAGTCGGTGCAACTTTCAAATTGCTCCACCTACCAGGTGCTAATCAACTCTTTATGATGGGTTATCTTATTTTTCTACTAATATTTGTTCCTTTGTTGGCTTATGATAGATTTAAAGTTCCTATTGCTTCTTCAATTTCAGATAGATGGAAAATAATTTTGGGGGTTGTATCATCTGTAATATTAGGGCTAGCTGGAATTTTTAAAGTAATGCATTTACAAGGTTCTCATCTTTTATTGATGTCTGGTATTATAATTTTTGCAATGGGATTTCTACCCTTTTTATTTTTTGCCATGTATAAAAAATCTGTCTCTTGAGGTTAGTAGATTAAAGAAATTGATGCAAAATCAACCTTATTTACAAAGTGCCATTTGCAATGCGCCATTTGCAATGCGCCATTTGCAATGCGCCATTTGCAATGCGCCATTTGCAATGCGCCATTTGCAATGCGCCATTTGCAATGCGCCATTTGCAATGCGCCATTTGCAATGCGCCATTTGCAATGCG